>CDYS01000478.1_pt1 | contig 216891 bp, 99 predicted proteins | sample 557491 | NCBI WGS metagenome assembly CDYS01 (sample SAMEA3182057, study PRJEB8094) | gut metagenome | biome: human; feature: gut; material: Stool; isolation source: human stools | place: Canada | collected 2012-11-26
TGGACATATTGGCCGTAATGGTGCCGACATCAAACTCTCTTTGTCCCTTAAGTTTCCGGAGCCCCCTCTGTCCATTAAGTTTACCGTGTCCCTTAGGTCCATTGAGTCCATTAATATCTTAATGGCATGTTTAAATGGGTTGTTTTCAAGAAAAAGAACAAGCCCCTGGAGTTGTTTAAACTCCAGGGGCTTGATGGTAAAAAATCCCGGCGGCGACCTACTCTTGCGGGACCTATCGTCCGACTACCATTGGCGCGGCAGCGTTTCACTTCCGGGTTCGGAACGGGACCGGGTGGGACCACTGCGCTCTGGCCACCGGGCTTCAGGGGGGAGCTTCTCTGTTGGGAGGGGCTTCATCCTGCCTGCCCGGCGCCCTTGTTAGGGGTGCTTTTTTGGGGGGGATTTTTTTAGTGTTTGTTGTGTGGCAAGGAGATTTTCTTCCTGTTTAAGGTGAATGTGTTATTGGGAAGGGGGTCAGCGTAAACTGACATCTGCGTGGCTGGTGGTGTTATTTCATGCATATGGTGAATAGGACATTTGGTAAGTTGTATTCACGATTGGGAGTGTGATGTAATATGATGAAGTCTATCGGTGATTAGTATCGCTTGGCTCAATACATTGCTGCACTTACACCTGCGACCTATCGACGTGGTGGTCTTCCACGAACCTATAGGGAAAACTCATCTTGGGATGGGCTTGGCGCTTAGATGCTTTCAGCGCTTATCCCTTCCGCACTTAGCTACTCGGCCATGCACTTGACAGTACAACCGATGCACCAGTGGTGCGTCAGACCCGGTCCTCTCGTACTAAGGTCTGAACCCCTCAATTTTCCAACGCCCACAGAGGATAGAGGACCGAACTGTCTCGCGACGTTCTGAACCCAGCTCGCGTGCCGCTTTAACCGGCGAACAGCCGGACCCTTGGGACCTTCTCCAGCCCCAGGATGCGACGAGCCGACATCGAGGTGCCAAACCACGCCGTCGATATGAACTCTTGGGCGTGATCAGCCTGTTATCCCTAAGGTACCTTTTATCCGTTGAGCGACGGCAATTCCACTTTCTACCGCCGGATCACTTGGGCCTGCTTTCGCATCTGCTCGACTTGTTGGTCTCACAGTTAGGCGGGCTTATGCCCATGCACTCGACACCCGGTTGCCAACCGGGCTGAGCCCACCTTCGCGCTCCTCCGTTACTCTTTGGGAGGATACCGCCCCAGTAAAACTGACCGGCTGACACGGTCCTCTGGCCGGATTCACGGCTCAGGGTTAGATCCTCCAGTTTCAAAGGGTGGTGTCTCATTGATGACTCGGATGCCCCCTAAAGGGCATCTTCAGCGTCTCCCACTTACTCTGAGCATTAAAACCGAAGAAACAATGACAGCTTACAGTTAAGGTCTATAGGGTCTTTCCGTCCTTCTGCGGGTAGGCGGCATCTTCACCGCCACTACAATTTCACTGAGCGCCTGGTTGAGACAGTGCCCAACTCGTTTCACGATTCGTGCAGGTCGGAACTTACCCGACAAGGAATTTCGCTACCTTAGGACCGTTATAGTTACGGCCGACATTCACCGGGACTTGGGTTCAGAGCTTCGCCTTGCGGCTAACCCCTTGCCTTAATCTTTCGGCATTGGTCACGTGTCACACCCTATACTTCGACTTGCGTCTTTGCAGAGTGCTGTGTTTTTGATAAACAGTCGGTTGGGCCATTTCTCTGCGGCCTGCATCGCTGCAGGCACCCCTTCTTCCGAAGTTACGGGGCTAATTTGCCGAGTTCCTTAACCAGGTTTCACTCTTACGCCTTGGTATATTCTACCCACCCACCTGTGTCGGTTTGCGGTACGGGTCGCTTAGCATACGCTGGGGCTTTTCTTGGCACTCGATTTGATGATGCGCTGGGTCCGTGGACCCAGCTCGGAATTCAATAACCTGGTCATCTCTTCTCATGCGTCCCCCCAGTTTAAGGGTCGCGAGCTCAGGATTATTAACCTGATATCCATCGCCTACGCCTCTCGGCCTCGGCTTAGGTCCCGGCTAACCCAGGGACGAAACACGTTGCCCTGGAAACCTCGGGTTTACGGCGGCCGGGGATTTCACCCGGCTTTACGTTACTCATGTCTGCATACTCACTTGCATGCGCTCCAGGGTCAGTCGCCATCACCCTTCAATGCGCATGCAACGCTCTTCTACCACTCTGCCTTGCGGCAAAGTCCAGAGCTTCGGTATAACGCTTGATCGCCAATCATTTTCGGCGCAGGATCACTCGATGAGTAAGCTATTACGCATTTTTTAAATGGTGGCTGCTTCTAAGCCAACATCCTCACTGTCTGTGTAATCCCACATCCTTTCCACTCAGCGTTATTTAGGCACCTTAGCTGCTGGTCTGGGTTGTTTCCCTCTCGACAATGAAGCTTATCCCCCACTGTCTCACTGCCACGTTCCATTGCACGGTATTCGGAGTTTGATAAGGTTTGGTAAGCGGGTGTGCCCCCTAGCCTTGTCAGTGCTCTACCCCCGCGCATCAGCACGTGACGCTGCACCTAAATGCATTTCGAAGAGAACCAGCTATCACGGGGTTTGATTAGCCTTTCACTCCTACCCTCAGCTCATCAGAGAACTTTTCAACGTTCACCTGTTCGGTCCTCCACATGGTTTTACCCATGCTTCAACCTGGCCAAGGGTAGGTCACCTCCGCTTCGGGTCCAGTACCTGCGACTTAATGCGCCCTATTCGGACTTGCTTTCGCTGCGACTCCGGGCCGGAAGCCCTTAGTCTTGCCACAAACACTGACTCGCAGACTCATTAAACAAAAGGCACGCCATCGCAGATTGCTCTGCTCTGACACTTTGTAGACATACGGTTTCAGGTTCTATTTCACTCCGCTCACAGCGGTTCTTTTCACCTTTCCCTCGCGGTACTTGTTCACTATCGGTCGCCAACTAGTATTTAGCCTTGCGCGGTGGTCCGCGCTGATTCATACATCGTTCCACGTGTGATGTATTACTCAGGATACCACTAATTCCCACTCTGGATTTCGTCTACAGGGCTTTCACCTTCTATGGCCAGCCTTTCCAGACTGTTCTACTATCCACTATGGTCGAATATGTCGTGGTCCTACAACCCCGAAGGAGTACCTTCGGTTTGGGCTCCATCCGCTTTCGCTCGCCACTACTTACGGAATCGATTTCTCTTTCTTTTCCTCCGCTTACTGAGATGTTTCACTTCAGCGGGTATTGCGTTTCATACCCTATGTATTCAGGTATGAACGACCAGGTATTACCCCAGTCAGGTTACCCCATTCGGACACCCCCGGATCATCGCTTGCTTGCAGCTTCCCGAGGTTTTTCGCAGCTTGCCGCGTCCTTCTTCGCCTGTTGGCACCAAGGCATTCACCGTACGCCCTTACTTACTTCATCATATTGCAAAAGTTTTTTACCACTCCTACAATACCACAAAGCCCTTTCGTGACTTACTGTATTGTCTTTTTATCTTGGTATGCATGTTTTTGTGTTGTTGTAGTTGTTGTTATTCAACTACCCACTTGTTGGAAAGCGATTGCTTCTCAGCAATCGTTTTCTTTGCCACGCAGATGTCAATTTTCGTCTTCCTTCCAATAAGCAATTTCTTGGTGGGCCTGACAGGACTTGAACCTGTGACCCCGCGCTTATCAAGCGCGTGCTCTAACCAACTGAGCTACAGGCCCGGCTTGGGTCTCTTGCAGTTGATAGGGAATAGGTAACAGTTAATAGTTAACAAGTAATGGTTAATAGTTAACAGTTCTTTTCCTCTTTCAACCCGCTTACCGAAACTGGTGGAGGCACGGGGACTCGAACCCCGGACATCCAGCTTGCAAAGCTGGCGCTCTACCAACTGAGCTATACCCCCAGTTGCGGTTCTTTCTGAAAAAAAGGCCGTGACGCACGTCGTACCGGCTCCGCTCAAAGGCGAGCCTGCTTTACACATCTTGTTGTAGTTCGTTGCGCTCCCTCGCGAGATACGCTTTCTCATCCCTCGGGACGAGAGCCGACCTATGCAGTCAATGCTGCACTTACTCCATAGAAAGGAGGTGATCCAGCCGCAGGTTCCCCTACGGCTACCTTGTTACGACTTCATCCCAGTTACCAGTCTCACCTTAGGACCCTGCCTCCTTGCGGTTGGCTTCAGATACTTCGGGTGCGACCGGCTTCCATGATGTGACGGGCGGTGTGTACAAGACCCGGGAACGTATTCACGGCGCCGTAGCTGATGCGCCATTACTAGCGATTCCGGCTTCGTGTAGGCGGGTTGCAGCCTACAGTCCGAACTGGGCCCAGTTTTCAGGATTTCCTCCGCCTCGCGGCTTCGGCCCCCTCTGTACTGGGCATTGTAGTACGTGTGCAGCCCTGGGCATAAGGGCCATACTGACCTGACGTCGTCCCCACCTTCCTCCCAGTTGATCTGGGCAGTCTCGCCAGAGTCCCCGACATTACTCGATGGTAACTGGCAACAGGGGTTGCGCTCGTTGCTGGACTTAACCAAACATCTCACGACACGAGCTGACGACGGCCATGCAGCACCTGTGTAACGCCTCCGAAGAGTCGCATGCTTTCACATGTTGTTCATTACATGTCAAGCCCAGGTAAGGTTCTTCGCGTTGCATCGAATTAAGCCACATACTCCACCGCTTGTGCGGGTCCCCGTCAATTTCTTTGAGTTTTAATCTTGCGACCGTACTCCCCAGGCGGCACGCTTAACGCGTTAGCTCCGGCACGCAGGGGGTCGATTCCCCGCACACCAAGCGTGCACCGTTTACTGCCAGGACTACAGGGGTATCTAATCCCTTTCGCTCCCCTGGCCTTCGTGCCTCAGCGTCAGTTAATGTCCAGGAACCCGCCTTCGCCACGAGTGTTCCTCTCGATATCTACGCATTTCACTGCTACACCGAGAATTCCGGTTCCCCCTCCATTACTCTAGTCTCGCAGTATCATGTGCAATCCAGGGGTTGAGCCCCTGCCTTTCACACACGACTTACGAAACAGCCTACGCACGCTTTACGCCCAGTGATTCCGAACAACGCTTGAGACCTCTGTATTACCGCGGCTGCTGGCACAGAGTTAGCCGTCTCTTCCTCTTGTGGTACTATCTTTTTAATTTGCTCCCACATGACAGGGGTTTACAATCCGAAGACCTTCATTCCCCCACGCGGCGTCGCACCATCAGGGTTGCCCCCATTGTGAATGATTCTCGACTGCTGCCACCCGTAGGTGTCTGGACCGTGTCTCAGTTCCAGTGTGGCCGGACATCCTCTCAGACCGGCTACCCGTCATCGCCTTGGTGAGCCGTTACCTCACCAACTAACTAATAGGCCGCGAGCCCATCTCCTAGCGCATTGCTGCTTTGATCTTTCAATCGTATGCGGTATTAATCCCGGTTTCCCAGGGCTATCCCCCACTAAGAGGCAGGTTACTCACGTGTTACTCACCCGTGCGCCACTAGAGAATTATTAGCAAGCTAGCAATTCTCCCGTTCGACTTGCATGTCTTATCCACGCCGCCAGCGTTCGTTCTGAGCCAGAATCAAACTCTCCATCAAATATAATTTTTGAAATTGCTGGACCAAATGGAATCTCTCGATTTCATTTGCGCCATGCTTCGCAAGCTCTTCACTCGGGTTTGTCTCCCTCATGCCTCTTCGCTTATACCAGCACGGCGCGCGTCACGACCTTTTTTCCTTCCCTTGCTTCTACCAACCCTACCCTCTCAGAGCTAGGTCGCTCCTTCAAGCCGGTACTCCTCCGGGCGATTCTCATCGCTCAAAGGACGGCCCTGCGTAGGGTTCGGTAGTCATTCCCTTGAAAATCTTCTTATCGGCGCTCTCTATCTAAAAAAGCTTCCTGCAGACGGCCGGCTTCCCTTCCCATCGATCCCCTCTCCGGGTCCCTCAGGGCCGTTGGCCTTTCGTGCTGCCGCCGTGTTGGCGTGCCGAGAAGTCTACCAAAACATACTTATTTGTCAATATATTTTGAACCGTTTTTTCATACTTCCTGTCAACATTTTCATAATACACTGATTATGAATAAAATAATTTTTCAATTTTTTTGAACGTTTTTTCAACCGACCTGCGTGCAAGCTGACAAAATGACTGCCGGGGGTGAATTTGCCATCTCTTCAAAAGCCCGTGGCATGAACATTCACCCTCCGTTTCTTGTCTAATCGCGCATGAAGCATCAGGAAATCCACTTGCCAACGCCCGACCCGGAGCATCCCTATGCCGGGGACGGACGTTACCGCTTTCCGGATATCAACGGCATGAACCTGCTGGGAGACAATGTTTCCCTGCCGCCCATCATGCCCAAGAGCTTTCATATCATGCTCACCGTCTTTCATCCGGAAGCGCTGTACAGCATGAAAACATGGCTTCCCTTCTGCGAAGACCTGCACAAGCAGTACAAGCACACGCCCACTCCGGTGGAATACAGGATTTTGCTGGTTCTCCAGCCTCCTCCCATAGAAGGGGACGTTCCGGCCTTCACCCAGGCCCTGGGCGATATTCCCGATTTTTACATGAAGACCAATTCCCTGATCTCCTATTACGACCAGGCTTTTGTCCGCAGAAGGCTTTCCCTCCACAAAAAGGCGGAAACGGCCATCGTCCTGCTGGACGGCAACGGCAATATCATCTGGAAAGACGACGGGACGTTCAATCCCACCCGTGCCGAACATTTACAGGTGATTCTGGACACGCTTTCCCCGCTGGCGCCAAAGACAAAAACGCATTAGGGAACGGAAGTCCCTCCTCCTGCGTTCCGGCTCTCCGTCCCTGAACGGCGCGGATTACTCCATTTGCCGGCGTTCCGCACGGGAAGTTTGCGCCGCCGTTCATTTCTTTGCAGACCATTCCGGAAGAACCTGCCAGGAATTTGGGGAACGCGGAAGAGGTGTCTTCTTCGTTTCATCTTCACTTTCCGTTTGTGCTTCCATCCGGAATGCTCCATACTGGCCGCATGCCTACCATTTCGCTAGCTCTTGGAGAGCGTTCTTATGATATTCATGTGGAAAACGGCGCTCTGGACCGCGTAGGGGAGTTTGCCTACCGTGCGGGGCTGGACGGCAAAATAGCGATTGTCACGGACACGAACGTGGCCCCTCTGTACGCGGAGCGCGTGAGGAAATCCCTGGAAAGCGCGGGCTTCATGCCCAGCCTGCACGTCGTGGATGCGGGAGAAGCGTCCAAAAGCATGCAGCAGGCGGAAGAGTTGTGTTCCGAACTGGTGCGGGCAGGCATTGACCGCACCGGCTGCATAGCCGCACTGGGCGGGGGGGTGGTCGGGGACCTGGCCGGATTCGTGGCCGCCATTCATTACCGGGGCATTCCCTTCATGCAGATTCCCACGACGATCGTCGCGCAGGTGGACAGTTCCGTGGGCGGCAAAACCGCCGTCAACATTCCGGAAGGCAAAAATCTGGTCGGGGCCTTTCACCAGCCGTCCGTCGTCGTCATTGATCCCACCACCCTGGTGACGCTGGACCGCCGCACCCTGGCGGAAGGACTGGCGGAAGCCGTCAAGCATGCCGCCATCAGGGACGCCTCCATGCTCCATGACCTGAAACGCCTGGGACCGGAACTTTCCATCGGTTTTTCCCTGGATACCATTGCCAGGCTGCCGGACCTGATTGCGCGGAATGTGGCCATCAAGGCCCGCATCGTGGAACATGACGAACTGGAAACCCAGGGCATCCGCGCCCTGCTCAACTTCGGCCACACGATCGGCCACGGCATTGAGGCGGCCGTTCCCTACGGAACCATCCTGCACGGGGAAGCCGTCGCGCTGGGCATGCGTGCGGCCCTGTTCCTGAGCGAGCGGAAAGCGGGACTAAGCGCGTCGGACGCCAAGAAAATACTCTCCGCCCTTCAGGCGCTGGACCTGCCCCTGACCCTTCCGGAAGGAATGGATACGGAACTGGTGCTCGACAAAACAGCCTCCGACAAGAAATTCCGTGCCGGAGCCATCCGCTTCGTCCTGCTCACGAAGGCGGGGGAAGCCGGCATTTCCAAAAAAATCACGCGGGAAGACATGGCGGAAGCCATTGAAGAACTGCGCCGCCCCCTGACCTAATGAGTTCTCTCTCCGCTGCCGAACGGCGGCATATCCGCACTTTTCCGGTATTCCGGCGCGACCTGCCCATGAAAAGGGGAAAGGCGTTTTCCACGGCGTCTCCCCCCCCTATTTCCCCGGTTCGTCCGGAGTGGGTTCAAAGCCGTCCACATCCAGCGGAACGCTGCCCGTATATTCCCCGGTGTCAAACTTGATCGTCTTCAGCGCGTCTTCCAGATCCAGAGAGCCGTAGCATTCCCGGCTGGCAAAGCGGAGCATTTCATTCATGATGCTTACGCTTTCCTCATGCGGCATATCCTTGGGCAACCTGGCGGCCAATTCCCTAATTTTTCCGGCATTGGCATTCGCCGTCGCCTGGTCCTTGACCACCAGCATCACCGCCAGCATTTCCTCGCCGGGCGTCCTGGGAACGGCTTGTTCCTGGGAGGAGGCTTCAGGGGCCTGTTCCTGTTTTTTCCCGCCGTCGCAGGAAACGAGGGCCAGCGCCGCCAGAAATAATGCAGAAGGAATGAGAAGCTGTTTCATAGACTATTTTTGATGGAGAAGCCGGAGGCCTCATTGGAGGTCATCATGGGCAAAGCGGATTCAGGAGTCAAACCAGTTTTTCATTCCCCGGGAATGTTTTTTAGACAAAATTTTCCGCCATGCGCGCTTAGCCTGATGAACGGGAGAGTGTCCCGTTCAACCCAATAGCCAGAATAGTGCATTCATTGGTTTCCTGTAGTAGACGCAATTTCCGCCGGCGGAGGTTGCGTCTACTTTTTGCGTCACCGTTTGAATACAGCGTTTGATTCCGTCAAACGTCTCCGTATAATCTGATTGAGATGGGCGCCCCGATCTGGAACAGACGCAATTTTCTGAAGACTGCCGCAGGAACCGCAGGATTCCTGATGGCCGCGCCGTATGTAAACGCCGCCGAACCTTTCACAGACGCCAGGCCCCTGAAAGTGGGGCTGGTGGGCTGCGGCGGCCGTGGGCTGGGAGCCATGAAAAACGCGCTGGACGCCGATCCGGGCACGGTGGTATGGGCCCTGGCGGACGTATTCGAGGAACGGACCGTCTTCGGCGCCAGGCTGCTCACGGAACAATACGGCCCCCGCATGCAGGCGGACAAGAGCCGCATGTTCCACGGCCTGGACGGCTACAGAAAACTCCTCCAGACGGACATTGACGTGGTCCTCCTCTGCACCCCTCCCGCCTTCCGTCCGGAACATCTGGCCGCGGCTATTGACGCCAACAAGCACATTTACGCGGAAAAACCTGTGGCCGTGGACGTACCCGGCGTACTTTCCGTGCTGGAATCCGCCCGCCTCGCCAAACTTAAAAACCTGGTCATTCTGGACGGCTTCTGCTGGCGTTACGACAAGGCGAACGAGGAAGCCCACCGCAAGCTGGCCTCCGGAGAACTCGGCCGGGTGCTTTCCTTTGACGGATTGTATTATACTACTCCTCCCAAGTCCCCGCTGGCGCTGGATTCCCGCCCCGCCACCGACACGGACGTGGCCTGGGCCCTCCGCAACTGGACCGCCTGGAACTGGCTGAGCGGAGGCCAGTTCGTGGAGCAAATCGTCCATACCATCGACGGCATGGTCTGGTCCATGAACGAACAGCTTCCGCTGGCCGCCTTCGGCTCCGGAGGCCGCGCCCAGCGCCGGGACGACGGTGACGTCTGGGACCATTACGACGTTTATTTCGAATACGACCACAACGTGGTGGGCCACATTTCATGCCGGCAGTGGGTCGGCTGCCACGGAGAGATCACGGACCGGACGGTCTGTGAAAAAGGCATGCTGGTCACGCCCTACCGCCCGCACATCCAGGCGGACAAGCGCTGGCGCTTCCGCGGAGAACGGGGCAACATGTACGCGGACACCCACGTGGCCTTTTACCGCTTTCTGCGCTCCGGCACCTGGACGCAAACGCTGGAAAGCGCGGCCAACAAAACGCTGGTGGCCATCCTGGGGCGGGAAGCGGCCCACACCGGGCAGCGCATCACCTGGGAACAGATCAAAAAGAACACCGCTAGGCTGGTGCCGGAAGACCTGACGATGGACACGCCATTGCCGCCCGCCCGCATCCCGCGGCCGGGAAGAACGGCCTGACCTCCGCCGCCCCCCTCTCTACGCACCATGGCCAACATCTTTCCACCCCATGCCAACAGACGGTTTTACGGCATCATCGCGCTGGGCATGCTCGTTCTCGCCCTGATTCTGGGAGGGGTGTATTATCTCAACTTTTACGTAAAGGAGCATACCCCTGTGCAGCCCGTGCGCTTTTCCCACAAATTGCACGCCGGGGACCTGAAGATGGGGTGCACGTCCTGCCACGCCGCCGCGTTGCGTTCCCCGCGGGCCGGCATTCCTGACACCAAATCCTGCCTGGGCTGCCATCAGCACATCCTGCCGAACAGCCCGCTCATCGCCCCCCTGCGCGCGGCGGCTGATCCGCAATTCCCCGGCTATACGGGAGAGCCGGTACGCTGGGTCATGGTCAACCGCCTTTCCGGCCACGCCTATTTCAACCACATGGCCCACCTGAACCGCGGCATCGGCTGCACATCCTGCCATGAGGATGCGGCAGGAATGGAAGTGATGAAGGCGCCCCGTGACGCCCGCATGCGCTGGTGTCTGGACTGCCACCGCAACCCCGTTCCCCACCTGCGCCCGCTGGAGGAAGCGGCCAGTTCCCACTATTCCGCCGCGGACTATCTCCGCACCCACTCCGTCCATGACGAGGAAGGCCGCCGCATCGGCACGCAGCACCAGCTTGGCGAATACCTGAAACGGCAATGGAAAATCCAGCCAAAAACGGACTGCTCCACATGCCACCATTGACCGCCGTCTCCTGGGGAACGCCCGGAAACATGACTTTCCAGTCACGTACCCTTCCTTCTCCGCTATGGCGGAACACCGCACCGTTCCTGTATCATGCCCCCATGGAACTATCCCTGGACATCATTTACGACAGCGAACCGGAACAGGCGGCGGCGCATGTTCTGGCGTATTTCCGGCAGGAATTCGCCAAGCCCCTTCCCCCGCCCAAATCCCTTTTACGCGACGAAAAAGCCCTGATGGAACAAATTGACGCCGCCTTTGACGGCGTCACGCTGGAAGACGGCATCGGGCTCATGACCACGCAGCTCCTGGACATGTACGCCCCCAGAGAAGTATGTGCTGCCGTCGCCCCCTGTGAAGAACGCAGCGACTGGCGCCGCATCACGCCCGCCATGGTCCGGGCATGCTGGGACGCCCTGATTTTTACCGATCCCAAGGGATACCGCTTTCTCCTGCCCGCATGGCTGACGCTGGACCTCCGCGGCCAGCTTGGAGATTTTGATGCCCTGGACTACTTGCCCCTGCTTCCGGAAAACTGCGGCATTTACGAATCCCAGGCCGTCCTGCTGAATGACCGGCAGCTTGAGGCCGTGATCAACTTCATCGAATACCGCCAGCGAGAGGATTGCAGCCCCTGAACTTTCCCTTCATAACTCCGGACGACGAAAACAGGCGGCATTCACCGCTTGATTTCGCCCCCCGGATTTCCTAAAAAAAGCCGTTCCCATTCATCAATCATCCACGCCTACCACAATTTGACTCCGCAGCCGCCATTCCTCCGGAACGATGTTCCGCATGACCATCCCGCCTTTCTTCCGGAAGAAGAACGGGAAATGTCCCGCCGTTCCTTCATGAAATGGATGGGGGCCGGAGCGGCCCTGATGGGCCTGGCGCTGCCCGCCTGCCGCCGCGTGGAAAAATACCTGGTGCCCTACAACGAAGGGCCGGAATGGTCCGTTCCCGGCGTGGAAACGGCCTACGCCACTTGCCTGTCCCTGGGGGGAAGCGCCCGGCCCGTCCTGGCGGCATGTTATGAAGGCAGGCCCGTCAAGCTGCTGCCCTCCCTGCAATACCCGGAAGGCCCCGGCCTGCCGGCCGCGGTGCAGGCCTCCATTCTGGACCTTTACGATCCCGGACGCAGCAGGCACATTCTCTTCAACGGGAAACAGGCGTCGGAAGACGAATTCCGCGGGGCTTTTTCCTCATGGTCACGCAATTTGAGGGATGGCGGCCGCATCGGCATCCTTCTGCCTCCCTCGGACTCTCCGCTGCTGCACTCCATGCTGGAGGAAATCAGGAGGAAGAACCCCCATGTCCGTACCTACGCGTACTCCCCCGTTCCCGCCCCCGGCGACGCCATGCAGGCGGTCCTGCCGGACGGCATCCGCTTCCGCATCCGCTTCGCGCGCGCCAGACGCATCTTGGCTCTGGACTGCGACTTCCTGCATGAAAACCCGTACGGCAACACGCGGGAATTCATCGCGGCCCGCTCTCCGGAAGGGCTGAACTACAAGGAAGACAACCGGAACCGCACGCGTCTTTACGCGGCGGAAGGCCGCGTTTCCCTCACGGGAGCCCATGCCGACCACCGCCTTCCCATATCTCCGGCACGCCTGGGCGTCTTTCTGGAAGAACTGGACTTTTACATCCGCCAAAAAAAATCCTCCAACCCTGTTGCCGGAAAAACTCGCATTTCCGCCCTTCCCCTGACAAACCGGGAACAGGAATGGCTGAAGCACTGTGCGGAGGACTTGTGCAGCCATCCGGGGGAAAGCGTGGTCCTTCTGGGAGAATCCCGCCCGGAACTGGCGCTCCGCGTCTGGCAAATCAACGAACTTCTCGGAGCCATCGGCCCGTGCATCCAGCTTCTGGACGCACCCGCCGCACCAGCCCCCGGAACCCTGGACGACTTCCTCCGTGACGTGAAACGGAAAAACGTGGACATCGCCCTGCTGCTGGACGCCGGAAATCCCGTGCTGGACGCCAGAGAAGGGACCGCCCTGGCCGCCGCCCTGAGCCGGATGGAAAGCATCCACCTGGGCCTGTACGAAGACGAAACCTCACAGGCCTGCCGCTGGCACCTGCCCGCGGCCCATCCCCTGGAATCATGGGGAATTGAACGGGACTGCCGCGGAAGGTTCTGCTACCGCCAGCCCGTCATCCTGCCCCTGTACGGCGGCATCTCCACGGAAGAAATCCTCTCCGGCCTGCTCTCCACCAAAGGGCACCTCATCACGGCGGACAACTCCCCCTCCCACCTTTCCCCTGTTTACCACCGGGCGCGCAAGTGCTTTGAACGCGCCGTCAATCCGGAGGACAAGACCGCCGCATGGACGCAAGCCCTGCAGCGCGGCTACTCGGAAGAAACCGCCTACGCCTCCCTGCCGCCGCAGGAGGAAGCACGGCAGGCAAAGGCCCTGGCCGCGGCCTCTCTGCCGGACGCGTCCGACTATGGAAAATTTCTTCAGGAAAAGGACATGCTGGAACTGCAATTCCTTCCGGACTACTGCATCGGGGACGGCCGCTGGAAACGCAACGCCTGGATGCAGGAATGCCCGGACCCCGTCACGGGCGCAAGCTGGGCGGCGTCCGCACAGGTCTCTCCCTCCACCTTCCGCAAGCTGGGCGGCAAAGACTCCTCTCCAGCCCGCTGCGTCCTCCACTCCCCGCAGGGACGGACGGAAGCCCTTCTGTGCCCCATTCCCGGCGTGGCGGACGGCCTGATCGTCTTCCCGCTGGGGTACGGCGGCCTAAACCCTTCCGCAGATGGGCAGGAACATTCCGACGGATACGCCCTGAGGAATCGCACCGCTTACTATCTGCCCCCCATTGCCGCCAAACCTGAAAACGGAAACACCATATCTGAAGAAACGCCTATCCTTTCCGGCTACGGAATCTCCCTGTCTCAGATAAGCCTGAGCCCCTTGCCGGAACGGACAGAAGCCGTTCAAAGCCCGGTCGTCCAGCCCACCCCGTTCGCGCAAATCTCCGCCGGCTCCCTCTCCCCTCCTTTTACCTCCCCCGGAGCGGACACCGTTTACCAATGGAAAATGGCCATTGACACGTCACGGTGCATCGGCTGCAACGCGTGCATGGTCGCCTGCCGGGCGGAAAACAACATTCCCGTAGTAGGCCGCGACCAGATGGCGAAAGGGCGGGCCCTGGACTGGATACGCATCGACAGGTACTTCACGGACACGGGAGCCATGACCGCCATTCCCGTGGCCTGCCAGCAATGCGGCAAGGCGCCGTGCGAATCCGTCTGCCCGGTCAACGCCACCGTCCACACCACGGAAGGGCTTAATGCCATGGTGTACGCACGATGCTGGGGCACGCGGTACTGCGCCACCAACTGCCCGTACAAGGCGCGTCGCTTCAACTTCTTCGACTACGCCAAGGCATCGGACGAAGCCACGCACCTTCAGCGCAACCCGAATGTGACGGTCCGCTCCCGCGGCGTCATGGAGAAATGCACCTATTGCGTCCAGATGGTGGAGCGCGCCAAAATCCGGCACAAATCCCGTCTGATGAAGGAACATCCCGGGGAGCCCTCCACCTCCATCCGCATCACGGACAAAGACCTCCTTCTGCCGGACGGAGCGGCTCAGACTGCCTGCCAGCTTGCCTGCCCCATGGGGGCAATCACCTTCGGCAACATGTTGGACCCGTCATCGACCGTTTTCCAGGCCAAATCCCTGCCGCGCCATATGAATCTGCTCCCTTCTCTGGGAACGGAATCGGGCACCGGATACCTAGTCCCTGCACGCAATCCCAATCCCCGCATGGAGTAAAGGAAGGGGGAAACTCATCTTCATCCTCTTGGGCATTCTGTCCAGCGCCTTCCGGATTTAAATGGCGAATCAACGCACAGAGCGCGCCATGATCTTGTCCAAGACAGGCTTGATGGTCTCCGCCATCAGCCTCTGCCCTTTCGTATTGGGATGAAGGGGACCCGCCTTCTTTCCATTAATGACTACAATCTGAGGATCATAAAAGAGGTCTTCATTAACACTCCCGTCTTCCTTCAGGAATTTTCCGCTAATATCCAAAAAGGTGACATCCCGGCTGCCGCGGTACAGTTCCGCCAGTTGTTTGTTGATACTCATGTCCTTCTTAAACTTTCCCCCGGGATCCGAGGCTCCCGGCACATGCCAGTTGCGTATATCGCTGGGAAGAATACCAAGAAGCATCACATGAGTTTCGGGTAACTTTGCCTGTACGGAAGAAACTACTTTCCGGATACCCTCCAAAGTTTCCTTCTCCGTTTTCATTCTTCCCGTGTCGTTGGTACCAATCATGATGATGGCAACCTTGGGATTGACGTGGTCCAGAATCCCCTTATCTATGCGCGCCAGAACATCTCCGGTCAGGTTGCCGCTGACACCCAGGTTTTTTGCATGATAGCGCCCATAAAATTCCTCCCAGATAGGGAGAAAATCCTGCAACGGCGGTTCCTTTTTGCAGTAATTGTTCGTAATAGAATCTCCTATGTAGACCAGATCCGTTCTTCCTTCTGGAGTATAAAGGGGATCCAGCTCTGCCAAAATCTTTTGCAATTCTACTCCAAGTATTTTGTATCCGGCGGCGTTGAGATGAACCCCATCAGACATATATTTCTTGTTGGCCCTCCCTGAACGATCGTCCTGCAAAAGATCTCCCGGATTGGCGAAAAAAACGGTTTTTCCGTCAGCCAGCTGTTTGTAAAACTTATTCGTTTCCTTGATGACCGGAATGCAAAAATCCATATCCTGGCGCGGGAGAACGCCAAGCAGCAAAATCTTGGAATTGGGGCATTTCTTTTTTACCAGTTCTACAAGGGCTTTCATGTTGGCGGCGCATATCCGGGCCGTATCCCTTCGGTGCCCAATGTTGTTTGTGCCAAGCAACATAATGATCACGCGCGGAGAAAGGCCATCAAGTTCTCCATGAGAAACACGATAATAGGCATTATCAATATAATCGAAGCCAAAACCCATATTAGTGGTTCTGTACCTTCCGAAAAGTGAGCGCCAGGAATCATATCCCTGGCCGGAAACCTTGTCCGACGGTTCACCACCCCATTTATGGGTAATGGAATCGCCAATGATAACATACTCCGGACAAATCTCCCTGTTGCGCCGGACAACAGCTTCATGCCTGTCCTGCCAGCTGTAGGAAGCGGCATTCCTGTACTGGGGTTCCGCCTTTAGTGAAGAAGGCAGGCTTTCTCCAAGAGCAGCGTAGCATAAGCCGAACGATACCAAAAGAAGCAAAAAATGATTTAACATAATGGCTTCTACGGGAAAAGCGGAAAAGAACTTTCATCCTCCTCCATGAACATGCTAAGGCCGCTCCCCGTCAAGGAAGCGGCCCTGCCAGTTGAAGGTCTTTATAAATATTTACAGGCTAGTCTTCCACGATTTGCTCAACGGTCGTAATCGTTTCCACCACTTCAATATTGGCGGCAGCGGCAAAGTTGTTCACCGCCTTGAGCAGGGCGGGCGTCATGAGCTTGTCCTTCTGAATGCGTTGGCAATTTTCCAGCAGGTCCACGATGGTATCCTGGACATCTCCATTAAGTTTGGTAATCCGGATAGCCTGTTGGGAAGTGAGCTTCACATTTTCCATGGACTTGTCCAATTGCTTGGCCTTCTGAGTCAGAGCATCGAGCTGCTTGATGGCGATAGCGACCGCCGTATTGTCCTTCACGTCGTCCAGAACCTTGTTGGCGGACGAAATCAGGTCGACATTCTGCTTAGCCAGCTCTACGGGATCGACCGCATTCTGGGCCATGGCGGAGGCGGAGCATACGATCGCCACCACGGGGAGTATTTGATACGTTTGAATCATTGTTTTATCGGTTGTTCGGGTTAAAAGAAGAGGTGTTCCTCTTTGCATCTTTAGATTCATTCCAATACACAAACCGTTGCAAAACGTATTTGTCATACACTCCTTACCAGCTGGCGGCAAAAGGATTGCAGATGATAATATTAATTGGCGACCCGCTTCATTTCACCGCTTTCTAACAAAAAGCGGAGAGGGCGGTATTTGGCGGATTTCAAGTCTGGATCTTCCGTCAGAATAGCTTCCGCAAGCTCCCTGCCGCGGTGGATCAGCCGGACGTCCAAAAGCCATTCCTCAAACCGCACTCCCTTCAGGCCGCTCTGGGAAGTTCCCAGCACGTCTCCCGGCCCCCGGAGTTTCAAATCCTGCTCCGCCAGGTCAAACCCGTTGGACGTGGTTTCCACAATGTGCAGCTTTTCCCACTGTTCATCTCCGGGCTGGGCTTCCGTCATCAGAATGCAGTAGGACTTGTACGCTCCGCGGCCAATGCGCCCGCGGAGCTGGTGAAGCTGGGAGAGGCCGAAATTTTCGGCATTATTGATAATCATCACCGTAGCGTTGGGCACGTCCACGCCCACCTCCACCACCGTGGTGGAAACCAGCACACTGGTCCGGTTGTCCCGGAAATCCTTCATAACGGCCTCCTTTTCCTCCGCAGGCATCCTGCCGTGCAGCAGCCCCACGTCCACATGGGGCAAGAGGGCCTTCCATTCGTCCAGCTCCTTCGTCACGGCCTTTCCCTTCCGGGACTCCTCCCCGTCAATCAGCGGGGAAACCACGTAAATCTGCCTTCCTTCCTCCAACTGGTCCCTGACGAACTTGACCACCTTCTCCCTGTCCTTCGCGGTGCGGATGGCCGTCACCACCTTTCCCCGGCCCCCCGGCATGCCGTCCAGGATGGAAACGTCCAAATCCCCGTAAAAAGTCAGGGTCAGCGTCCGGGGAATGGGGGTGGCCGTCATCACCAGCACGTCCGGCCTCTCCTCCCGCGCAATCAGCTTTTCCCGCTGATTCACGCCGAACTTGTGCTGTTCGTCAATCACGACAAGGCCCAGACGTTCCGGCACGTTCTTCCCATAAAGGAGGGCGTGCGTTCCCACCACAATGCCGCCCTGACCGCCGAATGAAATGTGGGATTCCTCCTTCCTCTCCGCCGTCACCAGGGAAACGGGAACATCCAGCTTGTCCAGCATCTGCCTGAACTTCAGGTAGTGCTGTTCCGCCAGAATCTGGGTGGGAGCCATCATCACGGCGGAATACCCGTGTTCCACGGCCAGCAGCATCGCGCACAGCGCCACAAGCGTCTTCCCGGACCCCACATCCCCCTGGAGCAGCCTGTTCATGGAACGGGGGGCCTTCATGTCCCGGTAAATCTCCCGCACGCAGCGCTTCTGGGCTTCCGTCAATTCAAAAGGCAGGGACGCCGCCAAATCCCGGACCAGGAGGCTGGAACCGGCCGTCTGCATGCCGGGAACCGCCTCCGCACGGCGGCGCCTGTAGGCCACGTTCAACTGCTGGGCCAGGCACTCCTCCAGCGCAAAGCGCCGCCTCGTCTTGTCCCGCGCTTCCGCGGAACCGGGAAAATGCAGGTCGCGCAGCGCCGTCTTGCACGGAACGCCGGGCACAAATTCATAAATCTCAGGTTCCGGTTCCGGAGACAACTGCTCCAACGCCTCCCAGACGATCTCCCGCAGCCTGCGCACGGGAATGCCCATCCTGCCGCTGTACACGGGCACGATGCGGTTCAGGTGGATGGAATTGTCCTCCCCCTCCCGGATCAACTCGAAATCCGGATGAACCATGCTCAACTTCTTCCCGTAGGGCTTCATGCGCCCGTACACGATCATCTCCTGCCCGGCGCACAGCATCCGGGCAATCCCCGGCATGCTGAACCACAGGCAGGAAAAACGGGCATTCCCCAGGGACTGTTCATCCTCCAGGACGGCTTCCACGTACCTGCCGCGCCCCTTGCCGCCCTTCCCTCCCCAGCCTTTCCAGCCTACGTCCACCACCCGGCCGCGGAGGCAGACGGGCGCGCCGGAGGACAGGGAATCATAGCGGTCGAACATCCGGCGGTCCTCATACCTGCGGGGCAGCATGAACAGCAGGTCCCGTACAGCGGCCATTCCGGCCGCCTGCATCGCCGCCAGTTCCTTGGGACGAATGAAGGAGCAGGCCTCCAGGGGGGATGTCAGAAGCAGATTGCCGGCCATTGTTCCAGGCGCTTTCCTCACAACTCATGCACCAGGCGGCCCGCATCAGTGCGCCGCCGGAGCGGGCTTCGTTTCCAGGCAGCGCCTGTAATAATCCACGCGGGACACAAACCAGCTCCATTTGTACCCGGGCCTGCCGTTGGTCAGCAGGGGGGCGGGACAATTCTTGCCTGTCCAGTAATAATGGGGCACCACATTGCGAAGGGGAATATTGTACTGCTTCATCAGCACCGCCGTCAGCTTGGCGGAACGGTTCCAGGTCACGATGGGATTGTGGGACCGGACCTCCCCCATCTCAATGCCGATGGAATACATGTCACCCGGGCCGCCGCGGTCCGCGTGCCGCCCCGTTTCATTCAGGGGGATGTGCTGGATGGCGTGGTACTGGTCCACGGTGAAATGCCAGTTCAGGGAACCCATCGCCCCCCTTTTCAGGGCACGGGAATGGGCGGCGGCGTCCCCGGTGGGATTGGCCGTGCTGTGGATGGTGATGAAGCGCGGCTTCATGGAACGGGCCGCGCGGCGCGCGCGGGAGCGCGGGGACATGAAATCCCGCTCAATGCGCACTTCCCCGGCCATCTGGGACATGGTGCGCGGCACGGGGGGAGCATTACTGATCCTGAAGCTGATGGCGGGAGGCCGGGAAGTATCCGAACACGCCGCAAACAGAGCGGGAAGCGCCAGAAACGCCGCTTTTGCCATCAACTTTCTAACATTCATGATTCTTCCCTAGACTATCCAATGCAAACTGGCAAGCAATTTCCCTGTCAAATCACTCCTTCATTACATCCCGGAATGTCCAATCCGGCAGGCATTGACAGAAATTCAATTATCTTCATCGGCAAATTCGATTCATTCCCTCCCTTTTCCACCGCCTTTCCCATGTTAAAACATTTTTGATGAAGAAACAAAGACGCCGCTATTACCTTGACGACTAAAAATCAATTCACTAGTTTTCACCCGCATCCCGACTCAAAAACATGAACACCCTTGCACACTATTATCGCCTGATAAGAAACATCATGTTCGGCAACGACGACCTTCAGGGATTGGGAAACAAAAAAAAGATCACCACCGCCTTATTCATCATCTCCTTCATCGCCATCGTTATTTCCCTGATCAAAGTCACTCAAACCGTCTTTTCATCCCCTCTGAACGAATACCGGGAAATGGCAAACGTCGCCGCCATTCTAAATATCAGAAGCGGGGCACTCTTTGACATGTCCCATTTCCCCGGCAGTATTTACCTGTACGGTTTACTGCAGCCATGGCTGCTTTCCTTCCTCCCTGATTCATGGGACCCCATATTTCTCAACAGAGTAGCATCCTATTCATTCATGGTCATAGCCTTTATTCTCTTTATCATCATCCAGAAAAGGCTTTTCCTCCTGCTGAACATTCCGGCTGCTGGAAAAACGCTCCTGGCCACCGGACTCATCTATTTGAACTGCCTGTTGAGCATAGCACCCTCCAACATGGGACCGCCCAACTTCCTCGGAATGGCCTTAACCAACGCCATCCTGCTTCTTTCCCTGTATTCATTCAGGGGCAAGACACTTCTTCTGGCCGTGCTGGTGGCTGCCTCATTCCTGACGAAACAGTATTTCCTGTTCTCCCTTGTCTATGGAGCGCTTGCCTTCATCTTCCTAGAAAACAAACATAAATGGCTCAAACTTTCTTTCTTCATGGTCGCATCAGTAGCACTGGTTTCGCTTTGTTTCCTGCTGGATGAAACCCGTTACGCCATCCTCCATCACTTTGTAGCTCAGCAGCCATTCCGGAAAACTCTGCCTCTTTTCTGGATCAAATTAAGCCAGTTTGTGATCCTTCTCATCCCTCTTTTCTGGATCTTTTACAAACAGGCCATCATTGACTCCACCAAACCTGAACAGGAAAAAACGGCCAAGCCATCTCCGTATTTCCTGTTTATTATAAGCGCTTTCATCCTGGCTTTTCTCGCCATCGTAAAAGTAGGCGGCCATGGGGGCGCGATCGGACTCATGTATTATGTTCACATTCTGTTGACCCCAGCCTGCCTGTGCGGTTCCATCCTCCTGGCTAAAAACCAGAAAAACGGTCTATTTACGATTGCCATAGCGCTTCTCGCCCTCGTTGCTATCCAAACCACCGCCGACATCAACAGGACGAAAAAGAAACATCATTGGGATAACATCGCCATGATCCAAAAGGAGATGCAGGAACACGGACGCCAGTACGTGCTGGGGTGCCCCATGACCTCATTTCTGGAAATCTCCCTGTTCCGCCAGGCCTCTGATCCGGGACAGCTAGAATACTACCATACCCTGAACACCTCTCCGGGGTCCTTCCGGGAACTTCTTGGCGGAGTAAACGCCCAAAATGAACAATTCCAGAAGCAGCTCATTGAAGACCTTAACAGGAAAAAGTACAAGGTTATCTATACGGATGCCATTTCCCTACTGGAAACACAGGAGATATTCAACAAGGAATTGATGAAAAACTATATCCGGACCGGCTCCTACGTCATCAGTTCAAAACTTGCCGGAAAGGAAGTCACCAGATGGGTGCCCAGATCCATGTAACGCGATAAACTCCGGAACTGGAAAAATCCCTCTTGAAGACGTTCATGCCATGATGCGGCCATCCGCAATCATGGACCGAAACATTTTCCCGGAGACATTGAATCATCAACAGGCAGACCCGTAAAAAGCCGCACGGGAGACTTGCCAACAGCCATTTCCGTGCATACACTATTCTCACCATGAGTACCACTCACGAAGCAGCTAAGAAGTGGGTCGAAGAAATCGCCCAGCTTTGCCAACCCGACTCCATCTATTGGTGCAACGGCTCTCAGGAAGAAAATGATGAGCTTTGCAACATGATGGTAGAAAAGGGCACCTTTATCAAACTGAACCCCGAGAAGCGTCCCGGATGCTTCCTCGCCCGCTCCACTCCCTCGGACGTGGCCCGTGTAGAAGACCGCACGTTCATTTGCAGCGAGAAGGAAGAAGACGCCGGCCCGACCAACCACTGGGCGGACCCCGCTGAAATGAAGGCCAAGCTGAAGGGCCTTTTCCAGGGCTGCATGAAGGGCCGTACCATGTACGTCATTCCCTTCTGCATGGGTCCCCTGGACTCCCCGCTGGCCAAGATCGGCATTGAAATCACGGACTCCCCCTACGTCGTGGTCAACATGCGCATCATGACCAAGATGGGTGCGGAAGTTCTCAAGCGCCTGGAAGACGAAGTCAAGGGCGGCGGCAACCCGAAGCGCGACGGCTACGGAACCTTCGTTCCCTGCCTCCACACCGTGGGCGCTCCCCTCGCAGACGGCCAGATCGACGTGCCGTGGCCCTGCAATGAAGAAAAATACATCTGCCACTTCCCGGAAACGGAAGAAATCTGGTCCTTCGGCTCCGGTTACGGCGGCAATGCCCTGCTCGGCAAGAAGTGCCTGGCCCTGCGCATCGCCTCCGCCATCGCCCGCAAGAACAAGTGGATGGCTGAACACATGCTCCTCCTGGGCATTGAATCTCCGGACGGCACGAAGGCCTATGTGGGCGGCGCATTCCCGTCAGCCTGCGGCAAGACCAACCTGGCCATGCTCGTTCCCCCCGCCTCCTACCGTGAAGCCGGCTGGAAGACCTCCATCATCGGTGACGACATCGCCTGGATCTGGCCGCACGAAGACGGCACCTTCCACGCCATCAACCCGGAAAACGGCTACTTCGGCGTGGCTCCCGGCACGTCCTACAAGACCAACCCGATCGCCATGGACACCATCAAGAAAAACGTCATCTTCACCAACGTCGGCCTGACCGACGACGGCGACGTCTGGTGGGAAGGCATGGACGGCCCCGCCCCCGCCCACGCCATCGACTGGCAGGGCAACGACTGGACCCCGGACTGCGGCCGCAAGTGCGCTCACCCGAACGCACGCTTCACCGCTCCCGCCTCCCAGTGCCCGACGATCGACCCCGAATGGCAGAACCCGGAAGGCGTGTCCCTCTCCGCGATCCTGTTCGGCGGCCGCCGCGCCACCACGATGCCCCTCGTATTCCAGTCCCGCGACTGGACGCACGGCGTATACGTGGGCGCCACGATGGGCTCTGAAATGACCGCCGCCGCCTTTGGCGCTATCGGCCAGGTCCGCCGCGACCCGATGGCCATGCTTCCCTTCATCGGCTACAACGTAGGCGACTACTGGCAGCACTGGCTGGACATGGGCAAGACCGTTGCCAATCCTCCGCTGATCTTCAACGTGAACTGGTTCCGCAAGGACAAGGACGGCAACTTCATCTGGCCGGGCTTCGGCGACAACATGCGCGTCCTCGACTGGATCCTCCGCCGCTCCAAGGGCAAGGCGGAAGGCCAGAAGACCGTGCTGGGCGTCTCCCCGACCTATGACGAGCTGGACAAGACCGGCCTAGACTACAGCGAAGAACAGTTCAACGCCAACATGGCTCTCAACCCGAGCGAATGGAAGGCTGAACTGGAAAGCCAGACCGAACTGTTCGACAAAGTGGGCAAGAAGCTCCCGGCCGAACTGGAAGAACAGCGCCAGATCCTCATCAAGAGCTTCTCCTAAGCAGAGAAACTCCTGACTGAGCGTCAACTCAACAGCAGAGGCTGTCCCATGAACGGGACAGCCTCTTTTTCATTCCCCTCCATCTTCTCAACATGCACTTAGGGACCGCGGCAGGCCCGCTCACACGGCATGGTCAAAAATCTCTGCCCGTTATCGGCTTCCCATTAAAAGATAGCAGGTAGCCATGTCTTTCCATCTATCGGGGCGGGGCGAATGAAAAGGCGTAAAGAGCTGCAATGAGATGATATGAATAGAAAAAATAAAATCGTTTTCCGCCTGAATATAATATTCAGCATTTTTTGGGTTTGCAGCTCTATTTTAACTTGAAACATTATGTTTATTTAGGGTTTTCTGAAAGAAAGAAATGGGAAAACGGGTATAGTAGGGAATAGGTTCAGCCGTGTGTTTCATGGTTTTTTATAGCCGCGGCATATGTTGGGAAGCCATTCCCGGTATGATGCTGCGCTCACTTATCAACTCCGAATTTATCTGGGACGGCTTGAGTAATGCCTGGCTTAAGATGGATAACAATACAAATAGCCGGCGGCCTGTCCGCCAAAGCGGAAATGTCCGGTATCTGAATGCAACGTCCCGGAGAAAGAAAAAACCACGGTCAGCGGATTAAGGCGCTTTTACGTCCTGAAAGAACGCTGCCGGCGCTCAAATGGAAAATTGCCCTGGAAGAAAGCCTGAATTAATTCGAAAAAGAAAGACCATCAATTGATGAAACGATTACCACTGCTGCTCTGCATCCTGCTGACGGGACTTGTTACTCCTGTATTCGGCAAACTGGACGGCACTTACATGAATGAGGCCGGAATGACCCTGAAAACGCCCCATGCCGCATGGGATGAAAAAGGCGAGCTTCCCCATAAGAAAATACTTTTTATCATGCAGCAGACGGCCTCGCGCGAGATCATTGAGCTGGTTCAGCGCTTCCCTGGCTTTGAATATGAAGTGGTTCTCACAGCCAATGAACATAGCATCGGAGCGGACGATATTTACAGCAATCCGATTGCGGGGCTGAGCACCGCCGACAAACATCAGGAACTGGCCGACAAACTGGCAAAGGATTATGATCTGGTGGTCGTGGCAAACGTCGATTTTGCGATCCTGCCGGATGAGCAGAAATTCCGCCTGATGTCGATGGTGCGGAACGGAACCGGCCTGGTCCGGATTCAATCCAGTGAACCTTGGTCCGAACTTAAGAAACTGCCTTATAAAAAACCGTACGCCAAACCGTTGCCCCGGCCTGAATGGGTTGCCGGAAGCAACGGCCTGCCCGGAAGCAGGCCGGAAAATTTTGAATCGCGTATTTTCAACGCCTGGCAGTTCGGCCATGGCCGGATCGTCGAAGTCGATTATGGCGCGGGCTACCGGGCAGGAGTGGGGCTGACGCCGTACTTCGACTACACCACGGACTGGCTCTTTCTCTATGAAACGTCGCAGGCTTTTCTGGCCCAGGTGCTCTATTACGCCAGCGGAGTAGAACTGCCGGCATTTTCAGTACGGCAGGACAGCGGCAAATTTGTCGTGGCCTCTCCGGAGAAAACCACCGTCGAGGGCCGTATCCGGCAGACGGATAATTCCGTCATCCGGAACAGCCTTGATTTCACGAACCTTCCGGCGGGAAAATATACCGCGGACGTATTGGTCCGCCGGAATGGCGCGCTGGTCAACTTCGGCGCCTTTCCCTTTACGGTGGAATCCGCTTTCGGGGCCGTATCGGTGGAAGCGCCCAGGCTGGTGCAGAACCGCGGCCCCTTTTCCGGCACGCTGAAACTGGCTTCGCCCGCGCAGAACGGTTACTCCGTCAAAGTGGAGCTGATGGACGCCCCCTACCGCAATGTATGGTTCAGCAAGACGTTACCTTTGGAGGCCGGAAAGAAAGAGTTCCCATTTGACCTTGAAAATTACCGGATGCCGACCATCGGCGGTTATCTGCGCTGTACCGTTTACGATGCCCGGGGCCACGCGGCGCATGCGGAAAAACCGGTGATTTTCCCGGACTATTCTCTGGAGGATTACCTCCAGCTTACCTGGGGGCAGGTTGGCTGCACCTTCAACCCCGCCTTCGGGGAGAGGATTATCGACCGCCTCGGCTGGAACGTATCGCTGCAATTTTTCAGCAAGGGAGATATTGAAAACACCCTGCGGAACGAAAAACTGTGCCCGTATATTTGCCGGATCGGGATGGAAGCCGGACCAAACAATGAAACCAGGATATTGCGCAAGCTATGGTCCGAACAGAAAGAAAATATGGAGCGGCTGGGTACGTTGAACGGCGACGAATCGTTCTACCACCCATTGGTCCGGAAGCTTTGGGCCGACGATCTGCGGCGCCAGGCAGAATACCTGAAAGACCTGAGCCCTGTGCTGTACAACCTGGGCGACGAGAATTTTTACACCTACGACGCCGGATTCGGAGAGTCGGATAAACAGCCGTTCGCTAATTTCCTGCGGCGGAAGTACCAGACCATTGAAAACCTGAACCTCGAATACGGCGCCTCCTACGCCGGCTTCAGTGAAGTGCCCCACCTCCGGCTGGACGAGGCCAAAAAAGAAGGAAACCTGGTCGCCTACAACGACCACCGGGAATACATTGAAAAAATGTACGTGGACATGCATCATTTCCTGGCTTCGGAAATCAAAAAGGTTCATCCCGGAGCCCGGGTCGGCGCGGAAGGCTCCCCTCCCGGCAATCTCGAAGAAATGATCAAAGGGCTGGACTTCTGGGGCCCTTACAGTGGCATGCAGGAAAACGAGGCGTTGCGCGCCTTCGGGGCGGACCAGGTCCGTACCATCTGGTGGGGCGGCTATTGCGCGGAACGTTCATCCTATCCGTACAAACTCTGGGAACACCTGCTCCAGGGAGCGATCAACGGCCACGCCTGGTTCCTAATCAACCCCGCCCTTGGGGAAACCAGCCATTCCGGCGATCTTTCCGAGGCGGAATACCTGCGCCAATACATGCCCCACCTCGATGACCTGAGCTACGGCCTCGCGCAGCTGCTGATCAAAACGCCGTTTCCGGATACCGGCATTCTCTTCTACTACAGCCACTCCTCCAAATCTGCCGCCCAGGCGGACAGCCGCTGCGTCAACCCGGACGCCAGCATGAATCCGCTGCTCCGGTATTGCTACCAGCGCGGACTGGGCTTCAATTTCGTCTCTCCCAACACCCTGGAACGCCTGAAGAACGCCCGGCTCCTCTTCCTTTGCGGAACATCCTCCCTGAGCGACAAAGAGTGCGCGGCCATTCTGGATTTCGTCAAATCCGGCGGCACAGTACTGGCGGACGCCAACATTGCGCTCTTGAACGAAAACCTGAAAAAACGCCCCAGTAACCCCTTGAGCGAACTTTTCGGAGACCTGACGTTCGACCAGGCGAAAGAGCTCGAAATCCAACCCTATGAGAGCACAAGCGGTGCCCTGGCCCTGGCGGGGGAAAAGGCGCATGCAGTCCACGGCAATCCGGGCCTGCGGCTCCACAAGGCCGGCAAAGGAAATGCCATCCTGCTGAATGCCTCGCTCTCCGTTCTGGAAAATAATTTCCGGACCGGCTCCTCTCTGAACGCGTTCCTTGACCAGGTGGTAAAGAGCGTGGGCATCCGTCCTCCGGCCGTGATTCCCGATTTCAGCGACACCCTGATGGTCCGTCCCCGGAAGGCCGGAGAATTCGAACTTCTGGGCGCCCTCGGCCAGGAAAAGGACCTCGGTAAATCATTCACCGCCAAGTTGCCGAAAGAAAAATACATTTATGAATGCCGCAAAGGGCTGGTCGGGAAGTCAGACCGGCTTGTCTTTAAATTCTCTGAAGTGCCGTTCCGCTGCTTTGCCCTGTTTGACCGGGAGCAGCAGCCGCCCGTGGTAACCGCTCCGGCCCAGGCGGCAAAAGGCGCCCGTGCCCTGCTTAAGATTTCCGGACCGGCCAATCCCCGGGAACGCGCGTACCGGATTACGGTAACGGCCCCGGACGGCAAGGAAATGCTGCACCGCAGCAAAACCATCTACGGCAAGACGGAATACCCGCTGGATTTCGCCTTCAACGACCTGCCCGGCATCTACCGCATCTCCATTGAAGATGCAGCTACAGGCTTGAACACTCAACACGAAATCGAGGTAAAATAATCATGCAGAAAATCACCCTGACTGTCCTGACCTCCCTGGCCGGATTGTGCGCCACACTGCTGCACGCAGCGCCTTCCATTGAAAAGGAAGAAGAACAGCTTGACCGCAAGGGAACTGCCTTCCTCCTGACCCGCCATACCATAAACCTCGGCAACGGAAAAATCAATTACCGAACCGTTACCCATCTCCATGACAACAAGCCGGTTCAGCAGGAATGGGGGGATTTCAGATTCGGCATCGAATACTGGAGAAACCCCAATACTCCCGGGAGCTGGAGCCCCGTCAATTTCCTTGCCGTGATTGGCAGGGACGGCAAAACGCTGCTGGACCGGAAAGTGGCGGAAAAAATTGACACCGTGGAAAACGGCCGGATGGAAATGGCTGTCTTCACGTTCCGTCCGGAAAATAGTGTTCTGGACGTCAGGATAGCGCAGTTCAAGGACCGTCCGGACTGGCTGTTCGTCAAGGTCGCTTATCCCGGACAACTGGGTGAAGTATGGGCATCGCCTGTTCACGGTTACGGAAAGCCGGAACTGGAGTCACAATACGCCCTGAAAGAAGAAGCCGGGGCAAAGCCATGCGGAAAGCCGGACTGGATTCTGACGAAAACGACCGGGGGAAACGGGGTGATGAACTTCAACCGTTATGCTTACAAGGAATTCGGCACTTTCATCGTTTTTGAAAAAGAATCCCTCCGCCAGCTCCGGATTCATGGAGATGACATCAAATTCGAGCTGAAACCGGAGTCGGACAGCTTCAGCTTTGCCATCAGTTATTTTAAAGACCGGAAACCGGAAGAGGTCCATCCGGAATTCTTCAACGTGACGGTTCCGGAAGTGGAAAGCTTCCTGAAGTCCATCAATTGGAACCCGGTCCCCGACCGGAAGACGTTTTCAGAGCTTGCGGATGAAACCCGGAAAAATATCTCCATCCTGAAAGAGGACGGCGGCCATGCGGCGGACTATGAAAAGAGAGTGAACGAGCTGGAAACCGATTTTGCCGAAGCGCCGAGTTTTGAAATTCTGGCCAGCCTGCGCGAACTGAATACGCAAATCACCAACAAGTATCTTGAAAACCTGTAAGAACATGGTGTTCCTCCTGGCGGAGGATATCAAACGGGTCTTGTTCTACGATAACCGGAAGGAAGGAACTCAAAGTGTTCCGCAACTGACAAGGATACCGGATATGGAGTCATTCTCCCTCTCCGGCTGATGTTCCCCGGCGCCGTTGAAAAAGTATCCGGGAGAAATTTCCGAGGCGCAGGACTGGAAATTTTTCACCGGGCAGGAGGGAAAACAGTTTATATTCCGTTTGAAAAATAGGAGGAAAGCAGGAGAAGACGGTTGCCGCCGCTGCCCCTGCTGGACAAAGCCCCCGGAAAGAGCGCTGTTCATATGCTCCGGTCCAGATTCAGGGCCGCGGATCAGTTCCATGGAAGAGGCGGCCCGTTCGACACCGACGGCACTCCTCTGCCCAGCTGGTTCCATGACAGATCGGGAAGCAGGGCCGGATACGTTCCCGCCGGCTTGGCGCCAGGTAAAATGATTCCGGGTGCGGCAAAAACTTGCGCCGCTCCTGTCCGCGTCAGGAAAATTCCGGGGCTTCGCCCAGAGCGATGACAGTGGCGGCGGCACTCAGGCGGGAATGGGTCATGGTCAGAAGCCAGCCTGTGATGCCCTGCTCCCGAGCCGTCACTCCGGCGGAGCCGTGCAGGAGGATGGATGGAGCTCCCGCATCATTGCGCACCACTTCCACATCCGTGAAGGCGCATTTTTCCCCGATTCCCGTTCCCAGGGCCTTCGCCACGGCTTCCTTGGCCGCAAAACGGGCGGCGAGCCGCGGTACGGGGTCCGCGTGTTTCCGGCAGTAGGCCCATTCATCCTGCGTGCAGATGCGCAGAGCAAACGCCTCTCCGTTCTTCTGCAGGGCCTGGCGCACACGGTCCAGGTCCGCCAGGTCCATTCCCAGTCCCACGATGCGGTTCATTTCCTTTAAAAACGGAAGGGATTAAGAAAAAAGCTCAGCTCAGGCGGTCGATCGCCTGGCGCATTTCCCGCACGGCCTGTTCCAGCCCCACAAACAGGGCGCGGGACACGATCGTATGGCCGATGTTCAGCTCATGCAGGTGAGGCACGCCGTTCATCAGCTGCTCCAGATTCTGGTAATTGATGCCGTGCCCGGCGTTCACCTGGATGCCCAGGGAATGCGCCAATTCCGCGGCGCGTTTCAGACGGGCCAGTTCCGCGGTGCGCTTTTTTCCGTCGTTGTTGGCAAAACACCCGGTGTGCAGCTCAATCATGGGCGCGCCGAGGCGCGCGGCGGCTTCCACCTGGGGCAGGTCCGGATCAATGAACAGGCTCACCTGAATGTCGTTGTCCGCCATTCTGGCCAGGGTAGAAGAAAGCTCCTTTTCATGGAATACGGCGTCCAGGCCGCCTTCCGTCGTGATTTCCTCCCGCTTTTCCGGAACCATGCAAATATAGTCCGGTTTCAGTTGGAGAGCAAAATCCACCATTTCCGGGGTGTTCCCCATCTCCAGATTCAGGGGAAGGGCCACGCTCTCCCGCACCCTCAGGGCGTCTGCGTCCTGCATGTGGCGGCGGTCGCCGCGGACGTGGATGGTGATGGAATCGGCTCCGCCCCTCTGCGCCGCGTAGGCGGCGTCCAAAACGCTGGGTTCCACGTTGAAGGAATCAAGCATGGTCGCATAGCGGGCCTGCCTCAGCGTGGCAATGTGGTCTATATTTACACCTAGCAACATATGGGTCTTAAGACAAGGGAACGGAGCCGATCATTCAAATTAATGGAGGAAATGGCGGTGCCCGGTGAACACCATGGCGATGCCCGCGTCGTCCGCGGCGGCGATTACTTCCTCGTCCCGGATGGAACCGCCGGGCTGAATGCAGGCGGTGGCTCCGGCGTCAATGGCCACCTGGAGTCCGTCGGCAAACGGGAACATGGCGTCGGACGCCACAACGCTGCCCTTCAGGTCCAGGCCGGCCTGCCCCGCCTTCCATACGGCAATGCGGGCGGAATCCACGCGGCTCATCTGCCCAGCGCCGATTCCCAGCGTGCGGTCCGTGCCGCCGAAGACGATGGCGTTGGAGTGCACCTGCTTCACGACGCGCCAGTTGAAGCGCATGGCCGTCAGTTCTTCTTCCGTCGGCGGACGCTTGGTCACCACCTTGGCTTCCAGATTATCCAGACCCATCACGTCCGTATCCCGCTTCATGGTCATGAAGCCGCCGGGAGCGGAGCGGATGATGGGCTCCTGCCGCGCCTTCATCCAGGCTTCCGTGTTCATGCGGATAATGCGGCAGTTTTTCTTCTTCTGCAGAATGGCGCGGGCTTCCGCGTCGTATTCCGGGGCAATGATCACGTCCGTGAAAATGGCGCTCAGCACGCGGGCCAGTCCTTCCGTCATCGGACGGTTGATCACGATCACGCCGCCGAAGGGAGCCTGGGTGTCCGTCTCAAAAGCCTTCTGCCAGGCGTTGCGCAGGTCCTCGTCGTCCTGGCCCACGCCGCAGGGGTTCGTGTGCTTCAGGATGCCCACGGTCGGGCGGCGGAACTGGGTGATCAGCTCGGCGGCGCCTTCGATGTCCAGCACGTTCGTGTAGGAAAGCTCCTTGCCCTGGAGCTGGTGGAAAATATCCCCGAAACTGCCGTACAGGCTGGCTTCCTGATGGGGATTGTCGCCGTAGCGCAGTTCCTGGTACAGGGGAGCGCAGATGCAAAAGCTCCCCTTGGTGCTTTCCGCGCTCTGGTGGCCCAGATAATTGGTGATGGCGTTGTCGTAATTGGACGTGCGCATGAACACCTTCACCGCCAGGTTCTCGCGGGTCTTGAGAGTGGTGTCCCCCTTGTGGGTCTGCATTTCATCCAGAATGCGGGGATAATCCGCGGGATCGGAAACCACCGTGACGGACGCGTAATTCTTGGCGGCGGAGCGGAGCATGGACGGACCGCCGATGTCGATCTTTTCAATGGCTTCCTCCAGCGTCACGTCCGGCCTGGCGACGGTTTCTTCAAAAGGATACAAATTCACGCAGACCAGGTCGATGGGCTTGATGCCGTTCTCCTTCGCTTGGCGGACGTGCTCCTCATTGTCGCGGCGGTGCAGCAGGCCGCCGTGCACCATCGGGTGCAGGGTCTTGAGACGGCCTTCAAACAATTCCGGTTCCCCGGTGTAATCGGAAATTTCAATCACCGGAAGCCCCAGGCTCTTGAGGAAAGCGGCGGTGCCGCCGGTGGAAATCAACTCTACTCCAAACTCGTGCAGGCCCTTGGCAAACTCCTCAAGGCCGGTTTTGTCGGAAACGGATATCAATGCGCGCTGAATAGCCATAAGATCAAATATCTGAAATGAAACCGCTGCGGACTCTCCCCGACGGGAGCGGACGCGACAGGTGCGGTTCCTTTCCCTACATACTAGCGCTCCGTGAAGCAAGCGCAATGTCACGCATCATGACACCCTTCTGCATTTTTCATCCGGAAACGGAAAAAAAACTCCCTTTTTATCGCTCTTGTCTTGACATTGGGCCGAATACTTACTAATTCAACCGCTCACAAATAACCATTTCTTTTTAGCCATGGCAACGATGGAAGTAATTCTCGCAACAAAAATTGAAGGACTCGGCGCGGAAGCCGACCTGGTGACCGTTAAGGCTGGCTATGGCCGCAACTATCTCATCCCTCAGGGTCTTGCCCACGAAGCAACGGCTTCCAACCGCCGTTTCATCGCCAATCTTCAAGCCGCCCGCGCCAAGCGCGAAGCGGAAGAACTCAGCGCCGCCCAGGAAGTGGCCGCTAAGATCAACGGATTGACCGTGGACCTCGTCCTCGAAGTGGGCCAGGGCGGCAAGGCGTTCGGCGCCATCACCAACCAGAACATTCACGAAGCCCTCACCGCACAGGGCGTGGAAGTGGACCGCCGCGCGATCGAACTTGAAAAGCCGATCAAGAGCGAAGGCGAGCACGCCGTCGTGATCAAGGTTCATCCCCAGGTGGAAGCCACCCTGAAGGTGGTCGTCAAGGAAAACGCCTAAGCGGCGACATCTCCTTTCCTTTTTCCGGAAGGCCCGGTTCCCCGCTTGGGAACCGGGCCTTTTTGTCACTTATTTTACTTTCCTTCCCCGTAAAAACAGGGCATCATACGGCCCGTTGGGTGTCACTCGACATCATGCGCGGAACCGTTCCACCACCCCTACCGACATCAACGGCATGATTCGACTTTATCGTCAAACCCCGGAAGGCATTGAGCGCACCACCCAGGTGGATGCGGAAGCACAGTACTTTGACAGCATCTTCTGGATTGACCTTCTCACGCCGGAACCCGGGGAAATCAAATTCGTGGAACGCCTCTGCGGCCTGGAGATGCCCACCTACGATGAAATGCGGGAAATTGAGGCCACCAGCCGCCTGTACACGGAAGACGGCGCCCGCTTCATGACCACCACGGTTCTCAGCCGGGTGGATACGGAATCCCCCTCCCTTTCGGAAATCACCTTCGTCCTCATGGGGGCCAAGATCATCACCATCCGCCATTCCGACTCCTACTCCTTCCGGGTCTTCTCCCACCAGCTCCTGCGCCAGAAGCAGATCAGCCGCGACCAGGTCTTCACCGGACTGCTGGAAACCATCGTGGACCGCCAGGCGGACGTATTGGAACGCTTCGGCGCGGAACTGGACCGCCTCTCCAAAAACATCTTCCGCAGGGACGAACCGGAAATCAAATCCAACAAAAGGGCCCCCGTTTCCAGCGCTCTGCGCCTCATCCTCCAGGACCTTGGCAGGGTGGGCGACCTCCTGACACGCCAGCGCGACTGTCTGGTCAACCTTCTGCGCCTGCTCACCTACGCCAGCAATGAAGAGGCCCTGGACGACACCAACTCCACCCTGTACATCAAGCTCCGCCCCCTGAGCCGCGACGTCACCTCCCTTTCCGAATACGCCAACTTCCTGTCCAGCAACGTCAACTTCATGCTGGACGCCGTTCTGGGCCTCATCAACATTGAGCAAAACGAAATCGTAAAAATCTTCACCGTGGCGGCCGTGGTCTTCATGCCCCCCACGCTGATCGCCAGCATTTACGGGATGAACTTCTCCAACATGCCCGGCCTGGAATACGAATACGGCTACTACATCTCCCTGGCGGTCATGCTCGTTTCCATCATTCTCCCCCTGATCTACTTCAGGAGCAGGCGCCTGCTTTGAACCGGCCCCTTCCCCCTTTCCGCATCAATCATCTCTACCGTTGCATTACTGATATGGACTCCAAAATCACCCGCCTGATTGAACAGGCATCCGTCATCGTCGGCGCGCTTCCCTACCTCCAGGCCTACCGGGACAAAACCTTCCTGATCAAATTCGGAGGCAGCGCCATGGACGACCCCCGCCTGGTCAAAAAGCTCATGAGGGACATCGTGCTGCTGGAGGCGCTGGGCTTCAACCCCGTCATTGTTCACGGAGGCGGAAAGGCCATTTCCAAGGCCATGATGGAAGCCGGTCTGGAAGCCCACTTCATCAACGGCCTGCGCGTGACGACCCCGGAAGCCATATCCATTGTGGAACGCACCCTTTCCGGCACCATCAACCCCGGCCTGGTCCAAATGTTCCGCGACTTCGGCGGAAAAGGGGTGGGCATTCCCGGAACGGAAATCTTCGTCGGAGAGCGCATTCAGGAAAAGGATGAACAGGGCAACCCCGTGGACATCGGGGAAGTGGGCAACGTCATCGGCTGCCTCACGGAACGCGTCACGGAAGCTCTGGAACTGCAAATCACCCCCATCGTCTCCCCGCTAGCCAAGGAACTGGGCACCCACAAGCCGCTCAACGTGAACGCGGACCTGGCCGCCGCCGCTCTTGCCAGGGAACTCAAGCCGGTCAAGCTCATCTACATTTCAGACGTCCCCGGCATCATGAAGGACCCCTCCGATCCTTCCACCCTCATCAAATCCGTCACACGGACCGAAGCTCTTGAACTCATCGAAAACGGTACCGTTTCCGGAGGCATGATCCCGAAAATCCATTCCGCCATCGACGCCCTCAACGCGGGCGTGCGGAAAGTCCACTTCATTGACGGGCGCCTGCCCCACACCCTGCTGCTGGAAATCTTCACTCCGGACGGCATCGGCACGGAAGTCATCCGGGAACAGCGTTAAAAACACCATTCCATGAACAAGCTTCTCTGCACTGCAGCAGTGCTCCTTCTGGCTTCCTGCGCTTCTCGCCAGGCTGAAATCACGGGGTGCTGGGTTCAGCCCGTTCCTGGCCAGCCCGGCGCCATGCAGGGCATCCGCCTCCTGCCCGGCGGCGGGGCGGAATCCGTCAACATGAATACGCTGGTTTACACGGAATGGAGCCGGAACGGCAACGTCCTCACTCTCCGGGGGAAAAGCATCGGCAATAAAAACAGCTCAGTTTTCACCACCCAGGCCGTCATCACCAGCCTGACGGATGGAAAACTGGAACTGGAGGCAGGCGGCCAAAAAGACGCCTACATCCGCGTCAAGCCCTAGGTCCTATACGAAAACGGCCCTTACGGGCGTTGCGGAACAGCTACTCGTCCTCCAGCAGGGACTTGTTGGCGGCCTTCGCCAGTTCGCAATTCGGGCACTTGTTGATCAGCCGGTCCACCAGGGCCTCAATCCGGGCGTCCTTCGCCATCAGCTGCTCGTCTTTCTTCTTGAGCAGGTTCAGCGTATAATTCACCGCAATCGTCAAAATTCCCAGGCCGCCAATGGCTCCGGCGGAGGAAACGGCGGTGTCCGCGGAAACGTTGCTGAGGATGGTTGTACAGCCGCCTATTGAAAACAGGCACTTTGCTAAGGAAAAATTCATCATGAGCCCCGTCTAACAAACAAAAGACTGCGGCGCATCAAGTCCAACCCGTTTACTTCCAGCAGGCTTCCTCCTGAAAACATTTCCGGATTAAAGAAAAACTTCCGGACCAGGCACCATGCGGCATGCGGAAAGGCCCTCATCCTTCCGTACGGAATCATCAACTGCGACAGCAATTCCCGGCCCCCGCACACATGCGCAAAAATAATCCTTTCCCATGTTGCCGCACTTCCTTCTTCGGCTTTCCGGCATTTGTGCTAAAGTAACGCCAATCTGCCCAATCCGGGGCATTTCACCACCATTCCACCCATAGAAAGACACAGAAACCATGCATATGGCGGACGGCTTCGTTTCACCGGCGGTAGGCTGCACCATGTGGGCGGCCACGGCGGCCATCACCGTACTCTGCGCACGCAGGATCAAGCAGGAAAAGGAAGCTCGGCTCGTCCCGCTCATGGGCGTGCTGGGAGCCTTCATCTTTGCCTGCCAGATGCTGAACTTCACCATTCCGGGCACCGGGTCCAGCGGACACCTGGGCGGCGGCCTCATTCTGGCCATCCTGCTCGGCCCCTATGCAGGCTTCCTGGTTATGGCGGCCATCCTGGCCGTCCAGGCCCTCTTCTTCGCGGACGGCGGCCTGCTGGCGCTGGGCTGCAACATCTTCAACCTGGGCTTCTTCTCCTGCCTGGTGGCCTACCCCTTCATTTACAAGCCGCTGGCGGGCGGCAGCCCCGGCACGGGCCGCATCACGCTGGCAAGCATCACGGCCGCCGTCATCGGGCTTCAGCTGGGGGCCTTCTCCGTCGTTCTGGAAACTACGGCCTCCGGCATCTCCGCCCTGCCCTTCGCCCAGTTCGTGCAACTGATGCTGCCCATCCACCTGGCCATCGGCGTTGTGGAAGGGCTTGCCACGGCAGCCGTGGTCATCTTCATCAGCAAGGCGCAGCCCTCCCTGCTGCGTCCTGCCGGACTTGAACACGGAACTCCCAAAAAGGCGTCCTTCACCGTCCTGGGCATCTTTGCGGTGGCCGCCCTTCTCTGCGGCGCGGCCCTCTCCTGGTTCGCCTCCGCCTACCCGGACGGCCTGGAATGGTCCGTGGCCGGAGTCACGGGCTCCGAGGAAACGAGCCTGGCGGAACCCTCCGCCATCCACCGCAATCTGGAATCCGTACAAACGGCCACAGCCATCATGCCGGACTACGCCCTGCCCGCCGCGGAAGAAACGGTCCCGGACACGGAACCCGCCTCCCTCGTCAATCCTGAAACGAGCCTGGCCGGCATCCTGGGCAGCGCCATCATCGCGGCTCTGATCTTCCTGGCCGGATTCCTCTTCGGCAGAAAACCGCACGAAGACCGCCCCCGCTGATTCCTCCATGCCCCTCTTCACGGACGCCGCGCGGCAATTCCGCCAAATGGACCGGTTTTCCTGCGGAAACACCGGATTCCACCGTCTGGACGCCCGCATCAAGATAGGAGCCTTCATCGTCTTCCAAATCTGCGTCCTCTCCTGGCCGCCGCAGGAAATCACGGGGCTGCTCCCCTTCTTCCTGTTCCCCGTGTGCGTCATCCGCATGGCGGGGCTCCCCCTCGGCTACCTGCTGAAACGGACCCTGTGGCTCCTGCCCGTCGCCGTCATGATCGGGATATTCAATCCCCTGGTGGACAGGACGCCCGCGGGGGAATGGTTCGGCATTCCCGTCACGCGGGGCATGATCTCCTTCATCTCCATCATCCTGCGGTGCATGCTGACCATTCTGGCGGCCTTCACCCTGCTGGCCTCCACCGGCTTCGCCCCGCTGTGCCGCGGCCTCCGGCAGCTCGGCGTGCCGCGCATCCTGATCACCGTGCTGGCCTTCCTGTACAGGTATGCCTTCATTCTGGTGGACGAATTTCAGAACACGCTCCTGGCCTTCCGTTCCCGGCGCGGCTCCTCCGGTGCCGTCCCGCTGTCCATATGGGGGGCCATGACGGGACAGCTCCTGCTGCGCGCGTTCGGCCGGGCGGAACGCATTTACCAGGCCGTGCAGTGCAGGGGCGGGGAAGATCCCGAATTCTCTTCCGTTCCCGGCGTCATCACGGCGCGGGGAGTCATGGGCGGTCTCTTTTTCTGCCTCTTCGCCATCCTTTTCCGCTGCGTCAACGTCACCATGCTGGCGGGCCAGTTCACCCGCAATCTCATCTCATGAGCCACCATCTTGTAGAAACCATCGACCTGTGCTTCAGCTATCCGGACTCTCCCCCGGCCCTGAACGGCGTCACCATGCGCATCACGCACGGAGAATCCGTCGCCCTTGTCGGAGGAAACGGAGCGGGAAAATCCACCTTGCTGCTCCATCTCAACGGCCTGCTGACACCCTCTTCCGGACAGGTGCGTGTGGGGGACATCCCCGTGACGCCTAAAACGGCCGCCCGCGTCCGGGAAAGCGTGGGCATGGTGTTCCAGCAGGCGGACGACCAGCTCTTCATGCCCACGGTCCGGGAAGACGTGGCGTTCGGCCCTCTGAACATGGGGCTCCCACAGGAAGAAATAGACCGCCGCGTGGCCCAGGCCCTGCGGGATGTAAATGCCGCCGCCCTGGCGGACAAAATGACGCATCACCTTTCCGGGGGGGAAAAGCGCGCCGTCTCCATCGCCACCGTCCTTTCCATGAGCCCGGACATCCTCGTCCTGGACGAGCCCAGCGCCAATCTGGACCCGGCCTCCCGCCGCACGCTCATCAACCTGCTGCGCCGGTTCTCCCACACCAAAATCATCGCCACCCACGATCTGGACATGGTCATGGACCTGTGCACCCGCTGCATCGTCATGAAAGACGGCTCCATCCTGGCGGACGCTCCTGTGCCGGACATCTTTGCGGACTGTGCCCTTCTGGAGGAAGCCCGCCTGGAACAACCCCTCAGCTACTGTCTGAGGCACTGCGGCAGGTAAAAGGAAAATATCCCCACACACTGCGTTCCGGCCTGCCGCCATTCCGGTCCCGTCCCGGAAATTTACCCTGCAAATTCGGAATCCGCTTTAATTATAAACAATTATAATTATTTGACTATAAATATAATATACACATTTCACGCAAAAGCCGCTTATCAACCGGAAGCGCATCTCTAATCCTAATAGCTTCGGATTCAAAATTGAACATTGACCCCGGATTCCGAATCCGTACGATGTGGGCCGACATGCCTTCAGCCCTGGATATTCCAAAAACCGGACACCTGCAATCCAATGGTTTGCACCGCCTGACCTGCACCTTTCAAACGGATGATGATCGTCGCGAAGTCTGGGCGGAACTGGAAGAACAGGCCTGCCGGGCCTGGGAGGACTCGCCCGCCAGGGGAGATGCGTGGACGCGCCTGCTCATCTTTGAGATGATGCGCATCGGCGGCGAATTCAGAATCAACGCTCCGGTGAGCCTCACCCTGCTCCGGAATCTGGAAAACTTCACGGAGGCATTCATCAAATGGTACCCGGACAAGCTCCATCCCGTCACGCTGACTCCCGAACAGATCATTGACGATACCCAGGACCCGGTGGACGACTCCGCTCTCGTCTGCTTCTCGGGAGGGCTGGATGTGGCCTTCTCCGCCTACAGGCACACCTCCGGCCAGGCGGGAAGAAATACGCTGAACATCAAGGCAGGCTTCCTGGGAGCGGGCCTGGACGTTCCGCTCACCAAAGAACAGGTCCTGCTGGGGGTGGAGGAAAACGCACGCCTCATGCTGAAGGACCTCGGCATCGACAAGCTGTACGTTATCCGCTGCAATTACCAGCACATCTTTCTCGAGCACTCCGCACTGTGGGGAGAACTGAGCCATCTTGCCGTTCTCGCCGGGCTGGCTTCCTTTCTGGCCCCTTCCGGCTACCGCAACCTCATCGCGGGAAGCTCGGCTCCCTACGACACCCTGACTATTCCCTGGGGCAGCCAGCCCATCACGGACCACCTTCTTTCCCAGCGGCAATTCCGGGTTTACCCGGACGGCCACGGCTTTTCCCGCACGGAAAAGGCGGAAAAACTTAAAGGCTGGCCCTTCGGCGTGTCCCGCCTCCGGGTATGCTGGGAAAATCCCCAGCCGGGCGGCAAAAACTGCGGCCATTGTGAAAAATGCAAACGCACCATCTTAAACTTCAGGGCCTGCGGAGCGGAACACCTGCTGGAAGGCTGCATGCCGTCCGTGGAACTATCCTCCAGGGATATCCGCTCCATTGACCTAGCTACGCCGTCCCTGCGCCACGCCTACCAAACCCTTCTCCAATTCTGCCGGCAGCGCCATCTGTCGGAGCCCTGGGTAAAGGACGTGGAATTCCTGCTTACCTATAGAAAACCGGCTCTCTGGCACCTGTGCCGGAAGAGAAGGATAACACGGAAACTCTACCGCATCTTCTTCGGACGGCAGAACTGGAAGCTGAACTGAGCGCACCCGGCCTCACACGAACTCCAGCCGCGCGTCCGGCAGGGACTTGATGAACCTCGCCCCGTACCTCTTGGTGGCCACGCGGGGATCCAGAATCACCACCATCCCGGAATCGTTCTTCGTGCGTATCAGCCGCCCCACGCCCTGCCTCAGCTTCAGAATGGCCACGGGCACGGAATACTCGTAAAACGGATTCCCGCCGCGCGCCTTGATGCTCTCAAAGCGGGACTCCACCAGCGGATGGTCGGGCACTTCAAACGGCAGGCGCGTCACGATCACGTTGGAAAGCGCCTCTCCCGGCACGTCCACCCCCGTCCAGAAGCTGTCCGTGCCGAACAGCACGCTGTTCACGTCCTTCCTGAACGCCTCCAGCATGGCGTGCCGCTGCATCTCCTGCCCCTGAACGTACAGATTCCATCCCTGCTCCTCGCAAAACGGGCGCACCTTCTCCGCCGCCTGCACCATCAGGCGGTAGCTCGTGAAAAGCACGAAAGCCCTGCCCTTGGACTCCGCCAGAAACCTCTTGATCCATTCGGGCAGCACTTCCGCGTACTCCGGCTGGTCCGGCTCCGGCATGGAGCGGGCCACGATCAGGCGCATCTGCTCCCGGTAATTGAACGGACTGCCTATCTGAAGCTTCCGGACATTTTCCGCGCCTACGCGCCCGGCAAAATAGCTCATGTCCGCATCCCCCGTCCCCAGCGTGGCGGAGGTCAGAATGGCGGCGCGGCCGGCGGAAAACAGGCGCTCCCTCAGGATTTCCCCCACTTCCACGGGGGCGGAGCACACGCTCAGGTTCCTGCCCTCCGGTCCGGACTTCTCCGCCCAGTACACGTGCTCCTCCTCCGTCATGTCCATCAGCACTTTCAGGGAGGCCTGCGTCTCCTCCATGCGGGCGGCCATGTCCGCCAGTTCATCCTTCACGGAGACATTCTCCTCCTGTTTCAGGGCTTCCCGCTTCAACTCCCCGACCAATTCGGCCAGAGGCAGGGAAAGCATGTCCTGCGACCATTCCGGCTGTAAAATGCGGACAATCTTGCCGTGCCCCGCAAAGCCCAGGTCATCACGGGCATTCTGGAAAAACAGGCCGGAAGCGTCCAGCACCTCCTCCACCCTCTGGAACAGGGCGGGATTGTTCAGCGGCTTCAGCAGGCCTTTCTTCGTGCGCGGATTGAACATCCTCAGCAGCTCGTAATTCAAATGGGATTCCGACAACTGCACACCAAGCTGCCGAGCGGCAATGTTCTCAATCATGTGGGCCTCGTCCAGAATCACGAAATCCCCGGGAAAAACGAATCCCGCCTCCTCGGACTCCTCCGCCTGCGCCATCAGACCGAAAAACAGCGTATGGTTCAGAACCACCACCTTGGCGTCCAGCACCCTCTTGCGGGCCACCTGGTACGGACAGGAGGGACCGCAGTTGCGCATGCTGCACGCGTGCGGCTCGCTGCACACCATGGCCCACACCTTGGGGGAGGGCCTGAACGTCATGTCGCTCAGGGTGCCGTCCTGCGTCCGAAGGGCCCAGTCCTGGATGCGCTTCAACTCCGCGGCCTCCGTCTGCGTAAACAGGGAATCCATCTGCCCCAGGGCTCGTCTCAGCCGGGAGTGGCACAGGTAATTCTGCCTGCCTTTCAGCAGGGCGGCGGAAAAATCAATCCCCAGGGCGGCGCGCAGGAGCGGAATATCCTTGTTGAACAACTGCTCCTGCAAATTGATCGTGTGCGTGGAAACGACGGCTTTCCGCTCAAAATCCAGCGCAAACTTCACGGCGGGCAGCAAATAGCCCAGGGACTTGCCCACGCCCGTTCCGGCCTCCACCAGCAGGGGGGCGTCCACCTGGAGCGCCCGTGCAACGGCAAGGGCCATGTTCTGCTGTTCCGCCCGGTATTCAAAATCCCTGGCGCGGGAAAACAGGCCGTCCTCCGCGAATGCCCGCCGGACATACGCTTCAAAGGCGCTAACGCCGCAATCCTCACCTGCACCGGCGCCGTTCATACGGGAACGCCTCCCTTACTGGCCGACAGGAAGCTGGCGGGAAGAAACCGGGGGCAGAACCACCTGGGCGGGCAGATCGTAGAACAGGGAACGCAGGCCGTTCACGTTCATCTTGGAAGCGTCGATAAACGTCCACGGTCCATTTTCCTTCACGTCCTTCACCAGGATGAGAACGCCGTTGTTCTCCGTCTTGACGGGGACGCCGTCCGGACGCTTCATGGAAATCACCATGCGCGTGGGAAGCACCACGAGGGCCTCCGTTCCGTTCCTCACCAGGTGTTCCGCCGTCGGATTGCCGATTTCATAAGTCTCCACCACCATGCCGCGTTCCTTCATGACGGCGGCGGCGGCCTGCATCTTTTCCCGCATGGCCTTCATGAAGGCTGCCTCCCCTCCCGGGAAGGAAGACACAAGCTGCTTCTTGATGGGCGGATACATCTTCTCAATCATCCACATCATGTCGCCGGTCTTGACGGCACCGGAAAGCTCGCGGGCGGCCTGAACGGCGCTGTCCCCGTACTCGCCCGCCTGGAGCTGAAGGACGCACGCACCTGCAAGAAACAGGCCTGCAAACAAATTCTTGAACATGCGTGAAGTGTAACGGCACGCATCCCCCGCCGTCAAGGCAACGCCGCTTACAGCGGCATGTTTTTACAAAAGCCTCGCTGCGCGACACGGCCGGACCACATCCACAGGGTGGGGTCCAGTTCCCGGGCGGCGTCTTCCATCAGGGTGCGGGCGGCGTCCCCGCCCTCCATTACGGCAAACATGGTGGAACCGGAACCGGACATCATCGCTCCGCGGACGCCCGGCCTTTCCAGCAGCCAGCGCTTCATCTCCGCCAGGAACAGGTGCTTCTCAAACACGGGCCGCTCCAGGTCGTTGACCAGAACATGGCCGTCCACCTCCTGTTCCCCGTAGGGAATGCCCGGAAGCTCGCGGGAACCTGCCCAGCGGCGGTAGGCATCCGGCGTGGAAACACCGAACGACGGCTTAAGCAGAACAAGCAGGGGCGCCCATTCCCGCCAATCCGGCAGAGGCGCCACCTTCTCTCCCCGGCCCGTACAGCGGCAGGCGGTGCCGTAAATGAAAAAGCCGACGTCGGAACCGATCTCTCCGGCCAGCTCCGCCAGCCGTTCCGGCGGCAGTCCTCCGCCTTCCAGGCTGTTCAGGGCTTCAAGCACGCAGGCGGCATCGCTGCTGCCGCCGCCCAGCCCGGCCCCGTGGGGAACATTCTTCACCAGATGGACATGCCAGGGCATGGGCCGCCCCAGTTCCCGTTCCATCAGACGGCCGGCCTTCATGACCAGATTGCTCTCATCAACCGGCACGCCGGGAGCGTTGCAGCTCATTCCCAGACAGGGAGCCGGGGAAAACTCCAATTCGTCGCACAACTCCAGCGGAACCATCACGGTATCCACCTCATGAAAACCGTCCTCCCTTTTTCCCAGAACGCGGAGGGAAGCGTTCACCTTGCACGGGGCCTTGTAACTGATCATGCCTCACGGATTCCAGCAGGGAATTTCAGCCGGGTCAAGCACCTTTCACGCAGAATTTTACAGTGCTTCCCGCCCCTCCCCCTGCCGCATGCATGCCAAAAAACGGAAGACTACACGGTTTTTCATTCTCGATGCCGTTCCCCCTCCGGCGGGACCATTCCCCTTCCTGTTCATGAAAACCCTCCTTTTCTCCTTTTAGCCGCCTCCCCCCCTGCCATGAAAATGTCTTCCGACTGCGGAACAATGATGAACCCGCGGTGCGGCGGCATGCAAAAGGACAGCCCCTGAAAACGCTCTCCAGGAACTTCCGTATACCCGGCTTATCCCCATTTGAAAGGAGAAAAAGCCGGCGCCTTTTCCACTTCCATTCCTCCGACCTGCCCCTACGTATGACAAATTCCATTGCGGAACCGGCCGTTGCCGCTCTCCGGCCATTCGAACGGATAAAGCCCTTGTACCGCAAAAAGCGCCGACACGGAACCGATGCCCGCAAAAGGTTTCAATTTCAACCCGCAGAGAAGCTTCCCGCCCTGAAAAGGCATGCCCGCCGCGCAATATGGCGGCTTTCCGCGGGAATGGCCGCCACGGCGTAGAAGGTATGAGGAATTTTTTCGTCGTCATTACCCTCCGGTTGCCGTATCATGGGCGCGCTTACTATTACATGGCCTACGACGAAAACAGCATCAAGACCCTGGACTGGCGGGAACACATCCGCATGCGCCCGGGGATGTACATCGGCAAACTTGGAGACGGAACCTCACCGGACGACGGCGTTTACGTCCTGCTGAAAGAAGTCATCGACAACTCCATTGACGAATTCGTCATGGGATTCGGCAAAAAGATCACCATCGACGTCACCCCAGACGGCCTGTGCGAGGTGCGCGACTTCGGCCGCGGCATCCCGCTGGGAAAACTGCTGGACTGCGCCGCCAAGATCAACACCGGGGCCAAATACGACAGCGACGCCTTTAAAAAATCCGTGGGCCTCAACGGCGTGGGCATCAAGGCGGTCAACGCCCTTTCCGACTTTTTTGAAATCCAGGCCTACCGGGACGGAGAAACGCGTTCCTACCAGTTCCGCCGGGGGGAGGAAGTCCCCAAGGCGCGGCGGAAGGGCGGCACGGACGAGCCCAACGGCACCCGCACGGCCTTCCACGCGGACCAGGAAATCTTCCCGGCAAACACCCAGTTCCGGCCGGAATACATTGAAAAAATGTGCCGGTACTACTCTTACCTCAACAAGGGACTGGTCCTGCACTTCAACGGGCGCCGCTACGTCTCCAAAAACGGTCTGCTGGACCTGCTCACGGAAGCCATGAGTGAAGAGCCCCTTTATCCGATCATCCACATGGAAGGTCACGACATCGAGGTAGCCTTCACGCACGGCAGCCAGTACGGGGAGGAGCACTACTCCTTTGTCAACGGCCAGCATACCACGCAGGGGGGAACGCACCAGGCGGCCTTCCGGGAAGCCATCGTCAAGACCCTCCGTGACTTCTTCAAAAAGAACTATGAGGCGGCGGACATCCGCTCCTCCCTGGTGGCCGCCATCTCCATCAAGGTGAAGGAACCCGTCTTTGAATCCCAGACAAAGACCAAGCTGGGGTCCAACACCATCAGCCCGGAAGGGGAAACCATCCGCACCTTCGTCGGCAACTTCATCGCGCGGGAACTGGACAACTACCTGCACAAAAATCCGGAAACCGCCAAGGCCCTGGAAATAAAAATCAAGGACGCGGAGCGGGACCGCAAGGAACTCTCCGGCATCCAGAAGCTGGCCAGGGAAAACGCCCGGAAGGCGAAAATCCACAACAAAAACCTCCGGGACTGCCGCGTGCACTACAACTCCAGGCACGCCCGCGCGGGAGAAACCACCCTGTTCATCACGGAAGGCCTCTCCGCCTCCGGCTCCATCACCACGGCGCGGGATGCGGAAACCCAGGCGGTCTTCTCCCTGCGGGGCAAGCCCCTGAACTCCTTCGGCATGAGCCGCAAGGTCGTTTACGAAAACGAGGAATTCAACTTCCTCCAGCACGCCCTGAACATTGAAAACGGCCTGGAAGACCTGCGGTACGACAAAGTAGTCATCGCCACGGACGCCGACGACGACGGCATGCACATCCGCATCCTGCTGATGACCTTCTTCATCCAGTTCTTCCCGGAACTCATCCGGGAAGGGCATCTCTTCATCCTCCAGACGCCCCTGTTCCGCGTGCGCAACAAGCAACAGACCATCTACTGCTATTCGGACTCCGAGCGGGAAGCGGCCATCGCCCTGCTGGGCAAAAACCCGGAAATCACCCGTTTCAAGGGCCTCGGGGAAATCTCCCCGGATGAATTCAAGGCCTTCATCGGGGAAGGCATGCGCCTGGACCGGGTACGGCTGGAAGACTCCCACAAGGTCAAGGAACTGCTCGCCTTCTACATGGGCAAAAACACACGGGAACGCCAGGAATACATCTTGGAAAACTTGCGTGTTGAACTGGACCCCGTCATGGACTAGTCTGTTGGCGCGACATCTATCTATGCACACCATCCCCAAGGAAAAACTGCCGCGCCATATCGCCTGCATCATGGACGGCAACGGCCGCTGGGCGCACAGCCGCGGACTGCCGCGCCGCGCCGGACACCGGGCGGGGGCGGACACCGTAGAACGCTGCGTTGACTTCTGCATCTCCCACGGCATTCCCTGGCTCACTCTCTACGCCTTCTCCTCGGAAAACTGGAACCGTCCCAAAACGGAAGTCCGGGCCCTGATGCTCCTGCTGCACGACTTCCTGAAAAAGCGTCTCCGGGAAATGAAAGACAAGGGCGTGCGCCTCCTCGCCATCGGCGACACCGGACGCCTGCCCGAACGCACCAGGAAACTGCTGGAACGCAGCATTGAGCAAACCGCCGGAAACACCAAAATCAACCTCGTGCTGGCCCTCTCCTACGGGAGCCGGGCGGAAATCGCGGGCGCGGCCAGAAAAATCGCACAAAAAATCTCCGCCGGGGAACTCCGTCCGGACGCCATCACGGAAGAAACATTCGGCCAATATCTGGACACCGCCGGCATGCCGGACCCGGACCTGCTTATTCGTACCTCCGGAGAAATGAGGATTTCCAACTTCCTGCTCTGGCAGATCAGCTATGCGGAGCTCTATCTGACGGACACCCTGTGGCCTGACTTCAGTGAACAGGACATGGAAGCGGCCGTCAAGGACTACGCACGCAGAACGCGCCGTTTCGGCGGCATCTGATTCCCTCCTGCACCCAATTCATCAAGGAATAGCCATGAATCAATATGCTCTCATTCTGGCCGGCGGCAGCGGCACGCGCTTCTGGCCTCTTTCCCGGGACCACCGCCCCAAGCAGCTCCTGAATATCATCGGTGAGGACACCCTGCTCCGCCAGGCCATCGACCGGCTGGACGGCCTCGTTCCCCGGCAAAACATCTTCATCCTGACCAACCATTTGCAGGAGGCGGAAGTGCGCCGCCAGGCGCCGGACATCCCCGCGGACAACATCGTATCCGAACCCGTCCGCCGTGACACGGCTCCCGCCATCGCCCTGGGCATCGGACTCATCAAGGCGGCGGATCCGCACGGCGTCATGCTGGTCATCCCGTCCGACCAGCTCATTCAGGACCGGGAAGCTTTCCGCACCCTGATGCAGGCCGCCATGGACACCGCCGCGCAGGAAAAAGCCCTCGTCACCGTAGGCATCAAACCCACCTGGCCCTGCCCTTCCTACGGCTACATTGAACGCGGGAAGGAAACGCCCTGCGCCTCTCCGGCCCATTCCTGCCGGGAAGTCCTGCGCTTCAAGGAAAAACCGGATACGGAAACGGCCGCCTCCTATCTGGCCCAGGGCAACTTCTGCTGGAACGCGGGCATGTTCGTCTGGAGCATCCCCGCCGTTTGCGAGCAGCTGGACAAGCACTGCCCGGAACTGGCCTCCTTTGTGGAACATATTGCGGAAGCCCCGGATCCGCATCACATCCTTCAGGAGGAATTCCCCTCGCTCACTCCCATTTCCATCGACTTCGCGCTGATGGAGCACGCCGACCGGGTGCTCAACTTTGAAGCCACCTTCGACTGGGACGACGTAGGCTCCTGGATATCCGTAGCGGACTATCTGGAAAGCCACAACCGCAATAAAACCAACACGGACATCACCGTGCAGGACGCCTCCGGCAACATCGTCTTCTCCCAGGGCGGAGACAAGCACGTGGCCCTGCTGGGAGTGGACAACCTCATTGTCGTAGAAACGGCGGACGCCATCCTCATCGCAAACAGGGACAAGGCGGACGACATCAAGAAAATCGTCAACCAGCTCCCGGACGAACTCAGATGACCAGCCAGCATCCCGCCCTGGGCATCGATTACGGAGAAGCCCGCATAGGCATAGCGGCCACGGATCCGGTAGGCATCATGGCCCACCCTGTGGAAACCATCCACAGGCAGCAGACGGACGCCGTCACCCGCATCGTGCAGATCGTTCAGGAACGGGGCATCCGCACCTTGGTGCTGGGCCTCCCCGTTCGCATGGACGGCACGGAAGGCAGCGCGGCCGCCAAGGTGCGCGCCTTCGGCAGGGAACTCTCCGCCGCCCTGCCCGGCCTTCCCCTCATTTTCATGGACGAATGCCTCACAACCGTCATCGCCCAGGAAAAACTGCATGCCGCCGGAAAAAAGGCGAAAAGCTTCCGGCCCGTGATCGACCAGGTGGCCGCCGTGGAAATCCTCAGCTCCTGGCTGGATTCCACCCTGGGATGAACCAAAACCATCCTCCGGCGGAACAACCGTTCCGGAGGCTATTCTCCCACTGCGCTTCGCGCATCCCGCTTCAGGCACAGGGTTATTTCCCCTGCTATCAGAAACGCTGCCAGCCACAGGGCTGTGGACGACTCCGGCCACCAGATGAACCCATCCGCCACACGGGCATTTTCCGGATTGCCGGGCAGATAGCAGACCCGGACGGCATCCCCCTTGGAATAGTCGGACCAAAACAGAAAGGACGGAGACTGGAACGTCACTTCCCCGCCTCCTCCCTGCTCAAGGAACCGTACCCTCGGAGCCCATACCGGGATGCGGCCATATCTGCGGACCGACCCAAAAAACTCCTGGGTGACGCTCATCACCCTCCCTTCCGTGCACAGGCTCTCCTGCGCAAACCGGTGCTTGTCCAGGCACATGCCGCCCGCTTTCCCCAGGGCATAAAGGCTCAGAGCCGCCATTCCCCATGCAAGCAACCAGTACCATCCGAACCACGGAACGCTGAAAAAATCTCTCCAGAACTCTCCGGACCGGGACGGAAACAACAGTTCCTTCTCTTTTCTCCTGACGTACTTCACGCCTCGTTCATCTTCAGCACAATCTTGCCGTTGCGGAATTCTTCCTGCGCCTTCTCCACGGCCCGGCGCACCTCGCTCAGCGGGAACACCGTATCCACGGCCTGCACCAGACTGCCCTCCGCCATCAGCCGCGCAAGCTTGTCGTAGGCAGCCGCAATATCCTGCGCCGGAGCATGTTTAAGCCATTGGGTCACCCACAGGCCTTCCAGCCTGATGCCCTTGAAAATCAGGAAACCATTCGGCACCTTGATGCTCTTCCTGCTCATGGCTCCGTAAGTAACCATGCTTCCGCCGGGGGCGAGCATGTCCATCAGGCGCAGGGCGCTTTCCCCGCCTACGGCGTTGGAAGCCAGCACGGGACGCTTCCCGTCCAGAAGGGCCAGGGTACTCTTCACCACATCTTCGTCATTCTCACCGACCACCAGATCAGCGCCCAGCGCGGTCAGCTCCTCCCTCAATTCATCCGGCCTTCTCACAAAATTCACCGTCCTGACGCCCATCTGGCGCGCAAGCTGGATGATGCAGCGCCCCACCCCGGAATTGGCGGCGTTCTGGACAATCCAGTCGCCGGGCTTCAGACTCACGAACCCTTCCAGCATGCGCAGGGCCGTGAGGGGATTCACCTTCAGCATGGCCGCCTGCACGGGGTCCACCGCTACGGGCAGCTTCATCAGGTTGACGGCAGGAACCGCCACAAGCTCGCTCCAGGAGCCCACGCCGCGCAAAAGAATCACCTGGTCCCCTTTCCGGAAGCCGTCCGCACGGGACTCCTCCACCATGCCGCAGCCTTCCAGCCCGGCGCGTGAATGCGGCAGCACGGGCTTCACGCCGTACACGCCCTGAATGAAATTGATATCCGCCGGATTGATCGGGGCGACCATCATCCGCACCAGCACCTCTCCCTCCGCCGGAACCGGGACGGGGCCGGAAACATAAGCCAGCACGTCCTGGGGCTTCATGCCGCATTCGGAAAACTCTGCATAATGATTTTCACTCATGCTTCCAATCTCTCATGGAGTCCCTCCGCGTGCAAGTGCAGGCTACGTTTTAACAGGGAATGAAGTCCGTCCGCACGGCGCCGGGCATAAAATCCGGGCCTTTTAATCAGTTGTTCTTGACCTCGGGCAAAAATACGGTAATCTTTCTTCCTCGCATTAACAAATAACTTCGATTGCCATGTCCCGAATTTGCATCATCCGAGGTACCATCCCTCACAAAGGTCGTCGTATCCATCGCTCCGGTCTTGCCAAGAAAAAGGGCGGTATTGGTCGTCACGTCACTAAGACTGTCAATCGTACCGTTTATCCCAATCTTCAGGAAAAGCGTATCTGGGTTCCTGAACTGGGCCAGTTCGTTAAAATGAAGATTTCCGCCAAGGCCTTGCGTACAATCAACAAGAACGGTGCGTACAACACTCTTAAAAAGGTAGGTCTCCTGTAAAAAAAGATTCTTTTTTTGAACGTTGCTCTACCGGCTGAACTCTAAGGCTTCAACGAGGTGAGCAACTGGCAAAAAGGATTTCCAAAAGACAAGGGATCATCTGCTTAAGTGAGGCACCTCCAAGTTGAAGGTTTTATTGAAACATTAATATACCATCGGACGTAATATAAGACGTCCTCCACTGGAAAAGATCACACAGATGAAAGCCCAAACCAAAATCGCTCTTAGAATTAATGATGACAACCCCAACCATCACCTGTGGAACAACAGGGGGGTCTGGTGGTGCCACGTCACGGTTCACAAGCCTGACTCCACGGCGGAACGCCTGAGATTCTCCTTGAAAACCCGCGACATCGAAAAAGCCCGCGCACGCCGCGACAAGATTTTCGCTTCCATTCAGCAGCACTTCGGCATCGCCGCCTAAGCCGCTCTGAATAGAAATCAAGGCAAAGTCACATTCAATACTTTTGAACCTTGAGAACCGTCCCGGACTACCGGGGCGGTTCTTTTTGTTTGCGCCCATGCAACCGGACAACAAATGCATCCCCTCCCGTTCCTTGCCGGGCATACATTGATTTCAGAGTAAAAAATTAAAGTATCCATTCTCTTAAATAAAAAAACGGAGGAGAAAAATAAAGCTTCATTCCAGGCTGTTCCCCTATGTCGCAAGCCTTCCCCTGTACCGGTAAATGAAGCGCCCTGCAAATAAATCAGAAAACACGGGCGGAAAGGCAATCCGGTGCTCCGGCTTCAGCCCTGCACGTGTCCGCCGGAACTCCGCAATCAAGGAGAAAATCCCGGAACACCCCCCGGGAGAAACCATCCCGATGAAACCTGCCCGCATACCGGGCGTCACTCCTTCCTGGTGAAGCGGAACATGGCCGCACCGTGGCTGTTGAGCTCCACGGCAATGTCCCCTTCCGCCGTTCCCTGGTCCGCACGCTTCCAAAGGTCCCGCACCTGATAGGGACCGGACAGGCCGATATCTTTCAGATTTACCTTCAGAACCTCCCTGGAGCCGCCGGTATTGAAAAAGCCCGCTGCCGTGGAACCGTCCGCCAGCTCCTTCGTCCATACCTGGAAATTCCCCTGGTTCCACGCCCTGCGGGCCGGACGGGCCGCCGGATCCTGATCCACGGCAATCACCTCGTCATTGGTCAGCAAGCCCATCGTGAACGAATCGATATTCTCCAGATCACAGGAAATGATGAGAGGGGCGGACAGCAGGCACCACAGGGTCACATGCGTGTATTGTTCATCCGGAGACAGCCGCGTCTGGACAAACGCGGTATTGGGCCGGTTGGGCTTGCCCAGCTTGCCGACCTGGAGAATGTCCGGATCGTTCCAATGCCCCGGGCTCATGTGCTTCTGCCAGCGCTCCTGGGAAAAGCCGATGCCGCTGACGCTGCCCCAGTGGTCCTCGATATCTCCCGTCGTCCTCCACAAATTGGCCAGCCTGGACAATTCTTCCACATGTTCATACGGAGCCGCATTGGACAAGCTCAGCACGATATCGCGCCCGGACTCATCCAGAGCCTTCCGGATACGTTCCGTCGTAGGTACGTCATTGGGCTTCCAATCCACCTTCACGTAATCGAATCCCCATTCGGCCCACTGCCGGGCGTCGCGGTCAAACAGCCATACGGGCCCTGTGCGGTCGGCATGCCGGCGGTGAACGCCGGGATAGCGTCCGAATATCTGATTCTCCTGTAAACGGTCCTTTTCCGGGATGCTCAATCCTGCATAATCCGCCTTCTTGTCCGGCGCGCTTCCGCCGATAAAACCGGCATACGTGCCCATCCACGGCGTTGAATAAATGCCAGCCTTCAGCCCCATGGCGTGAATGGCACGGCACATGGCCTTCATATCGGGGAAACGCTTGTTGGGCTGAATGGAAAAATTCTTCCCTCCCCGTTTCCCCTGCCAGCAATCGTCAATGTTGATGTAGGTCCAGCCGTGATTGACCAGCCCGCGTTCCACAAAAAGCCGGGCGGTCTTGAGCACCTGGTCCTGCCCTACCGCCTCGCTGTAGGAATACCAGCTGCTCCAGCCCATCGGCGGAGTGAGGCATAAATCGTCCCCCACCTTCAATACCCATTCCCCGGCATCCTTTCCGTGTCTGTTGGCCGCCTGAAGCTTCACCCGGTATTCTCCCTTCCGCATCGGTGCTTTGCCGGAAATCAGGCCGCGGGAATTCATCTTCACCCCTGCGGGCAATCCGGACGCCCTGATCTGCATGGGACGCTCTCCGGAAACCGGCACCTGGAACAGCACTTCAGCCCCTGGCCTGACGCCCAGGACGCGGGCTCCATTGATCGACGGCAGCGGAGATGTCTCCGGCGTCAGGCGCACTCCAGAAACCGGAGCGGGATAGGGATTTGGAAAATCGGCGCAAACCGCGGAGGGAACGGCTGACCCGATGGCGGCAAGACATAAAAGACGGCATAATCTCATAACGTTTTCAATATGGGAATACTTCAATAAAACGTCATATCCGCCGCACTTCTTTCACGGAATTTTCTGCCCGGAGAAGGCACGGCTCCGTTCATTCTCCGGCGGCGGATGCCGGAAAAACCCCAGCACGGAAACCCCGGGAATTTTCCCGGCAAGAGCCCGGAACGCCTCTTCCGACATAACGCAGGCCGCCGTGGACAGCGCATCCGCCAAAGCGGCTGCGGGAGCCTGGACGCTCACCTGCCTGCCCTCCGTGACGCCCAGCCCCGTGGCGGGGTCCAGCACATGGGAATACGCCACGCCGCCTATCTCCGCAAACTGGTGCGCATCCCCGGAAGTGGACACGGCGGCATAGCTCATCAGCCGCTGCTCCAGCCGTCCCTCCCCCACGGCTACCCGGAGCTTCCAGCCCTGCATTCCCGGCGGGGGAGCCCCCGCCAGAACATCGCTGGTGCTGTCAATGCAGAAAGACTCCACTCCCCTTTCTTTCAACATATCCGCCATCCTGTCCACGGCAAACCCTTTGCCGATGCCTCCCAGATCCACCCTCATCCCCTCCGCGGCCTTCATCACCCCTTCCCCGTCCACGGACAGCTTCTCCCAGCCGGAGGCCCGGCGCGCACGCTCCAGGTCCTCCCGGGAAGGAAGAACCCCGAGGCGGCGGGACTTCTTCCACAAACGGATGAAAGGCCCCAGCGTGGGGTCAAAGGTTCCGCGCGTCAAACGGGCATACTCCAGGGACAGCGACAACACCCTCCGCAACTCCGGAGAAACGGGAACCTTCACCCCTGCCGGAGCGGCATTCAGAGCGGCGAGCCGGCTTTCCGCATCCATGGCGGACATCACCCCCTCCCAGAACACGGCACAGGCCAGCGCCCGCATGCAGGCTTCTTCCGTCCGCGCTCCGTCCATGCCGTGGCCGGGATAGGCGCGCACCGTAAACACCGTGCCCATGGCCGCCCCCCTTGCCGTCACCCTGCCGTCCACGGCATGTTCGCAGGAAACAAGCCGCGCGGAAACGGCAGCCGCAAGTTCCCCCGTGCCGCCGGACATACCGGCGGCAGGCAGAAAAAAGGCGCCGCACCCCAACACGGCAGCCTTCCAGAAAAACAACTTCATGCGCATCCGGGGGATCATCCGGCAAAACTTACTCCGTGCAAACGGACAAGAGCAAGAACCCAGCACGCCATTCCCCCTCTTCCCCTCCCGTGCTGACAGACATGCGGCGGATTCCCTCATTTGAGGCTGGAACTCTGGTCTCTTTTCATGATAAATGGAACGGTTCAAATTCCAGCGCAATTTGTTCCCAGCCCTTTCATTCTTATGTCCAAATTCATCCTTTCTCTCTGTTCCCTCTGGCTTCTCCTGACACTTCCCGTCTCCGCAAGCTGGTATGGAGATGAAGTCAAGGCGGATTCGGACATCATCATGGTGGACCTTCTGTATCCCTACTGGCCGGAATCCACCTACTTCTCCTGCTGGAACCTGGACATGTTCCCCAAGGGCGGCTACTTTTACGCGGGCGTCGCGGCCAACGTCAATGACAACACGAACCTGGAAACCTACCGCCCCTCCACCGTCTGGTCCTTCTGGCCCGCTCCGGTTTACGAAGGGCGCCAGGTGCGCAACGTGTACGTCAACCCCCATGTCTATGCCCAGCAATACGTGGGGGAAGGAGCCTCCGGCAAGGCCGGGGGCCGGGACGTGCCGTGGATCAAGACCAAGCAGTGGTACACCATGTTCATACGCACCTGGGGTGCGGACGAGGCCAAAAAGGAATGCTACGCCGGATGGTGGATGAAGGACCAGGCCGGCAACCAGTGGCACCACATCGCCACCTTCCGCATTCCCTATGCGGCGACGGGTTTCAAGGGCAACGGAGGATTCCTGGAGGACTTCGGCCACGGAGGGCGCAAACAGCGGGAACTGTGGCGCGGCAAGGGCTTTTACAGGCACAACGGAACATGGGAAAAATGCGATACCGTCTCTATCAACGTCCCCAAGGAAGGAGGGATGAAATACAGCGGCTGGACGGTCCACCAGACGGAAAACGACTCCGTCCTGACCATGTCCTATACGGAAAACAGGCAATTCCCCAGAAACCTGGACCCGGGCCGCAAGCACACCTTCCGTCTGAAGCAGCCGGACGCCCCGGTCATGGACGCCATCATGGCGGAGGGCAGCGCGCGCCATAACGGCGACCAGGTCATCGTGGACTGGTCGCTGAAAGACACGTCCTCCCCCCAGTTCGCGTACAAGATAGAAGTATTCGACAACCCTCAATACTCCGGTACGCCCGTTCATGTTGTGGAAGAGCAGATCCCCCACGTGCGCACCAGGACCCTTTCCCTGCCGCGGGACATCTCCCAGTGCTTTGTTAAACTCACCATCACGGACATCTTTGACCAGAAAAAGACCCTGGAACTGGCCAGGGCGGAAACGGAAGCCCCCATGAAAGGGAAAGGGCTTCCTGGCAAGCACGACCTGTCCCCCGGCCTGGAATACAAATACCTGGAAAGCAGGGACGGCTGGTCCAGACTGTCGGAACTGGACTTCTCCAAACCAACGCGAACCGGAGTCTCCCGCGGGTTCGACACCGCCCTGCGCGGCGCCAGGGAAGGACGCTTCGCCTTTGACTACGAGGGGCTGCTCATCGTCCCCCAGAGTGGAGCCTACACCTTCGCCCTCCAATCCTGCGACGGAAGCCGGCTGGACATCGGGGGGAAAACGGTCATTGACAACGACGGGCTGCACAGCACCTCGGAAAAGCGCGCCTCCGTCTTCCTGGAAAAGGGGACGCTCCCCATCAGGCTGACCTACTTCAAGAAAAAACCGGAACACGAATTCACCGTGGCATGGGTGGGCTGGCAGTACGGCAACCAACCCCTGGAGGCAATTCCGAGTTCCAACCTGATGCGCCCCAAACGGGCCGACATCCCGGAAGCCAGGCTGGACATGACCGGCCAGGGCTTCGAACGCATGCTGAAAACGGTCCTGTCCTCGGGACGGATCAACAAGGTGGAATACTACAACGGCAACAAGCTCGTCTCTTCCTCGGAAAGCGCCCCGTTCACCGCCCCGCTGATGCTCTTCAACGGAGAAAACAAAGTGTGGGCACGCGTCTTCTACAACGGGAACCATACCGTGGACACCCTGGTGCTCACCATCCCTTCCCAGAGCCGCGTAGCCCCGGGCTGGGACATCATGCTGCGCGGGGAGCCGGGCCTTCCCTACGCCATCAGCGGCACGGGCAATGCATTCCGCTTCGTGGGGGAAGGGGAATACCTCGTGAACAAAAAAATCAAGGGGGACTTCATGCTGACGGCCCACATCAGCTCTTTCAGCGACAAATCCCTGGACCCGGGCGACGACTGCTGGGTGGGCATCATGGTGCGCAAGGATGCCGGAGCCACCAACTACGACGATGAAATAGCCGTCTTCCATACCGTGGGCCGCGGCCTCAGATGCAGCGCGGACTTCAGCGACTACGGAACGGGACGCCAGTCCACCTTCGGCCTGAACAAGGACCACCGCTGGGTGCGCATCGTGCGGCGCGGCAACGAATTCACCTGCCTCACCTCCCCGGACATGAAAAAATGGGAGATAGGCATGCAGCGCATCATCCCGATGAAGGAGGAAGCCATCGCCGGCATCACCTTCAGAACCATTCCCGGCAAGGGAAAAGGCGTCTTCTCCGCCGTGGTGGACGGGGTTACCCTGAAACCGGCCAAACTCCAGCCGCACAAAATAGCAGCCCCCATGCCTGCCGGAAAAATCGTCGGCTACTCCCTGCTTTCCCCGGATCTGGCCGTGGTGCGCTACCGTTCCGGCGCGGACCTGCTGGAACGCAAAAACGGAACCTACGTCCGCAAGCCGTTTACGCTGCCCAAGGGCGTCAAAACCATCCGTTCCATGGCCCTTGCCGGGGATAAAATGTTCCTGCTGGCCCCCACTTCCCAGGGAGGAGCCCTGTTCAGCAGCAAGGAGATGGGTAAAACGTGGACGGTAGCCATCCCGGACGTAAAAGTGGACCCGTCCCCCATCTCCTTTATTGCCGGGGAACTCATCTCCGTCAATCCCCGGAACCCTCGTGAAATCATCGTGGGCTCGGACCGCGCAGGGCTGTTCATGAGCACGGATGGCGGAGAAACCTGGACCAACGCGGGCCTGGTGGGAGAACCCGTCACCAACGTCGGTTTCCATACCACCGCGCAGGGCCGGATTGGAGCCGTGACGGCGGACCGCAAGACCAACACCAGCAAAGTCTTCATATCCACCAACAACGGGAAGAAATGGACCCAGAAAAATGAAGTTCAGGGGTCGGGCTTCCTGAGGCTGGTTTACGACACCCGCGCCGCAGACCAGCTCTATGTCTTCTCCACCCAGGGCGTGTACACCTCCTTCAATGACTGCCGCACCATGAACCGCGTGCTTCAGGGCCTGCCCGTCACACAGCCCACACTGGCGATCGACAGGCGCCGCCTGGACGATACTTTCATGCTCGCCGTCCCGCTGGACGGCAAGGGCGTGTATTCCAGCGAACGCAACGCCAGAAACTGGCAGAAGCGGTCGGACAAGGAAGACTGGGGAGCCGCCTTCAACCTGCTGATTGACACAGCCAACAACAAGCACATCACCCTGTACGCGGAAAAAGGCATCTATGAAAGCACGGATGAAGGGAAAACCTGGAAACAGGTTTTCCCCAGCCATTGATCCTAAAATATTCATACAACTTTTTTCAGAGCTCTCCGGATTATCAATCCGGAGTCAAGAGCGAATTCTAAGTGTCAGGAATTTGTGCGGAACAGCTACTGTATCATGAAGCATTCCCCCGCATTAACTTCCCCGGATTCGCCCACACGCTCCGGGAGCGCCGCATGCCCATGCGGCGTCTGCACTAGATGTGTCCGTCAGGACGTACTGCCTTTCCGAGAATACAGTTCGCTGCCGCTCAGTTCCATATTCAGGTGCCACGACGCTCCTTGCAGCGGCAGGTATTTATGTGCTGTTTTAATGCATACCGGATTGATAATCCGCAATTATCATGAGAATGAAAACGATATTGCCATTTAAACCAGTAATATCCCGACTCTTTTGCATCGCCGGCATTACAGTGGCCGGAAGTTCTCTGGCAGAAGCTGCGGGTGTCGAACTCACCTATCCCGGAGCCCCACTGGACGAAAACGGCCTCCTGTTCCCGCAGGGCAGCCTGTCGGACAACACGGTCTCCATCACGGGAGGCTCTATCCCCGGAAACGCCTATGGAGCTAAAACAACAGACGGAGACACTATCCGTAACCGGATTTCCATGACCGGAGGTTCTGTCCTCCATCTTCTCGGAGCTTATTCCGCGACGGGAACCGTGGAATATAATTCCGTCATTCTTGGGGGCGGGACGGTCGCCCGCAACGTTTATGGCGGAGAAAGCGGCAGCGGAAACGCTCAATATAATTCCATCACAATGACGGGGGGAAGCGCTCAATGGTTGCAGGGGGCCTACAGTAATTCCGGCAACGTCACGGGGAACGAAGTCCTTATTTCCGGCGGTACGTTAAGCGGCGGCGTCAACGGAGGCCAAACAGCCGGCGGAGACGCTATCTCCAACAGCGTGCGGCTTGGCAATGCCACGGCAACTTGGCTCAACGGCGGCTATTCCTCTACAGGGAATGCCTCCGGCAATCGGGTAATCATCACCAGCGGCGGCGTCAACAACAATGCCTTCGGAGGTTTTGTGGAATCCGGCACGGGAAACGCCTGCAACAACCTGTTCATCATGTATGGGGGAGAAGTGGGGCTCAACGGAGAAATACCCGGCGTAGGCCATGGAATCATGGGAGGGAGGGCCAGTGAAGGGAACGCCTCCGGCAACCGGGTAATCTTCCTCGGTGGTCATACAGGATTCATTGATGGGGGGACCTCCTCCAACGGAGGGGCCGCTTCCGGCAACCATGTTCTTATTCTGGGAGGAAACATTGACGGCTCCGTCACGGGTGGAATGAGTTTCCAGGGATCTTCCAGCGGCAATGTGGTGGAAATCCGTGGAGGCACGGTAGGGGGATATATCTACGGAGGCAGAGCGGACAAAGGAACGGCCAGCAACAATACCGTTATTCTGGAAGGCAACTTCAACCTTAACGGTGTTTTCGGCGGATGGGACGCCTATGCCTCCAGTCCAGGAGCCACGGCTATGGATGTAACAACGGGCAACGTGCTCATTCTGGAAAACTTTCAGGGAAGCGCAACGAATGTGGGCAATTTTGAGCACTACGTTTTCCGCCTGTCGTCCTGGAACGAAAACGGCGGTCCCATGCTCACCATCTCCAACGGAACTTCTTCCACCGCTCCCTCGGCTACGGACCTTTCCGGCTCCACCATCCGGGTGGAAATCACCGGTGTTTCTCCGGGAAGCCCCGGCCCTGCTGTGGGAGACACCATTTCCCTCATCCGCAACAACATGGGGCTCATCACCAACGGCGTGATCCTGAAAACCCCTTTCGTCTCCTTCAAACGCGGCATCGCCATGCTCTATGACGCCACCGTCTCCGTGGGAAACACCAGCATTGACGCTACCGTCACTTCCAGCCGCCTGAATCCCCAGTTGAAATCCCTTTCCGAAGGCCGCGCCGCCGCCATGGCCCTGAACAACCAGGGCGCGGACCTTGCCGCCGGGCTGGGAATCAGCCGCGCCGCCATGGCCGCCATGCAGGGAGGCTCCCCCTCCGGCATGGAAACATTCCTCGCCATGGAAGGCTCCCATTCCAACTACGCCACCGGCTCCCGTGTGGAACAGGACGGCTACGCCGTTCTGGCAGGCGTTTCCGCCGGATTTTCCAAAAACCGTTCTGTAGTGCTGGGCGGTTTCATGGAAAGCGGCTGGGGCAGCTACACGGCTCACAACGCCTTTGCAGACGCCCCCTTTGTACGGGCTTCCGGGGACACTTCCTATTACGGCGGCGGCCTTCTGGCCCGCTGGGACCTCACGGATAACGGCCTCAGAGGAATCGCGCTGGAGGCTTCCTTCCGCGCGGGACGGCTGGACTCGGACTACCGCAGCGGAGACCTGGTGGACGGGGCGGGGAACCCCTCCGCCTACAACCTTTCCTCTCCTTACTACGGCGGCCACGCTGGCGCGGCGTTGACAAGGGAGCTGGACCGGAAAATGAACATGGAGGCCTACGGGCGCTTCCTGTGGACGCGCCAGGACGGCGACCACGCCACGGTCTCCGGTGACCATATCCGGTTCCGGGACATGAACTCCAGCTGGCTCCAGGGCGGTGCGCGCTTCCACTATGAGATGACGCAAACCATCCGCCCGTACGCGGGAGCAGCGTATGAATGGCAATGCAATGGAACGGCCCGCGCCTCCACCTACGGCCAGGACATCGCCGCGCCCACCTTGCGCGGCGGCACGGGCATGGCGGAACTGGGCGTGATCTTCCAGCCCGTAGCCGGCAAACCCATGTTCGTTGATCTTGGAGTGAAAGGATACGCGGGCAAACGCGAGGGGGTGAGCGGAAGCCTCCAATTCCGGGCGGCTTTCTAATTCCCCGGACAGCCGTTCAAAACAACAGGCCGCGGTATCAAACACCACGGCCTGTTTTCGTTTAATATACTGCAAAATCAGTTCATTGGGCAAACAGGGCGTGAATACGGCGGCACACCTCCTCCACGTTCTCCCGTGAGTTGAACGCGGAAATGCGGAAGAAGCCTTCCCCCTTGGAACCGAAGCCGGAACCCGGCGTGATGACGACATTCGCCTCGGTCAGCATCTTGTCAAACAATCCCCAGCTGTCCAGGCCGTCCGGACAGGCCGCCCACACATAGGGCGCGTTTTCCCCGCCCCACACGCGCATGCCCGCCTGGCGGCACGCATTCAGCAGAAGGGCGGCATTCCCCAGATAATGGCTGATCAAAACGTCGGTCTGCGCCATCCCTTCCAGCGTGAACAGGGCCGCCGCACCGCGCTGGACAATGTAGGAGGCCCCGTTGAACTTCGTGCTGGTGCGGCGGCTCCACAACCGGGAGATAGGCACCTTGTTCCCGTCGGCGTCATGGCCGTTCAGCTCCTTCGGAATCACCACGTAACCGCAGCGCACGCCCGTAAAGCCGCCCTGCTTGGAAAAGGAACGGAACTCAATGGCGCAGTCGCGCGCGCCGGGAATCTCAAAAATGGACCTGGGAACATCCGGATCCTGAATGAACGCCTCATAGGCGGAATCATACAGGATAATCGCATGGTTAGCGCGGGCGTACTCCACCCATTTCAGCAATTCCATGCGGGAGGCCACCGCCCCGGTCGGATTATTCGGGAAGCACAGGTAAATCAAATCCACATGTTCCTGCGGCAGATCGGGCACAAAATTATTCTCCGGCGTGCAGGGCAGATACACCAGCCCCTCGTAGGAGCCGTCCTCACGGGCTTCCCCCGTATTGCCGGCCATCACGTTTGTATCCACGTAAACGGGATAAACCGGGTCCGGCACGGCAATCCTGTTCCCTCTGCCGAAAATATCCAGAATGTTCCCCGTGTCGCACTTCGCGCCGTCGGACACGAAAATCTCGTCCACCTCCACATGAATTCCGTGGACCTGGTAGGCCTTCTTGGCAATCGCCTCCCTCAGCCAGAAATAGCCCTGCTCCGGGCCGTAGCCGTGAAAGCGTTCATGCGTGGCAAGATCGTCAACCGCCTCGTGCATGGCCTCAATGGCGGCCTGGGGCAGCGGTTCCGTCACGTCTCCTATGCCGCAGCGGATCAGCCGGGGGGCGGCTTCCGGATGAGCCTGGATGAACGCGTTCACACGGCGGTTGATCTCCGGGAACAAATATCCCGCCTGCAGCTTGAGGAAATGGTCGTTGATAATAGCCATGGTTGTAGTAGTAAGTGGATTCATTCCATACCGTACACAGGAAGGAATCAAGACCGGGGTCCGGCATCCCCGCCCCTTCAGGGGAAAAATCTTCCCGCTCCCGCAATGGCATCCTCCGGAAAGAGGCGTTCCGGAAAATTCAGCGCCGTTTCATGCTCCTCATCAGCTCCTTGTCTTCCGGGCTTACCCTCAGGGACTCGATAATCTTTTGAAGAGCCTTGTTGTAAGGGAAATCAGGCAGGGAGGAACGCCGCAGGTACCTCAGCGTCAGCGCCGGGAACTTCACGTAGCAGACGGAAACGGCCCAGGCTACGGCCATGGACACGTAATAATCCCCATGCCGCACGCCGTCCAGCAGCTCCAGCACGCGCTCCACGTAATCCTCCGTGATGAAATGGTCCAGCATCATCACCACGGCAAAGCGCACGTGCCACGCATCAGGATGCCCCAAATACGGTTGAATGAAATCCCAGACCATTTCCGGATGCCTTTTGCTGAACTTCAACCCGGCGCAGAACGTATCGCATACGGCCCAGTTATCCATGCGGGGGACAAAACGCCGCACCCACTCCAGGCGCTCCTCCGGCTCCATCCGCGCCAGTCCGGTCAGCATGCCGTCCAGCATCACCTCTTCCGCATAAGGTTCCTGCGCCGGGTGCTCCAGCAGTTCCCTCCAATCCCCCCGCGCCTCTTCCCGCGCCAGATTACGCAAAACGGGAAGCCTCACCCCCAGCAGGCGCGTGACGCCGGGAATCAGGGAAGCGGAAAATTTCTGGAACTCCGGCTCCGCCAGAGCCTCCACCTTCTCCCGGAGCCTGCGTCTTCTCTCAATCATGCGCGGCATCCTATAAAAGGAGGGAATGAAGGACAAGGGAGAAAAAGAAATGGCAACCGGCAGACCGTTATAGTAGCGTAGAGGCAGAACGCTACCTGTCCCCCTGCCCCTCATGAAACAGCCCGGCCAATTCAACTGCCCCCAATGCGGCGCGCCCTTTTCCGCCGCGGACGTGGACGCCGCCCAGAATACCGTCACCTGCGGAAGCTGCGGCCACGCCGTTCCCTGGAACTCCCTGGTCCGGGAAAACGAATCCCCCGCCCCCCTGCCCACGCCTCCCAGACATCTGACCGTGCAGAAGGAAGACGGCAAAATCACGCTCACCTACAGGCATTCCCGCTTCAAAGTCCTGCTATCCCTGGGCTTCGCCCTCGTCTGGGGCCTCATCACCCTGTTCCTTCTCCGTCTGTCCCTGGGACCGGCAAAAACGGACTTCGCCCTGCCCGTCTTCACCACCTTCTTTGCCGTGAGCGAGGCATTCATCATCTTCATCTGCGTGGACATGCTCCTGGGCAAGGTCGTGGTCCGCGCGGAACCGGGCCGCGGCGCCCTCTTCCGCGGCATCGGGCCGCTGGGCTCCACATGGACCTTCCTGCTGCCCATGCAGGCCGATGTGGCCGTGGAACGTCCGGGAGGGGATGGGGACAAATACCGCCGCATCTCCATTCCCCAGCCCTCCGGCAGGCCCTTCTACTTCTCCGGAGGAATTTCAGAACCGGACGTCCTGGAATACATCGCCCTCGTTCTGCGCCGTTTCCGGGCCTGAAGCCGCACTTTTCCGGCTCATTTCCGGCTCATGACATGCTCTCCGGAAACGGAGAGCTCCCTTTTATTGTCCAACTGGCACAATAAAAAATTCCATGATAACCAACGAACTTGAAATTATTGACGTATGCGGCCGTGAAATCATCGACTCACGGGGCAACCCCACCGTGGAAGTGGACGTGGCTCTGGCAGGCGGCGCCATCGGCCGCGCATCCGTCCCCAGCGGCGCCTCCACCGGAGAGCATGAAGCCTGGGAGCTGCGCGACGGAGACTCCAAGCGCTACGGAGGCAAGGGCGTGCTCAAGGCTGTGGAAAACATCAACAAAATCATTGCTCCGGAAGTCGCGGGACACGACGCCACCCTCCAGCCCGCCATCGATAAAATCATGATCGACCTGGACGGCACACCCAACAAATCCCGCCTGGGCGCCAACGCCATTCTGGGCGTCTCCCTGGCCGTGGCCAAAGCCGCCGCCGTCCAGCTGGACCTGCCCCTCTTCAAATACCTGGGCGGCCCGAACGCCAAGGTGCTTCCCGTCCCCATGATGAACATCATCAACGGCGGCGCCCATTCGGACTCCCCCATCGACTTTCAGGAATTCATGATCGTGCCCAAGGGCGCCCCCACCTTCCGGGAAGCCCTGCGCTACGGCGCGGAAGTCTTCCATGCGCTGAAGGACGTCCTGCATGACCGCGGCCTGTCCACAGCCGTGGGGGATGAAGGCGGCTTCGCCCCGGCCCTGAAATCCGCGGACGACGCCCTGGAATGCATCGCCCGCGCCGTGGAACGCGCAGGCTACACGCTGGGCACGGACATCTTCATTGCCCTGGACGTGGCCTCCTCCGAATTCTACGACCCCTCCCAAAACCTGTACGTATTCAAAAAATCGGACGGACGCGGCAGGACGGCGGAAGAACTCACAGCCTACTACCAGGAGCTTCAGAAAAAATACCCCATCATCTCCATTGAAGACGGCTGTGCGGAAAACGACTGGCAGGGCTGGGAACAACTCACCAAAGCCATGGGCGACAACACCCAGCTCGTCGGAGACGACCTCTTCGTTACCAACGTGGAATTCCTCAACCTGGGCATCTCCCGCCATGTGGCGAACGCCGTGCTGGTCAAGGTCAACCAGATCGGCTCCCTGACGGAAACGCTGGACACGGTGGAGCTGGCCAAGGACAACAAATACTCCGCCATTATTTCCCACCGCTCCGGGGAAACGGAAGACTCCACCATTGCGGACATCGCTGTAGCGACCAACGCCGGACAAATCAAAACCGGCTCCCTCAGCCGTTCCGACCGCATGGCAAAATACAATCAACTGCTCAGAATTGAAGAGGAACTGGAAGATGACGCAATTTTTGGTGGTAAAATTCATATCTTGTGATCAAAAATGCCTTGTTTGACTTAGTAAAATGCTCTGGAGACGCCGCTATTACCATCGTTTTACCTTGGCGGAACTTGAAATCCGCCGGGAAAAACGTGCCCTCATCGTTCAGAGGGCTCTGCGGCTCTTCGCCATGGTGCTGGTCCTGTGCCTGACCATGCTGCTCTCCCTGGTCTGCTTCAAGCCGTGGAAGGACCTGCGCTCTCTGGAGCATGAGCGTTCCTTTCTTCAGGCGCGCCTGGAAAAGGCGCGGGAACAGATGGAACAGTCCAAAAACGAATTCATCTGGATCTCGCAGGACCCCCACTACTTTGAAATGATCGCGCGGGACAAGGGCAACCTGGCCCTTCCCGGCGAACATATCCTCCGCTTTGCGGAACCCAAGCGCCTGAAATAAGGCAGCATCCTTTGGCGGAATCCTCCCTTTCCCGATAAAAACGGAAACAGGAGCCGGCAGGCCGGAGACAAGACCCCGGCAGAAAAAGGGAGCTCAAGGAATAAACAGGCAGGCTCATTCCGGCAACTCCGCAATCGTGCCGAACACCTCCCGCCAACTTTCCATGGAAGCCTCCGGCCCCCGCAAGAGACAATGGATATTCCATTTTCCGTTTAATTTTTCCGAAATAGTTTTCATAAATTATACGGGGATTATATGGAATCGGTCTATTTCAACATTTTCCTTATCTATTCTCCTTGCCTGCCGAAAAACCGTTCATGGTCTCTTCTCTTATGTTTCTTTCTCCGCCGCTCGTCAGCCACCCATCATTATTTTTTTCAATTCAATACATTCGTTTTTATAATCATACCATGCGTTATTCTCTATCAGTTCCGATATCTCCCATATCAACTTCTTCTCCTTGGCGTTTAATGCATCGTAATGCTTCCTAATACTATCAAGGGCATGTTGTACAAAAGAGTCGATATTACCCATCTTCTCTCCATGATACTCACCCAGAAAATAGTTGACGGTCAAATTTAAACATGCCGGGAAATAATATTTGAGAAACGATGTTGAAAAAATATAAGATGGCAAAATCGTGGTATCATATTCCAGAGGCAGCAGATCGTTCTCCCATGAACATTCAATCCAGTTCATTTTCCCGGCATGTGCATACTCACAAAATTCAATGACAGGGAGCGCGAAAGATTCACCATCCAGAGAATGGAGACATATTTTAAATTGTTCATCGCTCGGCAGTGGGAGCGCAGGATACATCTCCTCCATGATATTCATGAAATATTGATGCGACAGAATATCTTTATCCATAATTGTGAATAAACGGAAATCCGTGTTTCAATCAACAGCATCCTTTCCACGAATATTTATTTTTTAACGCTGCCATATCCCTCCCCTGTCATATTTTCCGCAACTTTTGGCGGCAAGCCTCCATGCCTTCCGCAACCATGGGGCCGGAAAACATGGAGAAAAAACCGGAGGAAAAAACTTGCACATCCGGTATAGTTCGGCTTACTTGCCCGGCTGCACTTCCGGCCTGGTCGCCTGGGAATATTCCTTCAGCAGCTTGGAGGACCACTGGATGGTGTCGGGATAGCGGCAGGCGGGTGTTTCCGTCAGATAGGAACCCAGTTTCCGCGCCAGAGGTTCCGCAAGCGCCGGATTCTGGAAATAAAGGTCCTTCTGCTCCTGATAGTCGCTGCTGACGCGGTAGCATTGCGGGGCGCGGTCCGGCACCAGCAGGTACTTCAAGTCTCCGTCCATCACGGCGGAAGTGTAATCCGTGCACCAGAACATCGTGCGCGGCACCTCGCCCGTCCGGTTTCCCACCAGGGACAGGATATCCATCCCGTCCAGCTTTTTGGGAATCTCCGCGCCGTTGGCTTTCAGCAGGGCCGGAAGCAGGTCCACCGTGGACACGGGCTGCTTGCACACGCTTCCGGGCACAAGCCTCTTGTCCGCCGGATATTTGATGATGAACGGCACGCGCACGCCGCCCTCAAAATGCAGCCTCTTGTGGCCGCGGAAAGGAGCGTTGCAGGACGGGGCCTCCGGCGCTCCGCCGTTGTCAGAAAGGAAAACCACCATGGTATTTCCGTCCAGGCCGTCTTTTTTCAGAGTGTCCAGAATGCGCCCTATGCCCTTGTCCATGGCGTACACCATGGCGCAATACAATCTGCGCTCCCGGTTCTGGACATTCTTGAACAGGGCTATGTCCTCCGGCTTGGCCTGCATGGGCCAGTGCGGCGCATTGTAGGAGACGAACATGAAAAACGGCTTCTTGTCCTGCTTCGCTTCATTCAGAAACTCCACGGCCCTGTCCGTGATGTCGTCCGTCAGGTAGGTAATGCCCGTCTTATCCGTGAAATTGGACTCAATGGCGGAAGGATTCAAGCCCTCTATCTCCTTTTTCCGGGGGAAATAATCGCGGGAGCCGCCCAGGAATCCCCACCAATGGGTAAATCCCCGTTCCGGAGGGGTAAACCCCTTCGTATGGCCCAGATGCCATTTGCCGAACACGGCGCTCCGGTAGCCGAAAGGCTCCAAATATTCGGGAATCAGCTTCTCCGTCAGGGGCAGCCCGTAATGGGAGTCCGGCAAATAATCGACTTTGGAATTGGGATTGGTGGTGATGCCGTAGCGCTTCGGGAACCGTCCGGTCAGCAGCCCCATGCGGGAGGGGGCGCACATGGGGGCCGTCACATAGGCGCGGGAACAGAACACGCCTTCTTTCGCCAGCCTGTCTATGGAAGGGGTCGGAATCTGCTTGGAGCCCGTGCATCCCAAATCCCCGTATCCCAAATCATCCGCCAGAATGACGATCATGTTCGGGCGGACTGTCTCACGAATTTCCGCCGCGGCCACGGAACAAAAAAACCCTGCCAAGACCAGCACCGCGTATAAGTTCCTCATCATTCCGCCAATATACGTACCGCCAGGGGCGGATCAATCAAAAAGAATCTTATTCCCTCCACTGCCTGAGGACTGCGGCCAGGTACTTTCCCGCTTCCCTGTCCACGGTTGTCATGCCGAAGACGAACGGTCTGCCGGACGGCTGTTCCACGGAAACAAGCACTTTCCCGCCAGTCCCATCTTCCAGGGAGATGCGGGCTCCTTTCGCCAGGCGAAAACCCTGCCTTCTCCCCATGCCCCAAACTCCCCGGAACAATTCTCCCCGGCCAGGCCTCAACGCCAGTTTTGCAGTACCGAACAGGAGGAACACGGCTCCAAACAGGACCGCGGCTCCCACCACCACAAAAGGAACGGTAAACAGCAACGCAGCTTCATCCAGGCCGGTCTTCTCCACGCCGTTCAAGGTGTAAGGCTTTCCGGAAGCCATGACATACAGGAAAGCGGAAATCATCGTATTCCACACCAGGGAAAACAGCAGCAGGAAAAAACCTTCCTTCTTCATCTTTCCGAAGCGCAGCACGACGCCATGCATGTCCTTGGCAACCGAAACTCCGCTCGGCACGACTTCCGAAATCCCCTCTTCTTCCTCCGTCTGCATCAGTTCCGAAATTTTCCCATGCGGGAACAGGCGCGGCACAGGAACACGTCCCCGGCTACATTCACATTCTCCGGCAGCAGGGGTGCTCCGCACTTCGGACAATTCACTTGAAAAAGAGCAGCCATGAAAGTCGTTTCATGATATTCCTAATCATCAGGCCCTGCACCGGAGTCCCGCAGACTAGTCCCTCATCTGACGCAGCAGGGCCGCCACATACTGCTGGGCCTCATCTTCCGCAATTCCCGTGCCAAACTGGAACGGCTTGCCGCCCGGCTGCTCCACCACGATCTTGTGCAGCACCCTGTCATTCTGCCGCATGCTGCTGTCTTCAATGGTAATGCGGGCATCCTTGGCCAGAAGAAACTTCTGGCGGCGGCCCATATCCCCCACCCCGCGGAACAATTCGCCACGGCCGGGATTCAACGTCAGCGTCATGCGGCCGAACAACGCATAAACGGCGCCGGCCAGTACCCCAATCCCCACCAGGATAAAAGGAATGAAAAACAACTGTTCAATCAAACTTCCGGCTCTTTCCTTTCCGGAAGAACTGAACAGAAAAACACACAAAAAGCCGTTCCAGAACAGGGCAAAAAACAAAAAGAAAAATCCGATGGCCTTTGATTTCCTGTACGTCACCTCCAGGCCGCGCGGCGTTTTCATCACTTTCATGCGGCATGGAAGGGTCTCCAGAATTTCCTCATCATTCTTCTCCCGGACCAGATCGGAAAATTTGCCTGTGCAATTGCAGGAGCGGCACAGGATGACATCCGCAGCCACATTCACATCTTCCATCGCCAGCGGGGCGCCGCACTGCGGGCATCTCAATTCAACCGGGGCAGTCATTGACGGTTAATCTAACATATTTCCCGGCTCTGGAAAGTATAATATACCTTAACCCTCAAACAATCCGATTTCCATATCCCGCACAACCTCTCCTCCTTTGCGGGTGCTTCACATCAACAGCGCGCGACCGGAAACAACCGGAACCGCCAATCCGTAATGACGGCATTCCTAAACGGATTTCCGGTTCAGCCACGCACAAATGTATTCGGCCACTTGCACATCCTGGTTCCCCCAGCCGAAACGGAAATCCTTCCCGCCCGGCTGCGGAACGGCAACAAGCTGGAGAACGGTTCCCTTGGATGACTTCACTTCCACAACCCGCGCCGTCTCCTTCCCGGAAAAAGAAAAACGCCAGCTCCACCCCACCGGGCCTATGCCCCGGAATACGGTACCGTGCCCACGGCCCACCTCCACCACCATCCTGCCGAACAACAGCAGCAGACCCATGGCGGGAACAACTATGCCGGCCAGCACGAACGGAAGCAGAAACAACAGCAGCACCGCTGCATGCATATTGCCGATGGAGGAAGAAAAAATATTGGACAAGAAAGAAACCAGCGCCGAATCCCATACGACGGCAAAGACCATCAGGGCAAGCCCCTCCCAGCCGAAGCGGCGGTAAACCAGCCTTCTCCCGTTCATGCTGCACTTGTCCAGCGTGATGCACGACGGCTTTTCCACGCGGAAACCGGCCCTCTTCACATCATCCGCCTTTCCCGTATAACCGCAGGAGCGGCACAGGGCAAGCCCGGTTCGCAAATTGACGTCCTCCCCCGGCAGCACGGAGCCGCACCAGGGACAGTAATACTCATTGATGGAACCATTCATCGGCAGGAACGCGGCACACTTGATCGAAAACACAGCCTGAAACGGGACGGCCTATTCCGGCGGCTCTCCGCTGATGCTGACCGTATCAAACTCCACGATTTTTACAATAATGTTCTCCGCGGCGTCCGCCTTCCGGCCGCGGATGGCGTCCAGAAGGTCGTCATGGAGCTTCATCGCTCCGGGATCGTACTGCTTCTCCTCAAGCAGGTTTTCCAGATTCTCCTGCACGTTGCGGATGATCACATTGTACAATTCCGCAAGCACCGGGTTGTGCGTGGCCCGGGCCACGGCGGCATGGAACAGCATGTCGTCTTCAATGCCCGGCCTGACCCTGGCATGGCAGTCCTTCAAGGCAGCCTCCAGAATCTCCAGGTCCTCTTCCGTCCTCTTCACGGCGGCCAGGCGCGCAATCTCCTTTTCCAGCGCCAGACGCGCTTCCAGAATCTGGGGCAGCTCCGACTCCCGGAGCCGGTTGCTGACCGCCACGGCAAAACGGTCGGAGGCCATCACGTAAGTGCCGTCCCCGGGCCGGGCTTCCAGCATTCCCATGTGGATCAGGGATTGCAGGGCTTCCCGGATGGTGTTGTGGCTCACGGAAAAGGCGCGGGCCAGCTCCGGCTCCGCCGGAATGCGGTCTCCCACCTTCCATTGGCCGGACCGTATCATGGACTCCATGGCATTGAGGACCTGCCGGGAAAGGGACAGCCTCACGGGTTTCTTCAAATCCATCTGTTTTCCTTTTTTCATGGGAATCTCAGCGAATCACCGTCCAGAGACGCCCCTTGTCCGTCCTGATCAACTGAATGTCCAGGTCAAAGGCGTTCTTTAAATTCTCCTCCGTCAGCACCTCGTCCCTGCTGCCGCTCGCCACGATCTGGCCGGACTTCAGAATCATCCCGCAATCAAACACCGGCAGAATGTCTTCAATGCGCTGGGTGATGAAAATCATGGTCAGGTCCGGCCGCGTGGCCGCCAATTCTTCAATGGTTTTCAATAAAAACTCGCGTCCGGCCAGGTCCAGGTAAACGCTCGGCTCGTCCAGAATCATCAACTCCGGATTCGTCATCAGCGCACGGGCGATGAGCACTTTCACCTGCTCTCCGGAAGACATGGCCACCACGGGCCTGTCCATCAAATGCTCCGCCTTCAGGGACTTCATGATCCCGGCGGCCTTCTTCTCCTCTTCCGGCGTCGGTTCGCGCAGGAGGCCGATCGTTCCGTCCGGTCCGGAAAGCACCATGTCGCGACCGTTCCAGGCCCCGTCCTCCAGCCACTTGTGCATGAACGGGCTCACCCACGCAATGGATTTGCGCAGCTCCAGCAGGTTCACGTGCCCGAATGTCTTGCCGAGCACCTGCACCTTCGCGCCGAACAGGGGCCACGCAAACCCCATCAGCAGCTTCACCAGCGTAGTCTTTCCGGCTCCGTTCGCGCCCAGAATAAAACAGCGCTCTCCGCGCCGCACCTGCCAGGAAATATTGTGCAGGATTTCCTGGCCGCCCAGGTACACCCTGGCGTTTTCCACATTGACGGCCGGCAGAAAATTGTCCATATCCAGAAAAAGAAGGGCTTCCGCGGGGAAGCCCGATGATTGTCCGGGCCGCTCCGTCCGTGCGGAGGAGCGGCCCGTGGAAAAAATCAAAGGAAGCCTCAGTTCCTTTCAAACAGGCTGCGGATCTTGGCGCCCACGATTTCCACCGGGTGCTGGCCCAGGGCTTCGCGCTTCGCCTTGAGGTTGGGAGCGCCCTTCGCGGCTTCTTCCAGCCAATCCTTGGCGAACTTGCCGGATTCAATGCGCTTCAGGGATTCCTTCATGCGTTCCTTCACGTCGGCGGGCAGAATCTGCGGACCGTTGTAGTATTCGCCGAACTCGGCGGTGTTGGAAATCACGGAATTCATCTTCTGGATGCCGCCGTTGTAGATCAGGTCCACGATCAGCTTGGCTTCATGCACGCATTCAAAATAGGCCATTTCCGGGGGATAACCGGCTTCCGTCAGCGTTTCAAAGCCGTACTTCATCAGGTCCACCAGACCGCCGCAAAGAACGTTCTGTTCGCCGAACAGGTCTTCATACGTTTCCTGGGCCATCGTGCATTCCAGCACGCCGCCGCGGGTCAGGCCTTCCGCCTTCGCCATCGCAAGGGCCACGTCGCGGGCCTTGCCGGAGGGATTCTGGTGCACGGCGATGAGGCCGGGGCAACCGAAGCCTTCTTCAAACACGCGGCGCACTTCCGTGCCCGGTCCCTTGGGGGCCACCATGATCACGTCCACGTCTGCGGGGGGAACGATGGTGTTGAACACGTAGGCGAAGCCGTGGGAGCAGCAAAGCGTCTTGCCGGCCTTCAGGTGGGGCTTGATTTCAGCTTCGTACACGGAACCGTGGCTTTCATCCGGAAGAAGAATGTGGATGATGTCCGCCTTTTCGGCGGCTTCAGCCACGCTCATCACCTGGAAGCCTTCCTGGGTGGCGGCGTCAAAAGACTTGCCGGGGCGAACGCCGATAATCACGTTCACACCGGAGTCACGCATGCAAAGTGCCTGGGCGCGGCCCTGCGCGCCATATCCGATAACGGCAACGGTCTTGCCGTTCAATGCGCTGAGATCAGCGGCGTTGTCATGAATAATATCCATTGTTACTCCTTCTTTAGGTCATTCATCCAAACATCCAATGTTTGGATGAATAACAACATAAGCTTCTCCGCTCCGATTGCAAGCGCATTTGGCGCATTTTTTCGTTTTTATGTTACAGACTCTTCCCCGTCAAGGCGCCGTCCGCCTGCAACTCCGCCCTCCGGTCACGGGCGTTACAGGCCAAAAATTCAAACAGGGAAATGCCCTTGAACCTGAAAACCGCCTCTTTTCCGGGCACGTTCAACCTGTGCATCCGGCGTCCCCCGGCCGGCAAAACCTCACGAAAGGCGAAGAAAGGAATTCTTCTCCCCCTAACGCCAGTAAAATATCTCCCTTACGGAAACTCCGCTTTCAGGGACAAAAGCTTCCGATACCAAGCGCATCCCGGTTATGAAGGAATACGGCGGAAATATTGCCTTGCCGCAAACCTGCCGCACCATCCTCCGGCAATTAAAATTCCCGGCTTTCATCCCCAGGATTGCACGCCAAAGCGGAGCAAAGGGAACATGCCGCTGTTTCCGAACCACCCGGAAAGACGGGAAAACGCCTGTCAAAGAAAACCGCCACGGTCCCGGAAACCCCGTTAACGGCACTGGCCTACTCCGGCCTCCGCCGGACAAAAGGCATGGGAATAAATCAACCGGGACGTATCATACCCCAGGTCCCGCGCACAACGCAGCATCTCTTCCAAATGGTCCTCTTCCACATCGGGATTCCGGGCCAGCAGCCACAAATAATTCAGGGAACCGCCGGACACCACGGCGCGGGTGTAATCCTCATCCACAAAAGCCACCTCATACCGTCCGTACACGACCGGCACGAAGTACACCTTCAAATGGTTCGGGGCATCCGCCACCCTGGCGCGGGCATGCACCTCGCGCCGTTCTCCGGTCCGGGCGTCATAACCGCCGTTAGTCACGGAAACGGTACCGTCTTCTCCATGGTCGTAACGGGCGTACACCTTGCGCAAGCCGCTCTCAAACCAATTCTCCAGACGGGCGATCTCATGCCATTCTCCCAGATAACGTTCCAGATTGAAATCCGGCATGGCGGGGGTTTTCACGGAATGTCCGTGGAACAGGGACGTAACGATGGTCTGCAACACACTCATGACTTGACGGGAAATGCTTGATGGAAAAATGTACTGATATCGGGATATTGAAATTCAAAACCTTCGCGCAGGAGGGTCTCCGGCTCGGCGCACTGGCCGCTGGTAACCACCTGGGACGCCTCCCCCATCACCAGCCGTACGGCGGCATCCGGAATCCGGACGGACGCCCTGGTATGGAAATGTTCCGCCACGGCCTTGTAAAACTCCTCATTGGTGGTGCGTTCGGGGGCCGTCACATTGACCGGACCGGAAACATCCCCGTGCTCCAGGATAAACGCCAGCGCGTTCACCAGATCGTCCAGGGCCACCCAAGAAAAGGCGTGATCCGGCTTCCCTACGGAAACCGTCACCCCGAAGCGGGTCGGCATGATCATCTTGGGAAGCGCGCCGCCGTCCGGGGAAAGCACCACGCCAAACCGCGTGCGGACCAGGCGCACGTGATCGTTCACGCGTTCCGCCTCCGCTTCCCAGGCCTCGCACAACTCCGCCAGAAAAGAGCCCTCCGCCGGATCGTCGTGCTCGCCGTGGCAGCCGTCCGGACTGTAATACCCCACGGCAGACGTGGAAATCATCACTCCCGGTGGTTCGTGCAGAAGATTCACTGCCTCCACCAGCTTGCGCGTGGTCATGATCCGGCTGTCCATCAGCTCCAGCTTGTAGGCATCCGTCCAGCGGCGGTCCAGGGGAGCGCCCGCCAGATTGACCACGGCGGAACATCCCGCCAGCGACTGCACCAGACAATCCGGGCTGTCCTGCGTGAACAAATAGCGCCACAACGGCACCGCCTCATGTCCCAGCACCTCCAGGCGCTCGGACAAATGGCTGCCGATGAATCCGCTGGACCCCGTGATGGCGACTTTCATGACTTTTTACCGGATAAGGACACCATACCCGCACATTTTCCCTCCGGTTACTCCGCCGGCGGAAACGCTGCCGGAAACGGGCGTCCGCTGGCTGATGAGACATATCCCTTCCCGTCCTCCGTTCAGCAGAGAACGCAACTAATGACGCTGCCGCATGAAGGATGCCCGCATTTCCTTTAATAAAAAACTTCATGCGGCCCAGAACATTGATTACCATGCTGCGTGCAGGTCCGGAACAGCCCCGTTCATTAAACGGAACGCCATCATTCGCTCTTCCGCCATCTGAAAAGGCGGCAAAATGCAGGAAAAATCATGAAAACATTTTTCTCCAACGCAAATATCACAAGCATGACATCCGGACTCTTTTCCATGCTCCTTGTCTGGATGCTTTTCCATGCGGGAATTGAAGGGGCTCAAGCCGACACGGCAGGCGGAAACCTCCCAAGCCCCGGGACCATAGCCCTGCTGCAGCCGGAGGACGAGGAATGTATTGCCCTGGGGAAACTCCTTCAGCAATCGAAACTGGAACAATTTTACTCCAAGGCGGATACCATGCTGGACAATATTGACACGCTGAAAGGGGAGGATTTGCGGTTATCTGAACTGAAACGGCTTTTCTGGGTGTTTTACCATGTAGCCTCTGCTCCAACCTTCCACCTGGACTATGATGAACATACGGAGAACACCTTTGATGAAAGTATGGACTATGAGGTAAAGCTCAACATCCAATATGACATGGAAAAACTCTCCCGCAGCCCGGAATCGGTTTCCGCCAGGCACCCTATTGACAAGAAAAGCGCGGCTGCGCTGCTGGCCCAATATTCCTCCGCCGTCGTCCTGGCGTTTCGCAAGGACTATAACAAGGATTTAAAGGAAAAACACAGGCTGATGGTCATGGAATACGATCAAAAGGAAGCTGTCCTGAAAGAAGAATACGCAGAGAAAGAAGAATCTTCCCTCTTCAATACGCTAGTGGACAAAAGAATCAATTTTGAAAACAAAATTATTATTCACGAAATAAGAAACAACAAGGTGCAGCAGACTCTTCAAAACTCGCTGGAAAGAATAATATGGCTGACCCTTCTGCTCCAATGCTGTCCAGAACAGCCTGCCGCGGTAAAGCGATACATACGGAATGCAGGATACGAGGAAAAAGAAATTCCCGCCCTGCTCCATAGGACCGTCGGAAAAACAAAAAACACGGAATTCCTATACGACGCATTGGAAAAATCCCCCGCATCCCCGGCACATACCTGACTGTCTCCACTGGAAAAAAGTCCCGGTCCTGTTGAACGGGCATCCCTGCGGATATCTGTTCTTTCCCCGGATCAGAAAAACATGGATGAACCGGCAGATTTCCTCCCCCTCCCAGCAACCGCACCTCAGGCAATGAGTCTGAGAGAGCTCTTCAAAGGCCTTCGGCAATAAACGCCTTTGTTCTCACCGTTTCCACGCGCAGCGCCATGATCCGGCGGTATTCTTCGCTGGCAAAGCATGCATTCAGCCTCTCCCGGTCGGGAAAACGGATGATGATCATCCGGTCCGGCCTGTCTCCGGGCGAAAGCGAATCAATCACCTCCGTGCGTACCAGATATTCTCCGCCGAAACGTTCGACAATCGGCTTCACCAGGGCGATGTAGGAGTCGTACGGCGCACGGTCCACCGCTTCGTCCATGGAAATCATGACTATAAAATAAGCACTCATGAATGTTCAGCACTGTACTCCGTTTTAACCGTAAATCCATGTTAAAAACGGGTCCGGGCCTGCGGACCGTTCCCGTGGCTGCATGCGTGCCCGGCAAATCCTCCCGGACGGAACCATGGGGATTCCTTCCGAGGAACGGCAACTTTAAAAAGAAAGGCTCTTATGCCCAGGGATTTCCAGGATTTTCTTCCCATCTGAAACCCCGGCATCAATCCATACTGGAAATGGAAAAGCCGTCATCGTCTTCCTCTTCCGCAAATTCATGCTTCAGCAGAAACAGGCCGAAAGCGTTCATCAGCACACAGGTGATGTAAAGCATCACGGCCAGCGAGAAGAAAGTCATCAATATTCCGGAAGGAAGGTACGCCACAATCACCGCCCCCGCCAAAACACCGAGAACCAGACCCAGATAAGTCATGGGTGCCTTCCTGACGAGATCCCACCAGCCGGAGGGGGAAAGGCCGTCAAAACTGTCCATGAGAGCCGTTCTCATGAATATTCCCGGAAAATAGATAATTCCCGCGATCATGAAAAACCACCCCGGAAGGGCGTCCGGCTCCCAGTCAACCACATTCAGGTAAATGGAGAGCGGGAGAAAGGCAATGACGGCACACACCAGAGTCCGCACATAAGGCAGAAAAAGGGACTCAAACCAGCCCTCCAGCTCGGGAAAATGGCAGATGCCCTCATCGCCCATGGCGGACTGCCTCACCATTTTCATGCAGAAGGCGCACATAAAGGGCCCCAGAAAACAGAAATTGGCAATCCAGCCGAGCACGGGAGCCCACAGGGCCAGGTACATCGCCCAGACAATCAGCACGCTGAAAACAAAAACCATGGGCCGTTCCCGGAAAGGATAGCCCAGAGAGGAAAGGTAGTTGGACATATAAAAAATGTTAGAACACTCCCTCCGCATCGTCAACGCATTATTAGCCATTTCCCAACAAATTCACGATACTCCGTCAGGAATAAAAATCCTCCACTGCCCGGGCAATCCGTTCCATCTCCTCCCTGCCGCAGCGCTGATCTATCGGCAGGGGCAGCAGGTTCAGCGCCAGCTTCCGTTCCACTCCGTCAAACGGAGCCCATTCCAGAACCTCCGGCCACAGCAGGGGAATCAAAACATGCGCGTCTATCAGCGCATCCCGCAATTCCGGCAATCCCGTCCGGAACGGATAGCAGTACGGAGCGGACATGGCGTTTACATCCGGAGACAGTCTGTTCAAATGCCCCAGCCATTCATGGAGGAACAGGAAATTTTCCATTCTCCTGTGCCGCGCGCTTTCATAATCAATACCGTTGATCAGGCGTTCCGTCAAACGGGACATGCGGCGCAGGGGAACGGACTTCAGACGGCGTTCACTTCGTTCACATGCGCCCGAGGCCGCTTCCGGCCCGCAGGCCGCGCATTCCAGCAGAAAAGCGGCATGCGGCAGGGACTCGTCCCGCTCTTCCAGTTCCAGGCAGGGGCAGTCCATCACGGCCACGCCGCCGTCCGGCAGGCCGGAAAATTTGCGCGGGCTGTACAGGGCCGCCGTTCCGGAGCGCGGCGGAGAATATAATGCCAGCGCATTGTCCACAATCAGCCTTCCCCCGTACTGCTCCGCCAGCATATCCACGCATGCCTCCTTGATGCCGAAGTAATTGGCGTACAGGAAATACTCCCCCTCCTCCAGAACGGGCAGGCTTTCCGGTTCCAGCCTTTCGTCAATGCGGTAAAAGGAACACGGAATCCGGAGCAGTTCCATCGGTTCCAGAATTGTAGCACATGTGTACCAGGGAACATAGACGCGGCGCACGCCGCCCAGACAGCGCAGAATGTATTCCAGAGCCCGCCTCCCGGAATTCACGGCCACGCTGCGCCCCGCATGCCATTGCGGGAAATTGCCGTATTCCGGCAATTCCAGCCCGAAAAACCCGCCTATGCCCGTGCTCTTTTCCATGCACACCAAACCATACCATATGTTATCCCGAAAAGAAAGCTCCGGAAAAACTTCACAGCCCCCGGCAGCCGTCAACGGTGACCGGACCGCCCCCCTCAATCACGGTGAAAGAAAAAGAACCGGAAAATACTCTGGTCCCGCTTGCGGACTTTGAAAAGGAGGGAGGCGCCTCCGGGATTACCGGCTTGACCGGACATGACCGGGAAGGCAAGATCAGGAAGGAGTGGATACGGTCCATGCGCGGCAAAACCGAATCCACACTGCGGGGGCAATCCCCCGGAAACGGCGTCCCCTGAAAGGGCCGCCGCATTTTGAACGAATCATCCACAGAGAAGATCATCACCCCCATGCCATCAACATTCACTCTTCACAGCAACGACCTCGGCGGCGTAGTCCGGCAGCCCCAGCGGCATTTCAGCGTGGGCGGCGGCAACCGGTCCCCGCAGCTTTCCTGGACCAATCCTCCGGAAGGGACAAAAAGCTTCGCCGTCACCATTCATGACCCGGACGCGCCCACGGGCAGCGGCTTCTGGCACTGGCTGGCCGTCAACCTGCCTTCCTCCGTCCGGGAACTGCCCTCCGGCGCGGGTGATCCCGCCCTGGGCCTGATGCCGGAACAGGCCGTCCAGATACGCAACGACGCGGGTTTTGCAGGGTACAGCGGCAGCTTCCCGCCCGCGGGCCACGGATGGCACCTGTACCTGGTCACGGTGTACGCGCTGGACACGGATTTCCTGCCCGTGGCGGAAGACACCCCGGCCGCCCAGGTAGGGTTCCAGCTCTGGCAGCACACCCTGCAAAAAGCCTCCATCGTCTTTTACGACCGGGTGCAGGCGGAATAAAGACCGCACCGGAGAAAATCCCCGCCTCTACCGGGCTTCCGGCGCGGACGCCTTTCCGGCGTGCATCCAGGTCGCCCGGTGCCACAGCCCTTCCAGCACTCCATAGCGGTGGCGTTCCAGCCACCAGCGGCAGAACCATATCTGCCCGACCATGGCGACGCAACCGATTGCAAAACTGGCCAGATACCCGCAATAGGGAGCCAGTCCCAGAGCATATGGGAAAAAGATCAGGGAACCGATCATGGACTGGGAAACGTAGTTGGTCAGGCTCATGCGCCCGTAAGTCAGCAAGGGAACCGTTACTTTCCTGAAATATTCCAGCCGGTACAGCAGAACGAAGGCTGCCACCCATACGCCGGTAAAGCAGACGTTGTGCCACATGGTAAAGATAGTGTGCAGGGGGCCAGACAAGCCCGGAAGGTCCATCACCACATAAAACGTCACGGTCCCCGCCAGGGAAAGAAGAATGGCGCGGGTCCAGAACACGGCGTTCCGGTCATTCTGCAAAAAGAATTCCTGCCGCCCCAGCACGAAACCCAGTAAAAACAGCCCCGGCGCCTGCATCAGGCGCCCGGCCTCAATACCCCAGGCCAGACTGGCCCACTGCCCCACCGTCAGATTCTCCCAGGCCATCAGCCAGAAATTGCCCGTATCCACGGCCGTTTTCAGGGAAGCGTACGATTCCGCGACGGACAGGGAGGGCGGCGCCCAGCCGGGACTCACCCACTGCGCCGCCACATAAGCCCACTCCAGGGGCTGTGCCAGGAAAATCAGGGATAATATGACCAGCGTGGAGGTTTTCAAACGGCGGCACGGCACCAGCAGAAGCCCTGCGATGGAGAAAGTCAACAGCACGTCGCCTCCCGGAAAAAACACCGCATTCATGCAGGCGAACACGGCCAGCAGGCACATGCGCCAGACAAACCTGCCCGCAAAGTCCCGGCCCTCCCGGGCCTGGTTGCGGTACTGGATGGCAAAGGTGAACCCGAACAACAGGGCGAAAATGGTATAGGACTTCCCGGCGAACAGGAAGAAAAAAGCTTCCTTGAACTCCTGGTTGGCTGCCTCCATCGCCACAGAAGAGGCCACGGGATAGGAATTATAAATGAAATGCTCCAAAAAATGCAGCAGCATGATCGCCATCACGGCAAAGCCGCGCAAGGCGTCCACCACATAAATACGTTTGCTGTCCGGAGAGGGCAAAAATTCCACAGAGACCGTGTATACATGATGGCGGAGCCATTTACAGCCAAAAATGCCGGAGAGGCATGTTTTTGGAAAAATTTCCTTCCTTCACTGCCGGAAAACTACCACGACCGGAACGGGGCCCTTCCACCATATTCCTGAAAATTAAAAGGTCCCGCCCTCTTTCTGCTTGCAGAACGCCGGGGGGAATGGCATAAAATTATCCAGAACTCTAACAATTCCCCCTGCCTTTCTTTCAAGAAGCCGGGGCCATCCGGCAGTTCCCCATGAATACCCACTTCTCTCTCTCCCCGGAAGAGCTCCGCACTGCCGTGCAGAAGCTTGACGCCCTGGCCTCCGCCATGAACCAGGTTCTGTTCGGCAAGGAAGATCTCATTGAACTTATCCTCACCGGCGTGCTGGCCCGCGGCCATATCCTGCTGGAGGGCCTGCCCGGACTGGGCAAAACGGAACTGGTCAAGGGGCTTTCCAAGGCGCTGGACATTACGGCAAGGCGTGTGCAGTTCACTCCGGACCTGCTGCCCGGAGACATCACGGGCACCCCCGTCCTGCAGGAGACGGACGGGAGAAAATCCTTCGTCTTCCAGGAAGGCCCCGTATTCGCCAACATCATGCTGGCGGACGAAATCAACCGGGCCTCCCCCAAAACCCAGTCCGCCCTGCTGGAAGCCATGCAGGAAAGGAAGGTCACCGTCATGGGCCAGTCCCATTCTCTTCCGGAGCCCTTCTTCGTGCTGGCTACCCAGAACCCCATTGAACTGGAAGGCACCTACCCCCTGCCGGAAGCCCAGCTTGACCGCTTCCTGTTCAAGATCAACGTAGGCAGAAATCCCGCGGAGGTGCTGACCCGCATCGTCCTCAACCGTGAAATGGGCGTGGAACCCGCCGTTCCCCGCGTGCTGGACGCGGAGGAGCTTCTCCGCCTGATGGGACTTGCCCGGCGGATCGCCATCCCGGATGCCGTGGCCGGATACATCGGGAGGCTCGTCAACGCCACCCATCCCGGCGAATCGGAAGCGGCCCGCGGTGTCAAATACGGGGCCAGCCCCCGCGCCGCCCTGGGACTGGCCGCCGCCGCCAAGGCGCGCGCCCTGCGCCAGGGACGCCCCTTCTGCTCCTTTGAAGACGTGCAGGCCGTCATCCGTCCCGTGCTGGAACACCGCATCCTGCTGGACCACATGGCGAAGCTGGAAGGAGCGACTCCCGGAGACGTCGTGGAACGGCTCCTGACAGAAATTCCAGCCCAGGACAAGCCCCTGCCACACTCCCTTGCCGCAGCTAAAATCCATTAATCCCACCCCCTGTTCAACCATGTTCCGCCAGTTGCTGAAACGCCGTGGACTGCTCTTCGCCTTTCTTCTGCTTCCGCCGTCCGCCCTTGCGGTCCCTGCGGGAAGCGCGGAAAAAGCCCCCCGAATTGAAGTAAGCTCCCCCTGCGACAAATTCCCGCGCAATTCCATCTCCCCGGCCCGCGTCCTGATAGAAAACGTCCCGAACGGGAAAGATACCCATACCCTTGAATTCCAGACTTTATGGAATGACAACAGCAGGCAGAGGTATTCCTTCTCCGTTCCTCCGGGACAAACGCGGCAGGCCGTCATCTATCCGTCCATGACGGACAGCCAGCTCTTATACCGGAATTCCGCGGATGAATCCATCAGCCTGTTCGCCGCCAGTGAAGACGCGCCCTTCTTCGCCGTTCTTCAGGAAAAAACGCCGTCCGAATGGAATATGTTGTCCGACAGTCCCTTCAACGCGCAGGTGAATACCTTTGACCTGATGGACTGGCCGGCGGACTACCGCATGTATGCAGCCCAGAACTGCATCATCATTCCTGAAAAGCTATACGAGTCTTACCTGGACGAGCCCCACAGGAAAGCCCTCCGCCAGTGGGTGCTGGGGGGAGGAAGCCTCTGGCTCATCGGGGACCGGGGGAGGAACATCACCGCCGTCCCTCTGGGCCGCGGTCTTATTCTTCACGTCCCTTCCCTGGAAGGCCTGACAGACAAGGAAAAGGAAGCGGCACTCCTCAAGCTGAAAACTGAAACCAAGGATATTTTTCCCGTAAAGGTTGACGGATATTACCAGACGCGCCTTCATCCGAAGGTGCCGGACGCCTCTCCCTACTTTTTCACCACGCCGTCTTTCCTGCTCGGCCTCATCCTAGTGGCCTTTGCCGTATTGGTGGGTCCGGTCTGCCTGCTGCGGTGGGCGCCCGTCGGCAAACGGCAGCGCCTGTTCATCCTGATTCCCGCCATTTCCCTGGGTGTTTCCATTCTTTTGGCGGCCGTCATCCTGATCGGGGACGGCACGGGGGGGCGCGGCAGCCGTGCCGTGCACATCCTGGTCAATCCGCAGGACCATACGGGACTGATCACCCAGAGCCAGGTCTGCCAAACCCTTATTCTGACGAACAACGAATTCACGCTCCCGGAAGACGTCCACCTCCAGGGCTGCCGGCTGGAAGAGGAAAAATTCCAAACCTTCCATGAAGACGGATACGTCCGGGAGAAACTGGAAAACTACTTGCGGGAGGGGAACTTGTGCAGCGGCGGCTGGTTCACCAGCCGGTCCACCCTTGAGCACAAACTGGTGCGCCCCATCACCACCAGGGCGTCCGTTACCGTTATTCCCATGCCGCAGCCGGACGGAGCGCCGGTCTTGCAGAGCACCTTCCCGGGCGCTCTGTCCAACCTCATTTACCGCGACGCCTCCGGAACGTATTGGCGCATTCCCAACCTGCCTCCCGGAGAAAGGAAGACAGCCGTCCGGAGTGAAAAAATACCTTCTGAAACACCGCCTCCGGGCCATTTTCACGCGGAAATGATATCCGCGGAAGGAGAATTGGGCCCCATTCCCACCCTGGACTCCATCAAGTGGGAAAACACCCGCATCACCGTCTCCGGCCCCGCCGCCGGAAACCAGCCCCTCCCCCAACAGCCATGACAGAGCCCATTTTGCTTGAAGTTTCCGGACTGTCCAAATCCTTTGACCAGGTTAAAGCCGTCAGCGGCGTCTCCTTCCAAATCGGGAAAGGACAGGTGGTCGGCCTGATCGGCGCCAACGGAGCCGGAAAGACGACCACCATGCGCATGCTCGCCACGCTGGAACTCGCCGACTCCGGAAGCATCCTGATCAACGGCATCAACACCGTGGACCATCCCCATGAGGTGCGCCCCCTGATCGGCTGGATGCCGGACTACTTCCACCCCTACAAAAACACCAGCGTCCGGGAATATCTGGATTTCTTCGCCAGGGCATACGATATTCCGGGCAGCCGCCTGCTCTCCGCCGTGAACGAAGTGCTGGACTTCACGGAGCTGGGAGAGCTGCAAACGCGGCTCATCAACAAGCTTTCCAAGGGGCAGACCCAGCGCCTGTGCCTGGCGCGCGCCCTGATCAGCGATCCCGAGCTCCTCATTCTGGACGAACCCGCCGCCGGTCTGGACCCCAAGGCGCGCATGGAATTCAAGAACCTGGTGCATCTGCTCAAGGCCAGGGGGAAAACCCTGCTCATCAGCTCCCACATTCTCTCCGAACTGGGGGAAATGTGCGATTCCCTGATTTTCATGGATGGAGGTTCCATCGTCCATGACGGCGACAAAAGCTCCCTGCTGCACCGCCAGGAGGAAACCGGCTGGCCCTTTGAAGTGAAAATCGCCGGAGAAAACACCGATCTTCTGGAAGAATGGATGGCCATTCATCCCGGCTGGAAAGTGCGTTCCGTGCAGGAAAACGGCGTTACGGCCACCTTCTCTTCCTGTGAACCGGAGCTGGTCGCCAGGGAACTCAGGCAGCTCTCCGCAGACCTGCCCGTCATCGAGTTCCACCGCAGCGAACGCCGGCTGGAAGAAGCCTTCGTCGATATCCTGCTTCACAAAGATAAAAAGCCGGCCTCCGCGTCCGGACAAACCGTCTCCCCCTCCTCATCCGCCTCATGAGCACGCCCACCACCCCCTCCCCGGACTTTCCGTCATGGTTTCCCTCCGCCCTGGTCAAGGAATTGCGGCAGGGACTGCGCACGCTTTCCTTCATTCTGCTCCTCAGCCTGTTCCCGGCAGCGCTGGCCCTGTTCTTCCTGTTCAGCTTTATTCCGGACCCCACTGGCAGCGGGACCCTTGTCAGTTCGGGCGTCTGCAACAGCATCTTCTGGACCTTCCTGATATTCGCCGTAGCGGGAGCCATTCCCTTCCGGGCACTCTTCTCCATCAGGGAGGAGCTGGAATCCCGCAACAGCGAACTCCTGCTCCTTACCAGGCAGACCTCGGGACGCATCATCATGGGCAAGTGGGCCTCCTTCATGGCGCAGGCCCTGCTCATCATGTTCATCTGCCTGCCCTTCGCCTTCATCAGGTACTATTACGGACAAATCAACCTGGTGCAGGACCTGACGGCCATCTCCTTCATCTATCTGGCCTGCGGCATTCTGACGGCCTTCTGCCTGTGGGCGTCCGCACTGCCGCTGCTCCTGCGCCTGGCCACCATGGGCGCGCTGTTCCTCATTTGCAGCACGAGCCTCTCCCTGTTCAGCTCCGGCCTGGAAATCAATCTGTTCAAGGACGGATTCGGAATGGGGCTGCTGCGGACAGCCGTCATCCTGACGGACGTATTCCTGGTCATCCGCACCCTGCTCATCCTGGCCCAGCGCTGGTTCGCTCCCATTGCGGAAAACACCTTCGCCCCCCTGCGCAAGGCGCTCCTGCCCGTCTATATTTCCACCATCGTATTCATGCTCTTCATCCTGGACTCTCCTTCCGTGGTGAAATCCCTCGTTACCGTCCACCTCATTTTCCTGTGGTTCTACAGCATCTTCCTGATCGTCATCGAACTGACGACTCCTTCCACCCTGCTCCCCATCCATGTGCAGCAGACGAATGAAAAGCAGACGGGATGGTTCCAGCGCCTGTTCTTCCTGCCGGGGATGCCCGGAGGCTTCTTCTTCTCCATCCTGACAGCTTTTCTCATTGGCATTTCCGGCTATCTCTTCCATCTCATGGAACATTCCACAAGCTCTGGAAACGGAATCCAGTCCATTCTGTTCATGATCTGCCTGACCATCTTCGGGTGGTATGCCGTCGTCATGCCGGCCCTTGTGTTGAAACCGGCCTGGAAAAGGCTGAAAAACAATACCCTGCTCGTCTATATCCTTTTCTGGAGCATTTCCTCCTTCTTCCTGGTTCTTCTGATATCCATGGAAGGTTATCTGCCCCTCCTGCCCGGCAGCACCTTCTTCGCCCTCCTCAGCAAGGAGGAAATAGCCACATTCGACACTTCCGGCTTCTTCATCTTCTTTGCCCTGCTGGAAGTGATGGCGGCTTTCCTGATGATGGGACTGAGCAACGGAGAATGGTTTGCCACCCTGAAAAAATCCTTGAATTCCCGCCAGGGCGGAGAAAAACAGGAAGACGGAGCGGAACAGCCCTGACAAAAGCCGCCTGAGCCGCGACCACGCCGAAATTTTTCCCCGCCATGTTCATGGAAAACGCATCTCCTTCCTCCACAGGCATCCGGCAGGAAGCCGAGCAGGCGGCCCGGCGCTTCCGCCTGCCTTTTTCCCGCCAGGCGTGGAAAGGGGTGCAGGGCGGCTGGACGGGACGGGAAACCGGCAACTCCATAGACTTTCAGGACCACCGCGCCTACCAGTGGGGCGACGATCCGCGCGGCATCCACTGGGCGGCCTACGCCCGGACCGGCCAGCTCACCATGAAGGTTTACCAGGCGGAACTGTCCCCCCTGGTGGACATTGCCGTGGATGTTTCCGAATCCATGTTTCTTTGCGAAGAACGGGCCGCGGCAACGGAGGCCCTGCTGCAATTCTGCATGCTTTCCTCCCTGCAGGCGGGCGCGCAGGTGCGGATGCACGCCGTCAAGGGACGACACGGCATTCCGCTGGAAATGGAAGACGTCCACTCGGGCCGCTGGCGCGCCGGACTGCCGGAGCTGCCCGCGGATGAAACCATGCCCGTTCCCGCCTTCTGGCGCGCCAACGGCCTGAAAATATTCATCTCCGACCTTCTCTATCCGGGGGAACCCTCCGCCCTGCTGGCTCCGATGACCTCCCGGGGCGGCCTGTCCCTGATCCTGGCCCCCACTCTGCCGGAAGAAGCTACACTCCCTGAAACCGGCAACGTCCGCCTGAAGAATTGTGAATCCGGCGCCACCCGCAACCAGTACCTATCCTCCGGCCTGTCCAGGCGTTATGTCCGTGCCTATGCCGTCCACTTTGAACTATGGGCCGCGGCCTGCCGGCGGCACCAGGCCCTCTTCTCCCGCATTCCCTGCAACCTGCCTCTGACGAAAGCCCTGGCGGCGGAAGCTTTCAGCGGCGGGGCCGTGGAACTCGCCTGATTATCAACATCCGCCTTCTTTCTCCCCATGCTCCCTCATCTCACCAACACGGCCGGCCTGTGGGCGCTCCTGGGAATACCCCTCATCCTTGCCATCCACTTCCTTCAGCACAGAACGCGGGTACGCCTTACGGCCACCATGTTTCTGCTGGAATCCCTGGCCCCGGAGGCAGCCACGGGAAGGAACTGGGACAGGCTGCGCTCCTCCCGCGCCCTGTGGCTTCAACTGCTCGCGGTTCTGCTGCTGGCATGGGTGCTTGCCGCGCCGTGCTGGGTCCGGCAGGACGCGGAGCAGACGGTCGTCTTCATCATGGATGACTCCGCCAACATGTACCCTTTCCGTGAAGAAGCCGTTCAGGCCGTGGCCGAAGACATGGAAAACATCGGAAAACAGGGCATCCCCACCACCTGGGTTCTGATGGGAAGCCGCCCGGCGCGCCTGCCCTTCTACCGCGGAAACAACAGGAACGCCGCCCTCCAGTCCCTTTCCCGGTGGATGCCGGACGCCGCCACCCACGACCTCTCCGAATCCCTGCGTACGGCGGCCTCCATGGCCGGAGCCGGCGGGCTCACACGCCTGGTCACCTGCACCCCGGAACGGGTCCCTGCCGGCCAGCCGGCCCGCGGCGTGGGCAAGCCGCTTGACAACGCCGGATTTGCGGGCATCACACGTATGGAAGGGCCGGGAGAGCCGCGCTGGAGAATCGCCGTAAAAAACAACTCTGCCGCCCCTGTCCAGAAAAGCGTCTCCATCCGCGCGGGAGATGTGGCTCAGGAACAATCACTGACGCTCCATCCCGGCGCCGTCGCGGAATTTGAATATACCCTGCCGCCCGGCTGCGGCACGGCCGTGCTCCGTCTTGCGCCCGATGCCTTCCCGCTGGACGACGTTCTGCCTCTGGTACGCCCCACCCCCAAACCGGTCGCCGTGGAAATGCAGGTTCCGGAAAAAACGGCCGATGTTTTCCGGAAAATCTACTCCGGCCTACCCGGCTTCTCCTCCAGCCCTTCCACGGACTCCACGGCCGCGCTCCGCATCCTTGTTGAAGACAAGGCAGACGCCCACCGGCCTCACGGCGCGGCCATCATTCTGGGGCGCCTGGCGGAAAAATCCTCAGGAATACGTACTGTGACGGCGGAACGGCATCCCCTGACGGACGGCCTGAACTGGAGCGGGCTGCTTGTGCCCGGCACCGGAAGCATGGCTCCGGGGGAAAACGCTACGATGCTGCTCTGGCGGGAAAATACCCCGCTGGCGTGGCTGGAAGAAGGCGCTCTCTTCCTCAACTGGTCATGGGAAGACTCCAACGCGGACCGTCTGCCGGCCACCGTGCTGATGGTGCGCCGTTTCATGGAAGCCGTCCAGGCCCGCGTGCCCGGCGTCACCACGGGCAACCTTCCCGGAGGAACGCGCCTCCGTCTCCCCGGAGGCTCCCGGATCATCCACACGGCGCCGGACGGGGAGCGGAAAGAAGCGTCCTTCTCCGGGCGCCTGCCGGAAGAACCCGGCTTCATCGACATTACCGGGACGCCTGCAGAAACGACTCCCCTCTTCCACGGAGCCGTCTGGTTCTCCGACGCCCGCATGGGCGACTTCTCCCACTGCTCCACTTTTGACAGCGGACTACAGGACCTGAAACAGGAAACGCGGCGGCATCTCGCGCCCGACCCTCTTGCCCCACTGTGGCTGGCCCTGGCCGGACTGGCCCTGATGGCCTCCTGGATACCGTCAACCCCCAACACCCTCCGGCGCCCATGATTCAATTTCTCTCTCCGGAATGGTTCTTCCTGGTTCCCCTGCTGGTTCTGGCAGGCTGGAAATACAAGCGGCTGCGCCTGGCTTCCCCGGTGCGCCTGCTGATCCAGGCCGTGCTGGTTCTGGCGCTGGCCCAGCCCGTAATCACCAGGGGCGGAAGCGACATGGACCTGTGGGTGCTGATCGACCAGTCCGGCTCCACGGACGGGGCCGCCGCCGCGGACGCTCCGGAAATCCAGTCCATCCTGGAACGCAGCAAGCGGCCGGGCGACCGCATCCGGCTGGTGGACTTCGCCCGTGAAGCTGTGCTCCGGGGACAGGGGGACCCTGTTTTCAATGGGGGCCCCTCCAACACATGCATGGCGGAAGCCCTGGCCTATACCCTTGCACAAATGGAGCCGGACCGCGTCAACCGCATCCTGATGGTCACGGACGGCTGGCCCACCACCCCTCTGGACAACACGCCGGAACAGCTCCTCCGCGCCGGGGTTCCCGTGGACTACCGCATGATCTCCGTCAACCGGGAGGCGGACATCCGCATCGATCATATCAAGGCCCCCGCGCGCATCCGTCCGGGGGAAGCCTTTCTGCTGGAGGTCGCCATCACCGGGCCGCCCGGTTCCGGGGCCGTGGTCCCCTGGCAGATAAGCAGAAACGGCGGAACACCCCTGACGGGACAGGCGGTTCTGGTTGACGGAAAAGCCGTCGTACGGCTGACAGACCGCCTTTCCACTCCCGGATGCGCAGCTTATGAAGCATTCATCTCCCCTCCCGGCGATCCCGTGACGGGCAACAACCGGGCGGAACAGCTTGTGGAAGTAACGGGAGGCAGCAAGGTACTGCTCCTTTCCGGCTATGACCGGGACCCGCTTGTCCCCTTCCTTGCCGCACAGGGATTCGACGTCCAGCGCCCGGCGGATCCCCTGCAGCTGGACTCCGGCCACCTGTCGGGAGCCGGCCTGGTGATCATCAACAACCTCAGGGCCTCCGCCGTCTCCCGGAAATTCCTCCATGCCCTGAACTACTATGTGCGGGAACAGGGCGGCGGCCTGCTCATGGCCGGAGGCAGGCAAAGCTTCGGTTCCGGAGGCTACTTCTCCTCCCCCGTGGACGAACTGCTCCCCGTCTCCATGGAACTGAAAAAGGACCGGGCCGGCCTTCTCACTTCCATGAGCATTGTCCTGGACCGTTCGGGGTCCATGTCCATGTCAGCTTCCGGAGGCAAAACCAAGATGGACCTGGCGAATGCCGGCGCCTGCCAGACCATCCTGAACCTTGCTGATGAAGATTTTATCTCCGTCCTCGCCGTGGACAGCTCTCCCCACGCCATTGTGGACATGAGCCGGATAGGCCCCAACCGGGACCAAATGCTCCGCAGCGTCTCCCGCATCCAGTCCATGGGCGGCGGCATCTTCGTGGGGGAAGGGCTCAGGGCCGGATGGGCGGAACTGCAAAAAACACAGGCGGGAACCAGGCACCTGATCCTTTTTTCCGATGCCGACGACTCCGAAGAACCGGACGATTATAAAACCACGCTGAGCGAAATGACCCGGGCAGGCGCCACCGTCAGCGTCATTGCCCTGGGAACGGAAAAAAGCCAAGACGCCGACCTGCTCAAGGAAATAGCAGAACTGGGCCAAGGCCGCATCTTCTTCTGCGACCGCCCCGGGGATATTCCCGATATCTTCACGCAGGAAACCATCTCCGTGGCCCGGGCCGCCTTTCTGGAAGAACAGACGCCCCTGCACGGCACGGCCGGATGGAACCAGATTGCCGCGGCACAGCCGGACTGGCCCCGGACGATAGACGGGTACAACCTCTGCTACCTGAGGGATGAAGCCACTGCCGCCTGCATCTCCGCCGACAGCTACCAGGCGCCCCTGATTTCCTTCTGGAACCGGGGGGCGGGACGCGTAGCCGCCGTCACCTTGGCGCTGGGCGGCCCCTTCGGGCAGTCCGTGCAGAACTGGGAGGGATACGGAGACCTGGTCCAGACCCTCTCCCGCTGGCTCAACAGGCAGGACGCGCCACCGGGCTACTCCGTACGCACGGAAACCGCGGGAGACCGCCTCTTCGTCCACCTCTACTACAGCGAAGAAAACATCCCGCAGATGGCGCGCCAAATGCCGGAAATCACCGTGGAACTGGCCGGCCGGGACGGTACCCGCACCATTCAGGGAATCTGGGAGCATCTTCAGCCGGGAGCCTTCCGGTGCAGCTTCCCCCTGCCTCCCGGAACCACGGCGCGCGGCGCCGTCCGCATAGGGGGCAACGCAATGCCTTTCGGCCCCGTCAACCAGAGTCTGGACCCGGAATGGGCCATGTCACGCCCGGCCCGGCAGGCCTTTCTGGACATGGTGCAAAGGTCAGGCGGCCGGGAAAGGCTGGACCTGGCCTCCATCCTGAACGAACCGCGGCCCACCTCCCGCCTTGACCTTCAGCCCTTCCTCCTGTGGGGGCTCCTGATCCTGCTTGTCACGGACGCCCTGCTCACGCGGACGGGGCTTTTGCCGGGGACAAAACGCGCCGGGCGGGAATCCGCGGAATAACACCAGGCCGCAAGCCCGTCACTTGAAAATTCCTTTCAACGCGGACTGTTCCCGGGGCGTCAGATTCTCCGACCAGACCGCATCCCCGCCGCGGGCGGGCTGCGCGGCACGGCCGCCGCTCTCCATGCCGCTGCCGCCTTCTTCCGGAGAGGGGGCGGAAACTTCTACTCCCGCCACAGAGCCCAGGGCGGCATGTTCCAGGTCTTCGTTACTCACCTGGTGTCTCCGGGTCGCCAGCTTCTCCCGCTCTTCCGGCTGAAAAGCCAGGGGCGCATCACTACGGCCGCGGGAAATCCCCATCTGTCCGGGCAAATCCCCTTCCCCCGCATTCCGACACACCAAATCATCATCCGGAGACGCCACGGACGCCATGCCGCACTCCTCACACATCTCCTTCAACCGGGAGGAAGCATGCTTCAATCTTTCCTGCAGCCGGCGCAGAGTTTCCGGATCAATCCGGCGGGAAGAAGCGGAAGCCAGCTCATTCAACCGAGCTTCCATTGTACTATCCATCCGCAAGCCGGAATGATCCAGGGCTTCCATGGCGGCACGCAACGCCTGCACAGCCTCCTGCATGCCCTCCTGCATGCCCTCCTGGTTCTGCGCGTTGGGGCTGCCGGACATCGCCAGCGCCTCATTCGTCTGCTGCAAACGGCCGCCCAGTTCCTGCATGGCCGTTCCGATTTTGTTCCTCAAGGCATCCAATGCCTCAAGCCCCGCGTGGGAATACATCTCTTCCCGGGACATCTGCTTTAAAGCCTCCAACTGCTCACGGAACGGCTCCACAGACGTTCTTTCCACCTCCTCCATCTTCTCTACTTCATTCAACGCGGCCTCGGCCTGAACAAGAGCCGGCGGGACATCGGGAAGAACGGGCCTGATCTCCACCCGCGGCAAAGGAAGAAACGCCCCGCACCAAGCCAGGGCCAGCCCCGCGGCCATCCACGCCAGCGGACTCCAGGAACGCACCCGCACCACGGGGCCGCCCTGCCGCATGGTACAGGCAGGCATTCCCTCATCCCCCCATTGCACCCCGGCACTCAACGCCGCATTCAGTTCAAGCTGGTCATCCATCAACGCAGCCGCATCCCGCAGGCTGAACATGCGGCCCCGGAGAACCCGCCAGCTCCAAAACACCAGAAACATCAAAGCCGCTAAAACGGACACCCCCAACAGCCACGGCAACTCCATCCCCATCCGGCGCCCTCCATACCAGACGAGTCCCAGCACCGCTCCGGCCACAAAACAGGGAATGCACAAGGCCTCCGCCACCATCACGGCATTCACCAGCCGCCGCAGCCGCAGAGCGCGCACCATCCCATTCTGTCCCTTTGCCGAATGCATAGTCACACATGTACTCAAAAATCAACCTCCCGGAAAGAGAAAAGTACAAGTCTCCTTCCACTCAAAAAATGCGGAAGACAACCATTTAACCGCTGAATACGAACCATGTTTCACAGACGGATAAAAATATGGCCGGGATTCCTGACCGCATGGGACGGTTTCCTATTAACAAAGAGGATTCCTGCCCAGAAATATTCGGGATCAAATAGTCATCATGAAAGTCGTTATCATCAATACGACTTTTAAAATTTCCAGGAAGAGAAAATTTAACCTTCTCTATTGTTCTATTATTATTTCTGAAAAAAGTAAATGAGCGTTTTCAGAAATAAATTCTTTTATCATACAAGCATTCTTGTTAGCGATTTCTTTTGAGGGATATGTAATCGTCTGGAACAACGGGACATGAATATTCCAAGGAGGAAATTTCCCTTTCCGGCGTATGATGATTTCACCTTTCAGGAGACTTCCTCTGGGTGAATCATATATTTCCAAGACAAGTCCTGCTTTTTTATTTGCTAACCGACTTTTCCTGGAGATAAAGGCACCAATAAATGAGAATTGACCGCTTCCAAAAATGACTTTGCTTGAATACAAAGTATTTATAGAAGGAATCCCTGTAAAACAGATGACACTTATAAGAATCATCAAAGGAAGAACCTCCAGGCAATTGGCAGCATACTCCAAACCTGCAAAAATTGCGTAAATACAGTATAATGTTGACAATAAAAAACCGAGAAAAGGAATGAAAAACAATCCTGTTAGAAGGATTTTCCTCCACCAAGGTTCATATGACAACCTCTCAACCGTTAGAATTCCACCATCCAACGAAAAGGAAAGCGAGTAGCTTCCACGAGTGGAAAGACATTTATCCAAACCAAGTCTTCGTGTCATGCCAATTTCATATTAATAAAGAATACGGTGATTTACGGTATTTTTAGTAGGACAAGATAGAATAATGTCCCCAGATTTTTTCCAGGGCAATTACAGTTTCCACCTTCTTACATAAATCTGTGATATAGGAGTCCTACATGACACAGGCACCTCATGCAACACTTTCCTGTAACGAAATCTTGGCCGCCTCCCTATTACCTGTTCTTGAACTCCTGCCGTTGAACCTCCATCACAGAATCGGGTTTCACAAGGAAAGATTTAGAAAAAATACCATGATAAAACTTATTACGATTTTCATTAAGATGAGAAACTATCGTCCTGCGGTATTTGCTCCATTGTACAGGCCTCGTTTTTTAAAGGAAACCGATAATATTTCGCAGCGTCATGCCTGAAAGCAACTTTCCAATACAGAATAGCAACTGAAAGACACAACAAACCTGTTATCCAAAGCCTTCCGACAGGAATATCATTCATTTTCAAAAGAAAAAAACCATAACAATCTTTTAAGAAGGCATACAGCAATAGAATAAGAGGAATACCAAGATACCATTGGCAATTACGAGCAATAAATTGAAAAAATTGGTCACGTTTCAGTATTCTCCCGTTAACATCTTCAGGATCAGTGGAAAGTATTGTTTCTCCGTCTTTCTCTAATAATACAAACGAAGGAATGTCCGGAATAGGATCCCCAATGCAATTATGAGAAGGAGTCATTTCATTTTGCAAAAAACCTTCAATTGGTCTCATTGCATTCCATATCAGACATAAAGTAAAAATACACCATTGTTTTTCTAAAGGCATGTTAACAATTATATTTTCATCATTTTCATTTAAAAGACGAGAACGTCTGTAATACCCGCAAAAGGAGGCAAACACAGCGTCATTGCTTACAAGTAATGTTTCCCGGTAATTCCTAAATTTATTTGCATCATCATAAGAACATCCTTGAGCTCTGGCCCACAAAAATCTACGAGCACTATCATCCTGTATGATCTTTAAAAACCCCAATTTGGGATCTTCAAATTTAATTTCCCCATAAGAAATATATTGTGCAATATTTTTCCCGTTGAGAATAATATTCCCTTTGCCCCATGGCATAAAGAGCTTATTTACCCATTGGATGGAATCACTCATTGATTTCCGTATATCAACTTGAAGCTCCGAAGATTCTATAGATATATGCACACGGCACCTCTGAGGAAATGCTTCTACGGAATAATGACCACAAACAGACCCGTCCATTTTCAATAATGATCCATTGAGCGTTCTTTTACCAAGTACAAATTCATTTTTTTGATCTTGAAATACGCAGCTGAAAATACTCATACCCTTAATAATAATTTTATAAAATTTGAGATTCCCAGAAATTAGTAAATTTAAAAGAATTTTCCTCTAAATTAACATTTAAAGAATCAGCGAATATATATAAACATTAGCACTTACCGATAAAGTTATTTCTGCTGTCTAGAATGTAGATTTTCCTCCTTGAAAAATCCGACATTGCTTATACGATAATTTAATGGATTCCTTAACTTCGGCACCAACAGAAATGTCAAATCAACTATCTTTTAGGGAAGCTTTGGCCCCTAAAATAATATAAGATTCCATACTTCCTGTAATGTACACTCGTCCCGTAATAGAACGTTTAGGGCATTTAGCTATATCAGCAGATCCATCAATACCGATTTTAGCAGTATCTCCTACAGTAGCACCTGCTCTCAAACTAGCTTCCATACCTCCGATATTAATTTGTTTATCTATACTGAAAACACTATTTTCTATATCATATTCGCCATTTACATCAACATTAAACTTTGACGTATTAGGTGCGAAAATGAGATTCATGCTAAAATTCAATCTTCCTCCAAAAGAGAATCGGCCATCTCCCATAGGACCTAGCGGGACACTTTTACTAAATTTAGGTACATAGTAGTACCTTCTCCATTTTCGAACTTCACAGGCCTGTTTTCGGCGTTGTAGAAGACGTTCCAGATGCCGGTAGAGGTTTTCACCTTCGTCTGGTTGCCGTCCTCGTCGTAGGAAGGAATGAAGGATTCGTCGCCATTCTTAACGATACCAGCGTATTGGTTGAGATCATTGGTCGTATAATCCGTAGTATCGCCGAATTCGAAGGAGGTCTTGCGGTTCCCAATGTTGTCGTATTGATAGCCGAATCGGCCACCGGGACGAAGCTGGTCGCCAATCAGTTCACTGCGGCTGTTGTAGGTGAAGAAGCGCGTCGTTTTGGGTGCTGCAGTGTTCTCCATGTCTTTGCGTTGCATCGGCGCCCCAGCGCATCGTGCTCGTATTCGTGACAGGCTGGCGAATAGACACTGTCCGGTCGCTGGTAATCAATGATGGCAACGAGGTTGCGTTTATCGTCATACGTGTTCTTACGGCTCATCCCGTTGGGGTAGTCAAGCCCTTCCACAAATCCGCTGGCAGCAGCATAGGACCAGGTAAACGGCGCCGCGGCCCCATCCAGACTCAGGGAAGCGATGCGGCCGCAATCATCGTAGGCAATTTGCGTATTCTGAATATCCTGGGCATCATTTGCCAGCCGATAACCGGCTCTGCGTCCGCAGGAATCGATATGTTCGCCCATTCGATAGGTCGAGCCGTCCGTTGTCAGGCTTTCAGATTCGAGCTCTCCGTATATATTATATGTCATCAAGCGCATACCGGAGGCATCGACGAGCCGGGTGATCTGGCCCAAATGATTGTAGACGATTGTTTGCCCCGGCGTGCCGTCGGAGAAGGAAACGCCCGTCAACAGGCCCCGTTTGATATCGTATGTGCAGGTTTTGACGATGCCTCGGGCGTTGGTCTCAGTAGAGGCCTGGTTGAAAGCATTGTAGGACTTGTCGATATGCGAACCGTCGGCGAAGGTTTTAAGCGTTTCGAGGCCAGTAGCGTCGTGATAGGACCACGTCGTCGTATCGCCATCGGTACGGTCCGCCGGATCCGTAGAGATATCCCCGTCGGAGGTACGGTAGGTGGTGAGCGCCATCATACGGCCGGCGTTGTCGTAGGCGAACGAGGCTGGCTGGATCGCCGTTCCCCATTCCGCTATTTTGCGGCCGAAAAGGTCATAGCGGTAGTACACTGTGTTGCCTAGGGCGTCGGTAACGACGGAGGCTGGCCGGAGGCGTCATCGTATTCCGTTGTCGTTGCGTGACCCGCCGCATCGATGAGACGAACGGTGCGCCCGGCAATATCGGTTTGCGCCGTGGTCGTGTTACCGCGCCCATCCGTAGTCGTCAACGTCATGCCGGTTGCCGTAAAAGAGCGGTTTTTCATTATGGCAATGCCTGTGTAATCGGTTTGAGAAGGCACAAACCCGTCGATGCTGACAACTTGTGCCGTCACACTTGAGGAAGGAATTACATTCTTTTGGATTTTCTTTGAATTCTCAGCATACTCTATCCATTCCATGGAAGTCAAGCCGCGTTCGTCGATGTTGACCGACTTTGATTCCAGCGTGGATGAAAGTTCGGAAACGAGTTGTTTTTGGAGGGAGACAAGAGGCTGGCCCTCGGCATTGTACCGGGTTTGCATCGTAACCGTATAGACACCGTCTTCGGTATTTTCAACACCATAGGCGTATTCCCGGACAGGCGAATTCAAGACGGAAGGCTCGTCATCGCAGGCCAGGGTTTGCTTCACAAGGTTGCCGAAAGCGTCGTATTCATAGAGCGTAGGAGCCATGGAAACGGCGTCGGCGCCGGAACCCGTGTCGCGCCCGGTGCGCACGATCTGACCTTCCGCATTGTATTCACTGCGGTCATAGATAAAGCTGGAAGTGGAGGGAGTCACCTGGGCAACGATTTGCCCGAAACCGTTGGTCAGGGTCTGGGAGAGAATCGTCGAGCGGTCAGCCAAATAGACGGTTTCCCTCAGACAATTGCCATCGAGATCGTAGGAGTGGTGGATTTCGCGCTGTCCCGTGCCGTACTCGTGCATGATGCTGCCGTCGGCGTGAAGTTCGGTGACAAGAGTAGCCCCGGCGGGTGTCGTGACAGTGGTCGTTAGCCCGTCTTCGCTGTAGGCCGTAGTAGTGACGCGGCCCAGAAGATCGGTCTGAACGACGGGACGCCCCAGTTGGTCGCAGACGATCGATTCCGCAGTCGTCATGGCTCCGGTATCGCGGCGCGTCCGCAAGGGGCGCCCGGCGGCGTCGCGCGTGTAGGTAACGATGGTTTCCAGAGTGACAAAAGTTTCACCTTCCCGGATTTCCGAGCTGATGTTCAGCCTCCAGCCTGCGGCGCTCCTCATAAAGCCGGTATTGCCCCCGGACATGCGCCTGGGCCTGCTTCTTTGACCGCTGCCCCTTGCCTTTCAGTACACGCCTTCCCATGAGACGAAGCAGTTCGTTAAGCTCGTCTTCCCATTCATGCAGGAATATCTCACGGCGTTTTTTTGCCTGATCCTCGACAAAGTCCAGGCACAGGGAGGTCAAACGATTGAAATCGCTGATTTCTTCCTCCTTTGCGACCGTAACATCGCTGACATGGATTCGGTCTCCGGCCCAGCTGGTCAACCCCATGTTGGGCGCTGATGCGTCTGCCCGCATCATCATCAATTCCGCAGCACTGTGTCCGGTAATGGCATAGTACAGTTTGTTCTGAATTGAGCTGAAAAACTCCGTCGTTTCCTTTCCGGACGGCACATAGTCAGCCGCCATGGCAAAAACATCCTTGATGCGCAGGTACATGCCCGTTCGCTGGCACGAATGTCCCGAATACGCTCGAGCAATTCATCAAAGTGGGCCGTCAACGGTGTCGTTCCGGGAATCGGCGGGTTCTTCAAACGTTCGTCATCAATGGCAACCCCCTTGATCATGTATTCCTTCAGGCGCTGGGTCGCCCATATGCGAAATTGAGTGCCCCGTATGCTATTCACCCGGTAACCGACGGAAATGATCATGTCTAGGTTGTAGAAGATGACAGAACGTTTCACCTGTCGTTCTCCTTCCAATCGAACTGTAAAGAATTTCTTTACAGTTCCATCCTCTTGAAGCTCACCTTCTTGCAGGATATTCGCAATATGTTGTCCGATGTTCTGTTTACTTGTCTGAAACAGTTCGGCCATCATCTGCTGGGTCATCCACAAGGTCTCATCATGAATGCGAAGATCCAGACGGATGTTGCCATCCGGAGAAGTATACAATAACAGCTCTCCGGGAACCGGGGTTTCGTCTTCTGTCGGCAGATGGGTCATACCTTGTCTTCTTTTCGATCAATCCATATGGCAACCCGAATAACGGCAGTCATTCTGGAATAATGAGCCCAATGAAGCATAGCAAAACCGGCATGCATGCAAAGCTCACATCGTCCGACGACTTTCATCAAAAGGTATCGCTCCCATAGGAACATTTCTTGAAATAACAATTCTCGCTATTTCAAGAAAACACATAAACTTGAAATAGTGGGAGCAACCTCATTCATGTTATGGACTATCTAAAAGAAAGCCCCTGTAACAAGGAGCTTTCCGATAGTTGCGGCGTTACACCCGCCACACATCCTCCGGGGGTGGAGTCAGCTATACCCCGTCACCCGGCATGGACATGCTGACCATGCGGGCGCTACGGCTCAGCCATGCGAACAGTTCCGGGAACATCTGATCGTTGATCTGCATGGGAGGGCGCCCCGGGCTGATGCAGGAAAGCTCCGACAGATCGGCACGACCGATACCGAAGACGAACACACTGAGCTTGCGGTCAGCCGTCAGTACCTTCAATCGTCCCTCCAGCTCCCGGTGCCGGGCGCTGGTCGGAACCCCGTCCGTCATCACGACGAGCCAGGGCTGGTAGTATTCCACTCCGTGTTTCCGATAGGTACGTTTACGGCTGTCGAGTTCTGCTAGAGCCAATTCGACGGCTTTACCCAAGAGCGTTTCATTCTCCTGTGACGTGGAGATCTTCAGACCTGCGTCAGATTCCCGGATCGGACCGAACTCCTTTACTGTTGCTACCGTCTGGGCGAAAGTCATCACTGCTACATCAACGGCCAGTTTTGCCAGAGGATCAGCCAGAATGTCGCTGATGAACCTTTGAAGGCCGGCATTAAGTTCATCCATCCGGGTGATGAGATTGTCTCCCGTGACGATATTCCAGTTGATTCCGTCAGCGTACTCCTGACGGAGGACTTGTTGATGGTCGCCCCGGACGATTCCGTTCATACTGCTGCTGGCATCCAGCAGGAAGAGAACGGGAAGCCGGGCGTTGGTGTTGTTGCCGAACGCGCGCATAGCGGCGAGCTGTTCCTGTTTGGTTGAGTGTGTTGTTGATGTGGACATCATGATTCGATTTAATGGTTGGTGGTTGGATTCCGGGATGCCTGATTCAGTGCGCTACGACGCCTGATGCAGAGCCTGCACAAGGGACGGGCATGAGATTGTCGTAAACGCCGTGCGGCATCGTCAGGAGCCTCCCGGAAGCGAATCCCGCAGTCTGTACAGATGTTAGGTATCATCTGCTCCATCAGATTGCGGGGCGGACAGGAACGGTCATGCAGAAGATCCCGGTACATGGGATGGTTCCTTCTGCCTCCCGGTTCCATATCCCTGAGGTATTGATGGAAACAACGCGTCAGATACCCCGGGGAGACGCGTGGACGCAAATCGCGACGCTGGACACAGGTAAGATTGTGACCGAGAGCGTCGCGGAGTTTGCGGGGGAGATATGACCAGACATAGCGCCCGGGCGTATCGGGCGGGTAGAATCCCGCCGGAGGCTTGTACGAAGCAAACGAGTACGGCAGTATGCCCTTTCCGGCGGCTTCCCGCATGTCTCCTTCTCCTCCTTGCCGGGCAAAGGGAGACAGGCCGAGAGCCAATGTCATGAAGAGCAGGACGGACAGAGCGTAGGCATCGTGGCTGCGGGCACGGAGGAAGTCTCCGTAGTTACCTCTAAGTTCCGGTGCCCGGAACCGTTCCGTGCCGACGGAACAGGGATAGTCCTCGATCTGAAAACTGGCGGCATCCACCCAGCAGATGGAGCCATCAGGAGAAACCAGCACATTGCCGGGATGCAGATCGCCCAGGACGACACCGCAACGGTGCAGAGCATGGACTGATTCCGACAGGTTCAGGCATAGCCTGGTCAGATCGTAACGGGTCCATGAGGGGAACTGTTTCTTCAGCAGTTCCGCATGAAACGCGAACGCCCCGAGCGGAACACCGTCCGCCCGGGGCATCAGTATGCCAACAAAGCGCCGCAGTTCGTCGTACAGAATCTCACGCGGCCACGCCACGTACGGAGAACGAATGGGGCGGGAACACATCAGCCGAAGCTTCTGCTCGCGCCAACACATCCGTTGGTTCGGATAGTAGAGCTTGGCAACGAGTGGCGATCCTAATGCCGAATGGGCAACAAAGACCGATCCTTCACCGCCTTCCGCAATGTATTGTCCGAGAATGATTCGCTTCCTTCTGTCTGAGAACAGAACATCTCCGGTCGAGTACTTCCCGCCATTTCCGCAAAGTGTTTCATCCTGCCGCCTTACCTGATGGGAAAGAGTGTAGATGGACATAAATTAACACAATATACTAATATTGTATCAATTATATATAACGCGCAGGATTTCCGTTTTACAAAGCGGTCAATTGGGCCGTCTATTGTGTGATCCGTATGACAGAAATACCTTGTCAAATAAGGCTAAAAACACTCTCAAAGTGTACACTCTTTGTACACAGATTGGGGTCGTTTCATGAAATTGACCACTTCTCTATCAACAACAATAACCCTCTTCAAGTTGTTCACTTAAAGAGTGTTATTGTTGGCGTACATGAAAGAATTCGAATCTGTTCGCCTTACGGCGCCAGAGTTTACTTGGTAGATTTCCGAATTGACCCTATCTGCGATATGAAGCTGCAGGGGAAACGAATTAAAGAGTATCGCCGAACGCTTCTCTGAAATTTGTTTTCACAGGAGCCTTGATTCCTCCCGGTTTTGGTTGGGCAATCTGGTTGTTGGATGGTGGGGCATAAGTACCTGTATGTTGGGCAATCATATTCTTCAATGTCTTATTCACAGAATGCTGTGAAGCAGCACTCAGTAATGAAAAATCCGGAGTCCATGTGTCGTCAGATTGTCGGGTAAAATGGCCGCGAACAAGGATGCCTCTCCCCACAAGACGAGAATCAAGCATAATGGTTTGAGCGATATCAGCTTCATGTACGATATCCACAAGGCGTTTTTCAGGAATAATTCCGATTTTACCGGGAAGGCCAATGGGATTGACTGTATAGCCTTTGAGTCTGGAGGAAGATATGTGTCTTAGCACATATTGAACAGTGGCTCCTCCCAGGGAATGCCCGACAAGGACAAAATGGTGTTTGGGGTATTTTCCCAAAAGTTCGCGAGTAACTCGTAAGGCTACAGTAAAGCGCCCCATGTGTTCCAGCTTCTCATCAGAAAAAATCATTTGCCCATCGTCAAGGGCGTCGGCAAGAGTCATGCTGCCTCTGAAGAGAATATAGACCGTATTCTCTATTTCAAGGTTACCGGGATTGGGGGAATTCAGAGAACTATTCGCCCTAGCCATCAAGGCATAGGTCAACCCTCCATCGTTCAGGTTCGGTTTTTCCAGAAGGAAATATCCCTTGTCTTGCAGACGAATTAAGTCATTGCCCCAGGCATTCGTATCCAGATAGACAAAGGAAGCCATTTCCGTCATATCGATCAATTCCTGCCGCTCCTTGTAAGGAAGAGTATGAAAGAGGGTCATGGAGTTCCAGGGAGATTTGTCTACCACTTCCTGTTCAAAAAGTTTGATAAAAACTCCAAAGACGATCAACATCATAGGAATGTACAGAAAAAATGCGACAAACGGTCCGAAGATCTTTGATATGATCTGGTAAGGCAGTTTTAAGAGCGTGAATGCGGTTGACCCGAAAAATTTGATTAATCGGGCAAATACAGCAAAAATACCCATAGCGTTCAATTATCTACTTCGTCCCTCTTGTTCCCGGCTAAGTTCCTTCTTTTCGAAACGTTCCTGCTTTTCTTCACAAAAGCGATCTTGTTGAAACCGTTCACGTTCCTTTTGGCGTTCCTTCTCAGCTTCCTCATGTTGTCTGGCTCTCTCTTTTTCACGGCATTCCTCCTGCCACTGACGATATTGCTCTTCCTTTGCCTCCTGAGTCTTACGTTGTTCCTCCTCCCATCTCTGTTGTTCCGTGTGGTCGTCTTCCCGGCCCTGGTTCATTTCCTTTCGATTTTCTATGCTCTCTTGCCGGGCTTTTTGCTCCATGGCTTTGGCACGATCCAGTTCCATTTGAGCTTCGTGTTCCTCCTGTTTGGCCTTTTCCACCTCATTATTCAGTTCTTCAAGCTTTTTCTGATGTTCTTCGAGGCGTTCGTTGAAGGGACGTCCATCATCCGGAAAATTATCCTGATGTGCATTGCGTTCAGATTCGAGATTTTTGCGTTTTTCTTCGCATTCACGTAAACGATCTTCTGCCTGTTCTCTCATTTTCATGGCGTCTGTTTATTTTCTTGTGAGATTGTTGCTAAAATAGGGGTTGGAGGAAGCTTTTCCAGAGAACATGTGATCGCTGTAATAAGTAAGGCGTTCCGCCAGAATGGGAGGAATACCCTGGACGAAAGTGAGCACAGCTTCGCGATTCAGGCGACGAACTTCGTCCGGATTGAGAAGGTTTCGTGTAATTTCCGAAAAGGATTCGCTTTCACTCTTATTTTTGACAAATTCCGTAAACTTGCCGCTTTGACTGTGAGAAACAGATTTGCTGGTTATGGTGGCCGCCCCCAGCATTTCGGAGATGTACTTGGCCGTTTCGTGATCGTTAATACCGAAAAACTGCTGAATCTTGGCATTTGCCAGAAAGGTAGGCCAGTCGTGTTCATACAGGGCTTTAAGCTGGGAAAGATCCTGCCATACCATCCAGATGCTCATGCCGTATCCGGCCAGCAGACTCACCGCCTGCTTCATCATGGGCAAAGAACCCAGCTGGGCCATTTCGTCCAGCATGAAGAGCACAGGACATCCGTCTGCCGGTTTCCGGCTGCTCCTGGTCATGGCGGACATGGCCATCGTGATCCACAGACGGATAAGGCGCGAGTAGCGTACCAGATACTGCGGAGGAATAATCATATAAATGGAAACTCCGCCTATGCTTTTGAGATCGGCCAGATCGTACGTTCCAATACCACCATCATTCATATCCCCCAGAGATTTGCAGGCCAGCCCCGAGTCCAGGAATTCCGTGTGCTTGAGGGCATTGGATATGATGCTCTTTAATTCTTCATTACCGGTAGAGAGAATTTCATTACCCGCACGACTCAGCAACCCTCCTACAGCAACCTTGTCCTGACACATGGAATCCAGAATGAAATTCCCAATGACGTGGAAAGGTTGAGCCAGTAACTCCCGTACTTCGGACAGATGACGCAAGCGGTGCGGGCCTTTACCGCAGATAACAGCAAGAATAAGTCCTCTGAGCAGGGTGCGAGCCTTGTCATCCCAGTGCGGATCCTTGGCGCCGGCATCGCGCACAATCATGGCATCGGCAATATTGGCGGCGATATCGCCCAATTCCGGATTTTGGGTGAGATAGGTAGACGTTGGTTTCCGATAGTCGACAAGGCTGTCAAGCGGGTTAATGCTGTCCGTTTCTTCCGTCATCACATGGAAAGGATCCAGACAAATGATTTCCTGACGGAACATTTTGCGGCGGAAGTCAGCCGTAATGGCGTAATTTTCCCCTTTCGGGTCAATGACCAGCACAGAGCCGGGATAGTGCAACAGATTCGGAACTACCAGACCTACGCCTTTGCCGGAACGCGTGGGGGCTACTGTAATGATATGACCATCTCCTGACCAACCCAAAAGCTGATTTTCATGTCCATTGCTGATCAGGCTGAACAAACCGGACATCAGTGACCCCATGGAAGCCTCATAGCCCTGACGTATGCCGGATACCAGTTTTTCAGGATTGACCAAACGTCCCAGCACCATACAACGATTGGCTGGTTCCCGTTCCACAAAGTCCCGTCGAATTCGGCTGTTGATAAAACAATCCGGCGAGTGTTGGAAATTGGGGAAAGTAAACAGGCCTTCCTCTGCCAAATCGTGGGCGCTCGCCCATCGGGCACTCCCGTAACAGTCTGTATTTTTATTGGCCATACATGTATTATTTGCTTTCCGTCACTCTCTTCTATGAAAGAATCCACAGAAGAGGATCTTCTACGCGCAAAGCCGGCTCCTTTGTGCTGATGCCGAAGAAAAGCTTTCGAGTGAATGCTTTGCAGGCTTCCATAATGTTCACATCAGCCGCTGCCACCCAACTTTCCATTTCACAACTCACCGTTTCCATTTCTTCCTGATCAAGCGAGCCCCGGTACGAACTATCGCGGCATACCAGACGTTCGGTTGTTTTCAGTCTCCAACGACCTGTGTAATTGATGTCCGGGCATGCTAATGCATCAAGTTTGGAAACGGCAACAGCCAGTGGTACTGCAGGACATGCACGCCCCAGCTTCAAGAGGAGACGATGGGGTTCCGTTCCGTTCAGAGGCGGCAAAACGATGTCGGTTGTTCCCAGTTCATTCCGCAGCGCTTCAACCTGCAAAGGATCCACAAGACAAACAATACCCGAAAGTGCTGTCATGAGGGCGGGAGAAAGCTTTTCTTCTGTGACTTCGGCAAATACGATCAGGCGTCCCTTGTCTGACTTTCCTTTACGAATCAGATACATGGAATTTTTGCTTGAGCCAGCATCTTGTTCCATAATCGTCCAGCCACATATCTCACTAAGCTTGCGAAGTTGATTGACCACAACGCGGATATAACTGCTTTTTCCTGAACCGGCTGTACCGGTAATGGCTATGATGAGCGGCTTGCCCTCTCTGTTAGCCGATATGCCCCCCTTACAAATCGGGCACGCACGGAATGACAGGATACGGTCGCAGATCTTGCAGGTACTTTTGTTATTTCTGGTGCATGAAATGCTTGAAGGCGTACCGCCAATTCCCAGATTTTGCAAAACGGAAGGGGCGGGAGGAGGCAATTTATCTCCGCAAGAAGGTTTGAAAAACAACAACTCCTTGTCGTTGATTTGCTTGTAACAATGTGGGCAATATAATTCGCCAGCCATATGTTTATTCCATGGAAAGAGATTTGCGATTGAAAATCAAATCGTAGTGAGAGTCTCCAGATACAAAGGGCATGAAGCAATTACCAGCTGCAACCATGTTATCCGGAATAGGGACTGATACCCGGGATTGTCCGGAGGCCTCAACTGCCAGAGCTTTCTTCCCATCCTGTCTGGAAAGAGGAAATACGCGACGAGCGCACCGTATCTCCATGGCAGGAATGCCTTTTTTGCTTTTTACTTCAAATACCCACCCTTGACCACGTTTAGCTATTCGGCAGTTCACCCTGTTCCCTCCGCCCGGAGCGGGAGAATACACGTTGCGCGGGGCAGACCAGCTTGAAGAGGACATACTCCCCACTTGCATGAAAACGGAAAAATAATAATCCTTGTCTTCCATGACGGGAATAATGAGCTCATGTGCCTGTTCGAAGCCGTTGCGTTTGCAAGTACGTATCTCATTGACATTCAAATCATCCGGATTCTCCGCGAATGATTTGTTTCCATAGGCCACGGTCACTTCGCTGCAGCCTTCCGGCCAGGTCCATTGGAGGTATATTCGGCCTGGATTTCTGCGCAGGCGAAGATTTTGCAATCCGCCGTGCCGACCTGTGCATATGAGAGCGGTATCGCCCTTGATTACCAGAGGAATGAGGAACTTTCCGCAGAGATTGATTTCGCGAAGTATGGTAACCTGGGCACCCTTGTCGGTTTCTCCGACTGTTTTGAAACGATTGGCTGTTACTATGCTGCCTGGGGCAATCGGCATTTTGTCGGAGATCATCCAGCGCACTTCATCAGCGCCGGAAGGCAGTTCCCAATGAATATGGATATCCGTTCCCAAACATTTGTAATTCCACTGGTCAGGCTCCAGTATCGGCGGGGGAAGTTGAGGCGTGCCGGAAGCACGGGCGGTTAATTCATGTCCGCTGCCACGCAATACCAGCAGATATCCGTACTGCCGGCCATTGGTCAATCCGGTATCATGAAAACTGTTACTGCCTCCATCGACCGGCAGGCGTGTGCCATCATTGATGGATTCAGGTTCTCCCCCTTCTTTTCGGATGAGAGCGGCAGACCATCCTGCCGGTAATGCGCACCATGTGAGCCGGGCTCTGCCATCCCCCATGGAAACATGAAAATCCGCCTCCGGCAGCACCATGCCCTTGCCGCCCGCGAGGCCCTTCAGAATGCGCTTGTTCACTACGGCAAAAACGGCATAGCCATATTCCACGCCAGGTTTTGCCAGCTTGTCCGTACAAGGGGAGGCCGCGCTGCCGCCAAGCGCTTCCCCATCATCCGGACCAACGGGAATCCCATTGCGTTTGCGACGCAGCATGTAATTGATCGGAGTACCGTTGGCATCCGGCAGGCGGTCAAGTTCATTTCCTTGATGGCGAGCCTTGATCCAGACGATTTCCAGCGCTTTTCCTGATGCCCGCACACTCTTGATGGACGGAGGTTCCAGCGTATCCAGCAATTTGACTGTTTTGGCTTTTCCCAGTTCATCCAGAAGCTTGCGGGCCGGCACATAATCCGGGAAGGAACGCAGAATCCCTTGTATTTCTTTCTGAGCCGTATCCAGTTCTTTACTGCTTCCCCTGAGACTATTCCCGCATTTTTCCAGACTTTCATACACTTTCCGGGCAGCATCAAAGCGGGTACCGCAATGACATTTCGAGCTTGATGCCTGAATGAACTTTCCGCATTTCGGGCACATGATACGAAATAATTCACCGCATTGAGAACATCGGCTGCTGTTGGCTTCATTTCTGGACTTGCACTTCGGGCACTCCGTGAATTGTTCCTGCCACGGGAAAGGAACCTTGTCCTTGCCCTGACAGCACCGGCGGTATACCAGCCACTGCGCGTCTGTGGAATCCAGCCCCTCGGCGCATAGGGTATCGTATAACCTGGTGTAGTATATGGGTGATATGGTACCGGGTGAACCCTCCACATAGTTTGGAAAGGCAGCAAACACACGTTCGCAAATTTCCTGCCCCCGCCATGCGTAATCGTAACGTTTCTTTGATTCTTCGTTCTTGAAGTATTTGGCGCCAATAGTCGTAATCTCTACCTTAATGGTATTGACCGGATTATTGGCGGATCCGCCCTTGTTGGGTTCTCTACTCTTATCCGAATTGATTTTGAGCAGTTGCTCGGGCGAAAGAGAATTCTTGCAATTCAGATACTCATAAATACTGGCTTTTCCCGCAGCTTCCAGGCAACATTTCAATTTCTGAATATCGCGAGACGCAGAAATCAGGTATACGGGATGGCCATTTGCCGGTTGGGGAGGGACACTGAGAGCTTTACATGATTTGTCAACCGCCTGACTGCTGATGACAATGCCCTGTTCATCGGCAAGAGAGGAAACCGAATCTATTTCCAGCTGTACATTATTGCAGATGTTCCGGAAGATTGCCCTGGAAATCTGACCGTCGACAGCGGCGTTTTGCAGGAAATTTCTGACTCGTTTTTGTTCATTCTTCAGGGCTTCCTCTGCCTGCTTTTGAAGAGATTGAGGATTTGAAAGAGCCTTTTCCATCTCGGGAACGGCTTCCATCCATGTCTTCCTCAAAACATCATCCTGAGGGGCGCTGCTCCACTCGGCAGTGCATTGCTTGAGCCTGGCCAATGCGTTGTCAACATTGGTCTCCAGAGGATCGAGGGATAAATTCAGGATTTCAAAGTAATTTCTTTTTTTCATACCCGTTTCAACAGAAAATAAAGTGAGTGGGAAACTCTCAAGAGAGAAGTTATTCGATGGTAGCTCGCTCCAACTCTTTCCTCATGGCGTTCAGCTGTTCCGCCGGAATTGTACAGGCCGTCTGAACTTCTCCTTTGATTTCCTGACCGGAGGCTGGATCCCGTGAGAAGATAGTGAGTAGCCCGCTTTCATCCAGCTTGAAAACGGTTTCTATGGGAGACTCAGCCGGGAGTCCCGGTTGAATAGGCAGATTTCCTTCCCAGATGAGACGAGCGTCGTTGGGATCGATTCCTTCTCTATCGAGTATTCTCTCTTCTTCGGGTGTGGCTGGATATTCCACCAGATTATCCACTACTTGTATATGTACGGTATTTTGATTGTCTTCAACAGTATAACTGGGCATGTTTGCTTCGACCGGCAGGTTGGTATTGCGGTAAATGAGATTATAAATACGCGACACCCTATCGGAGTGACGGAGCAAAATTTGACCGAAGCTGCGACTGCATACGTTGGAACATGGGGTTAGTATGTTGCTGACCGCTTCCAGGGTAAATCCGCTGTCATCCGCCAACTCCTGAAGCTTCCCTTCCGTTTCCAGCGTAAATTCACCGGTATCGTCTGTTTCCAGAGTGAATCCATCTCCAATCTGTTCGCGCATCAGATGGGCCAGTGCGGAGATAGCTGCTCCCTTGGCTACCGATTCGTCCGGATCATAGGAAATGGGAGTAATCCCCAATTCTCTTTCAACTGCAGCGGAAACCTGAGGCATGTAGGTACTGCCTCCCACCAGAATGATTTCATCGATTCTGTTTACTCCCTTTCCCCGGGCAATATCCAGAGCGCGTTTCGTTCCTCTGATTGTACTTTGAAGAAGGGATTCCGTCTCTGAATCAAATTCTTCACGTGTGATGTGGGCGTATAGTTTTTCGCCTTCGAATTTATAGGAAACCTGTGCCTCTGTACGAGATGTAAGTGTTTTCTTAGCCTTTTCAGCTAATAACTGCATATCCTGACTGGCGGCAGGGTCAGACAAGAGGTCGATTGCGCTTTCCGACGACATCTGCAAACGGTCCACCAGCATTCCTTGCATGACTTCATCCCAGTTTTTTCCACCCAAGAGATGATTGCCATCGGTACAGACTACATTCAGTCCCTTGGGGGAAACATTAATAATGGTCACGTCGAAGGTTCCTCCACCCAAATCGTAGACCAGGATATTGCGTTCTTCGGCATGGTGATTTTGGGTGAGTCCATAGGCCATGGCGGCGGCAGTGGGCTCATTGAGTATTTCCAGAACATTGAGGCCGGCAATCTCCCCGGCCGCCTTGGTGGCTTCGCGCTCCTGATGGGAAAAGTAGGCCGGACAGGTAATAACCACATCCTGAATTTCCTGCCCCAGACGCTCGGATGCATCATTCACCAGTTTACGCAGAATGCAGGCCGAGACCTGCTCCGGCCTGTACGAACCCTTTGAACAGGAAAAGCGGTAGTTCTCCGAACCCATTTCGCGTTTAATGAAGGTACACACTTCGCCGGGACTCATGGAAGCCTCCTGCTTGGCTTCATCGCCTACGACAATTCGATCATCATCGAACCAGACAACGGAAGGCGTCGTGCGTTCACCTTCACTGTTCAGCAAAACCTGGGGACGGCCATCCCTGCCTACATATGCCACACAGCTGTATGTTGTGCCCAGATCAATTCCCACGGCTATCCTGTTCATGATTTATGTTGGTTAATCGGCCATCTCCAGATCGGCTACAACTTCCTCCAGCTTTTTCCGTTCTTCTTCACTGAGGACTCCTTCTACCTGGAAGGGCACAACAATTTTTTTGTCATTGGTAACATCCCGGGCAGTCAATTCGAGCCGGCCTTCAGGATCCAGCGCGAATGTTACTTCAATAGGAGCTCCTGCGGGCAAGCCGGGAGTCAATTCCATGGTTGCTTTGCCAAGTTCCAGGCAACAGTCCAGATCCGCTTGTTTTCCCACAATGTTATTGGAATAGACGATGAGAGGCAGAGTGGCTGCATTAGCGGCAGAAACAGGGAAAGTTTGAGTATTGTTGCAAGGAACTTCATTCTGTTTTTCGATCAGGTTGTAACAGACAAATATACCTTCCTTGTTCTTCACCCGAATACCGATACTTTTGGAAGCCACCGTAATCATCTCGGTGTTAACCGCAGTATCAATCGTTTCAGGTGCCAACGAAAATTCGTCTGCAACTTTCTTATTTGCCTCGTCTTCGAGTTTTCCTGTCGGGGTATCGGGATTTGCTTCTTTCAGATCTTTAAGAACCTTTTCATAAAGATCCCTGATAGCTTTATTATTCCCATAGAGGGCAGCGCCCTTGGAAACAGCATGATTGGGCTCATACAGTTTGGGCTCTACCCTCAACGTGTCCTTGTAGCGGCTATTAACCATCTCCATCACCTGCGGCATATAAGTAGAACCTCCGACCAGCAGGAATTCATCTATTTTTTCCACACCTGTTTTTTCACGAGCCATGGCAATCATGGCATCCGTGAATTCTATCGTACGGTTAAGCAGAGGCTGAGTCGCTTCATTGAATTCCTCCCGAGTCACACTCACCTTGCTCTTGCTGCCGTCGCAGCAGGTAATGCGGGCGGTAGCTGTTTCTTTCTGGCTGAGACTCATTTTTGTCTTTTCCACTGTCGTGATCAAGGCAGCCCTGGTTTCCGAGTCGGCCATCAGGTCGCCTGCTTCGGGGTTTTCAATGAGAAGTTTTTCGAGCAACAGGTCACGCAGAGCGGCATCCCAGTCAGCCCCCCCCAGCTTGTGATCTCCATCGGAGCAAATGACCTTTACTCCCCTGGGAGAAATCTCCACGACGGTCACGTCGAACGTACCGCCGCCCAAGTCATAGACGATGATCTGCCTTGTCTCCAGTGTTTCTCCCTGATCGTTTCCGGCTATCCCCATTCCGTAGGAAATAGCTGCGGCAATGGGCTCGTCCACAACGGCCAGTACATTGAGTTTTGCCAGTTCGCCGGCTGCTTTCGTGGCCATGCGTTCGGCTTCATTGAAATAGGCAGGGCACGTGATGACGACATCCTTTACTTCATGGCCGCTCATCTCGGCTCCTTTCACCATGTATTTAAGAATGAGGGAAGAAATGGATTCGGGAGAATGTTCCTTATCCAGGAAAGTTTTACGCCAGGTTGTTCCCATTTCACGCTTGATCAAGTGGACAAAGTTATCCGGATCGGTATAGGCGGATTCCTTGGCCCCTTCCCCGACAACAATACCGCCATCTTCAAAGAAGACGGCGGAAGCTGTAATGGAACCGCCGTCCGGGTTATTGATGATTTCAACATTGCCGCTGTCGCCCACATGGGAAATGGCGGAATACGTGGTACCCAGATCGATACCGTATACTTTGATTTTAGTGTTTTCGCTCATAATGAAAATATGTGTGATGTCATGGAATGGATGGTAGAGGAAAAAGTAATTATTCCGTTGCCAGTACGTAGACGGCTACTTTTTCGGGGCGGATGACTTTTCCGTCTTTTTCGAATCCCCAGCGCAAAGAGGCCTGAATGGTTTTGGCCAGGGAAGGATCGTCGGTTGCAACGGTCTTGAGTACGCTGTGGCGTTTATGATTGAAAGCGGCCCCTGCTTCGGTGCGAAAGGAATCGATGTCGTTGTTTTCGAGCAGATCGCGCAGGTCTTCGGCATGGGCCAGGACCAGTTTCTGGAGTTTGGCATAGTTTTCCGGGGTGGCTTCCAGAGCTCTGTAATGTTCGGCGCTTCGTTCCGCACCGTCGATCTCAGCAATAAGATCCATCACGATAGCCTTGTTGAGTTTTTCATGTATTTCACGGTGGTAGGCATCGAGTTCCTGATATTGCCTGTCAATGATTTCTTTTTTGGAGGCGTCATAGCGCATTTTGCTGTTGAACTCTTCCCGGAGACTGGATATTTGCGTTTGCAGGGTAGTCAGGACATTCAGTATCGGAGTCAGGTCAGCTGTCGCCTGGTGAGAAGTCGGCTCTTCAATGACGGACTGAGGAGAAGAATCCGGGGCAGCTTTCGGAGAGGATTCCAATTCAGGGCTTGTCTCCGAATGAATATCTGACGCAATTTCCTCCGGCACGGCTACAGGAGCAGACTCCGGTGAGGATTCCACTTCAACATCTGATCCGGTTTTGCTCTCCGGTGTGAATTTCTGCCGCAGCTCGACTTCGGAGACGGGGCCTTCTTCCGGCTCCATTTCCTGTGGAGATTCCGGTTGATTCTCCTGCTCCGGAGCGGTTTCCGAAACGGAAGAACCTTCCATACCGGAATTTTCTATTATGATATTTTCTTCAGCTGATTCAAATATGCATTCGCTGATGCAGTCTTCTGGATTATTCTGGTTAGTCATGATGGTGGTGTGTGTGAATTGAGGGAGAGGGAAAGATAAGTGCGGGATCAGGCGGGAATATTTTGTAACAGCCATTTGGCGAGAGCGTAAACGCCGGGACATTCGTTCAATTCCTGGTCGCTGGAGGAGATGGAAAAAAATGCCGTATTTCGGAAAAGATCGGCTTTTCCGAGAACATCAGCCCATTGGAGGTCATGAAGGAAATGACGGCAGGCGGCTTGATCCGCACCGGCATCAAGCTCACATGCTTCATCAAAGGGCAGAATCTTGTCATTCGACCGGATGACCACGGCGCATTTAAGCTTTTGCAATCTTGTTTTGTAGGCCGTGCTCATCAGTTCATGCCACTTGTCGAAGGCTTGTGCAAATGAGGCACTGCCAGCCGTTTCTTCCACCACAAAAACGGCGCCTTGCAAAAGAGAGTAGAAGGGCATGGCATCTAACGAATTAATAGAGGCCGCATCGCTTCCTTCGAAATCGCAAATTTGCAGGCAAAGTGTAGGTTGTTTGTCGTTTCTCTTGCGGCTGAGCAACAATTCGATGTAGTTGTATCTGGGTTGAGTGCGTGTGGTATTGATGCGAGGAGTATCGTACGTGTACCACCGGGGTACGGATACGTTTCCCAAGGCTGAAACAAGGGCTCGCAAAAGAGAAGTCCTTGTTGTATCCGAACCGGCTACACAGGCGACAGGCAGCATGCGGACCCCATTTTCATTCGTTTCTTCGCTGGAAAAACGGGAAGTTTGCAGTTTAAAGAAAGATAGAGGAAGAATGAAGAGTGCGGACAGGAGAGCATATGCTGCCAGAACAGCCAGAGAAACGATCGGGCGCATGATGTAGACTTCCACCATGGATACCAGCCTGACCAACAGGTTTCCCTGACCAGATAGCTCCCGGTAAACCTTGACAGGGGCAACGATGCTGGCTTTACCGGCCCCCAGAAGTGTTTGCGACCAGATTTGCAGAGCAGTGTTCAGTCCCTTGCTTCTGGCATATTTTCGGCGTGTAATACGGTTGATCGAGAGAATATTGGACAGAACCATTCCCAGTACCCACAGACTGTATCCTGCGTAGAAACCGTACTCGATCGAGATATCTGCCACTCTGCGCGTCTCCTCCTCCAGATAACCGGAGATGATAAAACTATACAGCAACGAACCACCGATAAGAAGAACAAAGGCGAGACGGCCAAAGTTGATGTTGGACGGTTTATTCATGTACCGTTATCACGTAGGAGACAAACGCAATGAGGAAGCTGGCTACATATTTCCCAGTTCAGCCTCAATATCTTTGATTGCCGCGTTGATCGATTCCTTATCCTGCAGTGAGGAAGAGGCTTCCTTGCGGGCTTGCAACTCGTTACGTTTTTTCAGAAGATCGTCTCGGGTATTAGCGTAACTACTTGTCGTCTTTTTTATCTTATTGTATGTCGCTTGTTTGACCGACTGTTCCGACAGTAGACTTTGACGGCGCTCCATGGCCTTATCGGGAGACCAGAAAATACCTCCTTGGGTGGGATCTCCGGTAGTGCTGCAGGAGGAGAGCAAGGTACAAGAGACAACAAAAACGCTTGTTAGACAGAGGTGATTGTTCGTATTCATAAGAAAGGCAGGTTCATTAGATGGGGAATTTTTCGGAAATATAAGATCCGTGTCTTTACCGGGCCTGGTGGAGTCAAGCCCGGTAAATAATTTTTGACTTTTATGCAGAAAGGGTAGAAAGGGCTTTCTTGTGTTTTGCCAGAGAATTGATTTCATGACTGAGCGTGCTGATCTTGCCTCGCAGAGCGATTTTCTGATTGCCGGAAGCATTATCGGCTGCTTTTCGCGCCAGGGTTACTTCTTCATTGAGAATAGAAATGCGCTTATCGACTTCCCTCGTCATTTTTTGTGATTTTGTTTTGACGTCGGAAGAGGCGAGATTCCTTTTTTCTTTTTTCAGATTGGCAATAGACTGAGCCAATTCCGCGTTTCTGGATTTCGTCTGTGCAATGAGCTTGTCCATAACCTGATTGCTGTGTCTGATCTGTTCTTCTACACTGGCGTATTCTTTTTTCTGCTGGACAACGTAATCCCCCCAGAACCAGCCGGCGATTGCGCCAATGCTCCCCCCAATGGCAGCTCCGATAACAGTAGATTTAGTATCACCTCCTATAGCCTGACCCGCCAGAGCTCCCACACCAGCTCCACCAGCTGCTCCTATTCCCGTAGCCTGAGCATACGTCTTTGTTGTATCTGACATGTTGGCACAGGAACCCAGACCGAAGGTTAGTACGCCGGCTTCCATGAGTAATACGAATGCGTTCTTGAAGTAATGTTTGTTATTCATGTTTATTGGTTGTTGCTGATAGTTTTCTGTCGAGAGTATTCAATGGGGGTGAAACCTTTGCTTAGTTCGGCAGGAGTATCCTGAATGTCATCAGACAATCCTGTGATTTGACCCTCCGCATCCAGCATGACAACGGTCTTGCCATATACATCCAGCCGCATTCCTTCTGCATCCAGAAAGATTCGTCTGGTATTTATTTCTAACATCCGGTCTTTTCTTCCTAAGGAGGTTAGCCTGACAACGCGTACGGGAAATCTGGCAAGGAACCTGTTCATACTTTCCAGAATATCGTCACGGGATGTTTTGATATCCAATGACATATTAAGAATTTCTTCCGAAAACATGGTAGAAATGGATTCTCCCTCAGGATATCTACCGACCAGAAGGTACAGCATATGATAGGCCTTCTTTTCGAGTAATTCGGGGGTTAGTGGTTTCAGGTCTGCTTTCAGGTCTGCTTTCAGGTCTGCTTTCAGGTCTGCTTTCAGGTCTGCTTTCAGGTCTGCTTTCAGGTCTGCTTTCAGGTCTGCTTTCAGGTCTGCTTTCAGGTCTGCTTTCAGGTCTGCTTTCAGGTCTGCTTTCAGGTCTGCTTTCAGGTCTGCTTTCAGGTCTGCTTTCAGGTCTGCTTTCAGGTCTGCTTTCAGGTCTGCTTTCAGGTCTGCTTTCAGGTCTGCTTTCAGGTCTGCTTTCAGGTCTGCTTTCAGGTCTGCTTTCAGGTCTGCTTTCAGGTCTGCTTTCAGGTCTGCTTTCAGGTCTGCTTTCAGGTCTGCTTTCAGGTCTGCTTTCAGGTCTGCTTTCAGGTCTGCTTTCAGGTCTGCTTTCAGGTCTGCTTTCAGGTCTGCTTTCAGGTCTGCTTTCAGGTCTGCTTTCAGGTCTGCTTTCAGGTCTGCTTTCAGGTCTGCTTTCAGGTCTGCTTTCAGGTCTGCTTTCAGGTCTGCTTTCAGGTCTGCTTTCAGGTCTGCTTTCAGGTCTGCTTTCAGGTCTGCTTTCAGGTCTGCTTTCAGGTCTGCTTTCAGGTCTGCTTTCAGGTCTGCTTTCAGGTCTGCTTTCAGGTCTGCTTTCGGATCTGCTTCAGAGGAAAGTGGAGTTTCCGGGCTAAGAATTATGGGAATGAACTCCTGAGTTTCCTCGATCTGCCCGTTCAGTCGATCTGCAATATTGTAGTGGTTAAAACAGAAGACAGCAGCCATGCCGGCCAGAATGAAAAACGGCAGCAGAGGACCGGTTAGTGAGAGATAACGAGCTGTAGAATGGGGCAAACCGCAATGGCTGCACACATCGCCTCCATGCGTTTGATTGCAAATACATTTAACCAGTTGACCCGATCCCATAAATTTTCTTACTGAAGAACACGATACAGCATTCATAATGCTGATTCCGTGTTTGTGCTTCGATAACCAAACATTAACAGGAATAATCCATGACAATTTCATCCATAATTCATGGAAGAATCAGAAAAAAAATTCCCTTAAATCCTTCCCAATTATTTCAAAAATATCATTTTGATTTTTTTTTTTGACATCAGCATTATGAATGAAGAACTCACTGAAAATCTCATTGCAAAAGAATTACTGAAGAAGGTTGACCTTACACAGTGCGATTTGGCTCGTCTTATACTAGAAGCTATTGAAAATCTCGGTAATTTGGCTCGGGGGCTCAACCGGGTAGAACTGATTGTTCTTCTGCGCAACACGTTGCAAAAAGGAGTGTCCGTTGTAAAATCTGCCTCTCATACAGTCACTTTGGAAGTAGCAGCCTGGGCAAGTGTCGATGCCCGGAAGGATCTGAGACCGTCATCGAAAAGAGATTTGCGCCATTTCATTCGTCGGATTCTACGTGTCGAGGGCGTTGCCCAATTGCCTTTGCGTTCCATGACTCCTGTTCAATGCAAGAAGATTTTAGAGAAGGCATTCGGTTCAAGTCCAAGCAGTTATACGAAGGGGCGCGTTATTCTTCACAGCATATTTACTTACGGCATTCGCCAGGAATGGTGTGATGTAAACCCGGTAGTCCGCATTGAAGTGCCCAAGATAAAAGAAAGATACATTAAGCCGCTTTCCCTGGAGGATGTGGAAAAACTGAAGGAAGCTGCTACACACCCCGAATTCAGGAATATGCGTTTTTCCTTGAATTTGATGCTTTACGCCGGAATCAGACCGACTGAGGTAAGCCGTTTGCAGAAAACTGACTTCCAGTGGGATGAGCGTCTGGTAATCGTGCGGTCTACCATCAGTAAGACTGGCGGCGGCAGAGCCGTATCTCTAAGAGGGATTCACAATATCAGGAAGAAAGACCGTTATATTCCTCGAAATTGGAAACACAAATGGAAAGCTTTGCGCAGAGCTGCCGGTTTCCAGAGTAACTGGGTGCCCGATATTTGTCGCCACACGTTTGCGAGTTATCATGCTGCTTATTTCCGAAACCTGTCGGAGTTACAAATGGAAATGGGACACCGTGACACCTCATTACTGAGGAGCCGCTATATGGCTCCTGTTCTGCGAAAAGATGCTGCTGCGTTCTGGCGAGAAGCTAAATAGTAAGGCAAGAGACTTGGTATGCGAAACCAGAACGCAAGTGCTTTTCCTGGTGCCTTACCTGATGGTGGAGTGTGTATAATGGAGTCATGAGAATATGACGGCAGGTAATAAACCGTCACATATAGATGACGCGAATGGAATAGATTTTTCAATTATGATTGATAAAATTGTTCGGCTGATATATTTATCAATCGTAAGAAGAAAAAATGACGACTCTTATTCCGCGCCCCCACTATACCGAACGCATTGCTCCGTTTATCGGCAAGAACATCATCAAGGTTCTTACCGGGCAGCGTCGTATCGGCAAGAGCTTTATCCTGCGTCAGGTGATGGAGGAAATTCGCAGGAAGGAGCCGGAGGCGCACATCATTTCCATCAACAAGGAGCTGGAGCAATTCCGGGATATCCGTACCCATGAGGATTTGTCACATTATCTGGAACCTTTGCTGAGTAAGCCGGGACCCCATTACCTGTTCATCGATGAGGTACAGGAGATCGAGGATTTCCAGTTCTGCCTGCGCAGCCTGCTGGCCGAGGAGAAGTGCGATATTTTCTGCACCGGCAGCAATGCCCAAATGCTTTCGGGGGAACTAGCGACTCATCTGGCCGGGCGTTCCGTAAGTTTCGATGTTCACAGCTTGAGTTACCGGGAGTTCCTGACCTTCCATCGTCTGGAAGCCGGACAGGAGAACCTGAAGAAGTATCTGACGTTTGGCGGTATGCCCTATCTGGCTCATATCGGGCTGGAAGCCGATGTTCCTTTCGAGTATTTGCGTTCCGTCTATTCCACCATTCTGTTGAAGGATACGGTGGCCCGGGAGAAAATACGCAATGTGCATTTCTTGGAAGATCTCGTGGCCTATCTGGCCGACAATATCGGCAATCTGTTTTCAGCCAATAACATCAGCAAGTTTCTGAAGTCGCAGAGGGTGGATCTGTCTCCCCAGGTGACGCTGAATTACCTGCGGGCCTTGAGCAATGCCTATTTGATTCACCGGGTTTCCCGCGCCGAAGTGGGCGGCATGAAGATTTTCGAAACAGGAGAGAAGTTTTACTTCGAGGATATCGGCATCAGCCATGCCATTCGAGGCTTCAATTTCCGACGGGATGTTCACAAGGTGATGGAGAATGCGGTTTACCTGCATCTGATTCAGCAGGGGTATTCCGTTCATGTCGGACAGCTGAAGGAGCAGGAGATTGATTTTGTCGCCGACAAATCGGGAGACAAGCTCTATGTCCAGATGAGTCTCAGTGTCACCGACGAGAAGACAGCCGCCCGGGAGTTCGGGAATCTGCTGGCCGTTCAGGACAATTATCCCAAGTATGTGGTGACGCTCAACGATATGATTCTGGGCGATAATCAGGAGGGCATCCGCCACATGAATCTGGAAGAATTTCTGTTGAAGGAATTATAGAGACAGTCATCAGCTGGCAGTCAAGGCCGGCAAAACACCGCAGTTCATCATACAGGATTTCGTGCGGCCACGCCACGCACGGGAAACACACAGGACGAGAGCGCATCAGTCGAAGCTTCTGCTCGCGCCAGCGTATTCGTTGAGCCGGGTGGTAGAGCTTCGCAACGAGTGGTGATTCCGATGCTGCTAGGGCAGCGAAAACGGAACCTTCGCCGCCTTTCGCAATAGATTCTCCCAGAATGATTCGTTTTCCCCGCCCTGAGAATAGAACATCTCCGGTCAAATACTTCCTGCCATTCCCGCAGAGCGTTTCATCCAGCTGCCGCACTTGATGGTGAAGAGTGTAGATAGACATAAATTAACACAATAGACTGATATTATATCAATTATATATAGATCGCAAGATTTCCGTTTTACAAAGCGGCCAAATGAGCCGTTCATTGTGTGATATGTATGACAGAAATGCCTTATGGAATAAGGCTAAAAATAGCCTGAAAGTGTACACACTTTGTACTCAGATTGGGGCCGTTTCATGAAATTTGCACGAACTCCTCCTGAAACAAGTAACCCCTTCCAAGCTGTTAACTTAAAAGGGGTTATATGGTGCGCCCGAAAGGACTCGAACCTTCACAGAGTTGCCTCCACTAGAACCTGAATCTAAACACTTTTATTCATTGTAAACAATTTACGAACATGTCCCCCAGTTTGTCCCCTAATTCGTCTTGAAGCTTTTTCTGTAAACCATTACTCTCGTTACATGAAGAGGAAGCATGCCAAAGGCCGATATGGCAGCAAAGTCAAACTCACTGAAGTGAAGAAGAAAGGCCGCCCTTCAGTCTGGCGGCTCCGCTTTGTTGACAAGGACACGGGAGAATGGAAAGAGCGCACCTTTCGCGATTACGACGAAGCCCGGGCTCTCTACGATATGTATGACAAGGGTCATATCGACGATGCCCTGGCAATATTCAATATGGTTGCAGAGGGAGAATCCGTGGTCGAAATGTTCGCTATCCGCTTGTGGAGAAAATTTGGAAAGAACAACAACCTTCTGCAACATACGCTTCAATATTTGTACCAGCATGAAGATCCTGAAGAGGTAAAGGCATTTGCAACTGATCTCCTTTCGTGGTGGAAAGATGCTCTCACGGATACCAAAGAGCAGGAAATCAAGGATTTACTCGGATCACAATTAAGCGTCATTGCTGATCATGTTGACATTACTGCCCCGAAACCACCCCCGGCGGGTATATCTCTGGATGACGCCATGGCTCAGTATCGAAAGGAGAGGCAGCTGATGCTGGATCGGGGCCAATGCCAGCCGGCCCACCATAAGAACGTGCTTCATGAACTTGATAAATGGGAGCAAGGCTGGAGCAACCGGGAGTTGTCATCAATCACCGCCGCCGAAATCAATGACAAACTGGATTCGTTCCGGTATCAGGGAAAGCCCCTCTCGAATACCAGCAAATACAGGTACCGCGGTACGCTGAATGCCTTTTTCCTCTGGGCCATTCAGCACGATCTGATTCAGAAAAACCCGGTCTCCTTGACCGTCGCTCCTTCCAGGGATCACATCTCTATCGGGATTCTTACCCCGGACGAATTCCGGAAATTGCTTGAGGCGGCATTAAAATATGACCGCCCCATGCTTTCCCGTATTGTCCTACAGGGATTGTGCGGGCTAAGACGTTCAGAGGTTGTTCAATACAAGGACAAACCGGATGGACATGACGATATCTTTGTTTCGCGTGAGATCGCGAAGGGACCCAAGGGGAAAACGAAGGATCGTTACATACCCATCTCCCCGCAAATCAAGGCATGGCTGGCCGCAGGCGAATGGGAGCCAATGACCCGGAATGACGAACTCAGATATGGCTATCGCCTGGACCAGCTGGCAGCCAAAGCCGGCATCACGATACCAAAGAATGCGTTGCGACACTCATTCGCTTCCTATCAGGCAGCTCTCCATCCCTTGCCGGATGTTGCCCGCTGGATGGGACATAGTGGAACGCAGATGACCGAATCCCACTACAGGCAGGGTGTTTCCCGTAAGGATGCTGAAGCATACTTTTCTATCATTCCCGAAGCGGTTAGTTGATCTTTACTTCAGTCATTTTAGTCAGATAAACAATACTTTTTAATCATGAAGGGTAGCATCAGGAGCCAGCTGAGGGAAAAAATATTTTCCGAGAAGGCAAAAGGAGAGGTTATTACCTCTTCCGATTTTCTTGCGTTCTGGCCCAGGACAGCAGTAGATCAAGCGCTTTCTCGCATGGCAAGGGATGGCGAGCTCAAGCGTATCCTTCCAGGTATCTATGAGATACCGGCGACCAACAAGAGATTTAATTTGCCTGTACCAACTGACCAGGAACAGGTAGCGAAAGCCTGGGCAAGGAAAAATGAAGCTCGTCTTTTACCTAATGGAATCTATGCCGCTAACGCCTTGTGGCTTTCCGACCAAATGGCCGGGCGGTACGAGTATTTGACGGATCGACCTTCTGCAACGGTTCACGTAGGTGGATGGAAACTCCGCTTCAAGAAGACATCTCCGAAACTGATGCGCCTGTCGGGGAGTATTACGGGATTGGTCGTTCAAGCGTTGCGCTCGCTGGGCAGGAAGTCGATAGATCGTGATTTTGTTGTCACTCAATTAACCAAGCGGCTTTCCGATACGGAAAAGGAACAATTATCTCGTGATATGGAACTTGTTCCTGTATGGATGCGCCCCATTCTACAACAAGTCATAGCGCCCCCTGTCTCTCATGAGTGATTTCCTCAGTCTCCCATCCGAAGATCGAATATTCCTGTGCCGCTACATTGGCGAGCAGCTGGGTATCATTCCTTCTATTGTTGAAAAGGATTTCTGGGTATGCCGGGCTCTGAATATTCTTTTTCAGGAAGACTCCTTGAATCCTTATCTATGCTTCAGAGGCGGAACGTCCCTCTCCAAAGCGTACAGGATCATACGCCGTTTCTCTGAGGATATCGATGTTGCGTTATCTCCTTGTTTCTTCGCTGAACTGGGTGAAGAAGATAAGCCGACAGCGTTTCAATCCGCCAGCCAGAGGGATGCTACATTGCGTAAGATTCGCCCCCACTACCGGAGGATGATGGAGCATGTTCTCCAGCCTCTCATGGAGGAGAGGATGAAAGAAATGGGAATCAAGAATGTGCATATCGAGTTGGAAGATCTGTCCACGGCCCGTGATCCATTTGTCCTCTTAATCCATTATCCATCTTTGTTCGAACAGAATGAAAGCCTCTACATTCGTCCTTTTGTCAAAATCGAATTGAGCGGGAGAGCTCAGACGGAACCATCCGAAGCCAGGATGGTCGATTCTTACATTGGGGAAGGATTTCCGGAGTTTTCAGATTCGACTGAAGTACGAACGATTAGCCCTTTCCGAACATTCTGGGAGAAGTGTTTCATTTCCATGAGAATAATACCCGTCCGCATGAAGGATGGAATATCAAGACCAGGCTGGCACGCCACTATTATGATGTGGCAGCCCTTATCCGAGCGGGATATGTTGATAAGGAGCTATTCTTCGATGTAAGGGACAAACGCAAGCTCTACCATTGGCAGACATGGGTCGATTACGATACATTGCTTCCCTCGGATTTGAAACTGATCCCGGATGCTCTTGAATTGCGAGAAAAATGGCAAAGGGACTACGAACAGACTTCAGCCATGCTCTTTGATGAACCGGAGCCTTTTGATTCATTGATGAGCACGATCAATGGCATCATGAATCAAGACATAGGATGAATGTCCTAATATGATTGATAAAATGTTTCCATATCCATTTTTTATCAATCATAATTGAAAAATTTATTCCCTCCGCGTCATCTATATGTGACGGTTTCATTACCTGCCGTCATGTTTCCATGACTCCATTCTATGCACTCCGCCATCAGGTGAGGCGGCTGGATGAAGAACTCTGCGGCAATAGCAGGAAGTACTCGGCCGGGGATGTTCTGTTTTCAGGTGAGGGGAAACGAATCGTTCTGGGAAAACTCATTGCGGAAGGCGGTGAAGGATCGGTCCTTGTTGCCCATTCGGCATTAGGATCTCCACTCGTTGCCAAGCTCTACCATCCAACGAAACGGATGCGTTGGCGCGAGCAGAAGCTTCGTCTGATGTGTTCCCGCCCCATTTGTTCCCCGTGCGTGGCGTGGCCACGTGAGATCCTGTACGACGAACTGAAACGCTTTATCGGCGTACTGATGCCCCGGGTGGACAGTGTTCCGCTCGGGGCTTTTGCGTTTCATGCGGAGCTACTGAAGAAACAGTTCCCCTCATGGACTCGTTACGATCTGACCAGACTATGCCTGAACCTGTCGGAATCCGTCCATACTCTGCACCGTTACGGTGTCGTTCTGGGAGATCTGCATCCCGGTAATGTGATGGTTTCTCCCTATGGTTCCGTCTGCTGGGTTGATGCCGACAGTTTCCAAATCGAAGACTATCCCTGTTCTGTCGGTACGGAACGTTTCCGGGAACCGGAGCTTCACGGCAACTTCGGAGACTTTCTCCGTACCCGAAGCCACGATGCCTACGCCTTGTCCGTCCTGCTCTTCATGACGCTGACGCTCGGCCTGTCTCCCTTTGCCCGGCAAGGGGGAGAAGGAGACATGCGGGAAGCCGCCGGAAAGGGCGTGCTGCCGTACCCGTTTGCTTCGTACAAGCCTCCGGCGGGATTCTACCCGCCCAATACGCCCGGGCGCTATGTCTGGTCGTATCTCCCCCGCAAGCTCCGCGACGCTCTCGGTCACAATCTTACCTGTGTCCAGCGTCGCGATTTGCGTCCACGCGCCATACCGGGGTATCTGGCGCGTTGTTTGCTGCAATACCTCAGGGATATGGAGCCGGGAGGCGGAAAGGATCATCCCATGTACCGGGATCTTCTGTACGACCGTCCCTGCCCACCCCGAAGTCTGCTGGTACAGATGACATCCAACATCTGTGCGGACTGCGGGATTCTCTTCCGGGAGGCTCCTGACGATGTCGCACGGCGTTTACGGCAATCTCATGCCAAATCTTTATGCAGGCTCTGCATACGGCGTCGTAGCGCATTGAATCAGGCAACCCGGAATCCAACCACCAACAATTAACTTGAATAAACCATGTCTATATCATCATCGACACAACCAAACAAACAGAAACAACTCGCCGCGATGCGCGAGTTCAGCAACAACACCAACGCCCGCCTTCCCGTTCTCTTCCTGCTGGATGCCAGCAGCAGTATGAACGGTATTGTCCGGGGCGGCAACCAACACATCCTCCGTCAGGAATATTCTGACGGGATCAACTGGAATATCGTCACGGGAGACAATCTCGTCACCCGGATGGACGAACTCAATACCGGGCTTCAGCGGTTCGTCAGCGACATTCTGGCCGATCCTCTGGCAAAACTGGCCGCCGATGTAGCGGTGATCACATTCGCCCGGACGGTAGCAACAGTAAAGGAGTTCGGTCCGATCCGGGAATCTGACACAGTCCTGAAGATATCCACGTCACAGGAGAATGAAACGCTCCTTGGTGAAGCCGTCGAATTGGCTCTAGCTGAACTCGACAGCCGCAAGCGTACCTATCGGAAACACGGAGTGGAATACTACCAGCCCTGGCTCGTCGTGATGACGGACGGGGTTCCGACCAGCGCCCGACACCGGGAGCTGGAGGGACGATTGAAGGAACTGACGGCTGCCCGCAAGCTCAGTGTGTTCGTTTTCGGTATCGGCCGTGCCGATCTGTCGGAGCTTTCCTGCATCAGCCCGGGGCGCCCTCCCATGCAGATCAACGATCAGATGTTCCCGGAACTGTTCGCATGGCTGAGCCGTAGCGTCCGCATGGTCAGCATGTCCGTACCGGGCGACGGAGTGTCTCTAACTCCTCTCCCGGAGGATGTGTGGCAGGTGTAGGACTGGCAACATCAGGAAGTCTCTCTCATGGGGGGCTTTCTTTTAGATAGCCCACAACATGAATGGTGCTATCTCCACTATTTCAAGTTTATGCGTTTTCCTAAAATAGCGGCTGTAGTTATTTCGAGAAATGTTCCCATGGGAGCGACGCCTTTTGATGAAAGTCGTCGGATGATGTGAGCTTTGAGCTTTGCATGCATGCCGGTTTTGCTATGCTTCATTGGGCTCATTATTCCAGAATGACTGCCGTTATTCGGGTTGCCATATGGATTGATCGAAAAGAAGACAAGGTATGACCCATCTGCCGACAGAAGACGAAACCCCGGTTCCCGGAGAGCTGTTATTGTATACTTCTCCGGATGGCAACATCCGTCTGGATCTTCGCATCCATGATGAGACATTGTGGATGACCCAGCAGATGATGGCCGAACTGTTCCAGACATCCGTGCAAAACATCATCATGCATGTGAAGAATATCTACGAAGAGACTGAGCTTGAAAGGGAAGGAACTTGTAAGGATTTCTTACAAGTTCGTCAGGAGGGTATGCGTCAGGTTAGACGTTCCATCACGTTTTACAACCTCGATATGATCATTTCCGTCGGTTACCGGGTGAATAGCATACGGGGCACTCAATTTCGCATATGGGCGACCCAGAGCCTGAAGGAATACATGATCAAGGGGGTTGCCATTGATGACGAACGTTTGAAGAACCCGCCGATTCCCGGAACGACACCGTTGACGGCCCACTTTGATGAATTGCTCGAGCGTATTCGGGACATTCGTGCCAGCGAACGGGCATGTACCTGCGCATCAAGGATGTTTTTGCCATGGCGGCTGACTATGTGCCGTCCGGAAAGGAAACGACGGAGTTTTTCAGCTCAATTCAGAACAAACTGTACTATGCCATTACCGGACACAGTGCTGCGGAATTGATGATGATGCGGGCAGACGCATCAGCGCCCAACATGGGGTTGACCAGCTGGGCCGGAGACCGAATCCATGTCAGCGATGTTACGGTCGCAAAGGAGGAAGAAATCAGCGATTTCAATCGTTTGACCTCCCTGTGCCTGGACTTTGTCGAGGATCAGGCAAAAAAACGCCGTGAGATATTCCTGCATGAATGGGAAGACGAGCTTAACGAACTGCTTCGTCTCATGGGAAGGCGTGTACTGAAAGGCAAGGGGCAGCGGTCAAAGAAGCAGGCCCAGGCGCATGTCCGGGGGCAATACCGGCTTTATGAGGAGCGCCGCAGGCTGGAGGCTGAACATCAGCTCGGAAATCCGGGAAGGTGAAACTTTTGTCACTCTGGAAACCATCGTTACCTACACGCGCGACGCCGCCGGGCGCCCCTTGCGGACGCGCCGCGATACCGGAGCCATGACGACTGCGGAATCGATCGTCTGCGACCAACTGGGGCGTCCCGTCGTTCAGACCGATCTTCTGGGCCGCGTCACTACTACGGCCTACAGCGAAGACGGGCTAACGACCACTGTCACGACACCCGCCGGGGCTACTCTTGTCACCGAACTTCACGCCGACGGCAGCATCATGCACGAGTACGGCACGGGACAGCGCGAAATCCACCACTCCTACGATCTCGATGGCAATTGTCTGAGGGAAACCGTCTATTTGGCTGACCGCTCGACGATTCTCTCCCAGACCCTGACCAACGGTTTCGGGCAAATCGTTGCCCAGGTGACTCCCTCCACTTCCAGCTTTATCTATGACCGCAGTGAATACAATGCGGAAGGTCAGATCGTGCGCACCGGGCGCGACACGGGTTCCGGCGCCGACGCCGTTTCCATGGCTCCTACGCTCTATGAATACGACGCTTTCGGCAACCTTGTGAAGCAAACCCTGGCCTGCGATGACGAGCCTTCCGTCTTGAATTCGCCTGTCCGGGAATACGCCTATGGTGTTGAAAATACCGAAGACGGTGTCTATACGGTTACGATGCAAACCCGGTACAATGCCGAGGGCCAGCCTCTTGTCTCCCTCCAAAAACAACTCGTTTCCGAACTTTCATCCACGCTGGAATCAAAGTCGGTCAACATCGACGAACGCGGCTTGACTTCCATGGAATGGATAGAGTATGCTGAGAATTCAAAGAAAATCCAAAAGAATGTAATTCCTTCCTCAAGTGTGACGGCACAAGTTGTCAGCATCGACGGGTTTGTGCCTTCTCAAACCGATTACACAGGCATTGCCATAATGAAAAACCGCTCTTTTACGGCAACCGGCATGACGTTGACGACTACGGATGGGCGCGGTAACACGACCACGGCGCAAACCGATATTGCCGGGCGCACCGTTCGTCTCATCGATGCGGCGGGTCACGCAACGACAACGGAATACGATGACGCCTCCGGCCAGCCTCCGTCGTTACCGACGCCCTAGGCAACACAGTGTACTACCGCTATGACCTTTTCGGCCGCAAAATAGCGGAATGGGGAACGGCGATCCAGCCAGCCTCGTTCGCCTACGACAACGCCGGCCGTATGATGGCGCTCACCACCTACCGTACCTCCGACGGGGATATCTCTACGGATCCGGCGGACCGTACCGATGGCGATACGACGACGTGGTCCTATCACGACGCTACTGGCCTCGAAACGCTTAAAACCTTCGCCGACGGTTCGCATATCGACAAGTCCTACAATGCTTTCAACCAGGCCTCTACTGAGACCAACGCCCGAGGCATCGTCAAAACCTGCACATACGATATCAAACGGGGCCTGTTGACGGGCGTTTCCTTCTCCGACGGCACGCCGGGGCAAACAATCGTCTACAATCATTTGGGCCAGATCACCCGGCTCGTCGATGCCTCCGGTATGCGCTTGATGACATATAATATATACGGAGAGCTCGAATCTGAAAGCCTGACAACGGACGGCTCGACCTATCGAATGGGCGAACATATCGATTCCTGCGGACGCAGAGCCGGTTATCGGCTGGCAAATGATGCCCAGGATATTCAGAATACGCAAATTGCCTACGATGATTGCGGCCGCATCGCTTCCCTGAGTCTGGATGGGGCCGCGGCGCCGTTTACCTGGTCCTATGCTGCTGCCAGCGGATTTGTGGAAGGGCTTGACTACCCCAACGGGATGAGCCGTAAGAACACGTATGACGATAAACGCAACCTCGTTGCCATCATTGATTACCAGCGACCGGACAGTGTCTATTCGCCAGCCTGTCACGAATACGAGCACGATGCGCTGGGGCGCCGATGCAACGCAAAGACATGGAGAACACTGCAGCACCCAAAACGACGCGCTTCTTCACCTACAACAGCCGCAGTGAACTGATTGGCGACCAGCTTCGTCCCGGTGGCCGATTCGGCTATCAATACGACAACATTGGGAACCGCAAGACCTCCTTCGAATTCGGCGATACTACGGATTATACGACCAATGATCTCAACCAATACGCTGGTATCGTTAAGAATGGCGACGAATCCTTCATTCCTTCCTACGACGAGGACGGCAACCAGACGAAGGTGAAAACCTCTACCGGCATCTGGAACGTCTTCTACAACGCCGAAAACAGGCCTGTGAAGTTCGAAAATGGAGAAGGTACTACTATGTACCTAAATTTAGTAAAAGTGTCCCGCTAGGTCCTATGGGAGATGGCCGATTCTCTTTTGGAGGAAGATTGAATTTTAGCATGAATCTCATTTTCGCACCTAATACGTCAAAGTTTAATGTTGATGTAAATGGCGAATATGATATAGAAAATAGTGTTTTCAGTATAGATAAACAAATTAATATCGGAGGTATGGAAGCTAGTTTGAGAGCAGGTGCTACTGTAGGAGATACTGCTAAAATCGGTATTGATGGATCTGCTGATATAGCTAAATGCCCTAAACGTTCTATTACGGGACGAGTGTACATTACAGGAAGTATGGAATCTTATATTATTTTAGGGGCCAAAGCTTCCCTAAAAGATAGTTGATTTGACATTTCTGTTGGTGCCGAAGTTAAGGAATCCATTAAATTATCGTATAAGCAATGTCGGATTTTTCAAGGAGGAAAATCTACATTCTAGACAGCAGAAATAACTTTATCGGTAAGTGCTAATGTTTATATATATTCGCTGATTCTTTAAATGTTAATTTAGAGGAAAATTCTTTTAAATTTACTAATTTCTGGGAATCTCAAATTTTATAAAATTATTATTAAGGGTATGAGTATTTTCAGCTGCGTATTTCAAGATCAAAAAAATGAATTTGTACTTGGTAAAAGAACGCTCAATGGATCATTATTGAAAATGGACGGGTCTGTTTGTGGTCATTATTCCGTAGAAGCATTTCCTCAGAGGTGCCGTGTGCATATATCTATAGAATCTTCGGAGCTTCAAGTTGATATACGGAAATCAATGAGTGATTCCATCCAATGGGTAAATAAGCTCTTTATGCCATGGGGCAAAGGGAATATTATTCTCAACGGGAAAAATATTGCACAATATATTTCTTATGGGGAAATTAAATTTGAAGATCCCAAATTGGGGTTTTTAAAGATCATACAGGATGATAGTGCTCGTAGATTTTTGTGGGCCAGAGCTCAAGGATGTTCTTATGATGATGCAAATAAATTTAGGAATTACCGGGAAACATTACTTGTAAGCAATGACGCTGTGTTTGCCTCCTTTTGCGGGTATTACAGACGTTCTCGTCTTTTAAATGAAAATGATGAAAATATAATTGTTAACATGCCTTTAGAAAAACAATGGTGTATTTTTACTTTATGTCTGATATGGAATGCAATGAGACCAATTGAAGGTTTTTTGCAAAATGAAATGACTCCTTCTCATAATTGCATTGGGGATCCTATTCCGGACATTCCTTCGTTTGTATTATTAGAGAAAGACGGAGAAACAATACTTTCCACTGATCCTGAAGATGTTAACGGGAGAATACTGAAACGTGACCAATTTTTTCAATTTATTGCTCGTAATTGCCAATGGTATCTTGGTATTCCTCTTATTCTATTGCTGTATGCCTTCTTAAAAGATTGTTATGGTTTTTTTCTTTTGAAAATGAATGATATTCCTGTCGGAAGGCTTTGGATAACAGGTTTGTTGTGTCTTTCAGTTGCTATTCTGTATTGGAAAGTTGCTTTCAGGCATGACGCTGCGAAATATTATCGGTTTCCTTTAAAAAACGAGGCCTGTACAATGGAGCAAATACCGCAGGACGATAGTTTCTCATCTTAATGAAAATCGTAATAAGTTTTATCATGGTATTTTTTCTAAATCTTTCCTTGTGAAACCCGATTCTGTGATGGAGGTTCAACGGCAGGAGTTCAAGAACAGGTAATAGGGAGGCGGCCAAGATTTCGTTACAGGAAAGTGTTGCATGAGGTGCCTGTGTCATGTAGGACTCCTATATCACAGATTTATGTAAGAAGGTGGAAACTGTAATTGCCCTGGAAAAAATCTGGGGACATTATTCTATCTTGTCCTACTAAAAATACCGTAAATCACCGTATTCTTTATTAATATGAAATTGGCATGACACGAAGACTTGGTTTGGATAAATGTCTTTCCACTCGTGGAAGCTACTCGCTTTCCTTTTCGTTGGATGGTGGAATTCTAACGGTTGAGAGGTTGTCATATGAACCTTGGTGGAGGAAAATCCTTCTAACAGGATTGTTTTTCATTCCTTTTCTCGGTTTTTTATTGTCAACATTATACTGTATTTACGCAATTTTTGCAGGTTTGGAGTATGCTGCCAATTGCCTGGAGGTTCTTCCTTTGATGATTCTTATAAGTGTCATCTGTTTTACAGGGATTCCTTCTATAAATACTTTGTATTCAAGCAAAGTCATTTTTGGAAGCGGTCAATTCTCATTTATTGGTGCCTTTATCTCCAGGAAAAGTCGGTTAGCAAATAAAAAAGCAGGACTTGTCTTGGAAATATATGATTCACCCAGAGGAAGTCTCCTGAAAGGTGAAATCATCATACGCCGGAAAGGGAAATTTCCTCCTTGGAATATTCATGTCCCGTTGTTCCAGACGATTACATATCCCTCAAAAGAAATCGCTAACAAGAATGCTTGTATGATAAAAGAATTTATTTCTGAAAACGCTCATTTACTTTTTTCAGAAATAATAATAGAACAATAGAGAAGGTTAAATTTTCTCTTCCTGGAAATTTTAAAAGTCGTATTGATGATAACGACTTTCATGATGACTATTTGATCCCGAATATTTCTGGGCAGGAATCCTCTTTGTTAATAGGAAACCGTCCCATGCGGTCAGGAATCCCGGCCATATTTTTATCCGTCTGTGAAACATGGTTCGTATTCAGCGGTTAAATGGTTGTCTTCCGCATTTTTTGAGTGGAAGGAGACTTGTACTTTTCTCTTTCCGGGAGGTTGATTTTTGAGTACATGTGTGACTATGCATTCGGCAAAGGGACAGAATGGGATGGTGCGCGCTCTGCGGCTGCGGCGGCTGGTGAATGCCGTGATGGTGGCGGAGGCCTTGTGCATTCCCTGTTTTGTGGCCGGAGCGGTGCTGGGACTCGTCTGGTATGGAGGGCGCCGGATGGGGATGGAGTTGCCGTGGCTGTTGGGGGTGTCCGTTTTAGCGGCTTTGATGTTTCTGGTGTTTTGGAGCTGGCGGGTTCTCCGGGGCCGCATGTTCAGCCTGCGGGATGCGGCTGCGTTGATGGATGACCAGCTTGAACTGAATGCGGCGTTGAGTGCCGGGGTGCAATGGGGGGATGAGGGAATGCCTGCCTGTACCATGCGGCAGGGCGGCCCCGTGGTGCGGGTGCGTTCCTGGAGTCCGCTGGCGTGGATGGCCGCGGGGCTGGCCCTGGCTTGGTGCGGGGCGTTTCTTCCTTTGCCGCGGGTGGAGATCAGGCCCGTTCTTCCCGATGTCCCGCCGGCTCTTGTTCAGGCCGAGGCCGCGTTGAATGAAGTAGAGAAGATGGAGGAGGTGGAAAGAACGTCTGTGGAGCCGTTCCGTGAGCAGTTGGAGGCTTTAAAGCAGATGTCCCGGGAAGAGATGTATTCCCACGCGGGGCTTGAGGCATTGGATGCCTTGAGGAACAAAATCGGAACGGCCATGCAGGAACTGGGCGGCCGTTTGCAGCAGACGAATGAGGCGCTGGCGATGTCCGGCAGCCCCAACGCGCAGAACCAGGAGGGCATGCAGGAGGGCATGCAGGAGGCTGTGCAGGCGTTGCGTGCCGCCATGGAAGCCCTGGATCATTCCGGCTTGCGGATGGATAGTACAATGGAAGCTCGGTTGAATGAGCTGGCTTCCGCTTCTTCCCGCCGGATTGATCCGGAAACTCTGCGCCGGCTGCAGGAAAGATTGAAGCATGCTTCCTCCCGGTTGAAGGAGATGTGTGAGGAGTGCGGCATGGCGTCCGTGGCGTCTCCGGATGATGATTTGGTGTGTCGGAATGCGGGGGAAGGGGATTTGCCCGGACAGATGGGGATTTCCCGCGGCCGTAGTGATGCGCCCCTGGCTTTTCAGCCGGAAGAGCGGGAGAAGCTGGCGACCCGGAGACACCAGGTGAGTAACGAAGACCTGGAACATGCCGCCCTGGGCTCTGTGGCGGGAGTAGAAGTTTCCGCCCCCTCTCCGGAAGAAGGCGGCAGCGGCATGGAGAGCGGCGGCCGTGCCGCGCAGCCCGCCCGCGGCGGGGATGCGGTCTGGTCGGAGAATCTGACGCCCCGGGAACAGTCCGCGTTGAAAGGAATTTTCAAGTGACGGGCTTGCGGCCTGGTGTTATTCCGCGGATTCCCGCCCGGCGCGTTTTGTCCCCGGCAAAAGCCCCGTCCGCGTGAGCAGGGCGTCCGTGACAAGCAGGATCAGGAGCCCCCACAGGAGGAAGGGCTGAAGGTCAAGGCGGGAGGTGGGCCGCGGTTCGTTCAGGATGGAGGCCAGGTCCAGCCTTTCCCGGCCGCCTGACCTTTGCACCATGTCCAGAAAGGCCTGCCGGGCCGGGCGTGACATGGCCCATTCCGGGTCCAGACTCTGGTTGACGGGGCCGAAAGGCATTGCGTTGCCCCCTATGCGGACGGCGCCGCGCGCCGTGGTTCCGGGAGGCAGGGGGAAGCTGCACCGGAAGGCTCCCGGCTGAAGATGCTCCCAGATTCCCTGAATGGTGCGGGTACCGTCCCGGCCGGCCAGTTCCACGGTGATTTCCGGCATTTGGCGCGCCATCTGCGGGATGTTTTCTTCGCTGTAGTAGAGGTGGACGAAGAGGCGGTCTCCCGCGGTTTCCGTGCGTACGGAGTAGCCCGGTGGCGCGTCCTGCCTGTTGAGCCAGCGGGAGAGGGTCTGGACCAGGTCTCCGTATCCCTCCCAGTTCTGCACGGACTGCCCGAAGGGGCCGCCCAGCGCCAAGGTGACGGCGGCTACGCGTCCCGCCCCCCGGTTCCAGAAGGAAATCAGGGGCGCCTGGTAGCTGTCGGCGGAGATGCAGGCGGCAGTGGCTTCATCCCTCAGGTAGCAGAGGTTGTACCCGTCTATCGTCCGGGGCCAGTCCGGCTGTGCCGCGGCAATCTGGTTCCATCCGGCCGTGCCGTGCAGGGGCGTCTGTTCTTCCAGAAAGGCGGCCCGGGCCACGGAGATGGTTTCCTGCGTGAAGATATCGGGAATATCCCCGGGGCGGTCGCAGAAGAAGATGCGGCCTTGGCCCAGTTCTGCTATTTCCTTGAGCAGGTCGGCGTCTTGGCTTTTTTCCGTTCCCAGGGCAATGACGCTGACGGTGGCGCCTGCCCGGGTCATTTCGCTCAGCGTGGTTTTATAATCGTCCGGTTCTTCGGAGTCGTCGGCATCGGAAAAAAGGATCAGGTGCCTGGTTCCCGCCTGTGTTTTTTGCAGTTCCGCCCATCCGGCCCTGAGCCCTTCCCCCACGAAGATGCCGCCGCCCATGGACTGGATGCGGGAGACGCTGCGGAGCATTTGGTCCCGGTTGGGGCCTATCCGGCTCATGTCCACAATGGCGTGGGGAGAGCTGTCCACGGCGAGGACGGAGATAAAATCTTCATCAGCAAGGTTCAGGATGGTCTGGCAGGCGCCGGCATTCGCCAGGTCCATCTTGGTTTTGCCTCCGGAAGCTGACATGGACATGGACCCCGAACGGTCCAGGACAATGCTCATGGAAGTGAGAAGGCCGGCCCGGTCCTTTTTCAGTTCCATGGAGACGGGGAGCAGTTCGTCCACGGGGGAGGAGAAGTAGCCTCCGGAACCGAAGCTTTGCCTGCCTCCGGCCATGAGCAGGCCGCCGCCCTGTTCCCGCACATAGTAGTTCAGGGCATGGAGGAATTTCCGGGAGACGGCGGAGGCCCTGAGGTTGTTGATGATCACCAGGCCGGCTCCCGACAGGTGGCCGGAGTCCAGCTGCAGGGGATCCGCCGGGCGCTGGACGTCGAATCCCTGTGCGGCAAGGAAGGGGACAAGCGGGTCCCGGTCATAGCCGGAAAGGAGCAGTACCTTGCTGCCTCCCGTTACTTCCACAAGCTGTTCCGCCCGGTTGTTGCCCGTCACGGGATCGCCGGGAGGGGAGATGAATGCTTCATAAGCTGCGCATCCGGGAGTGGAAAGGCGGTCTGTCAGCCGTACGACGGCTTTTCCGTCAACCAGAACCGCCTGTCCCGTCAGGGGTGTTCCGCCGTTTCTGCTTATCTGCCAGGGGACCACGGCCCCGGAACCGGGCGGCCCGGTGATGGCGACCTCCAGCAGAAAGGCTTCCCCCGGACGGATGCGCGCGGGGGCCTTGATATGATCGATGCGGATGTCCGCCTCCCGGTTGACGGAGATCATGCGGTAGTCCACGGGAACCCCGGCGCGGAGGAGCTGTTCCGGCGTGTTGTCCAGAGGGGTGGTGGGCCAGCCGTCCGTGACCATCAGGATGCGGTTGACGCGGTCCGGCTCCATTTGTGCAAGGGTATAGGCCAGGGCTTCCGCCATGCATGTGTTGGAGGGGCCCCCATTGAAAACAGGGTCCCCCTGTCCCCGGAGCACAGCTTCACGGGCGAAGTCCACCAGCCGGATGCGGTCGCCCGGCCGCTTGCTGCGTTCCAGGATGGACTGGATTTCCGGAGCGTCCGCGGCGGCGGCCCCGTCCGTGGAGCCGGACTGGTCGATCAGCACCCACAGGTCCATGTCGCTTCCGCCCCTGGTGATTACGGGCTGGGCCAGCGCCAGAACCAGCACGGCCTGGATCAGCAGGCGCACCGGGGAAGCCAGGCGCAGCCGCTTGTATTTCCAGCCTGCCAGAACCAGCAGGGGAACCAGGAAGAACCATTCCGGAGAGAGAAATTGAATCATGGGCGCCGGAGGGTGTTGGGGGTTGACGGTATCCAGGAGGCCATCAGGGCCAGTCCGGCCAGGGCCAGCCACAGTGGGGCAAGAGGGTCGGGCGCGAGATGCCGCCGCGTTTCCTGTTTCAGGTCCTGTAGTCCGCTGTCAAAAGTGGAGCAGTGGGAGAAGTCGCCCATGCGGGCGTCGGAGAACCAGACGGCTCCGTGGAAGAGGGGAGTCGTTTCTGCAGGCGTCCCGGTAATGTCGATGAAGCCGGGTTCTTCCGGCAGGCGCCCGGAGAAGGACGCTTCTTTCCGCTCCCCGTCCGGCGCCGTGTGGATGATCCGGGAGCCTCCGGGGAGACGGAGGCGCGTTCCTCCGGGAAGGTTGCCCGTGGTGACGCCGGGCACGCGGGCCTGGACGGCTTCCATGAAACGGCGCACCATCAGCACGGTGGCCGGCAGACGGTCCGCGTTGGAGTCTTCCCATGACCAGTTGAGGAAGAGAGCGCCTTCTTCCAGCCACGCCAGCGGGGTATTTTCCCGCCAGAGCAGCATCGTAGCGTTTTCCCCCGGAGCCATGCTTCCGGTGCCGGGCACAAGCAGCCCGCTCCAGTTCAGGCCGTCCGTCAGGGGATGCCGTTCCGCCGTCACAGTACGTATTCCTGAGGATTTTTCCGCCAGGCGCCCCAGAATGATGGCCGCGCCGTGAGGCCGGTGGGCGTCTGCCTTGTCTTCAACAAGGATGCGGAGCGCGGCCGTGGAGTCCGTGGAAGGGCTGGAGGAGAAGCCGGGTAGGCCGGAGTAGATTTTCCGGAAAACATCGGCCGTTTTTTCCGGAACCTGCATTTCCACGGCGACCGGTTTGGGGGTGGGGCGTACCAGAGGCAGAACGTCGTCCAGCGGGAAGGCATCGGGCGCAAGACGGAGCACGGCCGTGCCGCAGCCGGGCGGCAGGGTATATTCAAATTCCGCGACGGCGCCGGGATGGAGCGTCAGTGATTGTTCCTGAGCCACATCTCCCGCGCGGATGGAGACGCTTTTCTGGACAGGGGCGGCAGAGTTGTTTTTTACGGCGATTCTCCAGCGCGGCTCTCCCGGCCCTTCCATACGTGTGATGCCCGCAAATCCGGCGTTGTCAAGCGGCTTGCCCACGCCGCGGGCCGGCTGGCCGGCAGGGACCCGTTCCGGGGTGCAGGTGACCAGGCGTGTGAGCCCGCCGGCTCCGGCCATGGAGGCCGCCGTACGCAGGGATTCGGAGAGGTCGTGGGTGGCGGCGTCCGGCATCCACCGGGAAAGGGACTGGAGGGCGGCGTTCCTGTTGTTTCCGCGGTAGAAGGGCAGGCGCGCCGGGCGGCTTCCCATCAGAACCCAGGTGGTGGGGATGCCCTGTTTTCCGATGTTTTCCATGTCTTCGGCCACGGCCTGAACGGCTTCTTCACGGAAAGGGTACATGTTGGCGGAGTCATCCATGATGAAGACGACCGTCTGCTCCGCGTCCTGCCGGACCCAGCACGGCGCGGCAAGCACCCATGCCAGCAGCAGAACCGCGAGCAGTTGAAGCCACAGGGCGCGGGAGGAGCGCAGCCTGTCCCAGTTCCTTCCCGTGGCTGCCTCCGGGGCCAGGGATTCCAGCAGAAACATGGTGGCCGTAAGGCGTACCCGCGTTCTGTGCTGAAGGAAGTGGATGGCAAGGATGAGGGGTATTCCCAGGAGCGCCCACAGGCCGGCCGTGTTGGTGAGATGAGGGAGCATGGGGAGAAAGAAGGCGGATGTTGATAATCAGGCGAGTTCCACGGCCCCGCCGCTGAAAGCTTCCGCCGCCAGGGCTTTCGTCAGAGGCAGGTTGCAGGGAATGCGGGAGAAGAGGGCCTGGTGCCGCCGGCAGGCCGCGGCCCATAGTTCAAAGTGGACGGCATAGGCACGGACATAACGCCTGGACAGGCCGGAGGATAGGTACTGGTTGCGGGTGGCGCCGGATTCACAATTCTTCAGGCGGACGTTGCCGGTTTCAGGGAGTGTAGCTTCTTCCGGCAGAGTGGGGGCCAGGATCAGGGACAGGCCGCCCCGGGAGGTCATCGGAGCCAGCAGGGCGGAGGGTTCCCCCGGATAGAGAAGGTCGGAGATGAATATTTTCAGGCCGTTGGCGCGCCAGAAGGCGGGAACGGGCATGGTTTCATCCGCGGGCAGCTCCGGCAGTCCGGCGCGCCAGCGGCCCGAGTGGACGTCTTCCATTTCCAGCGGAATGCCGTGTCGTCCCTTGACGGCGTGCATCCGCACCTGCGCGCCCGCCTGCAGGGAGGAAAGCATGCAGAATTGCAGCAGGGCCTCCGTTGCCGCGGCCCGTTCTTCGCAAAGAAACATGGATTCGGAAACATCCACGGCAATGTCCACCAGGGGGGACAGTTCCGCCTGGTAAACCTTCATGGTGAGCTGGCCGGTCCGGGCGTAGGCCGCCCAGTGGATGCCGCGCGGATCGTCGCCCCACTGGTAGGCGCGGTGGTCCTGAAAGTCTATGGAGTTGCCGGTTTCCCGTCCCGTCCAGCCGCCCTGCACCCCTTTCCACGCCTGGCGGGAAAAAGGCAGGCGGAAGCGCCGGGCCGCCTGCTCGGCTTCCTGCCGGATGCCTGTGGAGGAAGGAGATGCGTTTTCCATGAACATGGCGGGGAAAAATTTCGGCGTGGTCGCGGCTCAGGCGGCTTTTGTCAGGGCTGTTCCGCTCCGTCTTCCTGTTTTTCTCCGCCCTGGCGGGAATTCAAGGATTTTTTCAGGGTGGCAAACCATTCTCCGTTGCTCAGTCCCATCATCAGGAAAGCCGCCATCACTTCCAGCAGGGCAAAGAAGATGAAGAAGCCGGAAGTGTCGAATGTGGCTATTTCCTCCTTGCTGAGGAGGGCGAAGAAGGTGCTGCCGGGCAGGAGGGGCAGATAACCTTCCATGGATATCAGAAGAACCAGGAAGAAGGAGGAAATGCTCCAGAAAAGGATATAGACGAGCAGGGTATTGTTTTTCAGCCTTTTCCAGGCCGGTTTCAACACAAGGGCCGGCATGACGACGGCATACCACCCGAAGATGGTCAGGCAGATCATGAACAGAATGGACTGGATTCCGTTTCCAGAGCTTGTGGAATGTTCCATGAGATGGAAGAGATAGCCGGAAATGCCAATGAGAAAAGCTGTCAGGATGGAGAAGAAGAAGCCTCCGGGCATCCCCGGCAGGAAGAACAGGCGCTGGAACCATCCCGTCTGCTTTTCATTCGTCTGCTGCACATGGATGGGGAGCAGGGTGGAAGGAGTCGTCAGTTCGATGACGATCAGGAAGATGCTGTAGAACCACAGGAAAATGAGGTGGACGGTAACGAGGGATTTCACCACGGAAGGAGAGTCCAGGATGAAGAGCATGAATACGATGGTGGAAATATAGACGGGCAGGAGCGCCTTGCGCAGGGGGGCGAAGGTGTTTTCCGCAATGGGAGCGAACCAGCGCTGGGCCAGGATGAGCAGGGTGCGGATGACCAGGAATACGTCCGTCAGGATGACGGCTGTCCGCAGCAGCCCCATTCCGAATCCGTCCTTGAACAGATTGATTTCCAGGCCGGAGCTGAACAGGGAGAGGCTCGTGCTGCAAATGAGGAACAGCGCGCCCATGGTGGCCAGGCGCAGGAGCAGCGGCAGTGCGGACGCCCACAGGCAGAAGGCCGTCAGAATGCCGCAGGCCAGATAGATGAAGGAGATGGCCGTCAGGTCCTGCACCAGGTTGATTTGTCCGTAATAGTACCTGATGAAGGCGAAGGGCAGGCAGATGAACATGATGAGCAGGGCCTGCGCCATGAAGGAGGCCCACTTGCCCATGATGATGCGTCCCGAGGTCTGCCTGGTAAGGAGCAGGAGTTCGCTGTTGCGGGATTCCAGCTCCTCCCTGATGGAGAAGAGTGCCCGGAAGGGAATGGCTCCCGCTACGGCGAATATCAGGAAGGTCCAGAAGATGCTGTTGCAGACGCCCGAACTGACAAGGGTCCCGCTGCCAGTGGGGTCCGGAATAAAGCTGAACAGGAAGAACAGGGCCAGCGCTGCCGGGAACAGGCTGAGGAGCAGAATGAAGGAAAGCGTGCGCAGTCCCTGCCGCAATTCCTTGACCAGGGCGGAGGGAAACCATGACGGAAAGTCCGGGGAGGGGGTGGTGGGCGTGCTCATGAGGCGGATGAGGAGGGGGAGACGGTTTGTCCGGACGCGGAGGCCGGCTTTTTATCTTTGTGAAGCAGGATATCGACGAAGGCTTCTTCCAGCCGGCGTTCGCTGCGGTGGAACTCGATGACGGGCAGGTCTGCGGAGAGCTGCCTGAGTTCCCTGGCGACCAGCTCCGGTTCACAGGAAGAGAAGGTGGCCGTAACGCCGTTTTCCTGCACGGAACGCACTTTCCAGCCGGGATGAATGGCCATCCATTCTTCCAGAAGATCGGTGTTTTCTCCGGCGATTTTCACTTCAAAGGGCCAGCCGGTTTCCTCCTGGCGGTGCAGCAGGGAGCTTTTGTCGCCGTCATGGACGATGGAACCTCCATCCATGAAAATCAGGGAATCGCACATTTCCCCCAGTTCGGAGAGAATGTGGGAGCTGATGAGCAGGGTTTTCCCCCTGGCCTTGAGCAGATGCACCAGGTTCTTGAATTCCATGCGCGCCTTGGGGTCCAGACCGGCGGCGGGTTCGTCCAGAATGAGGAGCTCGGGATCGCTGATCAGGGCGCGCGCCAGGCACAGGCGCTGGGTCTGCCCCTTGGAAAGCTTGTTGATGAGCCGCGTTTGCAGCTCTCCCAGCTCCGTGAAGTCCAGCACTTCGTTCACGGCGGAGAGCAGGCGGCTGCCCGGAATATCGTATGCCCTGGCGAAGAAATCCAGATATTCCCGGACGCTGGTGTTTTTGTAGGGGTGGAAGTAGTCCGGCATCCAGCCGATCAGGGGGCGCACCTCATGGGGATGGTCCACGGTGTTGATGCCGTTGATCAGGATGCTTCCGGAGTCGGCGAGTTCCAGCGTGGCGAGCATGCGCATGGTGGTCGTCTTTCCGGCTCCGTTGGCGCCGATCAGGCCGACCACCTGTCCTTTCCCGATTTGGAAGGAGACGCCGCTGACGGCTTTAACCTGGTCAAAGGATTTGGACAGTCCGGAAACTTCAAGCAAAATGGGCTCTGTCATGGCTGTTGGGGGAGGGGCTGGTTTCCGGCGGCGGGGCCGGAGACGGTGATGCGGGTGTTTTCCCACTTGATGGAGTCCAGGGTGGGAATGGGGCCCAATTCTCCTTCCGCGGATATCATTTCCGCGTGAAAATGGCCCGGAGGCGGTGTTTCAGAAGGTATTTTTTCACTCCGGACGGCTGTCTTCCTTTCTCCGGGAGGCAGGTTGGGAATGCGCCAATACGTTCCGGAGGCGTCGCGGTAAATGAGGTTGGACAGAGCGCCCGGGAAGGTGCTCTGCAAGACCGGCGCTCCGTCCGGCTGCGGCATGGGAATAACGGTAACGGACGCCCTGGTGGTGATGGGGCGCACCAGTTTGTGCTCAAGGGTGGACCGGCTGGTGAACCAGCCGCCGCTGCACAAGTTCCCCTCCCGCAAGTAGTTTTCCAGTTTCTCCCGGACGTATCCGTCTTCATGGAAGGTTTGGAATTTTTCCTCTTCCAGCCGGCAGCCCTGGAGGTGGACGTCTTCCGGGAGCGTGAATTCGTTGTTCGTCAGAATAAGGGTTTGGCAGACCTGGCTCTGGGTGATCAGTCCCGTATGGTCCTGCGGATTGACCAGGATGTGCACGGCACGGCTGCCGCGCCCCCCCGTGCCGTCCCCGATCAGGATGACGGCCGCCAAAAGAATGGAAACACCCAGGGAAATGGCGGGAATCAGGATGAACAGGCGCTGCCGTTTGCCGACGGGCGCCCACCGCAGCAGGCAGACCGGACCCACCAATACGGCAAAGGCCACTAGGATGAGGCCGAGCAGGAAAGACGGCGTGGTGAAAAAGTAGGGAGAGGCGTCCGGCACCTTCGGATGAAGGCGCGTCTGGTAATATCCGTCAACCTTTACGGGAAAAATATCCTTGGTTTCAGTTTTCAGCTTGAGGAGTGCCGCTTCCTTTTCCTTGTCTGTCAGGCCTTCCAGGGAAGGGACGTGAAGAATAAGACCGCGGCCCAGAGGGACGGCGGTGATGTTCCTCCCCCGGTCCCCGATGAGCCAGAGGCTTCCTCCCCCCAGCACCCACTGGCGGAGGGCTTTCCTGTGGGGCTCGTCCAGGTAAGACTCGTATAGCTTTTCAGGAATGATGATGCAGTTCTGGGCTGCATACATGCGGTAGTCCGCCGGCCAGTCCATCAGGTCAAAGGTATTCACCTGCGCGTTGAAGGGACTGTCGGACAACATATTCCATTCGGACGGCGTTTTTTCCTGAAGAACGGCGAAGAAGGGCGCGTCTTCACTGGCGGCGAACAGGCTGATGGATTCATCCGCGGAATTCCGGTATAAGAGCTGGCTGTCCGTCATGGACGGATAGATGACGGCCTGCCGCGTTTGTCCCGGAGGAACGGAGAAGGAATACCTCTGCCTGCTGTTGTCATTCCATAAAGTCTGGAATTCAAGGGTATGGGTATCTTTCCCGTTCGGGACGTTTTCTATCAGGACGCGGGCCGGGGAGATGGAATTGCGCGGGAATTTGTCGCAGGGGGAGCTTACTTCAATTCGGGGGGCTTTTTCCGCGCTTCCCGCAGGGACCGCAAGGGCGGACGGCGGAAGCAGAAGAAAGGCGAAGAGCAGTCCACGGCGTTTCAGCAACTGGCGGAACATGGTTGAACAGGGGGTGGGATTAATGGATTTTAGCTGCGGCAAGGGAGTGTGGCAGGGGCTTGTCCTGGGCTGGAATTTCTGTCAGGAGCCGTTCCACGACGTCTCCGGGAGTCGCTCCTTCCAGCTTCGCCATGTGGTCCAGCAGGATGCGGTGTTCCAGCACGGGACGGATGACGGCCTGCACGTCTTCAAAGGAGCAGAAGGGGCGTCCCTGGCGCAGGGCGCGCGCCTTGGCGGCGGCGGCCAGTCCCAGGGCGGCGCGGGGGCTGGCCCCGTATTTGACACCGCGGGCCGCTTCCGATTCGCCGGGATGGGTGGCGTTGACGAGCCTCCCGATGTATCCGGCCACGGCATCCGGGATGGCGATCCGCCGGGCAAGTCCCATCAGGCGGAGAAGCTCCTCCGCGTCCAGCACGCGGGGAACGGCGGGTTCCACGCCCATTTCACGGTTGAGGACGATGCGGGTCAGCACCTCCGCGGGATTTCTGCCTACGTTGATCTTGAACAGGAAGCGGTCAAGCTGGGCTTCCGGCAGGGGGTAGGTGCCTTCCAGTTCAATGGGGTTCTGGGTAGCCAGCACGAAGAAGGGCTCCGGAAGAGAATGGGACTGGCCCATGACGGTGACCTTCCTTTCCTGCATGGCTTCCAGCAGGGCGGACTGGGTTTTGGGGGAGGCCCGGTTGATTTCGTCCGCCAGCATGATGTTGGCGAATACGGGGCCTTCCTGGAAGACGAAGGATTTTCTCCCGTCCGTCTCCTGCAGGACGGGGGTGCCCGTGATGTCTCCGGGCAGCAGGTCCGGAGTGAACTGCACACGCCTTGCCGTAATGTCCAGCGCCTTGGAAAGCCCCTTGACCAGTTCCGTTTTGCCCAGTCCGGGCAGGCCCTCCAGCAGGATATGGCCGCGGGCCAGCACGCCGGTGAGGATAAGTTCAATGAGATCTTCCTTGCCGAACAGAACCTGGTTCATGGCGGAGGCCAGGGCGTCAAGCTTCTGCACGGCAGTGCGGAGCTCTTCCGGGGAGAGAGAGAAGTGGGTATTCATGGGGAACTGCCGGATGGCCCCGGCTTCTTGAAAGAAAGGCAGGGGGAATTGTTAGAGTTCTGGATAATTTTATGCCATTCCCCCCGGCGTTCTGCAAGCAGAAAGAGGGCGGGACCTTTTAATTTTCAGGAATATGGTGGAAGGGCCCCGTTCCGGTCGTGGTAGTTTTCCGGCAGTGAAGGAAGGAAATTTTTCCAAAAACATGCCTCTCCGGCATTTTTGGCTGTAAATGGCTCCGCCATCATGTATACACGGTCTCTGTGGAATTTTTGCCCTCTCCGGACAGCAAACGTATTTATGTGGTGGACGCCTTGCGCGGCTTTGCCGTGATGGCGATCATGCTGCTGCATTTTTTGGAGCATTTCATTTATAATTCCTATCCCGTGGCCTCTTCTGTGGCGATGGAGGCAGCCAACCAGGAGTTCAAGGAAGCTTTTTTCTTCCTGTTCGCCGGGAAGTCCTATACCATTTTCGCCCTGTTGTTCGGGTTCACCTTTGCCATCCAGTACCGCAACCAGGCCCGGGAGGGCCGGGACTTTGCGGGCAGGTTTGTCTGGCGCATGTGCCTGCTGGCCGTGTTCGCCTGCATGAATGCGGTGTTTTTTCCGGGAGGCGACGTGCTGTTGACTTTCTCCATCGCAGGGCTTCTGCTGGTGCCGTGCCGCCGTTTGAAAACCTCCACGCTGGTCATATTATCCCTGATTTTCCTGGCACAGCCCCTGGAGTGGGCTTATGTGGCGGCGCAGTGGGTGAGTCCCGGCTGGGCGCCGCCCTCCCTGTCCGTCGCGGAATCGTACGCTTCCCTGAAAACGGCCGTGGATACGGGCAATTTCTGGCTGATGGCCTGGGAGAATCTGACGGTGGGGCAGTGGGCCAGTCTGGCCTGGGGTATTGAGGCCGGGCGCCTGATGCAGGCGCCGGGGCTGTTTTTACTGGGTTTCGTGCTGGGGCGGCAGGAATTCTTTTTGCAGAATGACCGGAACGCCGTGTTCTGGACCCGCGCCATTCTTCTTTCCCTGGCGGGGACCGTGACGTTTTATGTGGTGATGGACCTTCCGGGCTTGTCTGGCCCCCTGCACACTATCTTTACCATGTGGCACAACGTCTGCTTTACCGGCGTATGGGTGGCAGCCTTCGTTCTGCTGTACCGGCTGGAATATTTCAGGAAAGTAACGGTTCCCTTGCTGACTTACGGGCGCATGAGCCTGACCAACTACGTTTCCCAGTCCATGATCGGTTCCCTGATCTTTTTCCCATATGCTCTGGGACTGGCTCCCTATTGCGGGTATCTGGCCAGTTTTGCAATCGGTTGCGTCGCCATGGTCGGGCAGATATGGTTCTGCCGCTGGTGGCTGGAACGCCACCGCTATGGAGTGCTGGAAGGGCTGTGGCACCGGGCGACCTGGATGCACGCCGGAAAGGCGTCCGCGCCGGAAGCCCGGTAGAGGCGGGGATTTTCTCCGGTGCGGTCTTTATTCCGCCTGCACCCGGTCGTAAAAGACGATGGAGGCTTTTTGCAGGGTGTGCTGCCAGAGCTGGAACCCTACCTGGGCGGCCGGGGTGTCTTCCGCCACGGGCAGGAAATCCGTGTCCAGCGCGTACACCGTGACCAGGTACAGGTGCCATCCGTGGCCCGCGGGCGGGAAGCTGCCGCTGTACCCTGCAAAACCCGCGTCGTTGCGTATCTGGACGGCCTGTTCCGGCATCAGGCCCAGGGCGGGATCACCCGCGCCGGAGGGCAGTTCCCGGACGGAGGAAGGCAGGTTGACGGCCAGCCAGTGCCAGAAGCCGCTGCCCGTGGGCGCGTCCGGGTCATGAATGGTGACGGCGAAGCTTTTTGTCCCTTCCGGAGGATTGGTCCAGGAAAGCTGCGGGGACCGGTTGCCGCCGCCCACGCTGAAATGCCGCTGGGGCTGCCGGACTACGCCGCCGAGGTCGTTGCTGTGAAGAGTGAATGTTGATGGCATGGGGGTGATGATCTTCTCTGTGGATGATTCGTTCAAAATGCGGCGGCCCTTTCAGGGGACGCCGTTTCCGGGGGATTGCCCCCGCAGTGTGGATTCGGTTTTGCCGCGCATGGACCGTATCCACTCCTTCCTGATCTTGCCTTCCCGGTCATGTCCGGTCAAGCCGGTAATCCCGGAGGCGCCTCCCTCCTTTTCAAAGTCCGCAAGCGGGACCAGAGTATTTTCCGGTTCTTTTTCTTTCACCGTGATTGAGGGGGGCGGTCCGGTCACCGTTGACGGCTGCCGGGGGCTGTGAAGTTTTTCCGGAGCTTTCTTTTCGGGATAACATATGGTATGGTTTGGTGTGCATGGAAAAGAGCACGGGCATAGGCGGGTTTTTCGGGCTGGAATTGCCGGAATACGGCAATTTCCCGCAATGGCATGCGGGGCGCAGCGTGGCCGTGAATTCCGGGAGGCGGGCTCTGGAATACATTCTGCGCTGTCTGGGCGGCGTGCGCCGCGTCTATGTTCCCTGGTACACATGTGCTACAATTCTGGAACCGATGGAACTGCTCCGGATTCCGTGTTCCTTTTACCGCATTGACGAAAGGCTGGAACCGGAAAGCCTGCCCGTTCTGGAGGAGGGGGAGTATTTCCTGTACGCCAATTACTTCGGCATCAAGGAGGCATGCGTGGATATGCTGGCGGAGCAGTACGGGGGAAGGCTGATTGTGGACAATGCGCTGGCATTATATTCTCCGCCGCGCTCCGGAACGGCGGCCCTGTACAGCCCGCGCAAATTTTCCGGCCTGCCGGACGGCGGCGTGGCCGTGATGGACTGCCCCTGCCTGGAACTGGAAGAGCGGGACGAGTCCCTGCCGCATGCCGCTTTTCTGCTGGAATGCGCGGCCTGCGGGCCGGAAGCGGCCTCGGGCGCATGTGAACGAAGTGAACGCCGTCTGAAGTCCGTTCCCCTGCGCCGCATGTCCCGTTTGACGGAACGCCTGATCAACGGTATTGATTATGAAAGCGCGCGGCACAGGAGAATGGAAAATTTCCTGTTCCTCCATGAATGGCTGGGGCATTTGAACAGACTGTCTCCGGATGTAAACGCCATGTCCGCTCCGTACTGCTATCCGTTCCGGACGGGATTGCCGGAATTGCGGGATGCGCTGATAGACGCGCATGTTTTGATTCCCCTGCTGTGGCCGGAGGTTCTGGAATGGGCTCCGTTTGACGGAGTGGAACGGAAGCTGGCGCTGAACCTGCTGCCCCTGCCGATAGATCAGCGCTGCGGCAGGGAGGAGATGGAACGGATTGCCCGGGCAGTGGAGGATTTTTATTCCTGACGGAGTATCGTGAATTTGTTGGGAAATGGCTAATAATGCGTTGACGATGCGGAGGGAGTGTTCTAACATTTTTTATATGTCCAACTACCTTTCCTCTCTGGGCTATCCTTTCCGGGAACGGCCCATGGTTTTTGTTTTCAGCGTGCTGATTGTCTGGGCGATGTACCTGGCCCTGTGGGCTCCCGTGCTCGGCTGGATTGCCAATTTCTGTTTTCTGGGGCCCTTTATGTGCGCCTTCTGCATGAAAATGGTGAGGCAGTCCGCCATGGGCGATGAGGGCATCTGCCATTTTCCCGAGCTGGAGGGCTGGTTTGAGTCCCTTTTTCTGCCTTATGTGCGGACTCTGGTGTGTGCCGTCATTGCCTTTCTCCCGCTCTCCATTTACCTGAATGTGGTTGACTGGGAGCCGGACGCCCTTCCGGGGTGGTTTTTCATGATCGCGGGAATTATCTATTTTCCGGGAATATTCATGAGAACGGCTCTCATGGACAGTTTTGACGGCCTTTCCCCCTCCGGCTGGTGGGATCTCGTCAGGAAGGCACCCATGACTTATCTGGGTCTGGTTCTCGGTGTTTTGGCGGGGGCGGTGATTGTGGCGTACCTTCCTTCCGGAATATTGATGACTTTCTTCTCGCTGGCCGTGATGCTTTACATCACCTGTGTGCTGATGAACGCTTTCGGCCTGTTTCTGCTGAAGCATGAATTTGCGGAAGAGGAAGACGATGACGGCTTTTCCATTTCCAGTATGGATTGATGCCGGGGTTTCAGATGGGAAGAAAATCCTGGAAATCCCTGGGCATAAGAGCCTTTCTTTTTAAAGTTGCCGTTCCTCGGAAGGAATCCCCATGGTTCCGTCCGGGAGGATTTGCCGGGCACGCATGCAGCCACGGGAACGGTCCGCAGGCCCGGACCCGTTTTTAACATGGATTTACGGTTAAAACGGAGTACAGTGCTGAACATTCATGAGTGCTTATTTTATAGTCATGATTTCCATGGACGAAGCGGTGGACCGTGCGCCGTACGACTCCTACATCGCCCTGGTGAAGCCGATTGTCGAACGTTTCGGCGGAGAATATCTGGTACGCACGGAGGTGATTGATTCGCTTTCGCCCGGAGACAGGCCGGACCGGATGATCATCATCCGTTTTCCCGACCGGGAGAGGCTGAATGCATGCTTTGCCAGCGAAGAATACCGCCGGATCATGGCGCTGCGCGTGGAAACGGTGAGAACAAAGGCGTTTATTGCCGAAGGCCTTTGAAGAGCTCTCTCAGACTCATTGCCTGAGGTGCGGTTGCTGGGAGGGGGAGGAAATCTGCCGGTTCATCCATGTTTTTCTGATCCGGGGAAAGAACAGATATCCGCAGGGATGCCCGTTCAACAGGACCGGGACTTTTTTCCAGTGGAGACAGTCAGGTATGTGCCGGGGATGCGGGGGATTTTTCCAATGCGTCGTATAGGAATTCCGTGTTTTTTGTTTTTCCGACGGTCCTATGGAGCAGGGCGGGAATTTCTTTTTCCTCGTATCCTGCATTCCGTATGTATCGCTTTACCGCGGCAGGCTGTTCTGGACAGCATTGGAGCAGAAGGGTCAGCCATATTATTCTTTCCAGCGAGTTTTGAAGAGTCTGCTGCACCTTGTTGTTTCTTATTTCGTGAATAATAATTTTGTTTTCAAAATTGATTCTTTTGTCCACTAGCGTATTGAAGAGGGAAGATTCTTCTTTCTCTGCGTATTCTTCTTTCAGGACAGCTTCCTTTTGATCGTATTCCATGACCATCAGCCTGTGTTTTTCCTTTAAATCCTTGTTATAGTCCTTGCGAAACGCCAGGACGACGGCGGAGGAATATTGGGCCAGCAGCGCAGCCGCGCTTTTCTTGTCAATAGGGTGCCTGGCGGAAACCGATTCCGGGCTGCGGGAGAGTTTTTCCATGTCATATTGGATGTTGAGCTTTACCTCATAGTCCATACTTTCATCAAAGGTGTTCTCCGTATGTTCATCATAGTCCAGGTGGAAGGTTGGAGCAGAGGCTACATGGTAAAACACCCAGAAAAGCCGTTTCAGTTCAGATAACCGCAAATCCTCCCCTTTCAGCGTGTCAATATTGTCCAGCATGGTATCCGCCTTGGAGTAAAATTGTTCCAGTTTCGATTGCTGAAGGAGTTTCCCCAGGGCAATACATTCCTCGTCCTCCGGCTGCAGCAGGGCTATGGTCCCGGGGCTTGGGAGGTTTCCGCCTGCCGTGTCGGCTTGAGCCCCTTCAATTCCCGCATGGAAAAGCATCCAGACAAGGAGCATGGAAAAGAGTCCGGATGTCATGCTTGTGATATTTGCGTTGGAGAAAAATGTTTTCATGATTTTTCCTGCATTTTGCCGCCTTTTCAGATGGCGGAAGAGCGAATGATGGCGTTCCGTTTAATGAACGGGGCTGTTCCGGACCTGCACGCAGCATGGTAATCAATGTTCTGGGCCGCATGAAGTTTTTTATTAAAGGAAATGCGGGCATCCTTCATGCGGCAGCGTCATTAGTTGCGTTCTCTGCTGAACGGAGGACGGGAAGGGATATGTCTCATCAGCCAGCGGACGCCCGTTTCCGGCAGCGTTTCCGCCGGCGGAGTAACCGGAGGGAAAATGTGCGGGTATGGTGTCCTTATCCGGTAAAAAGTCATGAAAGTCGCCATCACGGGGTCCAGCGGATTCATCGGCAGCCATTTGTCCGAGCGCCTGGAGGTGCTGGGACATGAGGCGGTGCCGTTGTGGCGCTATTTGTTCACGCAGGACAGCCCGGATTGTCTGGTGCAGTCGCTGGCGGGATGTTCCGCCGTGGTCAATCTGGCGGGCGCTCCCCTGGACCGCCGCTGGACGGATGCCTACAAGCTGGAGCTGATGGACAGCCGGATCATGACCACGCGCAAGCTGGTGGAGGCAGTGAATCTTCTGCACGAACCACCGGGAGTGATGATTTCCACGTCTGCCGTGGGGTATTACAGTCCGGACGGCTGCCACGGCGAGCACGACGATCCGGCGGAGGGCTCTTTTCTGGCGGAGTTGTGCGAGGCCTGGGAAGCGGAGGCGGAACGCGTGAACGATCACGTGCGCCTGGTCCGCACGCGGTTTGGCGTGGTGCTTTCCCCGGACGGCGGCGCGCTTCCCAAGATGATCATGCCGACCCGCTTCGGGGTGACGGTTTCCGTAGGGAAGCCGGATCACGCCTTTTCTTGGGTGGCCCTGGACGATCTGGTGAACGCGCTGGCGTTTATCCTGGAGCACGGGGATGTTTCCGGTCCGGTCAATGTGACGGCCCCCGAACGCACCACCAATGAGGAGTTTTACAAGGCCGTGGCGGAACATTTCCATACCAGGGCGTCCGTCCGGATTCCGGATGCCGCCGTACGGCTGGTGATGGGGGAGGCGTCCCAGGTGGTTACCAGCGGCCAGTGCGCCGAGCCGGAGACCCTCCTGCGCGAAGGTTTTGAATTTCAATATCCCGATATCAGTACATTTTTCCATCAAGCATTTCCCGTCAAGTCATGAGTGTGTTGCAGACCATCGTTACGTCCCTGTTCCACGGACATTCCGTGAAAACCCCCGCCATGCCGGATTTCAATCTGGAACGTTATCTGGGAGAATGGCATGAGATCGCCCGTCTGGAGAATTGGTTTGAGAGCGGCTTGCGCAAGGTGTACGCCCGTTACGACCATGGAGAAGACGGTACCGTTTCCGTGACTAACGGCGGTTATGACGCCCGGACCGGAGAACGGCGCGAGGTGCATGCCCGCGCCAGGGTGGCGGATGCCCCGAACCATTTGAAGGTGTACTTCGTGCCGGTCGTGTACGGACGGTATGAGGTGGCTTTTGTGGATGAGGATTACACCCGCGCCGTGGTGTCCGGCGGTTCCCTGAATTATTTGTGGCTGCTGGCCCGGAATCCCGATGTGGAAGAGGACCATTTGGAAGAGATGCTGCGTTGTGCGCGGGACCTGGGGTATGATACGTCCCGGTTGATTTATTCCCATGCCTTTTGTCCGGCGGAGGCCGGAGTAGGCCAGTGCCGTTAACGGGGTTTCCGGGACCGTGGCGGTTTTCTTTGACAGGCGTTTTCCCGTCTTTCCGGGTGGTTCGGAAACAGCGGCATGTTCCCTTTGCTCCGCTTTGGCGTGCAATCCTGGGGATGAAAGCCGGGAATTTTAATTGCCGGAGGATGGTGCGGCAGGTTTGCGGCAAGGCAATATTTCCGCCGTATTCCTTCATAACCGGGATGCGCTTGGTATCGGAAGCTTTTGTCCCTGAAAGCGGAGTTTCCGTAAGGGAGATATTTTACTGGCGTTAGGGGGAGAAGAATTCCTTTCTTCGCCTTTCGTGAGGTTTTGCCGGCCGGGGGACGCCGGATGCACAGGTTGAACGTGCCCGGAAAAGAGGCGGTTTTCAGGTTCAAGGGCATTTCCCTGTTTGAATTTTTGGCCTGTAACGCCCGTGACCGGAGGGCGGAGTTGCAGGCGGACGGCGCCTTGACGGGGAAGAGTCTGTAACATAAAAACGAAAAAATGCGCCAAATGCGCTTGCAATCGGAGCGGAGAAGCTTATGTTGTTATTCATCCAAACATTGGATGTTTGGATGAATGACCTAAAGAAGGAGTAACAATGGATATTATTCATGACAACGCCGCTGATCTCAGCGCATTGAACGGCAAGACCGTTGCCGTTATCGGATATGGCGCGCAGGGCCGCGCCCAGGCACTTTGCATGCGTGACTCCGGTGTGAACGTGATTATCGGCGTTCGCCCCGGCAAGTCTTTTGACGCCGCCACCCAGGAAGGCTTCCAGGTGATGAGCGTGGCTGAAGCCGCCGAAAAGGCGGACATCATCCACATTCTTCTTCCGGATGAAAGCCACGGTTCCGTGTACGAAGCTGAAATCAAGCCCCACCTGAAGGCCGGCAAGACGCTTTGCTGCTCCCACGGCTTCGCCTACGTGTTCAACACCATCGTTCCCCCCGCAGACGTGGACGTGATCATGGTGGCCCCCAAGGGACCGGGCACGGAAGTGCGCCGCGTGTTTGAAGAAGGCTTCGGTTGCCCCGGCCTCATCGCCGTGCACCAGAATCCCTCCGGCAAGGCCCGCGACGTGGCCCTTGCGATGGCGAAGGCGGAAGGCCTGACCCGCGGCGGCGTGCTGGAATGCACGATGGCCCAGGAAACGTATGAAGACCTGTTCGGCGAACAGAACGTTCTTTGCGGCGGTCTGGTGGACCTGATGAAGTACGGCTTTGAAACGCTGACGGAAGCCGGTTATCCCCCGGAAATGGCCTATTTTGAATGCGTGCATGAAGCCAAGCTGATCGTGGACCTGATCTACAACGGCGGCATCCAGAAGATGAATTCCGTGATTTCCAACACCGCCGAGTTCGGCGAATACTACAACGGTCCGCAGATTCTGCCCGCCGACGTGAAGGAACGCATGAAGGAATCCCTGAAGCGCATTGAATCCGGCAAGTTCGCCAAGGATTGGCTGGAAGAAGCCGCGAAGGGCGCTCCCAACCTCAAGGCGAAGCGCGAAGCCCTGGGCCAGCACCCGGTGGAAATCGTGGGCGCCAAGATCCGCAGCCTGTTTGAAAGGAACTGAGGCTTCCTTTGATTTTTTCCACGGGCCGCTCCTCCGCACGGACGGAGCGGCCCGGACAATCATCGGGCTTCCCCGCGGAAGCCCTTCTTTTTCTGGATATGGACAATTTTCTGCCGGCCGTCAATGTGGAAAACGCCAGGGTGTACCTGGGCGGCCAGGAAATCCTGCACAATATTTCCTGGCAGGTGCGGCGCGGAGAGCGCTGTTTTATTCTGGGCGCGAACGGAGCCGGAAAGACTACGCTGGTGAAGCTGCTGATGGGGTTTGCGTGGCCCCTGTTCGGCGCGAAGGTGCAGGTGCTCGGCAAGACATTCGGGCACGTGAACCTGCTGGAGCTGCGCAAATCCATTGCGTGGGTGAGCCCGTTCATGCACAAGTGGCTGGAGGACGGGGCCTGGAACGGTCGCGACATGGTGCTTTCCGGACCGGACGGAACGATCGGCCTCCTGCGCGAACCGACGCCGGAAGAGGAGAAGAAGGCCGCCGGGATCATGAAGTCCCTGAAGGCGGAGCATTTGATGGACAGGCCCGTGGTGGCCATGTCTTCCGGAGAGCAGGTGAAAGTGCTCATCGCCCGTGCGCTGATGACGAATCCGGAGTTGATGATTCTGGACGAGCCGAGCGTTTACCTGGACCTGGCCGGACGCGAGTTTTTATTGAAAACCATTGAAGAATTGGCGGCCACGCGGCCGGACCTGACCATGATTTTCATCACCCAGCGCATTGAAGACATTCTGCCGGTGTTTGATTGCGGGATGATTCTGAAGTCCGGCCAGATCGTGGCGAGCGGCAGCAGGGACGAGGTGCTGACGGAGGAGAATTTAAAGAACGCCTTTGACCTGGACATTCAGTTGATCAGGACGGACAAGGGGCGTCTCTGGACGGTGATTCGCTGAGATTCCCATGAAAAAAGGAAAACAGATGGATTTGAAGAAACCCGTGAGGCTGTCCCTTTCCCGGCAGGTCCTCAATGCCATGGAGTCCATGATACGGTCCGGCCAATGGAAGGTGGGAGACCGCATTCCGGCGGAGCCGGAGCTGGCCCGCGCCTTTTCCGTGAGCCACAACACCATCCGGGAAGCCCTGCAATCCCTGATCCACATGGGAATGCTGGAAGCCCGGCCCGGGGACGGCACTTACGTGATGGCCTCCGACCGTTTTGCCGTGGCGGTCAGCAACCGGCTCCGGGAGTCGGAGCTGCCCCAGATTCTGGAAGCGCGTCTGGCGCTGGAAAAGGAGATTGCGCGCCTGGCCGCCGTGAAGAGGACGGAAGAGGACCTGGAGATTCTGGAGGCTGCCTTGAAGGACTGCCATGCCAGGGTCAGGCCGGGCATTGAAGACGACATGCTGTTCCATGCCGCCGTGGCCCGGGCCACGCACAACCCGGTGCTTGCGGAATTGTACAATGTGATCATCCGCAACGTGCAGGAGAATCTGGAAAACCTGCTTGAGGAGAAGCAGTACGATCCCGGAGCGATGAAGCTCCATGACGACCTTCTGGACGCCATCCGCGGCCGGAAGGCGGACGCCGCGGAGAACATTATTGTAAAAATCGTGGAGTTTGATACGGTCAGCATCAGCGGAGAGCCGCCGGAATAGGCCGTCCCGTTTCAGGCTGTGTTTTCGATCAAGTGTGCCGCGTTCCTGCCGATGAATGGTTCCATCAATGAGTATTACTGTCCCTGGTGCGGCTCCGTGCTGCCGGGGGAGGACGTCAATTTGCGAACCGGGCTTGCCCTGTGCCGCTCCTGCGGTTATACGGGAAAGGCGGATGATGTGAAGAGGGCCGGTTTCCGCGTGGAAAAGCCGTCGTGCATCACGCTGGACAAGTGCAGCATGAACGGGAGAAGGCTGGTTTACCGCCGCTTCGGCTGGGAGGGGCTTGCCCTGATGGTCTTTGCCGTCGTATGGGATTCGGCGCTGGTTTCTTTCTTGTCCAATATTTTTTCTTCCTCCATCGGCAATATGCATGCAGCGGTGCTGCTGTTGTTTCTGCTTCCGTTCGTGCTGGCCGGCATAGTTGTTCCCGCCATGGGTCTGCTGCTGTTGTTCGGCAGGATGGTGGTGGAGGTGGGCCGTGGGCACGGTACCGTATTCCGGGGCATAGGCCCGGTGGGGTGGAGCTGGCGTTTTTCTTTTTCCGGGAAGGAGACGGCGCGGGTTGTGGAAGTGAAGTCATCCAAGGGAACCGTTCTCCAGCTTGTTGCCGTTCCGCAGCCGGGCGGGAAGGATTTCCGTTTCGGCTGGGGGAACCAGGATGTGCAAGTGGCCGAATACATTTGTGCGTGGCTGAACCGGAAATCCGTTTAGGAATGCCGTCATTACGGATTGGCGGTTCCGGTTGTTTCCGGTCGCGCGCTGTTGATGTGAAGCACCCGCAAAGGAGGAGAGGTTGTGCGGGATATGGAAATCGGATTGTTTGAGGGTTAAGGTATATTATACTTTCCAGAGCCGGGAAATATGTTAGATTAACCGTCAATGACTGCCCCGGTTGAATTGAGATGCCCGCAGTGCGGCGCCCCGCTGGCGATGGAAGATGTGAATGTGGCTGCGGATGTCATCCTGTGCCGCTCCTGCAATTGCACAGGCAAATTTTCCGATCTGGTCCGGGAGAAGAATGATGAGGAAATTCTGGAGACCCTTCCATGCCGCATGAAAGTGATGAAAACGCCGCGCGGCCTGGAGGTGACGTACAGGAAATCAAAGGCCATCGGATTTTTCTTTTTGTTTTTTGCCCTGTTCTGGAACGGCTTTTTGTGTGTTTTTCTGTTCAGTTCTTCCGGAAAGGAAAGAGCCGGAAGTTTGATTGAACAGTTGTTTTTCATTCCTTTTATCCTGGTGGGGATTGGGGTACTGGCCGGCGCCGTTTATGCGTTGTTCGGCCGCATGACGCTGACGTTGAATCCCGGCCGTGGCGAATTGTTCCGCGGGGTGGGGGATATGGGCCGCCGCCAGAAGTTTCTTCTGGCCAAGGATGCCCGCATTACCATTGAAGACAGCAGCATGCGGCAGAATGACAGGGTGCTGCACAAGATCGTGGTGGAGCAGCCGGGCGGCAAGCCGTTCCAGTTTGGCACGGGAATTGCGGAAGATGAGGCCCAGCAGTATGTGGCGGCCCTGCTGCGTCAGATGAGGGACTAGTCTGCGGGACTCCGGTGCAGGGCCTGATGATTAGGAATATCATGAAACGACTTTCATGGCTGCTCTTTTTCAAGTGAATTGTCCGAAGTGCGGAGCACCCCTGCTGCCGGAGAATGTGAATGTAGCCGGGGACGTGTTCCTGTGCCGCGCCTGTTCCCGCATGGGAAAATTTCGGAACTGATGCAGACGGAGGAAGAAGAGGGGATTTCGGAAGTCGTGCCGAGCGGAGTTTCGGTTGCCAAGGACATGCATGGCGTCGTGCTGCGCTTCGGAAAGATGAAGAAGGAAGGTTTTTTCCTGCTGCTGTTTTCCCTGGTGTGGAATACGATGATTTCCGCTTTCCTGTATGTCATGGCTTCCGGAAAGCCTTACACCTTGAACGGCGTGGAGAAGACCGGCCTGGATGAAGCTGCGTTGCTGTTTACCGTTCCTTTTGTGGTGGTGGGAGCCGCGGTCCTGTTTGGAGCCGTGTTCCTCCTGTTCGGTACTGCAAAACTGGCGTTGAGGCCTGGCCGGGGAGAATTGTTCCGGGGAGTTTGGGGCATGGGGAGAAGGCAGGGTTTTCGCCTGGCGAAAGGAGCCCGCATCTCCCTGGAAGATGGGACTGGCGGGAAAGTGCTTGTTTCCGTGGAACAGCCGTCCGGCAGACCGTTCGTCTTCGGCATGACAACCGTGGACAGGGAAGCGGGAAAGTACCTGGCCGCAGTCCTCAGGCAGTGGAGGGAATAAGATTCTTTTTGATTGATCCGCCCCTGGCGGTACGTATATTGGCGGAATGATGAGGAACTTATACGCGGTGCTGGTCTTGGCAGGGTTTTTTTGTTCCGTGGCCGCGGCGGAAATTCGTGAGACAGTCCGCCCGAACATGATCGTCATTCTGGCGGATGATTTGGGATACGGGGATTTGGGATGCACGGGCTCCAAGCAGATTCCGACCCCTTCCATAGACAGGCTGGCGAAAGAAGGCGTGTTCTGTTCCCGCGCCTATGTGACGGCCCCCATGTGCGCCCCCTCCCGCATGGGGCTGCTGACCGGACGGTTCCCGAAGCGCTACGGCATCACCACCAATCCCAATTCCAAAGTCGATTATTTGCCGGACTCCCATTACGGGCTGCCCCTGACGGAGAAGCTGATTCCCGAATATTTGGAGCCTTTCGGCTACCGGAGCGCCGTGTTCGGCAAATGGCATCTGGGCCATACGAAGGGGTTTACCCCTCCGGAACGGGGATTTACCCATTGGTGGGGATTCCTGGGCGGCTCCCGCGATTATTTCCCCCGGAAAAAGGAGATAGAGGGCTTGAATCCTTCCGCCATTGAGTCCAATTTCACGGATAAGACGGGCATTACCTACCTGACGGACGACATCACGGACAGGGCCGTGGAGTTTCTGAATGAAGCGAAGCAGGACAAGAAGCCGTTTTTCATGTTCGTCTCCTACAATGCGCCGCACTGGCCCATGCAGGCCAAGCCGGAGGACATAGCCCTGTTCAAGAATGTCCAGAACCGGGAGCGCAGATTGTATTGCGCCATGGTGTACGCCATGGACAAGGGCATAGGGCGCATTCTGGACACTCTGAAAAAAGACGGCCTGGACGGAAATACCATGGTGGTTTTCCTTTCTGACAACGGCGGAGCGCCGGAGGCCCCGTCCTGCAACGCTCCTTTCCGCGGCCACAAGAGGCTGCATTTTGAGGGCGGCGTGCGCGTGCCGTTCATCATCAAATATCCGGCGGACAAGAGGCTTGTGCCCGGAAGCGTGTGCAAGCAGCCCGTGTCCACGGTGGACCTGCTTCCGGCCCTGCTGAAAGCCAACGGCGCGGAGATTCCCAAAAAGCTGGACGGGATGGATATCCTGTCCCTGGTGGGAAACCGGACGGGCGAGGTGCCGCGCACGATGTTCTGGTGCACGGATTACACTTCCGCCGTGATGGACGGAGACTTGAAGTACCTGCTGGTGCCGGACCGCGCCCCGCAATGCTACCGCGTCAGCAGCGACTATCAGGAGCAGAAGGACCTTTATTTCCAGAATCCGGCGCTTGCGGAACCTCTGGCGCGGAAACTGGGTTCCTATCTGACGGAAACACCCGCCTGCCGCTATCCCGACACCATCCAGTGGTCCTCCAAGCTGCTGAAGGAATATTCCCAGGCGACCAGGCCGGAAGTGCAGCCGGGCAAGTAAGCCGAACTATACCGGATGTGCAAGTTTTTTCCTCCGGTTTTTTCTCCATGTTTTCCGGCCCCATGGTTGCGGAAGGCATGGAGGCTTGCCGCCAAAAGTTGCGGAAAATATGACAGGGGAGGGATATGGCAGCGTTAAAAAATAAATATTCGTGGAAAGGATGCTGTTGATTGAAACACGGATTTCCGTTTATTCACAATTATGGATAAAGATATTCTGTCGCATCAATATTTCATGAATATCATGGAGGAGATGTATCCTGCGCTCCCACTGCCGAGCGATGAACAATTTAAAATATGTCTCCATTCTCTGGATGGTGAATCTTTCGCGCTCCCTGTCATTGAATTTTGTGAGTATGCACATGCCGGGAAAATGAACTGGATTGAATGTTCATGGGAGAACGATCTGCTGCCTCTGGAATATGATACCACGATTTTGCCATCTTATATTTTTTCAACATCGTTTCTCAAATATTATTTCCCGGCATGTTTAAATTTGACCGTCAACTATTTTCTGGGTGAGTATCATGGAGAGAAGATGGGTAATATCGACTCTTTTGTACAACATGCCCTTGATAGTATTAGGAAGCATTACGATGCATTAAACGCCAAGGAGAAGAAGTTGATATGGGAGATATCGGAACTGATAGAGAATAACGCATGGTATGATTATAAAAACGAATGTATTGAATTGAAAAAAATAATGATGGGTGGCTGACGAGCGGCGGAGAAAGAAACATAAGAGAAGAGACCATGAACGGTTTTTCGGCAGGCAAGGAGAATAGATAAGGAAAATGTTGAAATAGACCGATTCCATATAATCCCCGTATAATTTATGAAAACTATTTCGGAAAAATTAAACGGAAAATGGAATATCCATTGTCTCTTGCGGGGGCCGGAGGCTTCCATGGAAAGTTGGCGGGAGGTGTTCGGCACGATTGCGGAGTTGCCGGAATGAGCCTGCCTGTTTATTCCTTGAGCTCCCTTTTTCTGCCGGGGTCTTGTCTCCGGCCTGCCGGCTCCTGTTTCCGTTTTTATCGGGAAAGGGAGGATTCCGCCAAAGGATGCTGCCTTATTTCAGGCGCTTGGGTTCCGCAAAGCGGAGGATATGTTCGCCGGGAAGGGCCAGGTTGCCCTTGTCCCGCGCGATCATTTCAAAGTAGTGGGGGTCCTGCGAGATCCAGATGAATTCGTTTTTGGACTGTTCCATCTGTTCCCGCGCCTTTTCCAGGCGCGCCTGAAGAAAGGAACGCTCATGCTCCAGAGAGCGCAGGTCCTTCCACGGCTTGAAGCAGACCAGGGAGAGCAGCATGGTCAGGCACAGGACCAGCACCATGGCGAAGAGCCGCAGAGCCCTCTGAACGATGAGGGCACGTTTTTCCCGGCGGATTTCAAGTTCCGCCAAGGTAAAACGATGGTAATAGCGGCGTCTCCAGAGCATTTTACTAAGTCAAACAAGGCATTTTTGATCACAAGATATGAATTTTACCACCAAAAATTGCGTCATCTTCCAGTTCCTCTTCAATTCTGAGCAGTTGATTGTATTTTGCCATGCGGTCGGAACGGCTGAGGGAGCCGGTTTTGATTTGTCCGGCGTTGGTCGCTACAGCGATGTCCGCAATGGTGGAGTCTTCCGTTTCCCCGGAGCGGTGGGAAATAATGGCGGAGTATTTGTTGTCCTTGGCCAGCTCCACCGTGTCCAGCGTTTCCGTCAGGGAGCCGATCTGGTTGACCTTGACCAGCACGGCGTTCGCCACATGGCGGGAGATGCCCAGGTTGAGGAATTCCACGTTGGTAACGAAGAGGTCGTCTCCGACGAGCTGGGTGTTGTCGCCCATGGCTTTGGTGAGTTGTTCCCAGCCCTGCCAGTCGTTTTCCGCACAGCCGTCTTCAATGGAGATGATGGGGTATTTTTTCTGAAGCTCCTGGTAGTAGGCTGTGAGTTCTTCCGCCGTCCTGCCGCGTCCGTCCGATTTTTTGAATACGTACAGGTTTTGGGAGGGGTCGTAGAATTCGGAGGAGGCCACGTCCAGGGCAATGAAGATGTCCGTGCCCAGCGTGTAGCCTGCGCGTTCCACGGCGCGGGCGATGCATTCCAGGGCGTCGTCCGCGGATTTCAGGGCCGGGGCGAAGCCGCCTTCATCCCCCACGGCTGTGGACAGGCCGCGGTCATGCAGGACGTCCTTCAGCGCATGGAAGACTTCCGCGCCGTAGCGCAGGGCTTCCCGGAAGGTGGGGGCGCCCTTGGGCACGATCATGAATTCCTGAAAGTCGATGGGGGAGTCCGAATGGGCGCCGCCGTTGATGATGTTCATCATGGGGACGGGAAGCACCTTGGCGTTCGGGCCGCCCAGGTATTTGAAGAGGGGCAGGTCCAGCTGGACGGCGGCGGCTTTGGCCACGGCCAGGGAGACGCCCAGAATGGCGTTGGCGCCCAGGCGGGATTTGTTGGGTGTGCCGTCCAGGTCGATCATGATTTTATCGATGGCGGGCTGGAGGGTGGCGTCGTGTCCCGCGACTTCCGGAGCAATGATTTTGTTGATGTTTTCCACAGCCTTGAGCACGCCCTTGCCTCCGTAGCGCTTGGAGTCTCCGTCGCGCAGCTCCCAGGCTTCATGCTCTCCGGTGGAGGCGCCGCTGGGGACGGATGCGCGGCCGATGGCGCCGCCTGCCAGAGCCACGTCCACTTCCACGGTGGGGTTGCCCCGTGAGTCGATGATTTCACGGCCGCATACGTCAATAATTTCAAGTTCGTTGGTTATCATGGAATTTTTTATTGTGCCAGTTGGACAATAAAAGGGAGCTCTCCGTTTCCGGAGAGCATGTCATGAGCCGGAAATGAGCCGGAAAAGTGCGGCTTCAGGCCCGGAAACGGCGCAGAACGAGGGCGATGTATTCCAGGACGTCCGGTTCTGAAATTCCTCCGGAGAAGTAGAAGGGCCTGCCGGAGGGCTGGGGAATGGAGATGCGGCGGTATTTGTCCCCATCCCCTCCCGGACGTTCCACGGCCACATCGGCCTGCATGGGCAGCAGGAAGGTCCATGTGGAGCCCAGCGGCCCGATGCCGCGGAAGAGGGCGCCGCGGCCCGGTTCCGCGCGGACCACGACCTTGCCCAGGAGCATGTCCACGCAGATGAAGATGATGAATGCCTCGCTCACGGCAAAGAAGGTGGTGAAGACGGGCAGGGCGAAGTCCGTTTTTGCCGGTCCCAGGGACAGACGGAGAAGGAACAGGGTGATGAGGCCCCAGACGAGGGCGAAGCCCAGGGATAGCAGGACTTTGAAGCGGGAATGCCTGTAGGTGAGCGTGATTTTGCCGTCTTCCTTCTGCACGGTCAGATGTCTGGGAGGCGTGGGCAGGGGGGCGGGGGATTCGTTTTCCCGGACCAGGGAGTTCCAGGGAACGGCGTGGCCGCAGCTTCCGCAGGTGACGGTATTCTGGGCGGCGTCCACGTCCGCGGCGGAAAAGGGCGCGCCGCATTGGGGGCAGTTGAATTGGCCGGGCTGTTTCATGAGGGGCAGGGGGACAGGTAGCGTTCTGCCTCTACGCTACTATAACGGTCTGCCGGTTGCCATTTCTTTTTCTCCCTTGTCCTTCATTCCCTCCTTTTATAGGATGCCGCGCATGATTGAGAGAAGACGCAGGCTCCGGGAGAAGGTGGAGGCTCTGGCGGAGCCGGAGTTCCAGAAATTTTCCGCTTCCCTGATTCCCGGCGTCACGCGCCTGCTGGGGGTGAGGCTTCCCGTTTTGCGTAATCTGGCGCGGGAAGAGGCGCGGGGGGATTGGAGGGAACTGCTGGAGCACCCGGCGCAGGAACCTTATGCGGAAGAGGTGATGCTGGACGGCATGCTGACCGGACTGGCGCGGATGGAGCCGGAGGAGCGCCTGGAGTGGGTGCGGCGTTTTGTCCCCCGCATGGATAACTGGGCCGTATGCGATACGTTCTGCGCCGGGTTGAAGTTCAGCAAAAGGCATCCGGAAATGGTCTGGGATTTCATTCAACCGTATTTGGGGCATCCTGATGCGTGGCACGTGCGCTTTGCCGTGGTGATGATGCTGGACCATTTCATCACGGAGGATTACGTGGAGCGCGTGCTGGAGCTGCTGGACGGCGTGCGGCATGGGGATTATTACGTGTCCATGGCCGTAGCCTGGGCCGTTTCCGTCTGCTACGTGAAGTTCCCGGCGCTGACGCTGAGGTACCTGCGGCGTTCCTCCCTGCCTGATTTCCCTTACAACAAGGCTCTTCAAAAGATTATCGAGTCCCTGAGGGTAAGCCCGGAAGACAAGGAGCTGATGAGGAGCATGAAACGGCGCTGAATTTTCCGGAACGCCTCTTTCCGGAGGATGCCATTGCGGGAGCGGGAAGATTTTTCCCCTGAAGGGGCGGGGATGCCGGACCCCGGTCTTGATTCCTTCCTGTGTACGGTATGGAATGAATCCACTTACTACTACAACCATGGCTATTATCAACGACCATTTCCTCAAGCTGCAGGCGGGATATTTGTTCCCGGAGATCAACCGCCGTGTGAACGCGTTCATCCAGGCTCATCCGGAAGCCGCCCCCCGGCTGATCCGCTGCGGCATAGGAGACGTGACGGAACCGCTGCCCCAGGCCGCCATTGAGGCCATGCACGAGGCGGTTGACGATCTTGCCACGCATGAACGCTTTCACGGCTACGGCCCGGAGCAGGGCTATTTCTGGCTGAGGGAGGCGATTGCCAAGAAGGCCTACCAGGTCCACGGAATTCATGTGGAGGTGGACGAGATTTTCGTGTCCGACGGCGCGAAGTGCGACACGGGGAACATTCTGGATATTTTCGGCAGAGGGAACAGGATTGCCGTGCCGGACCCGGTTTATCCCGTTTACGTGGATACAAACGTGATGGCCGGCAATACGGGGGAAGCCCGTGAGGACGGCTCCTACGAGGGGCTGGTGTATCTGCCCTGCACGCCGGAGAATAATTTTGTGCCCGATCTGCCGCAGGAACATGTGGATTTGATTTACCTGTGCTTCCCGAATAATCCGACCGGGGCGGTGGCCTCCCGCATGGAATTGCTGAAATGGGTGGAGTACGCCCGCGCTAACCATGCGATTATCCTGTATGATTCCGCCTATGAGGCGTTCATTCAGGATCCGGATGTTCCCAGGTCCATTTTTGAGATTCCCGGCGCGCGCGACTGCGCCATTGAGTTCCGTTCCTTTTCCAAGCAGGGCGGCTTTACGGGCGTGCGCTGCGGTTACGTGGTGATTCCGAAGGAGCTGAACGGCCATGACGCCGACGGGAACAAGGTGCCTATCTCCCGGTTGTGGAGCCGCCGCACCAGCACGAAGTTCAACGGGGCCTCCTACATTGTCCAGCGCGGTGCGGCGGCCCTGTTCACGCTGGAAGGGATGGCGCAGACCGACGTTTTGATCAGCCATTATCTGGGGAATGCCGCCCTTCTGCTGAATGCGTGCCGCCAGGCGGGCATGCGCGTGTGGGGCGGGGAAAACGCGCCCTATGTGTGGGCGGCCTGTCCGGACGGCCTGGACAGCTGGGGATTGTTTGACAAGATGCTGACCGAGGCGAATGTCGTCATCACGCCGGGTTCCGGCTTCGGTTCCAAGGGGGAAGGCTTCTTCCGCATTTCCGCGTTCAACTCACGGGAGAACGTGGAGGAGGTGTGCCGCCGTATTCACGCCCTGTTTGCCCAATGAACTGATTTTGCAGTATATTAAACGAAAACAGGCCGTGGTGTTTGATACCGCGGCCTGTTGTTTTGAACGGCTGTCCGGGGAATTAGAAAGCCGCCCGGAATTGGAGGCTTCCGCTCACCCCCTCGCGTTTGCCCGCGTATCCTTTCACTCCAAGATCAACGAACATGGGTTTGCCGGCTACGGGCTGGAAGATCACGCCCAGTTCCGCCATGCCCGTGCCGCCGCGCAAGGTGGGCGCGGCGATGTCCTGGCCGTAGGTGGAGGCGCGGGCCGTTCCATTGCATTGCCATTCATACGCTGCTCCCGCGTACGGGCGGATGGTTTGCGTCATCTCATAGTGGAAGCGCGCACCGCCCTGGAGCCAGCTGGAGTTCATGTCCCGGAACCGGATATGGTCACCGGAGACCGTGGCGTGGTCGCCGTCCTGGCGCGTCCACAGGAAGCGCCCGTAGGCCTCCATGTTCATTTTCCGGTCCAGCTCCCTTGTCAACGCCGCGCCAGCGTGGCCGCCGTAGTAAGGAGAGGAAAGGTTGTAGGCGGAGGGGTTCCCCGCCCCGTCCACCAGGTCTCCGCTGCGGTAGTCCGAGTCCAGCCGTCCCGCGCGGAAGGAAGCCTCCAGCGCGATTCCTCTGAGGCCGTTATCCGTGAGGTCCCAGCGGGCCAGAAGGCCGCCGCCGTAATAGGAAGTGTCCCCGGAAGCCCGTACAAAGGGGGCGTCTGCAAAGGCGTTGTGAGCCGTGTAGCTGCCCCAGCCGCTTTCCATGAAACCGCCCAGCACTACAGAACGGTTTTTGGAAAATCCGGCGGAAACGCCTGCCAGAACGGCGTAGCCGTCCTGTTCCACACGGGAGCCGGTGGCGTAGTTGGAATGGGAGCCTTCCATGGCGAGGAATGTTTCCATGCCGGAGGGGGAGCCTCCCTGCATGGCGGCCATGGCGGCGCGGCTGATTCCCAGCCCGGCGGCAAGGTCCGCGCCCTGGTTGTTCAGGGCCATGGCGGCGGCGCGGCCTTCGGAAAGGGATTTCAACTGGGGATTCAGGCGGCTGGAAGTGACGGTAGCGTCAATGCTGGTGTTTCCCACGGAGACGGTGGCGTCATAGAGCATGGCGATGCCGCGTTTGAAGGAGACGAAAGGGGTTTTCAGGATCACGCCGTTGGTGATGAGCCCCATGTTGTTGCGGATGAGGGAAATGGTGTCTCCCACAGCAGGGCCGGGGCTTCCCGGAGAAACACCGGTGATTTCCACCCGGATGGTGGAGCCGGAAAGGTCCGTAGCCGAGGGAGCGGTGGAAGAAGTTCCGTTGGAGATGGTGAGCATGGGACCGCCGTTTTCGTTCCAGGACGACAGGCGGAAAACGTAGTGCTCAAAATTGCCCACATTCGTTGCGCTTCCCTGAAAGTTTTCCAGAATGAGCACGTTGCCCGTTGTTACATCCATAGCCGTGGCTCCTGGACTGGAGGCATAGGCGTCCCATCCGCCGAAAACACCGTTAAGGTTGAAGTTGCCTTCCAGAATAACGGTATTGTTGCTGGCCGTTCCTTTGTCCGCTCTGCCTCCGTAGATATATCCCCCTACCGTGCCTCCACGGATTTCCACCACATTGCCGCTGGAAGATCCCTGGAAACTCATTCCACCCGTGACGGAGCCGTCAATGTTTCCTCCCAGAATAAGAACATGGTTGCCGGAAGCGGCCCCTCCGTTGGAGGAGGTCCCCCCATCAATGAATCCTGTATGACCACCGAGGAAGATTACCCGGTTGCCGGAGGCGTTCCCTTCACTGGCCCTCCCTCCCATGATTCCATGGCCTACGCCGGGTATTTCTCCGTTGAGCCCCACTTCTCCCCCATACATGATGAACAGGTTGTTGCAGGCGTTTCCCGTGCCGGATTCCACAAAACCTCCGAAGGCATTGTTGTTGACGCCGCCGCTGGTGATGATTACCCGATTGCCGGAGGCATTCCCTGTAGAGGAATAGCCGCCGTTGAGCCAAGTTGCCGTGGCATTGCCAAGCCGCACGCTGTTGGAGATAGCGTCTCCGCCGGCTGTTTGGCCTCCGTTGACGCCGCCGCTTAACGTACCGCCGGAAATAAGGACTTCGTTCCCCGTGACGTTGCCGGAATTACTGTAGGCCCCCTGCAACCATTGAGCGCTTCCCCCCGTCATTGTGATGGAATTATATTGAGCGTTTCCGCTGCCGCTTTCTCCGCCATAAACGTTGCGGGCGACCGTCCCGCCCCCAAGAATGACGGAATTATATTCCACGGTTCCCGTCGCGGAATAAGCTCCGAGAAGATGGAGGACAGAACCTCCGGTCATGGAAATCCGGTTACGGATAGTGTCTCCGTCTGTTGTTTTAGCTCCATAGGCGTTTCCGGGGATAGAGCCTCCCGTGATGGAGACCGTGTTGTCCGACAGGCTGCCCTGCGGGAACAGGAGGCCGTTTTCGTCCAGTGGGGCTCCGGGATAGGTGAGTTCGACACCCGCAGCTTCTGCCAGAGAACTTCCGGCCACTGTAATGCCGGCGATGCAAAAGAGTCGGGATATTACTGGTTTAAATGGCAATATCGTTTTCATTCTCATGATAATTGCGGATTATCAATCCGGTATGCATTAAAACAGCACATAAATACCTGCCGCTGCAAGGAGCGTCGTGGCACCTGAATATGGAACTGAGCGGCAGCGAACTGTATTCTCGGAAAGGCAGTACGTCCTGACGGACACATCTAGTGCAGACGCCGCATGGGCATGCGGCGCTCCCGGAGCGTGTGGGCGAATCCGGGGAAGTTAATGCGGGGGAATGCTTCATGATACAGTAGCTGTTCCGCACAAATTCCTGACACTTAGAATTCGCTCTTGACTCCGGATTGATAATCCGGAGAGCTCTGAAAAAAGTTGTATGAATATTTTAGGATCAATGGCTGGGGAAAACCTGTTTCCAGGTTTTCCCTTCATCCGTGCTTTCATAGATGCCTTTTTCCGCGTACAGGGTGATGTGCTTGTTGTTGGCTGTGTCAATCAGCAGGTTGAAGGCGGCTCCCCAGTCTTCCTTGTCCGACCGCTTCTGCCAGTTTCTGGCGTTGCGTTCGCTGGAATACACGCCCTTGCCGTCCAGCGGGACGGCGAGCATGAAAGTATCGTCCAGGCGGCGCCTGTCGATCGCCAGTGTGGGCTGTGTGACGGGCAGGCCCTGAAGCACGCGGTTCATGGTGCGGCAGTCATTGAAGGAGGTGTACACGCCCTGGGTGGAGAAGACATAGAGCTGGTCTGCGGCGCGGGTGTCGTAAACCAGCCTCAGGAAGCCCGACCCCTGAACTTCATTTTTCTGGGTCCATTTCTTCCCGTTGTTGGTGGATATGAAGACTTTGCTGGTGTTGGTCTTGCGGTCCGCCGTCACGGCTCCAATCCGGCCCTGCGCGGTGGTATGGAAACCGACGTTGGTGACGGGTTCTCCCACCAGGCCCGCGTTGGTCCAGGTTTCTCCGCCATCCGTGCTCATGAACAGCCCTGCGCGGTCCGAGCCCACGATGATTTCACGAGGGTTCCGGGGATTGACGGAGATGAGTTCCCCGGCAATAAAGGAGATGGGGGACGGGTCCACTTTTACGTCCGGGATGGCTACCGTCCACGTTTTACCCATCTCCTTGCTGCTGAACAGGGCTCCTCCCTGGGAAGTGGGGGCCAGCAGGAACATTTTATCCCCGGCAAGGGCCATGGAACGGATGGTTTTGACGCCCTTGGGCAGCGTAAACGGCTTGCGGACGTAGGTTCCGTTTTTGCGTTCCAGCAGGTCCGCGCCGGAACGGTAGCGCACCACGGCCAGATCCGGGGAAAGCAGGGAGTAGCCGACGATTTTTCCGGCAGGCATGGGGGCTGCTATTTTGTGCGGCTGGAGTTTGGCCGGTTTCAGGGTAACCCCGTCCACCACGGCGGAGAAGACGCCTTTTCCCTTGCCGGGAATGGTTCTGAAGGTGATGCCGGCGATGGCTTCCTCCTTCATCGGGATGATGCGCTGCATGCCTATCTCCCATTTTTTCATGTCCGGGGAGGTGAGGCAGGTGAATTCGTTGCCGCGCCGCACGATGCGCACCCAGCGGTGGTCCTTGTTCAGGCCGAAGGTGGACTGGCGTCCCGTTCCGTAGTCGCTGAAGTCCGCGCTGCATCTGAGGCCGCGGCCCACGGTATGGAAGACGGCTATTTCATCGTCGTAGTTGGTGGCTCCGGCATCCTTGCGCACCATGATGCCCACCCAGCAGTCGTCGCCCGGGTCCAGGGATTTGTCGCTGAAAGAGCTGATGTGGGCCGTCAGCATGAAGTCCCCCTTGATTTTTTTGTTCACGAGGTATTCCCCTTCCCCCACGAAGCGGAATGCATTGCCCGTGCCGCTGATGGCGTAGGGAAGGCCCGGCTCCCCGCGCAGCATGATGTCCCAGCCCGGGGCTACGCGGCTCTGGGAAGGGATGGTGAGCACCAGGGTGTCCACGGTATGGTTCCCGTTGTAGAAGACGCGTGCCCACACTTTGTTTTCTCCGTTGAAGAGCATCAGCGGGGCGGTGAACGGGGCGCTTTCCGAGGAAGAGACGAGCTTGTTGCCGTTGTAGTATTCCACCTTGTTGATCCGTCCCGAGGACAGGACCGTTTTCAGCATGCGTTCGAAGCCCTGGCCGGTCATGTCCAGCCTGGCTTCCGGGATGTCGGCCCGTTTGGGGCGCATCAGGTTGGAACTCGGAATTGCCTCCAGGGGTTGGTTGCCGTACTGCCAGCCCACCCATGCCACGGTGAATTCGTGTTCCGGTTTTTTCTTGAAGTAGGTCAGCCTGATGGGGAGCGTCCCCTTTTCCAGGAAGACGGAGGCGCGCTTTTCCGAGGTGCTGTGCAGCCCGTCGTTGTCAATGACCGTTTTCCCCCCGATGTCCAGCCGGCTTCCGTCGCAGGATTGGAGGGCGAAGGTGTAGGCTCCACTCTGGGGGACGATGAGCAGCCCCTCGTAGTCAAAGGCGAAGCGTCCTTCCCTGGCGCCGCGCAGGGCGGTGTCGAACCCGCGGGAGACTCCGGTTCGCGTTGGTTTGGAGAAGTCCAGTTCCGACAGTCTGGACCAGCCGTCCCTGCTTTCCAGGTATTTGTATTCCAGGCCGGGGGACAGGTCGTGCTTGCCAGGAAGCCCTTTCCCTTTCATGGGGGCTTCCGTTTCCGCCCTGGCCAGTTCCAGGGTCTTTTTCTGGTCAAAGATGTCCGTGATGGTGAGTTTAACAAAGCACTGGGAGATGTCCCGCGGCAGGGAAAGGGTCCTGGTGCGCACGTGGGGGATCTGCTCTTCCACAACATGAACGGGCGTACCGGAGTATTGAGGGTTGTCGAATACTTCTATCTTGTACGCGAACTGGGGGGAGGACGTGTCTTTCAGCGACCAGTCCACGATGACCTGGTCGCCGTTATGGCGCGCGCTGCCCTCCGCCATGATGGCGTCCATGACCGGGGCGTCCGGCTGCTTCAGACGGAAGGTGTGCTTGCGGCCCGGGTCCAGGTTTCTGGGGAATTGCCTGTTTTCCGTATAGGACATGGTCAGGACGGAGTCGTTTTCCGTCTGGTGGACCGTCCAGCCGCTGTATTTCATCCCTCCTTCCTTGGGGACGTTGATAGAGACGGTATCGCATTTTTCCCATGTTCCGTTGTGCCTGTAAAAGCCCTTGCCGCGCCACAGTTCCCGCTGTTTGCGCCCTCCGTGGCCGAAGTCCTCCAGGAATCCTCCGTTGCCCTTGAAACCCGTCGCCGCATAGGGAATGCGGAAGGTGGCGATGTGGTGCCACTGGTTGCCGGCCTGGTCCTTCATCCACCATCCGGCGTAGCATTCCTTTTTGGCCTCGTCCGCACCCCAGGTGCGTATGAACATGGTGTACCACTGCTTGGTCTTGATCCACGGCACGTCCCGGCCCCCGGCCTTGCCGGAGGCTCCTTCCCCCACGTATTGCTGGGCATAGACATGGGGGTTGACGTACACGTTGCGCACCTGGCGCCCTTCGTAAACCGGAGCGGGCCAGAAGGACCAGACGGTGGAGGGGCGGTAGGTTTCCAGGTTCGTGTTGTCATTGACGTTGGCCGCGACGCCCGCGTAAAAGTAGCCGCCCTTGGGGAACATGTCCAGGTTCCAGCAGGAGAAGTAGGTGGATTCCGGCCAGTAGGGATACAGAAGGTCCACCATGATGATGTCCGAATCCGCCTTGACTTCATCTCCATACCAGCTTGCGGAGACGGGAAGTGTCAGGAGAAGCCAGAGGGAACAGAGAGAAAGGATGAATTTGGACATAAGAATGAAAGGGCTGGGAACAAATTGCGCTGGAATTTGAACCGTTCCATTTATCATGAAAAGAGACCAGAGTTCCAGCCTCAAATGAGGGAATCCGCCGCATGTCTGTCAGCACGGGAGGGGAAGAGGGGGAATGGCGTGCTGGGTTCTTGCTCTTGTCCGTTTGCACGGAGTAAGTTTTGCCGGATGATCCCCCGGATGCGCATGAAGTTGTTTTTCTGGAAGGCTGCCGTGTTGGGGTGCGGCGCCTTTTTTCTGCCTGCCGCCGGTATGTCCGGCGGCACGGGGGAACTTGCGGCTGCCGTTTCCGCGCGGCTTGTTTCCTGCGAACATGCCGTGGACGGCAGGGTGACGGCAAGGGGGGCGGCCATGGGCACGGTGTTTACGGTGCGCGCCTATCCCGGCCACGGCATGGACGGAGCGCGGACGGAAGAAGCCTGCATGCGGGCGCTGGCCTGTGCCGTGTTCTGGGAGGGGGTGATGTCCGCCATGGATGCGGAAAGCCGGCTCGCCGCTCTGAATGCCGCTCCGGCAGGGGTGAAGGTTCCCGTTTCTCCGGAGTTGCGGAGGGTGTTGTCGCTGTCCCTGGAGTATGCCCGTTTGACGCGCGGAACCTTTGACCCCACGCTGGGGCCTTTCATCCGTTTGTGGAAGAAGTCCCGCCGCCTCGGGGTTCTTCCTTCCCGGGAGGACCTGGAGCGTGCGCGCCGGGCCTCCGGCTGGGAGAAGCTGTCCGTGGACGGGGAAGGGGTGATGAAGGCCGCGGAGGGGATGAGGGTGGATCTGGGAGGCATCGGCAAAGGGTTTGCCGTGGACAGGATGGCGGATATGTTGAAAGAAAGGGGAGTGGAGTCTTTCTGCATTGACAGCACCAGCGATGTTCTGGCGGGGGCTCCCCCGCCGGGAATGCAGGGCTGGAAGCTCCGGGTAGCCGTGGGGGAGGGACGGCTGGAGCAGCGGCTGATGAGCTATGCCGCCGTGTCCACTTCCGGGGATGCGCACCAGTTTGCGGAGATAGGCGGCGTGGCGTATTCCCATGTGCTGGACCCCGCCACGGGGCTGGGCGTCACGGAGGGCAGGCAGGTGAGCGTCCAGGCTCCCGCAGCCGCTTTGGCGGATGCGCTGTCCACGGCGGCCTGCGTTATGTCGGAAGAGGCGTTCCGGGCTCTTGCCGGGAAAATTCCCGGGGTTTCCGTGCTGGGGTTTTTCCGGCATCCGCCGCCGGAGAATGAACGGAGCCGTGCCTTCTCCGGGCAGAAAATTCCGTGAAAGAAGTGCGGCGGATATGACGTTTTATTGAAGTATTCCCATATTGAAAACGTTATGAGATTATGCCGTCTTTTATGTCTTGCCGCCATCGGGTCAGCCGTTCCCTCCGCGGTTTGCGCCGATTTTCCAAATCCCTATCCCGCTCCGGTTTCTGGAGTGCGCCTGACGCCGGAGACATCTCCGCTGCCGTCGATCAATGGAGCCCGCGTCCTGGGCGTCAGGCCAGGGGCTGAAGTGCTGTTCCAGGTGCCGGTTTCCGGAGAGCGTCCCATGCAGATCAGGGCGTCCGGATTGCCCGCAGGGGTGAAGATGAATTCCCGCGGCCTGATTTCCGGCAAAGCACCGATGCGGAAGGGAGAATACCGGGTGAAGCTTCAGGCGGCCAACAGACACGGAAAGGATGCCGGGGAATGGGTATTGAAGGTGGGGGACGATTTATGCCTCACTCCGCCGATGGGCTGGAGCAGCTGGTATTCCTACAGCGAGGCGGTAGGGCAGGACCAGGTGCTCAAGACCGCCCGGCTTTTTGTGGAACGCGGGCTGGTCAATCACGGCTGGACCTACATCAACATTGACGATTGCTGGCAGGGGAAACGGGGAGGGAAGAATTTTTCCATTCAGCCCAACAAGCGTTTCCCCGATATGAAGGCCATGTGCCGTGCCATTCACGCCATGGGGCTGAAGGCTGGCATTTATTCAACGCCGTGGATGGGCACGTATGCCGGTTTTATCGGCGGAAGCGCGCCGGACAAGAAGGCGGATTATGCAGGATTGAGCATCCCGGAAAAGGACCGTTTACAGGAGAATCAGATATTCGGACGCTATCCCGGCGTTCACCGCCGGCATGCCGACCGCACAGGGCCCGTATGGCTGTTTGACCGCGACGCCCGGCAGTGGGCCGAATGGGGATTCGATTACGTGAAGGTGGATTGGAAGCCCAATGACGTACCTACGACGGAACGTATCCGGAAGGCTCTGGATGAGTCCGGGCGCGATATCGTGCTGAGCTTGTCCAATGCGGCTCCGTATGAACATGTGGAAGAATTGTCCAGGCTGGCCAATTTGTGGAGGACGACGGGAGATATCGAGGACCACTGGGGCAGCGTCAGCGGCATCGGCTTTTCCCAGGAGCGCTGGCAGAAGCACATGAGCCCGGGGCATTGGAACGATCCGGACATTCTCCAGGTCGGCAAGCTGGGCAAGCCCAACCGGCCCAATACCGCGTTTGTCCAGACGCGGCTGTCTCCGGATGAACAATACACGCATGTGACCCTGTGGTGCCTGCTGTCCGCCCCTCTCATCATTTCCTGTGATCTGGAGAATATCGATTCGTTCACGATGGGCTTGCTGACCAATGACGAGGTGATTGCCGTGGATCAGGATCCGGCGGCCCGTCCGGCCCGCAGGGCGTGGAACCAGGGGAATTTCCAGGTATGGACGAAGGAGCTGGCGGACGGTTCCACGGCAGCGGGCTTTTTCAATACCGGCGGCTCCAGGGAGGTTCTGAAGGTAAATCTGAAAGATATCGGCCTGTCCGGTCCCTATCAGGTGCGGGACCTTTGGAAGCGTGCGGACCAGGGAACGGCGGAAGGGGACATTGCCGTGGAGCTCAACAGCCACGGTGCGGCCATGTTCCGCTTCACCAGGAAGGAGTGACGCCCGGTATGCGGGCAGGTTTCATCGGGATGGTTTCTCCCGGGGGGTGTTCCGGGATTTTCTCCTTGATTGCGGAGTTCCGGCGGACACGTGCAGGGCTGAAGCCGGAGCACCGGATTGCCTTTCCGCCCGTGTTTTCTGATTTATTTGCAGGGCGCTTCATTTACCGGTACAGGGGAAGGCTTGCGACATAGGGGAACAGCCTGGAATGAAGCTTTATTTTTCTCCTCCGTTTTTTTATTTAAGAGAATGGATACTTTAATTTTTTACTCTGAAATCAATGTATGCCCGGCAAGGAACGGGAGGGGATGCATTTGTTGTCCGGTTGCATGGGCGCAAACAAAAAGAACCGCCCCGGTAGTCCGGGACGGTTCTCAAGGTTCAAAAGTATTGAATGTGACTTTGCCTTGATTTCTATTCAGAGCGGCTTAGGCGGCGATGCCGAAGTGCTGCTGAATGGAAGCGAAAATCTTGTCGCGGCGTGCGCGGGCTTTTTCGATGTCGCGGGTTTTCAAGGAGAATCTCAGGCGTTCCGCCGTGGAGTCAGGCTTGTGAACCGTGACGTGGCACCACCAGACCCCCCTGTTGTTCCACAGGTGATGGTTGGGGTTGTCATCATTAATTCTAAGAGCGATTTTGGTTTGGGCTTTCATCTGTGTGATCTTTTCCAGTGGAGGACGTCTTATATTACGTCCGATGGTATATTAATGTTTCAATAAAACCTTCAACTTGGAGGTGCCTCACTTAAGCAGATGATCCCTTGTCTTTTGGAAATCCTTTTTGCCAGTTGCTCACCTCGTTGAAGCCTTAGAGTTCAGCCGGTAGAGCAACGTTCAAAAAAAGAATCTTTTTTTACAGGAGACCTACCTTTTTAAGAGTGTTGTACGCACCGTTCTTGTTGATTGTACGCAAGGCCTTGGCGGAAATCTTCATTTTAACGAACTGGCCCAGTTCAGGAACCCAGATACGCTTTTCCTGAAGATTGGGATAAACGGTACGATTGACAGTCTTAGTGACGTGACGACCAATACCGCCCTTTTTCTTGGCAAGACCGGAGCGATGGATACGACGACCTTTGTGAGGGATGGTACCTCGGATGATGCAAATTCGGGACATGGCAATCGAAGTTATTTGTTAATGCGAGGAAGAAAGATTACCGTATTTTTGCCCGAGGTCAAGAACAACTGATTAAAAGGCCCGGATTTTATGCCCGGCGCCGTGCGGACGGACTTCATTCCCTGTTAAAACGTAGCCTGCACTTGCACGCGGAGGGACTCCATGAGAGATTGGAAGCATGAGTGAAAATCATTATGCAGAGTTTTCCGAATGCGGCATGAAGCCCCAGGACGTGCTGGCTTATGTTTCCGGCCCCGTCCCGGTTCCGGCGGAGGGAGAGGTGCTGGTGCGGATGATGGTCGCCCCGATCAATCCGGCGGATATCAATTTCATTCAGGGCGTGTACGGCGTGAAGCCCGTGCTGCCGCATTCACGCGCCGGGCTGGAAGGCTGCGGCATGGTGGAGGAGTCCCGTGCGGACGGCTTCCGGAAAGGGGACCAGGTGATTCTTTTGCGCGGCGTGGGCTCCTGGAGCGAGCTTGTGGCGGTTCCTGCCGTCAACCTGATGAAGCTGCCCGTAGCGGTGGACCCCGTGCAGGCGGCCATGCTGAAGGTGAATCCCCTCACGGCCCTGCGCATGCTGGAAGGGTTCGTGAGTCTGAAGCCCGGCGACTGGATTGTCCAGAACGCCGCCAATTCCGGGGTGGGGCGCTGCATCATCCAGCTTGCGCGCCAGATGGGCGTCAGGACGGTGAATTTTGTGAGAAGGCCGGATGAATTGAGGGAGGAGCTGACCGCGCTGGGCGCTGATCTGGTGGTCGGTGAGAATGACGAAGATGTGGTGAAGAGTACCCTGGCCCTTCTGGACGGGAAGCGTCCCGTGCTGGCTTCCAACGCCGTAGGCGGGGAAAGCGCCCTGCGCCTGATGGACATGCTCGCCCCCGGCGGAAGCATGGTTACTTACGGAGCCATGAGCAGGAAGAGCATCAAGGTGCCGAATGGTTTCCTGATTTTCAAGGGCATCAGGCTGGAAGGCCTGTGGGTGACCCAATGGCTTAAACATGCTCCGGCGCAGGATATTGCGGCTGCCTACGACAAGCTTGCGCGGCTGATGGCGGAGGGCAGTCTGGTGCAGGCCGTGGATACGGTGTTCCCGCTGAGCGAGGTGCGCCGGGCCGTGGAGAAGGCGCAGGAAGAATTCCGCAACGGCAAGATTGTGCTGAAGATGAACGAGGCGTGAAGTACGTCAGGAGAAAAGAGAAGGAACTGTTGTTTCCGTCCCGGTCCGGAGAGTTCTGGAGAGATTTTTTCAGCGTTCCGTGGTTCGGATGGTACTGGTTGCTTGCATGGGGAATGGCGGCTCTGAGCCTTTATGCCCTGGGGAAAGCGGGCGGCATGTGCCTGGACAAGCACCGGTTTGCGCAGGAGAGCCTGTGCACGGAAGGGAGGGTGATGAGCGTCACCCAGGAGTTTTTTGGGTCGGTCCGCAGATATGGCCGCATCCCGGTATGGGCTCCGAGGGTACGGTTCCTTGAGCAGGGAGGAGGCGGGGAAGTGACGTTCCAGTCTCCGTCCTTTCTGTTTTGGTCCGACTATTCCAAGGGGGATGCCGTCCGGGTCTGCTATCTGCCCGGCAATCCGGAAAATGCCCGTGTGGCGGATGGGTTCATCTGGTGGCCGGAGTCGTCCACAGCCCTGTGGCTGGCAGCGTTTCTGATAGCAGGGGAAATAACCCTGTGCCTGAAGCGGGATGCGCGAAGCGCAGTGGGAGAATAGCCTCCGGAACGGTTGTTCCGCCGGAGGATGGTTTTGGTTCATCCCAGGGTGGAATCCAGCCAGGAGCTGAGGATTTCCACGGCGGCCACCTGGTCGATCACGGGCCGGAAGCTTTTCGCCTTTTTTCCGGCGGCATGCAGTTTTTCCTGGGCGATGACGGTTGTGAGGCATTCGTCCATGAAAATGAGGGGAAGGCCGGGCAGGGCGGCGGAGAGTTCCCTGCCGAAGGCGCGCACCTTGGCGGCCGCGCTGCCTTCCGTGCCGTCCATGCGAACGGGGAGGCCCAGCACCAAGGTGCGGATGCCCCGTTCCTGAACGATCTGCACGATGCGGGTGACGGCGTCCGTCTGCTGCCTGTGGATGGTTTCCACAGGGTGGGCCATGATGCCTACCGGATCCGTGGCCGCTATGCCTATGCGGGCTTCTCCGTAATCGATGCCCAGGGCGGGATGCTGGCTGGTCATCTGAGTTCGTCCGGGAGCTGGTTGACGATTTTCTTGATGTCGTCCGCCTTGTCCCTGTTTGCGATGAGGATGGCGTCCGCCGTTTCTACGACAATGAGGTTGTCCACTCCCAGCAGGGCCACGTGCTTGTCTCCGCCCTGGGAGAAGACGATGTTGCCGGAGGCGTCCTGCACGGTGATGTCCGTGTTGGTTTTATTGCGGTTGTGGCTTTCCAGATAGTCCGCTACGGATATCCAGGAGCCTACGTCGTCCCAGTCGAAGGTGGCTTCAAAGTTGAGCACCCGGTCGGCGTGCTCCATCAGCGCGAAGTCGATGGAAATGGGAGTGAGCGAGGGGAATTCCTCCTGAAGGATGTGATGCGGATCCGGGGCTTCCGCAATATGTTCCACAAAGGAGGCCAGTTCCGGGCAGTGCTTGTCCAGCTGCTCGCAAACGGCGGGGATGCTCCAGACGAACATGCCCGCGTTCCAGCAGAAGTTGCCCTGGGCCAGATAGGAGGCGGCCGTTTCCGTATCCGGTTTTTCCTTGAAGCGCAGGACTTCCCGGCAGGAATGGGCCGGAGAGGCGCAGGGCGTTTCCTTCCCGCGTTCAATGTAGCCGTAGGAAGGGCAGGGCCAGGTGGGTTTGATGCCTACGGTGACGAGGGCTTTTTCCTGCGCGGCGGTGTCCATGGCGGCCTGCATCAGGGTGCGGAAAGCTTCCCGGTCCTGAATGAGCTGGTCGGACGGGATGACCAGCATGACGCCGTGCGGATCCGCCGCCTTGATGAGTCCGATGCCCAGGGCGATGGCGGGAGCCGTGTCACGGCGGACGGGTTCGGATACGATGTTGTCCGCGGGGATGTCCGGCGCCTGGCGGCGCACTTCCGCCTCCTGCAAATGGTTGGTCAGGATGAAGATGTTTTGCCGGGGAACGAGGCCGTCCAGCCGGTCGATGGCCTGGCGGAGCAGGGTGTCCTCACCGATGATATTCAGGAGCTGCTTGGGGCGGTGGTCCCGGGAAAGAGGCCAGAAGCGCGTGCCGCTGCCGCCGGCCAGAATGAGAGCATATTGATTCATGGCTATTCCTTGATGAATTGGGTGCAGGAGGGAATCAGATGCCGCCGAAACGGCGCGTTCTGCGTGCGTAGTCCTTGACGGCCGCTTCCATGTCCTGTTCACTGAAGTCAGGCCACAGGGTGTCCGTCAGATAGAGCTCCGCATAGCTGATCTGCCAGAGCAGGAAGTTGGAAATCCTCATTTCTCCGGAGGTACGAATAAGCAGGTCCGGGTCCGGCATGCCGGCGGTGTCCAGATATTGGCCGAATGTTTCTTCCGTGATGGCGTCCGGACGGAGTTCCCCGGCGGAGATTTTTTGTGCGATTTTTCTGGCCGCGCCCGCGATTTCCGCCCGGCTCCCGTAGGAGAGGGCCAGCACGAGGTTGATTTTGGTGTTTCCGGCGGTTTGCTCAATGCTGCGTTCCAGCAGTTTCCTGGTGCGTTCGGGCAGGCGTCCGGTGTCGCCGATGGCGAGGAGGCGCACGCCCTTGTCTTTCATTTCCCGGAGACGCTTTTTCAGGAAGTCGTGCAGCAGGAGCATCAGGGCCCGGACTTCCGTTTTGGGACGGTTCCAGTTTTCCGAGGAGAAGGCGTAGAGAGTGAGCCAGGGAATGCCGTGGGAGATGCAGAAGTCAACGCAGCGTTCTACGGTGTCCGCCCCCGCCCGGTGTCCGGCGCGGCGCGGCAGTCCGCGGCTGTGCGCCCAGCGGCCGTTGCCGTCCATGATGCAGGCGATATGGCGCGGCAGTTTTTCCTTGGGGATGGTGTGCATAGATAGATGTCGCGCCAACAGACTAGTCCATGACGGGGTCCAGTTCAACACGCAAGTTTTCCAAGATGTATTCCTGGCGTTCCCGTGTGTTTTTGCCCATGTAGAAGGCGAGCAGTTCCTTGACCTTGTGGGAGTCTTCCAGCCGTACCCGGTCCAGGCGCATGCCTTCCCCGATGAAGGCCTTGAATTCATCCGGGGAGATTTCCCCGAGGCCCTTGAAACGGGTGATTTCCGGGTTTTTGCCCAGCAGGGCGATGGCCGCTTCCCGCTCGGAGTCCGAATAGCAGTAGATGGTCTGTTGCTTGTTGCGCACGCGGAACAGGGGCGTCTGGAGGATGAAGAGATGCCCTTCCCGGATGAGTTCCGGGAAGAACTGGATGAAGAAGGTCATCAGCAGGATGCGGATGTGCATGCCGTCGTCGTCGGCGTCCGTGGCGATGACTACTTTGTCGTACCGCAGGTCTTCCAGGCCGTTTTCAATGTTCAGGGCGTGCTGGAGGAAGTTGAATTCCTCGTTTTCGTAAACGACCTTGCGGCTCATGCCGAAGGAGTTCAGGGGCTTGCCCCGCAGGGAGAAGACCGCCTGGGTTTCCGCATCCCGCGCCGTGGTGATGGAGCCGGAGGCGGAGAGGCCTTCCGTGATGAACAGGGTGGTTTCTCCCGCGCGGGCGTGCCTGGAGTTGTAGTGCACGCGGCAGTCCCGGAGGTTTTTGTTGTGGATTTTCGCCTTCCGGGCGTTTTCCCTGGCCAGCTTCTGGATGCCGGAGAGTTCCTTGCGGTCCCGCTCCGCGTCCTTGATTTTTATTTCCAGGGCCTTGGCGGTTTCCGGATTTTTGTGCAGGTAGTTGTCCAGTTCCCGCGCGATGAAGTTGCCGACGAAGGTGCGGATGGTTTCCCCTTCCGGGCTGATGGTGTTGGACCCCAGCTTGGTCTTTGTCTGGGATTCAAAGACGGGTTCCTTCACCTTGATGGAGATGGCGGCCACCAGGGAGGAGCGGATGTCCGCCGCCTCATAGTTCTTTTTGAAGAAGTCACGGAGGGTCTTGACGATGGCTTCCCGGAAGGCCGCCTGGTGCGTTCCCCCCTGCGTGGTATGCTGGCCGTTGACAAAGGAGTAGTGCTCCTCCCCGTACTGGCTGCCGTGCGTGAAGGCTACCTCGATGTCGTGACCTTCCATGTGGATGATCGGATAAAGGGGCTCTTCACTCATGGCTTCCGTGAGCAGGTCCAGCAGACCGTTTTTGGAGACGTAGCGGCGCCCGTTGAAGTGCAGGACCAGTCCCTTGTTGAGGTAAGAGTAGTACCGGCACATTTTTTCAATGTATTCCGGCCGGAACTGGGTGTTTGCCGGGAAGATTTCCTGGTCCGCGTGGAAGGCCGTGCGGGTGCCGTTGGGCTCGTCCGTGCCGCCCTTCCGCCGCGCCTTGGGGACTTCCTCCCCCCGGCGGAACTGGTAGGAACGCGTTTCTCCGTCCCGGTAGGCCTGGATTTCAAAAAAGTCGGAAAGGGCGTTGACCGCCTTGATGCCCACGCCGTTGAGGCCCACGGATTTTTTAAAGGCGTCGCTGTCGTATTTGGCCCCGGTGTTGATCTTGGCGGCGCAGTCCAGCAGTTTTCCCAGCGGGATGCCGCGGCCGAAGTCGCGCACCTCGCACAGGCCGTCTGGGGTGACGTCGATGGTGATCTTTTTGCCGAATCCCATGACGAATTCGTCAATGGAGTTGTCGATGACTTCTTTCAGCAGGACGTAAACGCCGTCGTCCGGTGAGGTTCCGTCTCCAAGTTTGCCGATGTACATCCCCGGGCGCATGCGGATGTGTTCCCGCCAGTCCAGGGTCTTGATGCTGTTTTCGTCGTAGGCCATGTAATAGTAAGCGCGCCCATGATACGGCAACCGGAGGGTAATGACGACGAAAAAATTCCTCATACCTTCTACGCCGTGGCGGCCATTCCCGCGGAAAGCCGCCATATTGCGCGGCGGGCATGCCTTTTCAGGGCGGGAAGCTTCTCTGCGGGTTGAAATTGAAACCTTTTGCGGGCATCGGTTCCGTGTCGGCGCTTTTTGCGGTACAAGGGCTTTATCCGTTCGAATGGCCGGAGAGCGGCAACGGCCGGTTCCGCAATGGAATTTGTCATACGTAGGGGCAGGTCGGAGGAATGGAAGTGGAAAAGGCGCCGGCTTTTTCTCCTTTCAAATGGGGATAAGCCGGGTATACGGAAGTTCCTGGAGAGCGTTTTCAGGGGCTGTCCTTTTGCATGCCGCCGCACCGCGGGTTCATCATTGTTCCGCAGTCGGAAGACATTTTCATGGCAGGGGGGGAGGCGGCTAAAAGGAGAAAAGGAGGGTTTTCATGAACAGGAAGGGGAATGGTCCCGCCGGAGGGGGAACGGCATCGAGAATGAAAAACCGTGTAGTCTTCCGTTTTTTGGCATGCATGCGGCAGGGGGAGGGGCGGGAAGCACTGTAAAATTCTGCGTGAAAGGTGCTTGACCCGGCTGAAATTCCCTGCTGGAATCCGTGAGGCATGATCAGTTACAAGGCCCCGTGCAAGGTGAACGCTTCCCTCCGCGTTCTGGGAAAAAGGGAGGACGGTTTTCATGAGGTGGATACCGTGATGGTTCCGCTGGAGTTGTGCGACGAATTGGAGTTTTCCCCGGCTCCCTGTCTGGGAATGAGCTGCAACGCTCCCGGCGTGCCGGTTGATGAGAGCAATCTGGTCATGAAGGCCGGCCGTCTGATGGAACGGGAACTGGGGCGGCCCATGCCCTGGCATGTCCATCTGGTGAAGAATGTTCCCCACGGGGCCGGGCTGGGCGGCGGCAGCAGCGATGCCGCCTGCGTGCTTGAAGCCCTGAACAGCCTGGAAGGCGGAGGACTGCCGCCGGAACGGCTGGCGGAGCTGGCCGGAGAGATCGGTTCCGACGTCGGCTTTTTCATTTACGGCACCGCCTGCCGCTGTACGGGCCGGGGAGAGAAGGTGGCGCCTCTGCCGGATTGGCGGGAATGGGCGCCCCTGCTTGTTCTGCTTAAGCCGTCGTTCGGTGTTTCCACGCCGGATGCCTACCGCCGCTGGGCAGGTTCCCGCGAGCTTCCGGGCATTCCCTACGGGGAACAGGAGGTGGACGGCCATGTTCTGGTCAACGACCTGGAGCGGCCCGTGTTTGAGAAGCACCTGTTCCTGGCGGAGATGAAGCGCTGGCTGCTGGAAAGGCCGGGCGTCCGCGGAGCGATGATGTCCGGTTCCGGTTCCACCATGTTTGCCGTAATGGAGGGCGGGGACGCCGCCCGCACCCTGATGGAAGACGCCGCCCGGGAACTGGACCCCACCCTGTGGATGTGGTCCGGCCGTGTCGCGCAGCGAGGCTTTTGTAAAAACATGCCGCTGTAAGCGGCGTTGCCTTGACGGCGGGGGATGCGTGCCGTTACACTTCACGCATGTTCAAGAATTTGTTTGCAGGCCTGTTTCTTGCAGGTGCGTGCGTCCTTCAGCTCCAGGCGGGCGAGTACGGGGACAGCGCCGTTCAGGCCGCCCGCGAGCTTTCCGGTGCCGTCAAGACCGGCGACATGATGTGGATGATTGAGAAGATGTATCCGCCCATCAAGAAGCAGCTTGTGTCTTCCTTCCCGGGAGGGGAGGCAGCCTTCATGAAGGCCATGCGGGAAAAGATGCAGGCCGCCGCCGCCGTCATGAAGGAACGCGGCATGGTGGTGGAGACTTATGAAATCGGCAATCCGACGGCGGAACACCTGGTGAGGAACGGAACGGAGGCCCTCGTGGTGCTTCCCACGCGCATGGTGATTTCCATGAAGCGTCCGGACGGCGTCCCCGTCAAGACGGAGAACAACGGCGTTCTCATCCTGGTGAAGGACGTGAAGGAAAATGGACCGTGGACGTTTATCGACGCTTCCAAGATGAACGTGAACGGCCTGCGTTCCCTGTTCTACGATCTGCCCGCCCAGGTGGTTCTGCCCCCGGTTTCTTCCCGCCAGCTTCCTGTCGGCCAGTAAGGGAGGCGTTCCCGTATGAACGGCGCCGGTGCAGGTGAGGATTGCGGCGTTAGCGCCTTTGAAGCGTATGTCCGGCGGGCATTCGCGGAGGACGGCCTGTTTTCCCGCGCCAGGGATTTTGAATACCGGGCGGAACAGCAGAACATGGCCCTTGCCGTTGCACGGGCGCTCCAGGTGGACGCCCCCCTGCTGGTGGAGGCCGGAACGGGCGTGGGCAAGTCCCTGGGCTATTTGCTGCCCGCCGTGAAGTTTGCGCTGGATTTTGAGCGGAAAGCCGTCGTTTCCACGCACACGATCAATTTGCAGGAGCAGTTGTTCAACAAGGATATTCCGCTCCTGCGCGCCGCCCTGGGGATTGATTTTTCCGCCGCCCTGCTGAAAGGCAGGCAGAATTACCTGTGCCACTCCCGGCTGAGACGAGCCCTGGGGCAGATGGATTCCCTGTTTACGCAGACGGAGGCCGCGGAGTTGAAGCGCATCCAGGACTGGGCCCTTCGGACGCAGGACGGCACCCTGAGCGACATGACGTTCAGGCCCTCCCCCAAGGTGTGGGCCATGGTGTGCAGCGAGCCGCACGCGTGCAGCATGCGCAACTGCGGTCCCTCCTGTCCGTACCAGGTGGCCCGCAAGAGGGTGCTGGACGCCAAGGTGGTGGTTCTGAACCATACGCTGTTTTTCGGTCTGATGGCGCAGGCGGAGGAGTCCGAGGAGGCGGGATTCGTTTTTCCCGGGGATTTCGTGATTCTGGACGAGGCCCACATGATTGAGAACATTGCCGCTCGGCAGCTTGGTGTGCAGTTGTCGGAATCCCATTTGAATTACGAGCTGCTGAGGATGTTCAATCCGCGCACGAAGAAAGGCCTGCTGAAGCCGCTGAACAATCCCGCCCTGTTCCAGAGGGTGGAGGAGGTGCTGGACGCTTCCGGCCTGTTTTTCCAGAATGCCCGTGATGACCTGGGCTTTGCGGGGCACGGCAAGATTGTCCGCATTTTACAGCCGGAATGGTCGCAGGACATGCTTTCCCTGCCTCTGGCCGAATTGGTCGGGGAGTTGAAGCGGGAAGCCCTGAAACAGGAGGAGAATGTCTCCGTGAAGGATGAACTGGCGGACATGGCCGCCCGCATGGAGGAGACGCAGGCCTCCCTGAAAGTGCTGATGGACATGACGGAGGAGGAGCACGTGTACTGGGCGGAGAAGTCCGGACCGGAGGGCAGGAACCTGAGCGTGTGCTCCGCCCCCGTGGAAGTGGGGGAAATCCTGAGGGAGCGCCTGTTTTCCGCCGGCCGCGCCGCCATTCTGACCTCCGCCACGCTGGGGACGGGGGATGCGGACATGAGCTATTTTGCCGGGCGCGTAGGCGCGGAAAATGTCCGGAAGCTTCAGATAGGCAGTCCGTTCAATTACCGGGAGCAGATGCGCCTGATCGTGGCCCGCTCCATGCCGGAGCCGGACCAGCCGGAGTACGCGGAAGTGCTGCCCGAATGGATCAAGAGGTTTCTGGCGGAGTCCAAGGGCAGGGCTTTCGTGCTTTTCACGAGCTACCGCCTGATGGTGCAGGCGGCGGAGAAGGTGCGCCCGTTTTGCGAGGAGCAGGGATGGAATCTGTACGTTCAGGGGCAGGAGATGCAGCGGCACGCCATGCTGGAGGCGTTCAGGAAGGACGTGAACAGCGTGCTGTTCGGCACGGACAGCTTCTGGACGGGGGTGGACGTGCCGGGAGAGGCGCTTTCCAACGTGATCGTGACGCGCCTGCCGTTTGAAGTGCCCGACCATCCGCTGGTGGAGTCCCGCTTTGAGAGCATCAAGGCGCGCGGCGGGAATCCGTTTTACGAGTATTCCGTGCCCGTGGCCATTCTGAAGCTGAGGCAGGGCGTGGGGCGGCTGATACGCACGAAGAACGATTCCGGGATGGTGGTGATTCTGGATCCCCGCGTGGCCACCAAGAGGTACGGGGCGAGGTTCATCAAGTCCCTGCCGGACGCGCGGCTGGAGTTCGTGTGAGGCCGGGTGCGCTCAGTTCAGCTTCCAGTTCTGCCGTCCGAAGAAGATGCGGTAGAGTTTCCGTGTTATCCTTCTCTTCCGGCACAGGTGCCAGAGAGCCGGTTTTCTATAGGTAAGCAGGAATTCCACGTCCTTTACCCAGGGCTCCGACAGATGGCGCTGCCGGCAGAATTGGAGAAGGGTTTGGTAGGCGTGGCGCAGGGACGGCGTAGCTAGGTCAATGGAGCGGATATCCCTGGAGGATAGTTCCACGGACGGCATGCAGCCTTCCAGCAGGTGTTCCGCTCCGCAGGCCCTGAAGTTTAAGATGGTGCGTTTGCATTTTTCACAATGGCCGCAGTTTTTGCCGCCCGGCTGGGGATTTTCCCAGCATACCCGGAGGCGGGACACGCCGAAGGGCCAGCCTTTAAGTTTTTCCGCCTTTTCCGTGCGGGAAAAGCCGTGGCCGTCCGGGTAAACCCGGAATTGCCGCTGGGAAAGAAGGTGGTCCGTGATGGGCTGGCTGCCCCAGGGAATAGTCAGGGTGTCGTAGGGAGCCGAGCTTCCCGCGATGAGGTTGCGGTAGCCGGAAGGGGCCAGAAAGGAAGCCAGCCCGGCGAGAACGGCAAGATGGCTCAGTTCTCCCCACAGTGCGGAGTGCTCGAGAAAGATGTGCTGGTAATTGCAGCGGATAACGTACAGCTTGTCGATGCCGAGGTCCTTCAGCATGAGGCGTGCGTTTTCCTCCACCCCCAGCAGGACCTGTTCTTTGGTGAGCGGAACGTCCAGGCCCGCTCCCAGGAAGCCTGCCTTGATGTTCAGCGTATTTCTTCCCGCCTGGCCGGAGGTGTGCCTGTAGGCGGAGAAGGCCACATCCAGCCCTCCCGAGAAGCAGACGAGAGCGGAGTCGTCCACCGGGTCCTGGGTATCGTCAATGATCTGTTCGGGAGTCAGCGTGACGGGATGGAGCTTGTCCGGGTACCATTTGATGAATGCCTCCGTGAAGTTTTCCAGATTCCGGAGCAGGGTGAGGCTCACCGGAGCGTTGATTCTGAATTCGCCGCCGATGCGCATCATCTCAAAGATGAGCAGGCGCGTCCACGCATCTCCCCTGGCGGGCGAGTCCTCCCAGGCCCGGCAGGCCTGTTCTTCCAGTTCCGCCCAGACTTCGCGACGATCATCATCCGTTTGAAAGGTGCAGGTCAGGCGGTGCAAACCATTGGATTGCAGGTGTCCGGTTTTTGGAATATCCAGGGCTGAAGGCATGTCGGCCCACATCGTACGGATTCGGAATCCGGGGTCAATGTTCAATTTTGAATCCGAAGCTATTAGGATTAGAGATGCGCTTCCGGTTGATAAGCGGCTTTTGCGTGAAATGTGTATATTATATTTATAGTCAAATAATTATAATTGTTTATAATTAAAGCGGATTCCGAATTTGCAGGGTAAATTTCCGGGACGGGACCGGAATGGCGGCAGGCCGGAACGCAGTGTGTGGGGATATTTTCCTTTTACCTGCCGCAGTGCCTCAGACAGTAGCTGAGGGGTTGTTCCAGGCGGGCTTCCTCCAGAAGGGCACAGTCCGCAAAGATGTCCGGCACAGGAGCGTCCGCCAGGATGGAGCCGTCTTTCATGACGATGCAGCGGGTGCACAGGTCCATGACCATGTCCAGATCGTGGGTGGCGATGATTTTGGTGTGGGAGAACCGGCGCAGCAGGTTGATGAGCGTGCGGCGGGAGGCCGGGTCCAGATTGGCGCTGGGCTCGTCCAGGACGAGGATGTCCGGGCTCATGGAAAGGACGGTGGCGATGGAGACGGCGCGCTTTTCCCCCCCGGAAAGGTGATGCGTCATTTTGTCCGCCAGGGCGGCGGCATTTACATCCCGCAGGGCCTGGGCCACGCGGCGGTCTATTTCTTCCTGTGGGAGCCCCATGTTCAGAGGGCCGAACGCCACGTCTTCCCGGACCGTGGGCATGAAGAGCTGGTCGTCCGCCTGCTGGAACACCATGCCCACGCTTTCCCGGACGCGGGCGGCCGTTTTAGGCGTCACGGGGATGTCCCCCACACGCACCTGTCCGGAAGAGGGTGTCAGCAGGCCGTTGAGATGGAGCAGCAAGGTGGATTTTCCCGCTCCGTTTCCTCCGACAAGGGCGACGGATTCTCCGTGCGTGATGCGCATGGTGACGCCGTTCAGGGCCGGGGGAGAGTCCGGATAGCTGAAGCACAGGTCGATGGTTTCTACAAGATGGTGGCTCATGAGATGAGATTGCGGGTGAACTGGCCCGCCAGCATGGTGACGTTGACGCAGCGGAAAAGGATGGCGAAGAGGCAGAAAAAGAGACCGCCCATGACTCCCCGCGCCGTGATGACGCCGGGAACGGAAGAGAATTCGGGATCTTCCCCGCCCCTGCACTGCACGGCCTGGTAAATGCGTTCCGCCCGGCCGAACGCGCGCAGCAGGAGCTGTCCCGTCATGGCCCCCCATATGGACAGCGGGACGGCACCGGAGGAGCCGCGCCGGGAACGGAAGGCCAGGAGCGTGTTCTGAAATTCGTCCACCAGAATGAAGGCATACCTGTACAGGAAGGCCAGCACGGTGATCAGGATGCGCGGCACGCCGAGCTGCCGGAGGCCGCGGCACAGCGGGGCGAAGCCGGTGGAGGCCAGCAGGGTGAAGGCCGCCAGAATGGTCAGCATGCACCGCAGGATGATGGAGATGAAGGAGATCATGCCCCGCGTGACGGGAATGCCGAACCATTCCCCCGCGGGCGTCCTGTCCACCAGGGGATTGAATATCCCGATCATGACGGCGACGGGCAGGAGCCACAGGGTCCGTTTCAGCAGGTAGCCGAGGGGGAGCCCCGCCATGCGGATGACGCACACGGGGAACAGGAAGAAGGGGAGCAGCCCCGTGATTTCCTGCGGCGGCCAGGAGAGGACGCAGATTTGGAAGACGATGAAGGCTCCTATCTTGATGCGGGCGTCCAGACGGTGGAATCCGGTGTTTCCGCAGGAAAACCGGTCCATTTGGCGGAATTGCCGCGCGGCGTCCGTGAAGAGGGGCATGGAGGAATCAGCGGGGGCGGTCTTCGTGCGGTTTTCTGCCGAAGAGGAATCCGGCCAGGAAGATCAGAGCCGCGATGATGGCGCTGCCCAGGATGCCGGCCAGGCTCGTTTCAGGATTGACGAGGGAGGCGGGTTCCGTGTCCGGGACCGTTTCTTCCGCGGCGGGCAGGGCGTAGTCCGGCATGATGGCTGTGGCCGTTTGTACGGATTCCAGATTGCGGTGGATGGCGGAGGGTTCCGCCAGGCTCGTTTCCTCGGAGCCCGTGACTCCGGCCACGGACCATTCCAGGCCGTCCGGGTAGGCGGAGGCGAACCAGGAGAGGGCCGCGCCGCAGAGAAGGGCGGCCACCGCAAAGATGCCCAGGACGGTGAAGGACGCCTTTTTGGGAGTTCCGTGTTCAAGTCCGGCAGGACGCAGCAGGGAGGGCTGCGCCTTGCTGATGAAGATGACCACGGCTGCCGTGGCAAGCCCTTCCACAACGCCGATGGCCAGGTGGATGGGCAGCATCAGTTGCACGAACTGGGCGAAGGGCAGGGCGGAGATGCCGGAGGCCGTAGTTTCCAGAACGACGGAGAAGGCCCCCAGCTGAAGCCCGATGACGGCGGCCGTGATGCTTGCCAGCGTGATGCGGCCCGTGCCGGGGCTGCCGCCCGCCAGCGGCTTGTAAATGAAGGGGTAGGCCACCAGGCAGGAGAAGAAGCCCAGGTTGAAGATGTTGCAGCCCAGCGCCAGCAGGCCGCCGTCCGCGAAGAAGAGGGCCTGGACGGCCAGGATGGCCGCCATAACCAGGAAGCCTGCATAGGGGCCGAGCAGGATGGCCAGAATGAGGCCGCCGCCCAGGTGTCCGCTGGACCCGGTGCCCGGAATGGTGAAGTTCAGCATCTGGCAGGCAAAGATGAAGGCTCCCAGCACGCCCATGAGCGGGACGAGCCGAGCTTCCTTTTCCTGCTTGATCCTGCGTGCGCAGAGTACGGTGATGGCCGCCGTGGCCGCCCACATGGTGCAGCCTACCGCCGGTGAAACGAAGCCGTCCGCCATATGCATGGTTTCTGTGTCTTTCTATGGGTGGAATGGTGGTGAAATGCCCCGGATTGGGCAGATTGGCGTTACTTTAGCACAAATGCCGGAAAGCCGAAGAAGGAAGTGCGGCAACATGGGAAAGGATTATTTTTGCGCATGTGTGCGGGGGCCGGGAATTGCTGTCGCAGTTGATGATTCCGTACGGAAGGATGAGGGCCTTTCCGCATGCCGCATGGTGCCTGGTCCGGAAGTTTTTCTTTAATCCGGAAATGTTTTCAGGAGGAAGCCTGCTGGAAGTAAACGGGTTGGACTTGATGCGCCGCAGTCTTTTGTTTGTTAGACGGGGCTCATGATGAATTTTTCCTTAGCAAAGTGCCTGTTTTCAATAGGCGGCTGTACAACCATCCTCAGCAACGTTTCCGCGGACACCGCCGTTTCCTCCGCCGGAGCCATTGGCGGCCTGGGAATTTTGACGATTGCGGTGAATTATACGCTGAACCTGCTCAAGAAGAAAGACGAGCAGCTGATGGCGAAGGACGCCCGGATTGAGGCCCTGGTGGACCGGCTGATCAACAAGTGCCCGAATTGCGAACTGGCGAAGGCCGCCAACAAGTCCCTGCTGGAGGACGAGTAGCTGTTCCGCAACGCCCGTAAGGGCCGTTTTCGTATAGGACCTAGGGCTTGACGCGGATGTAGGCGTCTTTTTGGCCGCCTGCCTCCAGTTCCAGTTTTCCATCCGTCAGGCTGGTGATGACGGCCTGGGTGGTGAAAACTGAGCTGTTTTTATTGCCGATGCTTTTCCCCCGGAGAGTGAGGACGTTGCCGTTCCGGCTCCATTCCGTGTAAACCAGCGTATTCATGTTGACGGATTCCGCCCCGCCGCCGGGCAGGAGGCGGATGCCCTGCATGGCGCCGGGCTGGCCAGGAACGGGCTGAACCCAGCACCCCGTGATTTCAGCCTGGCGAGAAGCGCAGGAAGCCAGAAGGAGCACTGCTGCAGTGCAGAGAAGCTTGTTCATGGAATGGTGTTTTTAACGCTGTTCCCGGATGACTTCCGTGCCGATGCCGTCCGGAGTGAAGATTTCCAGCAGCAGGGTGTGGGGCAGGCGCCCGTCAATGAAGTGGACTTTCCGCACGCCCGCGTTGAGGGCGTCGATGGCGGAATGGATTTTCGGGATCATGCCTCCGGAAACGGTACCGTTTTCGATGAGTTCAAGAGCTTCGGTCCGTGTGACGGATTTGATGAGGGTGGAAGGATCGGAGGGGTCCTTCATGATGCCGGGGACGTCTGAAATGTAGATGAGCTTGACCGGCTTGAGTTCCCTGGCAAGAGCGGCGGCGGCCAGGTCCGCGTTCACGTTGAGCGGCTTGTGGGTGCCCAGTTCCTTGGCTAGCGGGGAGACGATGGGGGTGATTTGCAGTTCCAGAGCTTCCGTGACGCGTTCCGTGAGGCAGCCGATGACGTTGCCCACTTCCCCGATGTCCACGGGGTTGCCCTGTTCATCCTTTTCCTGAATGCGCTCTCCGACGAAGATTTCCGTTCCGGGAATGCCCACCCCTTTTCCGCCGAAGTCGCGGAACATTTGGACCAGGCCGGGGTTGATGGTGCCGGAAAGGGTGCGTTCCACAATGGATATGGCTTCCGGGGTCGTCACGCGCAGGCCGTTGATGAAGTGGGCTTCCAGACCGGCTTCCATCATGGCCTTGGAAATGGCCTTTCCGCCTCCGTGAACAATGACGGGGTTGAAGCCCAGCGCCTCCAGCAGCACGATGTCCCTCATGAGCTTTTTGACCAGGCGGGGGTCGTCCATGGCGCTGCCTCCGAATTTGATCAGGAAGGTTTTGTCCCGGTAGGCCTGGAGGTAGGGAAGCGCGCCGACGATGACGGATGCCTGTTCAATCAGGCGGGTGATTTTGGAGTCCATATCAGTAATGCAACGGTAGAGATGATTGATGCGGAAAGGGGGAAGGGGCCGGTTCAAAGCAGGCGCCTGCTCCTGAAGTAGATCAGGGGGAGAATGATGGAAACGAGCATGACCGCCAGGGAGATGTAGTAGCCGTATTCGTATTCCAGGCCGGGCATGTTGGAGAAGTTCATCCCGTAAATGCTGGCGATCAGCGTGGGGGGCATGAAGACCACGGCCGCCACGGTGAAGATTTTTACGATTTCGTTTTGCTCAATGTTGATGAGGCCCAGAACGGCGTCCAGCATGAAGTTGACGTTGCTGGACAGGAAGTTGGCGTATTCGGAAAGGGAGGTGACGTCGCGGCTCAGGGGGCGGAGCTTGATGTACAGGGTGGAGTTGGTGTCGTCCAGGGCCTCTTCATTGCTGGCGTAGGTGAGCAGGCGCAGAAGGTTGACCAGACAGTCGCGCTGGCGTGTCAGGAGGTCGCCCACCCTGCCAAGGTCCTGGAGGATGAGGCGCAGAGCGCTGGAAACGGGGGCCCTTTTGTTGGATTTGATTTCCGGTTCGTCCCTGCGGAAGATGTTTTTGGAGAGGCGGTCCAGTTCCGCGCCGAAGCGTTCCAATACGTCCGCCTGGCGGTCCACGATGGTTTCCAGCAGTCCGGTGAAGACCTGGTCGCGGCTGATCTGCTTCTGGCGCAGGAGCTGGTGGGAGAAGACCCGGAAGGAGTAGGAGTCGGAATGGCGGATGGTGATGATCTTGGCCCCCATGAGGACGAAGGTGATTTCCGAAAGGGAGGGGGATTCCGTATCCACCCGGCTGAGAACCGTGGTGGTCATGAAGCGGGCGCCGTCTTCCGTGTACAGGCGGCTGGTGGCCTCAATTTCCCGCATTTCATCGTAGGTGGGCATCTCCAGGCCGCAGAGGCGTTCCACGAATTTGATTTCCCCGGGTTCCGGCGTGAGAAGGTCAATCCAGAAGATGCTGTCAAAGTACTGTGCTTCCGCATCCACCTGGGTGGTGCGCTCAATGCCTTCCGGGGTTTGACGATAAAGTCGAATCATGCCGTTGATGTCGGTAGGGGTGGTGGAACGGTTCCGCGCATGATGTCGAGTGACACCCAACGGGCCGTATGATGCCCTGTTTTTACGGGGAAGGAAAGTAAAATAAGTGACAAAAAGGCCCGGTTCCCAAGCGGGGAACCGGGCCTTCCGGAAAAAGGAAAGGAGATGTCGCCGCTTAGGCGTTTTCCTTGACGACCACCTTCAGGGTGGCTTCCACCTGGGGATGAACCTTGATCACGACGGCGTGCTCGCCTTCGCTCTTGATCGGCTTTTCAAGTTCGATCGCGCGGCGGTCCACTTCCACGCCCTGTGCGGTGAGGGCTTCGTGAATGTTCTGGTTGGTGATGGCGCCGAACGCCTTGCCGCCCTGGCCCACTTCGAGGACGAGGTCCACGGTCAATCCGTTGATCTTAGCGGCCACTTCCTGGGCGGCGCTGAGTTCTTCCGCTTCGCGCTTGGCGCGGGCGGCTTGAAGATTGGCGATGAAACGGCGGTTGGAAGCCGTTGCTTCGTGGGCAAGACCCTGAGGGATGAGATAGTTGCGGCCATAGCCAGCCTTAACGGTCACCAGGTCGGCTTCCGCGCCGAGTCCTTCAATTTTTGTTGCGAGAATTACTTCCATCGTTGCCATGGCTAAAAAGAAATGGTTATTTGTGAGCGGTTGAATTAGTAAGTATTCGGCCCAATGTCAAGACAAGAGCGATAAAAAGGGAGTTTTTTTTCCGTTTCCGGATGAAAAATGCAGAAGGGTGTCATGATGCGTGACATTGCGCTTGCTTCACGGAGCGCTAGTATGTAGGGAAAGGAACCGCACCTGTCGCGTCCGCTCCCGTCGGGGAGAGTCCGCAGCGGTTTCATTTCAGATATTTGATCTTATGGCTATTCAGCGCGCATTGATATCCGTTTCCGACAAAACCGGCCTTGAGGAGTTTGCCAAGGGCCTGCACGAGTTTGGAGTAGAGTTGATTTCCACCGGCGGCACCGCCGCTTTCCTCAAGAGCCTGGGGCTTCCGGTGATTGAAATTTCCGATTACACCGGGGAACCGGAATTGTTTGAAGGCCGTCTCAAGACCCTGCACCCGATGGTGCACGGCGGCCTGCTGCACCGCCGCGACAATGAGGAGCACGTCCGCCAAGCGAAGGAGAACGGCATCAAGCCCATCGACCTGGTCTGCGTGAATTTGTATCCTTTTGAAGAAACCGTCGCCAGGCCGGACGTGACGCTGGAGGAAGCCATTGAAAAGATCGACATCGGCGGTCCGTCCATGCTCCGCTCCGCCGCCAAGAATTACGCGTCCGTCACGGTGGTTTCCGATCCCGCGGATTATCCCCGCATTCTGGATGAAATGCAGACCCACAAGGGGGACACCACTCTCAAGACCCGCGAGAACCTGGCGGTGAAGGTGTTCATGCGCACGTCCAATTACGACAACGCCATCACCAATTATCTGGGCCACCAGAGCGCGGAAAGCACCAAGGGGAGCTTTTGCATCTGCGCTCCCCTGTACCAGGAACTGCGCTACGGCGACAATCCCCATCAGGAAGCCAGCCTGTACGGCAGTTTCGGGGATATTTTCCACCAGCTCCAGGGCAAGGAGCTTTCCTACACGAACGTGCTGGACATCGAAGGCGCCGCCGAGCTGATCACCCAGTTCCGCCGCCCGACCGTGGGCATCCTGAAGCACACGAACCCCTGCGGCGTGGGCCAGGACGACGAGGACCTGCGCAACGCCTGGCAGAAGGCTTTTGAGACGGACACCCAGGCTCCCTTCGGCGGCGTGATCGTGATCAACCGTCCGATGACGGAAGGACTGGCCCGCGTGCTGAGCGCCATTTTCACGGACGTGATCATTGCCCCGGAATACGACGCGGAAGCCCGCGCCATTCTGCAGAAGAAGAAAAACTGCCGCATTATCCGCATGAACACGGAAGCCTGGATGAAGGCGCGGCAGGAGCCCATCATCCGCTCCGCTCCCGGCGGCTTCATGACCATGAAGCGGGATACGGACGTGATGGGTCTGGATAATCTGGAAGCCAAGGTGGTGACCAAGCGTCCGCCGACGGAAGAAGAACTGACGGCCATGCGCTTCAACTGGCGCGTCGTGAAGCAGGTGCACTCCAACGCCATCGTCTTCGGCGGCACGGACCGCACGCTGGGAATCGGCGCTGGGCAGATGAGCCGCGTGGATTCCGCCCGCATTGCCGTATGGAAGGCGGGGCAGGCCGGCCTGGACCTGAAGGGCAGCGTTGTGGCGTCCGACGCCATGTTCCCGTTTGCCGACGGACTCCAGGTGGCCATTGACGCCGGAGCCACCGCCTGCATTCAGCCCGGCGGTTCCATCCGGGACGAGGAAGTAATCGCCGCCGCGGACGACGCGGGCATCGCCATGGTGTTCACCGGGCACCGCCATTTCCTCCATTAATTTGAATGATCGGCTCCGTTCCCTTGTCTTAAGACCCATATGTTGCTAGGTGTAAATATAGACCACATTGCCACGCTGAGGCAGGCCCGCTATGCGACCATGCTTGATTCCTTCAACGTGGAACCCAGCGTTTTGGACGCCGCCTACGCGGCGCAGAGGGGCGGAGCCGATTCCATCACCATCCACGTCCGCGGCGACCGCCGCCACATGCAGGACGCAGACGCCCTGAGGGTGCGGGAGAGCGTGGCCCTTCCCCTGAATCTGGAGATGGGGAACACCCCGGAAATGGTGGATTTTGCTCTCCAACTGAAACCGGACTATATTTGCATGGTTCCGGAAAAGCGGGAGGAAATCACGACGGAAGGCGGCCTGGACGCCGTATTCCATGAAAAGGAGCTTTCTTCTACCCTGGCCAGAATGGCGGACAACGACATTCAGGTGAGCCTGTTCATTGATCCGGACCTGCCCCAGGTGGAAGCCGCCGCGCGCCTCGGCGCGCCCATGATTGAGCTGCACACCGGGTGTTTTGCCAACAACGACGGAAAAAAGCGCACCGCGGAACTGGCCCGTCTGAAACGCGCCGCGGAATTGGCGCATTCCCTGGGCATCCAGGTGAACGCCGGGCACGGCATCAATTACCAGAATCTGGAGCAGCTGATGAACGGCGTGCCTCACCTGCATGAGCTGAACATCGGCCATACGATCGTGTCCCGCGCCCTGTTTGTGGGGCTGGAACAGGCCGTGCGGGAAATGCGCCAGGCGATCGACCGCCTGAGCTGAGCTTTTTTCTTAATCCCTTCCGTTTTTAAAGGAAATGAACCGCATCGTGGGACTGGGAATGGACCTGGCGGACCTGGACCGTGTGCGCCAGGCCCTGCAGAAGAACGGAGAGGCGTTTGCTCTGCGCATCTGCACGCAGGATGAATGGGCCTACTGCCGGAAACACGCGGACCCCGTACCGCGGCTCGCCGCCCGTTTTGCGGCCAAGGAAGCCGTGGCGAAGGCCCTGGGAACGGGAATCGGGGAAAAATGCGCCTTCACGGATGTGGAAGTGGTGCGCAATGATGCGGGAGCTCCATCCATCCTCCTGCACGGCTCCGCCGGAGTGACGGCTCGGGAGCAGGGCATCACAGGCTGGCTTCTGACCATGACCCATTCCCGCCTGAGTGCCGCCGCCACTGTCATCGCTCTGGGCGAAGCCCCGGAATTTTCCTGACGCGGACAGGAGCGGCGCAAGTTTTTGCCGCACCCGGAATCATTTTACCTGGCGCCAAGCCGGCGGGAACGTATCCGGCCCTGCTTCCCGATCTGTCATGGAACCAGCTGGGCAGAGGAGTGCCGTCGGTGTCGAACGGGCCGCCTCTTCCATGGAACTGATCCGCGGCCCTGAATCTGGACCGGAGCATATGAACAGCGCTCTTTCCGGGGGCTTTGTCCAGCAGGGGCAGCGGCGGCAACCGTCTTCTCCTGCTTTCCTCCTATTTTTCAAACGGAATATAAACTGTTTTCCCTCCTGCCCGGTGAAAAATTTCCAGTCCTGCGCCTCGGAAATTTCTCCCGGATACTTTTTCAACGGCGCCGGGGAACATCAGCCGGAGAGGGAGAATGACTCCATATCCGGTATCCTTGTCAGTTGCGGAACACTTTGAGTTCCTTCCTTCCGGTTATCGTAGAACAAGACCCGTTTGATATCCTCCGCCAGGAGGAACACCATGTTCTTACAGGTTTTCAAGATACTTGTTGGTGATTTGCGTATTCAGTTCGCGCAGGCTGGCCAGAATTTCAAAACTCGGCGCTTCGGCAAAATCGGTTTCCAGCTCGTTCACTCTCTTTTCATAGTCCGCCGCATGGCCGCCGTCCTCTTTCAGGATGGAGATATTTTTCCGGGTTTCATCCGCAAGCTCTGAAAACGTCTTCCGGTCGGGGACCGGGTTCCAATTGATGGACTTCAGGAAGCTTTCCACTTCCGGAACCGTCACGTTGAAGAATTCCGGATGGACCTCTTCCGGTTTCCGGTCTTTAAAATAACTGATGGCAAAGCTGAAGCTGTCCGACTCCGGTTTCAGCTCGAATTTGATGTCATCTCCATGAATCCGGAGCTGGCGGAGGGATTCTTTTTCAAAAACGATGAAAGTGCCGAATTCCTTGTAAGCATAACGGTTGAAGTTCATCACCCCGTTTCCCCCGGTCGTTTTCGTCAGAATCCAGTCCGGCTTTCCGCATGGCTTTGCCCCGGCTTCTTCTTTCAGGGCGTATTGTGACTCCAGTTCCGGCTTTCCGTAACCGTGAACAGGCGATGCCCATACTTCACCCAGTTGTCCGGGATAAGCGACCTTGACGAACAGCCAGTCCGGACGGTCCTTGAACTGCGCTATCCTGACGTCCAGAACACTATTTTCCGGACGGAACGTGAAGACAGCCATTTCCATCCGGCCGTTTTCCACGGTGTCAATTTTTTCCGCCACTTTCCGGTCCAGCAGCGTTTTGCCGTCCCTGCCAATCACGGCAAGGAAATTGACGGGGCTCCAGCTCCCGGGAGTATTGGGGTTTCTCCAGTATTCGATGCCGAATCTGAAATCCCCCCATTCCTGCTGAACCGGCTTGTTGTCATGGAGATGGGTAACGGTTCGGTAATTGATTTTTCCGTTGCCGAGGTTTATGGTATGGCGGGTCAGGAGGAAGGCAGTTCCCTTGCGGTCAAGCTGTTCTTCTTCCTTTTCAATGGAAGGCGCTGCGTGCAGCAGTGTGGCGCACAATCCGGCCAGGGAGGTCAGGACAGTCAGGGTGATTTTCTGCATGATTATTTTACCTCGATTTCGTGTTGAGTGTTCAAGCCTGTAGCTGCATCTTCAATGGAGATGCGGTAGATGCCGGGCAGGTCGTTGAAGGCGAAATCCAGCGGGTATTCCGTCTTGCCGTAGATGGTTTTGCTGCGGTGCAGCATTTCCTTGCCGTCCGGGGCCGTTACCGTAATCCGGTACGCGCGTTCCCGGGGATTGGCCGGTCCGGAAATCTTAAGCAGGGCACGGGCGCCTTTTGCCGCCTGGGCCGGAGCGGTTACCACGGGCGGCTGCTGCTCCCGGTCAAACAGGGCAAAGCAGCGGAACGGCACTTCAGAGAATTTAAAGACAAGCCGGTCTGACTTCCCGACCAGCCCTTTGCGGCATTCATAAATGTATTTTTCTTTCGGCAACTTGGCGGTGAATGATTTACCGAGGTCCTTTTCCTGGCCGAGGGCGCCCAGAAGTTCGAATTCTCCGGCCTTCCGGGGACGGACCATCAGGGTGTCGCTGAAATCGGGAATCACGGCCGGAGGACGGATGCCCACGCTCTTTACCACCTGGTCAAGGAACGCGTTCAGAGAGGAGCCGGTCCGGAAATTATTTTCCAGAACGGAGAGCGAGGCATTCAGCAGGATGGCATTTCCTTTGCCGGCCTTGTGGAGCCGCAGGCCCGGATTGCCGTGGACTGCATGCGCCTTTTCCCCCGCCAGGGCCAGGGCACCGCTTGTGCTCTCATAGGGTTGGATTTCGAGCTCTTTCGCCTGGTCGAACGTCAGGTCTCCGAAAAGTTCGCTCAAGGGGTTACTGGGGCGTTTTTTCAGGTTTTCGTTCAAGAGCGCAATGTTGGCGTCCGCCAGTACTGTGCCGCCGGATTTGACGAAATCCAGAATGGCCGCGCACTCTTTGTCGCTCAGGGAGGATGTTCCGCAAAGGAAGAGGAGCCGGGCGTTCTTCAGGCGTTCCAGGGTGTTGGGAGAGACGAAATTGAAGCCCAGTCCGCGCTGGTAGCAATACCGGAGCAGCGGATTCATGCTGGCGTCCGGGTTGACGCAGCGGCTGTCCGCCTGGGCGGCAGATTTGGAGGAGTGGCTGTAGTAGAAGAGAATGCCGGTATCCGGAAACGGCGTTTTGATCAGCAGCTGCGCGAGGCCGTAGCTCAGGTCATCGAGGTGGGGCATGTATTGGCGCAGGTATTCCGCCTCGGAAAGATCGCCGGAATGGCTGGTTTCCCCAAGGGCGGGGTTGATTAGGAACCAGGCGTGGCCGTTGATCGCTCCCTGGAGCAGGTGTTCCCAGAGTTTGTACGGATAGGATGAACGTTCCGCGCAATAGCCGCCCCACCAGATGGTACGGACCTGGTCCGCCCCGAAGGCGCGCAACGCCTCGTTTTCCTGCATGCCACTGTAAGGGCCCCAGAAGTCCAGCCCTTTGATCATTTCTTCGAGATTGCCGGGAGGGGAGCCTTCCGCGCCGACCCGGGCTCCGGGATGAACCTTTTTGATTTCCGAAGCCAGGAAATGATGCATGTCCACGTACATTTTTTCAATGTATTCCCGGTGGTCGTTGTAGGCGACCAGGTTTCCTTCTTTTTTGGCCTCGTCCAGCCGGAGGTGGGGCACTTCACTGAAGCCGGCGTAGGAGGCGCCGTATTCGAGGTTCAGGTTTTCAATGGTCTGGTACTTCCGCCGCAGGAAATTAGCGAACGGCTGTTTATCCGACTCTCCGAATCCGGCGTCGTAGGTGTAAAAATTCTCGTCGCCCAGGTTGTACAGCACAGGGCTCAGGTCTTTCAGGTATTCTGCCTGGCGCCGCAGATCGTCGGCCCAAAGCTTCCGGACCAATGGGTGGTAGAACGATTCGTCGCCGTTCAACGTACCCAGCCGCTCCATATTTTCTTTCTGTTCGGACCATAGCTTGCGCAATATCCTGGTTTCATTGTTTGGTCCGGCTTCCATCCCGATCCGGCAAATATACGGGCACAGTTTTTCGTTCCGCAGGGTGTTTTCAATATCTCCCTTGCTGAAAAATTGCAGCGATACGTTCCAGCCGAGGCGGTCGATAATCCTCTCCCCGAAGGCGGGGTTGAAGGTGCAGCCAACCTGCCCCCAGGTAAGCTGGAGGTAATCCTCCAGAGAATAGTCCGGGAAAATCACCGGTTTTTCCGCATGCGCCGCGTGGCCCCGGGCATCGTAAACGGTACAGCGCAGATAACCGCCGATGGTCGGCATCCGGTAATTTTCAAGGTCAAATGGGAACTCTTTCTTTCCGGCCTCCAAAGGTAACGTCTTGCTGAACCATACATTGCGGTAGGGGGCGTCCATCAGCTCCACTTTGACGGAGTAACCGTTCTGCGCGGGCGAAGCCAGTTTCAGCGTGCCGGAAAAGGGGCCGCGGTTCTGCACCAGCCTGGGCGCTTCCACCGATACGGCCCCGAAAGCGGATTCCACCGTAAAGGGAAAGGCGCCGAAGTTGACCAGCGCGCCATTCCGGCGGACCAATACGTCCGCGGTATATTTTCCCGCCGGAAGGTTCGTGAAATCAAGGCTGTTCCGGATGACGGAATTATCCGTCTGCCGGATACGGCCCTCGACGGTGGTTTTCTCCGGAGAGGCCACGACAAATTTGCCGCTGTCCTGCCGTACTGAAAATGCCGGCAGTTCTACTCCGCTGGCGTAATAGAGCACCTGGGCCAGAAAAGCCTGCGACGTTTCATAGAGAAAGAGCCAGTCCGTGGTGTAGTCGAAGTACGGCGTCAGCCCCACTCCTGCCCGGTAGCCCGCGCCATAATCGACTTCGACGATCCGGCCATGGCCGAACTGCCAGGCGTTGAAAATACGCGATTCAAAATTTTCCGGCCTGCTTCCGGGCAGGCCGTTGCTTCCGGCAACCCATTCAGGCCGGGGCAACGGTTTGGCGTACGGTTTTTTATAAGGCAGTTTCTTAAGTTCGGACCAAGGTTCACTGGATTGAATCCGGACCAGGCCGGTTCCGTTCCGCACCATCGACATCAGGCGGAATTTCTGCTCATCCGGCAGGATCGCAAAATCGACGTTTGCCACGACCACCAGATCATAATCCTTTGCCAGTTTGTCGGCCAGTTCCTGATGTTTGTCGGCGGTGCTCAGCCCCGCAATCGGATTGCTGTAAATATCGTCCGCTCCGATGCTATGTTCATTGGCTGTGAGAACCACTTCATATTCAAAGCCAGGGAAGCGCTGAACCAGCTCAATGATCTCGCGCGAGGCCGTCTGCTGCATGATAAAAAGTATTTTCTTATGGGGAAGCTCGCCTTTTTCATCCCATGCGGCATGGGGCGTTTTCAGGGTCATTCCGGCCTCATTCATGTAAGTGCCGTCCAGTTTGCCGAATACAGGAGTAACAAGTCCCGTCAGCAGGATGCAGAGCAGCAGTGGTAATCGTTTCATCAATTGATGGTCTTTCTTTTTCGAATTAATTCAGGCTTTCTTCCAGGGCAATTTTCCATTTGAGCGCCGGCAGCGTTCTTTCAGGACGTAAAAGCGCCTTAATCCGCTGACCGTGGTTTTTTCTTTCTCCGGGACGTTGCATTCAGATACCGGACATTTCCGCTTTGGCGGACAGGCCGCCGGCTATTTGTATTGTTATCCATCTTAAGCCAGGCATTACTCAAGCCGTCCCAGATAAATTCGGAGTTGATAAGTGAGCGCAGCATCATACCGGGAATGGCTTCCCAACATATGCCGCGGCTATAAAAAACCATGAAACACACGGCTGAACCTATTCCCTACTATACCCGTTTTCCCATTTCTTTCTTTCAGAAAACCCTAAATAAACATAATGTTTCAAGTTAAAATAGAGCTGCAAACCCAAAAAATGCTGAATATTATATTCAGGCGGAAAACGATTTTATTTTTTCTATTCATATCATCTCATTGCAGCTCTTTACGCCTTTTCATTCGCCCCGCCCCGATAGATGGAAAGACATGGCTACCTGCTATCTTTTAATGGGAAGCCGATAACGGGCAGAGATTTTTGACCATGCCGTGTGAGCGGGCCTGCCGCGGTCCCTAAGTGCATGTTGAGAAGATGGAGGGGAATGAAAAAGAGGCTGTCCCGTTCATGGGACAGCCTCTGCTGTTGAGTTGACGCTCAGTCAGGAGTTTCTCTGCTTAGGAGAAGCTCTTGATGAGGATCTGGCGCTGTTCTTCCAGTTCGGCCGGGAGCTTCTTGCCCACTTTGTCGAACAGTTCGGTCTGGCTTTCCAGTTCAGCCTTCCATTCGCTCGGGTTGAGAGCCATGTTGGCGTTGAACTGTTCTTCGCTGTAGTCTAGGCCGGTCTTGTCCAGCTCGTCATAGGTCGGGGAGACGCCCAGCACGGTCTTCTGGCCTTCCGCCTTGCCCTTGGAGCGGCGGAGGATCCAGTCGAGGACGCGCATGTTGTCGCCGAAGCCCGGCCAGATGAAGTTGCCGTCCTTGTCCTTGCGGAACCAGTTCACGTTGAAGATCAGCGGAGGATTGGCAACGGTCTTGCCCATGTCCAGCCAGTGCTGCCAGTAGTCGCCTACGTTGTAGCCGATGAAGGGAAGCATGGCCATCGGGTCGCGGCGGACCTGGCCGATAGCGCCAAAGGCGGCGGCGGTCATTTCAGAGCCCATCGTGGCGCCCACGTATACGCCGTGCGTCCAGTCGCGGGACTGGAATACGAGGGGCATCGTGGTGGCGCGGCGGCCGCCGAACAGGATCGCGGAGAGGGACACGCCTTCCGGGTTCTGCCATTCGGGGTCGATCGTCGGGCACTGGGAGGCGGGAGCGGTGAAGCGTGCGTTCGGGTGAGCGCACTTGCGGCCGCAGTCCGGGGTCCAGTCGTTGCCCTGCCAGTCGATGGCGTGGGCGGGGGCGGGGCCGTCCATGCCTTCCCACCAGACGTCGCCGTCGTCGGTCAGGCCGACGTTGGTGAAGATGACGTTTTTCTTGATGGTGTCCATGGCGATCGGGTTGGTCTTGTAGGACGTGCCGGGAGCCACGCCGAAGTAGCCGTTTTCCGGGTTGATGGCGTGGAAGGTGCCGTCTTCGTGCGGCCAGATCCAGGCGATGTCGTCACCGATGATGGAGGTCTTCCAGCCGGCTTCACGGTAGGAGGCGGGGGGAACGAGCATGGCCAGGTTGGTCTTGCCGCAGGCTGACGGGAATGCGCCGCCCACATAGGCCTTCGTGCCGTCCGGAGATTCAATGCCCAGGAGGAGCATGTGTTCAGCCATCCACTTGTTCTTGCGGGCGATGGCGGAGGCGATGCGCAGGGCCAGGCACTTCTTGCCGAGCAGGGCATTGCCGCCGTAACCGGAGCCGAAGGACCAGATTTCTTCCGTTTCCGGGAAGTGGCAGATGTATTTTTCTTCATTGCAGGGCCACGGCACGTCGATCTGGCCGTCTGCGAGGGGAGCGCCCACGGTGTGGAGGCAGGGAACGAAGGTTCCGTAGCCGTCGCGCTTCGGGTTGCCGCCGCCCTTGACTTCGTCTTCCAGGCGCTTGAGAACTTCCGCACCCATCTTGGTCATGATGCGCATGTTGACCACGACGTAGGGGGAGTCCGTGATTTCAATGCCGATCTTGGCCAGCGGGGAGTCCAGGGGACCCATGCAGAAGGGAATGACGTACATGGTACGGCCCTTCATGCAGCCCTGGAAAAGGCCCTTCAGCTTGGCCTTCATTTCAGCGGGGTCCGCCCAGTGGTTGGTCGGGCCGGCGTCTTCTTCCTTCTCGCTGCAAATGAACGTGCGGTCTTCTACACGGGCCACGTCCGAGGGAGTGGAGCGGGCGAGGAAGCATCCGGGACGCTTCTCGGGGTTCAGTTTGATAAAGGTGCCCTTTTCTACCATCATGTTGCAAAGCTCATCATTTTCTTCCTGAGAGCCGTTGCACCAATAGATGGAGTCGGGTTGGCAAAGCTGGGCGATTTCTTCGACCCACTTCTTAGCTGCTTCGTGAGTGGTACTCATGGTGAGAATAGTGTATGCACGGAAATGGCTGTTGGCAAGTCTCCCGTGCGGCTTTTTACGGGTCTGCCTGTTGATGATTCAATGTCTCCGGGAAAATGTTTCGGTCCATGATTGCGGATGGCCGCATCATGGCATGAACGTCTTCAAGAGGGATTTTTCCAGTTCCGGAGTTTATCGCGTTACATGGATCTGGGCACCCATCTGGTGACTTCCTTTCCGGCAAGTTTTGAACTGATGACGTAGGAGCCGGTCCGGATATAGTTTTTCATCAATTCCTTGTTGAATATCTCCTGTGTTTCCAGTAGGGAAATGGCATCCGTATAGATAACCTTGTACTTTTTCCTGTTAAGGTCTTCAATGAGCTGCTTCTGGAATTGTTCATTTTGGGCGTTTACTCCGCCAAGAAGTTCCCGGAAGGACCCCGGAGAGGTGTTCAGGGTATGGTAGTATTCTAGCTGTCCCGGATCAGAGGCCTGGCGGAACAGGGAGATTTCCAGAAATGAGGTCATGGGGCACCCCAGCACGTACTGGCGTCCGTGTTCCTGCATCTCCTTTTGGATCATGGCGATGTTATCCCAATGATGTTTCTTTTTCGTCCTGTTGATGTCGGCGGTGGTTTGGATAGCAACGAGGGCGAGAAGCGCTATGGCAATCGTAAATAGACCGTTTTTCTGGTTTTTAGCCAGGAGGATGGAACCGCACAGGCAGGCTGGGGTCAACAGAATGTGAACATAATACATGAGTCCGATCGCGCCCCCATGGCCGCCTACTTTTACGATGGCGAGAAAAGCCAGGATGAAAGCGCTTATAATAAACAGGAAATACGGAGATGGCTTGGCCGTTTTTTCCTGTTCAGGTTTGGTGGAGTCAATGATGGCCTGTTTGTAAAAGATCCAGAAAAGAGGGATGAGAAGGATCACAAACTGGCTTAATTTGATCCAGAAAAGAGGCAGAGTTTTCCGGAATGGCTGCTGAGCTACAAAGTGATGGAGGATGGCGTAACGGGTTTCATCCAGCAGGAAACAAAGCGAAACCAGTGCTACTGATGCGACCATGAAGAAAGAAAGTTTGAGCCATTTATGTTTGTTTTCTAGGAAGATGAAGGCAAGCGCTCCATAGACAAGGGAGAACAGGAAATACTGTTTCGTCAGGAATGAGGCAGCCACCAGCACGGCCAGAAGAAGTGTCTTGCCCCTGAATGAATACAGGGAAAGAAGCAGGATGGCGTTGGTTAAGGCCATTCCGAGGAAGTTGGGCGGTCCCATGTTGGAGGGTGCTATGCTCAACAGGCAGTTCAAATAGATGAGTCCGGTGGCCAGGAGCGTTTTTCCAGCAGCCGGAATGTTCAGCAGGAGGAAAAGCCTTTTCTGGATGATGATAAAGAGAATAAAGGCTATGACCATGAATGAATAGGATGCTACTCTGTTGAGAAATATGGGGTCCCATGAATCAGGGAGGAAGGAAAGCAGCCATGGCTGCAGTAAACCGTACAGGTAAATACTGCCGGGGAAATGGGACATGTCAAAGAGTGCCCCGCTTCTGATATTTAGAATGGCGGCGACGTTTGCCATTTCCCGGTATTCGTTCAGAGGGGATGAAAAGACGGTTTGAGTGACTTTGATCAGGGAAATAACGATGGCGATGAAGGAGATGATGAATAAGGCGGTGGTGATCTTTTTTTTGTTTCCCAATCCCTGAAGGTCGTCGTTGCCGAACATGATGTTTCTTATCAGGCGATAATAGTGTGCAAGGGTGTTCATGTTTTTGAGTCGGGATGCGGGTGAAAACTAGTGAATTGATTTTTAGTCGTCAAGGTAATAGCGGCGTCTTTGTTTCTTCATCAAAAATGTTTTAACATGGGAAAGGCGGTGGAAAAGGGAGGGAATGAATCGAATTTGCCGATGAAGATAATTGAATTTCTGTCAATGCCTGCCGGATTGGACATTCCGGGATGTAATGAAGGAGTGATTTGACAGGGAAATTGCTTGCCAGTTTGCATTGGATAGTCTAGGGAAGAATCATGAATGTTAGAAAGTTGATGGCAAAAGCGGCGTTTCTGGCGCTTCCCGCTCTGTTTGCGGCGTGTTCGGATACTTCCCGGCCTCCCGCCATCAGCTTCAGGATCAGTAATGCTCCCCCCGTGCCGCGCACCATGTCCCAGATGGCCGGGGAAGTGCGCATTGAGCGGGATTTCATGTCCCCGCGCTCCCGCGCGCGCCGCGCGGCCCGTTCCATGAAGCCGCGCTTCATCACCATCCACAGCACGGCCAATCCCACCGGGGACGCCGCCGCCCATTCCCGTGCCCTGAAAAGGGGGGCGATGGGTTCCCTGAACTGGCATTTCACCGTGGACCAGTACCACGCCATCCAGCACATCCCCCTGAATGAAACGGGGCGGCACGCGGACCGCGGCGGCCCGGGTGACATGTATTCCATCGGCATTGAGATGGGGGAGGTCCGGTCCCACAATCCCATCGTGACCTGGAACCGTTCCGCCAAGCTGACGGCGGTGCTGATGAAGCAGTACAATATTCCCCTTCGCAATGTGGTGCCCCATTATTACTGGACAGGCAAGAATTGTCCCGCCCCCCTGCTGACCAACGGCAGGCCCGGGTACAAATGGAGCTGGTTTGTGTCCCGCGTGGATTATTACAGGCGCTGCCTGGAAACGAAGCCCGCTCCGGCGGCGCACTGATGCGGGCCGCCTGGTGCATGAGTTGTGAGGAAAGCGCCTGGAACAATGGCCGGCAATCTGCTTCTGACATCCCCCCTGGAGGCCTGCTCCTTCATTCGTCCCAAGGAACTGGCGGCGATGCAGGCGGCCGGAATGGCCGCTGTACGGGACCTGCTGTTCATGCTGCCCCGCAGGTATGAGGACCGCCGGATGTTCGACCGCTATGATTCCCTGTCCTCCGGCGCGCCCGTCTGCCTCCGCGGCCGGGTGGTGGACGTAGGCTGGAAAGGCTGGGGAGGGAAGGGCGGCAAGGGGCGCGGCAGGTACGTGGAAGCCGTCCTGGAGGATGAACAGTCCCTGGGGAATGCCCGTTTTTCCTGCCTGTGGTTCAGCATGCCGGGGATTGCCCGGATGCTGTGCGCCGGGCAGGAGATGATCGTGTACGGGCGCATGAAGCCCTACGGGAAGAAGTTGAGCATGGTTCATCCGGATTTCGAGTTGATCCGGGAGGGGGAGGACAATTCCATCCACCTGAACCGCATCGTGCCCGTGTACAGCGGCAGGATGGGCATTCCCGTGCGCAGGCTGCGGGAGATCGTCTGGGAGGCGTTGGAGCAGTTGTCTCCGGAACCGGAACCTGAGATTTATGAATTTGTGCCCGGCGTTCCGTGCAAGACGGCGCTGCGCGACCTGCATTTTCCCGGTTCCGCGGAAGCGCGGGACAAGACGAGGCGGCGCTTTGCGCTGGAGGAGTGCCTGGCCCAGCAGTTGAACGTGGCCTACAGGCGCCGCCGTGCGGAGGCGGTTCCCGGCATGCAGACGGCCGGTTCCAGCCTCCTGGTCCGGGATTTGGCGGCGTCCCTGCCTTTTGAATTGACGGAAGCCCAGAAGCGCTGCGTGCGGGAGATTTACCGGGACATGAAGGCCCCCCGTTCCATGAACAGGCTGCTCCAGGGGGATGTGGGGTCCGGGAAGACGCTTGTGGCGCTGTGCGCGATGCTGCTGGCCGTGGAACACGGGTATTCCGCCGTGATGATGGCTCCCACCCAGATTCTGGCGGAACAGCACTACCTGAAGTTCAGGCAGATGCTGGACAAGCTGGATGTTCCCGTTTCCCTGGTGACGGCGGAGAGGAAGGAGGAATCCCACATTTCATTCGGCGGTCAGGGCGGCATTGTGGTGGGAACGCACGCCCTCCTTTATGGGAAGAACGTGCCGGAACGTCTGGGCCTTGTCGTGATTGACGAACAGCACAAGTTCGGCGTGAATCAGCGGGAAAAGCTGATTGCGCGGGAGGAGAGGCCGGACGTGCTGGTGATGACGGCCACCCCCATTCCCCGGACGCTGACCCTGACTTTTTACGGGGATTTGGACGTTTCCATCCTGGACGGCATGCCGGGGGGCCGGGGAAAGGTGGTGACGGCCATCCGCACCGCGAAGGACAGGGAGAAGGTGGTCAAGTTCGTCAGGGACCAGTTGGAGGAAGGAAGGCAGATTTACGTGGTTTCCCCGCTGATTGACGGGGAGGAGTCCCGGAAGGGAAAGGCCGTGACGAAGGAGCTGGACGAATGGAAGGCCCTCTTGCCCCATGTGGACGTGGGGCTGCTGCACGGCAGGATGCCTGCGGAGGAAAAGGAGGCCGTTATGAAGGATTTCCGGGACAACCGGACCAGTGTGCTGGTTTCCACCACGGTGGTGGAGGTGGGCGTGGACGTGCCCAACGCTACGGTGATGATTATCAATAATGCCGAAAATTTCGGCCTCTCCCAGCTTCACCAGCTCCGCGGGCGCATTGGCCGCGGAGCGTACAAGTCCTACTGCATTCTGATGACGGAAGCCCAGCCCGGAGATGAACAGTGGGAAAAGCTGCACATTGTGGAAACCACGTCCAACGGGTTTGACCTGGCGGAGCAGGATTTGAAACTCCGGGGGCCGGGAGACGTGCTGGGAACTTCCCAGAGCGGCCTGAAGGGAGTGCGGTTTGAGGAATGGCTTTTGGACGTCCGGCTGATCCACCGCGGCAGGGAGCTTGCGGAAGCTATTCTGACGGAAGATCCAGACTTGAAATCCGCCAAATACCGCCCTCTCCGCTTTTTGTTAGAAAGCGGTGAAATGAAGCGGGTCGCCAATTAATATTATCATCTGCAATCCTTTTGCCGCCAGCTGGTAAGGAGTGTATGACAAATACGTTTTGCAACGGTTTGTGTATTGGAATGAATCTAAAGATGCAAAGAGGAACACCTCTTCTTTTAACCCGAACAACCGATAAAACAATGATTCAAACGTATCAAATACTCCCCGTGGTGGCGATCGTATGCTCCGCCTCCGCCATGGCCCAGAATGCGGTCGATCCCGTAGAGCTGGCTAAGCAGAATGTCGACCTGATTTCGTCCGCCAACAAGGTTCTGGACGACGTGAAGGACAATACGGCGGTCGCTATCGCCATCAAGCAGCTCGATGCTCTGACTCAGAAGGCCAAGCAATTGGACAAGTCCATGGAAAATGTGAAGCTCACTTCCCAACAGGCTATCCGGATTACCAAACTTAATGGAGATGTCCAGGATACCATCGTGGACCTGCTGGAAAATTGCCAACGCATTCAGAAGGACAAGCTCATGACGCCCGCCCTGCTCAAGGCGGTGAACAACTTTGCCGCTGCCGCCAATATTGAAGTGGTGGAAACGATTACGACCGTTGAGCAAATCGTGGAAGACTAGCCTGTAAATATTTATAAAGACCTTCAACTGGCAGGGCCGCTTCCTTGACGGGGAGCGGCCTTAGCATGTTCATGGAGGAGGATGAAAGTTCTTTTCCGCTTTTCCCGTAGAAGCCATTATGTTAAATCATTTTTTGCTTCTTTTGGTATCGTTCGGCTTATGCTACGCTGCTCTTGGAGAAAGCCTGCCTTCTTCACTAAAGGCGGAACCCCAGTACAGGAATGCCGCTTCCTACAGCTGGCAGGACAGGCATGAAGCTGTTGTCCGGCGCAACAGGGAGATTTGTCCGGAGTATGTTATCATTGGCGATTCCATTACCCATAAATGGGGTGGTGAACCGTCGGACAAGGTTTCCGGCCAGGGATATGATTCCTGGCGCTCACTTTTCGGAAGGTACAGAACCACTAATATGGGTTTTGGCTTCGATTATATTGATAATGCCTATTATCGTGTTTCTCATGGAGAACTTGATGGCCTTTCTCCGCGCGTGATCATTATGTTGCTTGGCACAAACAACATTGGGCACCGAAGGGATACGGCCCGGATATGCGCCGCCAACATGAAAGCCCTTGTAGAACTGGTAAAAAAGAAATGCCCCAATTCCAAGATTTTGCTGCTTGGCGTTCTCCCGCGCCAGGATATGGATTTTTGCATTCCGGTCATCAAGGAAACGAATAAGTTTTACAAACAGCTGGCTGACGGAAAAACCGTTTTTTTCGCCAATCCGGGAGATCTTTTGCAGGACGATCGTTCAGGGAGGGCCAACAAGAAATATATGTCTGATGGGGTTCATCTCAACGCCGCCGGATACAAAATACTTGGAGTAGAATTGCAAAAGATTTTGGCAGAGCTGGATCCCCTTTATACTCCAGAAGGAAGAACGGATCTGGTCTACATAGGAGATTCTATTACGAACAATTACTGCAAAAAGGAACCGCCGTTGCAGGATTTTCTCCCTATCTGGGAGGAATTTTATGGGCGCTATCATGCAAAAAACCTGGGTGTCAGCGGCAACCTGACCGGAGATGTTCTGGCGCGCATAGATAAGGGGATTCTGGACCACGTCAATCCCAAGGTTGCCATCATCATGATTGGTACCAACGACACGGGAAGAATGAAAACGGAGAAGGAAACTTTGGAGGGTATCCGGAAAGTAGTTTCTTCCGTACAGGCAAAGTTACCCGAAACTCATGTGATGCTTCTTGGTATTCTTCCCAGCGATATACGCAACTGGCATGTGCCGGGAGCCTCGGATCCCGGGGGAAAGTTTAAGAAGGACATGAGTATCAACAAACAACTGGCGGAACTGTACCGCGGCAGCCGGGATGTCACCTTTTTGGATATTAGCGGAAAATTCCTGAAGGAAGACGGGAGTGTTAATGAAGACCTCTTTTATGATCCTCAGATTGTAGTCATTAATGGAAAGAAGGCGGGTCCCCTTCATCCCAATACGAAAGGGCAGAGGCTGATGGCGGAGACCATCAAGCCTGTCTTGGACAAGATCATGGCGCGCTCTGTGCGTTGATTCGCCATTTAAATCCGGAAGGCGCTGGACAGAATGCCCAAGAGGATGAAGATGAGTTTCCCCCTTCCTTTACTCCATGCGGGGATTGGGATTGCGTGCAGGGACTAGGTATCCGGTGCCCGATTCCGTTCCCAGAGAAGGGAGCAGATTCATATGGCGCGGCAGGGATTTGGCCTGGAAAACGGTCGATGACGGGTCCAACATGTTGCCGAAGGTGATTGCCCCCATGGGGCAGGCAAGCTGGCAGGCAGTCTGAGCCGCTCCGTCCGGCAGAAGGAGGTCTTTGTCCGTGATGCGGATGGAGGTGGAGGGCTCCCCGGGATGTTCCTTCATCAGACGGGATTTGTGCCGGATTTTGGCGCGCTCCACCATCTGGACGCAATAGGTGCATTTCTCCATGACGCCGCGGGAGCGGACCGTCACATTCGGGTTGCGCTGAAGGTGCGTGGCTTCGTCCGATGCCTTGGCGTAGTCGAAGAAGTTGAAGCGACGCGCCTTGTACGGGCAGTTGGTGGCGCAGTACCGCGTGCCCCAGCATCGTGCGTACACCATGGCATTAAGCCCTTCCGTGGTGTGGACGGTGGCGTTGACCGGGCAGACGGATTCGCACGGCGCCTTGCCGCATTGCTGGCAGGCCACGGGAATGGCGGTCATGGCTCCCGTGTCCGTGAAGTACCTGTCGATGCGTATCCAGTCCAGGGCCCGCCCTTTCGCCATCTGGTCGCGGCCTACTACGGGAATGTTGTTTTCCGCCCGGCAGGCGACCATGCACGCGTTGCAGCCGATGCACCGTGACGTGTCAATGGCCATTTTCCATTGGTAAACGGTGTCCGCTCCGGGGGAGGTAAAAGGAGGGGAGAGGGAGCCGGCGGAGATTTGCGCGAACGGGGTGGGCTGGACGACCGGGCTTTGAACGGCTTCTGTCCGTTCCGGCAAGGGGCTCAGGCTTATCTGAGACAGGGAGATTCCGTAGCCGGAAAGGATAGGCGTTTCTTCAGATATGGTGTTTCCGTTTTCAGGTTTGGCGGCAATGGGGGGCAGATAGTAAGCGGTGCGATTCCTCAGGGCGTATCCGTCGGAATGTTCCTGCCCATCTGCGGAAGGGTTTAGGCCGCCGTACCCCAGCGGGAAGACGATCAGGCCGTCCGCCACGCCGGGAATGGGGCACAGAAGGGCTTCCGTCCGTCCCTGCGGGGAGTGGAGGACGCAGCGGGCTGGAGAGGAGTCTTTGCCGCCCAGCTTGCGGAAGGTGGAGGGAGAGACCTGTGCGGACGCCGCCCAGCTTGCGCCCGTGACGGGGTCCGGGCATTCCTGCATCCAGGCGTTGCGTTTCCAGCGGCCGTCCCCGATGCAGTAGTCCGGAAGGAATTGCAGTTCCAGCATGTCCTTTTCCTGAAGAAATTTTCCATAGTCGGACGCGTCCGGCAGAGAGGCCGCGGCCAGGGCCTTTGCCTGCCGTGCTTCCTCCTGCGGCGGCAGGGAGGCGTAGGCGGTTTCTTCCGAGTAGCCGCGCTGCAGGGCTTGCGTCCATGCGGCGGTCTTGTCCTCCGGATTGACGGCGCGTTCAAAGCACTTGCGCGCCCGGTGGTAAACAGGGGAAAGGTGGGAGGGGGAGTTGTCCGCCGTGATGAGGTGCCCTTTGGTGGAGAGCAGGCCGGAGAGGATTTCTTCCGTGGAGATGCCGCCGTACAGGGGCAGGATGACGGGCTGGCGGTAGCAGAACCTTCCGCGGCAGTCCCGTTCAATTCCCCATGATTCCAGGGGATGGGCCGCGGGCAGGTGCCAGCGGCAGGCCTGTGAGGTTTCGTCTTCGTACAGGCCCAGGTGGATGCTTTCCATCCGGCTCAGGGCGGCGGCCAGGGCGGTCCCTTCTCTGGCGTCCAGCACGGGATTTCCGGCGTCCAGCAGCAGGGCGATGTCCACGTTTTTCCGTTTCACGTCACGGAGGAAGTCGTCCAGGGTTCCGGGGGCTGGTGCGGCGGGTGCGTCCAGAAGCTGGATGCACGGGCCGATGGCTCCGAGAAGTTCGTTGATTTGCCAGACGCGGAGCGCCAGTTCCGGGCGGGATTCTCCCAGAAGGACCACGCTTTCCCCCGGATGGCTGCACAAGTCCTCCGCACAGTGCTTCAGCCATTCCTGTTCCCGGTTTGTCAGGGGAAGGGCGGAAATGCGAGTTTTTCCGGCAACAGGGTTGGAGGATTTTTTTTGGCGGATGTAAAAGTCCAGTTCTTCCAGAAAGACGCCCAGGCGTGCCGGAGATATGGGAAGGCGGTGGTCGGCATGGGCTCCCGTGAGGGAAACGCGGCCTTCCGCCGCGTAAAGACGCGTGCGGTTCCGGTTGTCTTCCTTGTAGTTCAGCCCTTCCGGAGAGCGGGCCGCGATGAATTCCCGCGTGTTGCCGTACGGGTTTTCATGCAGGAAGTCGCAGTCCAGAGCCAAGATGCGTCTGGCGCGCGCGAAGCGGATGCGGAAGCGGATGCCGTCCGGCAGGACCGCCTGCATGGCGTCGCCGGGGGCGGGAACGGGGGAGTACGCGTAGGTACGGACATGGGGGTTCTTCCTCCTGATTTCCTCCAGCATGGAGTGCAGCAGCGGAGAGTCCGAGGGAGGCAGAAGGATGCCGATGCGGCCGCCATCCCTCAAATTGCGTGACCATGAGGAAAAAGCCCCGCGGAATTCGTCTTCCGACGCCTGTTTCCCGTTGAAGAGAATGTGCCTGCTGCGTCCGGGATCGTAAAGGTCCAGAATGGAGGCCTGCACCGCGGCCGGCAGGCCGGGGCCTTCCGGGTATTGCAGGGAGGGCAGCAGCTTGACGGGCCTGCCTTCATAACATGCCGCCAGGACGGGCCGGGCGCTTCCCCCCAGGGACAGGCAAGTGGCGTAGGCCGTTTCCACGCCGGGAACGGACCATTCCGGCCCTTCGTTGTAGGGCACCAGGTATTTTTCCACGCGGCGGCAGGCGGGCAGCGCCAGGCCCATCAGGGCCGCTCCGGCCCCCATCCATTTCATGAAGGAACGGCGGGACATTTCCCGTTCTTCTTCCGGAAGAAAGGCGGGATGGTCATGCGGAACATCGTTCCGGAGGAATGGCGGCTGCGGAGTCAAATTGTGGTAGGCGTGGATGATTGATGAATGGGAACGGCTTTTTTTAGGAAATCCGGGGGGCGAAATCAAGCGGTGAATGCCGCCTGTTTTCGTCGTCCGGAGTTATGAAGGGAAAGTTCAGGGGCTGCAATCCTCTCGCTGGCGGTATTCGATGAAGTTGATCACGGCCTCAAGCTGCCGGTCATTCAGCAGGACGGCCTGGGATTCGTAAATGCCGCAGTTTTCCGGAAGCAGGGGCAAGTAGTCCAGGGCATCAAAATCTCCAAGCTGGCCGCGGAGGTCCAGCGTCAGCCATGCGGGCAGGAGAAAGCGGTATCCCTTGGGATCGGTAAAAATCAGGGCGTCCCAGCATGCCCGGACCATGGCGGGCGTGATGCGGCGCCAGTCGCTGCGTTCTTCACAGGGGGCGACGGCAGCACATACTTCTCTGGGGGCGTACATGTCCAGGAGCTGCGTGGTCATGAGCCCGATGCCGTCTTCCAGCGTGACGCCGTCAAAGGCGGCGTCAATTTGTTCCATCAGGGCTTTTTCGTCGCGTAAAAGGGATTTGGGCGGGGGAAGGGGCTTGGCGAATTCCTGCCGGAAATACGCCAGAACATGCGCCGCCGCCTGTTCCGGTTCGCTGTCGTAAATGATGTCCAGGGATAGTTCCATGGGGGCATGATACAGGAACGGTGCGGTGTTCCGCCATAGCGGAGAAGGAAGGGTACGTGACTGGAAAGTCATGTTTCCGGGCGTTCCCCAGGAGACGGCGGTCAATGGTGGCATGTGGAGCAGTCCGTTTTTGGCTGGATTTTCCATTGCCGTTTCAGGTATTCGCCAAGCTGGTGCTGCGTGCCGATGCGGCGGCCTTCCTCGTCATGGACGGAGTGGGTGCGGAGATAGTCCGCGGCGGAATAGTGGGAACTGGCCGCTTCCTCCAGCGGGCGCAGGTGGGGAACGGGGTTGCGGTGGCAGTCCAGACACCAGCGCATGCGGGCGTCACGGGGCGCCTTCATCACTTCCATTCCTGCCGCATCCTCATGGCAGGATGTGCAGCCGATGCCGCGGTTCAGGTGGGCCATGTGGTTGAAATAGGCGTGGCCGGAAAGGCGGTTGACCATGACCCAGCGTACCGGCTCTCCCGTATAGCCGGGGAATTGCGGATCAGCCGCCGCGCGCAGGGGGGCGATGAGCGGGCTGTTCGGCAGGATGTGCTGATGGCAGCCCAGGCAGGATTTGGTGTCAGGAATGCCGGCCCGCGGGGAACGCAACGCGGCGGCGTGGCAGGACGTGCACCCCATCTTCAGGTCCCCGGCGTGCAATTTGTGGGAAAAGCGCACGGGCTGCACAGGGGTATGCTCCTTTACGTAAAAGTTGAGATAATACACCCCTCCCAGAATCAGGGCGAGAACGAGCATGCCCAGCGCGATGATGCCGTAAAACCGTCTGTTGGCATGGGGTGGAAAGATGTTGGCCATGGTGCGTAGAGAGGGGGGCGGCGGAGGTCAGGCCGTTCTTCCCGGCCGCGGGATGCGGGCGGGCGGCAATGGCGTGTCCATCGTCAGGTCTTCCGGCACCAGCCTAGCGGTGTTCTTTTTGATCTGTTCCCAGGTGATGCGCTGCCCGGTGTGGGCCGCTTCCCGCCCCAGGATGGCCACCAGCGTTTTGTTGGCCGCGCTTTCCAGCGTTTGCGTCCAGGTGCCGGAGCGCAGAAAGCGGTAAAAGGCCACGTGGGTGTCCGCGTACATGTTGCCCCGTTCTCCGCGGAAGCGCCAGCGCTTGTCCGCCTGGATGTGCGGGCGGTAGGGCGTGACCAGCATGCCTTTTTCACAGACCGTCCGGTCCGTGATCTCTCCGTGGCAGCCGACCCACTGCCGGCATGAAATGTGGCCCACCACGTTGTGGTCGTATTCGAAATAAACGTCGTAATGGTCCCAGACGTCACCGTCGTCCCGGCGCTGGGCGCGGCCTCCGGAGCCGAAGGCGGCCAGCGGAAGCTGTTCGTTCATGGACCAGACCATGCCGTCGATGGTATGGACGATTTGCTCCACGAACTGGCCTCCGCTCAGCCAGTTCCAGGCGGTCCAGTTGCGGAGGGCCCAGGCCACGTCCGTGTCGGTGGCGGGGCGGGAATCCAGCGCCAGCGGGGACTTGGGAGGAGTAGTATAATACAATCCGTCAAAGGAAAGCACCCGGCCGAGTTCTCCGGAGGCCAGCTTGCGGTGGGCTTCCTCGTTCGCCTTGTCGTAACGCCAGCAGAAGCCGTCCAGAATGACCAGGTTTTTAAGTTTGGCGAGGCGGGCGGATTCCAGCACGGAAAGTACGCCGGGTACGTCCACGGCCACAGGTTTTTCCGCGTAAATGTGCTTGTTGGCGTCAATAGCCGCGGCCAGATGTTCCGGACGGAAGGCGGGAGGGGTGCAGAGGAGGACCACGTCAATGTCCGTCTGGAGGAGTTTTCTGTAGCCGTCCAGGCCGTGGAACATGCGGCTCTTGTCCGCCTGCATGCGGGGGCCGTATTGTTCCGTGAGCAGCCTGGCGCCGAAGACGGTCCGTTCCTCGAATACGTCCGCCAGGGCCCATACCACCGTGCCCGGATCGGCGTCCAGCGCGTTTTTCATGGCTCCCAGCCCACGGCCGCCGCAGCCCACCAGCCCCACTTTCAGGGGCCTGGCGTCTGTGAAAGGTTCGGCGGCGTTTACATACGGCGCGGCCATCAGGAATCCTGCGGTTCCTGCGGCAGTCTTCAGAAAATTGCGTCTGTTCCAGATCGGGGCGCCCATCTCAATCAGATTATACGGAGACGTTTGACGGAATCAAACGCTGTATTCAAACGGTGACGCAAAAAGTAGACGCAACCTCCGCCGGCGGAAATTGCGTCTACTACAGGAAACCAATGAATGCACTATTCTGGCTATTGGGTTGAACGGGACACTCTCCCGTTCATCAGGCTAAGCGCGCATGGCGGAAAATTTTGTCTAAAAAACATTCCCGGGGAATGAAAAACTGGTTTGACTCCTGAATCCGCTTTGCCCATGATGACCTCCAATGAGGCCTCCGGCTTCTCCATCAAAAATAGTCTATGAAACAGCTTCTCATTCCTTCTGCATTATTTCTGGCGGCGCTGGCCCTCGTTTCCTGCGACGGCGGGAAAAAACAGGAACAGGCCCCTGAAGCCTCCTCCCAGGAACAAGCCGTTCCCAGGACGCCCGGCGAGGAAATGCTGGCGGTGATGCTGGTGGTCAAGGACCAGGCGACGGCGAATGCCAATGCCGGAAAAATTAGGGAATTGGCCGCCAGGTTGCCCAAGGATATGCCGCATGAGGAAAGCGTAAGCATCATGAATGAAATGCTCCGCTTTGCCAGCCGGGAATGCTACGGCTCTCTGGATCTGGAAGACGCGCTGAAGACGATCAAGTTTGACACCGGGGAATATACGGGCAGCGTTCCGCTGGATGTGGACGGCTTTGAACCCACTCCGGACGAACCGGGGAAATAGGGGGGGGAGACGCCGTGGAAAACGCCTTTCCCCTTTTCATGGGCAGGTCGCGCCGGAATACCGGAAAAGTGCGGATATGCCGCCGTTCGGCAGCGGAGAGAGAACTCATTAGGTCAGGGGGCGGCGCAGTTCTTCAATGGCTTCCGCCATGTCTTCCCGCGTGATTTTTTTGGAAATGCCGGCTTCCCCCGCCTTCGTGAGCAGGACGAAGCGGATGGCTCCGGCACGGAATTTCTTGTCGGAGGCTGTTTTGTCGAGCACCAGTTCCGTATCCATTCCTTCCGGAAGGGTCAGGGGCAGGTCCAGCGCCTGAAGGGCGGAGAGTATTTTCTTGGCGTCCGACGCGCTTAGTCCCGCTTTCCGCTCGCTCAGGAACAGGGCCGCACGCATGCCCAGCGCGACGGCTTCCCCGTGCAGGATGGTTCCGTAGGGAACGGCCGCCTCAATGCCGTGGCCGATCGTGTGGCCGAAGTTGAGCAGGGCGCGGATGCCCTGGGTTTCCAGTTCGTCATGTTCCACGATGCGGGCCTTGATGGCCACATTCCGCGCAATCAGGTCCGGCAGCCTGGCAATGGTATCCAGGGAAAAACCGATGGAAAGTTCCGGTCCCAGGCGTTTCAGGTCATGGAGCATGGAGGCGTCCCTGATGGCGGCATGCTTGACGGCTTCCGCCAGTCCTTCCGCCAGGGTGCGGCGGTCCAGCGTCACCAGGGTGGTGGGATCAATGACGACGACGGACGGCTGGTGAAAGGCCCCGACCAGATTTTTGCCTTCCGGAATGTTGACGGCGGTTTTGCCGCCCACGGAACTGTCCACCTGCGCGACGATCGTCGTGGGAATCTGCATGAAGGGAATGCCCCGGTAATGAATGGCGGCCACGAATCCGGCCAGGTCCCCGACCACCCCCCCGCCCAGTGCGGCTATGCAGCCGGTGCGGTCAATGCCTGCCCGCACCAGTTCGGAACACAACTCTTCCGCCTGCTGCATGCTTTTGGACGCTTCTCCCGCATCCACGACGTGCAGGCTGGGCATGAAGCCCGCGCTTTCCAGGGATTTCCTCACGCGCTCCGCGTACAGAGGGGCCACGTTCGTGTCCGTGACAATCGCTATTTTGCCGTCCAGCCCCGCACGGTAGGCAAACTCCCCTACGCGGTCCAGAGCGCCGTTTTCCACATGAATATCATAAGAACGCTCTCCAAGAGCTAGCGAAATGGTAGGCATGCGGCCAGTATGGAGCATTCCGGATGGAAGCACAAACGGAAAGTGAAGATGAAACGAAGAAGACACCTCTTCCGCGTTCCCCAAATTCCTGGCAGGTTCTTCCGGAATGGTCTGCAAAGAAATGAACGGCGGCGCAAACTTCCCGTGCGGAACGCCGGCAAATGGAGTAATCCGCGCCGTTCAGGGACGGAGAGCCGGAACGCAGGAGGAGGGACTTCCGTTCCCTAATGCGTTTTTGTCTTTGGCGCCAGCGGGGAAAGCGTGTCCAGAATCACCTGTAAATGTTCGGCACGGGTGGGATTGAACGTCCCGTCGTCTTTCCAGATGATATTGCCGTTGCCGTCCAGCAGGACGATGGCCGTTTCCGCCTTTTTGTGGAGGGAAAGCCTTCTGCGGACAAAAGCCTGGTCGTAATAGGAGATCAGGGAATTGGTCTTCATGTAAAAATCGGGAATATCGCCCAGGGCCTGGGTGAAGGCCGGAACGTCCCCTTCTATGGGAGGAGGCTGGAGAACCAGCAAAATCCTGTATTCCACCGGAGTGGGCGTGTGCTTGTACTGCTTGTGCAGGTCTTCGCAGAAGGGAAGCCATGTTTTCATGCTGTACAGCGCTTCCGGATGAAAGACGGTGAGCATGATATGAAAGCTCTTGGGCATGATGGGCGGCAGGGAAACATTGTCTCCCAGCAGGTTCATGCCGTTGATATCCGGAAAGCGGTAACGTCCGTCCCCGGCATAGGGATGCTCCGGGTCGGGCGTTGGCAAGTGGATTTCCTGATGCTTCATGCGCGATTAGACAAGAAACGGAGGGTGAATGTTCATGCCACGGGCTTTTGAAGAGATGGCAAATTCACCCCCGGCAGTCATTTTGTCAGCTTGCACGCAGGTCGGTTGAAAAAACGTTCAAAAAAATTGAAAAATTATTTTATTCATAATCAGTGTATTATGAAAATGTTGACAGGAAGTATGAAAAAACGGTTCAAAATATATTGACAAATAAGTATGTTTTGGTAGACTTCTCGGCACGCCAACACGGCGGCAGTACGAAAGGCCAACGGCCCTGAGGGACCCGGAGAGGGGATCGATGGGAAGGGAAGCCGGCCGTCTGCAGGAAGCTTTTTTAGATAGAGAGCGCCGATAAGAAGATTTTCAAGGGAATGACTACCGAACCCTACGCAGGGCCGTCCTTTGAGCGATGAGAATCGCCCGGAGGAGTACCGGCTTGAAGGAGCGACCTAGCTCTGAGAGGGTAGGGTTGGTAGAAGCAAGGGAAGGAAAAAAGGTCGTGACGCGCGCCGTGCTGGTA
>CDYS01024321.1_pt1 | contig 183408 bp, 148 predicted proteins | sample 557491 | NCBI WGS metagenome assembly CDYS01 (sample SAMEA3182057, study PRJEB8094) | gut metagenome | biome: human; feature: gut; material: Stool; isolation source: human stools | place: Canada | collected 2012-11-26
GGAAAGGAGTTTGCAAAGCACGAGGAAATTGCGCAAAAATTGGAAATAAAATTCTATTTTTGCAAACCATACCACTCATGGGAACGTGGTGCCAATGAAAACACCAACGGGCTTATCAGGCAGTATATCCCAAAGGGTAAGGACTTTAGTGAAGTAACCAACAAACAGATTAAGTGGATTGAAAATAAACTCAATAATCGACCTCGTAAAAGACTTGGATACCTCACGCCAAACGAAAAATTTAAACAAATTATTAATCAGAATTCTGTTGCATTTGCAAGTTGAATTCAGCAATCAAAAAATCCCCCCCCCTCAATTTTTTAATACATTGATTTTCAATGTATTAAAAAAATAATCGTCGTGACAAGAGCAAAAACGCGCCGACTTCACGTACCAAATTTCGCCCCAAAATGAACATGGCCGGAATCGTATACATTTATCATTATTGCCATCCATTTTCTCAAAAAAAATTGTTATCTTGGAAAGTTGAAAAGGGCGTCACCCGTCCCGAAACGGCGGGCGGGGCGCTCCAAAACCGGCCGAATCATGACTCCTCGTATCTTTCCACTTGCAAAACTCTGCCTGGCAGCCGTACTGCTGCTGGCTGCAACGAATTCGGGATGCATCCGTGACAACGACGACGACATCGCCGCGACGACGCTCGTCGGCGACGGTGAGCCCGCCCCGGACTTCACCGTCGAGATGCTTGACGGCACGTCGACGACCCTCTCGTCGCTGCGGGGCGAGGTTGTGCTGCTCACCTTCTGGAACACGTGGTGTCCCGAGTGCGGGCGCGAGATGGCGGAGGTTCCGCAGGAGCTCGCCCGACGCTTCGGCGGGAGGAAGTTCCTCTTTCTGCCCGTTGCCCGCGAGGAGAGCACAGAGACGGTCGGGGCCTTTGCCTCCACGCAAGGCTATGACTTCCCCATCGGCGTCGACCCCGACGGAAGCATCTACGGCCTCTATGCCACGCGCTATGTGCCGCGCAACATCCTCATCGACCCCGACGGCACGGTGGTAGCCAGCCGTGCGGGCTACTCGCCCGAGACGTTTGCCGAGCTGACCGCCCTCATCGAACAGCTGCTCCGGTAGGCTGCCCCGAACAGAGCGGCCTTCGCCCGCATACCCTCAACCCCGCTTTTCCGCCCCAGCATGCGTGGATGGCGTAAAGGGGGAGCCCCCGGGCGGGCCCCACGTCTTTCACGAAGACGGCTGGGACCAGCTCCACTGCTTCCGTTGCGCTGCGGCACAGATGTTGCGTGAATCGGGCAAACACCTTATATCCGATTCACACACCATGAAAACAACTCGATTTACGGGAATGCTCTCCCTGCTTGCGGCAGCGGCGCTGCTGCTCGGCGGATGCTCCAAGACAACCATCACCATCGACGAAGGGGGCAACACCTCCTCGCAAGGCTCCTCCGGCTCGTCGGACGACGGTACCGCTGCGGCCGACAACCTCGTGGGGTTCCACGCCACGGTCGAAAGCATCAACATGACCCGCTCGATGTCCCCCATTGCCGAGGGGACCGTCGTGCGGATATTCGCCTATCACGGCGGCACGGACGAGACCCACTCCACCTCGCCGATGGCCCGCGGCACCTATACGGCCCAGCAGGCCGGCATGCTGACGGGGCAGAGCGGCTACAAGATGTACCTGAGCAACGGCACCTTCGACTTCTACGCCGTCTCGACGAACAACGACCTGGTGCCGCCGACCTTCCAGATGGGCACCTCGGTGGCGCTCTCCAACGGCGTGGACTACCTCTGGTGGGGGTGCGCCGACTATGAAATCGACGGTTCGCAGGTGACCGTGCCGATTGTGCTGAACCACTCGGCCACGCAGGTATGCTTCGAAATCCAGGCCGGCACGGGGGTCGTGCTGCAATCCATCGCTTCGGCAACCATCACCGTGCCGCAGCCGGGCGCCAGCATGGACCTGACCACCGGCATCATCACCCCCGCCACGGAATACGCCACGCAGCCCGCCGCGATGGGCATCAACGGCATGAAGCTCCAATATACGATGCTGCCGCTGCAGACCACCTCGCCGATGACGCTCACGCTGACGCTCAACATGAACTACGACCCCACGCCCCACGTCTACACCGTCCAGGTTCCCGTACCCGACGGGGAGCTCCAGGCCGGAAATTCCTACCAGTATCTGGCCGTCATCGACGCCAACACGGTCACCTTCCCCTCGGTCGGCGTCACCGACTGGGTCGATGTCGACGAGACGGGCAATCCGCTCTACCCGCACTAACCGCTGCGGAGCACCCGCCACACGACGGTCCCCTGCTTCGGCGGTCCGGACCGCCGGCACGCCGAAGCTCCGAGTGCATACCATACCGCGCCGACAGCTGCCCGGACAGGGCGGCCGTCGGCGCATTGTGCATTCCCCGCGGGCAAGCGGAGGCCGATGGGTCGCGACAAGGTGTGCAGCCGGAAGACGGTGCCGGAACTCCGAGACATCAAGCATCGGGCTGCCGGAGCGTCGAAGCGTCGGGCGTCGGGCTGTCGGGCTGTCGGGACACCGGGGCTTCTTTGGAAGATGCAAAGGTCCGGCTCTCAGGGCAATTTATTTGCATTTCTCGGGAATATGAGCTACTTTTGCCGGGTATCGGCCGACCGTCCGCCCCCCCGACGGATAACCCCCTCCGATACGCCTCCGCACCTGCGCGGAGCCATCCGAACCCAATTGTTCAACCGAACGAAAACGATACGTCCGCAGTGCGTCTGCCGGCCGGAACCCGTCCCGAAGAGTCTGCTCACGGGCAGAAACGGCCGCCGCATTCTTTCCGCCTGGCGGTAAAGCGGATGCCCCGTTTTCGGGCAGAAACCGCAACCCAATGAAAATCGCAATCGTAGGAACCGGATACGTGGGACTGGTCTCGGGCGCATGCTTCGCCGAGATGGGACTCGACGTCACCTGCGTGGACACCAACCGTGAAAAAATCGACAGCCTGCTGCAGGGCGTCATTCCGATTTACGAGCCGGGGCTCGACGAGCTTGTCGCACGCAATGTCGGCGCAGGCCGGCTGCACTTCACCACCGACCTCTGCTCGTGCCTCGACCAGGTAGAGGTGGTCTTCTCGGCGGTCGGCACCCCGCCCGACGAGGACGGTTCGGCCGACCTCAAGTACGTGCTCGAGGTGGCCCGCACCTTCGGCCGCAACATCCGCAAATACACGCTGCTGGTGACCAAGAGCACGGTGCCCGTCGGCACGGCCCGCAAAATCAAGGCCGTCATCCGCGAGGAGCTCGGCCGCCGCGGCTGCGACGTGGAGTTCGACGTCGCCTCGAACCCCGAATTTCTCAAGGAGGGTGCCGCCATCAAGGACTTCATGTCGCCCGACCGCGTGGTGGTGGGCGTCGAGAGCGAGCGGGCGCGCACGCTCATGTCGAAGCTCTACCGCCCCTTCCTGATTAACAACTACCGCGTGCTGTTCATGGACATCTCCTCGGCCGAGATGACCAAATATGCCGCCAACGCCATGCTGGCCACGCGCATCTCGTTCATGAACGACATCGCCAACCTCTGCGACCACGTGGGCGCCGACGTGGAGATGGTCCGCAAGGGCATCGGCGCCGACGCACGCATCGGCACCAAGTTCCTCTATCCGGGCTGCGGCTACGGAGGCTCCTGCTTCCCGAAGGATGTCAAGGCGCTTGCCCACACGGGGCGCGAATACGGCTACACGATGGAGGTCATCGAGGCGGTCGAGCGGGTCAACGAACGGCAGAAGTCGATTGTCTACGAGAAGCTCTGCAAGGCGCTGGGCGGCGAGCTGAAGGGGCGTACCGTGGCGCTGTGGGGACTCGCCTTCAAGCCCGAGACGGACGATATGCGCGAGGCTCCGGCGCTGGTGGTTATCGACCGTCTGCTCAAGGCGGGAGCAACCGTGCGGGTCTACGACCCGGTGGCGATGGACGAGTGCCGACGCCGCATCGGCGAGCAGGTCATCTACACCCGCTCGATATACGAGGCGGCCGAAGGGGCCGACGCCGTGGCGCTGATGACCGAATGGAAGCAGTTCCGCATGCCGACCTGGTCGCGGCTGCACGAGGCGATGCGCGACAACATCCTGGTCGACGGGCGCAACATCTTCGACAAGCAGGAGGTCATCGCCGAGGGGTTCCGCTACTACGCAATCGGCAAATAGCCGGCCCCGTGCCGGCGACCCGGCGCGAACATGGTGCCGGGCGGAAGGCAGGAGGCAGGAAGCGGAAGGGCTGCCGGACCGAAGCCGGAAGAGACCCGGAACACATAAAGAGCGTGGGCAAGACCTGTTGGTCTTGCCCACGCTCTCTTTTTGCATATTACGGATAGACGGCTCCCGGAGCCTTGCGTGCTACTGCCCGTCATCCTCCCCGCGGGTGAGCCACTCGGGGGTCAGACGCGTGAAGTAGATTTCGAAGCCGCGCTCCCAGTTGCCCACCTCGGTCAGAAGGCCGATATCGCCGTCGGGCAGCACCGTGAGCGACGAATAGCCGGCATCACCGCTCCAGACGCTCCGCCGCACGGGCCACGTACGCCCCTCGTCGTAGCTGAGCAGCACCGAGACGTTGCGCCGCTCGACCGAATCGAGCGGAATCGAGTGCAGCATCCGATTGCGCCGGGCACCCTCGACGCGCAGCGTATAGCGCACGATATCGCCGTTGCAGGCGGGCGAAGGCATATCCTCCCACCGCTGCGGCTCGCTCCACGTCGCGCCGCGGTCCGCAGAAAGGGCATACTTGCGCCGCCCCTTGGCCGGATTGCGGATGCTCATCAGCCAGCTGCCGTCGGCCCGCTCGACGAGCTTCGCCTCGTCGCCGTTCATATCGACCGGCGTGGGCAGCAGGCGCCAGCTGCGGCCGCCATCCTCCGACATACAGACATAGTTGACCAGCGGCGGGGCCTCGCGTCCCGTACGGGCCGCCACGACGAAGAGCAGCGTCCCGTCGCGCAGCTGCAGCGCACGCCCCGAGGCGGCAAAGGCGCCGTACCACCCCCGCGAGAGGGGATTTGCGCAGGCCGCGCCCCACAGTTGGGGCGTGATGCATTCGGGCGCGGACCACGTCTGCCCAAAATCGCCGCTCCGGCAGATGTTGATGTCAATCGGCGCCTCGGGCGTCGACTCCCACAGCCCGCGCCCCGAGGCGAAGATGCAGAGCAGCTCGCCCGAGCGGGCATCGCTCACCAGCGCCGCATCGCCGTAGCCGCAGTCGCCGCGGTGTTCGGCAATCGGGATGACGGAGGACCAGGTGCGGCCCCCGTCGGTGCTGCGCCGCGCCACGAGGTCGATTTTGTTGGGCAGGTCGCCCATCGACTCGAGCCGGCGGTCGGCCACGGCCACCAGCGAGCCGTCGTCGGCCGTCACCAGCGCCGGAATGCGGTAATACTTCGAACCACCGTCGCCGGGGGCGAAGAGGAGCGTGCTCACGGGCTCTTCGGGAGCCCCGGCACAGCCGCCGCACCCCAGCACGAGGGCTGCAAGCAGGATTCCGGACAAAATCTTCATCGCGTTCATCGCGGACGTGGAGGGTCAACGGCCACCGAGGGCGCTACTTGCGGACCTTGACAATAATCTTGCGAATCGACCCCTCGCCCACCATCGGAGCGTGGGCATCCTCGGGCAGCAGAATCGTGAACTGCCCCGGACGCAGCGTATAGTAGCACTGCGGCTCGTCGTCGTAGAAGCGGATGTCCTTCTCGGTGTCGAACTCGCCCAGCGGTTTGCGCACGTCGGCGCGGGGGCTCCAGCCGAAGGCCTCACGCTCGCCGCGGATGAGCACCTGGATGTCGATGTAGGCGTTGTGCACCTCGAGCTTGGCATCCACGGGACGCTTCAGCTCGACGTCCATCACGTTGACGTAGATATCGCGGCCGTCGAGTTCGTGGGTACCCGGTTCGATGGTCGTCCAGTCGATGCGGGCAATGTGTTCGAAGGCCCGGGCCATGCGGGGCGAAAGCGCGTTGTAGAGGGCGCTGTTCTGCAGTGTGTCGAGAATCATATCGGTTTGGTTTTAGTCGTTTTCATCGTTTCGCCTGAGGCGCACGACCACCGGCAGGTGGTCCGAATAATCGACCTGGGGCACCTCGTAGGAGAGGGGCTCAAGTCCGTCGGACGTGAGCACGTAGTCGATGCGCAGCGTGTTGAAGAAGCCCTGGAAGGTATAGGAGTAGCCGCGGCCGCAGCTGCGGAAGGCGTCGGTCAGCCCGCGCGCCATGCGGCGGTAGACGTACGACATGGGGGTGTCGTTGAAGTCGCCGCAGACAATCATCCGGTAGGGCGTCGCCGCCATCACGCTGCGAATCGTATCGACCTGCTCGGCCCGCAGCACGCTGTTGCGGCACAGGCGGGAGAGGATGCTGCGGATTTTCTCCTCGCGCGCCGTATCCGAAACGTAGCGGTGCGTGGTGAGGTATTTGGCGTCGTGCACCGTGATTTCGGTCGAATGGAGGTGGTTGTTGAAGACCCGGACGGTATCCTCGCCCACCAGCAGGTCGGCCCAGATGGAGGTGCGGGGGATGATGGTCCCCGAGCGCAGAATCCGGTAGCGGCTCAGGATGGCCTGCTGGCTGCCCCGCTCCGCGCGGTTCTGCTCCTCGGTGCGGTTGCCGAGCGTCATGCGGTAGCGGCCGGCCAGCTGCGAGAAGGCCTCGCTCTCGGCCGCCTTCCGGTGGTCGAACTCCTGCAGGCAGATGATGTCGGGCTCCTGCTCGCCCAGAAGGCCGGCGATAGGCCCCTCCTGCCACCCCACTTTGGGATAGTAGAAGCCCCGGATGTTGTAGGAGAGCACCTTGAAGGCATCGCGGCCGTACTCCTCGGTCTCGTAGGCGCGGCGGAACTCGGGCTTGTAGTAGAGCCCCAGCCGGAAGAGCCCCGCCACGACGCAGACGAGCAGCATTCCGGCGCGTCCCCACCGCCAGCGGATGACCCAGTAGAGGGCCAGCAGCACGGTGGCGACGTAGGTCAGCGGCGCACCCAGCCCCAGAATCGGGAAAAACCGCGAGCCCGCCGGGTGGACGTAGGGCGCGCACAGCGTCAGCACCATCGCCACGACGGCCAGATAGGCCAGCACCGTCATCACGACATCGAGCAGCAGCATCACCGCACCGCGGCGGCTCCGCTTGCGGCCGTTGCCGCTCCGGTATTCATCGTAATATTCGGACATACTACGCAGGGTTGAACATCAGAAATCAGAAGTAGATGTTTCCGCGCCGCTTCCAGTAGTGGAGCAGCAGGAATCCCCACAACATGCCTCCCACGTGGGCGAAATGGGCCACGTTGCCGCCGTAGCCGGTCCAGCCCAGGAAGAGCTCGATGACGCCGTAGATGATGACGAACCACTTGGCCTTCATCGGGATGGGCGGGATGAGCAGCACAATCATCGCGTTGGGATGCATCACGCCGAAGGCGAGCAGCAGCCCCATGACGGCACCCGAGGCGCCGACCAGCTGGATGTAGTATTCGCCCGAGGCCCATGCGGCGAGCATCTGGATGAGCGCCGCGCCGATGCCGCAGGCCATGTAGTAGACCAGGAAGCGGCGCGAGCCGAGCTCGTACTCGAGTGTGCGGCCGAACATCCACAGCGCAAACATGTTGAAGAAGACATGCTCGAAGTTGGCATGCAGGAACATGTAGGTGACGAACTGGTAGGTGTGGAAGAGCGGGTTGCCCACCCAGAAGAGCGAGCCGAAGCCGAAAATCCACTTCCCCAGCGGCAGCAGCGCCGTGGCCATGTAGACCAGCACGTTGATGATTATCAGATTGAGCACCACGGGGGGTGTCTGGAAAGTGCGGTTCATAACGGAAAATCTCTTTTACTTCTCTAACGTTGTCCAGCCTCGGGAAGCGCATCAACGCCGTGCCGGGCCGGCATGCAAAGGTAACAAATTATCGGCGAAGTCACCCGAGCCGCGCGCGAATATCTTCGGCCGTGAACTCGGCCATGATGCGCTTGCCCGAGGGGGTAAAGCTGGGGTTGCCGCACGCCGCAAGGCGGTCGAGCAGCGCCTGCACCTCCTCCCGGGCAAAGGAGGCCTTCGCCCCGCGCGTTGCGCTGCGGGCCATGACGGCGGCCACCTTTTCGCGCCGGGCGTCAGCCGCCCCCACCGGCGTGTCGAACTGCTGCAGCAGCTCGTAGAGCAGCATGTCGACCCCTTCGGCCGAAATCTCGGCCGGGAGCCCCTTGACGTCGATGGAGCCGCCGCCCCCGAAGTCGAGGTCGAAGCCCAGCGCCGCCACCTCGACCGAATGCTCCTCGAGCAGCGCATACTCCTCCTCCGAGAGGAGCAGATGCTCGGGGAAGAGCAGCTGCTGGCTGGGCGCCGCACCCGAGCTCAGCGTCGCCAGATAGTATTCGTAGAGCACCCGCTCGCGGGCACGCCGCAGGTCGACTGCCACCAGCCGTCCGCCGTACGAGGCGGCGGCGTATCCGCCCGCCAGCGGAATGGCCCCGGCAAAGGCGGGCGCCCCGCCGTCGAGCTGAAGCTGCTGCTGCTCGCCCACCGACGAGGAGACGAACTCCAGCTCGCTCTCCTCCTCCCCTGCGGTGCCCTGCTCACTCGGCGAGACGATGTCGTCGAACTCCTCGGCCGAGGCTCCGCCGTCGAATGCGTCAAAAGCGGTGGCACCCGGCGAAAGGCTCCGCCAGGGGGCCGCATCGGCCTCGTCCGGCTCCCCAGCCGGGCCGGCATCGGAAAGACGGAATGCCGGAATGCCGGCACCGCCCGGCTGCCGGGCTCCGGCGCGCGGCGCGAAGGAGGCGGCGCTGTCGGCCACCTCCGTCGAGGCGTCGGGCACCGTATAGGGGACATCGAAGCCCGTGAACTCCTCGTTGGGGTCGGGAGCCGTCGGGTCGATGTAGGATTCGCGGAAGGGGTTGTAGTCGAGGTTCGACTGCGCGGGGGGTTCGCTGTAGAGCGCGCCGCGGCGCAGCACCGGAATCTCGACCGTACGGTCGCTGTCGAAGTCCATCATCGGCACGGCGCCCGTCTTGGCGAGCGTCTCGCGCACGGCAGCGTTGATAATCTGCCATACGGCCTCCTCGTCGGCGAACTTCACCTCGGTCTTCTGCGGATGGACGTTCACGTCGATGCGCGCCGGGTCAACCGTCAGGTAGAGGAAATAGGAGGGCGCGCAGTTGCCGGGGATGAGCTTCTCGTAGGCCTTCATGATGGCGCTGTAGAGGTAGCTGCTCTTGAAGTAGCGGCCGTTGACGAAGAGGAACTGCTCCGTATTGCGCTTCTTGGCGGCAGCCGGCTGGCCGATGAAGCCCTCGACCGAGGCGATTGAGGTGTCGGCCGAGACCTCCAGCAGATTCTGCTTGATGTGGCGCCCGATGACGTCGACAATGCGCGTGGCGAGCGTCGCCGCCCTCAACCGGTAGAGCGGGGCGTCGTTGGAGTAGAGCTCGAAGGCGACCTGCGGATTGCAGAGCGCCACGCGCTGGAATTCGGCCTTGATTTGGTTCGACGACGTAGTGCTCTTCTCCAGGAAGCGGCGCCGCGCCGGCACGTTGTAGAAGAGGTTGCGCACGAAGAACTGCGACCCCACGGGGCAGGCCACGGGCTCCTGCGAAACGAAGACGCCGCCGTTGATTTCGGTGCGCGTACCCACCTCGTCGCCCTCCTGGCGCGTGCGCAGCTCGACCTGCGAGACGGCCGCAATCGAGGCGAGCGCCTCGCCGCGAAATCCGAAGGTGTGCAGCGCATAGATATCCTCGACCGAACGGATTTTACTCGTCGCATGGCGGTCGAAGGCCATGCGGGCATCGACGGGCGACATGCCGCAGCCGTTGTCGACAATCTGAATCAGGTCGCGGCCGCCGTCGCGGAAGTTGACCTTCACCTCCGTGGCTCCGGCATCGATGGCATTCTCCATCATCTCCTTCACCACCGAAGCGGGGCGGTTGACCACCTCGCCGGCCGCAATCTGGTTGGCGACAACCTCGGGCAGAAGTCTGATTTTGTCTGCCATCCGTCTACTCCTCCCCCTGATAATCGTTCGGCACCACCGTGATGGGCTGCGCCTGCCACTCCACGTCGCTCACACCGCGCTGGTCCAGCTCATTGGCCGGCCGGCGCTGCTCGACAACCTGCTCCTGACGCTCGCGGGCCGAGCCCTGCACCCACAAGAAGAGGCGGGCCAGACGCGGGAAGAGCAGCACGATGATGAGCAGCATGACGACCACGCCGAGCATCATCTTCCAAATCTGGCGGCGGCCCGACCGCTCCTCCTCGGAACGGCGTGCGGCACGTGCCTCGCGCTGCGTGCGAATCAGCTGGCCGGGGCGGTACTCGCGCTCCTCGTCCTCCGACCGTTTGCCGAGCAGTTCGGCACGGCGCTGCTCGCGGGCCTCCTTTTCGGGGTCGTAGTAGCGCGGTATGTAGTTGAATTTGTTCGGATGCTTCTTGTAGGGACCGAAACCGGACATAGCTTCAAATGTTTGGTGGTTGCACAAAAAAGGGAAAAATCCGCCCCTTTACCCGGTAAAGGTACGAATTTTTCCCGCCATTTATTATCCGCTAACGGAAGAAACTCTTCATCCGCTCGAAGATATTCTGATTTTTGACCGATTCGGCCTTCTGGAACGAAGGCTGCTGGGCCAGCTGCTCGACCAGGCGCTTCTCCTCGGAGGTGAGCTTCGAGGGGATGGTGATGTCGACCACCACCAGCTCGTCGCCGCGGCCGTAGCCGTTCACGTCGGGCAGACCCTTGCCCGCCAGACGCAGCACCTTGCCCGCATGGGTTCCCGGCGCAATCTTGATTTTGGCACGGCCGCCCACGGTCGGCACTTCGACCGTACCGCCCAGCAGGGCCGTCGTCACCGTGATGTTCAGGTTGTGAATCAGGTCGTTGCCGTCACGCGTCAGTTCGGGGTCCGGCTCCTCCTCGATGAGCACCTGCAAATCGCCGTTCACGCCGCCCTGGCGTGCCGCATTGCCCTTGCCCGAGACGGTGAGGACCATGCCCTCGCCCACGCCGGCCGGAATCTTGATTTCGACCACCTCCTGACCGCGCAGCGTCCCTTCGCCCTTGCACTGGTCGCACGCGGCCGTGATGACCTTGCCCGTACCGCCGCACGTGGGGCAGACACCCTGCGTCTGCATGCGGCCGAAGAAGGTGTTCTCGACGCGCGTCACATAGCCCGTACCGCCGCACTTCGAGCAGGTTGCATAGGAGTTGGCATCCTTGGCACCCGTGCCGCCGCACTTGTCGCACGCTACGGTCTTGTTGATTTTGAGCTTCTTGGTCACGCCGTTGGCAATCTCCTCGAGCGTCAGCTTGACCTTGATACGGATGTCCGAACCGCGATTCACGCGCCGGCCGCCGCCCGTCGACGACGAGCGGAACCCTCCGCCGCCGAAGTGGCCGCCGAAGATGTCGCCGAACTGCGAGAAGATATCCTCCATCGAGAAGCCGCCGCCGCTGAAGCCGCCGAAACCGCCGGCTCCGCCGCCCGCCGCGCCGCTCATGCCGGCATGGCCGTACTGGTCGTAGCGCGCACGCTTGTCGGGATTCGAGAGCACGTCGTATGCCTCGGCCGCCTCCTTGAACTTCTCCTCGGCCTCCTTGTCGCCGGGGTTCTTGTCCGGGTGGTACTTGATGGCCGCCTTGCGATAGGCCTTCTTTATTTCGTCTGCGTTAGCGTTCCTGGCAACGCCCAGGACCTCGTAATAATCCCTTTTCTCTGCCATGGTTCTACTCTCCTACAACAACTTTAGCGAATCGCAGCACCTTGTCGCCCAGCATGTAACCCGTCTGGACCACATCGATGACGCGACCCTTGTTCTCTTCGCCGGCCGCGAACTTGGCCACGGCCTCGTGCAAATCGGCGTCGAATTCGTTGCCCTTGGCCTCAATCTCCGTCACGCCGCGCTGACGCAGCGCCTCGGTAAACTTCTGGGCAATGAGGTTGACGCCCGCCCGCAGCGCCGCAATGTCGTCGCTCTTCTCCATCGCCTCGACGGCGCGCTGCACGTCGTCGCGCACCGGCAGCAGCGCCAGCAGCACGTCGCGGCCGCCGGTCTGCACCAGCTCCATCTTCTCGCGCAGCGTACGCTTGCGGTAGTTGTCGAATTCGGCCTGCAGACGCAGGTACTTGTCGCGCCACTCGGCGATTTCGGCCTCGAGGTCGGGCTTCTGCTCCTCCTTCGCGGCCTCGGCCGACTCCTTGTCGGAAGCCTTCTTGTCGGCTGCATCCGCCTCTGACATCGTGTCATGCGCGGCCTCACCGCCGTCTGCCATATTGGCACGTGCGGACTCTTCGCCGGCAGGTTCACCGCTCGCTCCCTTGGAGCCCTCGCGGTCCTTAACCTCCTCGTTATAAACTTTTTCCTGTTCCATATATCTGTGTTTTTTCATATTTTCCGACATCTATGGCACAAAATGCATACCAAGCGGCCGAATGCGTTATCCAAGGATGAAAATGGCAGGCCGCCGGTTCAGCTCGGGACGCGGATGCGCGCGCCACTCCCCCACCGTACGGGTCTCGACCAGCTCGCCCGGCGCCGTGAGGTCGGCCGCCACCGTCAGGCGCGTCTCCGGGGCGCAGACCGTGAGCAGCTCCTCCAGCAGCTTCACGTTGCGGTAGGGCGCCTCGATGAAGAGCTGCGACTGATGCTCCGTGCGGGCCCGCCGCTCGAGCGCGCGGATGGCGCGCTGCCGTTCGGGCGCCTTGACGGGCAGATAGCCGTTGAAGGCGAACGACTGTCCGTTGAGCCCCGAGGCCATCACCGCAAGGATAATCGACGAGGGGCCCACGAGCGGCACCACGCGGATGCCGCGGCGGTGGCACGCCTCGACCACCAGCGCTCCGGGGTCGGCCACGCCCGGCACACCAGCCTCGGAAATCACGCCGGCCGAGCGCCCCTGCTCGAGCGGCCGCACCAGCTCCTCGACCTCGCGGCCGGCAGCCGTATGTTCGTTCAGTTCGCGGAACTCCAGCTCGGCGATGGGGCGGGCGACGCCGGCCTTCGAGAGGAAGCGCCGCGCCGTGCGGACGTTCTCGACGATGAAGTAGTCGAGCGCATCCATCACGGCCCGGTTGGCCGCGGGGAGCACCTCCCAGGGTGCCGTTTCGTCCGAGATGGGACAGGGAATCAGATAGAGCGTGCCCTTCCGCACGGGTTGCGATGTCATGGTCGGTCCTTTTTAGATGATGTTACTCCTTGAGATAGATGCGCTTGACGCGGCCCGACACGGAGGTGAGCACCTCGTAGGAGATGGTGCCGAGTACCTGGGCCATCGTCTCGGGGTCGTTGCCCGGCTCGGCCGAGAAAATCACCGCCTCGTCGCCCTCCGCAACGCCGGGGATGTCCGTCACGTCAATCATGCAGCTGTCCATGCAGATGCGCCCCACGATGGGGGCCGGCATCCCCTTGACGCGCATCGACCAGCGGCCGCAGCTCAAATGGCGGTCCAGACCGTCGGCATAGCCCACGGGGATGGTCGCCGTCACCGTATCGCGGTCGAGCTTCCCGGCACGGCCGTAGCCCACCGTATCGCCCGCGCGGAGGTGTTTGAGCTGCACGATGCGGGTCTTGAGCGTCGCCACGGGGCGCAGCGCCGGATTGTGGCGCCAGCCGAAGCCGTAGAGCCCGATGCCCAGCCGGCACATGTCGAACTGCGCCTCGGGAAAGCGCTCGATGGCGGCCGAATTGGCCGTATGGCGGATGACGCCGTAGGGCAGCGCCTCGGCCAGCTGCGAGCTCATCCGCGCAAAGCGGGCAATCTGGGCCCGCGTATACTCGTCCTCCTCGGGCATGTCGGCGCAGTTGAGGTGCGAGAAGATGGTGGCCACCTGCACCTGCGTCGTCGCACGAAGCCGCTCGGCAAGGTGCGGGAGCTCCTCCTCGACGAAGCCCAGACGGTGCATCCCCGTGTCGAGCTTGATGTGAATCGGATAGCGGCTCTCGCCGGCCTGCTCGGCCGCCGCCTCGAAGGCCTCGAGCGAGTGGAAGCTGTAGATTTCGGGCTCCAGACGGTTGGCAATCATCACGTCGAAGCTGTCGGCATCGGCGTTGAGCACCACCACGGGCATTGTGATGCCCCGCTCGCGCAGCAGCACCCCTTCGTCGGCAAAGGCGACGGCCAGGTAGTCGACCCCTTCGTGCTGGAGCATCTGCGCCACCTCGAAGTCGCCCGTACCGTAACTGGCCGCCTTGACCATCGCCACCAGGCGCGTGCCAAAGGAGAGCTTCGAGCGGAAGTAGTTGAGGTTGTCGCGCATGGCGTCGAGGTCGACCTCGAGCACCGTCGTATGGCTCTTGCGCGAGAGGGCGTGGGCCAGCTTCTCGAAGCGGTAGTCGCGCGCCCCCTTGAGCAGCACCGTGCAGCCGGCCACCGCCTCGCGCGGGATGCGGGCGATGCACTCGTCGGTCGAGGCGTAGAAGGAGCGCCGGCAGTTGAAGAGCCCGGCAAAGCGGCGCAGCCGCGGGCCGATGCCGATGAAGTACTCCACGCCGGCCCGCTCGACCATGCCGGCCACGCGGGCGTAGAGCTCTTCGTCGGGCAGGCCGCTCTGGGGGATGTCCGACAGCACGAGCGTCTTGCGGCGCGAGAGGGCGATGTTGTGGAGGTAGTCGAGCGCCAGCGCCAGCGAGTTGAGGTCGAGGTTGTAGGCGTCGTTGACCAGCACCGAGTCGTTGATACCCTCCTTCACCTCGAGGCGCATGGCCACCGCGGGTGCCGAGGCAAAGCTCGGGGCCGGATAGCCCATCACGGCACAGAAGGCCTCGACAATCTGGGCGTTGCGGCGCGAGGCGGCGTTGCCCACGACGCTCTCCGCCACCTCGGGGAAGCGGGCGGCATCGACCGGCCGGCGCTCCGGGAAGCGGGCCTCAATCATCGCGCCGAGCGGCTCGTAGTAGCTGTGGTAGATGATTTTGCGGGCGCTGCGGGCCAGCACCATCTTCTCGTCGCACTTCTGCTCGAGGCTCAGGAAGTTCTCCTGGTGGGCGTCGCCAATCGAGGTGAAGACCACCACGTCGGGGCGGATGATGCGCTCCAGACGCGCCATTTCGCCCGGACGCGAGATGCCCGCCTCGAAAATCGCCAGCTCCTCGTCGCCCTCGAGCATCAGTACCGAGAGGGGCACGCCCAGCTGCGAGTTGTAGCTCTTGGGCGAGCGGTAGAACTTCACGCCGGCGGGCAGCTCCTCGACAATCCACTCCTTGATGACCGTTTTGCCGTTCGAGCCGGTGATGCCCACCACCGTCCCGTGGAACTGCGCGCGGTGGTAGGCCGCCAGACGCTGCAGCGCCGCAATGGCGTGGTCGACCACCACGAAGCCGCACGTGCCCTCCTCGAGCTCCTCCAGGCGGCGTTCTACCAGAAAGGACTTCACGCCCCGGCTCTGCATTTCGCGCACGAAGTCGTGCGAATCGTGGTTGGCGCCGCGCATGGCGACAAACATCGGGGCCGAGCCGAACTCGCACGAGAGCGAGCGGCTGTCGGTCACCACCGAGCGGACCTCGGCGTCCGCCCCGTACAGGCTGCCGCCCACGATGGCGGCAATCTGCGAAAGAAGGTATTTCATGAACGAATCACTAAACTAAAAGGTTCCATCTCTTTGTTCCGGCCCTTTGCGTCGGGCAGTTGCCCGGGCATTCGCTCGGACAGCAGCCCGGACAGCTGCTCCGGGTCTTGTTCCGGCCCTTGCTCCGGCCTTTGACTCCGGCCTTTGGCCCCGGCCCTTGCTCCGGCGCCGGCACTCCGCAGTCCGTTTTCCCCCCCCGAAGGGAGCGCGGCCCCGAAGAGAGTGCATCCTGCCGCCCGCTCCGCCGGCCGGAGGGCGGAAGGCAGAGTCCGGAGGGCGCAGCGGCGCCGTCGGGTCAGTTCGTATCGAAGGTCACCACCGTGATGCCGGCGCCGCCGCGGTCGGCATGCTCGTCGACGGCGCTCACCACCTCGGGCACCGTCCGCAGGTAGCGGCGAATCTCCTCCTTGAGCGCGCCGGTGCCCTTTCCGTGGAGGATGGTCACCGAGCTTACGCCCACCATCAGCGCATCGTCCACCAGGTCCTGCACCGCCTCGAGCGCCTCGGCGGCCCGCATGCCCCGCACGTCGATGTGGTCGCGGAAGTTGAGCTTGCGCGCCGAGATGTCGACCGAGATGCGGGTCCGCGCCGTCTGGGGACGCGTCGCCTCGCGGTACTCGTTGTTCGAGACCACCTGCAGCCGCTCCTTCTCGACGGTCGTGAGAATCTGCCCGAAGGCCACCTGCGCCCGCCGTCCCTTGATTGACTGCACCACGCCAACCATCTCCTGCCCCGCCATGCGGACCTTCGAGCCGACCTCCACCTCGCGCGGTTTGGGCGCCTCGGCCGGTGCCGCATCGCTCTTTGCCGCAGCCTCCTGCTCGCGCCGCTCGGCCCGCCGCTGGCGCCGCCGCTCGATGCGCTCCATCTCGCGCGCCACCGAGGCGTCGTGCTCCTCGTCGTCGCGCTGCTCGACCGTATCGCGGAACTCCTCCAGCTCCTTGCGCGCCATGCGCGTGAGCTCCTTGTCGGCCTGCGCCTCGCGGATGGTCTTGATGGTGTTCTCAATCTGGCGGTTGGCCTCGGCGACCAGCTCCTGGGCCTCCTGCTTGGCGCGGCGGATGATTTCGTTCCGCTCGGTGCGGATTTTCGAGAGCTGCTCGGCATAGTTGCGCTCCAGCTCCTCGACCTTGCGGTCCGTCAGACGGATGCGCTCGCGCTTCTGCGCCCAGTAGTGCTTGTCGCGCGCAATCTCGCGCAGCTGCTTCTCGATGTTGATGTGGTCGCTGCCCGCCTTCTCGCCCGCCTCGCGGATAATCTCCTCGGGCAGTCCGATTTTGCGAGCGATTTCGATGGCGAACGAGCTGCCCGGCTTGCCCATCTCCAGACGGAAGAGCGGCCGGATGTGCTGCACGTCGAAGGCCATGGCGCCGTTGGCAATCCCCTCGGTGCTGGCCGCATAGTATTTGATGTTGGCGTAGTGGGTCGTGATGACGCCGTAGCACCCCTTCTCGAGCAGCCGCTCGAGGATGGCCTCGGCGATGGCGCCGCCGATGATGGGCTCGGTGCCCGAACCGAACTCGTCGATGAGCACCAGCGTCTGAGACGACGCCCCGGCAAGCATGTGCTTCATGTTGAGCAGGTGTGACGAGTAGGTCGACAGGTCGTCGTCCATCGACTGCTCGTCGCCGATGTCGATGTAGATGCTGCGGAAGACGGGCAGCTCGGAGACCTCAGAAGCCGGGACGAGGTATCCGCACTGGAACATGTACTGCACGATGCCGGTGGTCTTCAGGCAGACCGACTTGCCGCCGGCGTTGGGGCCCGAGATGACCAGGATGTGCTTTTCGCGGTCAAGCTGCATGTCGAGGGGTACCACCTCGCGCCCCTGGGCGCGCAGCGTCTGCTGCAAAAGAGGATGGCGGGCATTCCGCAGCACGAGGCGGTCGTCGGTCGAGACAATCGGCCGTCCGCAGCCGTTCTCCGAGGCCCAGCGCGCCTTGGCCCGCACCATGTCGACATCCGAGAGGTAGTCGCCCGAGGCGGCGATGAGCGGCGCATCGGGGCGGATGGAGTCGGTGAACTCGGTGAGGATGCGGACAATCTCGCGCCGCTCGGCATACTCCAGCTCGCGCAGCTCGTTGTTGATTTCGACCACCTCGACCGGCTCGACGTAGAAGGTGCGGCCCGTGGCCGACTCGTCGTGGATGAAGCCCTGCAGCTTGCGCTTGTTCGAAGCGGCGACGGGAATCACGGGGTGTCCGTCGCGGATGGAAATCTGGGCGTCGGCATCGACGATGCCCGCCCCCTTGGCGGCAGCCAGCACCTGCTGCAGCCGCTTGGCCGCCTGCCCCTCGCGTTCGCGGATGGAGCGACGCACCTCCTGCAACGCGGGTGAGGCGCTGTCCTTCACCTCGCCGAAGTTGTCGACAATCGAGTCGATGCGCCGCACAATCTCGGGGAAAGCCTCCACCCCGCGGCTGCGGGCATAAAGGGCCGGATAGCGGCTCTCGCCCCGCGTCTGGATGAACGAGACAATCGCCCCGACGGCCGCAAGGGCCTGCCGCAGCGTGACCACCTCCTCCACGTCGAGGAAGGTACCCTCGACCTGCAGCTTGGCCATCACGCCGTCGACATCGGGGAAGTCGCCCGAGGGGAAGTCGCGCTCGAGGTCGAGCAGCTGGCGCATCTCGTCGGCCAGCGCCAGGCGCCGCTCAATCTCGCGGGCCGAGGTCGAGAAGCCCTCGGCAGCGAGCTTCTCGCGGGCCGCCTGCATCGTACAGCCGGCGGCCACCTGCTCTCGGATTCGGTCGAAACCGATTTTCTGTTCGAAAGTATCCGGATATATCATAAAACAAACTATCTAACAACGGAACCACACGTTACAGCGGGGCCCCACACGCCCCTTTCCAGCCGGGCCCTCTCCTGAACGGGGAGCTCCTCCCGCTTCGAAGGCCGCCCCTCTTCATGAATCAAACCCCTCCCGAGGAAGGGGTTTGCATCACATTGTATCCATCTGCCGCCTGCCGTCCCGCTCCCGCGCTCCGCCCGTCGGGCGCTCCGCCCCGGAACGAACGCTGCGAGACGCCGCAGATCCACATCGTCTCATCAATCGTTTCCATCACCTCTCTATCGCCACCGCAGGCCCCGATGTCTCGCCGGCTCCAGCCGCAGCTGCCCGAAAAGGACAAGTCGCCCTCCGCGCTCCGCGGCACCGCCTCGGCTACTGCTGCGCGGCGCGCTTGAGCGAGTCGCGCTCGGCACGGGCCGCCTCCTTCGCGGCACGGCGCTCGGCACGGGCCTTCATCTTCTCGGGGTCACGCCCGAAGAGCGAAAGGTGGACGTAACGCGCCGGGTACTGCTTCAAATCCTCGAGCAGCGTCGCGAGGTTGCCGCTCGCCTCCGTGAGCGAATCGTAGAGCGCCGCATCGCCCACCAGCTTGCCGAGCGTCCCCTGCTGCTCGTTGAGCTTCTCGAGCAGAGCGTTGAGCTCCTCGACCGAGCCGGCCAGATTCGAGGCGAACTCCTGCTCGGAGAGCTCCCCGGCCATCGCATTGACACTGCGCAGGATGCTGTCCACGCGGCCGGCATTCTCGCCCAGCGTCCCGGCGAACTCCGACAGTCCGCCGATGGCTTCGTGCAGATGCGTCCGCTCGGCGGCGAGCAGCTCGTCGACGTTGCCCGTGATGGAGTTCAGATGGGTCATCGTCCCCGAGAGGCTGGCGGCATTCTCCTCCAGCAGGCGGTTGATGTTGCCCAGCGTCTGCGACAGGTCGTCGGTCAGCCGCGAAAAGCGCTGCTTGAAGAAGTCGAGCTCCGAGTCGGCCATGTCCATCAGGTCACGGTCGCGGCTTGAACGAATCGTATCGCCCGCCTCGAGGTAGGTCGAGGCCGCGCCGTAGCTCACCTCGATGGCCTTGCCGCCCATCAGGCTCTGGCTGACAATCTTGGCCTCGGAGTCGGTCGGAATGCGGTACGTACGGCGGATGGTGAGCTGCAGCACCACCTTGTCGCTCTTTGCCGGGTCGAAGGCGATGCCGGTCACCGTACCGATTTTCACGCCCCGCATCATGATGGGCGAGGCGGCCTGCACGCCGTTAATCTGGTCGTAGGCGGCATAGTACTCCACGTTGCGGCTGAAGATGTCGATGCCGCTCAGGAAGCGGATGCCCGCCCATGCGGCGAGAATCATCGTGACGGCGAATATTCCGATTTTGGCTTCTCTTTTCACTTTCATGGCTCAAATGCTTTATTTGACAATCCGGCCCCCGCTGCAACGCACCACGAAGGCATCGGGGAAGCTGCGGCGCACCTCGCGGAGCGCCTTGCGGGCCTCCTCCTGGGTGCGGTACTCCCCCACACAATATTTGTAGCGGAAGCTCCCCTCCGCATCGTACTGCTTCACCTTGTTGCGGTACTTGCCGAACTGCGACGAGGAGAGGGCTACCTGCCGGGGGCTCGCAAGCACCTGCACCGCGTAGCGCACCTCCGTATCGGCACGCTGCGCAGCCTCGGAGCCGCTCTTCCGCTCCCCGGCCGCCTGAACGGTCTCGGGCGCCGGCTCCTCCTCCGCATCGGCCTCGTCGAGCTCCGGAAGCTGCGTGCCGCGCAGGTAGGCGTCGTAGTCGCGCACGGCGTTGTAGAGCGAGCGGGCGATTTCGGCCTGTCCCTTCTCGGACTTCATGTAGGCCATCTCCTGGGGGTTGGACATGAAGCCGATTTCGGTCAGCACGCCCGGCATGTCGGTGGCGTAGAGCACGCGCAGCAGCTGGGGCTTGATGCCCCGCAGGTGGCGTCCCGCCTTGCCGTAGCGGCTCTGGATGCAGCGGGCCATCGCCATGCTGTACTCGCCGTAGGTGAACTGCAGGTTCTGGATGTAGGCCCGCACGATGGCCGCCGTCCGCTCGTCCGACATGTCGATGAGGTCCTCGCGGTTGCTCTCGTAGAGGGCGTTCTCGTTGTAGCGCTGCTCCTTGGGCGTCTCGCCCATGATGAGCGTCTCGACACCGCGCGCCGAGGTTGCCGCCGCCGCATTGACGTGCACCGAGACGAAGAGCTCGCCGCCGGCGCCGTTGGCAATGTCGGCCCGCGCCTGCAGGTCGTCGAGCAGCGTAGCGCCCAGCTCCTTGTCCGTCTTGCGCGTATAGACCACCTTCACCCCGGGCATCCCCTGCTCGATGAGCCGCCCCAGACGGAGCACCACCGCCAGCGTGAGGTCCTTCTCGTAGACCTTGCCGTAGTGCGCCCCGGGGAACTTGCCGCCATGGCCCGCATCGAGCACGATGACCTTGAGCCCCGGCGCAATATTTTCCGCCTGCGCACCGTTCATAAGAACGGCGCACAGCGCAAAGGCCACTGCTGCAAGAAATCTTCCCCGCATATTGTGAGGTGAATTGTTAGCTTTCTGTAAATTTTTACCTATCTTTGTCGCGCCCCGAAAATGCCTCCCGGCAGAGCGAAGGACACCCCTCGGAGGTGTTTTGCCGACTTGTCGGCAAAGGTACGTAATTTTTTGAAAATTTGGAGAAATTCCGGGTAAAATATCTCGTCTCGGCAGCCGTCGTCCTGCTCTTCGCGCAGCTGGTCTTCGGCTTTCCGGCCTCTCCTGCTGCGGGAGCGGCCCCGTTGCGTGATACCCTGAACCCTGCCTCCGACTCGGCCCGCGAAGCCATCGCCCGCCAGGAGACCGCAACCCCCGAAGAGCCGCTGAGCCGCCGCGAGCGGCGCCGCCAGCAGCGCGAGGCCCGCGAAGCGGAGCGCCGCCGCGCCGCCTTCGATTCGCTGCCCCAGCAGGAGCGCGACTCGCTCTTCAGCGCCTCGGTCGACTCGCTCGTCGAGCAGAAGAGCGCGGCCCCGCAGCGCGACTCCTCGAAGCGCAAGGGCGGCAAGAAGGGGGGCGCCTTTCTCGAAGACATCATCTCGGGCCAGAACACCGACTCACTGGTCTACGACGTGCGCAACAAGACGGTCTACGTCTACAACGAAGGCAGCGTCTCCTACCAGAACAGCAGCCTGAAGGCCGACTTCATGCGCATCAACATGGACAACAAGCTGATTTACGCATACGGCAAGGCCGACACGGTCGAGGGGAAGCCCACGGTCACCAAGCCCGAGTTTTCGGAGGGCAGCGAGTCCTACGCGATGGACACGATTGTCTACAACATCGACACGAAGAAGGCCAAAATCAAGGGCGTGGCCACGCAGCAGGGCGACGGCTGGCTGGTGGGCGGCAGTGTGAAGAAGATGCCCGACAACACCATCAACATCGAAAACGGCAAATACACCACCTGCGAAAATACGGACCACCCGCACTTCTATCTGTCGATGACCAAGGCGAAGGTGATTCCCGGCAAGAAGGTGGTCACCGGTCCGGCCTACCTCGTCATGGAGGATGTGCCGATTTACTTCCTCGGCATCCCCGAAGGCTTCTTCCCCATCAGCAGCGGCCCGAAGTCGGGTCTGCTGATGCCCACCTACGGCGAGGTGGCCACCAAGGGCTTCTACATGCGCGACATGGGCTACTACTTCACGCTGGGCGACCACGCCGACCTGGCCGTGCGCGGCGGTTTCTATACGCTCGGCTCGTGGGAGGCCTCGGCCGCGGCGCGCTACATCAAGCGCTACAAGTACAGCGGCAGCTTCAACGTCCAGTACTCGAACAACAAAATCGGCGAGAAGGGCGAACCCGACTACACCAAGAGCAGCGACTTCAGCATCCAGTGGACCCACTCGCAGGATGCCAAGGCCAACCCCGGTTCGACCTTCTCGGCCTCGGTGAACTTCCGCACGAGCGGCTACAACCGCTATGCGGCCACCAACCTCAACGACATTCTTGCCACGCAGACCAACTCCTCGATTTCCTACTCGAAGAACTGGGCCGGCACCCCCTTCTCGCTCTCGGCCAACATGGCCATCTCGCAGAACTCGAGCAACAAGACCATCTCGGTCACGCTCCCCACGTTGGTCTTCAACGTCTCGCGCATCTACCCCTTCAAGCGCAAGGAGCGCATCGGCAAGGAGCGCTGGTACGAGAAGATTTCGATGCAGTACACCGGCAAGATGACCAACTCGGTCTCGGCCACCGAGTCGGAGCTCTTCTCGAGCAAGACGTTCGACAACATGAAGAACGGCATCGAGCACTCGATTCCCGTCTCGGCGTCGTTCAACCTGCTCAACTACATCAACATCTCGCCGTCGTTCAACTATACGGAGAAGTGGTACTTCAAGAAGCAGGAGTATGAGTGGAACCCCGTCACCAACCGCACCGACACGCTTGCGCCCCAGTACGGATTCTACCGCCTCTACAACTACACGGCCAACGTTTCGGCCTCGACGACCATCTACGGCATGTACGACTTCACCAAGAAGCGCAAGGACCGCAAGCTCCAGGCCATCCGCCATACGCTGACCCCCTCCATCGGCTTCTCCTACGCCCCCAACTTCGGCGACCCGCGCTACGGCTACTACCGCATGCGGCAGACCGACTCACTGGGCAACTTCACCACCTATTCGCCCTATGCGGTCAACGCCTACGGCGTCCCCAGCTCGGGCCAGCAGGCGGCGATGACCTTCTCGCTCTCTCAGAACCTCGAGATGAAGGTGCTCTCGAAGCGCGACACCTCGGGCGTGAAGAAAATCAAGCTCATCGACGAGCTGCGTCTGAGCGGTTCGTACAACTTCCTGGCCGACTCGATGAACCTCTCGAACATCAGCATCTCGTTCCGTACGACGCTCTTCAACAACTTCGGCATCAACCTCTCGGCCACGCTCGACCCCTACCGCGTGACCCCCGAGGGACGGCGCTACAACAAGCTCTTCTTCCCGGGACGCATCGTCTCGACGGGATGGTCGTTCGGCTACACCTTCAAGTCGCGTGACGACCGCTCGCAACCGGCCGTCAACGACATCACCAGCATCCCGCCCGAGTACATGAACCCCTTCTACGACCCCTACGGGTCGATGGACCCCGTGCTGCGCCGGCAATACATGGCCCAGACCTACTACGACTTCTCGCTGCCGTGGAACTTCGGCTTCAACTATACGGTCAACTACTCGGTCTCCTACGGCAACTATCCGCCCAAGGGCTACCGGGCCAACGTCTCGCAGACCATCGGCTTCAACGGCAGCGTCAACATCACCCCCAAGATGGGCGTCACGTTCCAGGGCGGTTACGACATTGCCAACAACAAGCTCACCACCTCTTCGGTCTCCATCACGCGTGACCTGCACTGCTGGCAGATGTCCTTCTCGTGGATTCCCTTCGGATACTACCGCAGCTGGAGCTTCAACATCGGCGTAAAGGCCGCCTCGCTTGCCGACCTGAAGTACGACAAGAGCCAGAGCCGCTACGACAACATGTACTGATGCCGGGGGGGCCGACAGGAGCCGACAGGGACGGACGGTTGCCCGGTGGGAACGAACCGGGGACCGACACGAACAGACAGAAACCCGGCGAGATGAACAGAAGCCGGCGCGGCTGGATGCCGGAGAGGCAGCGGCACAAAACATAAAGCGGACACTCGTCGGAGTGTCCGCTTTTACATCTTCCGGCCCGCCTGCGCACGGAGGCAGCTCTCCGCACGTAGGGGCCGAGGCAGGGAATTAGAGCCGCTGCCGGACTGCCGGATGGCCGGCAAAGGCACCGCGGCCCAGCTTGACGCCCGAGGAGCTGCCCGCAGCCGACCCTTCGGAAACCGCATCGATGTCCAGACGCTGGATTGCGGTGGTCACCAACCCCAGCTCGCTCACGCCGAAGACCAGTACCGAGCACTTCGTCCCGGGCAGAACGGAGAAGCCGTGGTCGATGGCCGAGACGGTCGCCTTGCCCTTCGAAAGAATGCCGGGGGCGAACCAGCTCGAAATACCCTCGTACTGCTCCATCGAGAGCACCAGCGCAAAGGCATAGCCGTAGTCGCCGCCGTTGTCGGCCACCACGTCGCTCTGGGGGAAGGCAACGTAGTAGTGTTCGGTATCGTCCGAGGGGGTCACCTCGACCGTCACGTTAACCGTATTGAACGGCTCGCCAGTCTCGGAATCGGTCACCTCGACCAGCTCCTGGCCGGTCACCTCAACGTCGAACGTGCAGTTGCTCGTCGCCTTCCACTCGGGCGTGGTGAAGTTCTTGATGTAGAGCGGCGTGGTGACACGTACGGGCTCCTACTCGTTCGAGGAGTCGAACTCCACGCCGTAGGCATAAAGCATGTAGTCCACACCGGGATTCAGGATGCGCGTATCGTAGACGCTGTTGCCCTTTTCGAGGCCTCCTCCATCCACTGGTACCACTTCACCCAGGGCATGGCGGCCGTCATCGCCTTGTAGTAGCCGAAATCATACCCCTCGATGAAGGCCATGTCGGAGTCGTAGGCCAGATACTTCTCGACGGGAATCTGTGCGAACTGATAGAGCAACGCTCCGTCCTTGGGCTCGACCCGCAGCCGCGCCGAGCGATAGGTGAGGTTCTCGACCGTCAGGGCAATCGGCGCCTCGCTCGTCGTGATGTCGACGCTGGCGAAGGCCGAAGCCGAGAGCGTCACACCCTCGGCGGGCAGCGCCTGCACGGAGAAGCGGTAGGTCGTACCGAGCGAGAGCGTACGTCCGCGCTCGCCGCCCAGCTCGACCGACGTTGCGGCAGTCTTGCCCGACAACAGAGGGTGGAGCTCCTCGCCCACCACCTCGTCGAGGCGGTAGGCATACTCGGCAGCATCCTCCACGGCCGACCACCCGAAGGCGAGCAACACGGGCTCCGTGGAGCGCTCCTCGCTCTGCCCGATGGCGGGAGCCGCCAGCGACAGATTACCCTCCCCGTCGGAGGAGTCGCAGGCGACGGTGCCGAACAGCAATACAGCCACTACCCAAACCTTGAACCAACCATTAACCAGATTTTCTATAAGCATTGAAACTTTTAACAGGATGAATAAAAAAACCGGCCGTCCCCGACAACGGCCCGGCAGCGTGCACCGAGTGATATCAAGGGCGGTCTGATGGAGACAAAAATAGGACAAATCATCGGAAAAATCGACCAAAACAGGTAAAAAAGTAAGGGGATGGCCGCTTTTGCAGCCATCCCCTGCCTTTCAAGACAGAGGGCAATCCGCCCGTCCGCCCGCCGATTCAAAGACGCGTTACGGGCGAGGCCTTGCGCTCGAACGTATTGGCAAACCGGAAGGCGGGCATGCCGAGCGCCAGCACGGCGCAGACGCGGCGCCCGTCAAGACCCAGAAGCTGCTCCAGCGCCCCCTTCTGGCGGCGTCCGGCCACCAGCACGAAGCCCATGTATATCTGACTCACACCCAGCGCCTCGGCCATGAGCGAGGCGTTCTGGCTGGCCAGATTGGAATCCTCGACCGCAAAGCGGCTCTTGAGCGGAGCGTGGATGAAGAGCACGGCCGTCGCACCCCGCAGGATGGGGTCGCGCCCCTCTGCATACTGCTGCTTCATGCGGCGGAAGGCGGGCAGATAGCGCGCGGCGTCGGGCATCAGGAAGCGCACGAAGGGGCGCATGAGCGGATGCGACAGCAGCCGCGCCGTACGGTCGAAGACTCCGAGCGTGAACTCCGTCACGGCGCGCAGCTTCGCGGGGTCGGTCACCAGCGTATAGCCCAGTTCGCGGGCGTTGGAGGCCGTCGGGGCGCAGTCCGCCGCGGCGACAATCCGCCGCAACGCCTCCTCGGGCACGGGCATGTCGGTCAGCGCCCGATTCGAGCGGCGTGCCCGGATTAGCAGTTCGACCGCATCGGCCGACGGCAGCGCCGCGCGGTCGAGCGGATGGATTGTCCCGGCCGGGAAGAGCTCATGGTCGATGGCCGACGCGGGGCAGACCGCCACGCAGTGGCCGCAGCCGATGCAGCGGTCTGGCCGCTGCACCGTAACCGGCATACCGGGCTTCTCCTGCTCCAGAATCTCGAAGGGGCAGACCCGCACGCAGCGGCCGCACCGGATGCACTTGTCACTAATCTCAATTCTCATTGTCGTCGTTTGTTTTACCGCACGTCGCCTACCGTCTTCGGGTCATGCCGGTAGCGGAAGACCAGCGCGAAGACCAGCGCCACGACCAGTGCATAGCCCGCAAAGATGAGCCACGAGGTCGACCAGCCGGCCACCATTGCCTCGGCATCCGTCTGCGAATAGACGAAGCGGTTGACCACTGCCTGCGCTCCGAGCGTGCCGATGGTGGCGCCGATGCCGTTGGTCATAATCATGAAGAGCCCCTGGGCGCTCGAACGGATGGCGACGTCGGTCTCCTTGTTTACAAAAAGCGAGCCCGAAATGTTGAAGAAGTCGAACGCCACGCCGTAGACAATCATCGAGAGGATGAACATCCAGACACCGGGACCGGGATTGCCCAGTCCGAACAGTCCGAAGCGCAGCACCCAGGCCAGCATTGCCATAAGCATCACGTTCTTAATCCCGAACCGCTTGAGGAAGAAGGGAATGAGCAGAATGCAGAGCGTCTCCGAGACCTGCGAGAGCGAGATGAGCGCATTGGCGTGGTTCGCGCCGAAGGTCGAGGCGAACTGCGGAATGTCGCGGAAGCTGGTGATGAAGGGGTTGGCAAAGCCGTTGGTTATCTGGAGCGAGACACCCAGCAGCATCGAGAAGATGAAGAAGAGCGCCATCTTGCGCTGCTTGAAGAGCGTGAAGGCGCGCAGGCCAAGCGCCTCGACCAGGCTCTTGCGCTCGCCGCCGCGGCTGACCGGGCACGAGGGGAGCGTCATGGCGTAGACACCCAGCACCAGCCCCAGCACGGCGCACTGCACGAACTGCATGTAGGTGGTCTGGAAGCCCGCCGCGTCGCACACGAGCATCGAGCAGATGAAGCCCACGGTACCCCACACGCGAATCGGCGGGAAGGACTTCACCGTATCGTAGCCCGACCCTTCGAGCACGCAGTAGGCCACCGAGTTGGAGAGGGCGATGGTGGGCATGTAGAAGGCGACGCTGAGCGAGTAGAGCGTGAAGAGCACGCCGAACGAGACCCCTTCGCCCGTAGCCAGGGCGTAGTAGCCGGCCGCCCCCATGAAGAGCGCAGCCAGCAGGTGGCAGATGCCCAGCAGCCGCTGCGCCGGCACCCAGCGGTCGGCAATGATGCCCACGATGGCGGGCATGAAGAGCGACACGATGCCCTGCATGGCATAGAAGATTCCGATATGCGAGGCCAGTCCCACGCCGACGAGGTACGACCCCATGGAGGTCAGGTAGGCTCCCCAGATGGCGTACTGGAGAAAGTTCATTACGGTAAGGCGGAATTTAATTCCCATAAAAACAACGGTTTAAGGTTACATTTGCGTTTTATGTCGGTTTGTCGTCCAAAAAAAGTTTAAACAAAAATACATTTTTTTTGCGATTTTCTTTGCATTTGCAAAATAAATATCTACTTTTGCATCACCAAAACGTCATTGAGCTATGGTGTAATGGTAACACAACAGATTCTGGTCCTGTTATTCTTGGTTCGAATCCAGGTAGCTCAACAAAACCGCTCCTCTTCAAGAGCGGTTTTCTTTTTCCCCGGAGCCGTCGCAAACCCCGACCGACCCGGCGTTACAGATGCTCGGGACGCCCCCTCCCACACCACGCTCCTGCCGATTGACCGTTGACCGCGCGGCCCCGCTGCTCCACAGCGCGGCGCAAGCCTTTCGCGGACCTTTGCCCACCACCGACAACCTCCCGACCGTCGTTCAACCCTCACCTATTTATAAGAGCGCAGCCACATCTTCCGCCGCAGAGGGTGCGCCCGCCCCGAACGAAGCGCCGCTCCGTTACCCCTGCACGCTCTGCTGGCCCGGCACACTTCGACTTCCCGGCCCGCTTCGACATCCCTGCGCACTTCGACTTCCCGGCCCGCTCCGACACCGGCCCGCTCCGCAAACAAGGCTCCAAAACGAACCATTCTGCACCCGATGTCGGGAAAATGTGCCGAAAATGTACTTTTTTACTCCGAAAGATGCAGAGTAAACCTTTTTTTACTACATTTAGCACGAACAAATCATCAAAATCAACCCGCTATGAAACAGCACCGCTTCTTCCATGCCCTGCTGCAAGGGCTATTTGCCGGCTTCGCCGCCGTTTCGCTCCTGACCGGATGCAGCGACTCGAAGACCGACTCCCCCACTCCCACCCCCAAACCCGACCCGGACCCCGACACCCCGACGGCCGTCACCTTCGCCATCACGCTCGGCAGCTACGACCAGCAGGGCGTCTCGCTCAAGGTCACCCCGTCGGACGAGAAGGCGTCGTACTACTGCAACCTCTTCGAGGCGTCGACCTTCGAGGGGCTCTCCGACGATGCCCTGCGCACCTTCATCAAGGGGCTCGAGGCCGAAGCGTCGCTCCTGCACACCGGCACCGGGGAGTTCACCCTTGCGCGTGAGCTCACCCCCGCCACCAAGTACCGCATTCTGGTGGCCGGCCACGACGCCACGGCAGGCTTCACGGGAGACTTCGCGCTGAGCGAACCCTTTGAGGTGGAGGCTTCGGCCGAACCCGAACCCTTCTCGTTCGAGGTCAAGGAGGTCACCTTCAACAGCGCCTCCATCCTTGTCAAGCCGCTCGACGCCTCGATGTCCTACTTCATCGACGTGCGCGATGCCGCTTCGGTCGACCAGATGGGCGACGAGAAGCTCGTCGAGGAGCTGCTGAAGCTCTACGGAGGCGCCATGGCCTTTCTCTTCACCTATCAGGGCGAAAAGACCATCTCTTCGGGCGTCGACTTCGGCTCGCTGCAGCCCGACACCGAGTACTACGTCTCGGCCTTCGGCTACAACGAGGCAACGAACAGCGCATCGACCAAGCTCGCCAAGATGAAGTTCAAGTCGGCCGCTGCGGGCGACCCGACGCAGAACTCCTTCACGTTCGACATCGCCGACGTCACCGCCTACGGCGCCAACATCACGGTGCACCCCTCGGACGCCAGCGTGTTCTACGTCTGGGACGTCATCACCGAGGCGAACTACAAGAGCTACGGCCAGAACAACGACGGCCTGCGCAAATACCTGAACGACTACATCGAGAGCCAAATCAGCACGTCGTTCCCCACGCGCGAGGATGTCGTTGCGGTCTGCGGCGTGCGCGGAGAGAGCAACTTCGGCTACGAGTCGCTGCTGCCCAGCACGACCTACTACATCTGGGCCATCTGCGTCGACGCTTCGGGCAACCCGACGGCCGACCCGGCGCTGAGCGAGTCGTTCACCACCAAAGAGGAGGTGGTCTCGACGGCCACGGCCACCCTCGTCTTCGACAAGTACTACGACGGCAGCGAACTCTACAAGCTCGACCAGAACCTCTACGCCAGCTACAACGGCAAGGCCTACGTCCCGGCCACCGTGGAGCGTTCGGCCGACGCCACGACGTGGTACACCATCTACACCTCGACCAACATCATGGACACGGAGACCTACACCGACACGGTACTGCGTTCGATTCTCGTCAAGCAGGGGACCGAAGGGGACGAGACGCCCCATTACGCCGTCGCGTGGGATACCGAGGTCTACTTCCTCGCCGTGGCGAAGGATGCCGCCGGGAACTTCGGACCCGTCTTCCGCAAGAGCCTTACCGTCAGCCTCGACGGAGCATCGCCCGTAAGCGAGCTGACCGGTTCGGCCCGTCCTGCCTCCAGACCGCTTGCCACACGGCCCCTCGTGCAGCAGCTGGTCAACAAGCGCCGATAACAGAGCCTGCGTGACAGCACGCGAGGTACAACCCGCCGATTCCGGCACTTCAACGCACAAGACCGCTTCCCCTCCGGGAGGCGGTCTTTTTTGGAGAGGCCTTGTGCCGCAAAAGCACCCCACTTCTCGCCTCGACGCCTTTTTCCACAGCAAGCCCCGAAGCGCAGCTTCACAGGCAGGAAGGAAGTTGGGCCGGAACGCGCAGTGGAATTCACACCGAAACGCGGACCGAGACGCAGGCCAGAACACAGGCCAATGCACACCGAAACGCGGACCGCAATAGAGGCGGATATGCACGCCGGAACGCACACCGGAATCGGGCGCAGAAATCCGACGCGAAAATCCGACGCGAAAATCCGACGCAGGCCATACGCCGCACCGCCCGAACACACCGCCTGAACACACCGCCCGAACGCACCGCTCCCCCTCTCCTCTGTCGCAAAAAAAGGGCAGCCACCCCGAAGGGTGGCCGCCCGTAACGGACGCCGCACACGGTACGGCCCGCAGGGTTCCGACATACGGCTACTTCTGGTCGCTGCCCAGACCCATCTTCTCAATCAGCGCCTTGGTCTCGGGCTTGTGGCCGCGGAACTTGACGTAGAGGGTCATCGGGGGCTCCGTACCGCCCTTCGAGAGGATGTTCTCGCGGAACGAGTCGGCAACCTCGCGGTTGAAGATGCCCTTCTCCTTGAAGAGCGAGAAGGCGTCGGCCTCGAGCACCTCGGCCCACTTGTAGCCGTAGTATCCGGCCGCATAGCCGCCGGCGAAGATGTGGCCGAAGGCGGGCGACATGGCCGTACCGGCAACGACGGGCAGCACCTGCGTGGGGGCCATCGCCTTCACCTCGAACTGCTCGACGTCACCCTCGTAGGGCTGCTTGAGCGTATGCCATGCCATGTCGGTCATGCCGAACGAGAGCTGGCGCACGTTGGCGTAGGCCGCCAGGTAGTTCTGCGCCGCCACGATGCGCTCGACCAGCTCGGCGGGCATCGGCTCGCCCGTCTCGTAGTGGACGGCCCACAGGTCGAGGAACTCCTTCTCGGTGGCCCAGTTCTCCATAATCTGCGACGGAAGCTCGACGAAGTCGCGGTAGACGTTCGTGCCGGTGAGCGACTCGTAGGTACCCTTGCCCAGCATGCCGTGCAGCGCGTGGCCGAACTCGTGGAGGAAGGTCTCCACCTCGTCAAAGGTCAGCAGCGAGGGCTTCGTCTCGGTGGGCTTCGTGAAGTTCATCACCAGCGACACCAGCGGGCGGGTCTCCTTGCCGTCGACCACCTTCGTACCGCGGTATTCGATCATCCAGGCGCCCGAGTTCTTCGAGGCGCGGGGGAAGAAGTCGAGGTAGAGCACCGCCAGGAAGTTGCCCTGCTCGTCGGTCACGTCGTAGGCCGTCACGTCGGGGTGGTAGACCTCAACCTGCTCGTTGGGCGTAAAGTTGAGCCCGTAGAGCTTGTTGGCCAGCAGGAAGACACCCTTCTTCACGTTCTCGAGCTTGAAGTAGGGCTTCACCATCTCGTCGCTCAGGGCATACTTCTCGTTCTTGTACTTCTCGCTGTAGTAGGCCCAGTCCCAAGGCATCAGCTCACCCTCGAGCCCCTGCGAGGCGGCATAGGCGTTCAGTGTGGCGTAGTCCTGGTCGGCGTAGGACTTCGTGGCCTCCAGCAGCTCGTCGAGGAAGGAGTTGACCGTCTGCGTATTCCCGGCCATGCGCTCCTCGAGCACGTAGTCGGCATAGGTCTCGTAGCCGAGCAGGTTGGCGATTTTCAGACGCAGGTTGGCAATCTGCTTCAGCACCTCGCAGTTGTCGAACTCACCGCCGAGCGCACGCGAATTGTAGGCGCGCCAGAGCTGCTCCTTCAGCTCGCGGTTCGACGAGTAGGTGAGGAAGGGGACGTAGCTCGGCGCATGGAGCGTCACGGTCCACCCCTTCTGACCGCGGGCCTTGGCCTCGGCGGCCAGCCCCTCGCGGACAAACTCGGGAAGTTCGGCAACGGCCTTCGGGTCGGTGATGTTGAACTCGAAGGCGTTGGTGGCGGCCAGCTCGTTCTGGTCGAACTTGAGCGTCAGGCCGGCCAGCTGGGTCGAATACTGGCGGTAGAGCTCCTTGTCGGCATCGGAGAGCGCCGCGCCGTTGCGGGCGAAGCTCTTGTAGCTCTTCTCGAGCAGCATCTTGTCCTCCTGCGAGAGGAACCATCCCGGATGCTCGTAGACGGCCTTCACGCGGGCGAAGAGCTCGGGGTTGAGCGCGATGTCGTTCTGGAGCGCCGTCAGACGGGGCTGCACCTCGGCGGCGATGCGCTGCATCTCCTCCGAAGTGTTGGAGCTCAGCAGGTTGTAGAAGACACCCGAGATGCGGTTGAGCAGCGCGCCCTGACGCTCGAGCGCCACGACCGTATTCTTGAAGGTGGGTTTGGCGGGGTTGTTCACAATCGCCTCGATTTCGGCCCGCGAGCAGGCGATGGCGGCATCGAAGGCCGGTTCATAGTGTTTGAGCTCGATTTTCGAGAAGGGCGGCGTGGCGTAGGGGGTATCCCACTCGACCAGCAGCGGATTGGTCTTGTCGAGCTCGGGCAGCTGTGCCTTGGGGAGCGAATTGTCGGCGCAGCCCGCCGTCATTGCGGAGATTGCCATGATTAGAAGTGCTTTTTTCATAAACGTTCCTGGGTTAGGGTTCTTTCCGATTGGGTTGCATTACTTTTTGAGCGTGGTCTTGAGACGCGCCGCCTGCGTGGGGCGGGGCCGGGCGCCGAGCGAATCGACGCTGCCGGCAACGGGACGCGCCGGGGCGTCGGGCATCGCCACGCTGTCGGCCGTCTGGGGCGGTTCGATGAAGCCGCGGGCCACGAGCAGCGCCGTCTTGTCGGGGTCGGCGCCGCGGAAGGCGCGGTAGAGGCTCATGCCGTCCTCCGAGCCGCCGCGTGCGAGCAGCTGGCGGCGGAAGCGCTCGGCCAGACGCCGGTTGAAGAGGTCGCCGCTCTGCTTGAAGGCCTGGAAGGCATCCTTGTCGAGCACCTCGGCCCAGATGTAGAAGTAGTAGCCGGCCGAATAGCCGCCGTCGAAGATGTGGCTGAAGTAGGGATAGCGGTAGCGCGGCTCGATTTGAGGCATCAGGTTGCGGCGCACGCGCAGGGCGTCGTGCTCGAAGGCCTCGACGTCGAACGGCTCGTACTTCTCGATGGAGTGGATGTCCATGTCGGTCAGGGCAGCGGCCACCAGCTCGGTGGTGTTGAAGCCCTGGTTGAAGTATTCGCTGCGGCGGATGCGGTCAATCAGGTGCTGGGGAATCACGTCGTCCGTGCGGTAGTGGACGGCGAACTGGCGGAGCATCTCGGGCTCGGTGACCCAGTTCTCCATAATCTGCGACGGAAGCTCGACGAAATCGCCCTCGACCTCCGACAGGCCGCGGTACTTCACGTCGTGGAAAAGGAAGTGGAGCGCATGGCCGAACTCGTGGAAGAGCGTCTTGGTCTCGTCGAGGGTCAGCAGCGCCGGAGTCGAGCCGGTCGGGCGGGTGAAGTTGCAGACGATGCTCAGCACGGGAGCCACGCGCTTGCCGTCACGGTAGACCTGCTCGACGTAGTTGCCGCACCATGCCCCCTGGCTCTTGCCCGGACGGGGGAAGTAGTCGAAGTAGAGCACGCCCAGATGGGTTTCGTCCTGGTCGAGCACCTCGTAGGCGCGCACCTCCTCGTGGTAGACGGGGGCGGCAATCGGCCGGAAGGTGATGCCGTATAGGCGGTTGGCCAGGAAGAAGGCGCCGCTCTGCACGTTGTCGAGCGAGAAGTAGGGGCGCAGCATCTCCTCGTCGAGCGAGTAGTTCTTCTTGCGCAACTTCTCGGCATAGTACCACCAGTCCCACGACTCGAAGGTCGCGCCGGGCAAATCCTCGTGCAGCAGTTCGGTCATCTCGGCCAGCTCCTCGGAGGCGCGCTTCAGGGCGGGCTCCCACACCTGGTCGAGCAGCGAGTAGACGTTCGACACCGTGCCGGCCATCTCGTCCGCCACGACATAGGCCGCATAGGAGGGGTAGCCCAGCAGGTGGGCCTTCTCCGTACGCAGGCGGATGAAGTCGTTGATGAGCTGCTTGTTGTCGTACTGGTCGCCGTGGTTGCAGCGGTTCAGGTAGGCCTTGTAGAGCTCCTCGCGCAGCGCCCGCTTCGACGAATAGGTGAGGAAGGGGATGAGGCTCGGCTTGTGGAGCGTGAAGACCCACTTGCCGCCGCGGCCCAGCTCGTCGGCCTTCTCGCGCGCGGCGTCGCGCACGCCGGCGGGCAGTCCGTCGAGGTCGGCCTCGTCCGAAATCTCGAGCACGAAGTTGTTGTTCTCGGCCAGCAGGTTGCTGCCGAAGCGGACGGCCACGCGCGTCAGCTCCTCGTTAATCTCCTGGAGCCGTTTCTTCTGGGCCGGGTCGAGCAGCGCGCCGCTGCGCACGAAGCGGTCGTAGGTCTTCTGCAGCAGGCGGCTCTGCTCAGCGTCAAGGCCGAGCTCGGCGCGCCGGTCATAGACCGCCTTGACGCGGGCGAAGAGCTGCTCGTTGAGCAGAATCCGGTCGTTGTGGGCCGAGAGCAGCGGCAGCGCCTCCTCCTGGATGGCCTGCATCCGCTCGTTGGTCTCGGCGCCGCAGAGCATCTCGAAGACCAGCCGCGTCTGGGCCAGCATCTGGCCCGAGTTGTCGTAGGCCAGAATCACGTTCTCGAAGGTCGGCTCGTCGTTGTTCTCCACGATGGCGGCAATCTCGGCATCGTGCAGCGACATGCCCCGCTCGAAGGCCGGCATGAAGTGCTCGGAGCGGATTTTATCGAAGGGAGGTGTCCCGTAGGGGGTCTCCCACTCGGTGAAGAAGGGATTCTCGCCGCTCTGCTTCGAAGAGCCGCACGAGGCGAGCGTCATGAAAAAGGTACTCATCAGTAACAGTCCCGTAAAACGTTTCATCGTCGGTGAAATTCCTGTAATTTTTACTTAACTTTGCAGCGGCGCGGCCCCGGGCGGAGCGTTGCCTCCGCAAAGATAATCATTTATACCGATTATGCAACTCCGGAGCGCCTGCACGGCTCCCCCTGCGGGCGGAAAAAGCCCCGCGCCGCAGCCGTGCGGCCCCACCCCGCCGCGCGGCAGACAGACCATACCGAACAACCAGACATGCAACTCTTCTACGCTCCCGACATCACTCCGCCGCTCCACACGCTGAGCGAGGAGGAGTCGAAACACTGCGTGCGGGTGCTCCGCCTCGCATGCGGCGACCGGCTCCACATCACCGACGGGCGGGGTGAGCTCTACTGCTGCGAGATTGTCGACGACAACCCCCGGCGCTGCACCGTGCGCGTCGTCTCGACGCAGCACGAATTCGAGAAGCTCCCCTACGCCCTCACCGTGGCGTGCGCCCCGACCAAGAATACCGAGCGCTTCGAGTGGTTCCTCGAAAAGGCGACCGAAATCGGCATTGCGGCGATTCTGCCGCTCGAGACCGAGCACAGCGAGCGCCGCCTCTTCAAGGCCGAGCGCAGCGAGAAAATCATCACGGCGGCCCTCAAGCAGTCGCTCAAGGCCTACCGCCCCCGACTGGCTCCCCTCACCCCCTTCGCCGAGGCGGTCACGCGCCCCTTCGCCGGGCGGAAGTTCATCGCCCACTGCGCCCCGGCCCTCTCGCCCGCAGGCAAGCGCTATCTGGCGCAGACGCTCCGCGCGGGTGAGGATGCACTCATCCTGATTGGTCCCGAGGGGGACTTCTCCCCGGCCGAGATTGCGCTGGCGCTCGACCACGGCTTCGAGGAGATTACGCTCGGCGAACAGCGGCTGCGCACCGAAACGGCGGCCGTCGTCGCCACGACGATGGTCTCGGTGGTCAACCACCTCGCCGCCCCCGACAACGAATAGACCGCCCGGCGGACAACAACACCCTTACACCCCATGCACGAACTTTTTGAACTCTTCCGCAGCTTCTTCCGAATCGGTCTGTTCACCTTCGGCGGCGGCTACGCCATGATTCCGCTCATCCAGGCCGAGGTCGAGCGCCACGCCAACTGGCAAATCGGCCGCACCGAATTCCTCGACCTGCTGACGCTGGCCCAGACCGTCCCGGGCCCCATCGCCCTCAACACGGCGGTCTTCATCGGCTACAAGTCGCGCGGCTACGCCGGCGCCGTGGCCACGACGCTGGGCATCATCGTCCCCTCGTTCGTCATCATCCTGGTCATTGCTCTGCTCTTCGCCGACGTCCGCCACAATCCGGTAGTTGACGCCGCCTTCAAGGGGATGCGTCCGGCCGTGGTGGCCCTCATCATCGGGCCGGTCATCTCGCTGGCCCGCGGCATGCACTGGTCGATGCTCTTCGTCATCGCCGGCACGGCGCTGGCCGTCTGGTACCTCGGCTGGTCGCCCATCTACATCCTGCTGGCCGCCGCCCTGACGGGCATCGGCTGGGTGCTCTACACTTCGAAAAAAGCCAAGAAACAAAACGACCGATGATATTTCTCCAACTCTTCATCAGCTATCTGAAAATCGGCTTCTTCGGATTCGGCGGCGGCTACGCCATGCTGTCGCTCATCCAGAACGAGGTGGTGGTCCAGCACGCCTGGCTCACCAACGCCGAATTTGCCGACATCGTGGCCATCTCGCAGATTACGCCCGGCCCCATCGCCATCAACTCGGCCACCTACGTCGGCTACTCGGTGGGCATCGAGGCCGGCAGCCCGTGGTTCGGACTGCTCGGCGCCTTCATCGCCACCTTCGCCGTCAGCCTCCCCTCGCTCACGCTCATGCTCCTGCTCACGCGCTTCTTCCTCAAGCTGCACAACAACCCGCTGGTCGAGGGGGCCATGAAGGGGATGCGCCCGGTGGTCATCGGCATGATTGCCTCGGCCGCCCTGCTGCTCATCGCCCCCCACAGCTCCGAGCCGGGCGACCAGAACTTCATCGACGCCTGGAGCTGGGTGCTCTTCGGCGGCGTCTTCATCGGCTCGCTGCGCAAGGTGAACCCCATTCTGCTCATCATCCTCTCGGCCGTGGCCGGCATCCTCATTTACTACGTCTTCTGAGCCGCCGCACGCCGCCTGATACCACCGAAAAAGGCTCCTCCCGACGCATCGGGAGGAGCCTCTCTTTTTCCTTCGTCCCGCTCCGCAGGGACGCCGCCCTCAGGGGCGGCTCAGCGCACGAAGCGGTAGTAGGTGCCCAGCGGCAGCTCCTTGCCGCCCCGGTCCGTGAAGGTCAGCTCGCCCCACTCCTCGTCGCGCGGCGCACCGAAGGCCTGACGCACGGCCGTGCGGGCCAGCGTCGACGAGAGCCCCATCGAGTAGAGGTTGAGCACCAGAAAGGCGTGCGCCGGCGCCAGCAGCCGGGCGCAGCAGTCGAGCATCTCGCCGATGTTGTCCTCCAGAATCCACTTCTCGCCGTTCGCGCCGCGGCCATAGGCGGGCGGGTCGAGGATGATGCCGTCGTAGCGGTTGCCGCGGCGCACCTCGCGCTGCACGAACTTCAGCGCATCTTCCACAATCCAGCGCACCCCGTCCAGACCGCTCAGCTCCATGTTCTCGCGGGCCCACGTCACCACCTGCTTCACCGAGTCGACATGCGTCACCTCGGCACCCGCAGCACGCGCCGCCAGCGTCGCACCGCCCGTATAGGCGAAGAGGTTGAGCACGCGCAGCGGCCGCTCCCCGGCCCCTTCACCGCCGGCCGCGGAAACCGCACCGGCCGCCCGACCGTTTCCGGTAGCCCGACCCTCCTCGGCGGGCACGGCGCCGCTCCGGCACCGCGTGCGGCAACAGTCGTAGATGAAGTTCCAGTTGGCCGCCTGCTCGGGGAAGAGGCCCACGTGCTTGAACGAGGTGAGTCCCAGCCGCATGCACAGCCGCATCGCCCCGTAGGCATACTCCACCGTCCAGCGGTCGGGCATCTTCGGAGCAAGGCGCCACTCGCCGCGCTCCTCCTGACGGGCATCGCGGCGGAACGAGGCGTCGGCCAGGCGCCGCCACTCCTCCTCGGGAAGCGACGGATGCCAGATGGCCTGCGGTTCGGGACGGCGCGTGACGAAGCGGCCGAAGCGCTCGAGCTTCTCGAAGGCGCCCGAGTCAATGAGTTCGTAGTCCCGGAAATCGGGGGTGAGTTGTCGTTGCATGGTTTTCGGAAAGGGGAAAAGGGAGCGGCCGCCGCCCGGTACGGACATGTACGGAGGGCACCGCTCCCGTGGATTCGAAGCTCTTATTTGCGCACCGGCGTCATGATGAAGCGGAAGGTGTAGTCACCGTAGGGCAGGCGGTACTGCTCCATGGGCAGCGCACCCCAGCTGTCGATGCAGCCGAGTCCCATCTGGCACAGGTCGAAGTTCACGAAGGTGGCACCACCGCCGACCAGCTGGCCCGAGTGGCGCTGCGGCGGGAAGTTCGTCACGTCGAGCTCCGCGGTGGCGTAGGGCAGCGCCGAGGCCGAGAATGGCTTCTCGGCGCGGAGCTCCAGACCCGAGCCCGACGAATCGAGCACCGCCCAGCGGCGCAGGTCGCTCCGCGTGCCCGACTCCTGCGGACGGACATACTCGTCGTGGTACTGCTCGTCAACCCGCTGCTCGTAGAGGCCGATATCGGCCGACGAGAGGCGGTCGGCATAGTTCTCGTGGGCGCCGCGGCCGTAGTAGCTCAGACGGTTGTAGCGCGGCTGCAGGGCCATGCTCATGCCGAAGCGGAAGAGGTTCGGAACCTCGGCCCGGGGGCCGGCCTCCATCCGCTCGACCACCTCCATCCGCCCCTCGCCGTTGATGCGGTAGCTCATCGTGAGCGTCGCCCCGACGGCGGGCATCGTATAGCGGCACTCGACGCGGGCCACACCCTCCTCCACCGTCGCGTCGAACGACTCGAGGCGCAGCTCGGGCTCTTTCCAGACGGCGTACTTGTACTGAAGGCCGGCGCCGAGGTCGTTCTCGGTCGGGGCGCGCCAGAAGTTGGGCCGCAGCTCGCTGTCGCGGGCCAGCAGTTCGCGCCCCTCGACGCAGTAGGAGTTGACGAAGCCCTCGCGCGAGAAGAAGATGCTCCAGTTGTCGCCCTCGACGCGCTTGCCGCGCTCCCAGACCGTAAGCTTCACGCCGCGGTCGCTCTTGGGCAGCACGCAGGCCGCCGCGCAGTCGTAGGGGCGGATTTCCAGCTGCTGACGGGCCACGACCGTGCCCGGGTCGAGCAGCGGCTGCTTCACCTTGAGGCGGTAGGCGACGTCAAGCAGCAGCTCGCCGGAGGCGGGGAACTCCCCGGCGTTGAAGCCCAGCGCATAGACGCGGCGCGACTGGGGCGCGACGTCGAGCTCCGTGATGCGGCCCGTGCGGATGACCGCGCCGTCGGCCTTGAGGCTCCACTCAAGCTCGTAATCCTCCAGCCCGATGAAGAAGTTCTCGTTGTAGACCTCCACTTCGCCCTTCGACAGGTCGACGGGCGAGGTCCAAATCGACTGATACTGGCGCTGCACCTCGTAGGCGTGGGGGTGCCACGTCCGGTCGGCGGCGATGATGCCGTTGTTGTTGAACGAGTTGTCCGTAGCGTCGTAGTTGTTGAAGTCGCCGCCGTAGCAGAACGACACGCGGCCGTTCGGCTCGTAGCGCGCAAGGCCCTGGTCGACGAAGTCCCAGATGAAACCGCCCTGGTAAGAGGGGTACTTGCGCACCAGGTCCCAGTACTCCTTGAAGCCGCCGAGCGAGTTGCCCATCGCATGGGCATATTCGCACTGAATCAGCGGCTTGGTCGGATTCGACGTGCAGTAGCGCTCGCACCACCGATAGTCGCAGTACATCGGGCAGATGATGTCGGTGAAGTCGGACGGGGTCTCGAGGCTGTAGTCCACCGCACGCTCGTAGTGCACCGGACGCGAAGGGTCGTAGGCCTTGAGCCACTCGTAGCAGCGCTCGAAGTTGGGGCCCATGCCCGCCTCGTTGCCCATCGACCAGATGATGACCGAGGGGTGGTTCTTGTCGCGGCGCACCATGCGCTGGTTGCGCTCCAGGTGCATCCGGGCATACTTCGGCTCGCGGGCCAGCGTCTGCTCGCCGTAGCCCATGCCGTGCGACTCGACGTTCGCCTCGTCGAGCACGTAGATGCCGTAGCGGTCGCAGAGGTCGTACCAGACGGGGTCGTCGGGATAGTGGCACGTACGCACGGCGTTGATGTTGAGCTGCTTCATGATGCGGATATCCTCCACCATCCGCTCGCGGCTGACCACATATCCGCCCAGCGGGTCCATCTCGTGGCGGTCGGCCCCCTTGATGAGGACCGGCTGCCCGTTGACGAGCAGCTGCGCGTTGCGGATTTCAACCCGGCGGAAGCCCACCGGCTGCTCAATCCGTTCGGTCGTCCGACGGCCGTCCGAGACGGCCAGTTCGAGCGTATAGAGATACGGAGTCTCGGCGCTCCACTTGACGGGGTTCTTCACCGCGAGCCGCACCTCGGAGCGGCCCCCCTTCGGCTGCGCGCTCCCCTCGGCCACGGCGACGCCCGACGCATCGCGCAGCGTCAGCTCCACGCGGCGCACCGTGGGGGTGGTCTCCAGCGCCACCCGCAGCGTGGCGTCCGTGTAGTCGTCGTCGAGCTCCGGCGTGACGAAGAGGTCCTCGAGGCGCGCCTTCTCGCGGGCACGCAGCTCGACGCCGCGCGCAATGCCCGAGAAGCGCCAGAAGTCCTGGTCCTCGAGGTAGGTGCCGTCGCACCAGCGGAAAACCTGCAGCGCCAGCAGGTTCTCACCCTTGCGCAGATACTTCGTCACATCGAAATCGGCCGACAGCTTGCTGTCCTCGCTGTAGCCCACAAAGCGGCCGTTGAGCCACACGTAGACGTTCGACGTGGCCGAGCCGATGCTCAGGCTGACATCCTTGCCCGCCCACGATTCGGGCAGGGTGAAGGTCCGGCGGTAGGAGCCCACGTGGTTCTCGGCATCGGGCACCTCGGGCGGGTTGTTGACGAAGTTGCCGCGCCAGGCGTAGCCGATGTTGACGTAAATCGGGTCGCCGTAGCCGTTCAGCTCCCACATTCCCGGCACGGGCATCCGCCCCCACGAGGCGTCGTCGTAGTCCGCGCGTTCAATACCCGAGGGGCGCTCCGAGGCGTTGCGCACCCAGTGGAAACGCCATACGCCGTCGAGCGACATCCGCTCGCCCGCCTCGAACGAGGCGCGCATCGGCAGACGGTTGACCTCGTTGACGGCCGGGTCCTGCCATTCGCGGCCCGTCTGGGCCACCGTGGCGAGGGGGCCGCACACGGCCGCCAGCGCCCAAAGCATCAGAAGTCTCTTTTTCATTTATCGGTTTGGTTTCGGTTTGTCGGTCTTCTCGTCGCGCGGACGCTCGGCAGAGCAATCCACCAGGCTCATCTCGCACCGCGCGCAGTCGAAGCAGAGGCGGTAGCGGTGCGAGCCCCGCTCCAGATAGAGGTCGCCCCGCAGGCGGGGGTGCTCCTTCAGGCATTCGCCGATTTCGCGGCGGATGCAGTAGGCCGAGCGCATCACCGTATGGCCCGCCGTCGAGGGGGCGAGGTCGAGGCCGCGCTCGATGCGGCGCACGCCGTGAGCCCGGTAAAACTCTTCGGCCAGGTGGTTGGTGACGTTCTCCTCGGCCGTCAACGTATCCGATGGATAGCGCGCCGTGCCGTCGTCGGGCAGGATGCGGTGCGTGCGGGGAGCCTCGATGCGGAGGCGGCGCAGCCCGTCGAGCGCCTCGCGGCGCAGCTCGCCGAGGAGCGATGCCGGCACGAAGCGCACCGGCCCCTCGATGCTCACGTCGCGCACCTCGAAGATGGTGTCGCCGCAGCGGGCCGCCTGCGTGCGGAGCGTCCGCTCCATGGCGGCGACGTCGCGCGCCTCGTCGAAGGGTCCGTCGTGCCCGGCCGAAGCCTCGAACCCCTCGCAGTCGCGGTAGCTCAGGCGAAGCCCCCCGTCCATGAACTCCACGCGGGCCGTCACCGGAATGACGCGGCGCGTGCGGCTCCGCTCGAGGACCAGGTTGAAGCGCCGGTCGAAGTTGCGGTAGAGCTCCACCCCGGGGCGGATGCCCTCCATCCGGTTGGGGGTGATGCGCCGCCCCTCGACCGCGTTGACGTTGGTTCCCGAGGGCCCCCGTCCGGTCACGAAGCAGATGCCGTCGCCGGGTGCCAACTCAACGTCGCCATCGAGGCGGAAACTGCGCGCGTCGCACGAGACGACGCGCCCCACGTACTCGCCCACCGACTTCGGCGTATCGAACGACGCCACACCGGCGCTCCGGCCGGCGAAGAAGTACTCCGAAGCGCCGCGCGTGAAGCTCTTGGCCGGGTCGGGACGGAAGTCGGGACGGCTCACGCCCACCGACGAGCGGCGCAGCTGCGGACGCGCGGCCAGCGCCTCGTCGACCGCGCGGCGGTAGTAGGCCACCACGTTGCGGATGTAGTTGATATCCTTCAGACGCCCCTCGATTTTGAACGACGTGACCCCGGCGTCGAGCAACTCGCCGATGTGCCCCGAAAGGTCGAGGTCGCGCACCGAGAGCAGATGACGGCCCGACAGGTAGCTCCTGCCGCGGCCGTCGGTCAAATCGTAGGTCAGCCGGCAGGGCTGGCTGCAGGCGCCGCGGTTGCCGCTGCGCTCCGACATCGAGCGCGAGAGGAAGCAGCGACCGCTGTACCCCACGCAGATGGCGCCGTGGACGAAACTCTCCACGTCGGCCTTCGTGGCGGCCGCCACGGCCCGAATCTCCTCGAGCGAGAGGGCCCGTTCGAGAATCACCCGCGCAAAGCCGCAGTCGCCCAGGAAGCGGGCCTGCTCCGGCGTCATGTTGCACATCTGGGTCGAGGCGTGCAGCTCGACGGGAAGCTCCATGCGCCGCAGCGCCATGTCCTGCACGATGAGGGCGTCGACCCCCGCGGCGATGAGCGCACGGGCCTCCGCCTCGGCGTCGGCCAGCTCCCCGTCGAAGAGCAGCGTATTGAGCGTGGCGTGGATGCGCACGCCGTATTGATGGGCGTACTCCACGGCGCGGGCCACCTCCTCGACCGGGTTGCAGGCGCCGCGGCGCGCCCCGAATTTCGAGCCGCCGATGTAGACGGCATCGGCGCCGTAGTCGACGGCGGCCATGGCGGATTCCAGGTCCCGGGCGGGAGCGAGCAGTTCAACGCTTTTCACGAGGGTTTCGGATTGATTTTCGGATATGACTTCAAGGGAACAAAGATACGCTTTTTTTCCGGTTCACGCCCGATTTCGGAATATAATCGCTAAATTAGCCTCCGCAACCAAAACCCCCACCGCACCATGACCACACCCCTCCGAATCGGCGGCGCGCTGCTGCTCGGCGCAACGGCCTCGCAGCTGACGACCGCCTGCTCGCCCCGCAACGCCGAGGCGCCCCGCCGCCCCAACGTGCTCTTCATTCTGGCCGACGACCTGGGCTACGGCGACCTGAGCTGCTACGGGCAGCAGCGCTTCGCCACGCCCCACATCGACTCGCTCGCGCTCACGGGCATGCGCTTCACGCAGTGCTACGCGGGCACGACCGTCAGCGCCCCGTCGCGCTCGTGCCTGCTTACCGGCACCCACTCGGGCCATACCCCCGTGCGCGGCAACATCGAGCTGCCCCCCGAAGGGCAGTACCCGCTCCCCTACGGCGCCGCCGAGCTCTTTCGCATCTTCAAGCAGTCGGGCTACACGACGGGCGTCTTCGGCAAGTGGGGGCTGGGCTTCATCGGCTCGACGGGCGACCCGGCCAACCAGGGCGTCGACCGCTTCTACGGCTACAACTGCCAGCTGCTGGCCCACAGCTACTACCCCGACCACTTGTGGAGCGACTCGACGCGCGTCGAGCTGCCGGGCAACGACGGGCAAACCCCCTACGGAGCGGGAAGCTACGCCCCCGACCTGATTCACACCGAGGCGCTGCGCTTCCTCGACGAGCGCACGGCCGACGAGCCCTTCCTGCTCTTCTACCCCACGACCATCCCCCACGCCGAGCTGATTGTCCCCGAAGACAGCACCATCCTCCGCCTGCGGGGCCGCTTCGAGGAGACCCCCTACCGGGGCATCGACTCGGGTCCCGCCTTCCGTCGGGGCGGATACTGCTCGCAGGAGTACCCGCGGGCGACCTTTGCGGCGATGGTCACGCGGCTGGACCGCTACGTGGGCGAGCTCGTGGCCAAACTCCGCGAAAAGGGGCTGCTCGATAATACCGTCATCCTCTTCGCCAGCGACAACGGGCCCCATCTGGAAGGGGGCGCCGACCCCGACTTCTTCGACAGCAACGGCCCGCTGCGCGGCTACAAGCGCGACCTCTACGAAGGGGGCATCCGCGTGCCGCTGCTCGTCTCGTGGCCGGGACACGTGGCCCCCGGCAGCCAAAGCGACTTCGTATGCGCCTTCTGGGACCTGCCGGCCACCTTCGCCGAGCTGACGGGACGCGACGCCCCGTCGGGCGACGGTCTGAGCCTCCTGCCGCTGCTCGAAGGGCGAATGGAGGAGCAGGCGGAGCACGACTACCTCTACTTCGGCTTCATGGAGCTCGACGGGCGCGAGGCCGTGCGGCAGGGGCCCTGGAAGCTGCTCCACCTCGACATCCGCAGCGACGCCCCGCGCTACGAGCTCTACAACCTCGACGAGGACCCCGGCGAGGAGCACGACCTGGCGGCCAGCCATCCCGAAAAGGTCGCCGAGCTGCGCCGGCTCATGGAGCAGGCCTACGCCTCGGACCCCTCGTGGCCCCTCTTCGGGGAGTGAGCCCGGGCGGAAAGCGCACTTCGCCTCAGGCCCGCACGACGGAGGCCCGGCACGACCAAAGGAAGCGGCCGCACGGACCATCCGCCTCCGCAAGACTGCCGCGCCGCGGGAGACCGGCCGCACCTCCTTGCGAAAAATAAGCTCTGCCATCCAAAAAACGGGGCCCGGAGCGCCACTTTGAGGCGATTTTTACTAATTTTGCAGACTGAAAAGGGAATACACAACAAAACGAAGATACCATGCTTACAATCAAGCAACTGAGAGAAGACCCCCAGGCCGCCATCCGCAAACTCGCCAAGAAGGGCGTGGATGCAGCCCCGGTCATTGCCAAAATCGAGAAGCTCGACGACCGCCGCAAGGCCATCCAGGTCGAGCTCGACAACACGCTCGCAACCCAGAACAAGGCGGCCAAGGAGATTGGCATGCTGATGAGCCAGGGCCGCCGCGAGGAGGCCGAGGAGCGCAAGAGCTTCGTCGCCGGACTCAAGGAGCAGTCGGCACGCCTCAACACCGAGGCCAAGGAGGTGGCCGAGGAGCTGCAGGCCGCCATCGTCTCGCTGCCCAACTTCCCCGCCGACATCGTCCCCGAGGGACGCACGGCGGCCGACAACCTGGTGGTCAAGCTCGTCGAGAGCTACACCAAGCTGCCCGAGAATGCACTGCCCCACTGGGAGCTGGCCCGCAAGTACGACATCATCGACTTCGACCTGGGCGTGAAGCTCACCGGCGCCGGATTCCCCGTCTACAAGGGACAGGGCGCCCGTCTGCAGCGCGCGCTCATCAACTACTTCCTCGACTGCAACACCAAGGCCGGCTATCTGGAGGTCGAGCCTCCGGTGATGGTCAACGAGGCGTCGGGCTTCGGCACCGGCCAGCTGCCCGACAAGGAGGAGCAGATGTACCACGCCACGGTCGACAACTTCTACATGATTCCAACGGCCGAAGTGCCCGTGACGAACATCTACCGCGACGTGATTCTCGACGAGAAGGACTTCCCGGTCAAGATGACCGCCTACACCCCCTGCTTCCGCCGCGAGGCAGGCTCCTACGGCAAGGACGTGCGCGGTCTGAACCGTCTGCACCAGTTCGACAAGGTGGAAATCGTCCAGCTCTCGCTGCCCGACCGTTCCTATGAGGCGCTCGACGGCATGGTGGCCCATGTCGAGTCGATTGTCCGCTCGCTCGGCCTTCCCTACCGCATCCTGCGGCTCTGCGGCGGCGACATGTCGTTCACCTCGGCGCTGACCTACGACTTCGAGGTCTACTCCGAGGCGCAGAAGCGCTGGCTGGAGGTTTCGTCCGTCTCGAACTTCGAGTCGTTCCAGGCCAACCGCCTGAAGCTCCGCTACAAGGATGCCGACAAGAAGATTCACCTGGCCCACACGCTCAACGGCTCGTCGCTGGCCCTTCCGCGCATCGTGGCCGCCATGCTCGAGGACTTCCAGACGCCCGACGGCATCCGCATCCCCGAGGTGCTGGTACCCTACACGGGCTTCGACATGATTCGCTAACCCACGCCGCCCGACCCCACAGGGCGGTGCCGGGCCCCGAGGCCTGGCCCGTCCGGCGGCCGGAAAGCGTCGACACGACAAAGTGAGGCCGAGAGGATGCAATTCCCCATTACGGGAGATTTGTTTATCCGAGATATTTGCTTATCTTTGCTGACACAACAACACACATTAACCAATAAAATTTACTGCAATGGCTTACAAAATTACCGACTCCTGCGTAGCCTGCGGCACCTGCATCGGTGAGTGCCCCGTTGAGGCCATCTCGGCCGGCGACATCTACGTGATTGACCCCGACAAGTGCATCGACTGCGGCACCTGCGCCGGCGTATGCCCCTCGGAGGCTATCGTATCGGAGTAACACGAAGATTCGAATAGAAAATGCACCGTCCGGTTCCGTCCGGCGGTGCATTTTTTGTTTTTGTGGCCGGGCGGCGGACGACAAACGGTAGACGGCCGGCAGCGACTGACGACGTACGGCTGACGGCCCTGGCACTTCGCCCCGCAACCGTCGGCAGGCCCTTGGGGCATCAGCCCCGAGACAGGGGTTCGGATACAAAATCAAGGGTGCGTAAAAAACAAGTGAGCGGATACAAAAAGGGAGGAACCCCAGTCGGAGTTCCTCCCTTGTCGTATCGCCCGCTATGGAGCGCGTTTCTCCTATCGGAGCCTATTTTGCCAGGATGGCCGTACGAACCTCCTTGCTGAGCAGACGTACGGGATAGCCGGCCTTCTTGGCCTGGGGAGCTGCAAAGTAGGTGTGCAGACCCTTGCTCGAAGCTGCCGAACCGCTCTTGGTGAGCGTGTAGGGGCCAATCGGGTAGTCTTCGTCGGTGAAGCCGTCAGCCGTCTTGTAGAGGTAGAACGAATCGGTACCCATGGCGAAGAAGTCAAACGTATAGACGGGAACCACGTCACCGGTCGAAATCTCAATCGACTCACCCTCGAAGGTTGCCGTATTGCCGTCCTCAGACAGCGTACCAATCAGGCCGTTGTAGTCACCCGTAACAACCGTCCAGCCATCGTTGTAACCGCAAACGCCCAGATAGGTTACCATCAGCGACTCGCCTTGCGGGCCGGAAACCTCACCGAGCTCCTGACCGTTGACAAAGTAGAACTTGCCGTCCTCGCTGTTGAAGATTGCACCGGCGGGCTGCTGTGCGGCAACAACCGAGATGCCCCAACCCGTTATGGCATAGGACTGGTCGGCATTAAGCTCTGCAATGCTTACCGTGAACGAAATAGGCTTCTCGCTGGCAAGCGAGCTCGTACTGGTCACGTTCCACGTGCCAATCCATGCATTGTAGGCGTCGCTGCCCGTGCCCGGCGTTACGCTGCCGCCGCCACCGTTGGCCGTCGTTGCGGTTGCCGACTTCACGGCCGACTCGGTGCCGTTAACGGCATATACGGCGCAGGTATACTCCGCGTTGGGCTCCAGCTGCGTGAACACCAGGTCGAGACCCTGGCCCAGAGCGTTCTGAAGCTGCGAGCTGGTGAGTGCATTGCCTTCGGACTGAACCAGCTCCTCGAGCGTTGCGCTGTTCAGAGCGTTATTGAGTTCCGAGGTCGGTACCGTGAGGTATTTGGCCGACTCGGCATTCTTGAGCGTGAGCTTGAAGGTCAGCGAAGAGCTCTCCGAACCGGAGGTCTGAGCGCCGGTCAGCGTGATGGTCGGAGCCGTCTTGGGATCATCCCCGCCGCCGGGATTGGGGTTGGGATTGGGGTTGTCGTCGTCACCACCGCAAGCCGTGAAGACTCCGGCTGCAAAGATACCCATGAGGGCCATCTTGAAGAAATTCGTCATTTTCATACACTCGGGATATTTAAATTAGACAATGAAAATCGAGTATTAAGGGTTTGTTCACAAACAACGCTTTCACAAATATAGGAAAAAAACTTCGATATATCTCTGCCGTTTCTTTTTTTTTCGACAATTTTATTCACAATTCCGAAGCCGGGCCGTCGGGATAGAGCAGGTACCCAAGACGCATCGTGCGGTAACGGAGCAAATCGTCGTGCCAGCGGGCGCGCATCCGCTCCTCCGTGGCCCCCTCGAGTATCAGCGGACGGAGATACCCCACACCCACCAGCTTCTCGAACATGGGGGTGAAGAAGTGCTCGCCGAGCTCCAGCCCGTGACAGGCCTCGAGCAGCCAGCCGAGCGAGAAGCCTACCCCGGCGGCCTCCTCCTCGGAGAGCTTCCTCAGGTCGCGGCCGTGGCAGAGGCGCCCCTCGAGCGGCGGATGGGCCGCACCGGCCGTCGGGCGGGGCGTGAAGGAGAAGTCGCCCGCAAGGTCGGGGTGGCCGTAGCACTCGAACGGGCAGTCGGTGCCGCGCCCCAGGCTGACGACCGTCCCCTCGAAGAGGCAGAGCGAGGCGTAGAGGTAGACGGCCCGCTGCGTGCGGAGGTTGGGCGAGGGGGCGACGGGCAGCCGGTAGGGGGTAGCGTGCGTATAGCGGCGACAGGGGACCACCTCCAGCGAGCAGGGCGGCGTCCACCCCTCGCCCACCGCCATCCGGGCAATCTCGCCCATCGTCAGGCCGTGCAGCACGGGTAGTGGCAGGGCTCCGACCCCCGAGCGGTACTTCATGTCGAGCACCGGACCGTCGATGTGACGGCCGTTGGGGTTGGGTCGGTCGAGCACCACGACCGGAATTCCGTAGTCGGCGCACGCCTCCATCATCCGCAGCATCGTTATATAATAGGTATAGAAGCGCAGCCCGACATCCTGCAGGTCGACCACCAGCACGTCGAACGAGCGCATCGCCTCGTCGGAGGGGCGCTGCGTCCGGCCGTCATAGAGCGACCGAATCGGGACGCCGGTCCGGGCATCGACCGAGCTTTGGACGTGGGCCCCGGCGTCGGCCTCGCCGCGGAAGCCGTGCTCGGGCGAGAAGATGGCCCGGAGGTCGAAGCCGCATTCGTGGAGCAGGTCGACCAGATGGACCCACCCCTCGCCGGCGGGCGTCATCGCAAGCTGCTGCGAAGAGGCCGCAGGGGTTGCGGCGGAGGTTGCGGCGGAAGCATGTGCGGCGTCGCCCAGCTCGGAGCGGAGGGCCACCGAGGTATGGTTGGCCAGCACGGCCACGCGCCGGCCGCGCAGCAGCGGGAAGTAGGCCGCCGTATCGGTCATGCCGACCAACGGTCCGGCGTCGGTCGTCGCACGGGAAGGAGCCGCTGAAGCCGGCCCGTCACACGCCGTCTCCGCGTACGGCAGCAGCACCGCAGCGGCGGCCGTCTGCACCGCAACAAGGGCGCAGAGGCCCGTACACAACGCCGCAAGGAGGCTCCGCAGGCCCCGGCGGCAACGCAAGGTTGTCGAATGGTTCATCGCTTCAACACGTTTCAGAGGTTGTCCATGAAAAAAGATGCCGGCTCCTGCGACGAAGGCCCCGTTCCGCCGACGGGAACGGGGCCTTCGCGCATTACACTCCGGCCGCTGCGCTACGCCTCGCCGCCGAACTCCATCAGGTAGGCCTTGATGAAGGCGTCGATGTCGCCGTCCATCACCGCATCGACATCCGAGGTCTGCACCCCCGTGCGGTGGTCCTTCACCCGGCGGTCGTCGAAGACGTAGGAGCGAATCTGCGAGCCCCACTCGATGCGCTTCTTCGAGGCCTCCAGAGCCTGCTGCGTCGCCATGCGCTTGTCCAGCTCGCGCTGGTAGAGCTTCGACTTGAGGATGCGCATCGCATTCTCGCGGTTCATCAGCTGGGAGCGGGTCTCCATGTTCTCGATGAGGTACTCCACCGGTTCGCCCGTATCGGGGTCCTTGCCGTGGTAGCGCAGGCGCACGGCCGTCTCCACCTTGTTGACGTTCTGGCCGCCCGCACCGCTCGAACGGAAGGTGTCCCACTCGATGTCGGCCGGATTGACCACAATCTCAATCGAGTCGTCGACCGCCGGCGAGACGAAGACCGAGGCGAAGGTTGTCTGACGCTTGTTGTTGGCGTTGAAGGGCGAGAGGCGCACCATGCGGTGGACGCCGTTTTCGCTCTTCAGATAGCCGTAGGCATAGTCGCCCTCGAACTCCAGCGTACAGGACTTGACGCCCACCTCCTCGCCGGCCTGGTAATCGAGCACCTTGACCTTGTAGCCGTGGGCCTCGCCCCAGCGCGTATACATGCGCATGAGCATCGAGGCCCAGTCGAGCGCCTCGGTGCCGCCCGCACCGGCGTTGATGTCCATGATGGCGCCCAGCTTGTCCTCGTCGCGGCGCAGCATGTTGCGCATCTCGAGTTTTCCGATGCGCTCGATTGTCTCGGCGTAGTGGGCGTCGAGCTCCTCCTCGGAGACGACCCCCTCCTTCACGAAGTCGGGCATCAGCTCGAGGTCCTCGACCAGCTTGTCCACGGCATCGTACTCCTCAATCCACGCCTTGATGCCCGCCACCTTGCGCAGCTGTTCGCGCGCCTTGGCGGGGTCGTTCCAGAAGTCGGGCTCCTGGGTCTTCTCCTCCTCGTTGCGCAGGTCTATCCGGCGCTGTTCGATGTCGAGACAGCGGTAGAGCGTATCGCGGCGCGCGGCCGCCTCCTTGATTTGTTCGGCAAGTACCATGATGTTTCAGAATCGGGTTTTGAGCTTCCGCGACGCAAATTCGAGGATGAAGTCGGCCGTTCCCTCCTCACCGCCGAGCGTCGACGAGTTGACACACAGGTGATAGGTGGCCGCTTCGCCCCACGTGCGGGAGCTGTAGTAATTGTAATAGTCGGCGCGACTGGCGTCGGTCCGCCGCATCCGCGTGCGCGCCTCCTCGGGCGTGATGCCGTGCAGGCGGCAGAGCCGCTCGATGCGGTCCTCCTCGTCGGCCGAGATGAAGACGTTGACCGCGCGCGGATGGTCGCGCAGGATGTAGTCGGCGCAGCGTCCCACGAAGATGCACGACTCGCGTGCGGCCAGGTCGCGAATCACGTCGCTCTGGATTTTGAACAGCGCGTCGTTCGACAGCACGTTGGCCACCGTGGCGTTGTCGCCGCAGAAGGGGGCCCTCAGGTAGTAGACCAGCGACGAGAGCATGCCGCGCGACTCCTTCTCGTCGGCCTTCTCGAAGTGTTCGGGACGGATGCCGCTCTGGTCGGCCGCCAGGGCGATGAGCTGCTTGTCGTACATCCGGATGCCGAGCCGGCGGGCAAGAAGCTCGCCGACAGCCTTGCCGCCGCTGCCCAGCTGGCGGCCTATGTTGATTACGAACTTGTCCATATCGCGTTATTTTTGAGGTGCGGAGTCCGGCCCCACCAGGCGCCTGAATCCGCGCAGTTGATGCATCAGCATGAGGAAGGCGACGATGCTGGCCAGCAGGTCCGACAGCGGCATGGCGCACCATACGCCCCAGCTGCCGTTCCACTGCGTATACTGGTCGAAGAGCGGAGGCAGCAGCACGAGCCCCGGCAGCAGGAAGAGCAGCTGGCGCGAGAGCGACAGGAAGATGGCCTTGCCGGCCATGCCGATGCTCATGAAGAAGTTGGTGGCCACCATCTGGAAGCCGATAATCGGGAAGCAGACAAAGGTGATGCGCATGCCCTCGGCCGCCAGACGCACCAGCTCGGCATCCTTCGTGAAGAGCGAGACGGCCAGCCGCGGCATCAGCTCGCCCAGCAGGAAGCCGCACGTGGTGACGCACGTGGCGCCGATAGCCGTCAGCTTCAGCACCCGCAGCACGCGGTCGTACTGCTGCGCGCCGAAGTTGTAGCCGGCGATGGGCTGCATGCCCTGGTTGAGCCCCATGACCACCATCACGAAGAAGAAGGCCACGCGGTTGACGATGCCGTAGGCGCCGATGGAGAGGTCGCCGCCGAACTCCTTGAGCCCCTTGTTGATGAGAATCACGATGAAGCAGGCGGCCAGGTTCATCAGGAAGGGCGACATGCCGATGGCCAGGATGTCGCGCACGATTTTGGCATGGAGGCGGTAGATGCCGCGCCGGAAGTGGAGCAGCTCGCGCCGGTCGGAGAGGATGCGGAACTGCCACACGAGCGAGATGACCTGGGCAAGCACCGTGGCGATGGCGGCGCCGCGGATGCCCCAGCCGAAGCCGTAGATGAAGAGCGGGTCGAGCACCGTATTGATAACCACCGTATTGATGGTGGCGTACATCGCCTTGCGCGGGTGGCCCGAGGCGCGCAGCACGGAGTTCAGCCCCAGATACATGTGCGTGATAACGTTGCCCAGCAGAATCACGGTCATGTACTCGCGCGCATAGCCCACCGTCGCCTCGCTCGCACCGAAGAAGTAGAGAATCGGGTCGAGGAAGAGCAGCGTGACAATGCTGAAGGCCACGCCGATAATCAGATTGAGCATGAAGACGTTGCCCAGCACCTTGCCCGCCGTGTCGTAGTCGCGCTGTCCGAGGCGCATCGAGACGAGCGTCGCGGCACCCACGCCCACCAGCGAGCCGAAGGCCGCCGCGAGGTTCATCAGCGGGAAGGTGAGCGCCAGACCCGAGATGGCGAGCGGGCCCACGCCGTGGCCGATGAAGATGCTGTCCACCATGTTGTAGAGCGACGAGGCCGTCATGGCAATGATGGCCGGCACGGCATACTGCACGAGCAGTTTGCGAATACGCTCGGTTCCGAGCTCCATGGCCGCTCCCCTTATCTCCGTCATAACTTCTTCTCTCCTTTCTTTCCTTGCGTTGTCTCTTCCAGATGCGGATGCCCGCAGGCACCCCGTTGTTTATTTTTCATTCGGGGGAGGAACCCCGGGCTCTCTTCCCGGCACGGACAGTCCCGTGGCGGAGCACTCCGGACGGATGGAGTCTCCGCCCCGGAGACCCTGCCCTCCGGAGAGCACACCTGCGCCCCGGCGGATGGATGCCGGGGCAGGGGTTCCGCAGCGCTACTCGAGCTCCCAGTCGCTGCCGTCCTTGCGGTCCTTGACGCGGATGCCGGCGGCGGAGAGGCCGTCGCGGATGCGGTCCGACGTGGCCCAGTCCTTGGCGGCACGCGCCTTGAGACGCTCCTCGAGCAGCAGCTCGACCAGCGGCGTCACGTAGTCGCGGCCCGAAGCGGCGCCGGCCGCCTTCTCGTCCTTCAGTCCGAGGATGCCGAAGACGTAGCGGTGCACCGTCGTGTGAAGCGCCTTGAGTTCCTCGGCCGAGATGCGCTGCTGCCCCTCGGCAATCTGGTTGATGATGCGCACCCAGTCGAAGAGGGCCGAGATGACCATCGGCGAATTGAGGTCGTCGTCCATAGCCGTGCGGCAGCGCTCCTCGAGCTCGGCCGGATTGACCGTCGAGGAGTCCGACGCCTTGAGGCGGTCGAGCGTCTCGACGGCCTTCATCAGACGGTCGAGCCCCTTCTCGGCGGCCTGCAGCGCCTCGTTCGAGAAGTCGAGCGTCGAGCGGTAGTGGGCCTGCAGCACGAAGAAGCGGATGGTCATCGGCGAGTAGGCCTGTGCCAGAAGACGGTGGCGCCCCGTGAAGAGCTCCTCGAGCGTGATGAAGTTGCCCAGCGACTTGCCCATCTTCTGGCCGTTGATGGTAATCATGTTGTTGTGGACCCAGTAGCGCGCCGAGTCGTGGCCCAGAGCGGCCGTCGACTGCGCGATTTCGCACTCGTGGTGGGGGAACATGAGGTCCATGCCGCCGCCGTGGATGTCGAACCGCTCGCCCAGATAGCGCGTCGACATGGCCGAGCACTCCATGTGCCAGCCCGGGAAGCCGTCGCTCCAGGGCGAGGGCCACCGCATGATGTGTTCGGGCGAGGCCTTCTTCCAGAGGGCAAAGTCGTAGGAGTGGTGCTTGTCGCTCTGGCCGTCGAGCTCGCGCGTGTTGGCGACGATGTCGTCGAGGTTGCGGCCCGACAGGCGGCCGTAGTTGTAGGCGGCGTTGTACTTCTCGACGTCGAAGTATACCGAGCCGTTCGACACGTAGGCGTAGCCCGCATCGAGAATCCGCTTGACGAAGGCAATCTGCTCGATGATGTGGCCCGAAGCGCAGGGCTCGATAGAGGGCGTCTCGACGTTGAGCGCATCCATAGCGTGGTGGTAGCGCTCCGTATAGTAGTGGGCCACCTCCATCGGTTCGAGCTGCTCGAGACGCGCCTTCTTGGCGATTTTGTCCTCACCCTCGTCGGCGTCGTGTTCCAGATGGCCCACGTCGGTGATGTTGCGCACGTAGCGCACCTTGTAGCCCGAGGCCTTCAGGTAGCGGAACAGCAGGTCGAAGGTCACGGCCGGACGGGCATGGCCCAGATGGGGGTCGCCGTAGACCGTGGGGCCGCAGACGTACATCCCCACGCGGCCGGGGGTAATCGGCTCGAACACCTCCTTGCGGCGGGTGAGCGTATTGTAAAGCACGAGTTTGGAATCCATAGTGTCGGAATATTTTGCTACAAAAATAGGAAATATAATTCAGAGTGCGCCCAAAATCCGACAATAAATCCTACCTTTGCCGCGCCCCGACGGCCCCGCAACGCGCCGGCGGGGCCCTTTCGAGGCGACAGCGGCGGCAACGGCCGCAGAGGCTGCCGCCGCAAATCCCGCAGATTACAACACGCATGACATTCCACGACTTGGCACTGACGGCCCCGCTGCAGAGGGCCGTCGAAGCAATCGGGTACGATACCCCCACCCCCATTCAGCAGCAGGCCATTCCGGCCGTGCTGGCCGGGCGCGACCTGCTGGGCTGCGCCCAGACCGGCACGGGCAAGACGGCGGCCTTCGCGCTGCCGCTCATCCAGCTGCTCGACTCCTCGCCCGCCCCGCGCGGACGACGCCCCGTACGGGCTCTGATTCTCACCCCCACGCGCGAGCTGGCCATCCAGATTGACGCCTGCTGCCGCGACTACGCCCGCTTCACGCGCATCCGCCACACGGTCATCTTCGGCGGCGTCAGCCAGCGGCCCCAGGTCGAGGCGCTCCAGCAGGGCGTCGACCTGCTCGTCGCCACGCCGGGCCGCCTGCTTGACCTGCTGGGGCAGGGGTGCCTCACGCTCGACGCCGTGCGCCACTTCGTGCTCGACGAGGCGGACCGCATGCTCGACATGGGCTTCATCCACGACATCAAACGGCTGCTGCCGCTGCTGCCCCGCCAAAAGCAGACGCTGCTCTTCTCGGCCACGATGCCTGCCGACATCGCCGCGCTGGCCGAACAGCTGCTCCACGACCCGGTGCATGTGACCGTCACCCCGCCGGCCTCGGTGGTCGAGACCATCCGCCAGGAGGTCTACTTCGTCGAGAAGCCCGACAAGAGCGCCCTGCTTGCCGAGCTGCTGCGCCGGGCGCCGGAGCGCTCGACGCTCATCTTCGCCCGCACCAAACACGGCGCCGACCGCATCGCCCGCACGCTCACGCGCAGCGGCATCCCCGCGCGGGCCATCCACGGCGACAAGTCGCAGGGCGCCCGGCAGAAGGCCCTCGGCGACTTCAAGTCGGGCGAGCTGCACGTGCTGATTGCCACCGACATCGCCGCGCGAGGCATCGACATCTCGGAGCTGCCGCTGGTGGTCAACTACGACCTGCCGGAGGTTCCCGAGACCTACGTCCACCGCATCGGCCGCACGGGGCGCGCCGGATGCGAGGGGTGCGCCCTCTCGTTCTGCTCCGAGGAGCAGCGCCCGCTGCTGCGCGACATCGAGCGGACCATCGGACGCGCGATTCCCCACGCCGCGCCCCTCGCCGGCTTCGAGCCCACCGTCGAACCTGCCCCCGCACCGGAGCCCTACCAACCTGTCCCCGCAAAGGGCCCGGCCGCAAAGGGCTCTACGGCAAAAGCCGCCGGGGCTGCTCCCGCAAAGGCTGCCGCCAAGGGGCAGACCGTTTCCGCAAAAGCTGCTGCCGGAGGCGACCGGCCTGTCCCCGCAGCCTCCGCCCGACGTGCGGAGCACCCCACCGCTGCGGCACCCCGCCCCTCCGATGCGCAGCAACAATCCGGCACCCGCTCCGATGCCCGCCGAAGCCGTCGCCGTCGCACGGGAACCCACGCCGCACCGGCCGCAACCGGCCCCTCCGCACATGCCGCGCACCCGGTGCACCCCGCAGCGAAGAGCCAATACGCCGCAACCTCTCCACGCCCCGCCCGTCAGGAGCGGCAGGAGCGGCAGGAGCGTCAAGAGCGGCACGTGCATCCGGAGCATCAGGAGCGCCCCTGCGCGGAGCGCCCTGCCCGACACCGCAGCCACCGCCGTCCGGCAAAGCGGTGACGCGTGCCGCCGGGAGTGAACTTCCGAGGCAGAACAAGCACCTCCGGCGGAGGGACAGGCAGCACCCGACAAAACAGCGGTCCCCGGCGGCAGGGCTGGCCTCCTGCCGGCCGGTTGCGCGGCACCCGAACGACAAAATCGGCCCCGAGCATGGAACTTTCCGCCTTTGAGGGGTAATAACGATTGATTTTCGCCGTTAAATGATTACATTTGCAGGAAAAACTTGAGCTCAAATCCGATATGACATTTTTCAAACGCTGGAACAACATCGTCGGATGGGCGGTATTCGCCATTGCGGCGTTCGTCTATCTGAAAACGATGGAACCCGTCTCAAGTCTCTGGGACTGTTCGGAATTCATCGCAACCTCCTACAAACTCGAGGTGGGGCACCCTCCCGGAGCACCCCTCTTCATGATGCTGGCCCGTCTGGCCACCCTCTTCGCGCTGGGCAACCCCGACTACGTGGGGATAGCCGTCAACGCCATGAACTCGCTGGCGAGTGCCTTCTGCATCCTCTTCCTCTTCTGGACCATCACGCACCTTGCACGACGGCTCGTCACGCGTGACGGCCGCGAGCTGACCGTCGCCTCGACGTGGGCCGTGCTCGGAGCCGGCATCGTCGGCGCCCTGGCCTACACCTTCACCGACACCTTCTGGTTCTCGGCCATCGAGGGCGAGGTCTACGCCCTCTCGTCGATGTTCACCGCGCTGGTCATCTGGCTCATGCTCAAGTGGGAGGACGAGGCCGACCAGCCCCACAGCCTGCGCTGGATTGTGCTCATCGCCTACATGATGGGACTCTCCATCGGCGTGCACATCCTCAACCTGCTGACCATCCCGGCGCTGGTCTTCATCTACTACTTCCGCACCACCAAGCGGGTGACCTGGCGCGGCATGGGCCTCGCCACGCTCGTCGCGCTGCTCATCCTGGGCTTCATCAACGGCATCATCATCCCCTATACGGTCTACTGCGGGGCGATGGTCGACCTCTTCTTCGTCAACACGCTGGGGCTGCCCGTCAACTCGGGCATGGTGCTCTTCGCCCTGGCGCTCATCATCGCCATGGGGTGGGCCTCGTGGTACACCCACCGCAAGGGCAAGGTGACGTGGAACGTCATCCTGCTCTCGACGACGATGATTCTCATCGGCTACTCCTCCTACGCCTCGATGACCATCCGCGCAGCGGTGAATCCCCCGATGAACAGCAACAACCCCAACAACCCCTTCGCCCTCTACTCGGTGCTCAACCGCGACCAGTACGGCGACCGTCCGCTCTTCTACGGTCCCTACTACTCGGCACCCATCGAGGGCTACAAGGAGAAGCAGGTGCGCTACCTCGACGAGGACGGCCGCTACAAGGCGACCACCACCGTCACGGGCTACACCCACTCGTCGGAATTCATGCACCTCTTCCCCCGCATGTGGGAGCCGCGCCGCGGCGAGCGGGCCTACAAGCCGTGGGCCGCATACCGCACCAAGACCGAGGTGATGCGCGACGACAAGGGTGAAATCGTCCGCGACGAACAGGGACGTCCCGTCCGCGGCGAGGTGCTCGACTTCGGCCGCAAGCGGGTCTACGACGACGGCTACGACCTGCGCACGGTCGTCGAACCCACCTTCGCCGAGAACCTCTACTTCTTCTTCAACTACCAGCTCAACTACATGTACTGGCGCTACTTCCTCTGGAACTTCGTGGGGCGCCAGAGCGACATACAGCCTTCGGGCTCGAGCACCATCACCGACGGCAACTGGCTCTCGGGCATCCGCTGGCTCGACGAGCGGCGGCTGGGCCCTCAGGACAACCTGCCGCACGAAATCGCCGAGAACAAGGGGCGCAACACCTACTACTTCCTCCCCTTCCTGCTGGGTCTGGTCGGACTGCTCTACCAGCTCAACCGCGACCCGCGGAACTTCTCGATTGTCATGTGGCTCTTCATCATGACGGGCGTGGCGCTGGTCTTCTACTTCAACACGGCGCCCGGCGAGCCGCGTGAACGCGACTACGTCTATGCCGGTTCGTTCTACGCCTTCTCCATCTGGATAGGCTTCGGCGTGCTGGCGCTGCGAGACCTGTTTGCCCGGCTTGCGAAGCGCGACACGCGGGTCGTTGCCGGCGCGGCGACGCTCGTCGGACTGGTCGTGCCCGCCATCCTGGCCGCACAGAACTGGGACGACCACGACCGCTCGCACCGCTACATGGCCCGCGACATCGGCTGGAACTACCTCCAGTCGACGCTGCCCAACTCGATTATCCTCAACTACGGCGACAACGACACCTTCCCGCTCTGGAACAACCAGGAGGTCTACGGTGTGCGCCCCGACGTGCGCATCATGAACACCTCCTACCTGGGCGGCGAGTGGTACATCGACGAGATGAAGACCAAGGCCAACGACGCGCCGGGCGTACCCTTCTCGCTGCCCAAGCGGAAGTACACCTACGCCAACGACGTGCTGCCGGTCGAGGAGCGTCTGGAGGGTCCGGTCGACATCCACGAGGTGATGGACTTCGTGCTGAGCGACGACCCGCGCTCGAAAATCAAGCTCGTTGACGGCTCCTCCATCGACTACATCCCCACACGGCGCATCGCCCTGCCGGTCAACAAGGAGAACGCCATTGCCTCGGGCATCGTGGCCGAGAAGGACCGCGACCTGATGGTCGACACGGTCTACATCAACCTCCGCCAGAGCAGCATCGACAAGAGCCAGCTGATGATTCTCGACATGCTGGCCAACTTCGACTGGAAGCGTCCGATTTTCTTCACGCAAATCTACATCCTGCAGGACTTCGGGCTGCTCGACTACCTCCAGTACGACGGGTACGCCTACCGTCTGGTGCCGATTCTCACGCCGGTGCAGAACGCCTATGAAATCGGCCGCATGGATGTCGACTACACGCTGCCGCTCGTGCGCGACACCTTCCGCTACGGCAATCTGAACGACCCGCGCGTCTATGTGGACTACTTCCTGCAGTACAACCTGGGGGCATCGCGCACCCGCGAGATGTTTGCCCGCGTCGGGAAGGAGCTGCTGCGCGAGGGACGCGTCGACGAGGCTGTCGAGATGCTCGACATGGGGCTCGAGAAGTTCCCCACCTCGCAGATTCGCTTCACCGACATGAACACCTATCCCTACATCGAAGGGTACTACGCCGCCGCGAGCATGGGGGCCGAAGGGGCCGCCGAGAAGGGCGACGCCCTGCTCAGGGAGTATGCCACGACGCTCATCGAGTACATCGAGTACTACTTCCGCTTCGACGGAGCGCTGGGCGACATGGTGTCGGACACCATCGATGCGAAGCTCACCGAGCTGGGCGACATCTACTCGCTGGCAAGCTATGCCGGACGGCGTGACGTAGTGGCTGAAATCAACAAGTACTACCGCTCGCTGGGCGTCTCGGAGGAGTACCTCACCGACGTGGGCGACAAGCCCCAGCAGGCCGACTCCACCGTCTCGGAGCAGCGGTAACGACTCTTCTTTCGGGCCGGGCGCGGTGCAACGATGCCGCGCCCGCTCTGTTCCCGGTCCGAAAACGTAAAAAGGAACTCCGCACCTTTGGGGTGCGGAGTTCCTTTTTCATTTCATCTCACCGGCCGAACCGGAGGACTCCCATCAGCCGAGCCGAATCTTTCTCACCGGCTAACCCGAAAGCTTCTCTCCAGCTGAACCAGTTGCTTCTCACCGGCCCAACCTGTTGCTTCACATTGGCCGAACCGGGGCTTCGCCCGCAGCGGGCTCACCGGCCGGCCGAAGGCTTTTTCGGCGGTTCTTTTCCCGGCGAGCGAGGCGCTCGCCTTCTCCGTGCGAGGTTTTCACGGTGTCACGCCCCGCCCCGGCGCATTACGCCTGCGGCTTGTCGGCGGGAAGCGCCGCATTGGCATGGGAGACTCCCGACTTGGAGCCCTCCTTTTCGTGCTTGCGGTGCGTCGTATTGTAGAGGAAGCGCTTGATTTTGAGCGTCGGGGTCTTCTCGAACTCCTTCTTCTGCTCGACCACCTCCGAGATGCGCGAGAAGCGGTTCACCTTGGCATTGACATAGGCCACCAGCTCCTTCTTGAGCTGCTCGGTCTTCGCCTCGAGCGCCTCCTTCTTCGTCGCCCACTCCTCGCGCCAGTCGTCAAGCATCGACTCAAGCTCCTCGCGGTTGAAGTGCACGAGCGCCACAAGACGACCTTCCCTCTGCGTGACGATGGAATCGGCGATGCAGACGTGCGAATTGAGCACGCTCTCGATATCCTCGGGATAGATGTTCTCGCCGCTCGGGCCGACAATCATGTTCTTCAGACGCCCCTTGATGTAGAGCCAGCCGTCCTTGTCGAACTCGCCCAGGTCGCCCGTGCGGAACCAGCCGTCGGAGGTGAAGGCCTCGCGCGTGGCCTCGGGATTCTTGTAGTAGCCCATCATGACGCTCGGCGTGCGGGCGACGATTTCACCCTGCCGCGTCTCGGGGTTGACATTCACGAGCCGCAGCTCGACGCCCGGAGCCTGGGGCCCGGTCGAACCCAGCCGCACCTGCGACGGCGCAGCGCCGGCCAGCAGCGGAGCCGTTTCGGTCAATCCGTAGCCGATGGAGTAGGGAATCCGCGCCTCCATCATGAACCTCTCGGCGTCGCCGTCGAGCTTCGCGCCGCCGATGCCCAGAAAGCGCAGGCGGCCGCCGAAGAGCTTCAGCAGCTTCTTGCCCGCTACGCGGTGCAGGTAGCGGCGCATGAAGCCCACGCGGTAGAGCGTCCGCCAGAAGTTGTTCGAATTGAACTTGGCCAGCACCTGGTGGCGGTAGATTTTCTCGATGATGAGCGGCACGATGAGCATCACCGTGGGGCGCACCTGCCGCAGCGCCGGCATCAGGGCCGAAGCCGTGGGCGGACGGTCGAGGTAGACCACGCGGGCCCCCTTCGAGAAGGGGTAAATCATGCCGATGGAGCACTCGTAGGTGTGCGACAGGGGCAGCACCGAGAGGAAGACATCTTCGGAATGGATTGGGAAAATCGAGGCGCTCAAATCCACCTGGGCGCAGAGCGCCGCGTGGGAGAGCATCACCCCCTTGGGTTTCGAGGTCGTACCCGAGGTGTAGATGATGACGGCCAAATCCTCGGGTGCGGGAACCGCCGTCGAGCCCTGGGCATGGACCTTTTGCGAGATGACGCCCAGATTCTTCGTACGGACAACGACGTTGAGCGACGCCACCGTCGTCTTCGAGAGTTTGGTGAAGAGCCGGTCCGAAACCAGCAGCGCCTTGGCCTCCGAGTGGGCGATAATCATGTCGAGTTCCTCGCCCGTGAAGTCGGGCAGAATCGGCACGACCACCAAGCCGGCCGAGGTGACGCCGTAGTAGCAGACGCCCCAGTTGGGCATGTTGCTGCTCAGCAGCGCCACCTTGTCTCCGGGACGAAGGCCGGCGCCCGTCAGAATATCCTGCACCTTTGCGATGCGCCTGCCCACCTCGGCGTAGGTCACATCCTCGCCGTCGAACATCGAAAAGGCAATCCGGGATGCAAACTCCTTTACGCTGTGACGGACAAGGTCGTAAAGTGTGTTAAGAGTCATTTTTCAGATTTTGTTCACGTTTCACAACAACGGTCCCGCAGCGGAGCGGAGCCCTCGTTTATCAAACGGAAAGTTTGTTGCAAAATTACGAAATTCCCCCGAAAAACGCTATTTTTGAAACAAAATCTTGCAATGCTCGAGAGTCTCCACATCAAACGCCTGGCCGTCGAAGCGGGCTTCGACCTCTGCGGAATCGCCCGCTGCAGACCCTTTCCCGAGAACGAGCGACGCTTCCGCTCGTGGCTTGCAGAGGGCTACAACTCCTCGCTCGACTATCTGGCACGCAACCTCGACAAACGGTTTGACCCCGCGCGTCTGGTCGAGGGGGCCCGCACGGCCGTCGTCTGCGCCGTGGGCTACAAGAACGAGGCGAGCGAGGGCTACCCCGCCTCGTGCCGCACGAAAATCGCCTCCTACGCCCTGACGACCGACTACCACACCACCATCCGGCAGATGCTCCGCGGCATGCTCGGCGCGCTGCGGCAGCGCTACCCCGAACTGCAGGGGCGTGCGTTCGTCGACACGGCGCCGCTGCTCGAGAAGCAGCTGGCCGTCGAGGCGGGGCTGGGATGGATTGGCCGCCAGTCGCTGCTCGTCACCCCGACGCTGGGGAGCTTCGTGCTGCTGGGCGAGCTGCTGCTCACCGACGAGGCCGACAGCTACGACGCCCCCTACACTCGCGAGGGGTGCGGCCGCTGCAACCGCTGCCTCGAGAGCTGCCCCACCGGGGCGCTCGTCGCCCCGCGGACGCTCGACACGGGGCGCTGCATCGCCTGCCACACCATCGAGCGCGAACCGCAGAGGCGCATCGACCTCCACGGCTGGCTCTTCGGCTGCGACGCCTGCCAGAGCTGCTGCCCCTACAACCGCCGCGCTCCGCGCCATGCCAACAAGGCCTTCGACCCGCTGTTCGACCCCCGTGCGATGACGCCCGGGGAGTGGGAGGCGCTCGACGAGCGGCAGTTCGGAGAGCGCTTCGGGGCGACGCCCCTCCAGCGCAGCGGTCTGGAGCGCATCCGCCGCAATGCACGGCTCAACGCCGGGGACGGTGCAGCCGAAAATAGAGCAGAATGAACACTGTGGTGAGCGTCTCGGAGAGCGGCTGCGCAAACCAGATGCCCGCAACGCCGCAGAGCTCCGGCAGCAGCAGGAAGCTCGGCACCAGCAGCACGCATCCGCGCAGCAGCGCAAAGGCGGTTGCCGGCCGGACCCGCTCCAGGCTCTGGTAGCAGCCGATGGCCGTCAGATTGACCACAAAGGGGATGAAGCCGGCCGCGAAGAGCGGGAATCCGGCAACGGCCAGCTGCGCGGCGCGGTTCTCACCGGGCAGGAACAGTCCGACCAGCCCCTCGGGGACGAAGACGAAGAGCGCCGAGACCACCGCGCCGCAGCCGACGGCCGTCATGAGGGCAATGCGTGCGGCGGCGCGTACGCGCACGCCGTTAGCCAGCCCGAAGTTGTAGCTCAGAATCGGCTGCGCCGACTGTGCAATCGCGTTGCCGACCATGAAGACGAAGGGGATGTAGTAGCACGCCACGCCGAAGGCCCCCACCCCGTCGTCGCCCAGCCTTCGCATGAAGACCCCGTTACCCACGAACATCAACACGGCGAGCGTCATCTCGCCCAGCAGTGCCGACGAACCGATGCGGCACTGGTAGCCGATGTTGCGCCACGAGAGTCTGAGGCTCTTGCGGCTCCACTTCACGCGGCAGAGCCGCAGCGTCCGGGCGCGGAAGAGCAGGTAGCCGACAGCCACCACACCGCCGGCGGCCACGCTGATGGCCGTAGCGAAGGCGGCTCCGCGGACGCCCCATCCGAGCGGAAAGATGAACCACCAGTCGAGCACGACGTTCAGCACGGCCGAGAGGACCGAGCACCACATCGCCACGCGCGGTGCGCCGTCGAGGCGGATGACGAAGAGCCCCACGGCCGTCCACATCTGGAAGAGCAGCCCGGGCGAGAACCAGAGCAGGTAATCGCGCACGAGCGGCAGCAGCCGCTCCGAGGCGCCGAGCATCCGGGCCGTCGCATCGGGCCAGAGCATCACCGCGCCGACCAGGAGCAGCGTCAGCAGCGTCACGAACCAGAGAGCCTGGGTGACGTTGAGCCGCGCGGCCCGCACCTTGCCGCGCGCCAGGTGAATCGAGGCCACCACCGAGCTCCCCACGCCGGCCATGAGCCCCACCCCCTGGGCGAGCATCAGCAGCGGGACGTAGATGTTGATGGCAGCGATGCCGTCGCTGCCCACGCCGTGGCCCACGAACATTCCGTCGGCGACCGTCACCGCCGAAATCGACAGCATGCCCAGCAGCGTCGGCACGAAGAGGCGCCGGAAGAGGGTCGAGACCCGCACGGTGCCCAAATCGATGGCATCGCGCTCCTGATTGTTCCGTTTCATGACCTGTCACAAAAAAAGGTACCGGACAAGCGATTGGTTTTACCCAGTCATCTTATCCGGTACCGTAGATACCCTCCGATGAGGATTACAAAACTCGCAGAGCCCGTCCGGCTCCGTTTATTTCATATTTTCAATGGTCCTTCACTGGTCCGCTCCCCGCGAGCAGAGGCGCTCAGGCATCTACCTTCCCCCCCTCGCGGTGCGGAGCAGGACGATTACTTCGACAGCTCGGCAAGAGCGGCCTTGGCACTCTCGACGGCCGGACCGTCGGTCACCTTCTGGAAGGCGGCGATGGCCTGCGGCTTCATCTCCTTGGCATTGTAGGCGGCGCCCAGCGTCAGGTACATGAGGCTCTTGTCCTCGGGGTCGGTCTGTGCGGCGGCAGCCTCCTCACCCAGCTCGATGACCTTCGCGAAGTCCTGCTTGCTCGAGTAGGCCTGCAGACGCACCTTGTGGGCAACGGCGCTTGCGGGGTTCTTGGCCAGCAGGGCGTCGGCCATGGCGATGATGCCGTCGTAGTCGTTGTTGGCCTGCAGCTTGGCAACCTCGTTGTTCGTATAGAGCGTCATCATCTCGTTGGCCTTCGCAACGGCATCCTCATACTTGGGGTTGGTCAGCGCGGCGATGTCCTCGTAGATGGCCATACCCTCGGCATACTTGCCCAACTCGCAGTAGCTCATCGCCAGGTTGAGTGCCATGTCCGTATTGCGGGGGTCGGCAGCGTAGCCCTTGGCGAAAATCTCCGATGCGGTGGCGTAGTCCTTGTTGTTGAAGGCCTCACCGCCCTGCAGCTGGTAGATTTTGGCAACCCACTGCTTCGATTTGGTCATCTGCGTCATGTCGCCGTAGAGCTCGGCCAGCTCGGCCGACTTGCTGAAGTTGGTCAGCGCTTCGTCGTACTTCTTGGCCTGTGCGGCATAGCCGCCCATCATGAAGTAGCATTTCGGAAGCGTCGACTTGGCGGTTGCGACCAGCGACTCGGAGCCTTCGGCATCCATGCCCTCGTCAATGACCTGCTGGAACTTGGCCGCAGCACCCGCGAAATCCTTGGCACCGTAAGCAGCGGCAGCCTCGTTGTAGACAGCCGTCAAATCCTGCGCCGAGAGCGATACCGCAGCAAAGAGCGCAGCTACAGATAACAATACTTTTTTCATTTTCACTTAGAGTTTTTAATGTTCGTGCGTAGTCGCCCTTTCGGGCAGATGGTTGCAAAAATAACTTATTTTTCCCTATTTTACAAGAGGCTGTCGGCGCAGCGAGGCGAAAAAACGGGTCATCAGCTCCTCGCACTCCCCGCGCAGCACGCCGCGCGTAATGGTCGTACGGGGATGGAACACCCCGTCGGAGTAGCAGCGATAGCCCTTCTTGGGGTCGTCGGCGCCCCACACCACGCGGGCCACCTGGGCCCAGCCAATCGCGCCGGCGCACATGATGCAGGGTTCGACGGTCACGTAGAGCGTACAGCCCTGCAGGTATTTGCCCCCGAGCGTCGAGGCGGCTGCCGTCAGCGCCTGCATCTCGGCATGGGCCGTCGGGTCGCGGAGCGTCTCCACCAGATTGTGCCCCCGGCCCACGACCGTCTCACCGGAGACGACCACCGCGCCGATGGGGACCTCGCATGCATCTAACGCATGATGCGCCTCGTTTAGTGCGAGGCGCATGAATTTTTCGTCAAGTTGCTGTTGTTCCAAACCTTCCATATTGCTTTTCATTCCGTTGCATCAGGGCACATGAACTCCCCGCACCGGGGCCCGCGGTCCCGGTGCGGATTCACGGCGGCAGGTGCGCATCAGATTTCGGCCGTCACCGTTATCAGCAGCCGCACCTTCACCGGCTTGCCGTCCTGCCGGCCCGCACGCCACTTGGGCGAGCGCTCCATAACCTGCGTCACCGCGTCGGCAAACTCCTGCGACGAGGCGGACTTCACCTCGATGTCGGTCACCTGCCCCTGCGTATCGACCACGAAGAGGACATTGGCGCTGCAGGTGCCCTTCACCCCCTTGGCGCGGGCCTCGGAACGGGCCTTGAAGGAGACCCACTTCTGGTAGGCCGCCACCGTACCGCCCTTGAACAAGGGCATCTGCTGGGCCATCATCCGAACCTCGGAGCTTTCGTCCGAAGCGGGCGACTGGGCATGGGTTGCTGCCGCGACGGTTCCGGCCGCCATCAGCAGGAGGGCGGCAACCGCGCATCGAAGAATCGACAGGGACTTCATAAAGGTTACATTTTTATTTTAGGGGTACTTCGTCAACAAGGCATATCCGGGCGGCGGGCTCCGGAGTCCGCATCGCCCGCCCTATTCTCTAACAAATATAGAAAATTTCCGCCGTATGTCCAAACGCTCCGGCGCGGAAAAGCGGCACCCACGGGTACGCACCACGCCGTTTCTTCCTATCTTTGCTTCGGAAAACACCGCGATAATGGCGCAGCGCAAAATCATACACGTCGACATGGACGCTTTCTTCGCCTCGGTCGAACAGCGCGACAACCCCGCCTACCGGGGGCGCCCGATTGCCGTGGGCTACGACGGCCCGCGGGGCGTGGTGGCCACGGCCAGCTACGAGGCGCGCCCCTACGGCGTACACTCGGCCCTACCCTCTGCCGTGGCGCGGAGACTCTGCCCCTCGCTGATTTTCGTCCCGGCCCGCTTCGAGGTCTATAAGGAGGTCTCGCAGCAGATTCGCGCCATCTTCCACCGCTACACCGAACTGGTCGAGCCCCTCTCGCTCGACGAGGCCTTTCTCGACGTCTCGCACCACCGCTCGGCGACGCTCGTGGCGCGCGAAATCAAGGCAGCCATCCGCGCCGAGACCGGACTGACCGCCTCGGCGGGCATCTCGGTGAACAAGATGCTGGCGAAAATCGCCTCGGACTACCGCAAGCCCGACGGGCTCTTCACGATTGCCCCGGCCCAGGTCGAAGAGTTCGTCGCGGCACTCCCCGTCGAGCGCTTCTTCGGCATCGGCGAGGTCACGGCCGAACGGATGCACCGGCTGGGCATCCGCACGGGGGCCGACCTGCGGCTCTGGAGCGAGGAGGCGCTCGTCCACCACTTCGGCAAGGCGGGCCACGCCTACTACGGCTATGCGCGCGGCATCGACGAGCGCGAAGTGACCCCCAACCGTATCCGCAAGTCGCTCGGGGCCGAGACCACCTTTGCCGAGGATACCGGCGACCGCGGGCGGCTCGCGTTCGAACTTGCGGGGGTGCGCGACGAGCTCTGGGCGCGGCTCCAGCGCCACGAATTCGCCGGCCGGACCGTCGTGCTGAAGCTCAAGTTCGACGACTTCCGCCAGATTACCCGCTCGCGGACCCTCGCGGCGGCCGTGGCCTCGGCCGAGGAGCTGCGCGTGGTCTCCGAGGAGCTGCTTGCGGCCACCGACCTGGGCGGCCACCGCGTCCGCCTCATCGGGCTGACGGTGGGCAATTCATCCGAAGCATGCCCGGAGTGCGTGCAGCTTTGCTTCGACTTCGATTGCGACCAGCGGAAGCCGTAGGCGGCCCGGTGCCGGGGCCGAAGGGCCCGTCCCCTCCGCCGGCCGGGACGCACGAAGGGCCCCGAAGGGCGAAAAATCGGGAAAATGTGAACGTCTGTTGTGAATTTTTCCTAAATTTGCCCGTTACAAAAGGATTCTAACAAAAACAAACTCAATAGCTCCATGTACAGAACCTATACGTGCGGCTCCCTGAGAGTCGAAAACGTCAACGAGCGCGTCACCCTGGCAGGGTGGGTGCAGAAAGTGAGAAACCTCGGGGCGATGACCTTCATCGACCTGCGCGACCGCTACGGCATCACGCAGATTGTCGTCGAGGAGCACTCCCCGGCCCAGGCACGCGAGGCGGCCTCCCGTCTGGGACGCGAGTTCGTCGTCCAGGTCACGGGCCGCGTCGTCGAGCGTTCGTCGAAGAACCCCAAGATGCCGACGGGCGACATCGAGGTGGCGGCCGAGCAGGTCAACATCCTCAACGAGGCGCTGACCCCGCCCTTCACCATCGAGGAGGTCTCGGACGGCGGTGACGACCTGCGGATGAAGTACCGCTACCTCGACCTGCGCCGTCCGCCGCTGCAGCGCAACCTCATCCTGCGCCACAAGATGGCCCAGGAGATTCGCCGCTTCCTCGATGCCGAGGGCTTCCTCGAAATCGAGACCCCCTATCTGGTGGGCTCCACGCCCGAAGGCGCGCGCGACTTCGTCGTGCCGAGCCGCATGAACCCCAACCAGTTCTACGCCCTGCCCCAGTCGCCGCAGACGCTCAAGCAGCTGCTCATGGTGGCCGGCTACGACAAGTACTTCCAGATTGTGCGCTGCTTCCGCGACGAGGACCTGCGCGCCGACCGTCAGCCCGAGTTCACCCAAATCGACTGCGAGATGTCGTTCGTCGAGCAGGAGGACATCCTCGAGGTGTTCGAGCGCTGGGCCAAGCACATGTTCCACGCGGTCATGGGCATCGACTTCACGGAGCCCTTCCGCCGCATGCCCTGGATTGAGGCGATGGAGAAGTACGGTTCGGACAAGCCCGACCTGCGCTTCGGAATGGAGTTCTCGGACCTTACGGAGCTCGCCAAGGGGCACGGCTTCAGCGTCTTCGACAACGCCGAGTATGTGACGGGCTTCGCCGCCACGGGCTGTGCGACCTACACCCGCAAGCAGATTGACGCCCTGACCGAGTATGTCAAGCGTCCGCAGGTGGGCGCCAAGGGGCTCATCTGGCTCCGCGTCGAGGAGTCGGGCATCAAGTCGTCGATTGACAAGTTCTTCACGCCGGAGCAGGTGCGCGCACTGGCCGAGCGCTGCGGCGCCAAGGCCGGCGACATGGTCTTCATCCTCAGCGGCCCGAAGTTCAAGACGCTCACGCAGCTCTGCGCCCTGCGCCTCGAAGTGGCCCAGCAGCTCGGACTGCGCGACCCGAAGAAGTTCGCCCCGCTGTGGGTGGTCGACTTTCCGATGTTCGAGTGGGACGAGGAGACGCAGCGCTTCTATGCGATGCACCACCCCTTCACCTCGCCCAAGCCCGAGGATTACGAGTACCTCGAGAGCGACCCCGGCCGCGTACGCGCCAACGCCTACGACTTCGTCTGCAACGGCACCGAAATCGGCGGCGGCTCGATTCGTATCCACGACGCCAAGCTCCAGGCCCGCATCTTCAAGTGCCTGGGCTTTACGCCCGAGCGTGCGCAGGAGCAGTTCGGCTTCCTGATGAACGCCTTCAAGTACGGTGCACCCCCTCACGGAGGTCTGGCCTTCGGCTTCGACCGGCTCTGCTCACTCTTCGGCGGCTCGGACTCCATCCGCGACTACATCGCCTTCCCGAAGAACAACGCCGGCCGCGACGTGATGCTCGACGCACCGTCGTACCTCGACCAGTCGCAGCTTGACGAACTCTACCTCGAACTGCGCAAGCCGGAAAAATAGGCAACCAGCGTTCCGGAGAGCCGCGCCGCTCTTCCGATGCGACAAGCGGGACCTTTCCTCAACGGAAGGGTCCCGCTCTCTTTTCCATCCCGGCCCAAATGCGCCCGGGCAACAGGCGGACAAACGGTTTCGAACCGGCCGATGTCCTCCTCCCCGGCCGGACGCCCACCAGACTTTCCCGGCCGTAGACTCGGCCGGACGCACAGCCAGCTTCTCCCGGTCGGACGCGCAGCCGGCTCTCTCCCGGTCGAAGCCTCTCCGCACGGCGGAGAGGGGCACAAAAAAGCGGACCTCCGCACTGCCGTCCGTACAGTGAGAAGGTCCGTTTGACTCGTTTCCGGAGGAGGCGCCTCACGCACTCCGGAGGTCAGGGGCCGATGTCAGAAGGCTGCAGCCACGGCTCCAACCAGGACAATCAGCAGAATCAGTCCCAGGAAGGAGATGACCAGACCGGCAATCGACAGGCCGCGCGGCGTACGGAATACGCCCACGAGCGACAGAATCAGACCCAGTACCCAGAGAATCCATCCCAGCACGGGAACCCAGGAGAAAATCAGGCCCAGCAGTGCGAGCACGAAACCGGCCGTACCTACTCCGTTCGATTTCTTTTCAGCGGGCTGGTTGATGATAATCGTCTGGCCCTGGTTCTCCTTGCCCTGCGGCTTTTGTACATTTTCTTCCATAATCGTTCATGTGTTTTTGCCGCCCGCACCTCGGCAGCTGTTCTTGGAAAGGAGACGTGGTGCAGCAGTCCACTTCCCATCCCGGGAATCTCGCACTTCTCATTCGCAGTCACCTCATCCGGGAAGCCCGGATTCAGGAGGCAAACTTACGTCTCCTTCAACGTGTTGTTACAAAAGTACAAAATTCTGCGAAATATGCAACATTTTCGTCCGAAATCGAACATCCGCATGCACCTTTTTGTTCGAAACGGCCGCCAAGCGGTCTCCGCCGGGCGCAGACAGCCACGGGCAGCCATGAACAACGTCCTCCAGACGCTCCGTTTTCCGCCGCAAATGGTTATTTTTGTACATGTGAAAACACGCCGGACCATGAAAGCCTGTACCTATGTCGAACGCGGACGCTTCGAGCTCCGCGAAAAGCCGGAACCCCGGCTCGAAACACCCCGCGACGCCCTGGTGCGCGTCACGCTGGCAAGCATCTGCACCAGCGACCTGCACATCCTCCACGGCAGCGTGCCGCGCGCCGTCGAGGGCATCACCGTGGGCCACGAGATGGTGGGCGTCGTCGAGCAGGTGGGCGCGGAGGTTGCGACGCTCCGCCCGGGCGACCGCGTGGCGGTCAACGTCGAGACCTTCTGCGGCGAGTGCTACTTCTGCCGCCACGGCTACGTCAACAACTGCGCCGACCCCGACGGAGGGTGGGCGCTGGGCTGCCGCATCGACGGCGGGCAGGCCCCTCTGGTGCGGGTGCCCCATGCCGACCAGGGGCTGACCCCCATACCGGCGACGGTGAGCGACGAGGCGGCGCTCTTCGCGGGCGACATCCTCGCCACGGGATTCTGGGCCGCCCGCATCGCCGAGATTACCGAAGAGGATACGCTCCTCATCATCGGAGCCGGCCCCACGGGCATCTGCACGCTGCTCTGCGCGATGCTCCACCGCCCGCGCCGCATCATCGTCTGCGAAAAGGAGCCCGGGCGGCGCCGCTTCGTGCGGGAGCACTACCCCGAGGTGCTCGTCACCACGCCCGGGGAGTGCCGCGACTTCGTGCGGCGCCACAGCGACCACGGCGGCGCGGACCGCGTCTTCGAGGTGGCCGGCAGCGACGAGACGTTCCGTCTGGCGTGGGAGTGCGCCCGCCCCAACGCCGTGGTGGTCATCGTGGCGCTCTACGACCGGCCGCAGGTGCTGCCGCTGCCCGAGATGTACGGCAAGAACCTCACCTTCAAGACGGGCGGCGTCGACGGCTGCGACTGCGCCGAGATTCTGCGTCTGATAGCCGAGGGGCGCATCGACACCACGCCGCTCATCACCCACCGCTTCCCGCTCAGCCGCATCATGGAGGGCTACCGCCTCTTCGAGAGCCGCGCCGACGGGGTCATCAAGGTGGCCGTCGAGTGTCAAAAGTAGCCGCAGCGGAAAAAATCTTTGCCATTCGGCAAAAATTGTCTATTTTTGAAACCGACAAAACGAATTACGAACCTCAAAAAGAGAAAGACCATGATACGACTCAATGTGTTCATCCGTACGACGGAATCCAACCGTGAGGAGCTGCTCCGCACGGCACGCGAGTTGACGGCCGCATCCGTCAAGGATGCCGGCTGCATTGCCTACGACATCTTCGAGAGCGCCACGCGCCCCGACGTGCTGATGATTTGCGAAACGTGGAGCGACGCCAAGGCGCTCGCCGCCCACGAGCAGACGCCTCACTTCACGACCCTCGTTCCGAAGCTCCGCCAGCTGGCCGAGATGAAGACCGAGAAGTTCGTCTTCTGAGACCCGACTCAGTAATAATTAATGTAAAGACAACGCGCATTCCGTGCGCGCGCAGCCGTGCGGCAGGTCTCAGGACCTGCCGCTGAGCTACGCGGCCCGCTCTTCGGGGCTGCGCACGCGATAGCAGCGCACACCGCCGAATCGCATTTCCGACCCTTCACTTTCCGCATACCATGTCCGCACCTCTGGCCGAACGACTGCGCCCCCGAACGCTCGACGAATACATCGGGCAGGAGCACCTTGTGGGGCGCAACGGCGTCTTCCGCAAGTTTTTCGAGACGGGCAACGTCCCCTCGTTCATCCTGTGGGGCCCTCCGGGCGTGGGCAAGACCACGCTGGCGAAGATTGTCGCCACGCAGCTCGAACGCCCCTTCTTCACCCTCTCGGCCGTCACGTCGGGGGTCAAGGAGGTGCGCGACGTCATCGAGTCGGCCAAGCGGCAGCGCTTCTTCGACGCCAAGCCCCCCTTCCTGTTCATCGACGAAATCCACCGCTTCAACAAGTCGCAGCAGGATTCGCTGCTCGGCGCCGTCGAGCAGGGGGTCGTAACGCTCATCGGCGCCACGACCGAGAATCCCTCCTTCGAGGTGATTTCGCCGCTGCTGAGCCGGTGCCAGGTCTACACGCTCCACCCCATGGAGGATGCCGACCTGCAGCGGCTGCTCGACCGCGCCCTGACCACCGACGCCGAGCTGCGCGCCCGCGACATCGAGGTGCGCGAGACGGCGGCGCTCTTCAAGTTCTCGGGGGGTGACGCCCGCAAGTTGCTCAACATCCTCGAGATTCTGGTCGGAGCCTCCGAGGGCAAAATCACGCTGACGGACCGCTACGTGACCGAGTGCCTGCAGCAGAACATCGCCCTCTACGACAAGAACGGCGAGCAGCACTACGACGTCATCTCGGCCTTCATCAAGTCGGTGCGGGGCAGCGACCCCAACGCCGCCATCTACTACCTGGCACGGATGCTTGCCGGAGGCGAGGAGCCGCGCTTCATCGCGCGGCGGCTGGTGATTCTCGCCTCGGAGGATATCGGGCTGGCCAACCCCAACGCGCTGCTGCTGGCCAACGCCTGCTTCGATACTGTACATAAAATAGGTATGCCCGAGGCGCGCATCACGCTGGCCGAGACGACCATCTATCTGGCCACCTCGCCCAAGAGCAACTCGGCCTACATGGCCATTAACCGGGCGCTGGCCCAGGTCGGGCACGACACGAACAACCGCCCCGTACCGCTGCACCTGCGCAACGCCCCGACACGGCTGATGGAGCGCGAAGGCTACGGCAAGGGATACAAGTACGCCCACGACTACGAGGGCAACTTCGCCGAGCTGGAGTTCATGCCCCAGGGGCTCGAGGGGACGCGTTTCTACGAACCCAATACGGGCAACGCCCAGGAGGCGAAAATCGCCGAGCGCATCCACGCGTTATGGAAAGAGAAGTACCGATAGAGCAGCGGCCGCTGGCGGATCCGATGGCAGCAGGTCCGGCTTACGACATCTCGTCGCCTGACGACACACAAGCCTTCATTAAACGCCTGATTATGAAAAAAACACTACCACTTCTGCTATTCTCAGTTCTGCTCTCCTTGAAGAGCGTTGCCGCCGTTCCGGAGGGAGCGATTCCCTTCATCTTCGACAGGCATCTGTACCTGCAGTCTACCCTGAATGATTCGATTCCCGTTACCGTTGTTTACGATACCGGAGCCGATTTTCTCTATCTTGACAAGGACTTCCTGAAGCTCAACGATCTTCAAGACGCTTTCGGAAGAAGGGGCAAGGCAAAAATGGGAGGGGCGGGAAATGGAGGACCCCAACTCACGGAGATCTTTATCGACCCGGTCAAAATCCATTGCGGAGCGCTGGAATATCAAAACAGGATTACCCCCATAATCGCGTTACGTGATATTCTGGGGAGGCATACGGACGGCTTGTTAGGCAATACGCACCTGTTAAAATCCCCTCTGGAGATCAATTTCAGCGAGGGCTACATGCTTCCGCTCAAAGCGCCCGTTCCGACCGAAAGGCTTGCCGATTACGTGAAACTCGAAGCCCGATTCGAAAACAACCGCATCGATATTAGGGCAAGGCTGCAGATTGACGATAAAAATACGCTGGAGGGATGGTTCAGAATGGATTTGGGATGCGGCTCCACCGTTATTCTCACAAATGAAGCAGCCTCGACACTCAATCTGGGAGAGCTACCCAAAGCCTGTTTCCGCACTCAAGCCGGAGGAATCGGAGGAGCTTCGGAGGAGGTTATAATACGGGCGGCACAATTCCGCATGGCCGACACGCTTGAAAACCTCGTGATGAAATATTCGCTCAATGAAAAGGGAGCCCTGTCGTCCGACAAACCCTACCTCGGTTTGATTGGCAACGAGATATGGTCGCTATATGATATTATCCTGGATCCGGCAAACGCTTCGGTGTGGGTGAAGCGGAATGCGGACAAAGGGACCTACATGCAGTCGTCCGTAACACACATGGCAGCTTTTGACCGTACAGACATCTGCGACGGCTGGGTTGTCAATGGACTCTACAGAGACGGCATAGCCGAAAAGGCGGGCATCGAAATCGGGGATATCATCATCGCCATAAACGGCCGCCCGGTGAAAGATATACCTTGGGAAGAGCAGCGGAAAGGGCTGGACCTTCAGGGAGAAACCATATATACCGTAAAAAAAGCCGATGGCAGGACCGTTGTCTATACATTGTTCATCGACCTGCCGATAATCTAATCGAAGCAACATTGAAAAGGATAGGAATCATCTCCGATACGCACGGGACCTTCGACGAACCGTTGCGCGAATTTCTGAAGGATGTCGACGAGATCTGGCATGCCGGCGATATCGGCTCGCTCGAGACGGCCGACCGCATCGCCGCGTTCAAACCGCTGCGGGCCGTCACGGGCAACGTCGACGGAGGGCTCATCCGCCGCGCCTACACCGACTTCCTGGCCTTCGACTGCGAAGGGGTCCGCGTGCTGATGACCCACATCGGCGGCTACCCCCGTCACTACGACCCGCGGGCGCTCGCCCGCATCCATCAGGTGGAGCCCCGGCTCTTCGTCTGCGGCCACTCGCACATCCTGCGCGTGATGTACGACCCCATCTACTCGCTGCTGGCCGTCAATCCGGGAGCTGCCGGCAACTACGGCATCCACAAGGTGCGCACGGCCATCCGTCTGGTCATCGACGGCGAAGAGATGCGCGATATGGAGGTCGGCGAGTGGCCGCGCAGCTCGCTGTGACCGGACACCGGCCCAACGAGGCTCCGCCCCGACGCAGCGCCACCGAAGGCGGCAGACGGATTTCGTCTGCCGCCTTTTTCGTCCGGGAGCGGCGCTGCGGCCCCCAATCTGAGGCCGCAGCAGCCCCCGCCGCCACGCTGCCAAAGGGGCGAACGGCCAGCCCTGGTAAACAGAACGGCCCAAAAAAAACCGTCCACGCTACGGAAACGTCCAAACGGAACAATCGGAGGAGATAATCCACACATGGATATTTTGCATTGATTTCCAACCGTTTCAGATACATTCGGAAAATTTTTCGCAAAAAAATCGACCTTTTTCGTTCACCTGCATCCGGGCAGGGGACAAAACAATGCAACATACTGTCGCTCAAACAGTACGCATCGGCAAAGAGGCGGAAAGGGCCTCGCTCCGCACCGAGAACACACGCTGAATATCAGCGAAATATCCACCGAAGTATACAATTCGGTCCGCATACTATACCGTAATGGTCTGCCGTTATCCATGCGAAATTCAAAAGGACGCAACATTCAAAAGGACGCAACCATGAAGATTAGAATCTCGAAACGGCTCGAAGGCATCATCGCCCGCACGGCCTTCGACACGACCAAGACCGGCGTAACCCGCTCGCTGAAGGATTTCCTCATGCTGGAGATGCTGCGCGAGGAGGGGTCGCTCGCCTGCCAGCTCCTCACGGCCCGTCTCAAGGAGTGGGAGCTGCACCAGGTACGGCTCCGCATCGAACACGACATACTCTCCGTCACGGAGACGGAGCACCACGCGCCCGAAGAGTTCTTCCACACCTTCGTCGACGAGCTGCGCGCCTCGGCCGGACGGACGACCCGGTACATCACGACGGCCCATGCGCTGCAGGCCATCGCCGCCGACCGGACCACCGTCACGGCGCACGTGCTGGAGCTCTATGGCATCACGGCCGAACGGCTCGCCGTCGAGCTGCAGCTGCTGCCCGACGAGAGCGAGCCCGGGGAGATGCGGCTCCGCCTGCCCGACTTCGACACCTCCGCTTCGCCGGCCGACAACGCATCGGCAAAAGGTCCGCACACCACGTCGCTGCTCGAAAAGTTCGGCATCGACCTCACGCAGCTGGCCCGCAACGGCGAAATCGACCCCGTGGTGGGACGCGAGCAGGAGATTGAACGCGTCGTGCAGATTCTCTCGCGCCGCAAGAAGAACAACCCGGTGCTCATCGGCGAGGCGGGCGTGGGCAAGAGCGCCATCGTCGAGGGGCTGGCCCTGCGCATCGTCGCGGGCGAGGTGCCCCACACGCTGGCGGGCAAGCGCCTCTTCGCGCTCGACGTCTCCTCGCTGGTGGCCGGGACGAAGTTCCGGGGCGAGTTCGAGGAGCGGATGCAGCAGCTGCTCGAGGAGCTGCGCCGCTCGAAGCAGACGCTGCTCTTCATCGACGAGGTCCACACCATCGTCGGGGCCGGCTCGACCCAGGGGAGCCTCGACACGGCCAACATCCTCAAACCGGCGCTGGCACGGGGCGAGCTGCAGATTATCGGCGCCACCACCTTCGACGAATACCGCACCGACATCGAGTCGGACGCCGCCCTCGAACGCCGCTTCCAGCGGGTAGTCGTCGAGCCGACCACCCCCGAGCAGACGCTGCGCATCCTGCGCAACATCGCCCCCGGCTACGAGGCGCACCACCACGTACGCTACACGGAGGAGGCGCTGCAGGCCTGCGTCGAGCTGACGGGCCGCTACATCACCGACCGCTACTTCCCCGACAAGGCCATCGACGCACTCGACGAGGCGGGAGCCCGCGCCCACCTCGAGGCCGCCCGCGAGCCCGAATCACTGCGGCGTCTGGAGGCCGAGTTGACGACCGCCCGGCGCGAGCACCTGAAGGCCGTCGGGCAGTTCGCCTACGAAGAGGCCGCCGCGGCCCGCAACCGCGAGCTGACGCTCCGCACGCGGCTCGGCGAGCGCCGTGACGCATGGCAGCGCACGCTCGAAAGCCGCCCGGTGGAGCTCACCGCACGCCACATCCGCGAGGTCATCACCGCCATGACGGGCATCCCCGCCGAGCGGGTTTCGGACGACGAGCGGCTCCGCCTGCAGCAGCTCGGGGAGTACCTCTCGAAGCGGGTCATCGGCCAGCAAGAGGCCGTCGAGCGCATCGTCCGCACCATCCGCCGCTCGCGCAGCGGTCTGAAGGAGGAGCAGCGCCCCCTGGGCATCTTCCTCTTCGTGGGGCCGACCGGCGTGGGCAAGACCCTGCTGGCCAAGGAGGTGTCCAGATGGCTCTTCGACGAGCGCCGCGGGCTGATTCGCATCGACATGAGCGAATATGCCGAGAAGCACAACGTCGCCCGCCTCATCGGCTCGCCGCCGGGGTATGTCGGCTACGGCGAGGGCGGGCAGCTCACCGAGGCGGTCCGCCGCCAGCCCCATGCGGTGGTGCTCTTCGACGAAATCGAGAAGGCACACCCCGAGGTCTTCCACACGATGCTCCAGCTCTTCGACGAGGGGTGGCTCACCGACGGCGCGGGGCGCCGCGTCGACTTCCGCAATACGATTGTCATCATGACCTCGAACATCGGTTCGCGCGAGGCCGCCAGCAAGGCCGTGCAGGTGGGCTACGCCACCGGTTCGAAGGAGGCGGGCGAGGCGCTCACGCCGCAGCTGGAGTACCGCAAGGCGCTCGAGCAGCGCTTCGCGCCGGAGTTCCTCAACCGCATCGACGACATCGTCGTCTTCCGCCCGCTCGAACGGGAAGATGTCGAGCGCATCGTCGAACTCGAGCTGCAGGCGCTGCGCGAGCGGGCCCGGAAGCTGGGGTACCGCATGCGCGTCACCGAGGGGGCGCGGCAGCGGCTGGCCGCCATGGGCTACGAGCGTCGCTACGGCGCGCGGGCGCTCCGCCGCACGCTGCTCGACCAGGTCGAGGAGCCCTTCTCGTCGCTCATCATCGAGGGGCGGCTGCGCGAGGGCGACACGGTGGTGGTCGAGTCGGACCGCGCCCGGGGCGTACGGCTGCGCGTGGCTTGAATACAGTGGTGACCTGCGGCCGGGAACCGACCGTGAGCCGCAAGGAGCCGTCCGAGGGTCCGGTCGACCGTTTTTACGGTCGGCCGGACCTTTTTGTCGATTTTCCGGGCAACTTCGGCCGCATCACGGGCAAGGAAATCCGCGCCGGAACCGCTTCCTTTGCATCGAAACGAAAGATACGAACAACACACCCGACCGATTAACCCGCAAAGTCATGAAACTCCGCATCAATCCGCGCTACCATGCACTTGAACCCTTTGTCCGGCACCTTGCCGAACCCGGATACTTCGACGCACACGGCCAGACGCTGCACGACGGGCGCAACACGCTCAAGCTCTTCGAGGTGGAGGGCATCCGCGTCGTGGTCAAGTGCTACGGCCATCTGTCGCTGCTCAACCGCCTTGTCTACGGGGTTCTGCGCCGGAGCAAGGCCGAACGGGCCTACCTCCACGCGGCGCAGCTGCGCGAGCGGGGCATCGATTCGCCCGAGGAGGTCGCCTTCCTCGAAATCCGCCGCCGCGGAGTGCTCGCCGAGAGCTACTTCATCTCGCTCTGCTCCGAGTTCGACTCCCTGCTGCCGGTCATGGAACTCGACCGTCCGATGGCCCGGCGGCGGGAGATTCTCGATGCACTGGCCGCCTTTCTGCTCCGCCTGCACGATGCCGGCGTCGAACACCTCGACCTCAACATCGGCAACATCCTCTACCGCCGGGAGGGAGAGACGGGATACGCCTTCCAGCTCATCGACACCAACCGCATGCGCTTCCGCCGCCACCTCACGACCCGCCTCCGGCTGGACAACCTGAGAAGGCTCACCTGCCCGGCCCCGGTCTACCTCTACCTGCTCGACCGCTACGCCCGGCTGATTCACACCGATGCCGACACCGTACAGTTCAAGGGGGTGCTCATGCGGCTCTTCTTCGAGAACCGGCAGCGGCTCAAGCGGCGGATGAAGAGCCGCATCCGCCGGGAGCGCTCCCGCTCCGGCGCAGTCGGCAGAGGCACGGCACCCGGGCAGACCGACACGCCCGGGAACGCTCCGGCAGAGCAATAGAGCCCTGCGAAGGCCTCTTAGCAACGGTCCGCAACAAAAAGCGCCGGGAATTTGCCCGCCTCACGGGGATTTGCTACCTTTGGCCGCATACCAACCCATCCCGACCCATGAAAAGGACCTTTTGCGGCTGGCTGCTGATGATGGTTACCCTCATCGGATGCACCTCCGACAACACGACGAACGAAACCCTTGCCCGCTGCGAACGGCGCGTTGCCGCAGCTCCGGACAGCGTCCTGCAGATTCTGCAGGAGATTCCCGCCGAACGGCTCCACAGCCGTGCACTGCGGGCCCGATATGCGCTGCTCGCGGCCGAAGCGCACGACCGCACCGAAACGACGCCCGACAACGACTCGCTGCTCAAGGTGGCGTGGAGCTACTACGGAGAACGACCTCAGGAGCTCTACGGACAGTGCAAAACGCTCTACTACCGCGGACGCGAACACCTGCGCCGGGGCGACAAACCCGGAGCGCTGCGGCTCTTTCTCGAGGTCGAGGAGCGGCTGCGCTCCATCGACGAGCCCTACTACACGGGGCTGCTCTACCTGCGCATCGGCGAGGTCTACCGCTCGGAGCTCAACTTCGTGCGGGCCTACCGCTACTTCCGCGACGCACGCGACCTCTTCATGCGTTCGGAACACCCCCGCGAGACAACCGAGGCGCTGCTGGGCATGACCGCCTCGGCGCTGCGCATGCGCGACCTGCAGCGTGCCCGGCGCGACTGCACCATGGCGCTCGAGCTGGCCGACGACCTGGGCGACGACACGCTGCGCCGGCGCAGCCTCGCCTTCTTCGCCACGCTGCACATCTTCTCGGAGGGGAACCCCATCGCCACCGACCTGCTGCGCCGCATCGAGCGCTCGGTCCGCCGCGACACCACCCCCGAAGGCTTCTGCACGCTGGCCCAGACGCAGCTGCTGCGCGGACGGCCCGACAGCGCACTGCTCTACCTGCAACTGGCCAAGGAGAAGGGCCCCGACGGCGAGGAGCTTCCGCTGCTGGCCTACACCGCCTTCCGCGCGCAGGCGGCCGCCCGCCGCTACCCCGAGGCCACACGGGAAATCCACCGCTTCATCTACCTCAACGACTCGCTCACGCGCACCGCGTTGCAGACTTCGGCCGGGATGATTGAAAAGGACTACTTCCGCGAGCAGGCCGCCTTCGCCGACTACCGCATGCAGAGCCGCCGCACGGGCGAACGGGTCGCCGTCGCCGCACTGCTCGTGCTGCTCATACTCATCGGAATGGTCATCCGCCAGCGGATGCGCCTCCAGCGCGAACGGAACGGACGCTCGCTCCAGCTGCTGCGCGAGGCCCGCGAGGAGTACCGCCAGATAGCCGAGAGCATGGTCGAGCGGAACGACACCGAGTCGCGGCTGCGCAGCATGATTGCCTCGCGCTTCGAGATTGTCGACCGGCTGGGCAAGAGCTACTACGAGCGCGAGAACACCGCCTCGGGACAGGCCGCCATGGCCCGCCAGGTCAAGCAGCTCATCGACGGCTTTGCCGAGAACGGCGAGATGCTCGCCGAGCTCGAACAGATGGTCGACGAGGCGCACGACGGCGCCATGCAGAAGCTGCGGGCCGACTTCCCCCGCATGAAGGAGGCCGACGCACGGCTGCTCTGCTACATCTTCGGCGGCTTCTCGCCCCAGGTCATCAGCCTCTTCATGGAGGAGAGCGTGGCCAACATCTACGCCCGCAAGTCGCGGCTCAAGTCACGCATCAAGACCTCGGATTCGCCCCACAAGGGGCTCTTTACGGCCCTTTTGGAGCAGCCGTCAGGCGGGTGTTAGATTCCCGCGCGGAGAATTCGCGCAAAAAGCTGATTTACAGCACCGATTTTTGGAAAGTGTTAGATTGGGGCGTCCGTATCGCAACTGGTTTTCGGTACGGACGCCCTACTTTTGCATTCGGAAACGCCCCAGTCCCGGACCGTCCGGGAGCGTTCGCAAAACGAACGTCCGACACATTCCAAAAATTTACACACATGAAACCGAATCAGATTCTTATCGCATTATTGGCAGGCGCGGCACTCATGACCGCCTGCAAGAAGGATGATGTTCCACCCTCGGAGAAGGATGCCGTCGTGCAAATCTCCGTACGCGACCAGAAGGGTACGCCCATCAACGGGACGCCCGTACTGATATACGACGAGGAGGGTTATGCCAAGTTCCAGAAGGAGCACAACACGCCGCCGCTCGATGTGGCCGTAACCCGGGCCGACGGCAACGTGGAGTACCGCTTCGCCTACGACAAGTGGCTGACGAGCGGTAAGCGCACCGTCACCTTCGTGGTCTACAAGGAGCAGGACGAGAAGAACTACGACATCTGGTCCGAGACGCGGACCCTCATGCCTTCGAAGAGCGAGCGGGTCGAAATCCGCATCGAGCTCGGGGAGAAGGAGGAGCCCAAACCCGGCACCGACCCCAAGCCCGAGCCCGGCGCGGGTGAGGAGCGGCAGCTCGAGATGTATGACGCCGACAACGGACGCACGCTCCTCGACGGAACCCTCTTCCTCGACACGAAGCACTACTTCGACGGCGGCGACACCCATATGATAGCCGATGCGGGCGAGGTGGCAGACCTCAAGGCGCTGGGCGAGCCCGTCTTCACGGAAATTGAGGACCTTGTTGCAGCTACACCCGGTCACGGATACTTCATCTGCAGGAATATGACTTTCAAGACCTTCCCGTCGGGGGCGCACGCCCTCGCCATCGGAGCCGAATACACGAAGGTCTACGTGGCCGGGTGGCTGCAGCAGGGCGACAAGAAGGTAGGCGTACGCCTCCACTACCAGACCGCGCAGGCCGGCACCGGAACACTGCCCGAACGGGGCCACACCTACGAAATGTCGCTCAAGGGCGAACACACGCTCGACGTCGAGCTGCCCGAGGCACCCGAGCTCTACGAGTTCGTGGCCCACGACAAGACGCAGCTCGAACTCGCGGGGACCCGCAACCGCATCACGGTGCGCGTGACCGACACAGACATTGCCGAGGGACGGGAGTATCTCTTCCACGTACGCTCGGGAGTGCTCTACACCGACCTCAAGGTCAAGATTGTAGCCTGAACAGAAAATCGTTTCAGCCGCCGGGAACCGGCCGTTCGAGGTCCCCTCGCCAAAGGGACAAGGGGGTATTTAATCGAGTATTTTAAAACGGCAGGGACTTCAGGGCCGGAACCGGCGGCATGAACGATTTATTCCAGGAAGCCTCACGGCTTCACCGACACCCGCCCGAGCAATCCGCCCAGGCGGGTGTTTTCTATTCCGAGACCGGCTCCCGCAGCTCACGCCCGGCAGATTGCCCCCGCCGGGTCCGGCAGGGATGCCGTATCCCGACCGAGCCGGTCCGACCACCCTTCCGTCTTAAGAAACAACCGACCCGACCATGCTTTTGCTTCTCTCGCTGCTCCTGCTGCGCGCCGGAGTAATCCTTCGCAACCGATTGCGCGATTCGGAATCGGGCCGACAGTAAGGCCGGCCCACCCGGCGCTCCGACGCCCCGGTACCCCAACGCCCCAACGCTCCAACGCTCCGGCAGAGTGTGAGGGGGCGACCCTCCGGAAACCGCGCAGAAAAATCGTACGGATTTTCGTTTTTCCCCGAATTAGCTTGTATCTTTGGAATCACAAACGCCAGACAAGCATGAAAACCAATCGGGAAGAGATTCTGCAACATGCCCTGCGACTCTTCATGTCAATGAACTACGAGGGTGTCAGCCTGCAGATGATTGCCCACAGCGTCGGACTGACCAAAACCGGAATCTTCAACTACTACCCCACGAAGCTCGACCTCTTCATCGCCGTGGCCGACCGCTACCTCTTCCACCTCCAGGACCCTGGGAACAAATTCGCCCCCTCGGACGGGTCGCTGCGCGACTTCATCGACAAATACATCGAAGGCGTCGAGCGCACCATGGACGAGATTGTACGTCTGGGCAATATCCGCCGCGAGGAGATGCCCGGACAGCTGGCCAACGCCGGATATTTCCACCTCTTCCAGCAGGTGCTCTTCTACTATCCCGACGGCAAGCGCAAACTTCACGAATGGATGGAAAAGGAGTTCCGGCTCTGGTGCGGCGTCATCGCCCGGAGTGTCGAACGGGGCGAACTGCGGGCCGACACAGATATTGAAGAGGCCGCCGCTCTGTTCCGACAGGTCTTTATCGGTCTCTCATACCAGATGTCCTTCGACAAAGGGCTCGATGTCGGGATTCTCCGCCGGCGATTCCTCTATATATACGGGCTGCTGAAGCGCTGAGCAGGCTCCCGGCGGCTTTTTTCACGAATTGAAGCAAAAATATGACCACACGGTCATATTTTTGCTTTTTTATGCTATCTTTGTCTCCGTAAAAAATGACCAACCGGTAACTTTTATGGAAAACAAACCCTTCGAACGCATCCAGCGGAGCTTCAACTACACGCCTGCGAGCATCTTTACGAACCAATGGTCGAACCTGGCCTTCGGCGCAGGAATGATTGTCATTCCCGCCATCTTCCCCTTCGGCCTCCGCATCCGCCACCTGCGGATTCTCTCGCCGGCGGTCTTCTCGACCATTCTGATTGCGGGCGGCGTGCTGCTGCTCTTCTTCACCTGGCGGGGCATGCGCAATGCCCGGGCGCTGAAGGCCGCGGGAGGAAAAATCACCGTAGACGGCACGCGCGTAACCTATCCCGAGGTCGAGAAGGGAAAGGTCGAATACCGCTCGTTCCTTACGACCGATATCGAGTATGTGAAGGACGACGAAGAGGAGCACCAGTGCAAGGTCAAGACGCCGGACAACTACATCGTCTTCGAGACACGCTATTTCGACTCCGAGGAGGAGTTCGAAGCCTTCCGCTCGCTGCTGGGATAAAACAAACCAACCAAAAACCATAACCCCATGAAAGCAATCATCACCCAATGGCTCTATGCCGCAGGTGCGGCCATGCTGGCACTGACCTCCTGCGGGTCGGGCGAAACCTATCCGATGGCCTCCGCCGAGGGACTTGCCAAAATCCGTGAACTCGTTGCAGCGAACGTCGACACCTCGCAGTACAAGATTTACACGGTGGAGTGGCGCGAGGACAACCGCGACCGCCAGCTGGAGAACATTCTCACATATATCGACGTCTACTACCTCGACGCCGACAACAACGACTACTATCTTTCGTTCCAACTCACCAACGGAAAGTTCACGACCGACGGTCCGGAGCTGAACGACCGCCGGAGCTACTCCTATGCATGCACGACGCCGCTCGACATCGCGGCCATCGACTTTGACTACCTCCAGAAAATCGGCGAACGGGCAGACTCTCTGGTTATGTCCGACGAGGAGGGCAAACACCTGACCCTGAAGTCGGCCGGGATGTTCCGTTTCCGGATGTGGCCGGTGGGGCTGAGCAGCGTCGACCGCTGGAACCGCAGCGATGAGTACCGTGCGGAGTCGAAGCAAATGCAGGTGCAGTTCGAACTGAACTACGTCGACGAAAGCGAATCGCCCGAATACCAGGGACGCTTCACCGTGACGAACTACTACACGGTCGCCTTCACGGCCAATGCCTCGGGAGAGGTCTCCATCGACAATTAACCGCACGGAAATGGGACTGATGGGCAACGCCCAGCCGATGGCGGGAGCGGACTCCGAACGGCTTTTTGCGGCCGGAGTTGCCTGCATCTGCTGCGAAGCGTGGCCTATGGCCTACGTCTGCTTCGAGCGCTCCGCACGCGAGGACGCCCCGACACGCTACAACCAGGCTCTGTGCTGCTTCCATGTAGAGTGGTACGAAGAGAGCTACCGGCTGCTCGCTGAGTCCGAACGGTTGCTCGACATCCAGTCTGCCGGAATCTCCGGGCCGGGTGTTACGTCCGCTCCGCGCCGGCAACTTCCAGAAGCTTTCCGCCGCTGGGATACCGACGGTGAATTGCCCCGCTGTCCGCTGCTGCCCGAGACACCGCGCGACGATGCCCTCACGCTGATCCTCCGCCTGCGGGCCGAGGCGGCCTTCCGACTGGGCCGCTGCGAGGAGGTTCGGACGATTGCCGCCCGCCTCGGGCACCGATACAAACACCTTGAAAACCTGCTCAAAACGATTGACCGATGACACCGCTCCGGGAACTCTACGACCTTTATTACTACCCGAACCCTGCAAAGGAGGAGCGCCGGCGACAACTCCTTGCCGAGATTCCGACCGACGCACGCGACGAGGAGAACTACGGCCGCACGTCGCTGCATATTGCAGCGGAGTTCGCCGACTGCGAGGCCATTGCTTCGCTGCTCGACCGCGGGGCCGGAGTGAACGACCGCGACACGGAGGGACACACGCCCCTCTTCCGTCTGGCCTCGCACCGCAGCAGGGTGGCCGCAGAGGAAGAACAGATTGCCGCGGCGGCACGGCTGCTGCTGGATCGCGGCGCGAACCTTCCGCGTTCGGCTCGCGGCACGACGGCGCTGCTCGAGGCCGTGCAAAACCGTCACCACGCGATGGCCGCTGTGCTGATCAACTCCGGACAGCGGCTCGACTCCGCGAACAGCTACGGCGACAATGCCCTGCACAACCTCTGCCGGCGCGCCGCCGATACCGCACGGGAGATCGCCGGCAAGGAGCGTTTTATCGCCAGCTTCGGCGAACGGTGGGTCTCGGAGAAACAGCAGCGGGAAGCCCGCGAGGAGTTGGAGGAGCTCCGGGCGGAACAGATGCGCTGTTATGCAACGGCGGCACTGCTGCTCCACAGCGGGCAGATCGACCCCGACGAGAAAAATTCGGCCGGCCGACGTCCGTTTGACCTCGCCATGGAGGGCGGAGCCCAATGGGTGGGCGCCCTGCTCTCGGGCGGGGACCCGTTCGATGAACTCACCATGGAGACCGGCGGGATGAACATCTTCCAGGCGCTGCGCAAAAAGGACCGGAAAGCGCTGGAGGCCCTGCTGCAGGCAGGGGTCGATCTCAATGCGGAGTGCGACGACCGCGGAATGAGCGACTGGACGGGCAAAACGCCGTTGGCCTGCGCGCTGGAGTGGGGCGAGACTGAAATCGCGGCAATGCTGCTCCGGGCCGGTGCCGACCCCGACCGGCGGACCTCGAAAGGGGTGGCTCCCTTTGCCGTCTGGATCGGGCAGGGATGCCGTGTCTCGGACGGCATGGAGCGGTTTGCGCCGCTCATGGAGCTCTTCGAAGAGCGGGGATGGCACCCCGATGCCCCACAGACGGAGAAAGACGAACGGGCCCTTATGCTGGTGTGCCAGCACGATGATTACGAACTGGCCATCTGGACCTTGCGGCGACTGCTGAAACAAAAGGTCGAGGTGAATGCCCGCGATGCGATGGGCCGCACGGCCTTGATGCATCTGCTGGGCCCGCACAGCGCCGGGCCGTATCAGCCGGAGATGCTGGAACGGCTGCTGGAAGCCGGCGCCGACCCCTGTGCCACGGACAACGAAGGACGTACCGTGCTGCACTATGCGGCCGAGGGCTACACGCATGCGGCGGCACGGCAGGCAGCCGAACTGCTCTTCGACTTCGGGCGGCCCGATGTCTCGGCCGCCGACAACGAGGGCCGCACGCCGATAGACATTGCCATGCACAGCAACAACGAGTCGCTTGTGAAATTTTTGCTGAAACACGTCTGAAATCAACGCTATGGATACCTTTCAGACCTTTCTGAACGCCTGCCGCAACGGGCAGAAAAACATCGTGAAGATCCTCCTCGAACGGGGCGGCATCGACCTCAACCGGCGCGATGCCGAGGGCAATACGGCGCTCCATTACGTCTGCCGCGAAGGATACCGGGATTTGGCGGTGCTGCTGCTGGATAAGGGAGCCGATGCCTCGTTGGTAAACAACCGGGGCGAAACGCCGCTCCACGCCGCCGCCCGAAAGGGCAATCGCGAGATTCTGGCCCTTCTCCTCGATGCCGGGGCCGAACCGGATGCCGCCGACCGGGAGGGCTGCACGCCGCTGATGCGGCTCGTAGAGAACCGCCACACGGGTGCCGCGCTGTGGTTGATTGACCGCGGTGCCGATACCGAGGCTACGGACCAGACGGGACACCGCGCGCTGGACTACGCCACGGCACACGGGCTGACGGAAGTCGTGGTACGGCTGAGCCAAAACGGATCCGACGCGACGGACAGCCGTGATGCCGAAGGCAACACGCTGCTGCACCAGGCGGTCTACAACGATCAGGCCGAGGTCGTGCGTACACTGCTCGCGGACTCGAAAGCGCAACTCGATGCGCCGAACGATGCGGGCGAAACACCGTTGCTGGTGGCGTGCGGACGCGGTAATCTGCACATTGCCCGGATGCTCCTCGACGCCGGAGCCGATGCCAACCGTCCGCTGCCCGACGGGACAACGCCGCTGCATTGGGCGGCACAAGCGGGCAATCGCTTCCTCGTGGAGAGACTGCTCGGGGCTGGAGCGTCGATCGATGCCCGCAACGGGGTGGGCGAGACGCCCCTGCTCGTGGCATCACGTGCCGGGAACAACGAAATAGTGCGCCTGCTTGTGAAGCGTCATGCCGAAGTCAATGCGGCAGACAACCTCCAGCACACTGCGCTCTACTATGCCGGAGAACGCGGCTTCACGGAGATCGTCGAGCTGCTGCTTGCGGCCGGCGCCGAAGGATAAAATGAATCGAAAACCTTAAAACATACCGAACATGGCAAACGAGAAGATGAAACCCCAAAGCCCGGAGGAGATTGCCCGGGCGGCGCAGGAGGCGGCCTTGGAGCAGATGCGCGCAATGATGGGCTCGATTCCGGGGATGCCCGACATGGGCGACATGCAGGCACAAATCATGGCCCAGATGCAGGCTGCCATGCCCAATCTGGCGGAGATTCAGGCGCAGCAGGCCGCCATGGGAACGCTCGGAGGTGTGGATGCCGCCGCCGTAGCCGAGGCCGCACGACACAATATGGCGCAGGCCGCCGCAACCATGCAGGCGATGCAGGACGGGAGTCTCGAAAAGGAGTTGCGCGAAGCAAATGCCGCGGCGCTCGACTGGCTGGGCGAGGACGACGGCTGGGAGATCAGGCACGCCGCGACGTGCCGGCTGACTGCGGAGCAGCGCCGACTGATGGCTTTTGCCGCACCGCTGCTGGTCTATAACGATGAGGCGGTGGATGCCGTCGAGAGCGAGGTCCTGCCCGAAACCTACCGCGCGCAACTTCAGAGCTGGTGGAACATTACGGACCGCGAATCGACGCTCGAAATCGTCCGGTGGCTGCTCCACGAAGGACACCATGCGGATGCCGACGCGGCGCTGGCGCTCATGCGCGGCGACCAGCCCGAAGCGGGCGATCCCGAAGAGAAGGCCGAGGATGTGCAGACCATCGCGGAGTTTATGGTCGAAAACGGGTATTGCACAGCTGAAATGCTTCCGCGGACGGTCATCGCGTGGGATCTGGTGCGCATTGCCAACCTCGGACGCTGGGCCCTTCACGCCGGTTATCTCTCCGAGGAGGAGATGTGGCAGGTGATGCAAGTGGCGGCCGATGCCGCCCGCGAGCACTTCTCGTCATGGGAGGAGTACGGACGCAGCTTTGCCATGGGTCGCGGCGTCTGGCACGGCGACGAGGAGGATTGCCAGACCGCCTGGGAGATTGTCACCGCGCTGCTCGAAGAAGAACAGTCGCTCTGGCGGCAGATTCCATGGAACGCATAGCACCCCGACAACGCCGAAACGATGGAACGGGGACCTGAATTCTACGTGATGCTGGCCGCCGTGGCGGTCGGTGCCCTGACGTGGCTCTACCGCAAGGGCAGCCGGGTCTGGCGAACGGTGCGCAAGCTGCGCCGGTCGTTTCAGGAAATTTGCCTGAATCCGAAATCGATGCTCGATGACGAACGGTGTCGTCAGCTGGCCGTCGGGGCGATGTACGCCTCGCAGCAGGGGGCCTGGCAGAATTCGCTGGAGACAGGGATTTTCGACGCGCTGCCCGAGATTGTGGGCGGCTGGTGGGGCATCGACTCCGCCGCCGAGGCCCGCAAGCAACTGGACTACCTTTGTGAAAAGGGATTCCGCTACTACTGGCCCACGGTGCTCGAAGCCTTTCGGCTCGACGGCCGCGAACGGCAGGACGAACTCCTCCAGCAGCGGATGACCTCGCAGGAGGATTACGACAAGGCCTCGTCGCAACTCGAAAACCTGCGGGAGACCTTTGACGAACTCCTCTCGTGCGGCGTGGTCGCCTCGAAGGAGGAGCTCGGCCGCTGCAACGTGACGGGCTGGGATGCCGGGCGCATGGTCTTTCTGGCGCGCGCCTGCTGCGAAATGGGCTATCTCACCGAAGAGGAGGCATGGGCGTACATCGGCCGGGCCGATGCGCTGGCGCACAAGGCGTGCGGATCGTGGCGCGAACTGGCCATGAGCTACATCCTCGGGCGTTCGCTGTGGGGTGGCAAACGGGCCTATAACTCGGTGATGAAGACGATGGCCGACGTGCTGCTGAGCAACCCCAAGAGCCCGTGGGTGCGCTGCCCGTGGCAACAGAATGAATCAAAATCAGACCAATCATGAAATTCCGACTCTGGATTGCATCCATCCTTCTACTCGCCGCCACAGGCTGCGCAAGCACCCGTAAATCCAAGGAAATCAACCCACCTTTCGTGGCCTCCGAATCGACCTGGTTGTATCGGGATGCCGAGGTGGTAAACCGCCGTCTGAAACCCCTCGAACGTCCGCAGGTGCGCTTTGAGGTCGAGCACGCCATCCTGCACGGGGATTCGGTCTGGGTGGTGGTTCGCGCGACCATTCCCCACCGCTCGATCCGCCGCGGGGAGTGTTTCAAGGCCATAAGTGTTCTTCAAGCCTCCGAGGGCATCATGGAGCTGGGTGAGCTGTCGCTCGACTCGGGCCATTTCATGCCCGATGAAGAGGGAGACGTGGATGTGACAACCCGTCCCGGACGGATGCAGAACCTCTATCTCTCGTGGCGCTTTGCCTGGGACGAGCGCATGCGAATGAATACCTTCATCGTGGTCTTCGCCAGTTTGACCGACGGTCGCCACCTGTTCCAGTATCTGCCCCTGATGCTGCCGCTCTTCTGGATTGATGATACGAAGGATGAGTTTTACTGGCCCCGGTCGGCCGGGATTCCCGAGGAGGTCCTGCTCGACCGTTCACCCTTCGAAACTGCCGTCGAGTGATATGGAAAAAGTTATTCGGCGCAGATTCGGACTGCTGCTCGCACTGACACTTCCAATCTGGAGTGTACAAGGCGAACAGGCTCCGACAGACGACCTTCCCGACTTCAATGTTGTACCGGAAAACGCCGCCCGGGCGGTCCTGCTCCACGCCGCCACCCCGGAATGCGACACCGTGCGCAGCTGTCTCTCGATTGGGGCCGTTCAGCCGCGGGCTCGGGGTGACTACGAGATTTTGCTCTCCAGCAACCAATACGCCGACCAAACTCCGACCATCATCACGGAGGAGGGGACACCGTTGACATGGCTTCGCAGTTCCTCTTCCGCATCCTGGAGCAACGGCACCATGACACGTATCTGCCGGCACTTCTATCGCTTCGCTCCCGCCAAAAAGGGCGAGTACCGGTTTCGCTGCCGGAACCTCTCGTTCGACGGGGTGGCCTACGACAGCGTACTGACGATCCAGGTCGGAGCACCGGAGCTAAATGCCGTTCCCACCTTTCTTTTTTATGGGTGGCGGGAATCGGTTGTCTGCTCCTCGTTGAAGTATTCATTCGGATTGGATGCCGCAACGAAGCCCGGGTCGATACGGCCGGCTTCATTCGGCGACACCGCAGGCTGCCGCTCAACGCCGAGGGGGGTCTGGGCCCATTACCTGCTTCCAATCATGCTCCTCTATCTTCCGCTCTTCCTGGCTCTCATCACACTCACAGGGATGGCGTCCATTTCGACAAATGTGCTTCTCTGGACCTCGGGTGTCTGCGTCCCGGTGGCTTTCGTCCTCTTCCGCCTCCAATACCGCAGGCTTTTCTTCCTCTGGAGAAAAACGGTGCTGCCGCCAGAGCGGATCGACGCTTTGCTTCGGGAGCTGGCCGAGCAGTACGACTGGACGATCGACCACATGGACCGGGATTTTTTTGTCGCACACACCCATCCCGCATGGTGGAGCGCCACGTGGGGTGAACAGATCTTCGTCGCGCACGACCGCGGCGGCATCTGGATCAACAGCATCAATGACCTCGGCAAGCGCAGTTCGATCGTCTCGTTCGGATATACCCGCCGGAACATCCGCAGGGTGACAGAGGCAATCACTGCACAGGAAAAAGATATCCATTCACCAATATAAGCCCGATACCATGACACCGTTGAAAATCGCCCCGCTGCCCGGATGCACTCCCGGGACGGTCGAAAAAATCGATGCACTCAACCGCAAACTCGGATCGTTCATCCACGCTCCTCTCAATCTCAAGGAGGTGCTGCGCATGGAGCCGTTCGCCGCCGACGCGGAGGTGGTACGGGCCGTTGCGGCGACACTCGACAACTACGCCATCCTCCCGACCTCGCCCACGGAGCGCGAACGCCAACGCACGACGGGCCTTCCGAAGGATTACGACATCGTGGGGTTCTGGTACTGTGTGGCGCTTCTCGCCCTTTCGGCAGAGCCGGAGGCCGTGCGGTATCTGCTCGTGCTGGCGCGCATACTGATGGTCGAGGATCCCGCGGAGCTGTTCCTGCTGCGGCGCATCGTCCGTCTGCTGGAGGGATTTCCATTTCCCCACCTGCAGGAACTCAGAAGTCGGATTGAAGGCTTCTACGACACCGTTACGCACCAATTGGAGGCCTTCCGATGGCTGGAGGCCGCCGGGATTCCGTGGCCCGAGTCATACGAATGGGAGGTCATCACGCAATTCTCCTCCGACGGCGAGCCCTATGCCGACCCGGCGGCTCCGAAGAAAGAGCGGCGCAGGCGCGTGGTGCTGACACTCCAGCTGAACAGTCCCCGCAGCCTCTACGGCAGCTGTCGCCAGCACAACAGCTTCGAGATTTCGCTCCGCAACGACGACAACACGACGCGCGGCCTATGGAACGAAGGCCACGGCGATCTCTTCATCGAAGACCGCCCCGTGATGCAGCACCGGATGTTCACGCCGCTGCAGCTTCCGGAACTGTTCGACGTGCTCGAAGGGTTCGGTATCCGGCTGGTGCGCAAACCCGTGATGGTCTACACGAGTCAGGGAATCCGAAAGGCCCACGTGAAGGTGTTTCAGATGCTCGAGAATCAGCTCGGGCACAAGCCTTCGGAGATCGGACAAGCCGAAGAAGAGGCCCAGACGAAAGCAGAGGACGATGCGGGCGGCATGTCGGCAGGGAAAGCAGGGAAAGGCCAATTCCCGGAGGTCGAGCGGGCCGTAGAGGAGGCGCTGGACCTGCTCAAATACGACGGGGATGTGAACGACTCGCTGGCTGAGATGCGTAAAAAATGGGGCGAAGGGATTTCGGTGCTGCATGAAGCCCGATTCGACGAGATTGGGGTGCAATATGCCTGCCGCTCGCACGAAGAGGGACTTGCTGCTCTCGGGCAGGAGCTGACCTGCCACGGATACCGGCTCTACGACCTCGACGGCGACGATATCTACCTCCTCACGTTGCAACCGGAGGCTCACGTTGCGGATTTCGAAAAGGCTTGCGGAAAGGCGGGTCAATATTGTCGGCAGTTGAAGCAGCCAGGGCGTGCACCGGGCACTCCGGCCCGAGCACTCGATTCTAGGCGTACGATGCCCTGCGAAGAGGTACCATGGCCCGATGATGCCGACTACATGCTCGACGCGCTGGCCGGCGACTTCTGCAGCGGGAGGTGGAAAAGCCGCGATGCGGAGGAGTGGCAGGGAAATTTCGTCGCCGACCTCCGCCAGCGGCCGCTGCAACCGGTCAAGGTGCGCTGGAACCGGTTTTGCTGCCTGACCTACTCCCCGGAGATGGATTTCTATGCGGCGTTTTACTACATTCCGCCCATGCAGTGCTGGATGCTTCTCGGGGGCAAGAATCCCCTGGAAGCGAACAGTTGGAAGCGGCTGTGCGACCTGCCAAAACAGGAATCGCCCTTTCTTTTCTTCGACCAGCGGCCCCGATGGTTCGGCCGCTACCTCTGCTTCGGCGACCGGCAGAGCGCCACAATCCTCACGATGAATCCGCAGGGAGTGGAGCGCGTCCAGCGTTTTCCCCTGCCCAAGGCGCAGCACCCTTGCAGGTTCGCCTGCGACGGACTCGGACGCATCCTCCTTGCACACGGCGAAGAGACCTATCGCTACGACAACGGCACGCTCACTCCGCTGGGCTTCCACATATTGAGCGGCGACGGGTTCAACGGCTCCATCCCTGTACCCGGAACCGGCCGACTGGTAATGTGCGGCTTCTCGAACCGGGAGGTGGTTGCCCGGCTGCTGGAACTCGACATCGACACGCGCCGCTGCCGGGCCACCCGTATGCAGAATGTGGATCCCTGGTCGAACCTACTCCCGTTTGGAGACGACTGGACGCTGATCAAAGGAGCTTGTGATTCGATGCGCCTGGATTTCGCCCGACTCTGGAATCGCCCGACGGGCGAAGTGCTACGCATCCGTCCCGGGATGTTCGGCAGCGAAAAACTCGAACATATCGGACGGCTGAGCGATGGCCGTGTGGTGTTGACCACACTTCGCTCCCATGTGGGACAAGTCGTGCACTTTCCCGCGGATTTCTGGAATTTTCTCCGCTCGGCCAGTCGTCCGCAAACTCTGGAGCCGATGCAACCCTACGAAACACTCTATCCAGATATTCCGCTGACACTACCCGAAAGATCATAACAAAACATGCGCATGATTGGGTAAAAGAGGTGGATTAAAACATCTTTCACAGCACGTGTGGGGAAAATGTGGGGAAAATCCAGAAAATAAAAATCGCTTAATCCGTATATATCAACAGATTAAGCGATTTTCATGGTACCCGGAGCCGGGGTCGAACCGGCACGACATTGCTGTCATTGGTGTTTGAGACCAACGCGTCTACCGATTCCGCCATCCGGGCAGACTCTCTCACGGTCGAGCGAATCGGGACAGCAAAGGTATAAAAAATTCACCAATTCAAAAACTTTGGTCCGAATTTATTCGGTGTCAGCGACAAAAAAGCGGTTGATTCCGCTCCTCCATCCGCCCCTACTGACCGACAGGCGTCACTGCTCGGGATGGAAGAAGGAGTAGATTCGCTGCGCCCGGGCGCTGCCCACCAGCGCCGACAGCTCGCCGATGTTGGCCGCGCGGACCTTGGCCACCGAGCGGAAGTGGGCCAGCAGCGTTGAGACGGTCTTGGCCCCCACCCCTTCGATTTGTTCCAGCTCGCTGTGGATGAATGCCTTGCTGCGTTTCTGGCGATGGAACGTGATGGCGAAGCGGTGCACCTCGTCCTGGATGCTCGCCAGGAAGTGGAACAGCGGCGAGGTAGGGCGCAGTCCGACCAGCAGCGGCGGATAGCCGCAGTAGAGTTCGGCCGTGCGGTGGCGGTCGTCCTTGGCCAGACCGGCAATCGGAATGTCGAGCCCCAGCGCCTCCAGCACCTCGTGGATGATGCCCATCTGCCCCTTGCCGCCATCGGCGATAATCAGGTCGGGGAGCTCGGCCCCCTCGGCCTGCAGGCGGCTGTAGCGGCGGTAGACCACCTCGCGCATCGAGGCGTAGTCGTCGGGCCCCTCCACCGTCTTGATGTTGAAGTGGCGGTACTCCTTCCGCGAGGGCTTGCCGTCGCGGAAGACGACACACGAGGCCACGGGGTTGGAGCCCTGAAGGTTGGAGTTGTCGAAGCACTCGATGTGGCGCGGCTGGCGGTCGAGGTGCAGCTCCTTCTGCAGGGCGTTCATCAGCCGCTCGGTATGGCGTTCGGGATTCTTGATTTCGAGGTTCTTGAGCTGCTCGGCCCGGTAGATGCGGGCGCTCTTCTGCGAGAATTCGAGCAGTTCGAGCTTCTCGCCGCGCTTGGGAACCGTGAAGGTCACCCCGTCGAAGAGCAGCGTCGTCGAGGGGAGGAAGGGGACAATTACCTCGCGCGCCAGCTCGCCGCCGCCAATCTGCTCGACGATGTGCTGGATGGCCAGCGTCAGCATGTCGCGCTCGTCAGCGCCGACACCCGTTGTCAGACGCACGGTCGAGACGCCGATGATGGAGCCGTGGCGGATGCGCACGAAGTTGCAGTAGGCCACATCGTCGTCGGGCAGCAGCGAGAAGACGTCGACGTCGCGAATCCGCGCGCTGACAATCACCGACCGCCCGGCGTAGTTGTCCAGCGCATCGAGGCGCTGCTTGTAGCGCTGCGCCACCTCGAAGCGGAGCGCCTCGGCCGCCCGCTGCATCTCCCCCTCGAGGTAGGTGCGCACGGGGCGCAGGTCGCCCTTGAGCACCGAGACGACCATGTCGACCAGCCGGTCGTACTCCTCCTCGCTCTGGGCCCCGATGCAGGGCCCCTTGCAGTTGCCCAGATGGTACTGCAGGCAGACCGTATAGCGTCCCCGGGCGATGGCCTCGGGCGAGAGGTTGAGCTTGCAGGTGCGCAGCGGCACCACCTCGCGGATGAAGTCCAGCACGCTGTGCTGCATCATCACCGAGCCGTAGGGGCCGAAGTACTGCGAACCGTCGCGCACGAGCGTACGCGTCGACTGCACGCGGGGGAAGGGCTCGCGCCGCACGACAATCCACGGATAGGTCTTGTCGTCCTTGAGCAGGATGTTGTAGCGGGGCTGGAGCGTCTTGATGAGCGAGTTTTCGAGCAGCAGGGCGTCGGTCTCGCTCCCCACGACGATGTGGCGGATTTCGACAATCTGCTTCACCATCACACGCACCTTGGCGCTGTGCTCACGGCTCTGTACGAAGTAGGAGGAGACCCGCTTGCGCAGGCTCTTGGCCTTACCCACATAGATGATGGTCCCCGTCCGGTCCACGAACTGGTAGACGCCGGGCGAGAGGGGGAGCCGGGAGACCTGCTCCTTCAGCGAATCGCGGACCGTTTCACTCATACGTGGTGCAAATGTAACAAATATATCACGAAATTTAAATTGATAAAAACCTCCTTTTTATTGTTTGTTTTTCCCCTTGTGCTATTTTTGTGCGACATTTTAAGAAAGGTTATGAAGAAACTCTCTATTTTCATGCTTTTCGTCCTTCTTGCGACGGCCTGCGTCGACAACGACTACGACCTGCGAAACGTCGACGCCGACAACATCACCATCGGCGACGAGACATCGACCTTCGAGGCGCCGCTGGCCAGGGTCCGCATCACGATGGACGACATCAACAACAACGACGGAACACGCATCGACCGGATTTTCGAGGAGGCCGACATCTGGCTTCCGACCCGACTGCCCGATGAGGATGCGAACGGCTATTATGCCGACGTGCAGCGGCTGCTCCACGATGCGGCCTACGTCGACGACGAAGTGCTGCCGGAGCTGCTCGCGCAGATGACCACCGACGCCGCGAAGCTCGACGCCGTGGCCACGCTGCTGCAGCAGAAGTACTACGACTCCTTCGTGGAGCTGCTGCCGGGCGTATCGCGCGATGAATTCAAGAGTGCATTCGTCACCGCCTACACCGACGACCCCACGATGCGCGAACGGCTCGGCGTCGAGGTCAAGGCGCTGGCGACGGGGTATCTGACGGGGCTCGACGTCAACATGGAGAATCTGAGCTACCGCGTCGACCGCATCGACATCAGCGACGAGGTGGTCGACATGCTGGCCGACAACCTCGACCCCCGCGAGACGGCCAACCCGACCAATACGCTCCACCTCCGCGGAACGATTGACAACCGGCTCCCCGTCACGCTGAGCATCTCGCCCCTCTTCCGCCCCACTGCGGTGACCTTCACCTCGACCATCGAAGCCAACTGCGCCACGAACGAGCTCCCCGCCACGCGCCTCTTCGCCGACGACATCCGCACGATTGTCCGCGGCATCGACCTCGACATCCCCATGGTTGTGGAGCGCTACTACCCGGGCAAGGGCTTCGGCCCCGACGCCCAGGAGGGCAACCCGACGCAGGTGGACATCAGCCTCCATCTGGTCAAGCACGGCGCACTGAAGTTCGACCTCTAAACCGACTCCCGCAATGAAAAAAGCAACCCTTTTGCTGGCGGCGCTACTCCTCGCAACCGGACTTGCCGCCCAGAATCCCACCTTGTACTTCATGGAGGGGTCGACCTACCGTTCGCAGCTCAACCCCGCCTTCGCCCCGCAGCGCGGCTACGTCAACCTGCCCGGAATCGGCGGCATGGAGGTCGGAATCAACGGCAACGTCGCCCTCGACAACATACTCTACCCGCGCAACGGGCGGCTCGTCACGCTGCTCGACAGCTCCGTGCCGGCCGACGTGGCGCTGAGCGGCCTGAGCGCACAAAACCGAATCGGTGCCGAAACCCGCATCAACCTCTTCGGCATCGGCATGTTCACCGCCAACCACAAGAACTTCTGGTCGTTCGACCTCGCGCTGCGCACCTCCGAGGAGACCACCCTGCCCCGCTCGCTCTTCGAGTTTCTCAAACGCGGCGAGGAGGGGCACATCAGCGACATCGGACTGATGGCCGAGAGCTACCTCGAGGCGGGCTTCAACTACTCGATGCCGCTGCTCGACGACCGTCTCTACATCGGTTTCCGCGGCAAGCTGCTGGTCGGACTTGCCCGCATGCAGATGGACTACGACCGCTTCGACGTCACGCTGCAGAACGACCGCTGGGCCGTCGCCACCCACGGCACCATCGACATCACGGCCGACGGCACGAAGGCCAACCCCGACCCCGAGAGCGGACTCTTCGGACTGGGCGACCTCGAGACGAGCCCCAAGGGGCCCTCGGGCTACGGACTTGCCGTCGACCTGGGCGCCACGTACGACATCCTGCCCCAGCTGCAGGCTTCGCTGGCGGTCACCGACCTGGGCTTCATCAGCTGGAGCGACCGGAAGAGCGTCACGGGCGTCTCCTTGCGGGAGACCGAGTTCACGGGCGTCGACGTTCCCGACAACGGCACCCCCGCCCCGGACTTCGACCTCGAGCTGCTGCGATTCACCCCCGTGGAGAGCTCCGCACCTACGCGGATGCTGCGCGCCTCGGTCAACGCCGCACTGGAGTACAAGCTCTGGAAGCGCCGCATCGGCATCGGACTGCTCTACACGCTCCGCTTCCTGAACTACTCGACGGTGCACAACATCACCGCCTCGGTCAACATCCAGCCCACGCGATGGCTCACCTTCACGGGCAGCTACTCGGCGCTCGACAACCGCAGCGGCGCCGTGGGGCTGGGTCTGAGCATCCACCCGCGGTGGCTGCACTTCTTCATCGCCACCGACCTGCTCACCTCGCGCCATACGCCGCAGTGGATTCCCGTCCGGCAGAGCACGGCCCACGTCACGGCCGGCATCGGCATCCCCATCGGCCGGGACAGCCACCGCAAGGCGGCCGAGTTCGCGCCGCGCAGCCGCAAGAAATAGGGCCCGGCAGACAGACAAACAGAGAGCGGGGCTTCGGAAACCACAACGGTCTCCGGAGCTCCGCTCCCTTTGTTTCCCCTCTTCCCGGCCGCGGCAGGCCGCACGATGCTCGTCCGCGGCAGGACGCCCGCGTCGCGGCTCCGCAGACGGAGACCGATGGTGCGAAAGGTCCGACCTCTCGGCCTTTTGGACACTCCCGGCCCTTTTCCGGAGAAAGAGGCCCCAAGTATGGGAACTTTCGTTATCTTTGTGAGTCGTACGGAATCCGGCCGCTCACGCCGAACATCCGGATGCCCGGACGACCTTGCGACGGCCCAAGAAAAGTGTAAAGTTGCGTCACCGAATTTACGGAATTCTTCGATTGCGGACCGTCGCTTTTTCTTTTGCATCCAATACGTACCGCCCGCTGTATCCGGTGGTCGCAAATACCGTGCCGAAGCGGCCGGCGGCTCACAATCTTACCCCCTCGTCACGCTGCACGGAGTCCTCGTCGCCCCGGGCGTCGGCACCCGCCTCCCAGCGGTCCAGCACCCGGCGCGCCGCCTCGGCGCCCGCCTCGACAATCTCCCGCGCACGGTAGAACTCGAACAGGCCGAAACGGTCGGCCGGCAGTTCGAAGAGCATGTCGGGCTCATAGAGCCGGCACATCAGCCGCGTGAGGTGCTGCGTCATGATTTCGGTCGCCGCCGTGATGAGCTTGTAGTAGTTCAGCGACGGCAGCTTGCCTACGGCCGCACCGATGCTGCGGGCCCGGCGTCCGGCCCCGTGCCACAGCCCCTCGCGGGTGTCGCCCGCAGCCGCCTCCGACGCCTCCGCATCCGCGGCGGCACTCCCCGCACCCGCAAAGGGGGCGCAGACGTCGACCCCCACCAGCAGGTCGCCCGCACAGCGACGAACGCGGTTGAGCGGCAGCGGGTTGACGATTCCGCCGTCGGTCAGCACCATGCCGTCGCGGTGGACCGGACGGAAGACCGACGGGATGGCAATCGAGGCCCGAATCGCATCGTAGAGCCCGCCCCGCTCGATGACCACCTCACTGCCGCTCAGCAGGTCGGCCGAGACGGCCGTGAAGGGGATGCGCATCTGCTCGATGCGCATGTCGGGAATCAGCTCCTTCATCGCCTCGATGACGCGGCTGCCCTTGACCAGCCCCTCGGTGCTGAAGGTGAAGTCGACCAGACTGAAGACCCGGTAGCGGTCGAGCGCACACATCCACTCCTTGAACTCCTCGAGGTGGCCCGAGGCGTACATGCCGCCCACGAGCGCCCCCATCGACGTTCCGGCGACGGCTCCAATCTCATAGCCGCGCCGCTCCAACTCCTCAATGGCCCCGATGTGGGCCACGCCCCGGGCTCCGCCGCCGGCAAGCACCAGCGCGACCCTCCGCCGCTTCACTCCGTTGTTCTGCTCCATATTCTTTACATTACATAGAATCACTCCGCACCGTTCGCCTCCATCCGTTCGCGCACGCGCAGCCAACCGTCCGTACCGCTCAGAGCCGTCGCCGGCAGCGATGCGCACATCGACGCCAGACGCGACACGGGCACCGCAAAGCCCAGCTCATGCGCCCCGACCCACGGCCGCACCGAGGGGTCGAAGAGCCCCAAGAAGCAGCGCTGCCCGCCCCGCCGGTTCTCCTCGACGACCCGGGCAATCATCACGCCGCACCCCGAGCCGAAGGGGGCCGCAACGGCATCTTCGGTATCGTTGTCGTAGGAGGCCCAGGCAAAGAGCCCCGCCAGCATGTCGGGCCCGGCGAAGAAGAGCAGCCCCTCGGCCCCCTCGAAACTCGCGGCCGCATCGAGCCGCTCGAAGCGGAGCCACGGACGGGGTGCCGGCCGCACGTCGAGCCGCCGCACATGCTCCGCCACCGATTCGGGGCTCTGCTTGTAACGCTCGCGGCAGGCCACGAAATCGGGCACGCGCGCCGGCAGCGGAGCGAATCCCGTATAGAAACGGCCTCCGCCGCAACCGATGTTCGAGGCGTTGAAGGCACACGCGCCGCCCTCGCTGCGCAGCTCGGCAAGCTCGCGGAAGAGGCAGCCGGCCCGCAGCGGTGCCACGCGCCCGGGCTCCTCCGCATAGCCGAAGAGCAGCGGCAGCGGAGCCTCCCAGCCGAAGGCGCCGCGCAAGGCGGCCACAAGCTCCGCTGGAGCCATCGGCCCCGGCGGCGTGACCACGCAGTCGAGCAGCACGTCGTGCGGCTCGAGGGGCAGCTCGGCCACCACCTGGTGGGCGTAGCAGACCCCGACCTTCACGCCCCGGAACCGGGGGTCCGAGAGGTAGCGGTCGTAGTATCCGCGGCCGCGCCCCATGCGCCCGCCCGCCAGGGTGAAGGCCGTACCGGGGACCACCACCAGGTCTATCTCTCCGGGAGGACAGGGCACGGCGTCGGGGCCGGCCTCGAGGATGCCGAAGGCCCCCTCGCGGAGCGTCGCGGGGTCGTACGCCACGAACGACATCCGCTCCCCCTCGACGCGCGGCAGCACCACCCGCTTCGTGCGGCTCCAGCGCTCCAGCGCGGCATCGGTGGCCGGCTCGTCGGGCAGCGCCGCAAAGAGCGCCACCGTCCGCGCCGACGCAAAAAACGGCAGCCGCTCGACCGCCGCAAAGAGCCGCTCCGAAACCTCGGCGCGCACCTCGCCCCGCAACGAACGGTTGAGCCGTTTCATCGCGGCGCGTATCTCCTTCTTGCTTCGTCTCTCCATGTTCAGTTTCAGTACAAAATTCCCGTCAAATTCCCGGCTCCGAGCTTTGTTATTCCGCAAACAATGGCTATATTTGCGCTCGGGAACACAAATCACAAACAAATATAAACAAATTTTTCAATTATTATGAGCTGCTTTTTAACCAATTCATCTCTTGGCAAGAAGTTAGTAATGAGCGTGACAGGCTGTTTCCTCGTGCTCTTTATCCTCTTCCACATGTCCATGAACGTCGTGGCGATTATCTCGCCCGAGGGTTACAACTCGATTTGCGCGTTCCTGGGCGCCAACTGGTATGCACTGGCCGGCACCGTCGTTCTGGCCGCAGGCGTACTGATTCACTTCATCTACGCCCTCGTCCTCACGGTGAACAACTACCGTGCACGAGGCAACGAGCGTTACGCCGTCACGGTCAAGGAGAAGGGCGTACAGTGGGCTTCGAAGAACATGCTGCTGCTGGGATGGATTATCCTGGGCGGACTGCTGCTCCACCTGTTCAACTTCTGGTCGAAGATGCAGCTCGTGGAAATCATGGGCCAGCACCAGAACTCGCTGGGCTTCGGCCCCGCCGACGGTGCTTCGCTCATCGCCTACACCTTCTCGCAGTGGTACTACGTGATTATCTATCTGCTGTGGTTTGCCGCCCTGTGGTTCCACCTCACGCACGGCGTGTGGTCGATGTTCCAGACCGTGGGCTGGGCCAACAACACGTGGTATCCCCGTCTGAAGTGCATCGCCAACATCGTCGCCACGATTGTATTCCTGGGCTTCGCGCTGGTGGTTGTCATCTTCTTCCTCAAGAGCATCTGCTGCTGCGGCGCATGCTAATTCCGGTCCGGCTCCGCATGCCGGCTTCCGCGCGGCTCTCCGGCCCGCGGTGCAATCCCTGAGGGAAGGCATGCGACACGGCGAAGTGATTCAACAAAAAATAAACACACAACAGATATGGCTTTCAAATTAGATGCAAAAATTCCTGCCGGCGAACTCGCACAGAAGTGGAGCAACCACAAGGCAGCTATCAAGGTCGTAAGCCCCGCAAACAAGCGCAAGCTCGACATCATCATCGTCGGAACGGGTCTGGGCGGTGCCTCCGCAGCCGCTTCGCTCGGTGAACTGGGATACAACGTCAAGGTATTCTGCATCCAGGACTCGCCCCGCCGCGCACACTCGATTGCGGCTCAGGGCGGTATCAACGCAGCCAAGAACTACCAGAACGACAACGACTCGGTATATCGTCTCTTCTACGACACCATCAAGGGCGGCGACTACCGCGCCCGCGAGGCCAACGTCTACCGTCTGGCCGAGGTTTCGAACCTCATCATCGACCAGTGCGTGGCTCAGGGCGTCCCCTTCGCACGCGAATACGGCGGCCTGCTGGCCAACCGTTCGTTCGGCGGCGCGCAGGTATCGCGTACGTTCTACGCCCGCGGCCAGACCGGACAGCAGCTGCTGCTGGGCGCCTATGCGGCCCTCAACAAGGAGATTGCCGCCGGCACGGTGAAGAGCTACCCGCGTCACGAGATGCTCGACATCGTCATCGAGGACGGTGAGGCCCGCGGTATCATCGCCCGCAACCTCGTTACGGGTGAAATCGAGCGCTTCGGCGCCCACGCCGTCGTGCTGGCCACGGGCGGCTACGGCAACGTCTTCTTCCTCTCGACCAACGCCATGGCTTCGAACGGCTCGGCCGCATTCCAGTGCTACCGCAAGGGTGCCGGCTTCGCCAACCCCTGCTTCACGCAGATTCACCCCACCTGCATCCCCGTACACGGCGACCAGCAGTCGAAACTGACCCTCATGTCGGAGTCGCTGCGTAACGACGGCCGCATCTGGGTTCCCAAGAAGCTTGAGGACGTGAAGGCCATCCGCTCGGGCGCCAAGAAGCCCTCGGACATTCCCGAAGAGGACCGCGACTACTATCTGGAGCGCCGCTACCCGGCCTTCGGCAACCTCGTGCCGCGTGACGTCGCTTCGCGTGCCGCCAAGGAGCGCTGCGATGCCGGCTACGGTGTCAACGAGACGGGTCTGGCCGTATTCCTCGACTTCAAGACTGCCATCGAGCGTCTGGGCAAGGAGCGCATCAAGCAGCGCTACGGCAACCTCTTCGACATGTACGAGGAGATTACCGACGTGAACCCCTACGAGCAGCCGATGCAGATTTTCCCGGCCGTGCACTACACGATGGGCGGTCTGTGGGTTGACTACAACCTGATGACCACCATCCCGGGCCTCTACGCCATCGGCGAGTGCAACTTCTCGGACCACGGCGCCAACCGTCTGGGTGCCTCGGCCCTGATGCAGGGTCTGGCCGACGGTTACTTCGTGCTGCCCTACACCATCGGCGACTACCTTTCGCACAAGATTCAGGCTCCGAAGGTGAAGACCGACACCAAGGCATTCGACGAGGCCGAGAAGAACGTCAAGGCTCGCATCGAGAAGCTCCTCTCCATCAACGGCAAGCAGTCGGTGGACGACATCCACAAGAAGCTGGGCCACATCATGTGGGAGAACGTCGGCATGGCCCGTACGAAGGAGTCGCTCGAGAAGGCCATCACCGAAATCCAGGCCCTGCGCAAGGAGTTCTGGAAGGATGTCAAGGTCGTAGGCCGCGCCGACGACTTCAACGTCGAGCTGGAGAAGGCGCTCCGTGTGGCCGACTTCCTCGAACTGGGCGAGCTGATGGCCCGTGACGCCCTCCACCGCGAGGAGTCGTGCGGCGGTCACTTCCGCGTCGAGCACCAGACCGAAGAGGGCGAGGCAAAGCGCGACGACGAGAACTTCGTATACGCCGCCGTCTGGGAGTACAAGGGTATGGACGAGGCTCCCGAGATGACCAAGGAGCCGCTGAACTTCGAGTTCGTACACCCGGCACAGCGCAACTACAAGGACTAATGCCATTTTGACGTTGAACTTTAATAACAATTTGAAACTATGAATTTTACATTAAAGATATGGCGTCAAAAGGACGCTAAGAGCAAAGGCGCGTTCGAGACCTACAAGGTCGAGAACATCTCGGAGGACACCTCGTTCCTCGAAATGCTCGATATCCTGAACAACGACCTCGTACATGCGGGCAAGGAGCCCGTGGCATTCGACCACGACTGCCGCGAGGGTATCTGCGGCATGTGCTCGCTGCACATCGACGGCCGTGCACACGGTCCGGGCGACGGTGCCACGACCTGCCAGATTTACATGCGCCGCTTCAAGGATGGTGCGACCATCACCATCGAGCCGTGGCGTTCGGCCGCCTTCCCGATTATCAAGGACCTGGTGGTCAACCGCAGCGCCTACGACCAGATTCTCCAGGCCGGCGGCTTCATCTCGGTACGCACCAACTCGGTGCCCGACGGCAACGCCATTCCCATTCCGAAGGAGGATGCCGACGAGTCGATGGATGCAGCAGCCTGCATCGGCTGCGGTGCCTGCGCCGCAACCTGCAAGAACGGCTCGGCGATGCTCTTCGTGGCTGCCCGCGTATCGTCGCTGGCCAAGCTGCCGCAGGGCCGCATCGAGGGTGCCCGCCGTGCCAAGGCGATGGTAGCCAAGATGGACGAGCTGGGCTTCGGCAACTGCACCAACACGGGTGCCTGCCAGGCCGAGTGCCCCAAGCAGATTTCGATTGCCCACATCGCGCGTCTGAACCGCGAGTTCCTCTCGGCAAAGTTCGAGGACTAAGCCCCCGACGCCGAAAGGCATACGACAACGCCCTGCAACCGTCGGGTTGCAGGGCGTTTTTTATAAAGGTGGCACAGAAGCAAGCCGGACAGCGGGCAAAAGCATCCGAATAGAGACAGCGAAATTCCGGCAAGGGCGGCAGAAGACCCCGGCGAAGAGGCAGCGACTCGGCGAGGACTGCGGAGGCCGGCAAGGGAGACAGAGACCGGCAAAAGAGTCAGAAGCCCCGGCGAGAACGGCAGAGGTCCCGGCAAGGGCGGCAGAAGCCACAAGGACAGCGCAGCTCCGGCGAAAGGGACGAAGACCCGGCGGGGGCGGCAGAAACTACAAGGCAGTGCACCCTCCAGCGAAGACGACACTGCCCCGGCAAAGACGGCACAGCACCAACAACAAAAAAGAGGCAGACCCGCCAACCGGCAGGTCTGCCTCAACCGTTCCGCGCGGCGGAGCTATCCATTCACCCGCGCATGGTCGGCCAGGAACTGGGCAAGACCGCTGTCGGTAAGCGGATGCTTGAGCAGCCCCTTGATGGCGGCCAGCGGGCAGGTTGCCACGTCGGCCCCCGCATCGAGGCAGCGGATGATGTGGTTCGTATGGCGAATCGAGGCAGCCAGCACCTGCGTCTGATAGCCGTAGGTGCGATAGACGCGCACGATGTGGGCCACGAGCCCCACGCCGTCCTCCGAGATGTCGTCCAGACGTCCGACAAAGGGCGAGACGTAGGTCGCACCCGCCTTGGCCGCCAGCAGCGCCTGTCCCACCGAGAAGACCAGCGTGCAGTTGGTGCGGATGCCGCGCCCGGCAAAGTACTTCACGGCGCGGATGCCGTCGGCCGTGCAGGGGAGCTTCACTACGATGTGGGGGTGGAGCGCCGCCAGTTGCTCACCTTCGTGCACCATGCCCTCGAAGTCGGTGGCAATCACCTCGGCGCTCACGTCGCCGTCGACGATGTTGCAGATTTCGACGTAGTGGCGGTGGCACGCCTCCTCGCCGCGGATGTTCTCCTTCGCCATGAGCGAAGGATTGGTGGTCACGCCGTCGAGTACGCCCATCGCGTTGGCCTCGCGAATCTGGTCGAGATTCGCCGTATCGATGAAGAATTTCATGGTTGAAAGGTTAATTTGGGTTTTAGGTTTTCTAAAGGTACGAAAAAAAGCGGCTCCTGCTCCACACCGCTCCGCTTTTCGACGATTTTCCGGCCGCACGGCCCCGCCCCACCCCGCCTCGGACCGCGGGAAAGGGAGAAATCACATTTTTTTCGAGAAAAATTAGTACTTTGTATTGCATAATACATTTCTGCGCATTATATTTGCAGTACGAAAATAACCTATATCAAAAAATAACCTTACAAATTTACAACCTGCGACCATGAAAGAGACCATCAACGCCAACATCGGCTCGCTGGCATTCACACTCGACCGCGACGCGTACGAAGAGCTCAAGGCCTACTTCGCCGACATCCGCAGGCGGCTGCCCGAGGGGGATACCGAGACGCTCGACGACATCGAGCGCCGCATGGCCGAAATCTTCCGCGAAAAGGTGAACACACCGATGCGGGTGGTCACCCTCGACATCGTCCAGGCGGCCATCGCACAGATGGGTGCTCCCGACGACTTCGGAGCTCCGCGCAGCGGAGGCGAGGAGGCCGAATGCGAAGAGCAGCCCCGCGAAGTGCTCCGCCGCCAGCTGCGCCGCTCGCGCAAGGACCGCTCGATAGCCGGCATCTGCGGCGGCATCGCCGAGTTCTTCGATACGGACCCGACCCCCATCCGGCTCGCAACGCTGCTGCTGATTCTCTTCGGCGGACTCTCGCTCTGGGTCTACATCCTGCTCTGGATTGTCATCCCGAACGCCCCCGAAACCGACAACTAAAAAGACCTGACCATGAATACGAACACACGACCGAAACTCTACCGTTCGACGGACCGCGTCATAGGCGGCGTCTGTGGCGGAATTGCCGAATACTTCGGACTCGACACCTCGACGATTCGCATCGTCACCCTGATTCTGATTCTCTTCGGCGGGCTCTCGCTCTGGGTCTACATCCTGCTCTGGATTATCATCCCGAACGCTCCCGACCGTTACACTCTAAACCGATAACGCCATGGCTGAAGACAATGTAAAGGTACAGATGCGCAAGGGCATCCTTGAATACTGCATTCTCGCCATTCTTTCGCGGGAGGATTCCTACGCGCCGAAAATCATCGCCGAGCTCAAGGAGGCCCGGATGATTGTGGTCGAGGGTACGCTCTACCCGATTCTCACCCGGCAGAAAAACGCCGGACTGCTCACCTACCGCTGGGAGGAGTCCCCGCAGGGACCTCCCCGCAAGTACTACTCGCTCACCGAGAAGGGACGCGAAAGCCTCGCACAGCTCGACGAGGCGTGGGACGAACTCGTCCGACAGATTCAAGTCATCCGTCACGGAAAACCACAGGAATAACCATCAAAAAAAGACCAATACCATGAAAACACGATTCATCACCGCCATTCTGCTCCTCGCCGCTCTGGTCGGCTCGTCGCTCAACGCCCAGGCCGCATGGCCCGGCAAACGCTGCAAGGGGAGCGGCAAACTCATCACCCGCGAAATTGCGGTGGCTCCCTTCACGGCCCTTGAGGTCAGCAACGGCGCCAACGTAACCCTCACCACGGGCTCGGGTCCGGCCGTGGTCGAGACCGACGACAACATGATGGAGTATGTCGAGGTCAAGGTGGAGGACGGAACGCTTACCATCGGCTTCGAAGGCGAGTGCACGAGCCTGACCAACGTCACGCTGCGCGTCACCGTCCCGACCGACGGCCGGTTGAACCGGCTGCGCGCCTCGGGCGCCTCGAAGATTGTCGCCGAACCCGTACTGCAGAGCAAGAACCTCAAGCTGCGCCTCTCGGGGGCCTCGAAGCTGGTTGCCGTCGTCAAGTGCGGCACCTGCGCCCTGGACATCTCGGGAGCCTCGAAGGCCGAAGTGGGCGGCGACATGGATGTCTGCGAGGCCGAGGTCTCGGGCGCCTCGAACCTCAACCTGGTGGCCAAGGCCGACCGCTGCCTGCTCGATGCCTCGGGCGCCTCGAAAATCAACGCCTCGGGCTCGGCCAACTTCGCCAGCATCGAGGTCTCGGGCGCCTCGAACCTCAACGCCGAGGACTTCGTCACCACGACCTGCGTCGTCAGCGCCTCGGGCGCCTCGAACGCCCGCGTCAACTGCTCGAGCAAGCTGACGGCCGAGGCCAGCAGCGCCTCGAAAATCACCTACTCGGGCAACTGCACGAACAACTCGATTGAGAGCTCGGGCGCCTCGACCGTAAAGCGCAAGTAAAACCGGCAGCACACGCATCGAACAATCCTCGAAACTGACAACGCCATGAACAACATAAAGAAATGCAGCATCTCGGGCGTCGCCTTCACGCTCGACGAAGAGGCCTACAAGACTTTGGAAGCCTATCTCGACTCGCTCCGCGCATCCTACGGTGAGACGGCCGACGGAAAGGAGATTGTCGCCGACATCGAGGCCCGCATCGCCGAACTGATTCTCACGACGCAGGAGGGCGACCGCGTGGTCCAGAAGCCCCTCATCGACAACATCATCGCCCAGATGGGCTCGGCCCGCGATATCTCGGAGGAGAGCTCCGAGGAGGGCAGCGCCGGGGAGTCCTCCCCCAAGGAGCCCCGCATTCCGCGCCGCCTCTACCGCGACACGGCCAACGCCAAGCTGGGCGGCGTATGCGCCGGCATCGGCAAATACTTCGACATCGACCCCGTATGGGTGCGTCTGGCGATGTTCCTGCCGCTGATATTCACCTGCATGGGGGGCATTACCTTCCTCGGATGGATGTCGCAGATTTTCGGCAACCTCTTCGGCATCTTCATCATCTGCTACCTGATTATGTGGTTCGTCGTGCCGGTGGCACGCACGGCCCGCCAGAAGCTGGAGATGAAAGGTGAACGCATTACCGCCGAGTCCATCCGCGAGACGACCGAAGCGGCCGGCAACGACCCCGACCGCCGCGCACGGCCCATCGTCGCCGAGACGGTCTCCGTATTCGGCAAGGTGGTGCTCATCCTGCTCAAGCTCATCGCCGGAGTGATTGTCTTCTCGCTCATCGTGCTGGCCATCGTGCTGGTAGTCGGCCTTCTGGGCGTCATCATCAGCGGTCCGGGCAGCATCTTCCCGAGCCAGCTCGACAACGATATCTGGGTAAGCATTTTCGGCATCACCTCGTTACTGATTCCCGTCATCCTGCTCATCTACGTGCTGATGTGCCTCATCGCCTCGCGCAAACCGGGAGGCAAACCCGTGCTGGGCTTCTTCCTCGTATGGCTGGCCAGCATCGCCGCCTGCATCGGAGCGGCGCTCTACGAGGGCCACGACGAGGGTATCTTCTCGCGCCACGACTCGAAGGAGCAGCTGATGAAGACCGACATCGTCATCGACGGCGATTCGACCACCGTGGGACGGCTGCTCCACGAGAGCGACGACGTCGAGAGCGTCGTCGACGCCGACAACCGGACGCTGCGCCTCAACCTGAAGAACGGGGACCGGAACATCGAAATCACGGTCGACGCCAACACCAAGACGCTGCAGGTGCGCGAGGCGGAGCCGAAGGCCGACTCCACCCCGGAGGCCGGAATTCCGAAGACCGAGGCCTCGAAAGCCAAATAACACGGCGGCTCGCAGCTGCCGGGGCGGAAGAGCGGCTGGACACTTTGGTACACCGGCGCCGCTTCGTTTCACAAAAAAGGCCTTCCCGACCATCGGGAGGGCCTTTTTTCGCTGCCAAAGGTCGGCACAAGGGCCCCGTTTTTGAGAATATTGAGAAAATATCGCTATCTTTGGGCGGTTTTACAATCCAACTACGACAATTATGGCTGGCATCAATTGTATCGGCATTCTCACCTCGGGAGGCGACGCCCCCGGCATGAATGCAGCAATCCGCGCGGTCACCCGCACGGCCATCTTCAAGGGCTTCTCGGTCAAGGGCATTATGCGTGGCTACAAGGGCCTTGTGTTCAATGAAATCGTCGAATTCAAATCCCGCAGCGTCAGCAACATCATCCAGCAGGGCGGCACAATCCTCAAGACGGCCCGCTGCAAGGAGTTCATGACGGCAGAGGGACGCAAGTCTGCCTATGAGAACATGGTGGCGGCCGGCATCGACGCACTGGTGGTCATCGGCGGCGACGGCTCGCTGACCGGTGCCAACATCTTCGCCCAGGAGTATAACGTCCCGATTGTGGGGCTTCCGGGCACCATTGACAACGACCTGGGCGGCACCGACTCGACCATCGGCTACGACACGGCGCTGAACACCATCATGGAGGCGGTCGACAAGCTGCGCGACACGGCCTCGAGCCACGAGCGGCTCTTCTTCGTCGAGGTGATGGGCAACACGGCCGGCTATCTGGCGCTCAACAGCGCCATCGCTACCGGCTCCGAGGCGGCCATCATCCCGGAGATGGAGACCGAGGTCGACCAGCTGGGCGAACTCATCAACCACGGCTTCCGCAAGAGCAAGAACTCGGCCATCGTCATCGTCGCCGAGAATCCCAAGACGGGCGGTGCGACGGCTCTGGCCGAGCGCGTCAAGCAGGAGTTCCCGCAGTACGACGCCCGCGTCACCATTCTGGGCCACATCCAACGCGGCGGTTCGCCCTCGGCCATCGACCGCATCCTTGCCTCGCGCATGGGCGAAGCAGCCATCGAGGCCCTCATCGAGGGGCAGCGCAACGTGATGATTGGCATGCACAACGGCGAAATCGTCTACGTCCCCTTCTCGAAGGCCATCCAGCACAACAAGGGAATCAACCGCAACGACATCGAGCTGGTCAAGATTCTCTCGATTTGATTTTTCACCCGGAAACCTCTCACGCGACCCAATGACTATCAAAAGCGTAATCGGCATCGGCAACGCCCTGACGGACATGCTCGTCAACCTGAAGACCGACTCGGTCCTCGGACGGTTCAAACTGGCCAAAGGCTCGATGAGCCTGGTGGATACCTACCTGCAGACCGAAATCTCGAAATCGGTGGCGGGACTCCCCTACTCGCTCTCGCTCGGCGGCTCGGCCGGCAACACCATCCGTGCCATGGCCCGTCTGGGCTGCAAGGTGGGCTTCATCGGCAAGGTGGGCCCCGACACCACGGGTGACTTCTTCGAGCAGGCGCTCGAGAATCTGGGCGTCGAGCCCATCGTCTTCCGCGGCCTCGAGCGTTCGGGCAAGTGCGTATCGCTCATCTCGGCCGACGGCGAGCGGACGATGGTCACCCATCTGGGCGCCGCCCTCGAGCTGCAGGCCGAGGAGATTGTCCCCACCATCTTCGACGGCTACGACTGCCTCTACGTCGAGGGCTACCTGGTCCAGGACCACAAGCTCATCGAGGGGGCCATCCGCACGGCCAAGCAGTGCGGGCTGAAGGTGGCCATCGACCTGGCGAGCTTCAACATCGTGCAGGAGAACCGCGAGTTCCTGCGCCGTCTGGTCTCGGAGCAGGTCGACATCGTCTTTGCCAACGAGGACGAGGCGCGGGTCTTCACCGAGGAGGCCGAGCCGCTCAATGCGCTGCAGGCCATCTCGCAGATGTGCGAACTGGCGGTGGTGAAAATCGGCACCAAGGGAGCCCTCATCAAGCACGGCGACGAGGTGGTCCACGTCGGCATCATGGCCGCCGCCAAGCGGGTCGACACCACAGGCGCCGGTGACTTCTACGCCGCGGGATTCCTCGCAGGGCTCTGCGACGGGCTCTCGCTGCGCCAGTGCGGCACCATCGGCGCCATCACGGCCGGCAAGGTCATCGAGGTGGTGGGCACGACCTTCGGCGAGGAGGCGTGGGAGGAAATTTTCCGACTGGTCAACAAGGTCAAGCACGAGAAGTATCTCTTCTGATAACAACAGTCGTGCACCGCGGGGCTGAGCTTCCGACCGGGCGCGAAGGAGAACAAAGCGGGGCGGTACCTGATGGGTACCGCCCCGCTTTTATCTTCATCCGGACCGATAGGACCGTCGCCGGCGCCGCTTCCCGTCGGACCGCCCGCACCGCCGCTTCCCATGGGCTGGCCGCCCGGACCGGTTTTCCCGGTCGCTCCCCCGCCCCGGGCTGGCCGTACCGCTCGATTTTTTCCGTCCCCCGGGCCGCTCGATTTTTTCCGCCCCCCGGACCGGCCGTGCACCTCAACACCGCAGGCCCCGGCAGCAGCCGGATCAGTCGCGCGCCAGAAGCCCCCGCGTGATGCCCCATCGCATGCGCAGCAGCCACAGCGAGCGGCGCGGAGTAAGCGTACAGGCAAGCAGCAGCGAGGCGCACCACTTGCCCGCCTCAACCAGGAGCGCCTTCGCATAGCGCCCGTGCATCTTCGCCCGCTGGCGCTGGCTCTCGCCCACGTGGTAGCTCAGGCGCCGGAAGTAGTCGGACGTCAGCTTCGACGAGGGGATAATGTGCCACATCACCGCTTCGGGAACGTACCACAGGCGGATGCCGCCCGCGCGCAGCCGCTCGAAGAAATCGCTCTCCTCGCCGCCCACCAGCTTACCGCCCACGCGGCCCAGCGTGACGTCGAAGGCGCCGAAGCGCTCGACGATACGGCGGCGGATGGCCATGTTGCCGCCGCCGGGAATCCGCGACGCGGGGAATTCGCACACCGCATCGCCCAGGTCGAGCGGATTGGCAATCGGCCGCTCGGTGAGCGGCGAGAGCCAGTCGGGCCGTCCCGAAGGGTATTCGGGAATGATTTTCCCGCCGGCCGCCTCGGCCCCGGGCCATGCGTCGAAGAAGGCGATGTAGGCCCGCACGAAGCCCGCATTGATGCGCTCGTCGTCGTCGATGACGGCAATCAGTTCGCCCGTCGACTCGGCGATGCCGCGGTTGCGGGCATGCGAAAGGCCCTGATTGCGTTCGGTAACCATGCGCAGGTTGAACTCCGCGTGGCGCGCCGCAAATTCGGCAAAGCGCGCCTCGGTGTCGTCCGTCGAGTTGTTGTTGACCACCACGCACTCCCACTCCCCGGCCGGCGCATCCTGCGCAACGACCGACTCGAGTGCCCGCAGCATCTGTCCCGCGCGGTTGTAGGTGGCGATTATGAGGGAAAGTCGAATCATCGCGTAAATGTACGCAAAATCCGGCAAAATAGGTTATCTTTGCACAAAAGTATTATTTTGAAACTCATACCATGCAGAAACTCATCCAACGCATCCTTTTGCCGCTTCTTGCGCTGACGCTCGGCGTCACGACGCTCCACGCCCAGGAGGTAGGCTGGACGGGCTCGGTCGAGCCGCTCGGCGGAGCGGAGTACGAGCTCCGCTTCGAGGCCGCCATCCCCTCGGGCTTCCACATGTACGATATGGGTCCCTACGAAGGGGGCCCAAACCCCACGGTCATCACGCTGAGCCCCGAGGCAGGGGTCGAGCTGGTCGGCAGCGTCGAGCAGCGCACGAAACCCCACCGCTACTTCGACCAGATGTTCGGCATGGAAATCGGCACCTTCTCGGGCAAGGCCCTCTTCACGCAGCGCGTGCGCCTCACCGCAGCGCAGGCCAAGGTGCGGGCCGCCATCGAGTGGATGATTTGCGACGACAAGAGCTGCATGCCCCCCTCGGATACGGAGCTGACGCTCGTGGTCGGCGCTGCCGACGCTCAGGGTGGGGCAGCCGAGGCGACGGCCGCCCCGGCAGGCGGTGAAAGCGTCGCAACCCCGGCCGCCGCAACAGAGCGCGTGAGCGACACGGCCGCAACCTCCGGGAGCGTCGCCGGTGCCTCTGAAACAACCGCCGGTGCCGAAACCGCCGCAGCTCCGGCCAAGGATGCCGCCGGCAGCGGCTCGCTCTGGTCGCTCATCATCGAAGCGATTCTCTGGGGCTTTGCCGCACTGCTCACCCCCTGTGTCTTCCCCATGGTGCCGATGACCGTCTCGTTCTTCATGAAGAGCTCCGGGAAGCCGGCACTCGGACGCTTCCGCGCCGGCATGTACGGCTTCTTCATCGTAGCGCTCTACACGCTGCCCATCGCCGCCATCATCGTCATCACGCGCCTGGTGGGCGGCGACGCCGTCACGGCCGACATCTTCAACTGGCTGGCCACGCACTGGCTGCCCAACCTCATCTTCTTCGCCGTCTTCATGCTCTTCGCCGCCTCGTTCTTCGGAGCCTTCGAAATCACGATGCCCTCGTGGATGGTCAACAAGAGCGACTCGAAGGCCGACTCGAAGGGGCTGGCCGGCATCTTCTTCATGGCGCTGACGCTCGTGCTGGTCTCCTTCTCGTGCACGGGCCCCATCGTCGGCTCGGTACTCATCAAATCGACCGCCGGCGAGTTCTGGAGCCCGATTGTCACCATGCTGGCCTTCTCGCTCGCCTTTGCACTCCCCTTCACCCTCTTCGCCTTCTTCCCCTCGATGCTCAAGAAGCTCCCCAAGAGCGGCGGCTGGCTCAACTCGGTGAAGGTCGTGCTGGGATTCGTCGAGGTGGCGCTCGGCTTCAAGTTCCTCTCCGTGGCCGACCAGACCTACCACTGGGGACTGCTCGACCGTGAGGTCTACCTGGCCATCTGGATTGTGGTCTTCGCCATGCTGGGCTTCTACCTGCTGGGCAAGCTGCGCTTCGCCCACGACGACGAAGTGCAGCACGTCGGCGTGGGACGGCTGGCGCTCGCCATCGCCGTCTTCACGTTCGTCGTCTACCTCATCCCCGGCATGTGGGGCGCCCCGCTCAAGGCGCTCTCGGGCTACCTGCCGCCGCTGACAACCCAGGACTTCGTCCTCGGACAGACAACCGCGGCAGGAGCTTCCGTATCGGCAACGGCGCCCCTCAGGACCGTCGACGGCAAGGCGCCCAAGTACAGCGACGTGCTCCATCTGCCCCACGGGCTCGAGGGATTCTTTGACCTGAAGGAGGCTGAGGCCTACGCCGCCCGCGCCGGCAAGCCGCTCTTCATCGACTTCACGGGCCACGGCTGCGTCAACTGCCGCGAGATGGAGGCCCGCGTCTGGTCCGACCCCCGCGTGCTGGAGCTGCTGCGCAACGACTACGTCATCTGCGCCCTCTACTCCGACGACAAGATGGAGCTTCCCGAGAGCGAGTGGGTCACCACCGAATCGGGCAAGGTGCTGCGCAGCCTGGGCAAAATCAATGCGCACTATGCGCTGAAGACCTTCGGGGTCAACGCGCAGCCCTACTACGTGCTGCAGGGTCGCAACGGGCACATGCTGGTCGAGCCGCGCGGCTATGACCTCGATGTCGAGGCCTTCGTCGACTTCCTCCGCCGCGGCGTCGAAGCCTACCGGGCCGAGGAGCAGGGCCGATAGCATCCACAACGCCCCGCACCCGCTCCATACTTCACCCAACACCACCACAAGAGCCTCTGCCTCAAGGCAGAGGCTCTTTCTCTTGTACCTTTTCCCGGAGTGCGGATTATCCTCAAGGAGCTCCTCGTTTTCGGGTCAAAACTATTGTTATTCAAAAAACAATTTCTATATTTGTGAAAGGAGCTCCGAAAAGGACCAACCGGACGGCCCTCCGGAGCATCCATGAACCCAACCCTTTCACCCATCATCTAACCCTTAAAACCCCATCACATGAAAAGCATCTGGTTCCGGACGCTTGCGGCAACGGCTCTTCTGACGCTGTCGCTCGGCTGTTCGTCGGAGCAGGAGACTCCGCCCCCGCAGCCCGAATTTCCCGAAGTCAAGGTCGACATCACCGAAGTGACGGTCGGCTATCTGCGCACGACGGCCGAGCCCAACATCAAGGTCTCGCGCTACGCCCTGATTCTTGCCGCCCAGAACATCTGGGAGATGCAGCTCGAGACCCACGGCACCGAGGCCGCCACGGTCGAATACCTCATGGAGAACGACCCTGCGTGCATCTACACCGAGACGGTCGAGAGGCTGCTCATCCCGCTCAACGGTTCGCTCGACTTCGACTACTGGCTCGTCTGCGCCGTGATGGACGAGAGCGGCGCACTCTACTCCATCGAGAAGCTGCCCGTACGTTCGCCCTCCTACACCGAGAACGCCCCCGAGGCAACGATGACCATCGAGGTTGGCGAGCTCACCCCGACCACCGCCCGGCTGATACATACACCCGACGCCAACACGGTCGGATACTACACCCTCATCTACACTCGGGAGCGTTACGAGGAGATGCTCAACACGGCCCGCACCGACCCCTCCATCGCGGAAATCTACCCCAATCCGGAGGATTACGTCGTCTACTTCCTGCGCTGGGAGGGATGGCGCTGGTTCGAGCGTGAGGACAACATCTGGCAGGAGCTCACACCCGGCACGGAGTACATGGCCGTCGGGGCTCCCTTCAACGTCAACGGCTTCGAGCAGGGTGCCGGCAGACTGGCCACGGCACCGTTCACCACTCCGCAGCAGTAACGCCGCACGGCGGCCGGCGGTCTGGACCTCGACCGGTCGGAACACGGCAAGACGCAAGCGGGCGGCCCTCCACGCATGGAGAGCCGCCCGTCAACGTTCCGAAAGGAGACCGGGGAGGGTCACTTGACCGCCTCGGGATGCTTCTCGCCGAAGGCCTCGCGGAGCTCCTGCTCCTTGCGCTCGCGTTCACGCTCCGTCGGGGCCTCGCCCTCGCGGACGATGTGGTGGATGTTGCGTTCGAAGTTGCGCTCGCAGGGGTCGCAGGGCTGCTGTTTGTTCTCTTGCTTGTTCATACGTTCGCTGTTTTGGTGGTTAACACCGTAGGCCGTGCAATTTCTGGGCCGAAGAGTTCGGAAGCTCCGCCCTGACCACTAAAACCGCACAACTCCACCCCACAGGGAGCGGCAGGGGCTGCCCTGCGGCGCCACACGTCCGCCCCTGCTGCCGGTCGGCAGCTCCGCAGCCGGGTTATTTCCCGCCTCCGAACATTGCGGCCTCGAGCTCAAGCACCCGCGTCGCATCGAAATAGATGACCGAGTCGGGGTAGAGCCTGTTGCCCTTTCCGAGCTCGAAGACATCGCAGCAGTCGACGAGCGACTGGCGTCCGAATGCATCCAGCTCGAGGTAGTGGCCCATGAAGAGATACTCGTCGGCGATTTTGGTCACGTGGAAGGGGTGCTCCTCGCTGCCGTAACCCGTTGCCGCTATCGTATCGAGCAGACGGATGGCCCGGGAGTAGTAGCCCTGACCCTCCTCGTGAGCGTGCGACTCGTCGCCCGCCTCACGCATGTTGGCTATGGCATAGGCCGCCCGGATGAGTGCCTTAATGTTGACGGGATTGACGGCGAGCACCTTCTCGGCCTGCGCCAGCGCTTCGGCATAGTTCTCCTCCGAATAGGCCTGGTCCATCGCATGCACCAGACGCTCCTCGCTGTCGTTGGTCAGCAGCGACTGCCCGAAGTAGGCGATGATTTGGTCGGGATAGGTCAGCGTCGTGTCGCGCTGCGGTGTGGAGATTCTCCGCACCAGTTCACGGACCCGCTCGGGCTCCTCCTTCACCAGGGTCTTGAGCTCTTTCCAGTCCACCGGATAAATCTGATACTGATACTGCGCCGTGGCGCACAGGCTGCACAGGAGTGCCAGCACCGACAAGATTGCGGCTTTGATGTTCATAAGGGGTATTTTTTGAAGGGATTCATCGTCCATCTGCCCTCTCCGCCGGACGGAATGCACCGCCGCAACGGCTCCGAAGCCGCCTGCTGCCGGCGACGGAGCTCCGCGGAAACGAAGCCTGAAGCCGGACGGCGACATCCGGTTCGGGCGGACCGGATGGTTAAATATACGAATAATCGGCTGCAAATGCAACCCGTACAGACGGCAACCGGGCTTCGGAACGGACCAGCGGGGCAAAAAATCCGGAAACGGACGAACAATCCGGAGGAAACGGCAAAAAAAAGACGGACAACCCGTTTGAGTTGTCCGTCGTGGTAGCGGGAGGAGGACTCGAACCTCCGGCCTTTGGGTTATGAGCCCAACGAGCTACCAACTGCTCCATCCCGCGATATGTCTTTGAGTGTAGAACTATCGCCTTTGCGACTGCAAAGATAAGGCAAAAATACGGCTTTGCCAAATATTTTTTAAATATTTTTCAGAAAAGCTCCGCGCAGCGCTATGAATCAGCCGCTTGCGGGGTGGAACTCCGCCGTCCCCGCACGGATTCTGCGGGTCCGAAACCAGCCACGAGAGTCCGAACCGCCCCCAAGCACCGAAAATTACATCGCGCTCCGGCACCCAGGGGCCCCGACATCCACGCTCCCCGGCATCCCGACGCCTCGGCTCCCTGGCCCCTGGCAGGGCGTCTCCGCCCGGCTGGCTGTCTCAGCACGGTCCCTCCCGGAACCTCGGCCACGCGTCGCCGACGGCTACTGCATGCTGGCAGCCACCACCTCGGCAAGGTCCTTCACCTCGTGACGCGTACCGCGTACCAGCGCCTTCTTGCAGAGCGGACAGGCGGTGACAATCACCTCGGCGCCCGTCGCCTCCAACTCGCCCGTGACCGAGCGTGCAATCTGCAGCTGCTGGCCGTCCGAGATGGCCAGATTGGCCACCGAGGAGCCGCAGCAAAGGGCATTCTCGCGCGTCTGGGCCGGTTCGAGCAGCTCGCCCACCGCCTCGATGACGGCACGCGGCTCGTCGTAGATGCCGCTGCCGCGCCCCAGTTCGCAGGGGTCGTGGTAGGTATAGCGCGTGGCACCGTGCTTGACCTGCAGGCGTCCGGCGCGCATCAGGCGGAGGATATACTCCGAATGGTGCAGCACCTCGATGCCGTCGAGCGCATAATCCTCGCGGAAGACCTTCAGACAAATCGGGCACGAGGTGACCAGCGTCGTAATGCCGTGCTTGCGGAAGAGCTCCGTATTGTACTGCATCATCTTGCGCGCCGAGTCGGTCTCGCCCGCCAGCTTGAGCGGACGGCCACAGCAGACGCCTCCCTCGCGGTCGGCCCACCACACCTCCTCGCCCGCAGCGCGGAAGAGCTGCTCCATGGCCGTGAGCGTACGGGGCGTGAGCAGCGTCATGCAGCCGGCGAAGTAGCCCACCTTGCCCTCGCCCTGCGAGCGGTCAAGCCCCTTGAGGTAGCCGTAGCGCCGCTCGTCGGGCACGTTGCGCATCTTGTCGCGCGAGTTGAGCCGCAGCGTATTGAGGTCGATGTCCACGGGGCACTTCTCGACGCAGCGGCCGCACATGAGGCAGTTGTCGGCCGTGGCCAGCCGCAGCGTGTGGTAGCGGCGGTCACGCAGGAAGTAGACCGACTGCACGTCGTTGATGCCCAGCACGCTCTGCAGCTGGCAGGGGTCGATGCAGATGCCGCAGCGCGAGCAGGCCTCGACCTGGAAGTGGTCGTAGGAGGACTCCTTCTCGGTCGAGCGGAGGCGGTAGCGGCGCAGGAAGATGAGCGGAATCTCGGTAAAGATGTGCATGTAGCGCGAGAAGGGGAGCGCCACGAAGAAGATGCCGAGGCACGAGGAGTAGAACCACCAGGCCACCGATTCGAGCGTCATGAGCGTGAGCATCTCGACGTGGGCGGCCAGCCAGCTGCCCAGACCGCCCGTGAGGAAGCCACCGCCGCCGTAGATGGCGCAGGTGACGCTCTCGGCCACCAGCCGGGCCGGGAAGATGAACCACAGCGCCGAGAGGGCCACGCGGTCACCCAGAACATGGTGCGTCGTGCGGCGCATGCCCATGGCCTTCGAGTAGAAGCGCTTGCCCCAGGCCAGCGCCACACCCGAGAGGACGAAGAGCAGCAGCAGGTCCATCACGAAGTCGAAGAAGGGCTTGTGCTCGAGCCCCGTGGCGAAGTACTTGAAAAAGACGTGGCCCTGCAGCGGCACCCAGCGCAGCCCGAGGTACGAGAGTGTCTCAAGCCACCCGACCGCAATGAGGAGGAACCACCCGAAGGCGAGCGACATGTGCATGTAGCCCAGCAGGGGGTTCACCCGGAAGATGCGCCGGTGGAGCAGCGACTCGCTCACCACCTCGCCCAGAGCTTCCAGCGTCCGGCGTGTGGGGATTCCCTTCAGAATGAGCATCTTGTCGGCACGCGGCAGTCGGTAGAGCCACGTACCCCACTTCCAGAGCAGCACGGCGAACATCAGCGCCGCGCCCACGATGAAGGGGATGCAGAATGGTGCGTAGAATGTCATATCCAAAAACTCTCCATGCCGCCCCCGCGCCGGGGTGCGGCTCCGTAGGGCGCTCCGCTCAGAAGTCGCCCAGTTTGCGTTTAATCAGCAGGACCACGCCCCGCGTATTGATGCCGCGCGGGCAGACCAGCCGGCATTTGCCGCAGAGCATGCACTTGTTCATCTCCTCGTAGGCGCCCTGGTACTCGCCGCGCCGCACGAGGGTGTGGACCTTGCGGAAATTGAACTGCGTCAGGTTGCCGGCCGTGCAGATGGCCGTGCAGGCCCCGCAGCCGATGCAGGTCTGCAGCTCGGGCATCTCGCGCAGAATCTCGTCGCTCTTGCGCAGGTTGTTGCGGTCGAGGTCGATGGCACGGGGCTTCGAAATCGTATATCCGAAATTGATGGTTGCCATAAGCGTCAGACTCTGAGGTATTCCATGGCGGCATCGGCTGCCACCGTGCCTTCGTTGAGGGTCTCGCCGATGTTCTTGGGGGCCGTGATGCAGCCCGCATAGAAGATGCCCTCGACGTTGCTGCGGGCGTTGCCCAGGAACATGTCGCGGGGCTCCATGAAGCCGCTCGGAGCGCGCTTCAGACCGGCCTGCTCGGCGAAGGGTGCGTTCGAGTCGTTGGCCCGCATGCCGATGAGCAGCACCAGCATGTCGACGCTCATGCGCAGCGGACGCCCCGTGAGCGTATCCTCGGCCTTGATTTGAATCCGGTTGTCGATGGTCGGGCTCGCCTCCGAGATGCGGCCGCGCACGAAGTGGATGTTGTAGCGCTGCTGCGCCTCGCGGTACATCTCCTCGTAGCCGGGGCCGAACATGCGGATATCCATGTAGAAGTTGAAGACGTCGGCCTCGGGGAAGAGGCGCTTCATCTCGATGGCCTGCTTGACGCCCGTGATGCAGCAGACGCGCGAGCAGTGCTGCTGGCACACCTTCTCGTCGCGCGAACCGACGCAGTGCAGGAAGGCAATCCGCTTCGGGCGCGAACCGTCGGCGCAGGCCACGCGCCCCTCGGCGAACATCCGCTCGAGGTCGGCCGAGGTGATGACGTTGTCGTAGATGCCGTAGCCGTACTCCTCCTTGACCGTGGCGTCAAAGAGCGTGAAGCCCGAGGCGACCACCACCGAGTCGCACGGCAGCGTGCGGCCGTCGGCGAGCGTGACGCTCTGCCGCGTAAAGCCGCTCACCTCGGTCGAGGTCATCACCTCGATGCCGCGCTCCTGAACGCGGCGGCGCAGCTCGGAGAGCACCTCCGAGGCGGGGGTAAAGGTGGGGAAAAGGACATACCAGCCGCGCAGCTTGCCGCCCAGCTCGGCCTCCTTCTCGATGATGAGGGGCTCGGCGCCCTGCTCCGAAAGACGGAGCGCCGCCTGCATGCCGGCCACGCCTCCTCCTATGACGATTACTCTTCTGTTCATGTATTGCGTTGTCGTGTCTTGTCTCTCTGTTCGTCTGCCGCCGACCGCCGGGGCAGCTCCCGCGGCAGTTGCGGCGGCAGTTGCGGCGGTCGCTCATTCCTTGCCGGGACCCCGGAATCCGCCCGGCGGCCGAGGGTACGCCCCGCTGTGCCCCGTTCGGCACGGAAAGGGCCTGGTCCGCGGCGCGGATTACTCGCGGATGTCGTAGACCGTGTCGCTCGGGCCGCAGTTGACCACCGCCGATTCGGGCTTGCCGATGAACTTGCCATTGCGGCCCAGATACTTCGCCGCGGGGTCGTACTCGACCCCCATCTTGTCGAGCAGCGGCTCGACGTCGACCTGGTGCATCTGCATGCCCAGCTCCCAGGGGTCGTATCCCAGCACCAGACCGGCCATCTCCTCGTAGGTCAGCACAGGGATGCCGTGGCCGTTCTCGCCGTAGGTCGTGCCCTCCATCTCGGCAATGGCATACTGCCACTTGTCGAGGAACATGGCGCAGCCCGGACAGTTGGCCACGATGAAGTCGGGCTTGTAGGGGGCCATGCTCTCGAGCTTCTTGTGCGAGTTGGCAATCGAGTAACCGCGGTTGGCCTGCACCAGGTAGTTGCGGAAGCCGAAGCCGCAGCAGTGGCGCCGCTCGGGGTAGTCGACGCACTCGCCGCCCCACGCCTCGACCATGCCGGCCAGCACGTAGGGGAACTCCGAACCGCCGATGCCCGACTTGGGGAAAATCTTGGCGTAGTGGCAGCCGATGTGCTCGACCACGCGCAGCGGCTCGCCCGTCACGGCGTTGACGAGCCTACGCTTGGCGCGGGCGGCAATCTCGTTGCGGAAGTGGAAGACGATGTCCGACGTGTGGGCCAGGCTCTTCGGCTTGCGGAACTCGCGCCCCGTGGCCTTGAGCAGATACTCGCGCGTGCGCTCCTCGGTCTCGGGAAACTCGTTCCAGGTGGCCAGCACCTCGGTGTAGACGCCGAACGAAGTGATGCACGACGAAATGAAGTTCTCGTAACCCGCCTCGGTCATCAGCGCGAACTGCCGCGCCACCACCGTCATGATGGTCTCCAGCGGCACGATGTCCGAGTGGTAGCCGATGCCCGTGCACGAGGAGTGCAGCGGGTCGTCGAGCACGTCGCGTCCCAAATCGTTGTGCAGGATGTCGAGAAAGGCCTTCTCGCTGCCCGGGAAGAAGTTCTGCCGGATGCAGCTGCGGGCGTAGTAGTAGCGGTCGTCCGCGATTTCCTTCTGGTACTCGTTCCAGCTTTTGCGTCGTATCGTCGTCATTGTCAGTCGTGTTCGTTGCTGTTGTAGCGGAAAACATCCATCATGTAGTTCTGGTCGGCACCCTCCTCATAGCCCATCTCTCGGGCCTTGCGGTCCGAGAAGCGCTCGATGCGGTCGAAGAACTCGCTGCCGCCGCTCACCTCGAAGATGCGGTGCAGCTCGTCGAGCGAGCCGGCGTCGAGGCGGCGCAGCGCACCGGCGCCGTGGCGCATGTAGACGGGCGTGAAGCGGCCGAAGACCTCCTTGTCGTTGTCGAAAATCCACTTCCAGACGGTGCCCTGCTCGGGGTGCAGCTCGGGCTTGACCATCCGAGGCACTATGCAGTAGCCCGTGCGGAGGATGTTGTCGCCGATGATGCGTTTGAGCGCCAGCTGCTGGCGCCCCTTCTCGCTCTCGACGAAGAAGCCCAGCTTCTGCGAGAGACTCCGCAGCGCCTGGATGACATAGCCCGGCGTATTGCCGCGCGGGCAGCGGGGGCGGCACGACATGCACTCGCCGCAGTACCAGATGGTATCGCTCTTGAGCAGCGCCTCGATGGCCTCGTCGTCGCGCGACTGGACGGTGGCGACAATCTGGCGCGGGTCGTAGTTGTAGAACTCGGCCGCCGGGCAGACACCCGTGCAGACGCCGCAGTTCATGCAGGCGTTGAGCCCCTCGCGGAAGCGCACGTCCTCGCAGAGCATATCGAAGTATTTTCCCATAATCGCGTCGGTTCGACTCCCTGCACCGCCCGACTGGCCGGGATTTCCGGCGCCGCACCGTCCGCGGAAGCGCCATGCACGGCGTTGACCGGAGCGGAAAGGGGGATGCAGGGGGAGATGTTTCCGAATGCAAAGGTAGGGATTCGCCCCCGGACGTGCGGTAGTATAAATACCTAATTTCGAAGCGGGGCGCGGGCCGTTCCGGAGGGCGCAGCCGGAGTTGTTCCGGAAGGGGCGCAGCTGCGGTCGGGACAAAAGAAGGCGGAGGGAGAGGCGGAAGGCAGAGGACGGGAGACGGGAAACGAGAAACGAGAAACGGGGAAGCAGGAGACGGGGAGCGGGAAAACAGGAAAACGGTTCCGGAGAGTCGGGCCGGAACGGATGGGACCGTCGGAGCCGGAACAACAAACCCCGAAGCGAAGAGCTTCGGGGAGAAAGTTGGATGGAGTGCCGCAGAGGGCCGCTGCACCCCTTGGAACGGATGCACCAGAGGCGGTCGGGAGAGCGGGTCGGGGAAGTCGGTCGGAAGAGTTGGCCGGGAGAGCCACCTCAGCCTCTACCGCCCTGCTGAACATACCGCCCCCCTACTGCCGTCCGGGGCGGCGGCGCTCCCAGCGTTCGAAGACGAAGGGATGGGGATACTCCCGCCCCGAGGGGTGGGCCTCCGACGAGGCGAGGTGCCACTCCGAAGCATCCCACTCCGGGAAGGAGGTGTCGCCCTCGTAGGGGTGGCAGACCCGCGTCAGGTAGAGGCGGTCGGCCAGCGGCAGGGCCTGCTCGTAAATCTGGGCGCCGCCGATGATGAAGAGCTCCTCGTCGTCGGGAAAGAGGGCCAGCGCCTCGTCGAGCGAGCGGGCGACGCGGCAGCCGGGGAACTCCCCGCCGCTGCGCGAAAGCACCACGTTGGTGCGGTTGGGCAGCGGACGCCCGAGCGACTCGTAGGTCTTGCGTCCCATGATGACGGGGTGTCCCGTCGTGAGGGCCTTGAAGCGCTTCAGGTCCTCGGATATGTGCCACAGCAGGGCGTTGCGGTCGCCGATGGTGCCGTTTTCGGCCACAGCCACGATGATTGATACCATTTTTTCTTCGAATTGGGTTTCTGTTCCGCATTTCGGGTCCGGCACCGGGCCGAACCGCCTCCTTCGCCGGGGGTGCGCCGCGGAATGCGCCCCGGGGCCACTCCGCTCAGAACGACATCGGCGCCTTGATGGCGGGCCAGGGGTCGTAGCCCTCGAGCATGAAGTCCTCGTAGCGGAAGTCAAAGAGCGACTTCACGTCGGGGTTGAGCCGCATGGTCGGCAGCGGCCGCGGCGTGCGCGAGAGCTGCTCCTCGACCTGCTCCATGTGGTTCAGATAGAGGTGCGTGTCGCCCAGCGTATGGATGAACTCACCGGGCTGCAGGCCGCACACCTGCGCCGTCATCATCGTCAGCAGGGCGTACGATGCGATGTTGAAGGGGACGCCGAGGAAGGTATCGGCGCTGCGCTGGTAGAGCTGGCACGAAAGCCGTCCCTCGGCCACGTAGAACTGGAAGAGAACGTGGCAGGGCGGCAGGGCCATCTGCTCGACCTCGGCCACGTTCCAGGCCGAGACCACGATGCGCCGCGATTCGGGATTGCGGCGTATCAGCTCCACGGCGCCGGCAATCTGGTCAATCACCCCGCCGTCGGGCCGGGGCCAGCTGCGCCACTGGTAGCCGTAGACGTGGTTCAGGTCGCCGTAGCGGTACCCTTCGAGGGGCGACGGCTCGCCCGCCGCCGCAAGGAACTCCTCGCGGCCGAGTGGCTCGGCACCCTGCCGGGCGCACAGCTCGCCGTAGTAGCGGTAGGCATCGTTGTCCCAGATATGGACGCCGTTGCGGACCAGATAGCGGATGTTCGTGTCGCCCGAGAGAAACCAGAGCAGTTCGTGGATGACCCCCTTGAGGAAGACCCTCTTGGTGGTCAGCAGCGGAAAGCCCTCCGCAAGGTCGAAACGCATCTGGTGCCCGAAGACGCTCTGCGTCCCCGTGCCCGTACGGTCGCCCCGCACGACACCCTCCGTGCGGATGCGGCGCAGCAAATCGAGGTATTGTTTCATAGGTCGGGTGTGAAGTGTTCCAATCGAAGGTTGCCCGCCTCGTCGAGCCGGGCGTAGACCGGGCCGCGCTCCCAGCACCCCAGGTGCACCGTATGGAGCGACCCTTCGCGGTAGTCGCGCGCCACGTGCATGTGGCCGAAGACGAAGTGGTCGACCGCGTCCCGATTGCGGGCGGCGTAGCGGCGGGCGTACTCCACCAGCGGGTCGGTCAGCGAGACGGGGGGCGGTCCCTGACGGATGTGCTTGCGGCGCGAATGGGCGCTCCAGGCGTGGCCGAAGCGCATCGCCCAGTCGGGATGCACGCCCCACGAGAAGAGCCACCGCAGCAGACGCGAGCGGAAGACGGCGTTGAGCAGCCGGAGTGCGGGACGCTCGCCGATGTTCATGTTGTCGCCGTGGGCCAGGAAGAGGCGCTGCCCGCAGAGCGTCACGACGCGGGGCGCGGTGTAGACCTCCACGCCGCATTCGCGCGCAAGGTAGTCGCGCATCCACTGGTCGTGGTTGCCCGTGAAGAAGAGGACCCGGATGCCGCGGTCGGTCATCGCCGCCAACCGTCCGAGCGTACGGACGAAGCCCCGGGGCACCACCTCGCGGTACTCGAACCAGAAGTCGAAGATGTCGCCCAGCAGCACCACCGCCTCGGCATCGGCCGAAACGGCATCGAGCCAGGCGACGAACTGCCGCTCGACCCGGCGGGCGACCTCGGGGCCGCCTCCGCCCAGATGGACATCGGATGTGAAGTAGACCATGCGAAGAGGTAGGTGTTGCGGCCTGACTGCGGCCGGAGCGGCAGCGCCCCGGCTGACCGGGGCGCAGGCTCTTACTGGAGAAGCTCGTCGATTTTCCGGGCCAGCGCCTCGCCGTCGAGGTCGCGGGCCACGATTTCGCCTTCACGGCTGATGAGGTAGCTCGACGGCAGACGCTGCACGTTGTAGAGCTTGAGCGCCGACGAGGCGCCGCCCTGCAGGTCGCTCACCGAAATCCACGGGAGCTGCTGCTCCTGCACGGCCGTAATCCAAAGCGGCTTCGAGGTGTCGATGGCCACCTGGTAGATTTCAAACGGAGCCTTCTGCCGGGCATACTTCGCGTAGAGCTCCTTCAGTTCGGCATTGCGCGCATTGGCGTTGCCCAGTTCGGCCGACCAGAAGTCGACGAGCACCACCTTGCCCTCGAGCGACGAGAGGCGCACCTTCTTGCCGTAGATGTCGCTCAGCTCCAGGTCGGGATAGCCCGTGACGGTAATCTGCGAGGCGAGGTTGAGCCGCGCATCCATCCGGCCGATTTCGGCCAGCAGCACCGGCAGGTAGGGCGAATCGGGATAGCTCTTCTCGAGCGCCTCGGCCACCGTGCGGTAGTAGACCACGTCGCTGTCGCCGTTGAAGAGGTTGGCGTCGCCCGGCAGACGCTGGTAGAGCGCAAAGAGGGCCGCCAGCGACGACTTGTGCTCGATGATGAAGCGCAGCTGCTCGCGGCGGATGCGGTAATACTCCTCGGTGTAGGCCTTCACCAGCTCGTCGTGGCGCTCGCCCGCGGGCTGCTGGGCCACCTGCTGGGCAATGTCGTCGAGCCGCTGCACGCCGGCCACGTAGCTCTGGTAGAACTGGCGCAGCAGCTCCGATTCGGCCGAGCCCTCGACCGTATAGTTGCGGGCCACGCTGCCCACCGAGCTGAGCGTCAGGCGGTCGCCTGCGGCCAGCAGCAGCGGGATGCGCTCGCCGTCGTAGACCACGTTGTAGAGCGACGGCGTGGCAGTCGCCTCGCGGACCTCGAAACGGTAGTTGCCCTCCTTGTCGAGCTGGGCCGAGTCGATGATGCGCTCCGAAAGCGGCGTCACCTGTTCGAGGTAGATGTTGCGGGCTTCGTTGCCCACGATGCGTCCCGAAATCCGCACCTTCGACGACTGGCAGGCGCAGAGCGTCGATGCTGCGGCCAGCGCCGCGAAAATAACTTTTCCGTTCATCTATTTTTTGCTTCTTGTTTACGAACCGTACCGCACGCCCGACGTACGACCGCAGCGGGTCGTCCGACGCGGACGCAGTCGGATATGTTTACAAAGATAGGCAATTCCGGATAAAAAACGACGAATCACTTCTGGAAATTGTGCCGCGCGCCGTTGTTTTTCGAGAAATTGCGCGCATGCTGCTGATTGCGGTTTTTCTGCTGCCGCTGCTGCGGACCGCCCTTCTGGGGACGTGCCGTAAAGTGCTGTTTGTAGTCGCTTCGGAGATTGTTCAGTGCAACTTCGTCGATTTCGATGCCACCGCCGGACATCTGCTTGATGTCCTTTACAATCACCTCGTTGTTGGGGTGCTCCTGGTTGTATTCGAAGCTCTTGGCACGCATGTAGCGGGCCAGGTTGTCCACCGTGCGGGCCACGCTCTGACGGTCCTCGACCCCCTCCAGGCTCTGCAGCATCCGCTCGACATACTTGCCGTAGTGCTTATAGGCGATGCGGCTCTGCGTGTAGGGCATGCGGTGCGGCATGACCGTGAGCTCCTGGCGTGAGGGACGCGGATAGGGAGAGTCCACATCCAGCTGAAAATCAGACATGATGAACAGGTGGTCCCAGAGCTTGTGCGTGAAATCGGCCGTATCGCGCAGCAGCGGGTTCAGATTGCCCATCACGGCGATGACGGCCCGCGCCTGGCGGTTGCGCTCGTAGCGGTCCTCAATCTCCATCAGGGAGTCTATCATTTCGTGGATGTGGCGGCCGTACTCGGGCAGAAAGAGCTTGCGCCGCATGTAGTTGTAGTTCTTTTTCATAACGTAATGGTCGCCCGTGCGCTGTTCCGTTCGGTCCTCCGGCTGCACCGGAAGGTCCCGCGCAATGGTCTCGTTCAGAATGCTTTCACCCGCTCCGGCGTTCATCCGGACACAGAGCCCGAACTTGCTCAAACACCGCGGAAAGCAATAACTTTGCGACAAAAATAACAAAAAATCAATAAAAACAAGAGATGGTAAAGGTTTTAATTTTGGACCATTCAAAAAGCGTGCGAAACATCCTGCGCGAGCGGCTCGAATACGAGGGCTACTCGGCCGAGGCAGTCGACGACGAGGCGGCCGCCTCGCGTCTTTGCGAGCGGATACCCTTCGATGTCATCCTCTCCGACACCGGCTGCCGGGTTCCCGATGCGGGCATCCCCTTCATCGCCCTCTCGGGCGACGCCTCCATCGACTCGGCCGTCAAGGCCGTCCGCAGCGGCGCGCGCGACTTCGTGACCAAACCCATCGACATGAACCGCCTGCTGGAGTCCATCCGCCGCACGGTCGCCGAGCCCGATGCAGCCGGGGGTGCGCCGGCGACGGAGAGCCCGGCCGCCGCTCCGGCCCGCACGGCGGCACGGGCGCGCCGCGCACAGACGGCACAGCCCGAAATCATCGGGCAGTCGTCGCAAATCCGCCGGGTGCGGGAGCTGATTGAGAAGGTGGCCCCCTGCGAGGCACGCGTGCTGGTCACGGGCGAGAACGGCACGGGCAAGGAGCTCGTCGCCCGCTGGCTCCACGCACGGAGCCGCCGCGCGGCGGCCCCCTTCGTCGAGGTGAACTGCGCGGCCATCCCCTCCGAACTGATTGAGAGCGAGCTCTTCGGCCACGAGCGGGGAGCCTTCACCTCGGCCGTCAAGCAGCGCAAGGGGAAGTTCGAGCTGGCCAACGGCGGCACGCTCTTCATGGACGAAATCGGCGACATGTCGCTCGCAGCGCAGGCCAAGGTGCTGCGGGCACTGCAGGAGAACAAAATCTGCCGCATCGGCGGCGACAAGGATGTGGCGGTCGACGTGCGCGTCATCGCAGCGACGAACAAGGACCTGCGCGAGGAGATTCGCAAGGGGAACTTCCGCGAGGACCTCTACCACCGCATCGGGGTCATCGTCATCCGGGTTCCGCCGCTGCGCGAACACCCCGAAGACATCCCGGCGCTGGTCGACCACTTCATCCACACGGTCTGCGCCGAGGACGGCACCGCCCCCAAAGAGGTGACCCCCGAGGCGATGCAGCTGCTGCAGGAGATGCCCTGGACGGGCAACATCCGCGAGCTGCGCAACGTGGTCGAGCGGCTGCTGATTCTCTCGGGCGACCGCATCACCCCGGCCGACGTCCATCTCTACTGCTGACGGCGCGTTCCGAAGGCGGGAGCGGCGGAAAGCGGACACGGAAAGCGGCCATGGAATAAAAGAGGCGGCGGGAGAGAGGGTTTCGACACCTCTCCCCCGCCGCTTCTCAAAGGCGGAACGTCGGGTCGGCTATGCGTCGAGCAGCGCGAGCAGCTCCTCCGGGCGGTCGATGATGCGCCAGGGGTTGCAGGCCTCCAGCTCGGCACGTCCGCGGAAGCCCCACGTCACCCCCACCGAACGGAGGCGGGCCGCAGCGGCGGTCTGCATGTCGACGGCCGAGTCGCCGACGTAGAGCACCCGCTCGCGGGCGACGCCCGTTGCCGCGAGAATCTCATCGACCACCGCCGGGTCGGGCTTCAACGGCACGTCGGGGCGCTGTCCGAAGACGGGCGCGAAGGGGTGCTCGGGGAAGAAGAGGCGGATGAGCTTCTCGGTCCCCTCCTGGAACTTGTTCGAGGCGACGGCCATCCGGATGCCCCGGCGCGTCAGCTCGGCCACCACGGCGGGGATGCCGTCGTAGGGCTTGGTGTAGGTGTCGATGTGCTCCGTGTAGTAGCGCACGAAGTCGGCGCGTGCGAGCGCCACGTTTTCGGGCGTGCGCAGCTCTTCGGGCAGGGCGCGCTCCACCAGACGCAGGATGCCGTTGCCCACGAAGTGGCAGTACTCCTCGTAGGAGTGCTGCGGCAGCCCGCGCAGGGCCAGCATGGCATTGCAGCTGACGGCCAGGTCGCCGATTGTGTTGAGCAGCGTGCCGTCAAGGTCGAAAATCACCAGTTCGGTCTTCATTTCACGTGTTTGATTTTCCACCCCAGGGCCGCCACCAGGAGCGACATGAGGGGTGATGCGATGTTGAATATGCAATAGGGCAGATAGGCGAAGGTCGAGACGCCCAGCACGGTGGCCTGCGTCATGCCGCACGAGTTCCACGGCACGAGCACCGAGCAGACCGTCGCCGAGTCCTCCACCGAGCGGCTCAGCAGCCGCTCCTCGAGCCCCCGTTCGGCGTAGAGGTCGCGGAAGAGGCGCCCCGAGAGGATAATCGAGATGTACTGGTCGGCCGTGCAGAGGTTGAAGAAGAGCCCCGCGCCGACGGTCGAGGCGACGGCCGAGAAGGGGCGCCGCACCACGCGCAGGAAGAGCTGCGTCAGCGAGCGCAGCATGCCGCTGCCGGTCATCACGCCGCCGAAGCACATGGCGCAGATAATCAGCCACACGGTGTTGAGCATGCCGGCCATGCCGCGCGTGGCCACCAGCGCATTGAGCTGCGCGTTGCCCGTGTCGATGGCCGTCGGACCGAAGCAGGTCATCAGCACCCCCTTGAAGCCCGAGAGGAAGTCCAGCGAGCCGACGCCCGCCACCGAGGCCACCAGCCCGCGCTGCGTGAGCAGCATCGCCACGCAGGCGAAGACCACCGAGGCGAAGAGCGTCACGATGGCCGGCAGCTTGCGGACGATGAGCAGCCCCGTTGCCAGCGGCACCAGCAGCAGCCAGGGCGTGATGCGGAACGTCGAGCGGAGCGTCTCCGAATAGAGCTCGGCGTGGGTCGCGTCGCCGTGCGTGAGGGTCAGTCCCGCCACCGTGAAGACCGCCAGCGCCACGACGAACGAGGGCATGGTCGTATAGAGCATGTAGCGGATGTGGGTGAAAATCGGCACGCCGACCGTCGACGAGGCGAGCACCGTGGTGTCGGAGAGCAGCGAAATCTTATCGCCGAAGTAGGCGCCCGAGATGATGGCGCCGGCCACCCATCCGTCGGGAAAGCCCATCGCCCGGCCGATGCCCATCAGCGCCACGCCGATGGTGGCAATTGTGGTCCACGAGCTGCCGGTCATCAGCGAGACGCCCGCGCAGATGAGGCACGAGGCGACCAGGAAGAACGACGGGTGGAGAATCTCCAGACCGTAATATATAAGGGTGGGGACCACGCCGCTGACCATCCACGTTCCGGCAATCGCACCGATGAGCAGCAGGATGATGATGGCCGAGGCCGAAGCCCGGATGTTGTCGATGATGGCCTCCTCGAGCACGCTCCAGCGGCAGCGGTAGACTCCGATGGAGAGCATCACGCAGACCGACGTGGCCGAGAGCAGGGCAATCTGGCTGCCGCCGTTGATGGAGTCGCCGCCGAAGCAGCGGATGACCACGTAGAGCAGCACGGCGAGCACCGCAAGCGGCAGCGCCGAGAGCCAGGCCGAGGGCATTTTGGGGGTGGAATCGTTCATTTCGTCTCTTTCTCGTTAACCTGATTGAATCTCTGTAACCTTTAACCGGGCACAAAAGTAGTAAAAAAGCGGCAAAAGTCGGCGCATCGGCCCCGTCGAAGTCCCCCGTGCGTGCAGCCGCCCAGGGCCTTCCCATTACCGGGACGGACACCAGAGCAAATGACCGGGGCGAACGACCGGGGCAAATGACCGGGGCAGACGACCGGAACGGATGACCGGAGCGGATGACCGGGGCGGATGACCGGGGCGGATGACCGGGGCGGATGACCGGGGCGGATGCCGGGGCGCCGCCGGCGGCACCGAAATTTTTTACCGCCCCTCCGCCCCGCCCCGCGCAAGGTGCACAAGCGGCCGCAGCGGGCCTCTGCGGCCGTTTCCGGGGCCGGAGGCACCGGCTGCCGAGGGTGTCGGTTCGCCCCGTCGGCGCGATTTTTTCGGCCGGATGCTTCCGTATTTCGTTTTTTCTGCTTAGTTTTGGAAAACAAACCTCCGGACAGCGCCCCGTGCGGACGCCCCGGGAACGCTGCAAAACGATGGTCGCCACGCTCCGCAAAATATTCCGCTTCTACTACGACGGATTCCGCGCCATGACGCTCGGACGCACCCTCTGGGCCATCATCCTCATCAAGCTCTTCATCATGTTCGCCATCCTGAAGGTCTTCTTCTTTCCCGACCTGCTGGCCGGCAAGAGCCCCGAGGAGCGCAGCAGCTACGTACTCGAACAACTCACACCCGAAAACTGAAACACTCTGCACACCATGTCGGACATTCTGCAAACAGTCGATTGGTCGCGCGCGCAATTCGCCCTGACGGCCATCTACCACTGGCTCTTCGTTCCGCTCACGCTCGGACTCGGCGTCATCATCGCCATCATGGAGAGCATCTACTACCGTACCGGCGACGACTTCTGGAAACGGACGACCCGTTTCTGGATGCGTCTGTTCGGCGTCAACTTCGCCATCGGCGTGGCCACGGGACTCATCCTCGAGTTCGAGTTCGGCACCAACTGGTCGAACTACTCCCACTTCGTGGGCGACATCTTCGGCGCCCCGCTGGCCATCGAGGGCATCATGGCCTTCTTCCTCGAGAGCACCTTCATCGCCGTGATGTACTTCGGCTGGGGGAAGGTCAGCCGCGGATTCCACCTCACGGCCACGTGGCTCACGGCCATCGGCGCCAACCTCTCGGCGTGGTGGATTCTGGTGGCCAACTCGTGGATGCAGTACCCCACGGGCTGCACCTTCAACCCCGAGACCGTGCGCAACGAGATGACCTCGTTCTGGGAGGTCGCCTTCTCGCCCGTGGCGGTCAACAAGTTCTCGCACACGGTCACCTCCTCCTTCACGCTGGCGGCCCTCTTCGTGGTGGGCGTAAGCGCCTGGTACCTGCTCAAGCGGCGTGAACGCCAGATGGCAACCCGGAGCATCGCCGTCGCCTCGCTCTTCGGCCTCGTCGCCTCGCTGGTGACCGCCTACTCGGGCGACCGCTCGGGCGCCATCGTCGCACGGCTGCAGCCGATGAAACTGGCCGCCATGGAGGCGCTCTACGACGGATGCGAGGGGGCCCCGCTGACGGCCGTCGGCATCCTGCGCCCCGAATCGCAGCGCACGTCGGACGACGATGCCTTCTACTTCAAGGTCGACATCCCGAAGATGCTCTCCATCATGAGCTTCCGCGATGCCGAGGCCTACGTGGCGGGCATCAACGACCTGCTCCGGGGCAATCCCGAGCAGGGAATCCTCCCGGCCGAGGAGAAAATCGCCCGCGGACGGGTGGCCATCGACGAACTGGCCCGCTTCCGCGACGCCCGCCAGAGCGGCGACCAGGAGACCGTGGACCAAATCACCCGCAAGTTCGACCCCTCGACGCCCGAGGGCCGCGAGTTCCTCGGCGAATACTTCGCCTACTTCGGCTACGGCTACCTCCAGTCGCCCGAGCAGCTCGTACCCAACATTCCGCTGCTCTTCTACTCGTTCCGCGTGATGGTGGGCGCCGGATGCCTCTTCATCCTGATGCTGGCCCTCGTGTGGTGGTACAACCGCCGCGACAAGCTGGCCGAGAAGCGCTGGCTGCTCCGTCTGGCAATTCTCTGCATACCGCTCGCCTACCTCGCCTCGCAGGCCGGCTGGGTGGTTGCCGAGGTGGGACGCCAGCCCTGGGTCATCCAGGACCTGATGCCCGTGGGCGTCGGCGTATCGAAGCTCCCGGGAGAGTCGGTGGCCACCACCTTCTTCATCTTCCTGGCGCTCTTCACGGCGCTGCTCATCGCCGAGCTGAGCATCCTCTTCCGTCAAATCAAGGCGGGACCCGGCAAGGAGTAACCCTCCGCACACCCGCCCGACAGGCGCAGCGGCCGGACAACCACGCCTGCACGCTGCACCCCGGAGGGCGGAACCGAACAAACCAAACAACGACCCCGAAACATGTCATAAGGACAAGACTATGGACACGCTGACCTTTCTGCAACACTACTGGTGGTTTATCATCTCCCTGCTGGGCGCCCTGCTGGTCTTCCTGCTCTTCGTGCAGGGCGGACAGGCGCTGCTCTACCGCCTCGGCCGCACCGAGGAGGAGCGCACGCTGCTGGTCAATACACTCGGACGCAAGTGGGAGTTCACCTTCACGACGCTCGTCACCTTCGGCGGCGCCTTCTTCGCCTCCTTTCCGCTCTTCTACTCCACGTCGTTCGGCGGAGCGACCTACGTATGGATGGCCATCCTGCTCGTCTTCGTCATCCAGGCCGTAGCCTACGAGTACCGCCGCAAGCCGGGCAACGTCTTCGGCGAGCGGACCTTCGAGGCCTTCCTGGTCATCAACGGCATCGCCGGCCCCTTCCTGCTGGGCGCCGCCGTCGGCACCCTCTTCACGGGAGCCGACTTCACGGTCGACCGCTTCAACATGGCCAATGCAAGCGGCGATGCCATCATCTCGCAGTGGGCCACCCCCTGGCACGGCCTCGAGGCGCTGGGCGACCACCGCAACATCCTGCTGGGTGTGGCCGTCGTCTTCCTCGCCGGCACGCTCGCCTGCCAGTACCTGCTCAATGCCGTCGGCGAGCAGCGCATCACCGAGCGGGCGCGCCGCATGATGCGGCCGCTGTCGCTGCTCTTCCTGGCGGCATTCCTCTCCTTCCTCGGGGCGCTGCTCGTCTCGACGGGCTGGAGCTACGATGCGTCGGGAGTCGTTGCGGCGGAGCCCTACAAGTACCTGCACAACCTCCTGCAGATGCCGCTGGTCAGCGTCGTGATGCTCATCGGCGTGGTGCTCGTGCTGGCAAGCATCCTGCTCGGCTGGCGCGGCTCGCGCAAGGCCATCTGGCTGGGAGGTAGCGGCACGGTGCTCACCGTGCTGGCGCTGCTGCTCTGCGCCGGGTGGAACAACACGGCCTACTACCCCTCGCTGGTCGACATGCAGTCGTCGCTGACGATTGCCAACTCGTCGTCGAGCGAGTTCACACTGCGCGTGATGGCCTACGTCTCGCTGCTCATCCCCTTCGTGCTGGCCTACATCTGGTACGCATGGCGTTCGCTGAACCGGCGTCCGGTCACCAGCGAGGAGCTGCGCGACGAGGAGCACTCCTACTGATACGTCTGGATACGTCGCCCCGAGAGGCGGCCATCTCCTCCCTTCGGCGGGCCCTTGCGGGTCCGCCGTTTTTTTGCGGCGCAGGTTGCTGCACGGAGGCGGACAGAGCGCAGACACAGAACGGACACGGAGCGGGTACAGGCGCGCCGCAGCACGGGTGCGGCACGGGGAGGAGAGACATGCACAAAAAAAGCCGGAATCCCGAACAGGGGATTCCGGCCTTTTTCATCCTCCGGCGGAGGTCCTCAGAAGGGCTACTCCTCCTTGTGACCGAAGGGGTACTGGTTGTCGTGCACGTCGTCGAAACGCATGCCCTTTTCGTAGGTCTTCATCGCACGGCGGCTCATACCCATCGACGAGAAACCGCCGTCGTGGTAGAGGTTCTGCATCGTCACCTTGCGCGTGAGGTCCGAGAAGAGCGTCAGCACGTAGTTGGCGCAATCCTCCGCCGTGGCGTTGCCCAGCGGCGACATGCTCTCGGCAAACGACATCAGGTCGCCCAGACCCAGCACGCCGCTGCCGGCCGTGGTCTGCGTGGGCGACTGCGAGACGGTGTTGATGCGCACGTGCTTCTCACGGCCGTAGATGTAGCCGAAGCTGCGGGCAATCGACTCGAGCAGCGCCTTGGCGTCGGCCATGTCGTTGTAGCCGTAGAGCGTACGCTGCGCAGCGATGTAGGAGAGGGCCACAATCGAACCCCACTCGTTGATGGCGTCCTTCTTGCGGGCCACCTGGATGGCCTTGTGGAACGAGATGGCCGAGATGTCGAGCGTCTTGGCCAGATAGTCGTAGTCCAGGTCGTCGTACGTGCGTCCCTTGCGGACGTTGGGCGACATGCCGATGGAGTGGAGCATGAAGTCGAACTTGCCGCCGAAGTGCTCCATGGTCTTGTCGATGAGATTCTCCAGGTCGGCCACGCTCGTCGCGTCGGCGGGAACCACAATCGTATTGCATTTCTCGGCCAGCTTGCCGATAGTACCCATGCGAATCGATACGGCAGTATTCGTAAGAACGATTTCGGCGCCCTCCTCCACGGCGCGTTCAGCCACTTTCCAAGCAATCGACTGCTCGTTGAGCGCGCCGAAAATCAAGCCTTTCTTACCTTTGAGTAATTGATATGCCATTGTTGTTTCGGTTAAGATTTCGGGGGCAAAGGTAACAAAATTTTCCGAACTCCTCCAAATGAACACTTTTAGGGGCTTCGGGGAGAGCGAACCGCGGCCGCAGAGGCGCTGAAGGGGCTCAGCGAGGCTGAAACGGAGGGCGGATTTTTCCGTGCCGGAATATTTTCGTACCTTTACGCCCCGGCCGGCCGAACGGTCCGTCCGCAGGGGGCACACGCAGGGCCGGAGGGCCTCCCGTTCGGAGGATGCGGAGCGTCGCCGCCCGCCCCCGAAACAAGCCGAAACAAAAACCAAAAAACGAACGAATACCCCATGAAAAGACTGCTGCTCCTTGCCGCGCTCGCGCTGACGGCGGCATCGTGCGGAGGGGAGAAACCCCGACCTGCCGACTACGTGAACCCCAACCTGGGTTCGGTCCACAGCCGCTGGTTCTTCTACACGCCGGCGGCCGAGCCCTTCGGACTGGCCAAGCTCGGCCCCACGACCAACGGCTCCTACACCAGCCCCAGCGGCTGGGAGGCCAACGGATACGAAGACATCCACACCTCGATTGAGGGCTTCCCCTGCCTGCACGAGTTCCAGGTGGCCGGCGTGCTGCTGATGCCCACCGTGGGCGAAATCCAAACTCTGCCGGGCACGCTCGAGCAGCCCGACAGCGGCTACCGCTCGCGCTTCGACAAGGCCGACGAGCTGGCCCGCCCAGGCTACTACCGCGTCCGGCTGAAGGATTACGGCGTGGAGGCCGAGCTGACGGCCACCACGCGCGTGGGCTTCCAGCGCTACACCTTCCCCGAGTCGGAGGCGTCGAACATCCTCTTCGACATCGGCAGCTGGCTGGGCGAGAGCGGCCCGGTGCGCGACGCCTGGCTGCGGATTGTCGACCCGCAGACGGTCGAGGGATACACCATCGCCGAGCCCACCTATGCCCAGAAATACCAGCCCGGCGCCACCATCGGCACCTACTTCCACGCCCGGCTGAGCAAGCCGGCCGCCTCGTGGAAGACCTTCTTCCGGGGCGGTGAGCCCGTCGAGGGCGACGAGGTGCGCGGTCCCGGCGCGGGAGCGGCCCTCACCTTCCAAACCGGCGAGGGCGAACGCATCGAGGTGAAGGTCGGCCTCTCGTACACCTCCGTCGAGAATGCCCGCCTCAACCTCGAGAGCGAGGCCTCGACGCTCGACTTCGACGGCGCGCGCCGCTCGGCCGAAGCCAAGTGGGACGAATACCTGGGCCGCATCGAGGTCGAGGGTGGCAGCGAGGAGGACCGCGTGAAGTTCTACACGGGGCTCTACCACGCGCTGCTGGGCCGCGGCTGCGCCAGCGACGTGAACGGCGCCTATCCGCGCAACGACGGCACGGTGGGTCAGATTCCGCTGGACGCCGAGGGGCGCCCGCTCCACAAGCTCTACAACACCGACGCCGTATGGGGCGCCTACTGGAACCTCGAACAGCTCTGGGCGCTCGCCTACCCCGAATACTACAGCGACTACATCCGCAGCCACCTGCGCGTCTACGAAGATGCCGGCTGGCTGGGCGACGGTCTGGCCTGCAGCAAGTATGTCTCGGGCGTGGGGACCAACATGGTGAGCATCCTCATGGCCGGAGCCTACCAGTGCGGCATCCGCGACTTCGACATCGAGAAGGGCTACGAGGCGGCGCTGAAGAACGAACTGCAGTGGGAGGGCCGCGTCGAAGGGGCCGGCAAGACCGACGTGGGGGCCTTCGTCCGCCGGGGCTACTCGCCCTACGTGCCGAGCAACAACGGCATCAACGACGAACTGCAGCTCGACGGCTCGCCCTTCGGCGCCTCGCACACGCTCGAATACAGCTTCAGCGCCTACGCCGTGGCACAGTGGGCCAAGGCGCTCGGCCGCGAGGAGGACTACCGCAAGCTGATGTGGCTCTCGCGCGGATGGGAGCGGCTCTACGACCCCTCGACGGGGCTGATTCGCCCCCGCACGACCGACGGCGAGTTCATCGACAACTTCAACCCGCTCGAATCGTGGCGCGGCTTCCAGGAGGGCAACGCCGTGCAGTACACCTTCTTCGTGCCGCACGACCCCGAGGGGCTCATCGCCAAGGTGGGCAGCGAAGCCTTCTGCAACCGGCTCGACTCGATTTTCACCGAGGCGCGCAAGAGCGTCTTCGGCGGCGGCAAGGTGGTCAACGCCTTCTCGGGACTCGAGAGCCCCTACAACCACGGCAACCAGCCGAGCCTCCACATCTCGTGGCTCTTCAACTTCGCCGGCAAACCCTACCTCACGCAGAAGTGGACGCGTCTGATTTGCGACGAGTTCTACGGCACGACGGGCGAGCACGGCTACGGCTACGGCCAGGACGAGGACCAGGGGCAGTTAGGCGCCTGGTACGTGATGGCCGCCATGGGCCTCTTCGACGTACAGGGAGGCACCTGCACCCGCCCCACCTTCCAGCTGGGCAGCCCGCAATTCGACCGCATCGTCATCCGCAGCGGCTCGGGCAAGCGCTTCACCATCGAGACCGAGGGCAACACCCCCGAGGCCTACTACATCCAGTCGGCCGAGCTCAACGGAGAGCCGCTCGACGCATGCTGGTTCTACCGCGACCGGATGACCGACGGCGGCACGCTGCGCCTGCACATGGGCACCGAGCCCAACCCGCAGTGGGGCGCCGCAACCGCACCCGCCTGCACGAAATAGCGGGGTGCGCCATCGGTGAGCGCACCTCATGAGAAAGCCCCGGGACCTCTGTCCCGGGGCTTTCTCGTATCCGTCTGACGCCGCTCACCGGCGGCCGCGCGGCGAACGGCGGCGTGCAGGCGCAGGCGCGGCATCCGCCGCCCCGCCGCCCATGCGGTAGGCCGAGGGGGTCTGCCCCGTATGGTTCTTGAAGTACTTGCCGAAGAAGGACTGGTTGGAGAAATTGAGGCAGTAGGCAATCTCCTGGATGCTCATCGTCGAGTAGCGCAGCATGTTCTTCGCCTCGAGAATCACGTAGTCGTCAATCCAGTTGATGGCCGTATGGCCGGTCGTCTGGCGGATGAGCGTGGTGAGGTACTTGGGCGAGAGGTTGAGCTGCGCGGCATAGAAGCCGACGCTCCGCTCGCGCATGTAGTGCTGGCGGAGCAGCGTCATGAAGCGCTGGAAGTACTCCTCGCGGCGGCTGCGCGGCGAGTGCGACAGCTCGCGCACCTGCTCCAGATGACGCGCAATGAGGCGGCACACCTTGTAGATGAGCACCCGAATCGCCGAACGGATAATCTCCGTCGAATAGAGGTCTCCCGCCTCGGGAACCCCCTCGTCCGATATCTCGGAGATGCTGCGCGCTACGCACTCCCACTCGCCCGGCTCGAGCTGCAGCAGCGGATAGCGCTCCAGCTGGAGAAAGAGGTTCGAAAGGAGCTTGATGTCGACATCGATGCGGCGGATGAACTCCTCCTCGCAGGCCGCCACGTAAATCTCGGCGTCGGGGGTCGATTCGACGTGGAGAATCGAACCCGGGAGATGAACGAAGAAGGAGTTCTCGCCCAGCTCGTAGCGGGTCAGGTTCGAGAGGAGCGAAATCGAACCTTTGGAACAGAAGACCACGGCAAAGGCGTCGATACGCACCGGATAGCGGAAGAGGTCCATCGGAACCTCGTCCCCCGTATTCACGCGCGACGTAATCAGGCAACCATCGTAATAGAAGTCACCGGGCCGTCGCCCGCACATCTCGAGCAGCGACTCAAGCGAGAAGCTGCGGATTTCCTTTTCGTTCATTGTTATCTCCCTTTTTCCGGCAAATATAAGAATTTTGACGGTAATTTTTCGCCAAAAGGTACGAAATCGAACCTTTCGACGAATTACAACAACGCAAAGAACTTTCCGATTCGCCGGCAAAGAGGCAATTTTGCAGCAGGAAACCGAAGAAAACAGACAATACGATGAAACGAATCTACATGTTGGCCGCCCTGCTGCTTGCGACGGGGTGTGCATCGAAACAGGAGCGCCGCACCGTCGCCCCGATGCGGGTCGAGACGCTCGTCGTGGCGCCCTCGTCCGAGACGGAGAGCTCCCGCTACGTGGGCACCATCGAGGAGGAGCGCTCCGTGGCGCTGAGCTTCCCGCTTGCCGGGACGCTTGCCCGCATCGAGGTCGACGAAGGGGAATACGTCACGCGCGGCGCCGTGGTGGCCGAGCTGGACCCGACGTCGGCCCGTCAGAGCTACGCCGCCGCCGAGGCGACGTTCGAACAGGCGCGCGACGCCTGCGAACGTCTGCGGAAGCTCCACGAGGCCAACAGCCTGCCCGAAATCCAGTGGGTCGAGGCTCAGACCCGGCTGCAGCAGGCATCGTCGACCTTTGAGCTGGCCCGCAAGAATCTGGAGGACTGCACCCTCCGCGCACCCTTTGCGGGGGTGGTCGGCAAGCGGCAGGCCGAGGCGGGCGAGACCCTTCTGCCGGGTGTTCCCGTAGTGACGCTGCTGGATATCGCCTCCGTCAAGGTCCGCTTCGCCGTTCCCGAGCAGGAGATTGCCTCGCTCGACGCACGGCGGCGCATCGACGTGAGCGTTGCGGCACTCGGCGACCAGACGTTCCGGGCCGGCGCGCCGAGGCGCAGCATCGAGGCCAACCCCGCCGCCCACACCTACGAGGTGACGGCGCCGCTCGGCAACGCCGACCGCCGGCTGCTGCCCGGCATGGTCTGCCGCGTCACCACTTCGCCGGCCGATGCTGCCGAGGAGCTCGTCGTGCCGCTGCAGGCGGTCCGCGAGGCGGGCGACGGCAGCCGCTTCGTATGGAAGGTGGCCGGCGATTCGGTGCTCCGCACACCGGTCCGCACAGGCCGCTTTGCGGGCAACGCTGTGGTCATCGAGGAGGGGCTCTCGGCCGGTGACCGCATCGTGACCGAGGGGATGCAGAAGATAGGTGAAGGCAGCAAAATCGTATGGGAATGAAAGGTTCAAACAACTTCGTGGCGTGGGCGATGCGCAACTTCCGCATCACCTTCCTGCTCGTCGGGTGCCTCTTCCTGTTCGGCATCTTCGGGCTTGTCCACATTCCGAAACAGGAGTTTCCGGAGTACACCATCCGCCAGGGTGTAGTGGTGGGCCTCTATCCGGGCGCCACCAGCGAAGAGGTCGAGGAGCAGCTGGCCCGCCCGCTCGAGCAGTTCCTGATGACCTACAAGGAGGTCAAGCGGGCGAAGACCACCTCCACCTCGCAGAACGGCATGTGCTACGTCATGGTCGAGCTGGAGGATGACGTCCACGACAAGGACGAGGTCTGGTCGAAAATCAAGCACGGCCTCAACACCCTCAAGGCACAACTGCCGCGGGGCGTGGTGGCGCTCGTGGCCAACGACGACTTTGGCGACACCTCGGCGCTGCTCATCACGCTCGAATCCGACACGCGCAGCTACCGCGAACTGAAGGAGTACCTCGACAAGCTGAGCGACCGGCTGCGCCGCATCGAGTCGGTCTCGAACCTCCGCCCCTACGGTCTCCAGTCGGAGCAGATATCCATCTACGTCGACCACGAGCGTCTGGCCGCCTACGGCATCGGCGAGCAGGTGCTCACGGCGGCGCTCGCTTCGCAGGGGCTGACCCCCATGGGCGGCAGTGTCAGCAACCCGACGACCGAGACCCCCATCCACCTCGCCCCGACGCTGCGCAGCGAGGAGGAGATTGCCAACCAGGTCATCTGGAGCGACCCCCAGGGCAACGTGCTCCGCGTACGCGATGTGGCGCGCGTCGAGCGGGGGTACGACGACCCCGACAGCTACATCCTCAACAACGGCCACCGCTGCGTGCTGCTCTCGATGGAGATGCGCGACGGGTTCAATATCGTGGAGTACGGGCGCGAGGTCGACCAGGTGCTCCACTCGTTCACCGAGGAGGTGCTTCCGTCGGACGTCCACGTGGCGCGCATCGCCGACCAGGCGAAGGTCGTCGGCGACTCCGTCTCGTCGTTCCTGCGCGACCTGTTCGTCGCCATGGCCATCATCATCGTGGTGATGATGTTCCTCTTCCCGTGGCGCTCGGCCGTCGTGGCAGCCATCACCATCCCCCTCTCGACCTTCATCTCCGTGGGGCTGATGTACGCCTGCGGCATCCCGCTCAACACGGTGACGCTCGCCGCGCTGATTGTCGTGCTGGGCATGATTGTCGACAACTCGATTGTGGTCATCGACGGCTACCTCGACTACCTCGGACGGGGCTATTCGCGCTGGTATTCGGCCGTCGAGAGCGCCCGCGAGTTCTTCCCCTCGCTGCTGCTGGCCACCCTCTGTATCTGCGTCATCTTCTACCCCATCCTCTTCACCATGAAGGGCATCATGGGCGACTTCATCACCTACTTCCCGTGGACGATTACCATCAACCTGATGGTATCGCTGCTGCTGGCCATGGTGGTGATTCCCTTCCTCGAGGTGCTCATCATCCCCCGTGCGCCCCGGCAAGACCCCTCGCACCGCAGCTTCACCGACCGCGTGCAGCGCTTCTACCGGCGCATTCTGGTGGGGACCTTCCGCCACGGATGGCTCACCATCTCGCTCGGCATCGCCTCGGTGGCGGTCGCCCTGCTGCTCGCCACCAAGCTGCGGCTGAGGATGTTCCCCTATGCCGACCGTGACCAGTTCGCCGTGGAAATCTACCTGCGCGACGGAACCCCGCTCGAACGGACGGCCGCCGTGGCCGACTCGGTCTACGAGGCGCTCCGCGTCGACCCGCGCGTACGCTCCGTCACCTCGTTCATCGGCTGCTCGTCGCCCCGCTTCCAGATGAGCTACGCGCCGCAGATTGCCGGCAAGAACTACGCCCAGTTCATCGTCAACACCACCTCCGTCGAGGATACCGAAGCGCTGCTCGACCAGTATGCCGATACCTGGGCCGACCGCTTCCCCGACGCCTACGTCAAGTTCAAGCAGCTGGACTACCAGAACGTCCCCTCGCTCGAGTTCCGCTTCTACGGCGACGACCTCGACTCGCTGCGCACGGCCGCCGACCGGCTGATGGCCCGCATGCGGGAGATGCCCGAGCTGGTTTGGGTCCACTCCGACTACGAGGAGCCCCGCGCTGTGGTCGACGTGCGGCTCAACCCCGTCACAGCGTCGCAGCTCGGCATCACGCGCACCACGGCGGCGCTCAACCTGGCGCTCGCTTCGGGCGACGTGACCGTCGGCTCGGTCTGGGAGGGCGACTACCAACTGCCCGTCGTGCTCAAGAACGACGAACGACAGGGCGAACGCTCGCTCTCCGACGTGGAGAACACATACATCAACTCGGCCGTCCCCTCGCTGAGCGTGCCGCTGCGCCAGATTGCCCAGGTCGAGCCCGCATGGAGCCAGAGCCGCATCGTACACCGTAACGGCATGCGCTGCATGTCGGTGGTGGCCGACGTGCGGCGCGGAGCCAATGCGCTGCAGATGCGCGCCGAGATTGACCGCACACTGCAGCAGGAAATCACCCTGCCGCAGGGGGTTACGACCGAGACGGGCGGCGAATACGAGTTCGACGCGGAGACGCTGCCCGACATCTTCTCGGGACTGGCCATCTCGCTGGTGATTATCTTCTTCTTCATCCTCATCAACTTCCGCAAGTTCGGCATCACGCTGGTGGTCATGCTCTCGATGAGTCTCTGCCTGTTCGGTGCGATGGTCGGACTCTGGGTCTCGAACTTCACCATCGGCCTGACCTCGGTGCTGGGCTTCATCACCCTGCTGGGCATGATTGTCCGCAACGTGATTCTGATGTACCAGCACGCCGAGGAGAAGCGCCTCTGCTGCCACTGGACGGGACGTCTTGCCGCCTACGACGCCGGCAAGCGCCGCATGGTGCCGATTTTCCTCACCACCGCCACCACGGCCGTGGGCGTGGTGCCGATGATGCTGGGCGGCAGCACCTTCTGGGCACCCGTCGGGGTGACGATTTTCGCCGGAGGCATCGGCTCGCTCATACTGGTGGTGACGATTCTGCCGGTTCTCTACTCCAAAATCTACAAATGACGATGAGACGCACACTTGCAACACTGCTTCTGCTGCTCTTCGGCGGAAGCCTTGCGGCCGGAGCCCAGACCCTCACGCTCGAGGAGTGCCGGGCCGCCGCCGTGGAACATAACCGCACGCTGGCCAACGCGCGGCTCGACCTCGAGGCCGCCACACAGAGCCGGCGCGAGGCCTTCACCAACTACTTCCCGCAGATTTCGGCTTCGGGTGGAGTCTTCCAGGCCCAGCACGGGCTCATCCAGGCCAGCCTCGACGTGACCATCCCCCAGATGGGAAGCATCCCGATGCCCCTGTCGCTGGTCAAGCGCGGCATCGTGGGGGGCATCTCGGCCGTACAGCCCCTCTTCGCCGGTCTGAAGATTGTCAACGGCAACCGCCTGGCCCGTCTGGGCGAGGAGGTGGGCGCCCTGCAGCTGCAGATGAGCGAGGCGGAGGTGCGCGAACGCACCGACACCTACTTCTGGCAGATTGTCTCGCTGCGCGAGAACCTCTCGACGCTCGATGCCGTCGAGCGGCAGCTCGACGAGATTCACCGCCAGGTCGAACTCTCGGTCGAGGCGGGGCTCGTCACCTCGAACGACCTGCTGCGCGTCGAATTGCGGCAGCAGGAGGTCGCCTCGAACCGGCTGAAGGTCGAAAACGGGCTGAAGGTCTCGAAGATGCTGCTGGCGCAGTACGTGGGTGCCGACTGGCGGCAGTTCGACATCGCCTGCACCGACACGGAGCCGGAGGCCCCGGCGGCGTGGTACGTCGACGTGGAGGAGGCGCTTGACCGGCGGGCCGAGTACCAGCTGGCCGAGAAGAATGTCGAGGCGCGGCGCTACGAGAAGCGCATGGAGCGCGGCAAGCGACTGCCGACCGTAGGCGTGGGGGCCGGGTACCTCTATTATAACGTCATGGACCAGAACGTCAACGACGGCGTGGTCTTCGCCCAGGTTTCGGTGCCGATTTCGGAGTGGTGGGGCGGTGCCCACGCCCTGAAGCGGGCCCGGCTGCGCGAGCAGCAGGCCGAGAACGACCGCATGGAGGCACGCGAGCTGCTCGCCGTCGAAATCGAGAAGACGTGGAGCGACCTGCAGGAGGCCTACGCCCAGATTGCGCTGGCCGAGCGCTCCATCGCCTCGGCCACCGAGAACCTGCGGCAGAACCGCGAGTTCTACCGTGCGGGCACCTCGTCGCTCACCGAGCTGCTCGACGCCGAGACGCTCTACACCCAGAGCCGCGACAAGCTGACCGAGGCCCGCGCCTCCTACCGCACGGCCGTCGCCCGCTATCTGCGTGTCACGGGACGCTGACCGTGGCGGCACATGCCTTCAGACGTCCCGCCGGAGACGATACCGGTCGGCACGACATACAAACGCCCCGGAGGAGTGAACCCCTCCGGGGCGTTTCCGTAGATGGAGGCGAGCGGCCTGTTGCGAAGCGAGTTTACGGCCCGCGGCTGGCGGCCGTCCGACAAGGAGCGGTTGGCGCCGTGGTTTTTGCCGCCGCAGCCCGCTCGGTCCCTATTATGAATTATGAAAAGTCGGCCCCCGATTTGATTCACCGGAGTTATCCACTATCTTTCACCCCCGAATGCGGCACCGCGCCCGAATTTCGAACGGCAACAAATCTTTTTTTCAAAAAAATCGCACCTGCCGTATAGTTTTTCGGGCGGTTGTTTGTCTAACAGGTAAACGAAATGAAGATGGAGACAAAAGAACAACGATTCTCCCAACTGGTCAAGGAGCATGAACAGACCATCTATGCGGTCTGCTACATGTTCTCCCGCGATGCCGAAGATGTGGACGACCTGCATCAGGAGATACTTCTGCGGCTGTGGCAGGGATACGACGGTTTCGAGGGTCGCAGCGATATAAGGACATGGATTTACCGCGTGGCGCTGAACTACTGCATCAACTTCAGCAACAAGCGCAAGCGCGAGCGGACAAGAGGTACGACGGCGCGGGAGGCTGCCACCTCCGACGGCGACCTCGAAAAACGCATGCAGATGAAACAGCTCTATGAGCGCATCAACAAGTTGGGACTTGTCGACCGAAGCGTCATCCTGCTGTGGCTCGAAGGCCTGAGCTACGAGGAGATAGGCGCAATCCTAGGCATCTCGGTCAAGAATGTCTCCTTCAAGCTGGTACGCATCAAGGAGCGACTCAAAAAAAATGACTGACGACTAAACAACATGACTATGGAACGCAACATGGGACAAGAGCTCGAAGCTCTGAAAGCCGACTATAACGCCCTCAAGGCACAGATGCAGCAGCAGGAGCAGCTGAACGAACGTTTTTTCCAGGCGGCGCGCCGCCGTCCGGCGCAGGCCCTGAGCCGGGAGATTCGCAATCGTCTGATGCTCGATGTGCTGACCCTGCCCACCATCTGGGTCATCTGCATCGCCACCCACTGGCCGCCGCTCTTCGGCGTGCTGGTATCGCTGTGGACAATGATAGATTTCGCAGCCACACTCTGGATTAACCGCAAGCTGGGCATGGAGCATCTGCTCGACGGCGATACGCGGACGGTCACCCGCACCATCACCTCCTATCGCCGCTTCTACCGCCGGGCCCTGGCCATCAGCCTCCTTCCGTGCATCGCGATGATTACCTATATCTTCATCGAGCTTCTCGCGCGCGTCGGAGAGTCGGCAAACCGCAACCTGATTATCGCAATCGGCATTGCCTACACGCTCGCTGCCATCATCATCACCTGGCTGCAGTACCGCCGCCACACCAAGGCCTGCGACGAACTGCTCGACGAGTTCGAGGAGTAGCGCACGTCGGGCCGAAGCGGACAGGTCACCCGCCCCCTTTCCCGGGAAGAGGGCGGGCGTCCGGAGCCGTGCAAGACGCGGCCCCCGAAAAGGAACGCACGTCGGGCCGGCGCCATTTTCTCAAGGAAAGGAGGAGGCGGAACAGGCGGCGGCCCCTGCTACGCGACCGTATCCGGCGGGAAAAGTGCGCTGACGGGACGCCAAACCATCAGACGCACAGACAAAACAAAATGAGGATGTTACCCGTCGTAACATCCTCATCGTTTTGCGGAGAGAAGGGGATTCGAACCCCTGAAACCCTTTAGGGGTTTACTCGCTTTCCAGGCGGGCCAGTTCAACCACTCCTGCATCTCTCCAAAGGTCGTATGCCATCCTGCGATAGCGCCGACAAAGATAGAAAGATTCTCGGGAATAACCTATAATCGGAAGCCGTTTTATTGCAAAATCGCAAAAAATCGTACCTTTGGTGTCGTTTTTTCAACACCGGATTGTCCCAAACCACTTTTAACAATACCTTCTGTCATGAAACACACACGATTTTTCGGCATGTTTTCCCTCCTCGCAGCGCTTGCCGTACTCGGCGCAGGCTGCTCCTCGGACGACACGGGCAGCGACACGCCCCCCAGCATCGGCACCGGAACCGACGACGGTCTGATTTCGGAGCAGACCCGTCAGGAAATCGAGAGCTACTTTTCGGCCTGCCTCGCCGGCGACGAGGGCGACTATACCTCTCAGATTGCCATCGACGCCGCCAAAGTGAGCGGCAACACCGACCTGGTATGGGAGGCCTGGAAGAGCGCCAACAACAACTTCGACGAGGAGAAGCTCATCGACCTTACCTCGCTGGACACCAAGCGCTCGGGAAGCTGGCTGCTGCCCGCCTCGCTCGAAGCCAGCGCCACGATGAACTACTACTGGGGCTCGAAGAGCAACAAGCCGGCCGCCGGATATCCCCTCTTCCTCTACCTCCACGGCTCGGGCGACAAGAATACCGAGTGGGAGACGGGCTGGTCGCTCTGCCAGTCGTTCCAGGATGCCCCCGCAGTCTACTTCATCCCGCAGATTCCCAACGTGGGTGACTACTACCGCTGGTGGCAGAAGGCCAAGCAGTATGCCTGGGAGAAGCTGCTGCGTCTGGCCTTCGTCTCCGATATCATCAACCCCGACCGCATCTACTTCTTCGGCATCTCCGAGGGCGGCTACGGCAGCCAGCGCCTCGCGTCGTTCTACGCCGACTACCTGGCCGGCGCGGGACCGATGGCAGGCGGCGAGCCGCTGAAGAACGCCCCGGCCGAGAACTGCGCCAACACGGCCTTCTCGCTGCGCACGGGCGCCAACGACACCGGATTCTACCGCAACACGCTGACGGGCTACACCAAGGATGCCTTCGATGAGCTGGAGGCTGCACACCCGGGATACTACACCCACAACATCGAGCTGATTCCCAATGCAAGCCACGCCATCGACTACACGCTCACCACGCCCTGGCTCAAGGAGTATGAGCGCAACCCCTACCCGCACTACTTCTGCTGGGAGGACTTCGAGATGGACGAGCAGTACCGCACGGGCTTCTACAACCTCCGCGTGCTGGAGCGCTCGAACAGCGACTTCTCGACGCGCACCTGCTACGAGATGAACATCACGGGCAACAACATCACGCTGCAGGTCGACGAGGTGCGCTACACGACCACCGAGATTGACCCCAAGTGGGGCATCGAGATGCGCTTCGACAAGAGCAAGACCCCGGCCACGAAGGGCAAGGTGGTGCTCTACCTCTGCAACGAACTGGTCGACCTCTCGAAGAGCGTGACGCTGACGGTCAACGGCAAGAAGGTCTACTCGGGCGTTCCCGAAATCCGTCTGGAGAACATGGTGAACAGCTGCGCCGAGTTCTTCGACCCGCGCCGCATCTATCCGGCCGCCATCGAGGTGGACCTCTCGAAGCTCTGACGCATCCGAACGCCTCAACACCCCTCGGAGCGATGATACGCCAGGTTGAATTCACGCTGCGGCCGCGGCGGCGGGGCATGCACCTCGTCACCGACGAGATTGCCGCACAGCTCGGGGAGCTACCCGAGACGGGGCTGCTGCACCTCTTTCTGCAGCACACCTCGGCGGCCCTGACGCTCAACGAGAATGCCGACCCCGACGTGCGGAGCGACCTCGACGCCGTGTTCGACCATCTGGTGCGCGAGCGCGAGCCCTACTACACCCATACGCTCGAGGGGGACGACGACATGCCGGCCCACGCCAAGTCGACGCTTGCGGGAGTGTCGCTCACGATTCCCGTCACGCGCCACCGGCTCAACCTCGGGACGTGGCAGGGCGTCTACCTCTGCGAATTCCGCAACGAGGCCTGCGGCCGCCACATCGTCGCAACGCTCATCGGCTGACCGGCCCGGCTCCGGCTCCACACACGAAAAAGGGATGCACCCTGCGGGGTGCATCCCTTTTTTCATGCGCGGCGTTCATGCGCTGCCCGTCCAAACGGCGGCTGCCGGTCTACTTGCCACCGAGCAGCAGCTGGTCGATGAGCCGGCGCAGCTCGGCACGCGGCATGGCGCCCTGCGCCAGCTGCGGCTTCCCGTCGCGGGGGATGAAGAGCAGCGTCGGAATGCTGCGCACGCCGAAGAGCGCCGCCAGCTCCTGCTGCTCGTCGACGTCGACCTTGTAGATGTCGACCCGGCCGGCATACTCCTCGCCGAGCTCCTCGATAATCGGGGCCAGCATCTTGCAGGGACCGCACCACGAGGCGTAGAAGTCAACCAGTGCGGGTTTGTCGCCCTCGAATTTCCAACTGCCGGGATTGCGTTCGAAATCGTAGATTTTCGTGCGGAAATCGTCCCGCGTCAAATGTGTTACTGCCATAGTTTTCCGTTCGTTTTGAGGATTGCCGGCCTGCGTTGCCGCAGCGGCCAGAAGCGAGCCGGCAACCATCGTGATTCGTATTAATGTTCCTAATTTCATAATTCGGGTTGTGTGCGGATTATAACGGTGTTCCGTTTCGTTTTATTGTGCGGCGGCCGAACGGGCGGCACCCCACAGGCAGAGGGTATGCAAAGAGCGTGCGAGGAGCAGCGCGACCGCCCACCGAAAGGCTCCGCAGGCGCCCCCTTGCCGCCAACTCTGCCGACCCTTCGCCGGTAGCGCTCCAGTCCGGGACCTGAACCCGACCGGGCCCGAAACGGACCGGACCCGAAACGGACCGGACCCGAACCCGAACCCGAACCGGACCCGAACCCGAACCGGACAACAACGACGTGCTCCGGATGCCGCACTCCGCCGAAAAAGCGCTATCTTTGCCGGACCGGAAGCATCGCACCGCCCAACGGGCGGCCGGCTCCGGCGCAAGGACAACGACCGATGGAGGCTTTTCTGGATACACTCACACAACTGCTCGCCGACTGGGGCTACTGGGGGCTGCTGCTCTCGGCCTTCGTCGCCGGAAGCATCCTGCCCTTCAGCTCCGAGGCGGTGCTCATCATCCTCGTGCGGATGGGGCTCGACCCGCTCTGGTGTCTGGCCGCGGCGGCGGTGGGCAACACGCTGGGCGGCATGAGCTGCTACTGGATTGGTACGCTGGGGCGCAGCGAATGGATTGAGCGTCTGGGCGTGAGCGAAAAGCAGCTCGACAAGGCGCGCCGGATACTCGCGGGACGCGGGGCGCTGATGGGCTTCTTCGGTTTCCTGCCCTACGTGGGCGAGGCGATTGCCATCGTGCTGGGACTCATGCATGCCAACCTCTGGCTCACGACCGGTTCGATGTTCGTGGGCAAGCTGCTGCGCTACGTCGTCATTCTGGCCTCGTTCCAGGGAGTCGCCTCCCTCTTCTGAGCGGCGGGTGGCAGTTCCTCGTCACATCCTCTTCACGCATTGAAGGAGGCAGGGTCAATCCCTGCCTCCTTCAATCCATCCGATACCGGGGTGGAGGTCATGCGCCCCTCACCGTCGAGGCTGCGCCGCGCACGCTCCTCCCATGCGGCCCGAACGTCAGAGCATCGTGCCGTCGGCTGCGATGCGGAGCTTCACCTCGCGGTCGCCGCGCTCGAGCTCCAGCTCGTAGTAGTCGCCCGTCGGAGCCTCGTAGTAGGCGATGTCGTCGAGCTCGTAGGAGGCGTACTCGGACTGCTGCCAGGCCTGAAGCACGGCGTCGGGGAGCTCGCTGCGGCGCACCTCGGTCTGGGTGTGGAGCCATGCGTTGGCGCTGTCGAAGACTACCTCGCGGGCCGTGCGGCCGTCGATGATGTCGACCTCGAGCATGCCGCGCTCACGCTCGGCCTCGAGGATGCGCGCCCCGGGGTAACGCTGCTCGATGAATGCTGCAACCTCGGCGGGGAGCTGCTGCGGCAGCAGGTCGTCGTTGTAGCGGTCGCCGTCGTCGGCCACGGCATTGAGCAGCACGCCGTCCTCCGAGTAGTGGAGCTCCATCTCGGCCTCACGCTGCTCCACCTCGATGACGTAGAGCGTCTCGAGCCGGGTACGGGTCACCTTCTCCACCTCCTCGATGCGCCACGTTGCGTACTCGCTCGCCTCGAAGGAGGCCTTCACCGCCTCGGGAAGCGCCTGATAGGGAATATCGGTATCGGTCATGTGCCAGCCGCCGCTGTGGTCGAACCACGCCGAGTTGGCTACGCCGCTCTCGCGGAAGTCGGCCACCATGTAGCCGCTCCGGCCGCTCCAGCGTACGTCGGTCGCGTTGGGGTACATCGCGTGGAATGCCGTCTCGACCTGGGCCGGTACCTGTACTGCATCGTCGTTCTTGTCGCAGCCCACCAGCGCAACGGCCGAGGCAAGCGTCATCAAAATCCATCCAAGTTTCATAAGTGCAATCGTTTTTTGTTTTCGGTTGTTGATTTGTTGTTTGGTGTGTTACAAGGGTGGCATCAGTCGTCGATGCCGATAAGGCGGTAGTCGCGGTCGAAGGTCAGGTCAAGACCTCCGTCGAGCTTCACCTCGCAGGTGCGGCGGTCGCGCTCAATCTGTATGATTTTCTGTCCGGGGTGGGACGAGGCCACGTAGTCGCGAATCGCCGGGGGGATAATCCCGGCCGGGACCTCGGCGTACTTGCACGAGACCTCCCGCCACGAGCCGTCCCGCGCAAACTCCACCTTGCGGCCGTCGACGAAGACCACCTCGTAGGTGGTATCCCACCACTCGGAGTCGACCTTCGCATAGGAGAGGCGCGTATCGGCGAAGTGGGCGGTGATGAATTGCCGCGCCGCGGCGGGGAGCTTCTCATAGGCAATCGGATGGTCGTCGCCCGCCAGAGCGGGGGTCGCTCCAGCGAGGAGGAGCACCAGAGCCAGAAGGGATGCCAGTTTTTTCATATCGTCGGAATCTGTTTTACGGGGTTTGTCACTGAATCACGATGCAAAGTTGGGAAGCAAACCTGAAATGAATTTGAAATTGCGAACAACCTGCCGTTTTTTCGAAAAAAAAGTACAGAACGGCCAAAAAAATGCCCCGGCAACGGTTCATTCATCCGTTGCCGGGGCAAAGTTTCCGAAACAGGGGCCGCCGGCTACTGCGGGAAATCGACGGTAAAGGTGTGGCGCCCGCCGACGAAGGCGTAGGAGCAATGGAGCCCGTAGAGCCGGCAGACGGCATCGACAATCGAGAGGCCGAGCCCGGTCGAACCCTCCTTCTTCGTTCCCTGGTAGAAGCGTTCGAAGATGTGCTCGCCGTCGAGCGGTCCGCCCGTCGCCGTGTTGGCCACACGCAGGCTGCGGCGCGTGAGGGTAACCTCCACCTCGCCCCCCTCGCCGCCGTGGACGCAGGCGTTCTTGAGCAGGTTGTTCACCACGCTGGCCGCCAGCGAGGGGTTCATCCGGAAGTGCAGCGCACCCTCCTCGCGGAGCTCGATGCGGATGCGGCGCGCGGCATAGAGCTCGCCGAAATCGGCCGCCGCATGGCGCGCCAGAGCGTTGAAGTCGACCTGTTCGCACTCGGGGAACTGCCCGCCCTCGATTTTCGAGAGCAGCAGCAGCGAGCGGTTGAGCCGCACCAGATAGTCGAGCGTCTGCTGCACCTTGAAGATTTCGCCCATCTGCTCCTCGCTCAGCTCGGTCGTGTCGACCAGCATCTCGAGCCGGTTGCGGCAGACGGCCAGCGGCGTCTGCATCTCGTGCGAGGCGTTGCCGATGAACTGCTTCTGGCGGTCGAAGAGGTACTCGGCGCGCGCCGCATTGCGGATGGCCGCCTCGTTGAGCCGGCGGAACTCGGGAACACGCGTGTCGTTGTCCAGCGGTTCGTTGGCGCGGCCTACCGTATAGCTGTCGAGCCAACGCAACAGGGCGTACAGCGGGCGCAGAATCCGATGGAGCACCAGCACGTTGACCAGCAGAATGGTCAGCAGGAGCAGCAGGTAGAGCCACACCATGCACCAGAGAATCGTCTCCAGCAGGTCATCCTTCTCGAACGAGGGGGTGAGGACCGTCAGCTCGAAGAGCCGCCCGTCACAGTCCTCGAAGATGGTCCGCAGCACGCGGGCCGGCTCGCTCTCCTCCATCTCGGGGATGTAGATTTCCTCGTCGCTGTAGGCCACACTGGGGTGCGAGTCGGCATAGTCAGACGTCACCTCGCGCAGGTAGTAGCTGTTGTTGCTGCCCGAACTCGACGAGGGGAGCTCGCGGCCGGCAAGCGAACGCGTGATGAGCATCTCGGAGTAGAACTCCAGCGAATCGTCGACCTCGTCGTTGATTTCGTCGACCATCGCGAAGTAAAAGAGCGAGGCCCACGCCGCCAGCAGCAGCGTGAGCACCCACGAGATGTGGAGGATGATGCGGTTGATGAGCTTCATCGCGTGACGAGTTTATAGCCGAAGCCGTAGATGGACTTCAGTTCGATATCGGCCCCGGCGTCGGCCAGCTTGCGGCGCAGGTTCTTCATCTGGGCGTAGACGAAGTCGAAGTTGTCACTCTGGTCAATGTGGTCGCCCCAGACCGCCTCGGCCAGCGTCGCCTTGTTGACCATGCGCCCCGGACGGCTCATGAAGTAGTGGAGGATGTCGTACTCCTTGCGCACCAGCTCCACCTCGCGGCCCGCCACCTCGACCCGCTGCCGGTCGGGGAAGAGGCGCACGTTGCCGGCGTCGAGGCTCTCCTGACCGTCGCGCTGGTGGCGGCGGATGACGCTCCGGATGCGGGCCGAGAGCTCGGCCAGGTGGAACGGCTTGGCCAGGTAGTCGTCGGCCCCGAGCTCGAGCCCCTCGACCTTGTCGTCGAGCGAATCGCGCGCCGAGATGATAATCACCCCCGCACTCTTGCGCAACTCCTTGAGCCGCTCGAGCAGCCGCAGGCCGCTGCCGCCCGGCAGCATGATGTCGAGCAGGATGCAGTCGTAGTCGTAGTCCTCCAGCTTGGCCAGCGCCGAGGCATAGTCGGCAGCCTCCTCCACCACGTAACGCTCGCCGCGGAGCGTCCGCACCATAATCTCACGCAACGAGGGTTCATCCTCGACAATCAGCAGTTTCATCGTATTACCAGTTTATTCTTCTGCAAAGATAGCGCTGAATTCCGAACGGGAACTGAAACGTCCCGCCGAAAACGACGCAGGAGCCCCGTTTCCGGAGCTCCTGCATTCAAATCGATTGGGTCGTGGCTCAGGCCTTCGAACCGTCGTAGGCCCACTTCACGTAGATGGCGCCCCAGGTGTATCCGCCGCCGAAGGCCGACAGGATGAGGTTGTCGCCCGGACGCAGCTCCTTCTCGTAGTCGTACAGACAGGTCGGAATCGTTGCGGCCGTGGTGTTGCCGTTGCGGTCGATGTTAATCATGCACTTGTCCTTGGTGATGCCCATGCGGCGCGCCGTGGCGTCGATGATGCGCAGGTTGGCCTGGTGAGGCACCAGGTAGCGGATGTCGTCGCCCGTCAGGTTGTAGCGCTCCATCATCTCAACCGAGACGTCGGCCATCTTCGAAACGGCAGCCTTGAAGACGGCGTGGCCGTCCCACGTAATCGTGTGCCAGTTGTTCTGCACCGTCTCAATCGAGGCCGGATAGCGCGAACCGCCCGCCTTCATGTAGAGCTGCAGCTCGCCCGAGCCGTCCGAGTGGAGAATCTCGTCGATGACGCCCAGCCCCTCCGTATTGGGCTCGAGCAGCACGGCACCCGCACCGTCACCGAAAATCGGGCAGGTCGAGCGGTCCGTATAGTCGACAATCGACGACATCTTGTCGGCGCCGACAACCACCACCTTCTTGCACGAGCCCGTCTCGATGAACTTGGCTCCGGTGGTCAGTGCGAAGAGGAAACCGCTGCACGCAGCCGACACGTCGTAGGCAAAGGCGTTCTTGCAGCCCGCCTGGTCGGCGATGAGGTTGCCCGTCGAGGGGAAGAACATGTCGGGGGTCACCGTGGCGCAAATCACCAGGTCGATGTCCATCGGGTCAACGCCGGTCTTGTCCAGCAGGTTGATGATGGCGCGCGCACCCATGTAGGAGGTGCCCACGCCCTCGCCCTTGAGGATGTGGCGCGTCTTGACGCCGATATGCGACATAATCCACTCGTCGGAGGTGTCGACCATCTTACTCAATTCTTCATTCGTCAGGATGTAATCCGGCAGGTACTGGCCGACACCCGTAATCGCAGCTGTTATCTTTGCCATCGATAATTTTCTTTAATGGTTAGTTGTTAAACGCACTCTTCAGCTTGCCCGTCAAATCCGCCTCGGCGCACCGTACGGTCGAGAGTATCATGTTCTTGATTGCCAACGGCGTCGAGCATCCGTGGCCGATGATGACCGGAGCGTTGACACCCAGCACAGGCGTGCCGCCCACCATCTCGTAGTTCATCGAGTTCCAGAAGGGGTTGTCCACACCCAGAGCCTTGTTGATTCGATAGAGCCCTTCGGCCATCTTCAGCACCGTATTGCCCACGAAACCGTCGCAGACAATCACGTCGGCAACCTTGCCCGTGAAGATGTACGAAGCCTCGATGTTGCCCACGAAGCGGAACTTGCCCGCCTCGCCCTCGGCCTTCATCAGCTCGTGGGTGGCCTTCGTCTGGGCGTTGCCCTTGGCCTCCTCCTCGCCGATGTTGAGCACCGCCACGCGCGGCGACTCGATGCCCAGCACGGCCTCGGCGTAAATCGAGCCAATGACGCCGTACTGCGCCAGCACTTCGGGTTTGCAGTCCACGTTGAGCCCCACGTCGAGCAGCAGCGTCGGACGGCCCGAGATGGTCGGAACGACCGACGAGATGGTCGGACGGATGACCCCTTCAATCGGCTTGACGGCATACATCGAGCCGACCATCATCGCGCCCGTGCTGCCTGCGCTGGCGAAGCCCTGAATCGCGCCCTTGGCCAGGTAGCCGAAGCCCACCGTGATGCTCGAATCGGTCTTCGTCTGGAAGGCCTTCGCCGGATGGTCGCCCATCTCGATAACCTCGGTGGTGGGTACGATGTCGAACTTCTCGGCCGGGCATCCCTCGGCCGCCAGGACGGCCAGAATCCGTTCGCGGTCGCCGAACAGCACGATGCGGCAATCCGCGCCGAGCTCTCCGAGGGCCATGACGGCTCCCTTGACCGCAGCCTCGGGGGCGAAATCGCCGCCCATGGCATCTACACCAATCTTTAACATAGTTCCCAAGATTTGGTTGAACTTCATTGTTTGCGGGAGCTCCCGACGCCCGGCGCCGCGTCTCCCCGAAGAATCCTCACAGGACGCAACGCGCACCACCGCGACCCGACTGCAAAAAACCGGTCCGCGACGGAGACACGCCCACCCCGTACCGTTCCGACGGGGCGTTTATCTTGCGAAAAAAGAGGGCATTGTCCGCAATGCACTCTTTTCCCGCCGCCTATTCAGCGGCCTTCTTCTCGATAGCCAGCTTTCCGCGATAGAAACCGCACTCGGGGCAAACCCGGTGGTAGAGCACGGCTGCACCGCAGTTCGAGCAGGTAACCACCGTAGGAACTACGGCCTTGTAGTGAGTTCTTCTCTTATCACGTCGCGTCGACGAGATTTTGTGTTTAGGATGTGCCATTTTACTGTATGAATTATAAGTTTAACGTATCCTTTTTCTGTTTCTTTCACAGTTCCTTCTCTTCATCCCCGTCGGCCAGGGCCTCCTCGCACTCCTCCGCCTCGGATGTGAGCTCCTCGGCCAGAGCCTCCTTCTGCGCCTCGAGCTCCTCGCGCTCCATGCGCTCCTTGAGCGAGGCCAGCTTGGCCCATTCGCCCTCGGGAGGCGCCTGCTGCTCGGCTTCGGCCTCCAGCGCGGCGAACTCCTCGCCCGAGACAATCCTGAAGCGGGCCATCATCTCGGGGTTGCACTTCCCTTCGGGATGCACCCGCTGGTAGGGCAGCGCAAGGACGATGCTCTCGTAGATGTACTGCGTAAGGTCCACCTCGTCCTCCGAGGGGGAGAGCCAGAGCACCTCGCCGTCGTACTCCTGCACCTCGTCCGAGAACTTCACGGCAAGGTGGCCGCGATAGTCGATTGGAATCTCGCAATCCTCCAGGCAACGGTCGCAGGCAACCACTACGCTTCCGGCAATGGCGATATCGAGGTCGAGCAGCTGCTCCAAGCGGGTCATCACGACCTCGACCCGGCAGTGTCCGTCCTTGATTTCGGAGTTTTCGTAGGCTGCAAAGAGCCCGCCGTCCACCTCGAAACGGAACGTGTACTGCCCCGGTTTCAACCCTTTGTAGGCAATCACGAACCTTTTCGTATCGTCCATTCGAACCTCCATCTGAGCGTATTTAGTGCGCAAAGTTACTAAAAATTCAGAGAATTGCAAAGATTTTGATGGAGTTTTGCATTGCGGGGCTGCCGACGCCGGATGTCGGATGCCGCCCGCAAAGGGGCGGCGGATGGAGCAAAACGGCCCGCCGACCCTTTCCGGCAGCCTCGGCAGGGTTTCCGGTGGGACTCCGATAGAGCTCCGATGGGATTCCGGTGGGGCTCCGGTGGTCGGAGGGTGGAAGCAGGATGGGGCTTTGGCGCTCCCGGGCCGGAGTTTGGCGGGACAGCGGACGGCCGGAACGCCGGAACGCTGGAACAGCGGACGGCCGGGAAGCCGGGAAGCCGGAACACCGGGCAAAAATCTTATGCGAGCAGGAATTTTTGCGTTTGCCTTTTCGTATCTTTGTTCCCGGAATAAGAACTGCAAGGATGGCAACGGAAAAAGGGTATCGAATCGAGGTGAGCAGCCCCTACGAGGAGTGGTGGCGCTACAACGTGGAACTCATGTGCGGCTGTTTCGACCCGGCGGGCAACCGCATCGGATTCACGACGGCCGAGTCGCGCGTGGCCGACGTGGGGAGCAACCTCACGACGCCCCCCTCCGGCATAACGCCCGACCGCCGGGCGGTGCTCGAGGCCCCGGTCTGCGACCATCTGCTGCTCTACATCTACATCATCCCCCACACGCTGCCCGCAAGCAACGACATCGAGGCCACGAAGCCCTTTCCGCTCGACCTGCTCATCGAGTGCAACGGGAAGCGATTGCTGAAGGAGCGCCGCACCATCAATCAGTGGTCGGGAGCCTCCATCGAGCTGAAGGTCTCGGTCGCCGGAGTGGAGTAACCATACGGAGAGGGCATCGGCCCCTGCCGAGCTATAACGGGCCACGCCGGGTCTGTCGGTTCGGGGCTTTTGCGCCGCACGCTACCCTTCCGGGCAGAGCAAGCCCCCATTCGTCCGCTGCGCCCCGGCTAACCATTCCGTCCCGCCTCTCCACATTCAGCGCGGTGCCGTATCCAACGCATCCATCCCACCCATCCCACACGCACACCCTGCCCGGCACCTGCCGAAACGGGCACAAAAAATAAGACGCCGCATCGCAGCGACTCCGCTCACTATCGGCCTCGAAAACCCGTCCGCACCTGCCGAAACGGACACAAAAAAAGAGGCGCGCATCCGCCGCGCTCCACACATCCCATCCACAGCCAGGGAACTCCGCTCCTGCCAAACCCGTCTGCCCCCCCTGCACCGGCACAAAAAAAGAAACCCGGCATCCGCCTCCCCTCTCCACCCACTCCCGCCAACGCCCTCCAACAACCTCCGAAGCCACCTATGCCCTTCCGCGCAGGCACAAAAAAAGGAGGCTCCGGTTCTCCGGAGCCTCCCGATTATCGAATCGGAGTTCGATTACTTGTTGTAGGCCTTCATGACCGAGATGAGGTCGAGCACCTTGTTCGAGTAACCCCACTCGTTGTCGTACCACGAAACGACCTTCACGAATGTGTCGGTCAGAGCGATACCGGCAGCCTTGTCGAAAATCGAGGTGCGGGGGTCGCCCAGGAAGTCGGACGATACGACTGCATCCTCCGTGTAGCCCAGAACACCCTTCAGCTCGCCTTCCGAAGCCTCCTTCATGGCGGCGCAAATCTCCTCGTACTTGGCCGGCTTAGCCAGGTTGACCGTCAGGTCGACAACCGATACGTCGAGGGTCGGAACACGCATCGACATACCCGTCAGCTTGCCGTTCAGCGAAGGAATAACCTTACCTACGGCCTTGGCGGCACCCGTCGACGAGGGGATGATGTTGCCCGAAGCGGCACGACCGCCACGCCAGTCCTTCATCGAGGGACCGTCTACGGTCTTCTGCGTTGCCGTGGTCGAGTGAACGGTGGTCATAAGACCGTCCGTGATACCGAACTTATCGTTGAGCACCTTGGCGATGGGAGCCAGGCAGTTCGTGGTGCAGGAAGCGTTCGAAACAATCTTCTGGCCTGCGTACGTGTCGGTGTTCACACCGCATACGAACATCGGGGTAGCGTCCTTCGAGGGAGCCGACATAACGACGTACTTGGCACCGGCTGCAAGGTGAGCCTTGGCCTTCTCCTCGGTCAGGAACAGACCGGTCGACTCTACTACGTACTCGGCACCTACCTCGTTCCACTTCAGGTTTGCGGGGTCCTTCTCTGCGGTGACGCGGATGGCGTGGCCATTGACAATCAGCAGGCTCTTCTCGACGTCAGCCTCGATGGTGCCCTTGAACTGGCCGTGCATCGTATCGTACTTGAGCATGTAAGCCAGGTAGTCTACCGGGCAGAGGTCGTTGATGCCGACAATCTCATACTTGTCGGTCTGCGTGCAGGCAGCACGGAAAACCATACGACCGATACGACCGAAGCCGTTGATACCAATCTTAATCTGAGACATAGTTTTTTGATTTATTGGTTAATAACTGAAAACATCCTTTATTTTCCGAGCGCAAAATTACACACTTTGGCAAAATTACGCAAATAAAAATCATTTTTTTTGGTCCCTCGGCCGGCGGCCGGTCGCCTGCGGGGAGCACCTCAACCGGCTATCGGCCGCACACGCGACCTCCGGCAGCCGGCAATCGGTCCCACAACCGCCCTCCGGCAACCGACAACCGGCTTCACTTGCACTCTCCGGCAGCCGGCTGTCACCCCGCAACGGCCGCTGCGGACCGTCCCCGGCGGGGCCAGCGAGCGGACAGACGCCCGCGGGGAGCGCATCCACGCCTCAACGGGACGCACGCTCTCCCCCTCCCCGTTTCGTGGCCCGCCTCAGCGTGCCGCCTCCTTGGCCCGCTTGGCCATGGCCGAGGCGAAGACGAAGTCGTTGAGTTCGCGGTTGTCGGCCTGGAGAATCTCATCCTTGGTCCCCTCCCACCACTTGCGTCCATCGTGGATGTATACAATTTTCTCGCCGATTTCCATCACCGAGTTCATGTCGTGCGTATTGATGATGGTGGTGATGTTGTATTCGCGCGTGATTTCGTGAATCAGGTTGTCGATGACAATCGAGGTCTGGGGGTCGAGGCCCGAGTTGGGCTCGTCGCAAAAGAGGTAGCGGGGGTTGAGCACGATGGCGCGGGCGATGGCCACGCGTTTGATCATGCCGCCCGAGAGCTCGGCCGGGTAGAGGCGGTTGGCATCCTCGAGCCGCACGCGCTGCAGGCAGAAGTTCACCCGCTCGAGCTTCTCGCGCTCGGACTGCTCGGTGAAGAGGTCGAGCGGCAGCTTGACGTTCTCCTCGACCGTCGAGGAGTCGAGCAGCGCTCCGCCCTGGAAAATCATGCCGATGTCCTTGCGGATGCGCTTGCGCTCGCGGAAGCCCAGCTGCGTGAAGTTCACGTCGTCGTACCACACGGAGCCCGAATCGACCTCGTGCAGCCCCACCAGACTCTTGAGCAACACGGTCTTGCCCGAGCCGCTGCGCCCGATGATGAGGTTGGTGCGGCCCGTCTCGAACTCGACCGTGATGTCGTCGAGCACCGTCCGGCCGTCGAACGTCTTGGTGATGTGGTCGGCGCGTATCATATCAGCAGAATCTGCGTAAGAATCAGGTTGAATATCATGATGACCACCGAGCTCACGACCACGGCGCGCGTCGAGGCGGCGCCCACCTCGAGCGAGTTGCCCTTGGCGTAGTAGCCGTAGAAGGCCGAGACGGAGGTGATGATGTAGGCGAAGACGGCCGTCTTGATGAGCGAGTAGACAATCGAGTAGGGCTTGAAGTCGAGCAGCAGGCCCTCGATGTAGTCGTCGGGAATCATGATGCCCGTCGCCCAGGCAATCATCCATCCGCCCGCCACGCCGATACCGATGCTCAGAATCGTCAGGAAGGGGAAGAAGAGGACCGCCGCCACGATTTTGGGCAGGATGAGGTACGAGGCCGAGTTGACGCCCATGATTTCCAGCGCGTCAATCTGCTCGGTGATGCGCATCGTGCCGATTTCCGAAGCGATGCTCGACCCCACCTTGCCCGAGAGAATGAGCGCCACGACCGTCGACGAGAATTCGAGAATCATCGTCTCGCGTGTGGCGTAGCCGATGAGCGACTGCGGGATGAAGGGCGAGTCGAGGTTGATGCACATCTGCAGCGTGATGACCGCGCCGATGAAGACTGAGATGATGGCCGTCAGACCGATGGAGTTCAACCCCAGCGCCTCCATTTCGTAGATGATGCGCCGGCGGTAGATGGCGGCCTTCTCCGGGCGGGAGAAGACCTTGCCCATCAGCTGGAAGTAGCGGCCTATATATTCGAAGAGCTGCAACAAGGGGCTATCGATTTTGAATGAATGAATCCGATGGCGCAAAGGTACGAAATTATCGGGCAAGTGCCCAACAAATCCGGCCGAAGATTTGCCTCGGGAGGCGCAATCGCCGCCGCACGGACCCAGCCGGCGGCTTCGCAACGGAGCGTTGCTCCAGTCCTCCGCCCCGCGACAGGGCGGAGATCAGCCCCGGCGCGCCGAAGCTTCGTACGCCGCCTACGCGACTACCTATGCGCGCGGCCCCTTCGTCTCCTCGAACTCCACGTAGTCGCCCACGTCCTCGGAGACCCGCTTCTCGGGCGTTTCGCTCGTGCGGTAGACCTTCACCTCGCCCTCCTGCTGCCGGCTGCTCCCCTCGGTACGGGCTCCGCGCCCGCTGCCGTAACCGGCGCCGAAGCCGCCCGCACCGAACTGCTCCTCCATCTGACGCTGCACCCGGCGGATGCGCCATCTGAAGAGAAGCGACACCAGGAAGACAAGCACCAGAAAGCCCAGCACGAGGTAGAGCACAAAGAGGGCGATGCCCTTCAGAAGAGCGGGCGCCGAGAGTGCCAGCACCACGACAATGAGCGTGAAAATCGGGTTGCGCCGCACGAATTCGGCCAGCGCGTCTATGATTGCGGTCAGAAATCCCATCGTTTCGAAATATAAGTTCTTCAACCCTACAAAGGTAGGAAAATTATGCGTAATTCAATTAAATGTCGTAAATTTGGTGCCGGAAATCGGGCTGCGCCGCCCGCAGGCCGGCACCTCCGTACAAGCGGCCGTGCATCGGCTTCCTCAGGCGGCGGCCGCCGCCCCGCGGCCCGGACGCCCGAAACGACATCGCCGAAAACCAAAAAAACAACAGATACCCATGCTCAACAAACTCACTGCCATTTCGCCCATCGACGGCCGCTACCGTAATGTAACGGAAAAACTGGCCGATTATTTTTCGGAGCAGGCACTCATCCGGTACCGCATCCGCGTCGAGGTGGAGTACTTCATCGCGCTGTGCGAGCTTCCGCTGCCGCAGCTTGCGGAGATTGACCACACGAAGTTCGACGCGCTGCGCGCCCTCTACCGCGACTTCTCGCCGGCCGACGCCGAGCGCGTGAAGGAGATTGAGGCGGTCACCAACCACGACGTCAAGGCCGTCGAGTACATCCTCAAGGAGAAGATGGATGCGCTGGGTCTGGAGCGCTACAAGGAGTTCGTCCACTTCGGCCTCACCTCGCAGGACATCAACAATACGGCTATTCCCCTCTCGCTCAAGGAGGCGCTCGCCGGGGTCTACTACCCCGCCATCGAGGAGGTGCGCGACAAGCTCGCCGCCATGGCCCAGGAGTGGCACGCCGTGCCGATGCTGGCCCGCACCCACGGACAGCCCGCCTCGCCGACGACGCTGGGCAAGGAGTTCATGGTCTACGTCGAGCGGCTCGAGAAGCAGCTCGCCATGCTGCACGACATCGCCGTGCCGGCCAAGTTCGGCGGCGCGACGGGCAACTTCAACGCCCACCATGCGGCCTACCCCGACTACGACTGGGTCGCCTTCGCCAACCGCTTCGTGGGCGAGAAGCTCGGGCTGAGCCGCTCGCAGTACACCACCCAGATTGAGCACTACGACAACCTGGCGGCCATCTTCGACAACCTCAAGCGCATCGACACCATCCTGACGGACCTCTGCCGCGACATGTGGATGTATATCTCGGAGGAGTACTTCAAGCAGCAGATTAAGGCCGGCGAGGTGGGTTCGAGCGCCATGCCCCACAAGGTCAACCCCATCGACTTCGAGAACGCCGAGGGCAACTTCGGCATCGCCGGAGCCATCTACGCCCACCTCTCGGGCAAGCTCCCCGTCTCGCGTCTGCAGCGCGACCTGACCGACTCGACCGTGCTGCGCAACATCGGCGTGCCGATGGGCCACACCATCATCGCCCTGCGTTCGCTCATGAAGGGTCTCAACAAGGTCATCCTCAACCGCGAGGCGCTCGAGCGCGACCTGGAGAACAACTGGGCGGTCGTAGCCGAGGGCATCCAGACCATTCTGCGCCGCGAAGGCTACCCGAAGCCCTACGAGGCGCTCAAGGCCCTCACGCGCACCAACACCCACATCACGCGGGAGTCGATTGCCGCCTTCATCGACGCACTCGACGTGCGCGAGGAGGTCAAGCGCGAACTGCGTGCCCTCACACCGATGACCTACACGGGCGTATTCCATTAGCCCAGAGGCGCGGCCAGGAGCGGAGGGTTCCGCAATAGGCGCCGCAGACCGAATGATGAAGCGAAGAGCCGCCGACGGAGCCGATTCCGCCGGCGGCTCTCTTTTGGCATGCGCTTTGCCCCTTACCGAAGCAACTGCGGAGCAGCAACCGCAGCGAGGTTTCTTCATTTATTTAAGTTTGGGTTAGTAGTTTTCAGAAGGGAAACCTTCGGGGACGGCAGGCAGTCGCGACGACTCCCTGCCGTCTTTTTTTATCGGGCTGCGGCTTGTCGGACAGCAACCCTCGGGAACCGGTCTCAACGGCGCAACGCCGCCGGGCGCACGCCGACTCCGGATACCCCCGCTCCGCCCGGAAACGGCAGCTGCCGGAAGACCGTCCCGAAAAAAGCACCCGGACACGAGGCCGGGAACACACCCGGCAAACCGGTCTGAAAAGCACAGCCGACAACACGGCCCCGGGAAAAGCCCTTCAGTCCATTGCTCCGCGGGGCGCATTCGTCGTCCACAGGGGCGCATTCGCACCCGCAGCCCCCTCCGCACCCGGAAAAGGCGGCGCACGCATCGGGTTTTGCACGCGATTTGCACCCTCTCTTCACGACTGCGGCTTAAGCAACCGCAGAGAGGTTTCTTCATTTATTAAGTTTGGGTTAGTAGTTTTCAGAAGGGAAACCTTCGGGGACGGCAGGCAGTCGTGAAGACTCCCTGCCGCCTTTTTTCGTGCCGACAGGTGCCGACAGGTGCCGAACGGCCCTGGAGGCGGCTGGCGGGCCGAAACAGAAAAACCGCACCCGAAAAATTTGCTTTTTCATTGTAAAACAGCTACCTTGCTTTTGTTAACCAACAACCCAAAACCCAATTAACCCCTCATCACCATGAAAAAAATCCTCTTTTCGCTCCTGGGCAGAGCCCTGCTGCTGGTGTCGCTGACCGCATTGGCTTCGTGCAACGACGACAAGACCGAACCGTCGGGCGGAACCCCCTCCGTCGCCATCGGCGAAATCACCCCTCAGAGCGACCGGCTCACCTTCGCGCTCACGCTCCGCGATGCCGAGAAGGCCTTCTACCTCTGTCTTCCCGCAACCGAATCGGCACCTTCGGCCGAGACGCTCGCGGCTCAGGGCATCCCCGTGAGCCAGTCCCAGACGGTGACCGTCGACGGGCTCCTGCCTGAAACCGCCTATACCATCTCGGCCGTCGCCATGCAGGGCGACCGCCTCGGTTCGGTCGCCACAGCCTCGACCACGACGGCGCCCTCCGACGCGGAGCCCGCCGTGAAGCTGACGCCCGGCGAGGCGACGACCACGAGCCTCTCCTTCTCGCTCGAGATGCAGGATTGTGCCCGCGCCGCCTACCTGCTCATCGCCAACCCCAAGCAGGGGCAGACGCCCGACGCCGAGGAGATTCTCCGGAGCGGCACGACGGTCGAGAGCGACGGCACGCACACGGTCAACGAGCTCACCCCCGCCACCACGTACCTCATTGCGGCCGTCGGCGAAAAGGATTCGAAACGCTCCGAGGTGGTCACCATCGAGATGACCACGGGGTTCGATGCCTCGGCTCCCGCCACCTTCGACCGTCAGGTAGCCGGCTTCTACTACGGCGTACCGGCCGGCTACAACTACGCCGAGTACTACGTCGTCCTCTCCGAAGGCGAGGCGACCGAACAGGAGGGCATCTACACCACTACCGGTGCAGGCCGTACGCTGAGCATCGACCTCTACTACTTCGAGCCGCTCTCGGGCGACCCCGCAATCACGCAGGGCGCCTACAAATATGCCACGAGCAAGAGCCTGCGCACCTTCGACCCCGAGAAGACCCGCGGCACCGTCAATGACGGCAAGGGCGGCATCCGCCAAATCGAGTTCAAGGACGGTACGATTGACGTCCGCCTCTCGGGCAGCACCTACACCATCACCGCCTCGCTGGTCACCACCGACGGCGAGGAGTTCACGGGCAGCTACACCGGTCCGCTGACGCTCGAAAACCGCGAGGAGGAGCAGGAGCAGAACCTCCCGCCGCTCGAGAAGGAGCTCACCGGCATGTCGTTCGTGCGCGCCATCGCCAAGTACTACAACAACGACGAGACGACCGACCAGTGCACCGTCGAACTCTACGACGTCGAACCCGGCGGTTCGGACGGCTACTACTACCTGCTCGACGCCGGCCACAAGCTCTCGGTGGACTTCCTGGTCGCCACGGGTGACGACGCACAGATTGTCGAGGGAACCTACACCGTCGCCGACACCAACGCGGCGCTGACGCTCATACCGGGCTACGAGGAGAGCTTCCTGGACTCGACCATGCCGCTGGGTACCTATTGCGAAGAGTACTCCGAAGAGCGGGTCTCGACCTATGGCTTCGCCAGCTCGGGAACGGTCACCGTGACCCGCACGGGCGACACCTACAGTTTCGACGTCAAGCTCAAGACGAGCAAGGGCTACCGCATCGAGGGCACCTACGAGGGTGCGATTGAGATGTACGACAAGCGCTGACCCCGCGGCTGAAAGGCCGTAGCCGCCCCCGGAGGGGCACGCCGCCTCCGGTCGTAGCGCACGGCACGACAGCCTCCCGCCGGGTATAAACGCCGCACGGCGGCTCCGCAACAGGCGGGGCCGCCGTTTTTCCGTGCGGCCCGGTCATGCAGTCCGGGGCAGCGGCGGAAGAGAAGAGACAGGGGGTGCGGCATGCGTAACGGGATGCGACAGCTGCATCGGGTCCGGAAATAATTCCGTACCTTTGCAACCGAAGACAACCAATACACGAAGACCATGGCAGACAACTATCTGGGCCGCAAGATGGAGGAGTACTTCGCACGGCAGAACGGCGGCACGGCCGCCCGCAGGCCGGGGGCAACGCTCGGCCGCCTGCTGCTGAAGAACCGCAGCCACCGGGGCTATGACTCCGGCTTTCTGGTTCGCGAGGACCAGCTGCGCCGTATCATCGAGGTCAACACCCGCATCCCCTCGGCCCGCAACCAGCAGGTGCTGCGCTTCCGTCCCGTGCTGAGCGACGAGGCGCCGCGCGTGCTGCCGCACATCCGTCTGGGCGGTGCGCTGCCCGAACTCCACCTGCCGCTGCCCGGCACGGAGCCCAACGCCTTCATCATCTGCTGCTCGACGCAGGCCGAGAGCCGCTACGTCGACATCGACCTGGGCATCTCGGCCCAGAGCATGCTGCTGCAGGCCGTCGAGCTGGGGCTCAACGGCATCTGCATCGGGGCCTTCGACCGGGAGGCGATTCGCCGCGAGTTCGCTCTTGAGTGGGAGCCGCTGCTCATTCTGGCCATCGGGCGGGGCATCGAGCACATCGAGCTGACCCCCATCGACTCCGACGGCGACCGCCGCTACTACCGCCGCGACGGGGTGCACTACGTCCCCAAGCTCACGCTCGAAGCGCTGCTCATCGACCCGCACCGCGCCGAGGCCGCCGAAGAGCACGAAGAGTAAGCGGCGTAGAAGAGAGCGAGGGACGAGCGATACCGAAGATGCTGGAGCCGCGGAAGGAGCAAAGCATGCAGCAGGCGGCAAGGGAAGATGGACGGAGTCGGCTGTCCGCAGCGGCGCGCACACGATAACACGATAACGGCAGCAGTGCGCCCGGAGCTCCGCCGTGGCACCCAAGAACATCAAGGCGAGACGCGCAAGATAACCGTAGCAACGCGCCCGGACGCCCGCCGTGGCGCACCCGGAGACCCGCCCGCCGCCTCGTTCCGCACCAACCGACCCGCACTGGCCGGCCCGGCCCAATCCGCCTCGTCCCGACCCGGCCCGCACCGACCGACCCAGCCGGCACCGACCACACCGACCCGCACCGACCCGCACCGACCCGCACCGACCGCCTCGTCCCGCACCGACCGACCCGACCCGAAAACAAAAAAAGACGTTTGAGAAATCTCAAACGTCTTCGTTCGTTGGTGGGAGCTGAGGGATTCGAACCCCCGACCCTCTGCTTGTAAGGCAGACGCTCTGAACCAGCTGAGCTAAGCTCCCGTAAGGCTTTCCACAAAGGGAAAGCGGCGAAATATGTGGACGACCTCATCACAAGGTCGATAAAAAAACCACCCTCATGCGACGGATGGTGTTTTTCGTGGGAGCTGAGGGATTCGAACCCCCGACCCTCTGCTTGTAAGGCAGACGCTCTGAACCAGCTGAGCTAAGCTCCCCTAAGAATGGCTTGGGACTGCAAAGGCATCTCTTTCCGAAGCGGAAGAACTCTCCCGGTATCTCCGTTTCGCCACCCATGCAGGCGTTTGTGAAAGAACCCTACGCAACCCTCGCGCATTGGCGCCTGAACAAGGACTTGAACCTAGGACCCCATGATTAACAGTCATGTGCTCTAACCAACTGAGCTATTCAGGCATTTCGAAACGTTGTTTCTTCGTTTCGGTGTGCAAATATAGAGCGAATTTTCTTTCCTGCAAAATTTTTTATGATTTTTTTTGCAAAAAACATATCTTTGCAAACGGACCAAAACGCCCGGAAATGGCACTCAGGAGATTTACACTGCTTATACTCTTTGCGTTATGCTCGGCGCTGGCCTCGGCTCAGTCGCAGCTTGCATTTTCGCCCGCCGAGTGGGACTTCGGCACCATCCGCGAGGCCGACGGACCGGTGAGCCACACCTTCACGGGGGAGAACACCGGCCGACAGCCGCTCGTCATCCTCGACGTGGTGACCTCGTGCGGCTGTACGGTGCCCGAATTCTCGCGCCAGCCGATTCTCCCCGGCGCCAAGGTCTCCGTCGGCGTACGCTTCGACCCGGCGAACCGTCCCGGCACCTTCTCGAAGGAGCTGAGCGTCTACTCGACCGAGCGCCGGAAGGTTGCCGTGCTCCGCATCCGGGGCACCGTGCTGCCGCGCGAACGGAGCGTCGAGGAGCGCTATCCGCTCGATGCCGGCAGCGGCATCCGCCTCAACACGGGGCTCTGCGCCTTCGCCTATGTCTATCAGGGGCGGCGCGTGGAGTCGACCGTCAGCATCGTCAACACTGCGCCGAAGAGCGTGACGCTCGAGCTGGTGCCCGAGGAGCGGAGCGGCCTGCTGAGCGTCGAGGCTCCGCAGCGGCTCGCCCCGGGCGAAGAGGGGGTAATCACCCTTGCATACACCATTCCGTCGGCGCAGCCCCGCTACGGCACGCTGCGCGACGTGCTGGGCATCCGCATCGACGGCCGCACCTCGCGCATCCCGCTCGTGGTGCATGGCATCGGCGTGGACCTGCCCCAAAAATATGCCCCGGGCAAGACCGGGCCGCGGGCGCAGCTCGAGAAGAACACGCTCAAGTTCGACGTCGTACGCCACGGCAGCGGCCCCGTGCGGCGGCCGGTCATGCTTACGAACGGAGGCGACGCCCCGCTCGTGGTGCGCTGCGTCGAGTCGGAGCAGGGCTTCACCTGGCAGCTCCGCCCCGGAGAGCGCATCGCCCCGGGCGAGAGCCTCCGCACGGAGGTCACCTTCGACCCCGCCGGAGCGGATTACGGCGTACGGGTGGGCCACCTCATGCTCATCACCAACGACCCTGTGCGGCCGATGCGCAAGCTGCGCGTGACGGCCATCATCCAGGAGTGACACAAACCCATACTTTATAGATAATGTATCCCATTCTTGAAAAGAGCGAACTGGCGGAGCACATCTTCCGCATGAAAATCCAGGCTCCGCGCATCGCACATGCGGCGCTGCCCGGACAGTTCGTCATTGTCCGCACCGACGAGTTCGGCGAACGCATCCCGCTTACCATCGCCGGCTACGATGCCGCCGAGGGGAGCGTCACCCTCGTGATTCAGGCCATCGGCGCCTCGACGCGCAAAATCTGCGAGCACAACGCCGGCGACTCGCTCGTCGACGTGGCCGGACCGCTGGGACGCCCCTCGGAGTTCGTCCACCTCTCCCCCGAGGAGCTGCGCGGACGACGCTACCTCTTCGTGGCGGGCGGCGTCGGCACGGCGCCGGTCTACCCCCAGGTCAAGTGGCTGCACGAGCACGGCGCCCTGACCGACGTCATCATCGGCGCCAAGACGGCGCGGATGCTCATCTACACGGAGGCCATGCGCTCCGTGGCGACGAACCTCTTCATCGCCACCGACGACGGCTCGGAGGGCTTCCACGGCATGGTCACCCAGCAGTTGGAGGAGCTCATCGAGAAGCAGGGACGCCAATACGACGAGTGCGTGGCCATCGGGCCGATGATTATGATGAAGTTCGTCGCCCTGGCCACCCGCAAATACAACCTGAAGACCACCGTGTCGCTCAACACGCTGATGGTCGACGGCACGGGCATGTGCGGCGCCTGCCGCGTGACGGTGGGCGGACACACGCGCTTTACCTGCGTCGACGGGCCCGAGTTCGACGGCCACGAGGTGGACTTCGACGAGGCCATGCGCCGTCAGGGCATGTACCGCAGCGAGGAGGCGCGCGCCGCCGCCATCCTCGCCGAGCGCGAAGCGGGCCACAAGTGCCGCATCGGACTCGACAAGTAGTGCGCCGCAACGTCTAAAGAGAGAACCACATGGCCAACAACCGAATACCCCGCGTACCCGTACGCGAACAGGACCCGCAGGTGCGGGCCACCAATTTCGACGAGGTCTGCTACGGCTACAACGCCGAGGAGGCGATGCTCGAGGCGTCGCGCTGCCTGCACTGCCGCAATCCGCGCTGCGTGACGGCCTGCCCCGTCAACATCGACATTCCCGGCTTCATCGCCGCGCTGCACGCCGGCGAATTCCGCCGTGCGGCCGACATCATCGCCCGCGACAGCTCGCTGCCCTCCATCTGCGGCCGCGTATGCCCTCAGGAGACGCAGTGCGAGGGCTCCTGCATCCTGGGCATCAAGTCCGAGCCGGTAGCCATCGGCAAACTCGAGCGCTTCGTCGGCGACTGGAAGCTTGACCACGCCGACGAGGAGCCGCTCCGCACGCCGCAGCGCAACGGCCACCGCGTGGCCGTCATCGGCAGCGGCCCGGCAGGCCTGGCCTGCGCCAGCGACCTGGCCAAGGCGGGCTACGAGGTGAAAATCTTCGAGGCGCTCCACAAGGCGGGCGGCGTGCTGGTGTACGGCATTCCGGAGTTCCGTCTGCCGAAGGAGCGCATCGTGGCGCGCGAAATCGCCGAGGTGAAGCGCCTGGGCGTCGAAATCGAGACCGACGTGATTGTGGGCCGCACGCTCACCATCGACTCGCTGCTCGGCGAGGAGGGCTACGACGCCGTCTTCATCGGCTCGGGGGCCGGCCTGCCCCGCTTCATGAGCATTCCGGGCGAGAATCTCAACGGCGTGGTCTCGGCCAACGAGTTCCTCACGCGCACCAATCTGATGAAGGCCTACAGCGAGCAGTACGACACGCCGATTTACGTGGGCAGGCGCGTGGTGGTCGTGGGCGGCGGCAACGTGGCGATGGATGCCGTGCGCACGGCCAAACGTCTGGGCGCCGAGGCGACCATCGTCTACCGCCGTTCGGAGAAGGAGCTGCCGGCCCGCAGCGAGGAGGTGCACCACGCCCGCGAGGAGGGCATCCTCTTCCGCATGCTGACCAACCCGGTCGAGGTGCTTGCCGACGAGAAGGGCTGGGTGCGCGGCGTGCGCTGCGTGGAGATGGAGCTGGGCGAGCCCGACGAGAGCGGACGCCGCTCGCCGGTCGTGAAGCCCGGGTCGGAGTTCGACATTGCGTGCGACGTGGTGGTCATGGCGCTGGGCACCTCGCCCAACCCGCTGCTGGCCGCCACCACCGCCGGGCTGGAGACCACGCGCCGGGGCTGCATCGCGGCCGACGAGCAGGGTGCCACCTCGCGCGAAGGGGTCTTTGCCGGAGGTGATGCCGTGACGGGCGCCGCCACGGTCATCCTCGCCATGGGCGCCGGACGTAAGGCGGCGAAGGCTATCGACGCATACATCAGGGGGCCGCGAGGCAAAACAGGAGCCGGCAACCCAAACGGCACGGCAATGAAACGGATGAAACGGATGCTTGCCGCAACGGGCCTGCTGCTCCTCACGACGGCATGCGGCTCGGGAACCACCACCCGTCTTTCGGGCACCATCGCCGAGGTCGGCGACCGCCGCATCGTCGTTCAGCCGGCGACGGGCGAAGAGCCGCGCACCTTCACGACCGACCTTGACGCCGCGGATGCCGCACGGGCGCTGCTCCCCGGAGCCCCCGTTGCCGTGGAGTATCACGGCAGCTACTGCGACGGCATCGAGGCCACGCGCATCGAGACCGACACCACCTACATGGAGGCTGTCGGACGATGGACCGTGCCCGACCCGATTGCCCCCGATTCGGTGATGGGCATCGAACTGCAGTGCGGAGGAGAAGCCCGCTCGCTCCGCATGGCGACGCTTAGCTACCGCGGCTGGACGCTCACCGGCGAGCGGGGCCGGATTCTGCTTCTGGGCGAGAGCATCGGCAACGGGCAGACAATCCCCTTCTCCGAAAAGGGGCTCATCGCCCGCGGTGCCGACGGACGGCTCACGCTCGTGGTCGAGGGGAGCAACCTGCGCTACGTCAAGGAGGAGTAACCCTCCCGGCAGCAGCCATAAAAAAACGCCTTCCGGTCTGGCCGGAAGGCGTTTTTCATATCAGGTTGCGGCAGCTCCGCTCGCGATGCGGGCTCAGCCGCCGGTGTCATCATTGAGAGGGAAGGGCAGCCACCGGAGGCTCGGTTGCGTTTGTTTGCAGGACGGCCCCGCCTACTCGCCGGTGCGGCCCAGCATCGTGTCGACCCGCCGGGCAATCATCTGCGGCGTAATGGCCCGCAGGCAGCGGTAGTCACCCCACTTGCAGGGCTTCTTGCCGAAGACCGAGCAGGGACGGCAGGCGAGGTTGGCCTGCAGCACCCCTTCGGGCGGGGTGCCGTAGCCGAGGAACCCGAGCGAGGGGTGCGTGGCGCCCCAGACCGAGACCACGGGCGTGGCGGTGAGCGCCGCCAGGTGCATGACCAGCGAATCCATCGAGACAACGCAGTCGAGGTTGGCAATCAGGTCGCGCTCCTCGGCCAGACGCACCCGGCCCCAGAGCGCCGTGACGTTAGGATAGGCCCGCTCCATCTCGGCGGCGAACTCCGCCTCGGCGCCTCCGCCGCTGTGGATGAAGAGCCGCTCGCAGCGCGCCGCAAGCAGCCCCACCGCCTCGCGGGCCAAATCTTCGGGATATGTCTTGCCGCGCTGTGCCGAGAAGGGGGCGAAGCCGAGCCATACGCCCCGCTTTTCGCCCATGGGGTTGGGACGCGGCTGCCGCACGGCGGGCGTCGGGTCCGGGAAGTCGAAGCCCAGGCGCCGAATCACGTCGCAGTAGCGCAGAACGGTGTGGCGAAGCGGCGCGGCGCAGCTCTCGCCGCCGCTCTTCATGCGCATCCATTTGGCCAGGCGCCCCTTGCGGATGTGGGCCACGCGCACGCCGTGCAGCCACATCGAGAGGCGGAAGGCCTTCGAGCGCAGCACGCCGTGGACATCGGCCACGGCATCGACCCCCAGGCTCCGCGCACGGGCGGCCAGGCGCCACATGCCCCGCAGCGAGTGCTCGGCCCCCTTGGTGTCGACATCCAGAAAATCGACGTCGAGCCCCTCGAAGAAGGGGCGGAAGAGGGGCCCTGTCGCCACGGTCACCTTCACGTCGGGACAGGCCGACTGGAAGGCCCGCAGCGCATGGGGCAGCATCGCCACGTCGCCCATGGCCGAGGTGCGCAGCACCAGCAGGTGGCCCGGCCGCTTACTTCTTGCCATAGAGCACGGGGTTGAGCGCCGGGTCGTTGTACATCTTCATCTGCTTGTAGGTCTTCATGTACTTGCGGCCCGCCTCGATATCCTCCAGCAGCTCCTCGATGGCCTTCGAGAGGTCCTTCTGCTGCGTGAGCAGCACGTCAAGCTTGCGGCGGCACGCCTCGCGGTGCGCCTCGTCGACATCCGTGCGCTCGGTCTCGCGCTCCATGTGGTAAATCTTCAGCGCCAGAATCGAGAGGCGGTCGATGGCCCACGCCGGCGTCTCGGTGTTGAGCCGTGCGTCGGGCAGCGGCTTGACGTCGCGGTACTTCTCCAGGAAATAGGAGTCGATGTACTCCACCATGTCGGTGCGCTCCTGGTTCGAGCGGTCGATGCGGCGCTTGAGCGCCAGCGCCTCCACCGGGTCGATGTCCGGGTTGCGGATGATGTCCTCGAGGTGCCACTGCACCGTGTCAATCCAGTTTTTGTGGTAGAGCAGATGGTCGAGCGTCGCAGGCTCGTAGGGGTTCGAAATCGGATGGTCCACATCGTCGTGGAGGTGGTAGTCGGCAATGGCCCGGTTGAAAATCCGGTTGGCGTTCTCGGTAAACATAACGGTTGGTTGCGTATTGTTGGGTTTGAATTGTTAATTTCGGCGGAAAGTCCTATCTTTGTCTTCAAAGTTTAACAAAGATAATGAATATTTCCAGAAAAGCAATACTTGCGCTCATCATCCTCCTTGCGGCTGCACCCCTTGCGGCCCAGCAGCGCGCCACGCGCCAGACGCTCGAGGAGTATGTCGACCGCTACAAGAGCATCGCCGTCGAACACATGGAGCGCTACGGAATCCCCGCCAGCATCACCATGGCGCAGGGCATCCTCGAATCCGACTCGGGCAACAGCTGGCTCTCGCTCCACTCGAACAACCACTTCGGCATCAAGTGCAAGCGCGACTGGAAGGGCGAAAAGGTCTACTACGACGACGATGCCAAGGGCGAATGCTTCCGCGCCTACCCCTCGGTCGAGGCGTCGTACCGCGACCACGCCGAATTCCTCGACACGCAGCCCCGCTACGACTCGCTCTTCGCCTATGCGCACGACGACTACCGCAGCTGGGCGCGGGGGCTCAAGGCCGCGGGCTACGCCACGGCGCCCGACTATGCGCAGCGGCTCATCCGCATCATCGAGGAGAACGAGCTCTACCTGCTCGACCGCACCGACGGTCTACGGCTCTACGCCTCGCGCCACGGTGGCGCGAGCGACCCCGAGACCTGGTTCGCCGAGCAGAGCAGCGTCGAGCAGGTGGCCGAAGCGGTCACCGGCGGCATCGACCCCGACAACTACCGCGTGACCATCAACGCCCACAACGGCTACAACGTCTACGTCAATAACGGCGTGCACTACGTGCTGGCCAAGGAGAACGACACCTACGAGCATATCGGCAAACAGTTCCGGCTCTCGGCACGCAATCTGCGCAAGTTCAACGACGTGAAGCGGGGCGACCAGCCCATGACGGGCGAGGTAGTCTACATCGGCCGCAAGAAGCGGCGCTGGGAGGGCAACGCCCAGATGCACATCGCCCGCGAAGGCGAGACGGTCTACGCCGTGAGCCAGTCCTACGCCATCCGGATGCGCTCCATCGAGAAGCTCAACCGCATCTCGGCCGACACGCCCCTCGAAAAGGGACAGCAAATCAGAATCCGTTAAAAAAACGACATACGACCTATGGAAACCACACCCCTCCGTGCGAAGATACTCGAAACCGTCGTCGGTAAATCGAATCTCAAACAGAAGGTCTTCGACAACACCTTTGCGGCATTCAACCTGCTCAAGGACACGCTCTTCGAGCTGGCGGCCGAGATGGACGACGAACTGGACGGCAAGCTGGACCGCCGCACGCGGCTCGAATACCGCGACCGCGGCAAGTTCGAGGCGCAGCTGCAGATTGCCAGCGACCTGCTGATTTTCCAGATGCACTCCGACGTCTTCACCTTCGACGACAACCACCTCATCTGGCAGAACGCCTACGTGCAGGAGCACCGCGAGAATGCCTACTGCGGCGTCATCAACATTTACAACTTCCTGTCGGACTCCTTCAAGTTCAACCGCAACGCCGACGAAGGCTACCTCATCGGGCGCATCTTCATCAACCGCGAGAACTGCTACTTCGTCGAGGGCAAGCAGCAGTCGTCGCTGCGCGCCACGAACTTCGGCAAGGGCGAAATCAGCCGCGAGGCGCTGCTGGACATCCTCGAGGCGGCCATCTACTATGTGCTCAACTTCGACCTGCTGCTGCCTCCCTACGAGGACAACAAGCGGGTGACCGTCGACCAGTTCAACACCAAGCTCGACAACTCGAAGTTCGTGACGGGCAAGCGCCTGGGCTACGACTTCAACGTCGACGACATCTGATGGCGGAGGGCCTGAGAGGCCTCCGCAGACCCGGACACGAGAAACATCGAACGAACACCACCACAACCATCTTGAAGAGACAACTCCTCCTGCTGGGCACCCTGCTGCTGCTTGCGGCCGGCGCCCGGGCACAAGACTACGAGGCCATCGCCCGGCTCAAGGCGATGAACGAGCGGGTGAACGGCCTCCGCTCGACGGCCGACGGCGAGCACTACACCGTCATCGAGGGCGACAACATCATGCGCTACGCCTATGCCGAGGCGACGCCGGGAGAGGCGCTGCTCCCCGCCTCGTCCGAGCGGTTCACCATCACCGACTACGAACTCTCGGCCGACGAGCGCAGCATCCTCATCGCTTCGGGACAGACGCCCATCTACCGCCACTCCTACACGTCGAGCTACCTGCTCGCCGCCGACGGACGCATCCGCCCCGTGCTGAGCGACGCCACGCGGCCACGCGACGCCTCCTTCTCGCCCGACGGGCAGTCGATTGCCTACTCGTCCGAGAACGACCTCTACGTCCACGACCTCACAAGCGGCCGCACGCGCCGCATCACCGACGACGGCCGCTGGAACGAGGTCATCAACGGCACGACCGACTGGGTCTACGAGGAGGAGTTCGGCTTCACGAAGGCCTACGCCTTCTCGCCCGACAGCCGCCGCATCGCCTACCTGCGCTTCGACGAGAGCCGCGTACCGCTCATGGAGATGATGCGCTACGACGGCCGGCTCTACAACGAGGCCTACACCTTCAAGTATCCCAAGGCCGGCGAGCGCAACTCCGAGGTCGAGCTGTGGCTCTGCGACCTTACAACCGGGGCCAAGCGGCGCATCGACACGGGCGCCGAGCGCGACCAGTACATCCCGCGCATCGGCTGGACGCCGGGCGGCAAGCTCTGGTTCATGCGGCTCAACCGGCAGCAGAACACCTTCGAGGTGATTCTCTGCGAGGAGAACGGCGCACAGCGCACCATCTACGAGGAGCGTTCCGAGCAGTATGTCGAGCGCGTCGACGACCGCACGGTGACCTTCATCGACAAGGACCGCTTCCTGGTGCGCCAGGAGAGCCACACGGGCTACATGCACCTCTACCTCTACAGCATCCGCCGGGGTCCCCTCGCCCAGGTGACCCGGGGGGCGTGGGAGGTGACCGAGCTGGTGGGCGTTGCCGACGGCCGCGTCTACTACCTCTCGAGCGAGGGGTCGCCGCTGCGCCGCAACCTCTACCGCGTGGCGCTCGACGGCAGCCGCAAGGAGCGTCTGACCCACGGCGAGGGATACTACACGATTGACCCCAGCGCCGGCATGAAGTACTACATCGCCACCTTCTCCAACGCCACGACCCCCAACCGCGTCGAGGTCTGCACGTCGGACGGCACGACGGTCCGCACGCTTGCCACAAGCGCGCAGCTCGCCCACGAGCTGCAGGCGACGCAGCGCCCCGCGAAGGAGTTCTTCACCTTCGTTACGGAGCGGGGCGACACGCTCAACGCCTACATGGTCAAGCCGCGCGACTTCGACCCCGCGAAGCGCTACCCCGTGCTGCTGACCCAGTACTCGGGCCCCGGCTCGCAGCAGGTGCTCGACCGCTGGTCGCTCGACTGGGAGGATGCGCTGGTCGATGCCGGCTACATCGTCGCCTGCACCGACGGACGCGGCACGGGATGCCGCGGCGAGGCCTTCAGGAAGCGGACCTACGGCCGGCTGGGCGCCCTCGAGGTCGAGGACCAGCTCTCGTTCGCCCGCTATCTGGGAGGGCTTGCATACATCGACCCGGCACGCATCGGCATCTACGGCTGGTCCTACGGCGGATTCATGGCGCTGGGCTGCGCGCTGAAGGGCCACGGGCTCTTCCGGATGGCCATTGCCGTGGCTCCGGTCACCTCGTGGCGCTACTACGACACCATCTATACGGAAATCTACAACGGACTGCCCCAGTTCAACGCCCGGGGCTACGACGACAACTCGCCGCTCAACTTCGCACGGATGCTCGACGACAAGCGGACGCGGCTGCTCATCATCCACGGCACGGCCGACGACAACGTCCACTTCCAGAACTCGATGGAGATGGCGCGGGCGCTCAACCGGGCCGGCAAGCGCTACGACATGATGGTCTATCCCGACCAGAACCACTCGATGCTGCCCGACGATACGCACAACGTCCGTCAGAAGATGGTCGACTACACGCTCAAGCACCTTTGACGATGGAGGAGGCGCAGCTGCTCTACGTGACGACGCTCGTGGCGGAGCTCGGCATCACGGCCACGCCGCGGGCCGTGACCTCGGTCTTCTTCCGGGCGCAGCCCCCGACAGCCGCCAGCGGAGCACGTGAGGTGACGCGCGGCGAGGCGCAGAGGCTGCTGCGCGAGGCGGCCGACCAGCTGGAGGAGTACTTCGCCGGGCTGAGGCGACGCTTCACCCTGCCGCTCGAACTGCGGGGAACCCCCTTTCAGCGCGCCGTCTGGGAGGCCGTCGGACGGATTCCCTACGGCGAGGTACGCAGCTACGCCCGAATCGCCGCCGAAATCGGCCGGCCGGGAGCCTGCCGCGCAGTCGGGATGGCCAACCACCGCAATCCGGCCGTACTCCTCATCCCCTGCCACCGCGTGGTCGGCAGCGACGGTTCGCTGACGGGCTATGCGGGCGGCGTGGAGGCCAAACGCCTCCTGCTGGAGCTGGAGCGGAACTACAAGTGCGATACGGAGCCGGAGGCGGCTTCGTCGAATGTGTCGAAAAAGACTCTTTTCTGAAACTTACTCCCCGTCAAACAGATTCAGGGCCGTATGCAGCGTACGGTCATACCCCTCCATGCAGTCACAGGCATAGAGCGGAACGATACGGTCGGGCACGACACCCTGCGCATGGTGCGGCTCGCCCTCCATGCCGCGCATGCGCATGCCGGTCATCGAGAAGGGGAAGAGCGGGAGGGCGAACTGCGTCATGTCGCCCGTGGTTCCGGCGGTCGTCTGACCGACAATCCCGCCCAGACGGTAATGGCGCACCATCAGAAGGATGGTCTCGCCCCAGCTGACCGTAGAGGCATCGCAGAGGAAGAGGGCGGGAAGCGCCACATGCGGCGCCCGCGCCCGAAGCAGCTCCGTGCCGATGCGCCACGAGATGCCCTGCCGGAAGGGGTAGCGATGGACGGGCACCTCCGTCGCCGGAGCAACCGCATCCACGGCAATCAGATGGGCCAGAACAGCCTCGAAGCGCACCGACGGAAGGCCGCGCAGGTCGAAGCAGAGCCCGCGCAGGTCGGGCGTCAGCGCCTCGAGGAAGCGCTTCTCGTCCAACTCGGGTGAAGTGGCATCGACGTAGAGAATTCCATTCCCGCAGCGTACGAGCGGCTTTCGGCCGTGCACTCCCGTCGGAGCCTCCTGAAGCTGCGCCGGAAGCGTATCCAGACGCACCACACCGGCCGGGTCACTGCTGCCGAGAAGGAACTGAGTGCCGTATACAGGCGCGGCGAAGAGCTCGCGCTCCGCCAACCGGTCGCGGTGCCCGGCCGTCGCGGCGCACGTCACCGCCCGGCAGCGCTCCATGCGCTCCATGGCGGGCCGGCCGTCGATGGTGTGCAGCATGCGCCAGGGCTGCGCCGAGTCGGTTTCCAAACGGACAAGCAGCGTATCGTTCACCAGCCGAGCCTCGGCCGCAGCATAGAATTCGGGCAGATAGGTAGACTGAAGGCCGGAGAGCGCCATGTCTCGCCGCACGAAGAGGTGGCCGTCCTTCACCGGATGGAAGAGGCGGCACAGCAGCTCGCGCCACTCGAGAATCGTCTCGAAACGCTCCACGCGCTCCATCGAGAGCGCCTCCTGCAGGAAGGGCTCCAGACGGCGCTCCCAGTCGAGCGAATCCTCCTCGTAGTAGGGATAAAAGTGGCGGATGATGTTCCAGCGGACCGTCACGTCGGCCACACGCACCGCCGGGTCCGAGAGCAGCCCAAAGACGAAGCTGCGCCGGCGGGAGAGGCCCGACTCGGCACTCCGGTGGCTGTCCCAGCTGCGCCTGGCCTCGGAGAGCAGACGGCGCGTCGCCGCCGCATCGAAAGCCTCGCGGGGCAGGGCATGCTGGATGTGGAGGACGCGCCCTCCGAAGAGCCGGTAGGCGTAGTAGCGCCGGGCCACGGGCGCCGCGACAGAGTCCCGGCCCACGCGAACGAGCCTTTTATAATAAGGTATGTAATCGGCAAGACCCGGAATGAAGAGCCGCGCGATGAAGGGAATATGAAGCTCCCCGGAGCCACTGTAGAGATAATAGGAGGCGGGAGCATCCGCTGCGTGCGCCGCCGATGCGGCGTCCGAAGCCAACGTATCCGCCGCCCCGGCCTCCGAGGCTGCATCCTCGGGCGCCGGGGCGGGGACGTCCGAGAAAAAGAGGGTCGGGGCAAGCGGTCGGAATACCTGCTCCAAAGGCTGCGACCCGGCCCTTAAGGCGAGCAGTGCGCAGACCTTCATCCAGTCGCTCTCCGACCAACGCTGCGTATAGGGATTGGGCGAGAAGTAGCGGACGATGCCGTACGCACGGGCGAACTCGGCATACCGGGAGACATCCCCGGCACGTACGACGCCGACACAGGCAACCAGACTGCACGCCAGCAGAAGAAATTTTTTCATCATAAGCCGATTGGTCAAAAGGGACTGCAGCGGATGCCTTGCGACAGAAGCCCGACCGTCCGCATCCCCATCCGAAATACAAATATAATGTTTTTAACCAAAGAGCAAGTGTGTCCGAACCTCCACGCCTCTTCCTACGGCCCGTTCAGGTCCAGAATCTTCTCCGGAAGTTCGTCCATATCCGGTCATACTTCGTCTCCGCCTATCAGGCAGTTCGGCCGTTCGCAGGCGGGGACAAAATAAGGTCAGACCCGCGAGGTCCGACCTTACCATCCGCATGGAGCGGTAAAAACTCCGGTCCGAAATCCCGGACGGACAGGACAACGGCCATCAGTATCTGAAACCGATGGAGAGAAAGGCATGGCCGCAATTGGAGATACCCTTCGTGCTCGAATCGATATACCGGTAGCCCAGTTCGACAATCGGCGAAAATCTCCCCGACCGGATATACCAGGCCAACGATAGGTCATAGGAGGTACGCTTCCAGTCAGGTGAGCCCACACTGCTCAACGCCTTCGCCCGCACGTCAAGCGCATGGATACTTTCCAGACCGTTCAGCAACTTCACGCCCAGACCGCCGCCCAGACTGACCCCATTGTAATAACTCTTGATATCGGCATGCCTATAGAGGGCGACATTGTCTTCCGCCGAGACAAAGAGATATGAAATGGAGACGAACTCTACATGAACCTTGAACGAAAAGTCAATGGGCGTAATCCCCTTGCTCTCGGTTCCCGCCCCCGCCATAAACTCGAAGTGTGTGCGGTCCATGAAGGTCTGCGCACGTAACCCGACGGCGGTAAACACAAGCAAAAGCATCGTTAGGAAAGCAGCTCTCTTCATAATCTCCGTGTGCTAAATGTTAAATAGGTCAAACTGGTATAAAATAAATCTCGAACAATGCGTGAGCAGATGACATTTGTGCAGTCTCGCTTATTTATAACAAATATAATATTTTACAGGAAAACAAATATGTAAAGGAAATTAAAGAAGCCGCCGCCTATCAAGGAGGGGGGTGGGGTGGGTGGCTGCATCGTTGGCGGCAGGCCGCCGCTTCAAGGGCAACTCCGGCCTAAACGCATGAGCGTGGCACCGCGTCGCTTCGTCGCCCGCATTGGCTACGCAGCATCCTCCCCACACAAGGTTCTGCGACCTCCTTCCGCCGGCGCAGCCTTCCGCTCTTCCGTCCGCACACACGCCTGCCTGCCAACACACCTGCTACCCGATAGCACGCTACGTTTAGAAAACGCTCCCGAGGCAGAGGCAGTTGCCGAGATGCAGCCCCACCAGCTCCGGGTCCCGGCACCGCGCGCCGTTCGCCTATGGGCACAAAAAAAGGTCAGACCTTGTGAGTCTGACCTTGAAGAGGCGGCTACCTACTCTCCCACGGGAGAACCGCAGTACCATCGGCGTAAGTGAGCTTAACTTCTCTGTTCGGAATGGGAAGAGGTGGAACCTCACTGCTATAGCCACCTAAAAGAACGTTTTTACGTGCGAGTACCTCTCGGTACAACCCGTCGCACCCGGTATAAGTTTGACATAAATCGGTTATGAGATAAAGTGCGCGAAAGAAAGCCTCTCGGGTAATTAGTACTGCTCGGCTTTGACATTACTGTCTTTACACCTGCAGCCTATCAACGTAGTCGTCTCCTACGCCCCTCAAGGGAAGACTTATCTCGGGGATGGCTTCGCGCTTAGATGCTTTCAGCGCTTATCCAAACCGAACGCGGCTACTCGGCGGTACACTTGGCAGCATAACCGATACACCGGAGGTTCGTCCAACTCGGTCCTCTCGTACTAAAGTCAG